>Ga0207422_1000074_pt1 | contig 408566 bp, 352 predicted proteins | sample MarCyaLeptolynsp_FD_187757 | JGI IMG/M metagenome (GOLD analysis project Ga0207422, IMG submission 187757) | Marine cyanobacterial communities from Panama - species 1 Leptolyngbya sp. (SPAdes) | ecosystem: Environmental > Aquatic > Marine > Unclassified | place: Panama: Panama City | collected...
GAATTTATATCTACAAGCTGTCTGCCAATGACTTTGTCTCCAGCCGTAAGCTGATCCTGATGAAGTAATCGCTCTTTAGCCCACGACTTTCAGTCGTGGGCTATAGACTGCCTGCGGAATAATCCGCAGGTAAACAAAAATTTCGCCTCGCGGATTATTCCGCGAGGCATTTTTTCAGGAGAAAAAATGAAACATGTATTTACAGCTGCACGCATCTTACTGGGGATGCTAATGTTGATTGGCGGTGTAAACGGGTTTTACCAGTTTATGGATGTCCCTGAGTTTCATCCGTTTATGAAAATTCTGGTAGAAAGTGGGTATCTGTACGTGGTAAAGGCTCTGGAAGTTATCGCGGCAATTTTATTGCTTACTAATAAAAAAGTCCCTCTGGCATTATTTCTTATTACGCCAGTAGTCGTCAATATTGCCTTGTTCCATTTGTTTCTGGATCCAAGAAATCCGGTAGGTGGAATACTGGCTGTGATATTTACAGGGATTCTGCTCTGGCAACACCGCCAGAAGCTTTTGGCGATTATCGAAGCGGATTAAATCCGCTAAGAAACAGATTTTTGTTCGGCAGGAAGAGTGGAGAGGGTTGCTGGTTCCAATCAAACCATTTCCACTGAAGACATTTTTCCGGCTCACAAATTTGGGGAGCACCACCAGCTGATTCGGCAATAACAAAAGCCGTTACATAGTGTTTATTTTCATCCATAAAATAATCATTCGTGTAAGGTCCGAGCCGAATATTCTTTAATTCAAGTCCACATTCTTCAAGCGTCTCACGACGTGCGCATTCCTCAACAGATTCACCAAACTCCAAATGTCCGCCCGGAGAGCACCAGGTATTGGCACCATGCGAGCCGATACGCTCTCCCAAAAGAATCTGCCCTGAATTATTTAAAACGATAACGCCAACACCAACACGTGGTTGCTGCTTCATTTGAGCGAATCCTGTTATTTTAATTTTTTAAACGGCTCTGGCGAGGATAACCTGACGACCGGCAACGAACTCTTCCACACCAACCATCTGAAACCCAACCTCTGCTAGTGCTTCTTCAATATCACTATTGCGAAACAGACCTAATTTATATTGTTCTTTAACCCGTTCGGTTTCACCATGCCGCTCGATAATGTAATCATGCGTTAGCTGAGAAAGGTCATTTTCCATCCCGTAATGGGTCATTCGCGTAATACTGAGTGAGGTGGTTTTAAAGGTATGCACATCCATTTTGCCAGACTCCCAGTGATCGGGACTCATCCAGGGTTCCAGAATAAGAAGCCCATCCGCAGCGATATGTTTACGAAAATTATTCAGGATGGTATGCAGGCATTTCAGCGTTTGGGCAAACCCGATTGAACTGCCAAGACAAAGCAACACATCAAACGTATCCGCGAGCTCAAAATCCATCATGTCCCCTTCATAAAAAGAGGCTGATGAAATTCGCTTACGTGCACGCTTTAGCGATGCCTTATCACAATCAACACCAACAATACGATAGTATTTCGAGAGCGCAGCAGCATGTCCGCCCGTACCGCAGGCAATATCTAAAATCTGCTTTGCCCGCGGCTGATGTTTACGGATCATTTTATGAAATAATGCGGCCTCCTGGTCGTAGGTAAGACCACGCACAGAAGGGTAGAATAGGTCGTATAAATATTCTGTTCGCATAACTCCCTCTTAATAAATCAGGCTATCCTCCAATAGCCATTATACAACATCAATATCCGCTGCGCGCGGAAAAATATGACTCGGTTGCCAGGGCACCTGATCCAGATCCGCCATTTGACTATAGCCGGTAAGAACCAGTATCGTTTCCAAACCAGCCTGTATTCCAGCGAGAATATCAGTACGTAAATTATCGCCGATAATCACCGTATCTTCAGAATGAGCATCCATATTGTTTAATGCAGCACGCATAATCCATGGACTCGGTTTACCCATGTAAAATGGTTGTTTGCCGGTAATCCGTTCAATAGGAGCACAAAGTGCACCGCAGGCCGGATGTCCTTTTGGACCGGCCACATCGGGATTTGTTGCGATAAAGCGTGCCCCCTTCATAATGAAGTAAGATGCTTTTTGAATCATATCCCAGTTGTAAGACTTCGTTTCACCAACAATAACAAAATCGGGATTAATATCAGTTATTGTAAACCCAATATTGTACAATTCGTGAGTTAGTGCCCCTTCACCAATAACGTACGCTTTTCTTCCCTCCTGACGCTCCAGAAAAGCAGCGGTTGCCATGGCAGAGGTGTAAAGACACTCCTGCGGAACATCAATTCCTGCAGACTTCAGACGGTTCTGTAAATCTGCCTGAGTTTGTGAGGGATAGTTTGTAAGAATAACCAGCGGGTTTCCCTGTTCCAGAATGCGTTTCAGAAAAACATCGCTACCTTCAATGATAGAATTATTGTGCAGTAAAACTCCATCGATATCGCAAATTATATTTTTCAGTTTCTTAGCCATAAAATCCTGCTTTATAAATAAGTAATTTTCGTATGTATGCCGCTTAATGAGTCCTCAACAACACATCCTGCGGCTATTAGTGCAATAATCTTACAATATTGAACGTTGAATACAATCTTAAAATTACAAACATATGTAGAAGTAGATACAAAAAAGCAGGATGGAGTCTCCACTTCAGTGGAGACTCCAGAATGTCAGGCTATCAAGCGGTTTCAGTAGACTCGTCTTTACGTCCAAAGACAAAGCGCTTTAGAGCAACAAACAAGGCTACCAGGGCTAAGCCAATAACCTTAATATTTTTTAATATGAGTGCCAAAATCCCGGTTTTAGCCAGAACTTTTCCGGCGATTAAACCACCGACACCATACGCAGCTACCTGGTCAATATCCGGATTGAAGTCGGCATAGCGATGTCCTTCATTAAAGTTCACGCTAGCTAAAACAGGTTCTACGCCGGTATTAATATCCTGTAAATTATTCATTGAGCCGATAGCATTAAGCACTAACACGCCCTTACGACCAAGAATGCGAATATTGTAATTCAGCGTATTCTCTTCAGAGCTATCGAACTTCAACTCCTTGGCCCAGTGCAGCTTTTTACTTTGCGCATCATAATGAGGCTTGCTTGCCCAACCAACCAACTCAATTGTTCCATATCCTTGCTCGGCACGAATTTCACTCGCCTCCCGGGTAGATTCCTGCATATCGGATAGCAGCTCATCATAATCAATATCATCAGCATCTTCATCACGAACATACCCTTCTTCGGAAAAGGTAATCACAATTGCCCATGAGTCTTCATCCATTGGCATCATACCAGCCGGAAAAAGCATTCCCCAATTTTCTGATGGAGGGTTTCCCCAAAGCTGCTCAAGCACAAACTTCGAATCCTCCGGGTCAAGATATTGAAACCCTTCTGGTACCTGCAGATCTGCTGTTCCTTCTCCAAGGACGATTGTCCCGGTTTGAAAGTTTAGCCGTGCCTGAACACTGTCGAACATCGCCTGGGTTGCAAGACTATCTTCATCCCCGGTTGCAAATACCGGAACTCCAACCAACATAAAAAACAGTACAAATAAATAGAACCTCCTCATGGAAACTCTCCTTAAAAAATAGAATAGATTAGCTGCAGAAACATGCACGCATGTCCTGCGGATTGAATTAATGACGTATTTTCCGAAAGGGAAAACACAGCCTGGTTGGATGGGGGAAATGAAAGTGATGAAAGTATAGCAAAAAGTATCTGCTATACCAAATAATTATACGAATTAATCGATCTTCTGTGGAGGGCTGTCCGGCTTGGCATAGCTCAGTCTTCCCATGGCTGTTGTCTTATGATATCGATCCAGACCTGAAACGGCCACGCTTTGAAGCGACTCTATATCGACAAAGCCATCGTCACCAACGGCTGCATCTGATACAATCACCTCGATAATTTCTCCGATGATAAAGTTTGTTCCATTCAGCTCAATCGGTTTGTGCTCCTTAAAAACAACGCCCATTTTTAGGCGGCTTTCCAAAACGTAGGGGGCTGTATGGGCATCAGAGTATTCCGGTTGCAACCCAACTTCCTCAAACTCAGAAATATCTTCATCATAACGCGCAGATGTTTGATGTGCCTGAATATGAATGTCTTCATGAACGTGATTAATCGTGTAATAACCGGTTTCCAGAATATTTTCCAACGTGCCACGTGGAACAGTATGTGGACGAATAATCATTCCAACGTACGGCGGATTTGCGCCAAGGTGAATTACACTACTAACGATTGCCAGATTGGTATTTCCGTTTTTGTCTGCTGTTCCTATGAGGTTGGCACTTTTAAAGCCGGAAAGACAATTAATAAAGTGGGCGCGATAACGCTGCTGCATTGTATTGATATCATCTCTGCTGATGCGCATGGCTATATATTTTCCTTTACTATCGACTGTAAATATGGAATGACGTCTTTCATAAACCAGGGATTTTTCCGCAACCATATATTGTTACGTGGACTGGGATGTGGTAGGGGCAGATATCTCGGAAGATACTCCTGCCAGGCCTTTACCGTTTCGGTAAGGTTTTTCTTACGACGTTTGCCGAGGTGATGCTCTAGTGCATATTGTCCGATAATGAGCGTCAACTGAATGTTCGGCAATTGTTCCAGTAGCTTTTCCCGCCATGCAGGAGCACATTCCGGGCGAGGCGGCAGGTCTCCATTTTTACCGGTCCCGGGATAACAAAACCCCATTGGAAGGATGGCCAGTTTACGGGCATCATAAAATTGCTCCCGTGTTATCCCAAGCCATTCACGCAAACGGTTACCGCTGGCATCGTCAAAAGGGATTCCAATCTCATGTGTTTTGCGGCCGGGAGCCTGACCGGCAATCAGCAGCGTCGCGTCCGGGTGAGCCTGAAGTAAGGGTAACGGCCCCAAAGGCAGGTCGGTGCAGATTGAACATCTGCGTACTTCAGTTAATAGCTCGCTAAATTCGGCAGACTTATCGGAGGGCATAGCGCAATCCAAACTCCAATCGGAAACCGTCCATCGTTATTGTAGATTGCTGTTCATTATCCAGCTCAGTGCTCAACGTGGAAAACACCAGAGATGCCTGAGTAACAATCGCCAGATTCGGAATAACCACATCATCCAAAATCTTCAAACCAAAGCCCCCATAGAACCCAACGTCAAAGCTGTTCTTATTGGTTTCCGCACTCACAAACGTTTCATTTATACCACCTGTATTCACATCCACTTCTGAACGATAATCCAAATCGGAAAATGCCATTTCCATACCGCCGGCAAGAAAGATCCAACGTAGAGGAGGAGAAACTTCGACCTGCAAGCTCAGCAAGCTTCTGGAATAGTCAGACATAGCTTCAATATCGTATCCGCTACCAGACTCATTCAAAGCAAAGGACTTATTCTCAAAGGTTGAATAGCCGAGGGTAAAAGCAAATTCCGGAGCAAGTGCAAACCCGACCTTAGCGCCGTATCCATTTAGATCCGTATTATCCCACCCCAATCCAAGCTGTGCAACTGTAACCCGATTTTGAATGTTCACCTGAGCAAGCGGACGGGTAACATCAAAATTCCCCAAACCGGTTCCGTCAACATTTCGATAGCTACCATGAAGCTCTAGCCAATATTTGGGATACGACTCCTGTGAAATAGCCGTTGAAGTAAAGAGAAGGGTTCCGGTCAGAACTGCAATCCACATGTGTTTGATCATCTTTTCATCCATTTTCAGTAAAGAGAAGGCATTATTATAGCGCGAAGCAATTCGCGTATCAGTTTACAACTTTTCCAGCGCCTGTTCAAGGTCTGCAATTAAATCGGAAGCGCTTTCAATCCCGATTGAAAATCGAAGCAGGTTTCTTGGAACAATACTATGTGGTCCTTCTACCGAGGCACGATGCTCAACCAGACTTTCCACACCTCCCAGAGACGTAGCGGAAATAAAGCATTTCAGCCGAGTAGCAATTTTCTGCGTTTTCTGCTCATCTGCAAGTATCAGCATGGAAAGCATTCCACCAAAACCGTTTGTCATTTGCTTTGCGGCAATAGAATGATTTACATGATTTTCCAATCCCGGGTAAAGCACTTGCTCAACAGCGGCATGATGTTCAAAGTGCTTGGCAATCTTCATTGCATTCTCTGAGGCTCGTTCAAAACGCAGTGCCAGGGTCCGCATTCCGCGCAACAGAAGCCAGGCTTGAAAGGGGCCGATGATTGCCCCGGTATATTTGCGCACCTGCTTTATATTCTCCCAACGGTCATTCAGTTCCCGCGTAATCAATGCCCCGGCTAATACATCGCTATGACCGGCCAAATACTTTGTAGCGGAATGAAAAACAACGTCTGCCCCAAGAGATAATGCTCGGGTTGTTACCGGAGGCGAAACCGTACAGTCAACCATAAGCTCTGCCTCAAACTCATGAGCCGTTTTTGCGGCCTCTGCAATATCAATAATATCCCAGGTTGGATTTACCGGTGATTCTATCCAAACAATTCGGGTTTTTCCAGGGACAATAGCGTTTCGCAGCGCATCCGGTTTGGATTGATCAAACAGAGTTAAGCCGATATTTCGCTGCTTAGAGATCCGCCGAAGCCAGTCTTGCGCTCCATGATACATCACCTGAGGAGCGACAATATGATCGCCTGAAGAGAGCGTCTCAAATACCGCGCAAATTCCCGCCATACCGGAAGCAAAGAGCAGCGCTTCCGCTCCACCTTCTAACTCGGTCAGTAATTCCTCTGCCGGTAGAAACGTCGGGTTTTGATAACGACTATAAATAAAATCGCCAAGAAGATCATAGTTTTCATTCCGGGCATACGTCGTGGAAAGGTGAATAGGTGGGGTAACAGCTCCCGTATTGGGATCGATGGTATGTCCGGCCTGGGCAAGCCGGGTTTCTAAGCTGTGATTTTGCTTCGACATTTGTCTTCCTTTCATAATAAAAGCGTATTTCAAGATAAGACGCATTTATTAATAAGAAAGACGCAATAGCGAAACAAATGTGTATAGCTAACGATGAAGCTCAGGTTATTTCGTCTATCCTGTTCACCAATGGTTTTGCTTGCAGTGCGGCAATTGCCCGGCCGAGTACATCAAAGACATCGAAGCCAAGTTCCTGATTCAGGGTCTCATACGCTTCTTCAAATACCCCGGCATTTTGGTTTAATAAAGCAACCTGCTTTTTGCCTTTTGTGGTCAGGCGAAACACTTTACGTCGCTTATCAGCCGGATCGGTCTTACGCTCCAGGAGCTTCAGCTTTTCCAGGGCAGGTATTTTTTGCAAAATCAGCTGATGCGACTGGTCAAGTCTCCTGGCCAGATCGGCAGCAGAAGCTACAGTTAATTCATCCAGCATTATTATTAATGAGCAAGAACGTACCGGTACGACAATCCCAATATTATTAAAAACAGGTACCACTTGCTGCTCGATTAATCCGCTTAACTGTTCAGCTCGTTTTCCAACAAAGCTCGCTCCAATTGATGCACCCAGTTGCTTCTCAGAACCGACTGTTTTTCCGACCTTCTTTTTCAACTAATTTATTCTCCGATGAAGTTGAGTCTTTCCATTGCGATAAACACGCTGTACACCAGTTGCTTTTCCTTCTGAAAAGATAAACTCCAGGCGAAACCCATCAAAGCCTTCAAATGCAAAAAGCGTTTTGGAAAGTGGAATTAGTCTTAGAGTACCACCTTTTCCCCAGGTGTAGATGAGTTCACTTCCATCAAATAAAATACTACGCCCCTCGTATTTCCCGACAATTAAATCGATGGTATCAGCTGATAAGTCAATAGGGTTTTGTCTGACGTTGATGATCGGGAGATACCAATCCAGTAGGTCTGCTTTCAGTGTATCTGCGGCAACAATTGCCCGGATAGCAAGACGATGTGCAGCAGCCAGCGCCTTATAAGCCGCTACCTCTACATTTGGATTTACACCTTTTCCTTCAAAATCCTGTTTGAATATCGGTCCCCTGATTTCACCAATTGGCACTTGAACAAAAAATTGATGATCAATGGGAACACGTGTAACGGGATGCGCACCGCCGGCCGTGGTTTCTCCAACGACTGTAGCCCGACCAATATTTTTAAGAACATATGCAAACCATTCAGCTGCGGAGAAACTGGTGCTGCTGGTTAAAATATACAGAGGGATCTTCAGCATTCTTTTACCAGGTATGTAGGGCAGAACCCACTGTTTTTTTTCAATACGCTTACCGTCGTCAAGATAATAATAGTCAAATAAAACCTGCTCTTCATCAGATGGGAAAAAGTAGCTGGCCAAGAGTTGAGCCATTTCCAGATAACCGCCATTATTGTAGCGCTGATCGATAATGAGGGCATCGGTATTTTCTATAACTCTCATCACAGCCTCAGCCGCTTCATGTCCATAATCCGGATCGGCAAAATAAGTAAAGTTTATATACCCAACGTTCCCTTCAAGAATGCGTACATCCTGAAAACCGAAGCTTTTTTGCTGATCCAATAAAAAATTCTCTCTATCCAACTCCTCCTTCACAGCAGGGTCATCCTTTCTCTTCTGATCTGCAACCCAGGCAGAATCAATCCCAATGGAGAAGTGTAGATCTTCGCTAATGTCAATCAGATCCCCGGAAAGTTTTTGAGCAAATTCATCCGGAGCTTTAATTAATGAGTATTCCTTCGATTGAATGCGCTTTCGAAGCTCAGCAATAATCGACGGCACCCGTTCCGGAAAGGCATAGTTTTTTGTAAGGGTGGTGCTCAGCGAATCCAGAAATGATACCATTTTTTTCGGAGACAGGTTCTCTTCGGCTTGCGCATGAAGTGAAATTGCAAATAAAAGACAGATGAATAGTATCGTGGGTCTAATTCGTTCCATGGTTTGCTCCAGTATTTTTGTTCAAAAAACATACAACATATTGCGCAATATATTGTACAATATATAAAAATGCAAACCAAAGCTTATTCAACATGGATTCTGACATTTGAAGAAATTTTATTTGGGGATAGAAGCTCTATCAAAACAGATATGAGCGTTACGCCAGGCTGGCGCTTAACGACGCGGTATATGATGTAAAAGACTGCTATTTACGACCTACTGTTATGTCAATCAGGAATAGGCTAATCCCGACCGCCAAACTTCACACGGAAGAGACGGGGAGACATCACAATGCGAACCTGATCGCTATTTGCCGTCTCTTCTACCTCAATTTTACTATGTGGAAGCCAGGCATTCAGCTCCTGGTATTCTACCAATACTGCGCGGGGCGTATCGTGAATCATCTGAGCAACAATGGTAATACGTTCTTCCGGCTCAGATTCCTGCTTATTTTTCTTCTTGAAAAAGCTCAGCATGATTTTACTCCAATATCACTCTGAAATTAATCCCTTAAAAATCGACAACAATAATAACTACTACAATCGAGCAAACTGCTCTTCCGAGGGTTCTGCTCAGCAATACCAGGGTTCATTCAAATACGGTATTGTTGCCCGGTGCCGGTCTTTTGATAGATTCGGTGCAGGCTTATTATCTTGCAAAAGCTCATTTACAGACTCCCAGGCATCAGAAAAAAACGCGTATCTGGATAGTGAGCTTTTCTGTAATAGGTTCATCAGCTTTTGCTGTAGGAAATCAACCCGCTCATCCGAATGATTCCAGATATAGCCAAGCTGTTCTTCATTCATTTCATCGATAAGACCCGGAATCGGACTTACTTCCAATAACCGCGAACCGGCAGGTATCAACAGTCGTATTGCCAGCTGTACCGATGCGGTATGATCAATAAGATCAGCATCAGCCAGTACGCTAAGCATATCCCGATAGCCCTCCAATGTTGTCCATGGCGTAAAAGCCACAAATGTTGGGTTCAGGGCAAGCTGATGTTTTTTTACAATCTCGACCGCCGTTAGAAAATCGGCTTTAGTATGTCCTTTATCGAAGATCCGTAAGATAGTATCGTCTACAGCCTCTACAGCGCTTGTAATAAATGCACAGCCGGTCTCTTTTAAAACCGGAAGATGTTTTTCATATTTTAATAGATGTTCAACCTTGATCGTTACATCATAGGTGATATTTGGGAACTCTTGTCTAAATTGTTCGAGTATAGGTAGAACATGTCCGGGCCCGTTAAAAAAGTCAGGGTCACCAAATGTAATATGCTGCACACCCCGTTCCACCTGCTGACGGATATCCGCTAAAACAACATCGCGTTGAATAATGCGAAACCGTCCATTGTATACCGGAACAATTGGACAATGCCTGCAAACATGTTTGCATCCTCTGGTGGTCTGGGTATAGCCTGTTATCCGACTGGCACATCCCTCTTCACAGAGCTGAGCATATTTGACCGGTTCCGGCAGGTTATCCCTCAGCGGTACAACAAAATCCTGCTTCCCGAGTTCAATAACAGTACTGTAATCAGGTGCTCCACTGCGTAAAGACCTACAAAAATCAAGAAGTGGCTGTTCGAACTCGCCGCCGATTATCTTCTGCACTGAGTTTCTCTTCAGGAAATCTTCATTAACCGGAGCATACAGTCCATAGGCTACAATCGCGCATTCCGGATTTAGCTTCCGCACTCTTTTGATTAGCGGTATGCTCAATCTGGCCGCTGTATACATGGGTAGAAAAAACGCTACGACATCAGCAGCTTTTGCGCTCGCTTCAGGAAATGGTTGAACGGCGCAATCTACGGTATCCACTTCAAACAGATCTGCCTGAAGCCACCTTGCAGGAGAAGCCAGCCCAAAAGGCTGGCGGCCAATTTCATATGTTGAGATCAATAAGACTCGCATGTAAGTTCAGGCGGTCTATTTGGATGGCTGGTAGTATGGATTATCCCCGGAAGCGTGATCGGTAGTGTCGAGTACCTCGGTAATTTCAGGAACGTTCTGCTTAATCAGTGTTTCGATACCGTTTTTCAACGTTACGTCGACCATACCGCAGCCTCTGCAACCACCACCAAGCTCGATATAGACTCGATTTTCCTTCACATCAATCAGCGTAATGTTTCCGCCATGCATAGCAAGAGCAGGGTTAATCTGTTCAGCAATTACCTTCTGGAGTTTCTCAGCAAGATCACCGGTCAGGTTTGGCATTAGCTTTGGCTTTTCAATGCGAAACCCACCGCCACCCATCTGGGTTGTAACAAAATCCAGCTCTACTCCATCTACGTGTGGGAGGCTATCTCCATCGACATAAACCGTAAATTCTCCGACATCGATAACGGTATCATCATCAAAGACTTCTCCCTCCTGAACAAATGCCAGGCTATACTGCGGGTTTACCGGTGAAGTCGCTTCAGCAAGAATCCGCACTCCTAGAACAGGAGTTTCCGCATTCTGAATTAGCTGACTAATCTTCTCGCGCGCAACATCTGTAACGACAACCTTCTGGTTCGCATCGCTATCAGGAGTGTCATTTTTATCTTTATCTGATTTAAACCAGGCGCTCATAATTGAGTCCTTCCATCCATTCGATAATATAAATCGTTAACAGGTTTTACAAATTATACAGCGCACAAAAAGCGAAAGCAACAAACAAATAGTATCGTTGAATCAGAATAGAACAGATGCCCGTCAATAACGATTGATTCTTCATTTGGCGTCCACTATATTCGTATCTCTTCACCCGGAGAATTCATTATATGCACTCTAAGAAAGTAACATTAACAGCAGCCGTTTTTCTTATCCTTTTACTTTCCTTTCCGGCAACCTCTCAATACAGCCTGCCGGATACCCGTTACCAGGGATTTGGATTCCTGTTTTTGGGAGCTGAGGAGATAAGTGCCGGCGATATCAGCAAGCGATTTATAGCTGCAGGTTATACAGAGCCGGCAGAGCGTTTCTTCACAATTGGTGGCGGAGGCTTATTTTTTGCCAATAGATTAATTATTGGTGGTGAAGGAAGCGCAATTATTAAACGTAGTACTTCAGGACCTGATGATTCGATAAGTTTAAGTCGATCCGGAAGCTACGGATTTCTATCACTCGGTTATACCCTTATTGATAAGCCTATGTTGCGTGCTTATCCCCTGCTTGGAATTGGAGCCGGTTTAAGCGAATTTTCTGTAAGCAATGAGCGTAATGTCAACTTCGACGAGCTTTTAGCTGAGCCAGGCAGCTTAACGCGACTTTCCCAGGCTCACTTTCTTCTAAATGCCTCAATTGGATTGGATCTTCCTGTAGGAGCATCATCAATTTCCAGTCGCAATAAATTAATTCTCGGTGTCCGATTGGGTTATACGCTTTCTCTTGCAAATTCTTCCTGGAAAGATGAGAGCAGATCACTTAATGACTCCCCGGACGGGGATATGAGCGGCCCTTTTATTAAGCTGCTTATCGGTACCGGCAGATAAAGCTATCTATTCATAATTATTGATTCAAGACAACAGTCTATTGCAAAACAGTCGATACTTTTCTTACTAATTATTTCCCTCTTGGTCATGAAAAAGGAATCCAATGCGTTCTCTTTATATCATATTATTCGCCACAACTTTGTTGCCTTTAGCCTTCAGTTCATGTAGCAACAACACCCCCGAATCCAAAGCTATGCCGGTCTCACTTCAGGAAAGTTATGAAGCCGGTCTTGTTAGCGCCCTGGCAGGTGATTTTCAACGGGCCGAGAACTCTTTTCTCCAAGCGGTAAAGACGGATTCCAATAATATCCCGTCACAGACAAGTCTTCAAATAGCACAGGCAGTACTAAAAAAGGAGATTTCCGAGAAGGCCGGACTTCACTTGTTTAAAGCTATTCAGTATGGCAATACCGGAAATCTGCCGGCCAAACTTGCCCAGCAGGACAGCGCAATTATTGAAAACGACGACTTCGCACTGGCCTACAATAATCGTGGTATTACATATTACGATCTGGGACGTTTCGATGAGTCCATAAGAGATCGCAATAAAGCTATAGAGCTAAAGTCTGATTATTATGAGGCCTACTTCAATAAGGCTCTGGCTTGTGAAAAGTTAGAGCGCAAGGAAGAGGCGCTGGAGGCATTTCGCGGATTTATAGAACATGCACCTGTAAAGCTGGACATGCATATTGCCTATGCACAGTCACGAATACAGGCTCTGGAAGCGCCACAGGTTCAGTAAGAATTTGCCTCCTGAAATTCACCCATTGTTTCGGAAATATTCCGCAATACCGATTCGCAGCGAAGGAGAACGTCCTCGCTGCTGATTGAAACGACCCTATACCCCAACCTCCTCAACATCATTTCAGTAAAAGAGCCCATCAGTATCTTGATAAGCTCAAACTCATCCTCACCGGCGACCTGCACAATAAGGCGATAGTCAGCAGAAAAGAAATCAACTGAAAAGCCATTGACCATTGCACTGCGCTTAAACGTTTTTGCATAGCAAGGTAAATCCCTCAAATAATTCCATAAAATCTCCAGCGCCAATACACGGTTAACGTCTATCCGACCTGCCGAATCTCTACTCACCGCATCTGCAACTCTCATGATTTTCTCCCGAATAATAGTTTGCATCATGCCTTCACTATTACTTAGAAAAAGCAGCTGTTTTTTTGAAAAAAAAAATCTCCCCGACTTCCTGCCGGGGAGATTTGGGTCATTGAATCAGCTATACTCCGGATTCCCGGATACGTGATTATTTCATTAAAACCAGCTTGCGGGTTTGAACAAAATTCCCGGCTTCAATACGATACAGGTAAACTCCGCTTGACAGACGTTCGCCAAACTCGTTTTTACCATCCCACTGAACATTTTGGCGCCCAGCTTCAAGTTTACCAGCAACCAATGTTCTCACCACCTGACCAAGCATATTGTAGACTGCCAGATTCACAGTGGCTGGCTCAGGTATGTCGAATACGATAGTCGTAGACGGATTAAACGGATTGGGAAAATTCTGATACAGCTCAAAAGAAACCGGCATACCGGTAATCGGATCAATTCCTACCGGTGAAGAAGCTATTGCAGTGACGGAAGCACTCAACGGACTCTCATTGCCATTTTCGTCAACAGCGGTAATCCAGTAAGTATACTGCACTTCCGGTTCAACTGAATTATCCGAATAGCTTACGTTCGGATGTTCCAGAACGGCAAGCGTATCCGTCGGGTTAATGGGCGAGGTTGAGCTGCGATACACAACGTATTCTGCTACATCATTCTCCGGACTTTCCTGCCAATCGACTTGAATGAAACCTGCTCCACCATCAGCCACAACGTTTTGCGGGGTAGATGGTGCAACATTATCCATCGGGGTCGCGATAGCCACATCACTCAGATCACTTTTGTTTCCAGCGTCATCAACAGCCGCCAGCCAATAGAAATATGTGATCATGTTTTCAATCTCGAAATCAACATATTCATTTTCCGGATGTGCGATAAGCGCCACTTGTTCTGCGGAATCAAAGTCATTTTCCAGAGCTCGGTAAAGCGTATAGGAAACGATATCAAATTCAGTATTGCGCTGCCAGTTTAACTCGACGCGTTCATCCGTACCAAAGACATCTGTAAAGACCGGTGCTGCAGGTGCTAGATCCTGAGGCATAGCAGAGACGCCGAGACTGAATGCGCTTCCATTATTTGAGGCATCGAAAGCCTTCATCCAATAATAATAGGTCACATCATTCTCAACCCGGGTGTCTGTATAGAGCGTATCCGTCTTAGCGATTAACGCAATCTGAGTTGCAGTATTTGGTTGATTTTCCTCACTACGATACATACCGTAATTAGCAAGATCGAATTCGGTATTCTTTTGCCAGGTTAGCGTTACAGCTTCAAAGTCAGCACTAGCTTCTACTTCCTGTGGTGCTGAAGGAGCGATATTATCAACCGGTGTAGCTGAAACAGCACTACTGAACTCACTTATATTTCCGGAAATATCCGTTGCCTTTAGCCAGTAATAATAGGTTTCACTGCCAGTTAGAGAACTATCCCGATATGATATGAATTCTGAAGAAAGGCGGGTAATTTTTGAAGCGCCGTTAAAGTCATTACTGGTATTGCGAAAGATCGTGTAGTGTTTCAAATCCGCTTCGGTATTTGGCTCCCACAACAAATCAACCAGGAAATTCCCGGCGATGGCTTCCACGCCGAACGGTGCATCCGGTGCGGTATTATCAAGCGGCATGCCGTTCACTTCATTGGAAAGAGCGCTGACAAATCCGTTACTATCCAATGCGGTTACGCGATAGTAATATCGCGTCATTTCATTCACGGTATTGTCTGAATAACTGAGGCTTGAACCTTCAACACTATCTATTAATGCAGTAGCATTGGCAGATTCATCGCGAAAGATGTAAAATTTTTCGATTCGCCCGGTAGTTTGGGTCCAGCTCAGGTTAATTTGAAGCAACGCTTCAGCTGAAGTAAGGTTAGCCGGAGCTTTTGGCGAGGAGCTTAATTGCTGACCATAAATTTCAATTTCGGTAATAATATCGCTGAGGTCTTTTCCTTCCCAAACAGCCAGGAATAGATTATCGGAAGAGTTATACACAGCTGCCGGCTTAAACGCTAAAAACCCGGAATCTCCATCCGGTCCCATATCGCTGATGCGGAAATCGTTTTCGCCGATTTCTTCTCCGGTTGAGGAAAGATACTGACCAAAAATTTCCAGCTCTTCATCCACTAATGGAGCTATATTATCGTCTCCCTCCCAAACAACCAGATACTCCTGCGTTTCTGAATTGAATGCAACGGAAGGATTGATAGCTGCATAACCGGTTTCTCCATCCGGTCCCATGTCGCTAATCCGAAATCCCGGAGCTACCTTTGCAAGGTTCGTACCTCCGCTTAGTATCTGCCCGTAAATTTCGAGTTCCTGATTTACCAGAGGCGGTGTATTATTATCTCCCTGCCAGACCACCAGGTATTCATTAGCGGTATGATTGTAGACAACAGCCGGATTATTCGCATCTATGCTTTGATCGCCATCTGATCCCTGTTCACTTACACGAAAATCATTAATTCCTGTTTCACTCAGAAGATCGCTATTAAAGCGCTGAGCAAATATTTCAAATTCGCTTTCTGTCAGAGAACCGTTATTATCGTCTCCCTCCCAGATAATGAGGAATTCATTATCAACGGAATTGAAAACAACCGCAGGATTCATGGCAGCATATCCGATATCACCATCCGGCCCCATGTCACTCAACCGGATATCAGACATATTTTGCAGAAAGCCATCGGGTGAAATGCCCGCAGCATATATTTCCATCTCATCATCTACGGTACCATCAGCGGCATCATCACCATGCCAAACCACCAGATAGGTATTTGCTACAGAGTTAAATGCTACAGCAGGTGCAGCGGCTTCAGCGGTAATGAATCCATCGCTTCCCATATAGCTAATGCGAAAATCGTCGTTGCCGATTTCTGCTCCGGAAGCATCCAACAGCTGACCAAAGATTTCAAACTCATCATTGACCAGTGTCCCCTGATTGTCATCCCCATACCAGACAACCAGATATTCATTTTGTATGTTGTTATATGCTACAGCAGGCTGGTATGCATCGTAGTTAATCTGGCCGTCAGGGCCAACATCGCTAATCTGAAAATCATTTACTCCGATTTCTTCACCGGTTGCTGCGTCGATACGCTGCCCCCAGATCTCGAACTCTTCGTTTTTGTCATCATCACCGGACCAAACAACCAGATATTCGTTTTCGATGCTGTTATAAACAACAGCGGCTTCAAACGCATCAAATGCTCCGTTAGCATCCGGTCCCATATCGCTGATGCGAAAGTCATTTGCTCCAACTTCCGGTCCTGTTCCGTTAGAGGTTAGCGCTGCGCGTATTGCTTCCTGCGGCGTTAACTGTTTGTGTTGCGCCCAACCAAACGAAACTGTTAGTATCATCAGCACCAACAGCGTGATTCGTAAGCGGGTACCTTCCATGGTAAACCTCCGAAAAATCGTTATTCATATTTAAGATCATCAAATAAACAAACCAAAACCGCAATAAGCGGATTTGTCTAAAATGATCGACATCGGATGAACCATGTTTAGTAGGGTCGCATGATTATGCGACTGATTTATTGGAGGAGGTATTTTTTGCCGATGGTAGGGTCGCAGGATGTTGCGATCTGATGGTTAAGAGAGTGGCTTGGCACGTTCAGAGGTAAAGCGATATTTACGATACATCGGTAGCGCCTCCTGAAAAAGCACCTTGACAATAGCTGTCAACGGAACACAAAGGATCATCCCGAGAATACCGAAAAACTTTCCGCCGATAATCACCACCAGTAAAACAACCAGTGGAGGCAGATCTACATTCTTGGCAACGATAGTAGGTTGAACAAGCACATTATCTAGTAGCTGAACAACTGCAAATGCCCCCGCGATCGGCAATAGCATAGAGCCATCCCCGGATTCTACCAGCGTAACCGTCATGGCGAGCAGGGCGCCAGCCAACGGACCGACATAAGGGATTAGATTGAACAGACCGGCAAACCCACCGATAACTATGGCGTATTTTACGCCTAGCAGAAATAAGGCAGACATGGACAAAACGCCAATTACCAGGGCATCGAGAATTTGTCCGCGCAGGTAGTTGCCGAGCTGCATATCCATTTTGTAAAGTAGGTTCAGGGTAAACTCGAAGTAGCGGTTTGGAATTGCCGCAACCAGAGTCTTCTTTATCTCGCGCCCATCTTTCAGCAAAAAGAAAGTAATAAACGGCAAGATAACCAGGTTAGCAAGAAGTCCTACTACGCTTTGCAGGTTGTCAAAGAGAAAGTTACCAATATCAACAACCATTTGCGACAAACTATCTACAAGATTCAAATCAGCGATGCCAAGAAAACTAAAGTTGTTCTTCAAATAGTTTTCCAGGTTCAGAATCAGCTGTTTGGCATTATCTGCTCCAAAGCCACCGCGCATGGAAGAGACTTCCGTAGTAAAAACCGGCGCAAGCAGTACAAATCCAATCCCCAAAATAACCGAAATGACCCCGAAGAGAATAACAGAAGCCAGGGTTCGGCTTAAGCCACGAGATTCTATCATTGTTGCCAACGGATCCAGGATATAGGCCAGTAAAGCAGCAATGATAATAATTTGTACTAAATCTCCGACTGCAAACAGAAAAGACAGTACGCCTAATGCAGCAACGCCGGCCAGAAACATCTTTTGATTCTTAGAGAAAAAAGTGCTCATTATTTCTTATCAACCTCGGATGTAATACTTTCCTGAAACGCATACAGTTCGCGCCTAAGATCCTGGACCTGTTGGTTTGATCCCTTCAGGCGATCGCCAACGACGCTTGCCAGACGTAGAACAATTTTTACACCGGTTTTCGGCGTTCGTTCGACCATCCCCAGAAGATCCATTTGAAAGAAACCGAGCATCTTACAGTCGGTACGGGCAATTAACGTTGCGGAGCGTGGAGAGTCGTCAAGCAGTGCCAGCTCACCAAAGAACTCTCCTTCGTTAAGTTCGGCAAGCACCTGTTGGGTTTCCTCAAAAACCACCTTCACGCTACCGGATTCGATGATATACATTCCTGCAGCAGGATCACCTTCATAAAAAATGACCTCTCCGGCACGATACTCCCGGCGATGTAGAATTCGCTCAACCGCGCTTAACTCTTTTCGGTTCAAGCTGTCGAAAATCGGAACGCGCTTTAATACGTCGCGAACACTCTCTTTTGCAGACTCATTGGATTTAAAAATGTTGCCCCAAAAACTATCGGTAGCCATGTGTGGATTTTTCCCTAAAACGATGAATAATACTTTGCGAAGAGTATACGGAAGGACTTCATAAGGACAAAGGGAATGGCGCACAAAATTCTGTTGGGAAGAATAAATAGAAGGCAGACCGCTTCGCTGTCAGAACACAGATGTCAGACATCAAAGAGGCCGACCTGTGTGTCGGCCCGAACGTACCGTGGGTTATAACCCACGCCATCGTACATCGTTTAACGAAGAGCCCTACTCCCCGCCAGAGCAGCCAACAACCCAGCAACGACCGTAGCGCCCCAGGCGATATTAGCGGCATCAGGTAACGCTGCATTTTGCACCGCAACTCCGGCAAAAGCCCAGACAAAAACCAGAGTAAAAGCAATATCCCCTCGCATAGCAAACTGCCAGCAAATATACAGTCCGGCGAGTAAAACCACTACAAGCCAGATGAGGTCAGATATACCAAAGCCTCCCCAGCCCACTGACTCCAGGAAGATTGTCAGATTTGCAATCGTCGCCACACATATCCAGGCCAGATAAATACTAAATGGCGTGCGGACCAGAAATCGTTCCGTATTCGACTCCGTCGCAGTGCTATTTAAACGCGTGTATATCTGAACCAGCGAATATAAAATAACCAGCATGATCAACACGGTAAGCCAATAGATCTCATAATGCCAGACCACCAGCCAAATACTGTTTGCAATACCGTTCACGATAAACCAAAAACCGATTCGCTCAACAAAATCGTTTTCCTTTTTCTCTGCGATAAACTGGTAGATGATAAATGCCAGCAATCCAAGATAAATTACTCCCCAAATGGCAAAGACGTAGCCGGCGGGTTTAAATAACACAGCCCACTTATCGGAGATTTCTCCTGTTGTAATGCCGTTATACGGTAAAGCGTTGGATAAATAGTTTGAGATGAGCGTGACTATCAGAATAACCGTGTTCAAAACCGGCAGAGTTGCGCGTGAAATCATAATAAAGTGCCCCGTGTTAAAAACGAATAATATGCCCGGTTGTCGGACTCGCATTGCCGCTCAGCGTGGCAAGGTAAATATTTTGTATGGCTTCTTCTGTTGAATGTTCTTTGGTTTTTAACCAGGAATCTGCAATCGCGGTAAACGCATGCCAGGCCTCACCAAGTTGCATCTGAAATTGCTGTTGCCCCCATTCCTTGTTGCGCTTCACTGCCTGGTCAGGCGCGAAGAACCACGCAGGTTTGGCTCCCGGCATTTCTTCCGGCGTACCAAAATCCTGCCAGTGGGCTAAACCAATCTGGCAGCTAAGCACCATATTTTCCTGAAAATGATGATGCAGTTGACTCGTTAGCGATTGATTGCCGGCCATGTCTGCAAATGCAACCGGATCCGAATTTTCCAGGGAATGAACCGCGTCGTAAGCAATCACGCTGTCGTATAGACCTGAACTGCTGGTAAACTCCACGTTTCCGGGAGAGGTAAGGCCAACGACTTTATATGCCCGGCGGGCTGCACGATTCCGCTTCAGCATAAAAGCCAAACTAAGTGAGGTTTTGCTGGATGCGCTGGATATGAGGACAGAATTTGCTCCGTTAAAATCGGATTCGGCAAGATAATCATCCAGTAAAAATGACGTCGTAAACAAGGGACGTAGCAACGCCTGCAGGTTTTCCGTCTCTGCACGGTACAGAGCATCATTTTTACAGCGGGAATAAAAGTTATAGATTCGCGGTAGCTCTGCACGGTGCGGTGCACCATCCATAAAACCAAAGTCGGATAGTCTTACCGGGTTAACAAGCAAATGACTCGCTAGAGGAAAATATCCATAAAACCGCTCACCTACTTCAACTCCCGCAGTAGTCGAGGCAACCACATTGGCAAAGCCCCAAACCGGAAGATTTCCCCAGTCATCATCTGCCGGGAAAAAATGCCAGTATTTCATACGGTCACCCAGAACCGCATAGGTAATGTTATTAGCTGTTATTGATATCAGATCAATCGAAAATAAAACGGAATTCTCCGGTAGGCTATTTAAGTCCGTTTCTTCTTGCTGAAACGTGCAGTTTGAAAGATTCCGGCGATTAATGAGCAGCGTTTTGGAAGAAACGGTAGACATATGTACTCCGGGGCGTTAATGGGTTAAGAAGAGCTGGATACTCACCTTCCATTCTTCCGGGTAATGCCTGGCAAACGAAATGTGAGCAGCATTTTTAAATGTAAAAAATTCTTTGCGAGTGGTCTCGGGTACCGCATCGTACACGGATCTTGCTTCGCTCAACTTTGCCCGCCGGTCTTTTTCCCCATGCAAAAACAGAATAGGAATATCTATAGACCTGGCGTAATCAATTGGGTTGTGCTGGAATCCATCGAACTGCATCTGCTCGCTACCCCAAAATAGTAAAAGTTGAGCAGATGGAAAAGAGGGTGCGTTTAATAAAGCAAATCGATTTTCTACGGTGCTAAGCATTCTATCGAATACAGACTCAGCGATTATTTTATCCGGTTTTACGTCCAATTCGGCAACGGCTCTAAACAGAGCGGCAGCCCCCATGGATTGACCAAACAATATTATCTTACGATGCGGCAGCTGATTTTTGACATATTCCCAGGACGTTTTAACTTCCTCTGCCTCATAATACCCCACGCTGGTATACGACTCAGATGAACTACCGGAGCCGCGAAAGTCAATTAACAATACGGAATAACCCATCTCAAAAAAGGCATTCGCTTCATGCAGCATAGCAAACTTATCTGCCCGGTAACCATGGAAGAGTATTACTACATCAGACGTATCCGGCTGCGGCTTCAATGCCGCACCCAGCTCCATGTTATCCATCGGGACAGAAAACTGCTTAAAACCGATTAGCAAAGAATCTTTTGGGGACGAAACCGGACGTGCGGCATCAATTCCGGTAAACAGCGTTGCGGCTTTTTCAGTGAAGGTCATACCTTCAGGAGATTTTACCTGCTCGCCACTGGTCGTAAAGTTCAGCATGGATTCGGCATGCATATACGCCAGTAGGTTCATAACCCCAAACAGAAATAGTACAACAACCAGCGCACCAAAGCCCCAACGCTTAATTCTCATTTTGTCCCCTAATAGAGCATTTCCCGAGCTCAGGAAACTCCTGTCAGGGAATCTCCATCACAACCGTATCGTCTAAAATCAGCGGATCGACCTTGCCGTCTCCACCACCAAACTCAAAGGGTGCTCCTTCCGGTGTAAGCAGGCGATGAAATCCTTCGCCACCGCCGCCATCCCAGGTAGTAATGTAGACCTTACCACCACTGAGTGTTTCCGGATTTCCGAGCGCATCAGGTGCATACATTAGCGAAATCGTACGCGAATCCCTGTCGATGTGAATCTCCGGCGCCGGAGTAGAGAGCACACCATTACTTTCCGCATCCGCACCGTTTGCTGAAAATAAAACATTTGTCCATCCCCCGGAGTAGCTCATGTAATCCCAGGCAAAACCATCGGGTCCATTCGCATTTAGTCGCGGCAACACAGTTACCCCTTCTTTACCGGGGACATCGATAAACACTTGTATGCTTACATGATCAAAGCCATTTGGTGGGGACCAATAGGAGCTTATTTCTCCCATTTTCAGCTGCAGCATCAGGTTTCCGCCAAAGCTGCGTACCGTTACGCCTTCAATATCCAACTGCTTTTTAAACGTTACGTCAGTTGGAATTTTATAATTGCCCTTCGGACCGTGATCGTCATTCAGCGGGTCGGGATAGTCTTTTGTGGCGCCTTGTAGTTCAACCTTCGAAATAAGCTCGATGCTTTCGGAAGTCGTTCCGGACTCAGGCGCATATACGGTTATCTCGTTATTGGTTACGCCATATGGAAAACGCGAAAGCGGCAGGTTGGCGGTCCAGCGGCCGTTCGCTACCGAGGTCTCTATTGCTCGATCCAGCTTGGCATTAATTATTAGCTGAACCGTTGAAATTTCAGAATCACAGGTGCCGGTTAGTTTTATATCGGAAGTAAGTGTATCAGGAACCGTTTTATCCATCGTTAAAGAGAATGACTCTTTGTCTTCGGTTGATGGTGTACTCGCTTCGACTTTGAATACGCCATAACTTCGAGCCGGTAGCTCTGCATTTATTTCTCCGGCCGCATCACTTTTTATTTCTTCAGGAAGGCCTTCACCCCAGATTTTAGTGAGCCTAAAACCGGACTTTTCACCTACACGCATTTTGTTAAGTAGAATGGATTCGTCTGCCGTATTAAAGAGTGTTATTAAAGACTCACCTTCATATGTTCGGGAATAAGCTAACGCACCCGGACCAACTCTGGATTCCTTCAGGATCTTTAATTCCCCTCTCGAAAAAGCCAGATTATCTTTCCGAAGCTGTATTAATTCCTGAACGAAGCGAAACATATCTCCATCTGTTGAGAAGTGATCTTTCCCTTTTGATCCCCAGCCTCCGGCAAACATGGAAGGACGCTGAACAGTTTCTGCATGTTCGGTTCCCTGATATAGAATTGGAATACCGGGAATTGTTAGCAGGCAGGTTAGCGCTTGCTTAAAACCACTCATACTGCCTGTTTCCAGAAAGCGCTGTGTATCGTGATTATCTATAAAATTTGTAAGCGTATGCGGATTGGGGTAAATCCCGCCATTCGCCGCAAGATCTAACCGATAGCCAAGCAGAGCCGTAGGCAGACCTTCGGCAAATACCCGGCGCATGCTAAAATGAAGCGGAAAGTTAAGCATAGAGTTCACGCCCGGCTTTTCCTTTGTGCCATGATAAGAAGCTACCGCACTATCTCCCTTGCTATCGTAAGGCTCGGAACCGATGAACGCTTCTCCGAACATAAGAAAGTCATCGCGGCCGGTTTCTGCGGCGGCAGTATTCATGCCGTCCGGAGAATGTACGAAGTCATTCCAAAAGTCCGTTTCCACATAGATAATCGTATCGATACGATAGGCATCCACACCCACTTCTTTTATCCAGTAGCGATAGGAGTCTTTTAGAGCATCGCGCACGACCTGGTTTTCCGTATTCAAATCATCCAGTCCACTCAGCTGATAATATAGGCGCTGCTGTTCATTTGAGTAATCTCTGATATCCGGTGTCCAGTTGTAAATTTTAGCCACCATATGTTCCGGATTGCGAACATCATTTAATGAGAAAGGAAACTGAGTTGGTGCGGTAACCGGAACGGAATCATCATTTCGAAACAGGTTTTCCAGCGGGTTCTCCGGATTATAGTCTCCCTTGTAGTAGAAAAAATCTCCGGTATGATTAACAACTATATCATGAATCAGATACATATCCCGGCGGTGCAGCTGATCGGAAAGTATTTTATAATCATCCAGTGAACCAAAATGCTTGTCTACTTTTTTGAAATGTTCAGCCCAATAGCCGTGGTAGCCACCAAATTGAATACCCGGGTTCCACCATTGATTGGCAACTGGTGGCGTGATCCAAATTGACGTCGCTCCCAGCTTTTGGATATAATCAAGTTTTTCGGTAATGCCTTTCAGGTCACCACCACTAAATTTGCGTTCATCCTTCGGGTCGTATTCACCCATTCCAAAGTCGTTATTGGTTGGGTCGCCATCATTAAAGCGATCTACCATTATGAAATAGATCACCTGATCACGCCAGTCTGGTGACGGAACATGTAGCTTTAGCTCAGGCTCGGCTTTCTGCATCACAGGTTTAGACGACGAGCAGGCAAAGATCAAAATTGAGATAAACAAAAGAGATAAATAACGCATAACATCCTCTGGTTTGGGTTCAGGATAATCTAAGGTGAATGAGGCAAAAGTGAAAAGGGAAAAGGGAAAGGGCAGACGACAGTAAGTAGTGAGTAGTGAGTAGTGAGTAGAAGTGAAACGGGAATCAGGTATCGGGAATCGGGTATCGGGCAATGGGCAGACGGGAATCGGGTATCGGTAGTCTGACTTCTGTGTTCTGACTTCTGTGCTCTGTAGTTATGTCAACTTTTTTTGAATCAAAGTGTCTAATCCTTACGTAGGCATTATTTACACCGTTCAAAGTAATTAAAATCATATATGAGAACGTCCCATGAAAGAACTGCTAAAGAGAATCGCGTTAGTCATTTCAATACTCGTTTCAATTCTGGTGCTGCACAATAAAGTGTTCGCCCAGGAGTCCCTAACCAGCGAGCAATGGCGGGAAGACCTGAATACCTTAGCGACTGAAATGCCTGCCAGGCATTTGGATTTATTTCACACTCAAAGCAAAGAATCCTTCGAAAAAGCAGTACAAACCCTCCATAATAACATCCCAAACATGCAATCCCATGAAATTATCGTTGAGCTCGCTAAAATTGCCAATGCTGTTGGCGACGGACATTCCGGCATGCGTTTTGGCGACCCGGCAATCAACTTTCCTCAGATTCAGTTAATACTACACTGGCTTGAGGACGGGATGTTTGTTAAAGCAGCTCCGGGAAGTTTAAAGGAGGTTGTAGGCACGAAGTTAATTCGCATAGGCAACACTCCTATTGATGAAGCACTCTCAAAAATTGCACCTTTGGTGGCCCGCGATAATGATCAGGGCCTTAAATTCGCTTCAGCAATCCTGCTTACAATGCCGAAAGTCTTACATGCTCTAAAGCTTACGGACTCAACAGAAAAGGTTGTATTCACTTTTCTCAAAAACGGCACAGAGATTACAAAAACACTGTGGACAATAAATAGAGAAGACAACCACAGTTCACATGCCCAACGTGAAAACGGCGACATGATAGATGCCAGGGATGCTTCTGAAAACCCCACACCACTTTGGCTGCAAAATACCGATAAGCGCTTTGCCTATATTTTCGATGAGGCAACAAAAACAGCTTATATCCAAATCAACAGCATGCGCAATAGCGACACGGAAAGTCTGCCCGCCTTTGCCAACCGCGTTTTTAAAGATATCGATTCACGTGAAACGGACAGGCTGGTTGTGGATATTCGCAGAAACGGCGGCGGTAACAACTATCTAACGCGACCGGTAATCAAAGAAATTATTCAGCGACCGAATCTTGAAAGAGCAGGCGCACTATTTTGCATCATTGGAGCACGTACGTTTTCTGCTGCTCAAAACTTTACCAACCGTCTGGAGAACTGGACGCACGTCACCTTTGTCGGTGAACCGACTTCGCAGAAGGTAAATCTATTCGGCGATAACCAGCGTTTTCAGCTTCCCAATAGCGGCATTACGGTTCGCGCTTCTTACCTCTGGTGGCAGGATATGGATCCGCGCGATAACCGTCAGTTTACCGCACCGGATTTATATACTCCGCTGACCTCATCAGATTATCATAATAACATCGATCCGGCAATGGAGGCGATTTTAAACTATACGCCAACCCGCCTAGCAGACGAGCTGCTTACAACGGCAAGCAAACAGGGATTCGATGCTGCGGCAACTCTGTTCAGAAAAAAAGCAGGAAGCGCGCTCTACCGGTTTAAGAATTTTGAAGATGAAATTAACCGCGCCGGCTACGGCAAAATGGCTGAGCAAAAAATGGATGATGCAATTACCCTTTTCCGGTTAAACGTAGCAGCATATCCGGATTCATGGAATACTTACGACAGCCTCGGTGAAGGCTATATGAACCAGGGCAAAAAAGATCTGGCTATTCAATATTATAACAAATCCATTGAATTGAATCCCGACAACGACAACGGACGGGAAATGCTGGAGCGCATCGCCAAAATGTAGCTTTAAGTTGCGAAGCTCGTTCATTGCGTGCTGCGCAATTGATCAATTGTCGGGTTGCACTATTCCCCCTGCCCTTAGTATCTTCCCCCCAACTAAAGCTCAAAATGGAATATCAATTATGCCCCGCTTTTCCAAATCCAAATCGCTTTTAATCGAAGTTCTTACCATTGTTTTCGCCGTTATGCTGGCTTTTTTGGCAGAAGACTGGCGCGAAAATCGTAAAACCCAGCGCAGTGTCCAACTCTCAATCGATGCGATTAAACATGAACTTCAAACCGGTCTGGCCTCAATAAAAGATGCCCATGAATTTCAAGGTATCACAATTGGAATGATTCAGGAATTCAGAAAAGCGAATAAGGGAAAAACCAACCCGGATTATCAGGGCCTATATATTTCAATTTATTCGCGTAAAGGCGGCATGTGGAAACCAGCTGAACTGCATCATGCTGCCTGGAGAACAGCTGAAACATCAGGCATATTAAAAAACATGGATTATGAAACAGTTCTGATGCTTTCCAAAGTTTATAGTACGGTAGATGAGTATCTTGCTAATCGGCATTCTTTTTCCGAGATTCAAACGCTAATCGGCTTTCAAGAAGTAAGTCATCAACAGTTTATTAGTGGATTTGCCCAAAATCTCAACAGTGTATGGTGGCTGGAAAAGAGGCTGATTAAGGTTTATGAAGAAGCGCTGGAACATTTAAACGAACAGAGCTAAAATGGAATTTACCCCTCTTAAAGAAGAAAAAATCCGCGATATCAGCAGGGCATTTAAAGATCTAATCGGCACAAAGCTTACCCATTTTCATACTCTTGATCTGCTGATAGAAGACGGCAGCTATGAGCGTTGCGATGATCTTCCTATCATATTATTTTTTGAAGAAGTAGACCCTGTTTCAATTTCCTGGTCGAAAACCGAAGATCTGGCGATTGCTTTCGGTATATCTTTACCGTTTGGGATCGGCGGACAAACCACGCGCTGGGTTGAAAACGACCTGTCCGAGCTGAAGCCATTGATTCGTAATAAACTACTAAGGGTTTTCCTTGCGGGTGAATCCCCAACACTGTGGAATCGCTTGATTCTGGAATTCAGCAGCGGATACCTCCACATCTTTAATGCGGGCGATGAAAACGGCTATTCCGTTTCCACAGACTCTCCCGACTCCTATCAACGAATTCAGTGTGCTTAACACAAACATATTGAAACGTGGAAATACGTTGCAGATGTCTTTGGCATCCGGTAAGTTCCGCTACCGGATGCTAATCACAAGGCTGCAATATGACTCCTCGAAACTCAACGACTATATTCCTCACCATTTTCGCACTCATTGCATTTGCGGCAAACTCTGTCCTCTGTAGACTTGCACTGGGCCAGGGTGCAATTGACGCCGCAGCGTTTACTGCGATACGCATTACATCCGGAGCAGCATTATTATTAAGCTTATTCTGGCTTCAGAACTCTAAGAGCCGCACTGAAAGTAAATCAGAAGAAACGCATGGCAGCTGGCTATCGGCTGGAATGCTGTTTTTATATGCCGCACCGTTTTCTTTCGCCTATCTAACTCTCGATACCGGCACCGGGGCGCTCATTCTTTTTGGCGCAGTGCAGATAACCATGATTCTCACCGCCCTTCTTCAAGGCAATAAACTCCATTATCTGGAGTGGGCGGGATTAATTACGGCATTTGCCGGATTTGTTTATCTGGTCTTACCCGGGGTTTCCGCTCCGCCACTGGAAGGTTTTCTATTAATGAGCCTGGCCGGAATAGGTTGGGGGCTATATACGGTTCGTGGCAAGGGCTCAAAAAATCCATTGGCAGATACAACCTTCAATTTTGCCAGAGCTGTTCCATTCGCTATTTTGCTGCTTGTTTTAGCATTAAAACACATGCATGTTTCTACTTCAGGAATCCTTCTCGCTGTTGCATCCGGTGCTATTGCATCCGGAATTGGTTACACCATCTGGTATATGGCACTTCGCGGCCTTTCCACCAGCCAAGCGGCAGTTGTACAGCTATCCGTACCGATCATAGCAGCATTTGGCGGAGTTATTTTTGTAGCAGAGTCTATAACGATGAGACTTGTTATTGCCTCAATCTTAATTCTTGGCGGTATTGGACTTGTCGTGCTCGGCAAAAACAAACATGCATAAGGATAAATAATGCTTTTCTTACCAATGGAAAACCTTCTGCTATTTATCGGTGCCTCTTTGGCACTGCTGATCACTCCCGGTCCGGCAGTACTTTATATTGTAACGCAAAGTCTTTCACAGGGTGCTAAAGCCGGTGTTTACTCTTCTTTGGGAATCGGTATTGGTGGATTAATTCATGTAGTTGCGGCTGCTCTCGGCCTCAGCGCAATACTCGCTGCATCTGCAACGGCATTTACTTTTGTAAAGCTACTCGGGGCAGCATATTTGATTTATTTGGGAATTCAGAAAATCAGGCATGCTCAAATCACTCCGTCAGAGACCTCCGATGAAACCACTTCTAAATCCATGCGGCAATTGTTTATTCAGGGCGTATGGGTAAACATTCTAAACCCAAAAACAGCACTTTTTTTTCTGGCTTTTTGTCCGCAGTTCATAAATCCCACTACGGGTAGTGCCGAAATTCAAATGCTGATTTTGGGTGCGTTATTCTTAATGTTGGCGTTAACGACCGATATGCTTTTTGCACTTTTTGCCGGTAAAATTCATCCGTTTTTTTCCAAAGGACAACAAAATGCCAGGCGACTGAACGTGGTAGCAGGGAGTATTTATATTTTGCTGGGAATTGCCGCAGCATTTGGCTCAAAAAAATAGAGAGATATTCAGTACCTTAAAACCTCTTCTATAATGAGCTGTAATTTTCAGCAAAGAGCGTTTTTTGAATAATATGAATAATAAGTGAAATATTTTGAAAATTTACTCTTCCCCCTTCCCTTCGACGGAGTCTATATCAAGCGAAGTCGAGATGCTCAGGGAGCGGGCGTTCCCCGAGCGCAGCTGAGGGGGAAAGCAACGAAGCTTTACACTAACGAATTGCTTTTAAGCTTAAGTTTCACAGTTAAACATATTCGATACATCAATTATTCGCCGCTTTTTCTAAACGTTCTCTTCACTACTACAAAATACACGTTAAGTACCGCACAGGTTATTGGAGACACCTATGGCAAGAACAAAGAATTCGCTGGGAATGCGATTATTCATTATCGGATTTCTAACCTTTGTATTATTTATCGCTTCTCTATTGGTTATGGGACTGGTTTCGGATCGCCAGTCAACTCGTTCCGCAGCAATTACCGAAGTAAGCAGTAAGTGGGGACAAAATCAGCAAATTACCGGACCGCTGATTAGCATCCCTTTCAAGGAATACATCAAAGATCAGAATGATAAAATTATCACCATTATCAAATACGCCCATTTTCTTCCAGATGAGCTAAAGGTTACCAGCGATGTGGAGCCGGAAGTACGCTATCGCGGAATCTATGAGGTAGTGCTGTATCATTCGGATATTACGGTTAGCGCAAACTTCAGCTTTCCGGATAACAAGCTGCTGAATATCCCAGATGAAGATATTTTGATGGACGAAGCGTTTTTATCGCTGGGAATTTCCGATATGGCCGGTATTAACGATCTGATCTTTTTTGACTGGAATGGTACGCGCCTTGAGGCAAATCCCGGCATTCGCAGTAACGACGTACTTGGAACCGGTATTAGCGCACCCATTCAGCTAAATCCTCAGGAAAACGGCTTCAGCTTTAAAACAAAAATCGACCTGAACGGCAGCCAGACGCTAACCTTTAGTCCGGTCGGTAAAGAAACCGGGGCAACGGTCTTCTCAAACTGGAAAGATCCCAGCTTTACCGGTAGCTTCCTACCGGATAATCATAACATCAGCGACAGCAGTTTTACCGCAAACTGGAAAGTGCTGCACTTAAATCGCAATTATCCGCAGCAGTGGATCGGCTCCAAAAACATAACCTATACCAATTTCGGCGTAAATTTCTTTCAGCCGGTGGATCAGTATCAACAGACTTTTCGCACCGTGAAATACGCCATTATGTTCATCTCGATGACCTTCCTGGCATTCTTCCTGATCGAGCTGCTAAACAAAAAAGTAATGCACCCCATTCAATATCTGCTGATTGGATTTGCACTGCTGGTTTTTTATACGCTACTGCTGGCTTTTTCAGAGCATCTGACATTTCAGAGTGCCTACCTGGTTTCCAGCGTAGGAATTATCGGGTTGATTACCGCTTATACCAAGAGCGTGCTTGGCAGTAATCTGCAAACCGGCGTGATTGCCGGTATTTTGGTTCTACTCTATGGTTATTTGTATATCGTGCTGCAACTGGAAGATTATGCACTGCTGATGGGAAGTCTGCTGCTGTTTATTGTACTGGCAGTAGTGATGTATTTAACGCGCAAGATCGACTGGTTCAACGTGATGAAATCGGAAACGCCGAGCAAATCGTAGTTATATCATGACCCATGGTCTTTAAGCGGGCCAGGTGAAACAGATAGCCCCGACCTATGTCGGGGCTATCGTTTTTTATAGACTTTTATTCCAATAATCTGTATGCTTAGAAAACTAAAAGCCCCGTAGGGGCTTAATGTTTATAGCAACCGAAGATCAAATTGTCCATAGCCCCATAGGGGCGACATGTTTATCTTTCAGTCATCTATCCATAATCGGTTTTTTTATAATGAACGGGATTCTTTTAAATTCGGGCAACAAAATATCACGCCGCGAATTCCTGAAGCGCAGTTCAGCAGCGGCAGTTCTACTTGCGCTGCACGATACGTCGCTGTTTGCAAATCCCATAAAAAAGGAAAAAGCCTCCCCAGACAACCATCTCATTCAGGCAATCGAGCTGCAAACCGTTGCGCCCCTGCAAAGGCTGCGGGAATTTTATAACGAGAAAATAGGATTTAACGTGCTGGAAGAGTCGGAAAAACGCTTAACCATTGCCGGTGGAGAAACGGCTATCACCTTCCTGAAAGTTGAATCTACTAATTCGTTTCCCTGGTATCACTTTGCCTTCAACATTCCGCAGAACAAAATCCTTGCAGCACGGGAGTGGCATCTGAAACGCGGGCCACTGATAGAAACACCGCCGCATCAGCGCGATCCGAACTACCCAAACGACGTGCGCCATTTTCGACACTGGAATGCGCACTCTCTTTTCTTCTGGGATCCGGCCGGAAATCTGGTGGAATACATTGCCCGACATGATATGGATAACGATGCTGAAGGTGAGTTTTCAATAAATGATATTCACTATGCCAGTGAAATCGGATTTATTGTGAATGATCAGCAGAAGGCAGCTCGCCAACTAAACAAAGCATTTGGCCTTGAGGCGTATCCCAAAGGCACCAACTTCTGGTGGGCGATGGGCGATGAAAACGGTTTACTGCTCTGTCTGCCAAAAGGACGAGAATGGGGCGTTTTTGAAAACAGAACTCAAACATTCACGGAATTTCCCGTTAATGCAACAATATCGGGAAAACAGGATTCGACATTCATATTTCCGAACTATCCATATAGCGTGAGCGTTGAAAAAACATGAGCATAGATAAAACTCAACATATTTTAATGAATGTTCACAAAATCGGACTGCCGGTCAGTGGCATTGTCAGTGAAGTCCGTAAACAGCAATTATCAGAACAAGAGCTTGCTGAGCGACCTAAGTGGGCACGACTTCCCTCATTGCAGGTAAAGCTCAATTCGCATTTACCAGCAACGCTTCCGGCACATCGCTTGGTAAACCACCCAAGAGAACTGGAAAATTTGCAACTTCCTGAAGTCGGTGACCCCATTACGGCTATTGTCGAGAACTTTGTGGACGGTTCATTAATTCTCAGCGCTCGCCCTATAGAGCTCCAGACTGAAACCATTGCCTCATGGCAGCATTACCATGACTTTATCAACTATCTGGAAATCGGCGATGAAATTGAAGGTACGGTTGTGCGGAGCGAGCCCTTTGGCCTGGTTGTGGATATTGGTGGACCAGGTCTGGGAATTATTGATGTAGCTTATATGAAAAATAGTCCGGGAATTCCTCTATCGAAAGAGAGAGACGATTGGCCTAAGCCCGGTGAAAACATTTTCGTTTGTGTAAACGATTTTCGCCTGGGAAATAAGCAGATCGCGGTGGGACTCATAAAATATTAACACTATTCAATAAGCTGCAGTTTTTTATCCCACCTTCTCCCCAAACAAAAACCATTTTCCATATACAAACCGGATAATATTCCATGCGGTTATCTACAACTTATACCTTCGAATTCCTAAAAAGCGACTATAAACTAAGGTCGCCTGAATACAGGTTTAGTTCGTTAAAAATTTCAGATGAACGGCTTTTACACTGGGTTGGCTCTATTAATCGTTCCGGATTTCAACGAGAGAAATCTCTGCTCTGGTTGATCGAAAACTTTACCCCGGGTGATGAAGATCGAATTCTATTAAGACTGGAAGATTGGGTTCCAGAAGTTAGCAGGCATGCTGAGAAATGGGTCATTGATAACTTATATCGGTTTTCTTTTAGCAATTTGCAAAACTATCAGAACGTAGTAGTGCATTTAATTCGGAAAGATCGTCTTAAAGAATCGATAGCGTTAGCCAGGCTTAACAATACTTTACTGGAAAACCTTTGGGACTTAGACGGTTCGCATTTTTATTCTTCAAGCGCTCCATTCCGTACACACTTATATCGGATTGGTATAGAATCTGATTCAAATTTACGTCAATGGATACTGAAGGACCCCTCACCTTTTATCAGATCTTTAATGCTTGAGCTCGTCCCCTATAATGAGCTAACAAGTGCGGAAAACAAAAGCTTGATGGCCGACCCTAGCTATCAAGTAAAAAAACGGTATATAGTTTCGACCATTAAAGCCGGGCAAAATCTGGAAAAGAAATTCCTGATGAACCTGATTTACAGCAATAGTAAGTCTATGCGTGAACTCACAAGATATTACTTAAAGAGAGATTATCAGATCGATCTATATAAACATTATTTATCTCTGAACTCTGATCTAAAATACTTTGCTGCTGACTTTTGTAGAAAAGAAGATGTTCAGCTCTTCTTAGATGGCTATAAATGCAAACGCCGTGCAATACGCTATAGCTGTATCAATGCACTTTGCACTGTATCACCTCAAGAACTCAGAAATATTGATTTCAAAACTCTAATGGCTGATAGCAAAAAAATTCGCCTCAGGGTTTATAGATCGATGCATACAACCTATAATTTTGACGAGATCTGTTCTTTTAAGGAACAGATTATCCAATCTCTTCCAAACGGTTTGGTGAGATATCTGAATTTGATTAACAAATGGTCTTTTTGGGAGTTTTTATCAGAAATAACATCAACATCGGTGTTATCAACCGATATCGCTTTACAACAGCTTTTGAGAAGTAAAATCAAATCCCACACAAGTGTTTCACAACCGGCAACGGCAGAACAACGGGAAAGAATATTAAATGGTCTAAACAGAATAGATGTCAAAGAAGGTCAACACCTTCAGCAGTTGATCTCTGAAATTCGTTTTATTGTAAATAGCGTACGATAAATAGATGACTTGTCAATAAATCCCGATGCCTGATTAAATTCCTAGCTCGCGTCTCGACATAGCCTGTCCTGATCCTTCGACTCCGCTCAGGATGACGGACGAAGGGCTCGACATGACAAAGCGATCACCGATGCCCGATCACCAATGCCCGGCCTCGGCTGCGCTCGGCCAACGAGAGGCCCACTATCTTGCTTCTTACGTCTTGCATCTTGCACCGCTAAGCCTTATTTTCGACTGGATTTGATTGATGGGGTAGAATATGGATGTTTATTTGATAAGGCACACCACGCCGGCCGTTCCACGTGGAACCTGCTACGGCTTTTCTGATGTTGATTTAGCGCGTTCCTTTCCGCAAGAACTCACCTCCGTAAAACGTCGTCTGGAAATTAACCGCGACTTTACCGTTTATTCCAGCCCGCTATCTCGCTGTGCCCGACTGGCTCAGCTACTAGCTAAGAACGGATTGCAATACGATGACCGTTTAAAAGAAATGAATTTCGGCGATTGGGAAATGCAGATGTGGGATGATCTGGATAGTAAAGAATTTGCCGCATGGTCTGCAGACTTTTTCAACAAGCCAGCTCCCAACGGCGAATCGTATCGCGATCTTTATGAGCGCAGTATCAGCTTCCTCAATGATCTACGTGAACGCAAGGACTCTCCGGTTGCGGTTGTCGCACATAGCGGCGTGATTCGCTCCATGATTATCCACGTTCTCGGCATGCCGAAAGAGAATCTTTATAACTTTGATATTACCTATGCCGGCATCTCCAAACTATGTTTTGAAGACAATCGCTGGCGCATGGTGTACTGCAATCTGTAGCCCTCAGAAACTATTTTAAAAATAGCTGGGATTTCCCATTCTATTCACGATATTGTCGGCCGTTAACTGACTCCGCGATGAAATCACTTTCGTCGCGGTTTTGTTTTATCCTCTTATTTTGGAGACAGAGCCATGACGGTAATATCCGCATCCTTGCTGCTTTTTCTGGTGATGGATCCGATCGGAAATATTCCCTTCTTCCTCACCACCCTCAAAAATGTTGAACAAAAACGACAGCGATTCATTATTATTCGCGAACACTTAATCGCCTTGACGATTCTGGTACTGTTCCTGTTCTTTGGCCAGTATATTTTGCAGATCCTGCAAATATCCGAGCCGGCATTAACAGTTGCCGGCGGCATCATTCTCTTTCTGATTGCCCTGCGAATGGTCTTTCCGGGATTTAAGAATGGCGATGAAACCATCAGTGATGGCGAACCTTTTATTGTGCCGCTGGCAATTCCGCTTATTGCCGGCCCATCAGCCATGGCGTCGGTGATGCTGATTATGAGCCACGACACCGGTCGCTGGCAGGAATGGCTATTGGCGCTAACCATTGCCTGGTTGGCATCGGGAACGATTCTCTATCTCGCCAGCTCGCTGAGACGAATCCTCGGTAACCGCGGCTTGGTTGCGATCGAGCGCCTGATGGGTATGGTGCTGATTACCATTGCAACTCAGATGGTGTTGAGTGGTATTCGAAAGTTTATGGAGATATAAAACAGACCACATTTTAGGTCCGTCTTGTATGGCGGACCTAAAATGCCAAGAGATAAGGGAACGTTCCGACATATGTCGGAACTGAGAGAACGCTCTGCTCAGAGACGAGATGATAAATAATCTCTTGCCAAATCCTTCGACAGGGCCTGTGCCGAGCGTAGTCGAAAAGATTAGGGACGGACTATCTCCATATTAAGCACCTTACTAATTTTATCGCGAGGTGTTTAATATGTAAACCACCAACTCTATCCAGCCGATGATACCAACCTTGTAAAACTGAATTGATCTCCTATTTACTTTCTCAAGTTGATGTTAAACTTTATATTCATTCAATATTGATAACCTCCCAGCTACAACTTTTAAATCCATTTTCAATTCAAGGGGTAGCACTTATGACTGAACAAAACAATAGGAATGATGCGAAGATCATTGAGTATAGCAATGAGACATATAAAACGGCTCTCATCCTCACCTTGAGTACTATGTTCTTACTTAACCTGACTGTTTTATCCCAGTCAGGTAGCATATTACCTATTCTTGCAATGCTCTTACAGATAACCACACTGGCCTTTATCTTTCTAAAACACCCCTATCAAGTCCCATTAATAAAAATTTGGTCTGGCATATTAATTATCGGAGGTATTGCCGGTTTCGTGGCTTTTGCCGCAACTCTTGGTTTACTTTTACTCGATACCGACAGAGCAGACATGAGTCAACTGGCTATTCCCAAAAACATATCCAGAGTGGTTATACTTGTAATCGGGATATACTTTTATAGAAATCTTAAATCGAGTATCAAAGAGTAAGTATTACATCGAATCTAATTTCAAGTATTAACAATACCTGTTTACAAAAGCCATAAAACCTAATGTTTCTTTAGAATGAATAGTTTAAAATATACAAAATCTCAACTCTAACACGTCTGCTCCCATATACCATGTGTTGATGATCCGACAAGTAAACTAAAGAGTATCAGTATATGAAATACGACGACGTAGAATGGCACTATGGTGGAGATTTCCCGGAAGACTCGCCAGAAGAATATGCGGCTACCCATATTGCTCTTTTTCTGAAGTGGTGTATATTAAATGGACTTTCCTCAGATTACCATACCATTCACTTTGCTCAAGACATTGAAGACCTGCAAAACGGGAAAATGACCGCTACCCAATATTTATTTAAGAACATCGATGGTAAGTTTACCAGTGAAGATCTGAATGATAAAGGAAATGAGTTTGCTCAAGTATATTATGGCGATGATGGACTGTATTATGAAGATTATTCTAAACACTTTGTAGATTTGCTGTATGAGGCCCCTGAAGAAGATCATGACTTTGAAAAGTTTTCTTCCATCCTTGAAGCCAGAATGCGATCAGGGATCTTGACTGAACCCCAAAGACAAAAGACCAGGACAATCTATCTGCTCTATACATTTATTATTGGGACACTAATAATTAGTCTTTTGATCTTTGCAGGAATTAAGGAATACCACTTGTGGCCTTCCGTACTCTTGGGTGGATTAGTAAATACGATTTTTCGTGTAAGCAAGCGCACTATAAAAAAGAATTACAGTGTTGATATAAATAATAATGAAAAGAGCAACCTGGATACAGATTCCATATCAACAGCTGGCGTATTTTCTTTTATGTTCCTATCAATGGTTATCGTCTCGGCATTTTGGTATGGAGTAGGTGTTTTGGGCAAGTGGTTGCTGAGCTAGTTCTTGTCTCTGAGCGAAGCGGTCTATCTTTTCCTCAGCCAGCGTGATGGATTCAGCGGCCTGTTGCCACCGTAGATTTCAAAGTGCAGCAGTGCACCTTCCAATGAGCCGGAATCACCTACCGAGGCAATCACGTCACCGGCATTTACCAACTGATACTTATTCACAAAAATTTCATTCAGGTGCGCATACACCGTATAGTAACCATTGTTGTGGTCAATGATAACCGTATTGCCAAAACCGCCCATGTAGGTAATGAGGCTCACCACCCCGGAAAATACGCAGCGAACATCCTGACCTTTCTTGCCGCGAATATCGATACCGTTATTTGTGAGCACCGTTTTGGTTTTCGGGTTGCGGATTTTACCAAAGCCGTGTAGAACCCCCCCGCGAATCGGCCAGTTCAACTTTCCCTTTTGCGCGGCAAAGTTTCCTTTGATCTTATTCCACTGTGCCAAATCGCTGGAGCTGAGCTTTCGGCGCTCACGATTGTTTTCCAAATCGCCAATCAAATTTTTTAATCGGGTAAACGATCGCTTTTTCTCGCTCAGTGCAGATTCCAACAGCTGCTTATTCTTGCTGATATTCTTCAGGGTTCGCTGTCGCTGGGCCAGCTTCTTTTCCAGGTCTTCAGAGTCTCTACTCTTTTCACGCAAAAGTCGTTTCTGCTCCTGGAGTTCATTGGTGCGGTTGGACTGTAAATTACTTAACTCCTGCTGACGAGTCGTTAGGCGATCATGCAGTCGATCCACACTCTCCGAGATCTTTCGAAAGTAGCGGTAGCGAACCAGCGCTTGATTAAAATTCTCCGAACCGAGAATCCAGTCGTATTCCCGGCCACGCTGATATTTATAGGAGAAGACTGCCTGCTTGGCAAATATTTCTTTCAGATCGCCAACCTTGTCAGATAGCTCTTCGATTTGTCCATCAAGACGCTTGACTTCTCGATCCTTGTTTTTCAACTCACCGCGGATGAGACGCAGCGCTTTTTGCTGAAGGGTCGTCTGCTTGTCGAGATTCTTAATCCGCTCAAGTTCAGAAGTAATGGTCTTCTGCGAAGCACGTAATTGTTTTTCCAGCGTTGAGATTTCCGTACGCACTTCGTTCAGCTGTCGCTGGGCAGCACCAGCTCTATTTCCAGTGTCCTGTGCCAATAATCCACAGACGCTGATGAGGAGAAGAATTTTTAGATAGTTAAATACACGCACAACTTTATCTGCCATATTAACGTTGTTCATTGCTTTTCTGGCTGAACCCATCGTCCGTCATCCTGAGCGGAGTCGAAGGATAAGGACAGGTTTTGTCGAAGCCCTATTGAGAAATTCCTTAGCCCCTCGACTACGCTCGGGGAACGCAATTGGCCCACTCCCTGAGCGCAGCCGAAGAGAAGGGCGAAAGAGCAGTTTATTTAAAATTTAGTAAACCCTTAAATAGTTCTACTTCACAAAAGAAACTCCGGCTACGTGTGTAGCTCCAAGCTCAAAATGATATTGTAAAGCATAATTAACAAATACATTATGTACTCTAACTTGAAATCCGCCGGCCGGTTTCATATTGTTTAATTCAACGCTACTTAAAAACGTAAAGTGATCGGATGCCGCAAACTCAACTCCAGTGACAACCTCCGGCTGAAAAGCTCCCTCCTTCATTACCGCCAAAAAGACTGTCGCTGCTTCTGAAGGTTTATAGGCACATCCCATTCGAATTATCGGCTCAAGCTCCTCACCACTTTCATTTAGCTGCGGATGATTTAGATTCTGAATCACACCGGCCAACCGGAGTACGTTCGAAACCTGATAAGCAACTCCTACATCAAAACTCAAGACTCGATCAATTCCATAACGAGCCACATCTGTTTGACGATACTGTACGTTCAATCCGGTTGAAATTCCCGTTCGCCAACTTCCCGACATGTTGAACGTGAAACGCGTTTCAGTATATAATATGTGCCCCAAGTGTGTAGCGGCTACTCCACCGGCGAACGCACTAATCGGAAAAGCCAAAACGCCGCCGGATAAAGGGAGTTCTTTTATTTCAAAGAGTCGAGCATGCCACCCGTCAAGATAAACACGTTTTACATCAGCAGCCAACGCCGGATTTAACTGAAATGCCCCGACATCATTTTCCGATGCAATATTACTTTCTCTTAATGCCGCACTTCTTATTCCCGTTACGCCACTCTCGGTGGCTAACCCCAAACTGCCGATGGTAATCAGCAGCAATATAATGTTTTGCATGATGTCACTTGTCAGTTGCAGAGAACTGGCGGTAGGGGAAGAGGCGGGCGAGCACCTTATTACGTTCAATCTGCAGAGCCTGTTCCAGGATCGGACCTTCATCCTTACTATCCAGGCGACCGCGATTATAATGCGATAAATTCTGTCGGGCGAATTCGATAATCTCCTGCTTCTGAGATTCATTCATTCGACTGAACTGCTCATCATAAAATCGACGCTTGTCTTTTGCCCCCGCGTGATCACGCAGAAACTCTTCTCCAAAATTCTGATAGTCAAATGCGCCGGTTGAGGTCGGATCGTATTCGAAAATACTTTTGCCGTGAGAAGAGGCTTCCTTTAACGAAACCGAATTCCGAATAAAAGAACGATACAGCTTATGCGGAAAGTTTCGTTCGAGAATACTACGGACCTCCTGAGAATGACGCGTACGAAAGTCGCACATTGTCATTACTACACCTTTCAGCTTGATGCTGCGGTTCAGTCTGCTCTTTACCATTAGGAAGGTGTCGTATAATGGCTTAATCGCTTTCATCGGAAAAAATTCCGGAGAAACCGTCATCAGGAACTCCGTACTGGTCGCCAGTGCATTGATTGCCAGAATGCCAAGGTTAGGGGGGCAGTCGATCAAAATAAAATCGTATTTGTTTCGTACCGGTGCCAGCACGTCGCGCAAAATGTATTCGCGATTCATCGATTTATATAATGAGAACTCGACTGAAGTCATCTCAATATTATTCGGGAGGACGTGTAGATTATCATCGCGCTTCAATACAACTTCATCGAAGCTGTTCTTATTCATAAACAGATGCAGAAGGGTGAGGTTGAGGTTGTCGCTATCGAATCCAAAATGCTGGGTAAGATTGCCCTGCGGATCCATATCGACCGTCAGGACTTTATATCCTTGTAGCGCCAGGTAGCTGGCGGTATTCACGGTCGTGGTTGTTTTAGCGCAGCCGCCCTTTTGAATGATAAAGGAGACTATCTGACTCATGCTTCCCTCGCATCGCATCTACTATTAGATTAGATAATACCGTCAATTTTTTGGTAATGCAATAATTTTAATGCCGTGGCATTGCCTGGACGTCTCGTTTCGCACAAACCCTGGGAACAAAAATATAATGAAGAACTATATTAGTGAAATTTTTCACAAAATGATTTCTTTATGATAATTATTCGACAACCAGGGATGGTTACCTTGAGCGAAGTCGAAGGGCTCATACATACACGTCTAGACTTCGACTCCGCTCAGTCTGACATCATCAGGAAAGCCTACCCGTCGAATAATACTACACCTTCCTACATCCTTAATTGTTTCACGTACACTATCTTTTTCTGTACGTTGACATCCTTACGAATATTTGTTTTATTTGAAGGCTTGAATCAAAACCATAGTGGAGATAGAAAATGAAACGTACGTATCAGCCGCACAATCGCAAGCGCCGCAACAAGCACGGTTTTCGCGCCCGCATGGCAAGTAAGAATGGACGTCAGGTTTTAAACCGTCGTCGCGCCAAGGGACGTAAGCGTCTTACCGTAAGTGGTTAAGAAGACGAATCGAAAACATACGCTTCCCCGGAGGCGTATGCTGAAGCAATCTGAGATGATCACCAGGATTCTCAGACGCGGCAGCAAACATTCGGGTAAACATCTAACACTGTATGTTCTCGATTCGTCAGACAGCCAGTTTGCTGTTCTTGTTACCAGGCGTCTTGGCAATGCTGTTCAGCGCAATCGCATGAAGCGTCTGGCAAGGGAAGTCTACCGGTATCAGCAGCATAGATTTGAGGGGAAAGCTGTATTGTTTTTACTGCGGAAATATCACGATGTATTCAGCGATCTGGAAGAGGATGTTTCCAACCTGCTTTCCCGGATAGAACAGAAGTCGTAACCCGCCGTCATCAGCTCCTCATATACATACCTGCTTTACCAGTATCCCAATTAAACTACTCTGAATATCACAACCGGAACCGCCTCCGACGAGAGGAACAGGAATAAGGATTTAGGATGGACCAGAAACAGATTATCGGCATCTTTTTAATTGTAGGAATTTTCCTGCTGATGCCGACGTATATGGAATGGATGGGTCTTGCCCCACAGCCTCAGGAACAACCCCAGGAACAACCTCAGGAGCAAACGCTACCCCAGGAACAGTCTTCTGAAGATGTAACACAAAACTCGGTAATGAACTCAGGTGATCTGACGGTTGACGATACCGAGACATCTACCAGTGATTCTACTACTCAGGCAAGTATTCAGACGCTAGCACCTGTAAAGGAAACGGCTGCCCCGGTTAGCTATACAATCGACACGCCGATCCTGCGAGCGGTGTTTTCAAATGCCGAGGGAGGTCGCTTCTCAAAGTGGGAGCTAAAGAAGTATGATTACTTCGATGGCGGGTCGGTTAATCTCGCTTCGAATAACAACGGTTTCGACATCGAGTTTAGTGACCGTAACGGCAAGCGCATTCAGCTAAAGAATTTTACAATGCAGGCGGCGGATACAATTGGTGGAAGCTTTGAGTTAAGCGAATCCAATCCGGTTAAAGAGATCGAGCTTTATGCACCGTATGGCAATGGCCGTATTGTTAAGACCTACCGTTTTCACTATGACCGCTACGCTGTTGATATTTTAATCCGCATGGAGAACGTGCAGGGCCAGATCGTAAATCGCTATTACTCGGCGCTATGGGAGAACGGACTTCCACGCATTGAAGAGAATATTGCAGATGAAGCTCTCTACTCGATGGTGATGCTTTCTACAGGCGGCAGTACAGATGATTTCTATGTCGATGCAGATGAAGAGAATAAGCAAACCTTCACCGGCAACCTGGATTGGGCGGCGGTAAGAAATAAGTATTTCACAGCAGCAATTCTACCGGGTAAAGGAACAGAAATAGAAAACCTGCTTGTTGAAGGCCAGGGAATAATGGATCGTGAAGAGAACGATCTAGGCAGGCTCTACAATACGATTGCAGAAGTTCCGCTCGTTCAGAACTCAGCCCATACCGACACCTTTACCGTCTATGCCGGACCACTAGACTACAGCATTCTAAGCGAATACGGCAGCACCATGCAGGATATGGTTCTGAATACCGGCTGGTATGAGCGTGCATTTCGCTGGATCAGCATCTACATGATTCTTCCGGCATTTAAGTTTTTAAATGGTTTTATCCCCAACTACGGACTCGTCATTATCATTTTCTCCGTTGTTGTTAAGCTGTTGCTTTATCCGCTTACCAAGAAAAGCTATGAGTCTACTGCCCGTATGACGGAGCTCAGACCTAAGATGCAGGAGCTTCAGGAAAAGTATAAGAATGAGCCGCAGCGCCTGCAGAAAGAGACGATGAATCTCTATCGCGAAGAAGGTGTAAATCCACTCGGTGGTTGTTTGCCGATGCTCTTACAGATGCCTCTGCTGGTTGCTCTCTTTACGGTTTTCCGCTCTACAATACAGCTGCGCGGCGAACCATTCGTTGCCTGGATAACTGACCTGTCGCTTCCGGATCAGCTTCCGCTTCCGTTTGAACTGCCGTTCCTTGGAGCTGCCATTGCCATTCTTCCGTTTTTTATGGGAATCACAATGCTCTTTCAATCCATGGCTACCGTAACAGATCCCAAGCAAAAAGCATTCATTTACATGATGCCGGTGATGCTAACCTTTTTCTTTTACACGTTTCCATCCGGGTTGAACCTCTACTACTCCGTTTTCAATCTGCTGACATGGATACAAACCCGGATGATTAAAAAGAATATGAAAGCAGAGTCTGCTACACCAGCAGCGGCTGCAGCTGCTTCACGAGCAAACACGGGAGCAGACAAACCGACAAGAAGTGGTGCTGCGGCACTACCGAAATCCCCTAAAGGGAAACGCAAAAAGAAGAAGCAGAGATAAATCCAAAGCCGCTGAAAGGTTTAGGGAATCCGGATAAGCCTTCTGTCACTAACGTATTTCACCCAAAGCCTTTCAGGGTTTCCTGAAAGGCTTTTTTTATGTCCGATTATTTAAACAGTTCAGATACAATCGTTGCGCTCTCAACTCCTCTGGGCAACGGAGCCATTGCTGTTATTCGCATCGGTGGGCCTGCAACGCTGGAAATTATAAACCCACTCCTCAAACACCCTTTAAGGCATGAGGATGCCCGCAGAGCCGTCTTTAATGAGATCCGAACCACAGACCAACAAACAATAGATCAGGTGATTACAACATGGTTTCGCGCTCCTGCCAGCTATACCGGAAACGACCTGCTTGAGATCAGCTGCCACTGTAATCCGCTAATCATAGACAGTATCATTAACCTTGCTATAGAGCATGGCGCTCGCGTTGCCGCCCCCGGCGAGTTCACCTTTCGAGCCTTTCTCAACGGCAAGCTAAACCTGGCTCAGGCTGAGGCTGTATCTGACCTCATTAACGCACGTTCCAGACAGAGCCTTACGCAGTCTATGCGTCATCTTGAAGGCCGGTTATCCGAACGTATCCATGCGATACAGGAACGCATTCTGAACTATTTATCCTTACTGGAAATCAGCCTGGACTTCTCGGAAGAAGAGATTGAGCTCATTCCGATGCCGGAGCTTATAGCCAAAATAGAGTCTACCATAGAGGAGATTCGACAATTCCTCCGCACCTATGACTATGGACGTTTACTGCAGGAAGGCATAAAGATGTTAATCCTCGGTAAGCCAAACGTCGGAAAATCCAGTTTACTCAATGCACTTCTTCAGCGCGATCGTGCTATCGTCAGCGACATCCCCGGCACTACGCGTGACTATATAGAAGCCAATCTGGAGCTGGACGGGCTGGCAGTTCAGGCTGTAGATACGGCTGGAATTCGAGATACAGAAGATGCCGTTGAAGCCATTGGCGTTGAGCGTGCACTGGAACAGCTCAAGACAGCAGACATTGCGCTCTGTGTTTTTGATGGTAGCACAGCACCGGATAGCGATGATGAGGTATTAATAAATCTCATTACCGAGCATGCTACGGAACTACCCTTCATCCTTATTGCAAACAAGAGTGATCTCCCAACAAACGGACAACTGACAGACCGGCTATCTGGCTTATCCTCTCTCCTGCTATCTATTTCGGCTGTTACCGGCGATGGTATAGACGCATTAAAACAGGCCATCAAATCCAGCTTGATTAGTGACGAGAGCCTGGAAGCAGAGGAGGTTGTAATTACCAGCGCGCGCCACAAGGCTGCACTTGATAAGACAATAGAGTCGCTAGTACATTCTATTGAATCAATAAAGGTTGGTGCATCGGAGGAAATCATCGCTGTAGATATGCGGTTGGCCCTGGATCACATCGGAGAAATCACCGGGGAAACCAGCTCAGAAGATGTGCTAAACCATATCTTTTCCAGCTTCTGTATAGGCAAATAACGTTTCACGTGAAACACCAGAGAGAGAAATGAACATATATGACGTTGTAGTAGCAGGTGGCGGACACGCCGGAATAGAGGCAGCATTAGCTGCAGCTCGCCTGGGAATGCGCACCGCGATGGTCACGCTAAAGAAAGAAACCATCGGGAAGATGTCCTGCAATCCTGCTATCGGTGGGTTGGCTAAAGGCCATTTGGTTCGCGAGATAGATGCTCTTGGTGGAGAAATGGGCAAGATTATCGATGCGACCGGTATCCACTTTAAGATGCTAAATAGATCAAAAGGGCCAGCCGTATGGTCACCTCGCGCCCAGGCAGACCGCCACGGCTATATGTATGACGCCCAACGACGCGTCTTTGCGCAAGAGAATCTAACCATTATCGCAGGGTCCGTTACAGGCGTACAGACCGATCAGAATCGCGTTACTGCTGCTCTCCTACAAGATGGGCAGGTTATCCCCTGTCGCTCTCTCATCCTTACGTGTGGGACCTTCCTCAACGCCTGCATACATATTGGATTAAACAACCTGGAAAGCGGTCGCGCCGGCGAGCAGGCTGTGGGTGGACTCACCGAGAACCTGGTGGCGCTGGGATTCAAGACGGGTAGATTAAAGACCGGCACTCCGCCACGTATTCATAAAGACAGTGTCGATTGGGACATATGCGAAGAACAGCAACCGGATATACCGCCTATCCCCTTCTCTTTCTCTACCGACAAGATTGAACGTGAGCAGGTCAGCTGCTTTATCACCTATACGAATCTGGAAACACATGAGAATCTACGTTCAGGATTGGATCGTTCACCGATGTATACCGGTGTTATTAAGGGCATGGGGCCGCGCTACTGTCCTTCGATTGAGGACAAGATTGTACGCTTCGAAGACAAGGATCGACATCAGATTTTCCTTGAGCCTGAAGGCTATGACAATCCGGAAGTCTATGTAAACGGCTTCTCAACATCGCTCCCGGCTGACGTTCAGGAGAAAGCCATTCGCACCGTAACCGGTCTGGAAAGGGCCAGGATTGTCCGTCTTGGCTATGCCGTTGAATACGACTTCTTCCCCTCCTACCAGTTACACCAAACCCTGGAAGCTAAAGACGTCTCCGGACTTTACCTGGGAGGACAAATAAACGGCACCTCCGGATATGAGGAAGCGGCTGCTCAGGGCCTCATCGCCGGCATTAATGCAGCTCTAAAAATCCGCGAAGAAGAGCCTTTTATTTTAGATCGTTCCGAAGCATATATCGGTGTTCTAATAGATGATTTAATCAACAAAACAATTCTTGAACCCTACCGCATGTTTACCTCCCGAGCGGAGTTCAGACTGCTGCTAAGACATGACAATGCCGATCTCAGACTCATGGAAAAAGGATATCGTGCCGGCCTGACTGATCAGAAAAGCTTTGATCGCATGTGTCGAAGACGTGAGGAGATTGCCGAACTCTCAACCCGGGTTACCGAGACAGTCGTTCCGATGTCCGTATTCAATAACTGGGCAACCGACAACAACTCTACCGACATTAAGGAAAACACTCCCCTTCCCAAGCTCATCAAGCGACCGGAGGTGAAGCTTGAAACGATGATCTCCGCTATGGAGTGGGAAACATCCTATCAGGATTCATCAATAGCCGAAGTAGAGTTCACCCATAAATATGATGGTTTCCTAAAGCGTCAGCAGGAACTGGTAGACAAGTTTGAACGATCTGAGAATACGCCGATTCCGGACTCAATCGACTACAACGAGCTGGAGGCCCTCTCCGCTGAGAGCCGGGAAAAACTAATCAAGGTCCAGCCAAAATCAATTGGACAGGCCTCTCGTATATCCGGTGTCCGACATAGCGACCTGGCGATTCTGCTTGTCCACGTAGAAAAAGGCAATAGAGGAAAGAAGCAGCGCAGCAACGTTTCACGTGAAACGTCGGCGGAGAGCAAGAACTAGACTTGTTAATTATAATAAACAAATTCACCAAAGGCGGGCTTGTCAAAGCGGACTCATTGTAACGTGGGTTATAACCCACGCAACGGCACAGCCCACGCAACGGCACAGCCCACGCAACAGAAGGCCTAATCCCGTCTTACTGAAAGCCGAAATCCGAGAACCGTAGATCATCTTCCAACCCACAAAAAAACCGTAAACACTTGTTAATAAACGAGAAAGGGGCAAAAAAAATCGCCCCTTTCTCGTTTATTAAATCCGACATCAGACATCCGTATTCTGACTTCTGTTTTCTACTATTGCTTCATCACCCGCCAGACTGAATCAACAAAACTCTTCTCTGAATCATAATATTGCCTGGCTATTGCATAGCCCGTTTTTCCAGCCAGCTCCAGAATATCCGTTTCCAAATACTTGTAGGAATACTCCGTATGAATCGGCTCCCAGGCCTTGAAGCTAAAGCTCTGTCCTATTGCCTCTATACTAACCGTCTGTGCTTCTAAACTGACTAAGTAACTTTCAATCGCCCCGGAAAAGACGTTGTAGGTAGAATAGAATCGGAACTTATCGCGATTAAAGTTAGCTCCGAGCTCACGATTTATACGCGTCAGCAAATTCAGATTGAAAGCTGCAGTGACTCCCGCAGTATCATCATATGCCCGAAGCATTTTCTCTATATCCTTTTTCAGATCGAAACCAATCATTACCGAATCACCACCGTTTAGACAATTCCAGAGGCTGCGTAGAAAAACCCGGGCATCGGTTTTTGGAAAATTTCCAAGATTTGATCCTAAAAATAACACCAGGTTTTTACGATCAGAAAAGCGTGAAATCCACTTCAAGGCCTCAAAATACTCGGCAACCAATCCATTCATAGACATTTTGGGAAACTTTTGCTGCATCGAATCAACCAGTTCTTTCATTGCCCCTTCGGAGATATCGATAGGAACATAGTCAAATTTCAATCCATTTTTCATAAAAGCTTCCAGGAGAACTGCTGTTTTTTTACCGTCACCAGCGCCGAGCTCAACCAAATTAAACGGTTCATCTCCCATTTGTCTTGCGATTTCAGAACCATGTGTCTGAAAAATTTCGTATTCGCAGTTCGTCAAATAGTATTCCGGGAGGTTCATGATTTGCTGAAACAGTCGACTACCTTCGTCATCATAAAAGTATTTGGAGCTCATTCTCTTCGGCTGCTCCGAGAGTCCAATCAATACATCCAGTGCAAAAGCACGGTTAGATAGCTCCAGTCCATCCAGATCCTTGGGTTCCAGCTTACGATATCCAATACTCATTACAGCCTCTTTTGGGGTTGGGTATTTGGTTACAAAACGAGTTTTAGGCTATATTTTTTTCTTCTTTTTCTTCTTTCCGGATGTTTCCGCAGGTTCTTTTAGCACCGGATCCTCCACTTCTTCTGCCCGATACATTAACCAAAGTCCAATAGCAACCAGCGGAATACTCAATATTTGGCCCATGTTTAATGGGAGTCCACCTTCCCAGGCGACCTGATTTTCTTTCAGGAATTCCACAAAAAAGCGAAATCCAAACACGCTGGCTAAAAATAGACCAAATAAATAACCCTGCTTTGCACGTATTATCGGTCGTTTATACAATGCATAGAGGAGAAAAAAGATGGCCAGATAAGCTAAGGCCTCATAAATTTGGGTAGGATGTCGCGGGATATTATCGACAGCTTTAAAAACAAATGCCCAGGGTACATCCGTTGGCTTACCATAAATTTCCGAATTAAACAAATTTCCCAAGCGAATAAAACAGCCGGCCAGGGCAACGACAATAACAACTCGGTCTATTGTCCATAGAAACGTAAGGTCTTTATGCTTCTTTGCAAGGAAGTAAACAGCCAAAGGGATTGCGATTGCCGCTCCATGACTGGCCAATCCACCCTGCCAGATCTTAAAAATTTCCAGCGGGTTACTTAAATAATAGGCAGGGTCATAAAAAAGGCAGTGGCCCAATCTGGCACCAACCAAAGTACCAATAAATACATAAAGGAAGAGATCATCAACGTATTCCGCAGGTCTTTTTTCTGCAACATACATACTGCGGGAGATATAAAATCCCAATAAAAATGACAAGACAAATCCCAGGCTATACCAGCGTAGAGTGAAAAATCCAATGCTAAATACTTCTCTGCTTACATCCCATTCCATACAATTTCTCCCGAAAGAGCTTTAAGTGCGGTGAGTATTTTGATAAACTGGCTTGAACAGTATACTAAATTTTAGCCAAAAGAAAAGCCGGGCGGAAAATGAAATCCGCACCGGCTAAAAAATTATTGAAGCAAATAAGGTTCTTAGTTTACAGATACGGTATAGCCTGCATCACCAATAACCTTTGCGAGCTTTTCAGCATCGGTTTGAGATGGATCAAACGTGATACTTGCAGAGTTGCCTTCAAGATTTACCTTCTGATCAACAACACCATCTACGGCAGCAATTGCGGTTTCAATAGAAGAGACACAACCCTGGCAAGTCATTCCTTCAACACCGACTGAAATGGTCTTTGTCTCTGACGGCTTTTCCATGGCTACTTTATTTTCGGACGAAGAATCATTCGCTGCCTGGTCTGATTGTGAACAGCCCAGTAAGAAACCAGCCGCGAGCAAAACGATGAAAAACTTTTTCATTATATCCTCACTTATAGTTAATAAGTATAATTTTTATAGTCAGCCTAAAACTTACAACGCCACTGCACCGAATGCAACCGTGAATAACCGCAATTCGGCAAAAACACTCACCAACGATACTCAAGGCCATTTATGAGCTCAAAATCATGCTTTTTCACATTTTCAGGAGGGCGGGTGTCGTAATTTAGCCCGAGAACAACCCTGTAATCAACGCTTCCCAGAAAGCCTAGTCGTAGTATTACTTGAGACAAGATACGAGAATCTGATGGATTCTGGAGGGCCGTTTGTAAGTAGGTTATGGTCGAAAATTGCATTTTGGGGTCAATTTTACCGTAAATGGCAATATAGTTCGTCGACCGTAGGCGCTGCTTAATTAGTCCGCTGCTCTCAATGGTTTCTTCTTCCCACATTAGACCAATCCCAATTGCCGTATCCAGTGAGCGCTCATTTTCTTCAGTTTTATTTATGAACCGAAAATTTAAGCGAACTCCTCCTCCCAGGAGATTACGGGACCGCAAATCGATAAACTCATTAAATGCTCTCTGCACAAATGTTTCTCCAGTCCAGGTTCGGGTAAAATCGTACATGAAGCGCCAGTGTAGAAACCCTTTGTGAATAAAATCAGATTTCTTGCGAATCCCACGCTGATAGTCGGCAACCGTAAAACTATAAAAGTTTTGCCGGGAGTAATCCAGTCTCAGTTGAGAACTGATTTTAAAGAATTCGGTATTCCCGGAAAGATAGGTAAAAGACAGTCCGGTCTTTCCAGCAAAACCTGGTTTTGCATCCCGGTTACGTAGTCGTTCGGTATTAACCTGAGCATTTAAATGAATTGTTAAAAATAGAGTGAAAACGAGGCAGGACAGTCGCAAATATTTCATAATGCTTCCTCCTTGTGGCATTTACGTCGAAAAGAGTCAAAAGAGACCGAGTTGTTCTCCCTTTTTCCCTTCCTGTGGCTTTTCAAGGGCAAGTAGATATTTTTTAGCATTCAGTCCACTGGAAAAACCGGTAAGACTACCATCCTTGCCAATAACGCGGTGACAAGGAATAATAATCGGTATTGGATTTTTCCCGTTAGCCATCCCTACAGCACGGCTAGCCGTAGGCTGACCAATACGCATGGCCTGTTCTTCATAAGAGATCGTTTCACCATAGGGAATCGTTAGTAAGGCATCCCAGGCTTTTTTTTGAAATACACTTCCCTGAGGATTAAGCTTCAAACTAAATGCTTTAAGTTCACCCGAAAAATAGCGATTCAGTTGATCGACAACTGCCTGTAGGCAACTGTCATCTTCAACCCAATCTGAATGAGGAGAAGGAAGTTCTGTTTCACGTGGAATGCGGATAACCTCCAAACAGTTTTCCTGTCCTGCCAATAGGAGAGTTCCAAGGGGAGTATATAAATAACGATAGGTTAGCATACTGAAAACGATAATAAAGAAAACATAAGAATGGATAAATGTGTTATCACTAATAATATAAACTATATACTAATTATATATGTACTACTTACTACTTTTATTATTAGCATGTGTAAACTGTGGATAACTGGAATAGAGCCTATAAAACCGCGCTTTACGTGTGGATAATACGTGAATATGAAGTTAGTACATTGTTTAGGAATTGTGTACAGCAGTAAAATTGTTAAAAAAGGTGGTATTTTTTTAACAGTAAATAAGCAGACTTAACATAGTACGCACATGTTTTCAACAAAGTTTTCAACAAAATTGTGGAAAACTTTTTAGACCTCTCTCATGATGAATAACTAGTATCGCATCGTTTTTTCTATACTTTAGTAAATTAATAAAAAAAGCGCTAGCCATAAAAAAGACTAGCGCTTTAATGCGGTTCAGTTGTATTGATGCTTACTTCTTGAGCAGGTCACGAATTTCAGTAAGCAGGGTTTCTTCTTTGCTTGGTGCCGGCGGTGCAGCAGGGGCTGCTTCTTCTTTTTTCTTCAAATTGTTAATCCAGCGAACCATCATGAAAATAGCAAATGCAATAATGGTGAAGTCAACAACGTTTTGAATGAACGCACCGTAATTCAGCGTAACAGCTTCTGCCTCACCTGCGGCTTCTTTTAACGTAATTGCCAAATCTGTAAAGTCTACATTTCCCAGCAACATGCCCAAGGGCGGCATTAGAACATCATTTACAAACGACGAAACGATTTTTCCGAACGCGCCACCAATAATAATACCGACGGCCATGTCCATCACATTGCCTTTTACGGCAAAGTCTTTAAATTCATTCATTAAAGCCATAATTGAAATACCTCCAAATCATACCATTCTTATAAGTAAAGGAATTAATTCACACATCCCCCTTAGCGAACCGCTTGCCCTGTTAAAAACATAGAAATCCTAACAAAAGCCAGAAAATATACCGAATAGCTCTAAAATATTCAATGGCTTAAGCTAAACTTTGTGTTTATCTGACAAAAGGGCCTGCATTGTATATAAGCCAGGTTTCTGATGGGGTAACCAATTTAGTGCTGCCAGTACGCCTTCCAGGTTTGCCCGATAAGACAAGGTGCGGTGTTGAAAGGAAAGCGTTTCGCACCCAAAAGAGATATGGATCTGATGCTCCGGACAAGAATTACCGTTTCGTATGCTGTGGATGGTAGCTTGTTTATCTGCTGGTGGATTACTGGAATCCTGAAGGATCTTTTGAAATTCTTTTGCAGAATCAGATGGTGTTACAGTTTTTCTCTTTCCGGCAATATCCATAATATCAGCATCATAGGATGTTGATATCAATTCGGGAACCTTCTGGAGCAGTGACTGAATAATATTCAATCCGATAGAGAAGTTAGTTGAATGCAGGACTGGGACATGCCTCGATAATTCCAGAAGTGCATTCCTGTGAGAGGATTCCAGATTGCTTGTGCCGGAAATGAGTGGTATACCTGCGGAGAGGCAGGAGTCTGCAATAATCGCAGTTCCTGCTGGTGATGAAAAATCTAATACGATATCGGTATCTGAGAGGAGTTCATTCGGATTTGTTGAAACGATAATTTCATCGCCATAATACGTTTCGAGAGTATCGATTCCACCAACAAGATAAAAGCCTTCAGCTCTGCTGAGCTTTGAAGATAAGACTTGTCCCATCTTTCCCAGAATACCATTGATAACAATACGTAACATCGTTTCCCCCAAACTTTGTTATCCAATCGGTGTACGAATACAATATATCGGTTTGCGAGGAGTTATCAAATAGAACACAGAACACAGAACACAGAACATTATCGCTCAATCCAATCGGCTAGAATTGCTGCGCGTTGCTCTTCTGATAGGTTTGGGTTTGGATAACTCTCCTGAAGAATGCGTTGGCGACAAGCTTCATAGAGAATTACTGCTGTTGCAACGGAAACGTTCAGGCTTTGAATCATACCAAACATCGGAACGTAAATTACTTCATCGGCAATTTCAAGTGCCTCAGGTGAAACACCATTATGCTCATTGCCGACAATAATTGCTGATGGTTTTGTCCAGTCTATATCATGAATCGGCTTCGCTTCCATTTCCAATGCCGTTGCATAAATGGTAAAGCCGTCATCCTTTAACGTATTGCGTAACGAATCGCCGGTTGAATGTCTTTCCGTGTCGATCCACTTTTTTGCAGAGCCGGACGATTGTTTGCCCAACTCCGGAAAGCGATGACCATGCGTGTAGTAGAGATGAATTTTCTCGACCCCGACAGCATCGCAGGATCGTAGAATAGCGCTAACATTATGCGGATCATAAATGTTCTCACAAACTACGGTTAAATCCTGCTGCCTGTTTTTAATGACCCGCTGCATTTTTTCCAAACGACGCTGAGTTGGCATAAATAGTCTCCACAAAAATAAGGCCTGAGAGATATCAGGCTCGATGTCGCATCAATATCGCAATAACTATATAAGCAAAGCCTTTAATAGACGCAATAATTGGCTACTTTTTATTTCTGCAGGAAAATATCGCAAAGAAACCACTTTTTTTCAGGCCTTTCAGTACTTAACTTTAGAACTGCACTCTGCAATAAATTAAGGAGGATCAAATGGCGAAAAAGAAAGAGGAACTGGAAGAGGTTCTGGAAAAAGATGTGGATGTCGAAGAAGAGAATCTTGAAATCAGTGATGATGAGTTAGAGCAGAAAGCAAATCTTGATAAAGAGTTGAAAGCTATTGAAAAACGCCTTGAAAAAGGTGACGATCTGGAGTCAGCTTCAGAAGATATATCTGTTCTGCTTAAAGCCGGATCTGTTTATTATTGTGCTCGTTGTCGCAGCATCTATTTCCGCAATAAATGGATTAAAGATAATATCACCGATATGTATTTGGTGCGAACCGAATTAGCTCAATGTGATAAGTGTCTGAAGCAGAACTCTGAACACTTTGTCAGCAGCCTTGAAATTTATGATTCTGATCTTAAGAAGCGACGTAAAGCGCTTGAAAAGCTGACGCGCACAGTTCAGAACCGCCTGGAAAATCGCCCTCCTTTTGAAAAAGTGCTGAATATCGTTGAACGAGACGGTATTTTATATGTCTTTTCTAATACAACCCGTCTTTCCGTTGAAATATCCAAAGAGCTGCGAGCTGAATACCAAGGAACGGTTCAATACGAATGGTTTGAGCGCAATCACTACTTACGTGCTCGTTGGTATGCCTCAATGGAAGAAAGGGACAATTTTAAGGATCGAATTAAGCTGGCCCGCGACCACCGCTTTGGTGTGTTTGCTTTTGAAGATCGATTCTAATAGTCTCTCTAAAAACATAATACCGGTGCTCTGATATGATACAGTCGGATACGTTTCAAACGCTACAGCGAATTAAACGTGAAAAGGGCACCGGTTTTGTTCTTTTGCTCGACCCTGAAAAATTAACGCCGGAAACAATCAAACCAACGGTAACCCAGGCAATTGAAGGCGGGGTTGACGTTTTTTTTGTTGGCGGATCTCTGCTCCATGGGGAAAACTTTGATCAAATGATTCAGCAGATCAAGGCTGCTGCCGGTCATCATCCGGTGATTATTTTTCCCGGGAGCTTGCAACAAATTTCATCTCATGCCGATGCCCTCCTATTTTTAAGCCTCATTAGTGGTAGAAACCCGGATCATTTAATCGGCAGTCAGGTAATCGCTGCTCCGATCATACGACAAATGAAGCTCGAAGCTATTTCCTGTGGCTATATGCTTATTGAGTCCGGAAAAATTACCAGCGCTGAATTTATTAGCAACTCCAAACCAATTCCCCGAGATAAGCCGGGCATCGCTCTTGCACATGTGCTAGCAGCAGAATATCTCGGACTGAAATCAGTTTACCTGGAAGCCGGAAGCGGAGCACTACAGTCGGTACCGGAAGAAATGATTCAGTTAATCAGTCGTTCAACGGATATCATGCTCTTTACTGGTGGTGGTATCAGAACAGCTGAAGAAGCTGCTGCTAAAGCAAAGGCCGGTGCGGATTTTGTCGTTGTTGGAAATTTCTTTGAGGCGAAAGAAAACCTGGCGCAAATAAAGGCCTTCTCAGAAGCAATTCACCAATCGGCTTAGTGGTACAAACTATGACTTTCAAAAAAGAAATACGTCGACAAATTGAGGATAATATCCGTGTTAAGGAAGCGCTTTTAACCGAGTGTCAGGATGTTATTTCAGAATGCGCTGAAATATTGATTGCCGCTTTAAAGTCCGGGGGGAAAATCCTCTTTTGCGGGAATGGTGGAAGCGCAGCGGACGCTCAACACCTGGCAACAGAGTTAGTTGTGCGTCTTCGGGGAAGTTTTAATCGCCCCTCAATTCCGGCACTGGCCCTAACGGTCGATAGCTCATTGTTAACAGCTGCCGGCAACGATCTGGGTTTTGAGCAGGTTTTCTCCCGGCAGGTAGAAGGCCTTGGAAAAAAAGAGGACGTATTAATTGGTATTTCAACCAGCGGGAACAGCGCGAATGTCTTGCAAGCAATTAAGGTTGCTTCCGCGAAGGGAATAAAAACGATTGCGTTTCTCGGAGGAACCGGCGGTACTATTGCCCCACTGGCCGATACTTCTGTTATTGTGCCATCAAGTGATACCGCCCGGATCCAGGAATGCCATATTTTAATAGGGCATATACTCTGTCTTCTGATAGAAGAATCACTTTATTCTCCCTCCTGATATCCCTTCCATAATCTATTCAAACTAACACTTGAAACTGATCGACGGGTTCACGATGTTGGTTCTGTCCAATGAATCCCAAACTTACTTTTTAGGAGAAATTTATGAAAGTCGCATACGTTTTTGCGTTGCCGCGTTCGGCAAGCTATAAATTGGCTCAAATGATTTTACCACAGCTTGAAGCTGGAACTCACGGCGTTGAAGTGGCCGGCATGTTTTTCTTTGATGATAATACATTTGTATTACGTGAAGGTGATCCGGTTGGAGAGCGTCTGGCAAAAGTAGCGAAAGAAAAGAACATAATGCTGATGATGTGCGATATGTGTGCTCTTGAGCGAAATCTTGCTGCCGGAGAACCGCGTTGGTGTGACAAAGATGGTAAAGGACGCACCGAACCTGGTGAAATTCGCACCGTTAATGTTGTTGACGGCGTGCATGTTGGGTGTTTTCCCGATCTTTATACCGCACTTTCCGGGAATATGCCAGATCAGGTGATTACGCTGTAAAAATCCATTAGGTTTGCTGCAACCTGTCCATAGCTATGAGTGTTCCGGCGATGGTGCCGTATGTGGGGGCTGCAAACCAGCCGATTATTGGAATGAATAACAGTAAAACAAATCCTGCTCCGATTCCTAACACATATCCACGGTTTTGCTTTACGAAGTCGACGCTTTGGCGTACGCTGAAGCGCCGTCTTTCCAAAGCGTAATCAATAAGACCGGATCCACCATAGTAGGACTGAATGCAAAAAATAAGTATCGTCGATGCAATGGCTCCTGCAATCGGTACGAAAACCAGCAGCCAGGCTCCGGCAGAGAATGTCGTGCTAAGGGTTAATCCGCGCGCATTAATATAAACTCCTCGACGTAAATCTCTGAAAAGCTGAGTAGTTGAGAAGTCCGGTGGATCTTCGCCATAGACCAGCTTTTCGGTTCGCTCAGATAACGATCCCAGAATTGGAGCGAATAATATCAGGATGACATGTTTATAGGATATGAAGATTAACACGAGTAATAATAACCAAAGTAGTATTTGAGTGATTATTCGTGTTGCAGAATGCTGCAGTGCTTCGGGTATCCAGTGCGTATTCACATATGCTGAAATATCATCAAACCAGCCTCCGCCAAGGCTTAATAAAAGTCCAATGTATAACACGCTTAGCACACCTGGTAAAATGAGGTATGGCCACAATCGGTGTTTGAAAATAACCCGATGTGCGCGAAAATAAGCGGCGAGTCCTTTAAATATTCCAGTGATAAACATAGTACAAAAGTTCAGAGTTCAGAGTTCAAAGTAGCGTCGCATGATTATGCGACGAAATAAAAGTTCAAAGTAGCGTCGCATGATTATGCGACGAAATAAAAGTTCAGAGTAGCGTCGCATGATTATGCGACGAAATAAAAGTTCAAAGTAGCGTCGAATAATCATTCGAGGAAATTTCAGATTATGCGACGAATGATAGATCAAAAGATAAGATGAATAAGGCAATATACAAATGTTCAAAGTTCAAAGTTCAAAGATATAGCCCATGATTTTAGTCGTGGGTGGATGAGACAAGATCCAGAGTTCAAAGTTCAAAGTTTCGGGATTATAGGTCCAGAGCCCGAGTTAGTATCTGCCGTTAGTTATTTGCCGTTAGTTATTTGCCGTTCGCTGCCCGCTGCCCGCTGCCCGTTCATCGATTATCCTGCAACATTTACTCTTCCCCTCCGTCTATTGCAATATATATACAACATTTATTAGTGGAGAAGGCACATGCAACGAATTAGTAGTCCTATTAAGTATTTTCTGATTTTAATAATCCTGACATCGATTCCGGTTTTAGCAAAAGGCGAAGTTGAAAAGATCGATAAACTGCTTCAGGCATATCATAACTACGGACAGTTTAACGGTACAGCGCTTGTTGCCAAAGACGGCAAAGTGATCTACGAAAAAGGCTTCGGTATGGCCAATTTCGAATGGCAAATTCCAAATACCCCCCAGACCAGGTTTCGCATTGGTTCCGTTACCAAGCAATTTGCCGCAGCACTAATTCTACAGCTGGTCGAAGATGGCAAGGTGGATCTACAGGCAAGTATTCGAACCTATATTCCGGAGTATCCGGCAAAAACCGGCGATATTATCACCGTACATCATCTGATGACGCATACATCGGGAATTCCGAATTACACCAGCTTGCCAAGTTTTGGTGATCACATTCGTAACCCTTTTACGCCGGATGAGTTTGTAAAAACCTTCTCGGATCTTGAACTGGATTTTGAGCCCGGCAGTAGCTGGAGCTATAGCAACTCCGGTTATTTCCTAATGGGTGTGATCGTAGAAAAAGTAACCGGAAATAGCTGGGAAGAGGAATTGGAAAATAGAATTTTGAAACCGTTGGGCATGACGAACAGCGGCTATCAGAATAATAGCGATCTGATTCAGCAAATGGCTTCAGGCTATTCCAGTACGGTTGCTTCGGTTCGGCCCGCCGCATATTTGGATACCAGTTTACCCTATGCAGCAGGAATGATGTATTCCACGGTTCATGATTTACTAAAGTGGGATCAGGCACTCTACGGAAACGGACCGTTCAAAAAGCCACAGACCAAATCGCTGATGTTCACCAAGCATGCCGAAGTTCCGGGGGAACGCGCTAACCATTACGGCTATGGATTTTTTCTGCATGATCTGGAGGTTGACGATAAAAAGATTCCGGTGATCGAACATGCCGGCGGAATAAACGGGTTTACTGCACGTTTTTGGCGTATGCCCAGTGCAAAAACGACCGTTGTTATTTTGGACAATACTGCGAGTGGTGCAACGGGACAGGCGGTACGGGATGTTGCTACGATTCTTAATGGCGGTGAAGTTGAGATGCCAAAACAGGGAATTGCCCGTGTTGTCCATAAAACCATTCAGGAAAATGGCATAGACAAAGCGGTTACTGAGTATCGTATGCTTAAAACAGATAAAGCTGACGACTATAACTTCAGCGAAAACGAATTGAATAACCTGGGATATTACTATCTTGGCAATAAGGACACCGGTACAGCAATTGCAATCTTCAAGCTGAACGTTGAAGCGTTTCCGGATTCCTGGAATCCATACGATAGCCTTGGTGAAGGGTACATGGAAGCTGGGCAAAATGATCTGGCTATAGCCAACTACAAAAAAGCGCTGGAAATGAATCCGGGAGCCGCATCGGCTCGCACGGCTTTGAAGAAACTTGGTGTTGAGGTAGAAGATCCGACGGTTGAAGTTGCGGACGAGGTTCTCGCTGCCTATGTTGGCGTATACGAAATGCAGCCTGGTGTGAACATGACGATTACCAAAGATGAGCAGCAGCTAAGTGCCCAGCTTACCGGCCAGCCGGCATTGGAAATATTTCCGTCTGCAGAAAACGATTTCTTTCTGAAAGCGGTAAATGCACGTTTGGTATTTACTCGTGACGGTGATAGTCCCGCATCTATGGTAACGCTGCATCAAAATGGTAGAACAGTTGATATGAAGCGAATAAAGTAACTTCCTTCAATCAGCGCTCTCTGGAAAGGAGAGCGCTGATTATTTTTATCCGCAAAATTTTCTTGCCTTTCTAATCGAAATTATCCTATTCTTCATAAACGATATCACCCACAACCAACCGGAGTATTTATGTCCATTAAAGCCCTACGAACTCCCGATAGTCAGTTTGAAAATTTAGACGGATACAACTTCTCTCCGAATTATTGCGAAGTTGACGGTCTGCGTATGCATTATGTAGATGAGAATCCGGAGGGAGCCGAAACGGTGGTGATGCTGCACGGTGAACCGTCCTGGAGCTATCTTTATCGCAAGATGATACCGGTTGTTACTGCTGCCGGGCATCGAGCTATTGCACCTGACCTGATTGGTTTTGGTAAGTCCGATAAGCCGGTAAATCAGGACGATTATACTTATCAACGGCATGTCGATTGGATGAAATCCTGCTTGTTTGATCATCTCAATTTAACCGATATGACGTTGTTTGTACAGGATTGGGGTGGCCTGATAGGGTTGCGGATTGCCGCTGAACATCCGGAAAAAGTGAAGCGAATTGTAATTGCCAATACCTTTTTACCAACCGGTGATCAGGGTGCAAATGAAGCATTTATGCAATGGCAAAAACTAAGTCAAACCATTGAAATTTTTGATGTTGGAAGAATCCTTCGTGCTGCAACTGAAAGCACGCTTTCACCCGAAGTGATGGCTGCCTACAATGCGCCATTTCCCGATGAGTCTTATAAAGCCGGAGCACGAATCTTTCCCATGCTCGTACCGATTACACCGGATAATCCGGCCGCCGATGCCAACCGTGCTGCCTGGAAAAGCCTGGTGAGTTTCGATAAACCAGTGCTTACTCTCTTCAGCGATAAAGATCCGATTATGTCCGGACTGGATAAGATTTTTCAGACTCGCATGCCCGGAGCTGCCGGACAACCGCATGATACCATACGCGATGCCGGACATTTTCTTCAGGAAGATAAGGGTGAAGAAATTGCTGAAAAAATGAATGCATTTATTGCTGCTACTTAGTTTGAATCTGAAATCAGTTTTGGCGCTATTATTAGATAGTAAATACGAGCATTAAATCATTCTTCATTTATACTTTTGTTTAAGTTTTGTCAGGCTGAGCTTGTCGGAGCGCTGGAAAGAGTTTTCTTAGCACCTCGACAAGCTCGGTGAGACATGTTCACTGATGTTTGATTACTGTGACATTTTATTCCGATCCAATTTCAAGTTTGTTTAGCACTTTCTTTCCAAAAAAATATTTTTTTCTTAAAGTCGCCTCCCTATTTGCCGACCACGTTAAATACCGATCTTTTTTATCCGGCCTAAGGCCCATCCCATTGATAGTTTCAATGACATGATCTTAAATGCCTTGTGGTGTTTTTTAACGTAAAGCCTAGAAAGTGCCCCGTTCTATGTTTGCGCATCGTTATGTATTGACAATTATGATGCTGGTATTGCTTACACCTTCCTGTAATAAAGAAAGTGAGAGCTCCGCCGGCCTTCTTCCTTTTTTTTCCGATTCGGATTTTACTCCGGTTTGGATCGATCCTAAACATCCGGTAGATAAGGCACTGCATCAGGTTCGTGGATTGTCATTTGCAAATCAGCATGATGAAATTATTGATGACTCTGTAGTGAGAGGAAAAATTTTTGTAGCAGGCTTTTTCGATCTTGACTGCAAAACGTTTTGCCTTGTGATTAACAAGAATCTACAGAAAGTTCAATCAGCTTTCGCTGAGGATTCTGATATTCTAATTCTGTCTCATAGTATTGGCCGCTATAGCAATACGGAAACGCTTGCACTTCATGCGAGAAAGTTTAAAGCAATAGAGGGAAAATGGCATTTTTTACAGGGCAGTAAAGCGAGAATGAATACTATTACAAAAACTGCCTACCTTGCCGATGAGCGTATGCTTCTCATCGAACAACCGCATCGGGAACAGCATCCCGAAAAAGTTTTACTGATTGATCCGGCAGGACATATCCGTGGTGTCTACAGTGGAACCATCGCCGGGGATGTTCAGCGAATTATTGAAGATATATACATTCTGAAAAAGGAGTATGGGAATGTTAACTAAAAATAGAAAACGCAGAATGGTCATCTCATTGTTACCAATGATTTGTTTGGTCTTTTTCGGTGCGAGTATCGGAGTGTATACATTTTGTGAAATGATAGAAAAAAACGAAGATATAGATCTGGAAGTGCCAAACGTTATGGTAAACGGTCAGGACCCACTACTAGATATGGATAATGGAAAGGTGCTTTACAATGGTTTGCTTTTTTCCGGTAGAATCTTTCAGCGTACCGGTCAGGGAGCGCCTATATCAGAGGAACGTTATCTAAATGGCGAGCGTCACGGGCTTTCTCGTCGCTGGCATGCTGGTGGACAATTGGCTTATGAGCATCATTTTGAGCACGGAAAAAAACAAGGTGAGCAGATTGGCTGGTGGCGAAACGGTGAAAAGAAATATAGCTACGGGTATAGGGATAATCTTCCGCATGGAAAAGCAATAGAATTTTTTCGTAATGGAGATCTGGCAAGGGTTTCTAATTTCGAAAATGGGATAGAAAACGGACATCAACGCAACTGGGATTTGGATGGATTATTAACATCTAATTATGTGGTGAGAGACGGGCGCCGTTACGGGCAGGTCATAATCAATCGATTTCACAGTGGCGAATTGACACAGCTAGCAGCGAATGGCGGAAATAGATAGCGGGACACCGTCATTGGTTTGCCCCTGAGTGCCTCCCGTATTTTGGGAGGCATTTTTCATTTGTGAAAAATATTTTTTTCTTGACAGTCCCTATTATTGCAACTAGCTTAAAAAACCTTCTAAGATTTCCAGCCTGCAAACCATTTTCAGTCTCGAAACATCTGAGAAGTTTAATCAAGTTTTATGTATGTTTATTTTGTAAGGAGCAGTAATGTCAGAACGTGTAACAGGTGTTGTAAAGTGGTTTAACGCCACCAAAGGTTTTGGATTTATCTCTAATCAGGACGGTGAAGATTTGTTTGTTCACTACACCAACATTCGTGATAATGGTGGCTTCCGTTCGCTGGAAGAAGGACAGGAAGTAGAATTTACGATCGGCGAAGGCAAAAAAGGCCTTCAAGCTCAGGATGTAGTTGCTCTGTAAATTTTACCCTGAACAACACTTGAGAACAATTGAGCCGCGTGCATTTTTTTGCACGCGGTTCTTTTTTTGCGTAAAATTCAGCAAATCCAAACCCGAGGTACCCATGACTGCATTTTACGTAAAGCTCTATCTATTAACCGTACCGGTCTTTTTTGCAATAGACTTAATCTGGCTGGGCGGAATCGCAAAAAACTTTTACAATACGCATCTTGCTGAATTTCTCGCTCCCTCAGTGAACTGGACAGCCGCGATGATTTTCTATCTTCTGTATATTGTTGGAATTATTGTCTTCGCTGTTTCCCCTGCACTGGAAAAACAGTCTCTATTACAAGCAGCCATACTTGGAGGTCTCTTTGGTTTTTTTACCTATGCCACTTACGATCTTACAAATTTGGCAACGCTGAAAGACTGGCCGCTTACGGTTGTTGTTGTGGATATACTTTGGGGAACAGTGCTCGGTGCGTCTGTAGCTTCGTCAAGTTACGCAATCGGGAACTGGTTACAAGCTGCTTAGAAGATTTATAAATAGTTAGTTCAGCCTGCAAAAACATCGTAACTTATCTATTGCATCAAACTTAGTTAGTCGATGCAGTAGATTTTTGAACGTAACGATGTAATTCCGCATTTTTTTCCCTCCTGGTAAATAAATCGGCTTTTGCAGCATCAATAGGAAGCAACTATGTCTGAGGAACTAAATCCTACAATCGCTTTTCGCGATTTAAACTTGCCCGCTCCCATCCTGAAAGCACTGGATGCGGTAGGATATGAAATACCGACGCCAATTCAGGCGCAAACCATTCCGTTATTTTTGGAAGGGCGTGATGTTATCGGTCAGGCCCAAACCGGAACCGGAAAAACAGCAGCCTTTGCTCTGCCGGTTTTAACAAATATTGATTTGAAAAGAAGAGCACCACAAGCTTTGATCTTAACACCAACCCGCGAATTGGGAATCCAGGTGGCAGAAGCTTTTCAAAAATATTCCGCACATCTTAAAGGGTTGAGTGTGCTGCCAATCTATGGTGGACAAAGCTACACTATTCAACTGAAGCAGTTGAAGCGTGGTCCTCACGTAGTTGTCGGAACGCCGGGACGAATTATGGATCACATGCGTCGCGGTACGCTGGACTTAAGCGGATTGGAAACGATGATCCTTGATGAAGCGGATGAGATGCTGCGCATGGGATTTATTGACGACGTCGAATGGATTCTGGAGCAGGCTCCGGAAGATCGGCAGATCGGACTTTTTTCTGCAACGATGCCGCGCGAGATAAGGCGCATTGCGCAGAAATACCTGCATGACCCGCAGGAAATTACGGTTAAGATGAAGACCACCACCGCATCTACGATCCGGCAGCGCTACTGGATAGTAAGTGGTTTTCATAAGCTGGATGCGTTAACGCGAATTCTTGAGTCCGAGCCCTTTGATGGAATTATAGTTTTCGTGCGAACTAAAAATGCTACTGCCGAACTAACTGAGAAGCTGCAGGCCCGTGGCTATGATGCCGCTGCTCTAAATGGCGACATGGCCCAAAATCAGCGTGAAAGAACGGTTGATCGTTTGAAGAAAGGCCAGCTTGATATTCTGGTTGCCACCGACGTAGCCGCCCGCGGTTTGGATGTTGATCGAATCAGTCACGTGATCAACTACGATATGCCGTCGGGAACTGAGCCCTATGTGCATCGTGTTGGACGGACTGGTCGAGCTGGTCGCGAAGGTGAAGCGATTTTATTTGTGGCGCCGCGCGAGAAACGACTGCTCTTTGCAATAGAGCGGGCTACGCGTCAAAAGATAGAGCCGATGGATATGCCGACTGCCGATAGCATCAACAGCAAGCGTATCGAACGGTTCAAGCAGCGCATTACCGATACACTGGCTGCGGAAAATCTGGATCTCTTTTATGAAATTATGGACCAGTACGAGAAAGAGAATAATGTTCCGGCTTTAGTGATTGCGGCAGCACTTGGCAAACTACTACAGGGTGACGAGCCGCTACTGGTAAAAGATAAGCCCAAACGCAGACGATCATTCGAGCGTGATAAGCGAGATGGTAAAAAATCTGACAAGCCGTTTGAGCGTGCGCCGGGTAAAAAGTTTACCAAGCGGCAAAAACGAGAGTCAATTCCTGACGAAGGAATGGAGCGCTTTCGCCTGGAAGTTGGACACGAGCATGGCGTGAAGCCGGGAAATATTGTCGGTGCAATAGCTAATGAAATTGGATTGGAAAGCCGTTATATCGGCCGTATTAATATTTTTGACGATTTCTCTACTGTAGACCTGCCGTCGAATATGCCTAAGGTTTTATTCGATACGCTAAAGCATGTTCGGGTTTCCGGTATGAAATTGAACATCTCGCGCTATAAGGATGGTCCTGTTGGCGAAGGAAAAGAAAAACCGCGCAAGAAGTCCAAGCTGAAGGTTAAGAAAAAGAAAAAGAAGGCGAAATAGACGGGCATCGGGCATCGGGCATCGGGCATCCAATCTTGAACTTGATTACCCTGATGTCAATAAATAGTTTATGATCACCGATCACCTACTGCCGACTGCCGATAAATAGGAGCCATCATGCTACGCACCCTCGAAGCTACCGAATATATTACCCCATTACGTGAAGGTGGCTCTCTACCCGGGGTTGTGCGTGCAGATGATGGTAACACCTATGCTATGAAGTTCTTTGGTGCCGGGCAGGGTGTGAAAACGCTGATTGCTGAGGTAATCGGCGGAGAGATCGCCCGTGTTCTCGGCTTCAACGTACCAGAACTGGTACTACTTAATCTTGATCCCAGAATCGGTGCCAGTGAGCCGGATGCAGAAATCCAGGACCTTTTGAATTTCAGTGCCGGTTTAAATCTCGGCATGACCTTCCTCGAACATTCTCTTGCATTTAGCCTACAGCTCTTTCCAAACCTCACTGTCGAATTCGCTTCCAAATTGGTGTGGCTTGATGCCTTTATCACAAACGTCGATCGCACACCTCGAAATGTTAACATGCTGGTTCACGATGACGATATCTGGCTAATTGATCACGGCGCGGCATTTTATTTCCAGCACAATTGGAAAGACACCCGGAAGCAGGCAGAAACCCCATTTCCTCTAATTAAAGATCACGTTCTGATACAGCATGCTAAAGAGATACGCAAAGCAGATGCGCAATGTCGCTCTTTGCTAAACCGTGAAGTGTTTGAAACAATCGTGCAAAAGATCCCGTATGTTTGGCTAGAAGGCGATACGACGTTTCAATCCCCCGAAGCGTATCGCGAGAGCTGGTTGGAATACCTGACGCATCGTTTAAGCGTCTCGGATGTGTTTATTAAGGAGGTCGAGCGTGTGCAAACATGAGGCCTTCAGTTACAGCATTATCCGGGTTATTCCAAGAATCGACAGGCAAGAGTTTCTAAATGTCGGAGTCGTATTATTCAGCCGACCAAAGAAACAACTTATTTGCCGTATCGATTATGATCTACCCCGTTTGCAGCATTTTTCCCCCGAAGCGAACATTGATATAATTCGCGAGCAGTTGAAAGCAATTGAAGCAATATGTGTCGGTGATCCAAGCTGTGGCTATTTTAGTACGCTCAGTCAATCCGAACGCTTCAATTGGCTGGTTGCCCCTACCAGTACTATCGTGCAATTTTCACCGGTTCATTCCGGTATCGGTGAAAATCTTCAGCATGAATTAGATGAACTTTATGCTTTGCTTGTTGCGTAAGATCGTCTCAACTGCCTCATAAATCGACAATTACGTTTTTTACAAATCATACTATCCAATCAAACTCTTTCGTGAGGAGGAAGAAATGAACGGATTACTTTACGTCAGTCTTTTTTTACTTATCATCTTTTTTCTTGGAATTCGGATTGTACGTCCGACCCATCGTGGTCTGGTGGAGCGACTCGGTAAATACAATCGCTTTGCAAGACCGGGATTTAACTGGGTTTTTCCGATTATTGAAAAGCTGTACCGGGTAAACACCACCGAGATGATGATGGATGCCCAGCCACAAGAAATCATTACCAATGACAATCTGAATGCAACGGTAGATGCACAGGTGTATTTCAAAATTCGCGACGATGAAGATAGCGTGAAGCGTTCTCAGTATAACGTAAATGATGTGCAGCGACAGATCGTGAACCTGGCGCGAACCACTCTACGTAATATTATTGGAACGATGACGCTGAAGTCCGCTAATAGTGAGCGTGGAAAGATCAATAATGACCTGCATAACGTATTGATTGAAGAAACCAAAACCTGGGGAATCGACGTGGTGCGAACGGAGCTTAAGCAAATCGATCCGCCGCGTGACGTACAGGAAACAATGAACAAGATTGTAAAGGCTGAGAACGAAAAAATTGCGGCGATCGACTTTGCGACCGCAGCAGAAACCGCAGCCGATGGTGATAAGCGCTCATCGATTAAGCAGGCTGAGGGTGTTCGTCAGTCCAGAATTCTGGAAGCTGAAGGTGAGGCCGAAGCTATACGCCTGGTAAATGAGGCAGCAAATCAATACTTTATCGGCAATGCTCAGCTTTTAAAGCAGCTGGAAACTGTTCAGAGCTCACTGGAACAGAATGCCAAGATTGTAGTGCCGGCCAATACCGAGCTCATCAATGTTATTGGCGACATGGCAGGTGTGCTGCCGGTTAAAAAGAAGTAAGTTAGTGGCGATACGATGCCGGGTGGATTGTGGCCTGCCCGGCATTGTTTCTTTAAAACTCGTATATTGTGAACGTACGAATTTAAAAAAACTCGATTTGGGCATTTTTATTAAAGAAAGATGAGCTGTTTTGATGAGTATAGATAAGGATCTGTGAAATGAGCTGGTTGTCTGATATTCAAAAACCACTAAAACCAGACTATCTGATTCTATCTGGCATAGAGCCTGAAGTATTAAAACTCATCCTTCAGAAATACGTCAGTAGTAAATTAACCTCCAACGACCCACCTTTAATTGATAAGTATCGTCCGGGCATTGTGGTTTATGCTCATACAAAAAATCGTCTGGTAATCACCTTTGAACAAAAACTAGCTCTGGATACGGTTTTTTCTATTTTCTATTTTTTGACAGAAAGCGAAGATTTTCCTGAAGGTGCAGCCGTTGCCGGCTGGACAACCGTTCAAACACTGCATGAACAACTGTTACCGCTTTGGGATAAACGAATCACCATATATCCCGGACAGAATGAAGAGGGTGGTTTCTGCTTGAATATCACAACGGAAGAGGATCGAAACTTTCGATTTGATCTGGTTAACGGAGTATTTGGAAGCGAGGAAACCAGTCAGTTTATTGAGAAATCTTATATCCTGAAATGGCCGCGTAGAATGCTATTTAGCGTTAGACCAGTCGAAGAGCGATCGGAGTTCTTTGAACATCTCGATAATATGTCCTTTTATGAGATGGTTTATAGAGCAGCAGCCGGTTGGTCTTTATATCTGCTATACACAATTGGAGCTTTATCAATTGCTGCTTTTATTGCCTGGCTTACCGGAAATCTGCAATTGTAAGAGATGCTTGGCCTGCCCGACATGGTTTACTTAAACGGCAACTTGATATAAAAGGTTGTCCCTACTCCAATTGTACTTTCTACGCTTATTTTTCCATCATGCTTTTGCACAACATTCTGAACGTTGGCCAAACCGACACTCATCCGGACAGCCTGATCCTTGTTACCGAAGCCAATTTCGAAGAGTGAATTTAATTTATCCTCTGGAATACCCTTACCGGTATCTTCTATGCGTACCAGGCAGTTTCCATCTTCTACATTTGTAGAGACGGTGATCTTTCCATCTTCTTCTATCGCATCCATAGCATTGGTCAACAGCGTCATAAACACCTGATTCAATTGGGAGGGATAGCAGCGAACCTTGGGAATATCCGTATATTGGGTTTTAACCTGGATTCGGTCCGGTTTTTGAGTACAAAGAAGTGCCAGAGTATCATCCAGGCAGGTGTGAATATCAATCAGCTGAAGATCTGCTTCATCCAGGCGGACAAAGTTTTTTAAGCGGCCAACAAGATCTACTATTCTATTGCCGGCTTCAAGCGTCGCCTCATTGTTACGTTTAAGGATGCTGATGGTTTTTTCCAGTTTACCGGTTTGCGGTGTCTCTTCATTGGAAGAAAACTGCTCGATTTCCTGATGAATTTTCTGAATGGCCCGGTTTGATACGTCGGTTATGCTGTTGATGACACCAATCGGATTATTGACTTCATGGGCAATACCGGCTACCAGATTTCCCAACAGGGCCAGTTTTTCAGATTGAATGAGTGAAGCCTGCATTTCGGCCAGCTCGATGTAGCGTAACCGATGGATTTCTGCTTCCTGCTCGGCTTTTTCCAGCTCCATTTGTATCTGCATTTTTTCCATACGGGTCTGGCTTTCTTCGCGCTGTATTTGTTCATTCAGCGTCATTAGAATTTCCAGATTTACCAGAGCAATCTCAGGTTTTCCCTGTTGTTTATAAACCTGATATAGTCCATCGTGAATTCGTTTTAAAGCAGGTTTTGCATCCGTACCGTCCATCATTTTCAAAGCATCCTGGAGGTACTGCTCTGCTTCGGATAACTGGTTTCTTTTAAGATAAAAGAATCCCAAACTAGCCAGAGTTGTTGATTTTACATCCTTGCTTGGCACAACTTCATTATTTTTTTCAGCCTTTTGGAAGTATTTCAGTGCCTCGTCGTCCTTACCCATCTCAGAGTAGATTTCTGCAATAGCCGTTTGAGCACGCGATAAGCCGAAAGCCATGTTTTCTGTTGCAAATAGCTCTTCACTTTCTAGATGGCTCTGAAGCGCTTTTTTCATGTCGCCAATTGAGCGAAAACTTTCGCCGAGCGTAAAGAGTATTAAGCTGATGCCGGTGACGTAATTTATTTCCCGAAAAAGGGTGAGTGATTTAAGGTCGTGCTCAATTGAACGGGAAATATCGCCGTTCACCTTATAGATACGAGCGAGATTGTGCATTCCCCAGGCTTCACCGCGAGTATTTTGTATCTCCTGATAAATGTTTAAGCTGATCAGGTAGTTTTCCAAAGCCCGATCGTAGCTGCCAAGCTGATGATACGCATATCCAATTGTATCAATAATGGCCGCTTCGGCCTCGCGTTCGTTTTCCAAGGCCCTTACGCGTTTAAGCGCATCCTCAAGGGTAGCAAGTCCTTCCTGCAAATTGGTTTTCCCGATGGACTGCAGGTAACCGATATTCCGCAGGGAAAAGGCAATCCCCTTTTCATATTCCAGCTTTTCTGCTAATGCCTGTCCTTGCTCAGTAATGTCTGTTGCGCGCTCAATGTTACTCAGGCTGATTTCCCAGGCCAGCTCCAACAGGATGTCAACTTCAAGCTCGGTACCTTTTGCTTCCTCGGGTAGCTGATCTAGCTGCTCTTCCAGTTTTTCGATAAGTGGACTTTTCATGTGCCTGCATTGTTAATCTGTTTTAATCAAATTAGGGTGAATCAGAGGTTATTCCAAGATATTCAAATGCAATCTGTTTAAAAGATTCAGAAAATCGGTAAAGGTTACCGAATTACTGATTGAATTATGATAATGAGGTTTGTTTTTATATCGGGAGATGTTGAATCGGCTGGGGGAAAACCAATCTTATGTAAAAACCAAATGAATGGTTGGTGCATTCAAACCAATTGTTCGCAAAATCCAATTTGGCGATAGGTGCATTCAAACCAATTTGCCGAATAATGGGATTAAATCCATTGGACGCATAATCATGCGGAAAACCTACCGGACGCATAATCATGCGGAAAACCTACCGGACGCATAATCATGCGTCCCTACTGCCTACTGCCTACTGCCTGTATTTGGGCAATAGCTCGGTGTGCCGATTCCATCTGAGGATCCAATTCCAGGGCTTTGCGATAATTTTTTAGCGCCATTTCTCTGTTTCCCTTCAGCACCCATGCTTCTCCCAGGCTATCGTAACAATTTGCCGCATCGGGGAATAGCTCAGTGTTTAGAGTAAAGGCCTCAATTGCCGCATCAATCTCATTATCCCAAAGCAGTTCATAGCCCACCATATTCAGAATAAAATCGCGTGGATCATCCGGATGGAAATTAACCGTCAGTGAATCGAAATTGGATTTTACATATTGCGCACCATGTTTCTTCATAGCCATGTAGACATTCTGAGCCGCCGGTAGGTGTGGCTTTTTTGGTTTTTCTCCGCGAATAATAGCCAAGATTCCTTGCCCCAGCTGCTCGGCAACCGGCTCATCCATGTTGGCAAAAACAACTATCGATGTCCTTAAGCCCGGCATTTCGTACAGCACCGTATTCGCACCATTAAATCCACCGGCATTTCCGAATGCTTTATCACCACCGGATTTTTGTAGCTCTTTAGCTGCCTGAAAGAAGCGATCGGCTCCACGAACGGTTTCGCTTACCAGACTGTCGCTATAGTAGTAGTTTTGATAAAACTTAAGAATGTCTGCGGCAGTAGCGTAGAACCCACCGTCTGGTTTCGCTTGCTCGTGAAATCGCAGATTATCTTCCAGCTCACCCTTTACGGATTTTAGGTAGCCAATGGCCCGGTTTTTTACCATGTGGGTGTTTTCTATAAAGGTCTCATTCAGCTGTAGCGGTTTAGTAATATGCTCTTTAACGTTCTCGTAATAGGATTTACCGGTTACTTTTTCAATAATGGCTCCTAACAAGATATAACCGGTATTTGAATATTCCTGTTCTGTACCGGGCTCAAATAGCAATGGAATCGTACGCGCACGCTCAACAATTCCATCAATTGTTCGGGTTTCCGGTGGCGAATCAAAAAATCCAGGCTGGAAATAGTCACCATATCCGGACTGGTGTGTGAGCAGGTGCTCAATTGTAATGTTTTGTGCTGCTTTTTCGGGAAATCCCGATAAGAATTTGCCAAGCTTATCGTTTGGCTTTAGCTGGTTACTTTCGAGGAGCTTGTAAATGAGGAGATTCGTAAAGCTTTTGTTCATGGAACCAATGTTAAACCGGGTACGAACGGTATTGGCCTTGCCGTTTTCCCGATCGGCGAGTCCGAAGGCTTTCAGATAAAAGGGATGTCCGTTTTCCGCAATCAGCACTACACCGGAAAAGATATCCAGCTCCTGATATTGTTTAACCAGGGCATCTGTCTGCGAGATAATCCGCTGGGCATCCGTTTCAATTTGGGAGAGAGATTCAGGTTGCTGTTGTTCAGATTGGCAGGCAAAAACAAAAAGAGATATTGAGAATAAATATAAGCGTAAAAGCATGTAGTCCCCGGCGTTGGTGATAAATTTCTTCAATATAGCTATGACGACGGAGGGGTAAAAAAAGTTCAGAGTTCAAAGTTCAGAGTTCAGAGTTCAGAGTTCAAGCCTCGACGGATTTCACTCTGAGCTTGTTGAAGAGCTCGGTCTGCCGCCACCAGCCACTAGCTATCTGCTACCAGCTGGCCGAGGCCCGTTCACCCGTTCGCAGTAAGCCATCGATCCAGTGCATTGGCAAATTGCTGAATATCGCGCTGGCTTTGTTTCTTCGGCCCGCCAGTCTGTACGCCGCTTTCCCGCAGCTGCTCCATAAAGTTACGCACGCTAAGCCTGGAACGGACGTTCTCTTCGGTCAGTACTTCACCACGCGGATCAAGCACCGTTGCGCCTTTCTGTATGACCTCTGCTGCTAATGGTATGTCGGCTGTGATAACGAGATCGCCATCACTCACGCGCTGGATGATTTCCCAATCCGCAACGTCAAGACCGGACGGAACCAGCTCAAACTCGATAAGGTCTGACTTCGGATAGCGCATCGGCTGATTGGCTACCAGGGTGATTGCTGTGGAAGTTCTTTTTGACGCACGAAACAGGATTTCTTTAACCGCTACCGGTGTCGCATCCGCATCAACCCAAATGTGCATGTAAGGCCTCGTAGTAAGTAAGTGCTAAGACAAAACTATTTTAAATATAATCCTGTCACCCTCCCGACGCGTCGGGAAGGGGCTAAGAAAGACCTCAATGAGGCTTCGACAAAGCCTGTCCTGAGCCTGCCGAAGGGCTCAGCCTGACAATCTTTTAAACAAAACATATATAGTAAAAATTTTTGTTCTAGCACATTATTTAGTTGTATCCGAACGAAAAGGCCCTGCTACAAAAAATTGTAACAGGGCCTTTTCAATACATCTATGTATGCCAATTAAGCAGTTGCTTCGGCGTAGAGATCCTTGCGGCGCTGCTGCGTTTGCTCGGACTCCATATACTCTTCAAATGTCGTCATGCGATCGATAATGCCATTCGGCGTCAGTTCTATCACGCGATTGGCTACGGTGCGCATCAGCTGAAGGTCGTGTGATGTAAAAATGATGCAGCCGGGAAAGTCAATCATGCCATTGTTCAATGCGGTTACCGACTCCAGGTCGAGGTGGTTGGTCGGCTCGTCCATTAGCAGGAAGTTTGGTTCATTCAGCATGATCTTTGAGAGCATGCAGCGAACTTTTTCACCACCAGACAGAACGCTGGACTGCTTGTATACCTCATCACCACGGAAGAACATGCGACCGAGAAATCCACGAATAAACTGCTCGTCTTTTTCGGTTGAATACTGACGCAGCCAGTCGATCAGGTTCAGATCATTATCGGCCGAGAAATATTCTTCGTTTTCATTGGGGAGGTAATCGTGTTTGATTGTCTGACCAAAGGTAACTGTACCGGCATCCGGAGAATCTTTTCCAGCCAGCACGTTAAAGAAGGTGGTTAGCGCAGCGGTCTCATTACAGAGTAGCGCAACCTTGTCACCGTGGTTCAACACAAAAGATACGTCATTGAAGAGCATGTTTCCTTCTGCATCCTTTTTGGAAACATTTTCTACCTTTAGAATTTGGTCGCCCGGCTCGCGCTCCGGCTGAAATTTTATATAAGGATATTTGCGATTGGAAATTTTCAGGTCGTCAACAGTCAGTTTTTCCAAAGCCTTCTTACGACTGGTTGCCTGCTTCGACTTGGATGCGTTAGCGCTAAATCGGCGGATAAAGTCCTGCAGCTCTTTGCGCTGCTGCTCAACTTTTTTGTTTTTGTCTTCACGCTGACGCTTTAGAAGTTGACTGGACTCATACCAGAACGTGTAATTACCGGTAAAGATTTGAGCCTTGCCGAAATCGATATCAACAACGTGAGTACATACCATGTCGAGGAAATAGCGGTCGTGCGATACAACGATAACCGTGTTGCGGAAGTCCGCCAGGAAGTCTGCCAGCCAGGTTGCGGTCTTGGCATCCACGTCGTTGGTAGGCTCGTCCAGCAGCAGGATATCGGGATCACCGAAAAGAGCTTGTGCGAGAAGCACCTTTACTTTATCCGGTCCGCTGAGATCTTTCATCAGCTTATCGTGCAGGTCTTCAACAACGCCCAGGTTGCTCAGAAGTTCAGCAGCATCGCTGTCTGCTGTCCAGCCGCCCATCTCGCCAAACTGATTTTCCAGTTCAGCGGCGCGTAGGCCGTCTTCTTCGCTTGCATCGGGGTTCATATAGATCGCGTCTTTTTCCATCATGATGTCATACATTTCTTTATGACCCATGATAACGGTGTCAATAACGCGTATCTCTTCAAACTCAAAGTGGTTCTGTTTTAGCACTGCCATTCGATTGCCGGGTTCAATATCAACCGTCCCGCGTGACTGTTCGATCTCTCCACTGAGGATCTTCAGGAAGGTGGATTTTCCGGCTCCGTTTGCGCCAATAACGCCATAGCAGTTGCCGCGGGTAAACTTCAGGTTTACCTCGTCAAATAAGATGCGTGACCCGTATTGCAGGGCTAGTTCATTCGTTGTAATCATATTGCTTGCTTCACTGTTAAGATTATCTCGAAGGATATATTCGATATCCGATTTTAAACAGCTTCAAAGTTACAATATGAAATGGCGTTTTGAAAAACCTTTTTCAGATACTTAGAACAAACTGCGACCGAGCATAACCGGTAAAATAATATACAGAAACGTGTCGCGAACCAGGTAGTAGCAGAAAACAGCCGCAAAAACTTTTTTGCCGCGGCGGCGCATCAGTTCTTTAAATCCATGGCGTCTTACAATAACCAGACTATCCCAGATGAAGTGCTTATAGAATCTGAAAAGGATGTTGTTGCGAATTCCGTTTGATACAAGTGCGATCGTTTTCATGATGATTTCCCCTTTGGGTTTTGTTGTGATTGTTTGATTACAATATCGCTTTTTGAGGCAGGGAAATCTTTTAACTATGGTGTAAAAGTTTGCACATATGTTGCAAATCGGGCAAACTGGAGCAGTCTTGAAGACTGCTCCAGTTTTTATTTATTACGCTTGCGATATTCGGTGGGTGAGCAGTTAAACTGCTCCTGAAAACAGCGGGTAAAGTAAGCCTGGCTGCTAAAGCCGACTTCATAAGCAATTTCAGCAATGTTACCGGCGTTTTGCTTTATCAATTCGGCAGCGCGCTGCAGACGGAAATTACGGATAAATTCGCTGGTAGACTGATTGGTCAGCGCCTTGAGCTTGCGATGAAGCTGGCCACGGCTCATGCCGACTTCGTTTGCAAGACCTTCAACGCTGAATTCCTCATCATCCATGTGCGACTCGATAATACCGGTAACCTTTTCAAGAAAAACCTGATGCACAGAAGAAACGGTAATGTCCGTCGGGCGCAGCAGCATTTCATTGCTGAACTTGTCGCGCATCTGACGACGTATCTTGATGAGGTTGCGCACACGAACCTGCAGCTCTTCAGGGTTAAATGGCTTTAGCAGATAATCATCGGCACCGATTTGCAGACCTTCCATTTTATCGTCCGTTGCTGCTTTGGCAGTTAGCAGGATAATCGGAATATGGTCAGTTTTTTCATTGGTTTTCAGCGATGCGCAGAGTTCGTAGCCATCCATCTCCGGCATCATTACATCGCTGATAATCAGATCCGGGATTCTGGCAATGGCCTTTTCTACACCAATCCGCCCGTTCTCAGCTTCAATAACGCTAAACTCTTCTTCAAGGTTTTCACGGATAAAACGACGGAGATCCCGATGATCTTCAACAATCAGAACCAGAGTTTTATCTGAATCTGTCTCATCTATTTCTGTATCAGAAGCATCTTCCGTAGCGTATGGATCGTCGGCACTTAGTGCCGCCAGGTTTGGAATAGAGGTAGTCGCTGTCTGAGTATCGAGTGACTCCTGAATCTCACTATCATCAAATGCTGCTCGAGTTATCGGCAAAGTAATCGTGAAAGTGGTTCCGGAATCCGGATCGCTTGCAGCGTATACGGAGCCATGATGCAGCTCCACCAGCTCTTTAACCAGTGCGAGACCAATTCCGGTACCTTCAAATTCTCTTTTGCTGCTTCCTTCAACCTGATAAAAGCGTTCAAAAATATGCGGCAGCTTTTCCGGCGGAATCCCCGGTCCGGTGTTTAACACAATGATGGTAATTTCCGATGAATCGGTATTCATTGAATAACTTAAATCTACCCTGCCATTCTTTGGAGTAAACTTAAAGGCATTGGAAAGCAGATTATAGAACACCTTCTCCAGCCTGTCTGTATCGTACCATGCGGTTATGGAATCTTCTTTTGCCTCTTCAAACGGAATGTGGTTTAGCGTCATGGTAATGTTCCGCTGTGGTGCCAGTGAGGCAAATGAGGCATAAATGCGACGGATAAACCGGGCGATATCATTTTCTGCAGCGGCTATTTTTAATTCACCGGCTTCCAGTTTGGAGAGATCAAGCAGCTGATTAATCAGGTTCAGCAGACGACCGGCGTTTTGCTCAATGAGTTCGAGCTCTTTGGCGCTGCTGCTTTCAGCAGCCTGCTTTTTCAAATTGTCAATCATACCAATTATCAGCGTCAGCGGCGTGCGGAACTCGTGGGAAATATTGGCAAAGAACTGGGATTTCAGTTCGTCGAGCTCTTTTAACTTTTCGGACTGCACGGCAAGTTGGTTGCGCTGTTCCACTATCTGAGCGGTACGCTCGGTTATCATGTTCTCCAGACGTTCCTGCTGCTTTTTATAGCGCTGCACTCTGGTTTGCATTAGAGCAAAAATGAGCCCACCACCGAGAAGTAGATAAATGAAATAGGCTGCCATGCTGCGGAACCAGGGAGGAGATACGGATATATTTAGAGCTGCTTCCTCACCAATTTGATGATAGATGTTTTTCGAACGAACGCGAAACGTATAGTCGCCTTCAAAAATTCCGGTGTAATCCTTTCGGTTCTCAGATGTCCATTCCGACCAGTTCTCATCGAAACCGTCCAGTTTGAACTGGAAACGATTGGCTTCCGTGCTGTGATACGTTAAAGCGGAGAAGTTTAGCCGGATAGAGTTGTTCTCATGGGGCAGGGAGATTGAATTTAACTCACTTTGCTTATCCTGAAGACTACTCCCCGTTCGGATATCGATTACATCCCGTACTTTCGTTGAGTAGGGGATGTCGAAAAACCGGGCATCTTGAGGTGAATACAGTGCAATTCCTTCAGAGCCCGAGAACCAGATTCGACCATCTGTTTCCGGACGGATATGATACATATCTCCCATGTCGTTCATTCTTAAATACGGCGTATCATACCACGAATAAGATCCATCTTCTTGCTTTACGGCTTTACCGTTATAGATATCAGGTCCATTACCAGCAACAATCCATACCTCATTATCGGTATATTGATTTATATAGTAGATCCAGGTTGTCGTATCGGCAAATTGATCTCCCAGGGAGTAGTCCGGGACAAAGCGCTGTTTCTCTTCATCGAACGCTTTAAGTCCACCCTGGGTACCGAGTTTTAACTGGTCATCGATTAATACCGCATGAACATTATTAAGCGGGATGCCTTCATCCTGTCCAAAAAGAGTAAGGTCTATATTTTCAAACGGGTCGTTTGCTGAAGCGTTATTTAATTTGAGTCGATAAGCCTGACCGGTATACATTGCGATCCAGTAGGTATGATTACCCATATCTACAATGTTGACAACTCGATTCTTTATGGTATCTATTGATCGATGGTACGTCCAGCGTCCGTTTACCTTTTTCATAATGCTTAATCCACGCCAGAGACCGACGAACATATATTGCGGCATCTCATTAAGCTGATGAATATAAGAGGGCTGAGTGATTCGCCACTCATGTATCTTATCGAGGTTCTCTCCACCAACAGATGCAAGGCCGCCATAGTAACCTAAAAGAAGTTCGCCATCAACCTCCTTGAGGTCCCAGGTTTGATTTTGAATCTGAAACATGGGTTTAAAGGTTGGGAAATAGGCTTTGCCCATTACATCCTCAGGAGCATTAGACATTAGCCTTTGCGGATTTTCTTCATCAAGAACAAACAAACCGCCTGTTGCAACAGCATAAAGTCTACCTTTGTAGCGCATCGTTTTTATAATGGTACCGTTAAGTCCCAGAAAGCGAGTATAGCGCGTTGTTGGAGCAAGGGCATCGATCCTGCTAATACCGTTGTTCATCGCCAGCCAAATCCCATTTTCCCTATCCTTAAAAACGAATGACGAAAAGTCTTCTCTAATTCCGGCAGCAGTATTAATGACTTTTCGAATATTTCCTGCCCGGTCAAAAATAACGAGTCCATTTTTGGTTGTTGCCAGAGCAAATAAGCCATCTCCTATGGCGGTCCCGAATATTGTCCTACATCTGCTAAGAAAGACTTCGTCTTTCATCGGAAATGGCTTGAGGGATTTTAAGTCATACAAAAAGCTACCGTGGAGGCGTGTTGTCAGAAAGTAATTCTCTTCGTCAAAGGGGAAAAATGTGTAGACGTATTTGTCTTTGAAGAATTCACCGGAGGGGGCAAGCTTTAAGTCATTCCCTTGAATATATTTCATTCCGGTATTTTTTTCAAAAATATAAAAGGTCTTATTCGCAAAAAAGGATTGATGAAAGCGGGTTTCTGTAAGCCAAATGTCTGTCTTCCCGGAGCTAAAACGAAATACGTATTCTGATGTCCTAAAATAGAGCGTATCGCCAGTAGGATAAATATTCCAAACGGCATTAAAATTTCGGTTTTCTTCCGGAATTCGGTCTACAAGTGAATAATACTGGAGAATGCCTTCGGGAGAACGCGAAAAGTATCCAACTTCGTTTCGAGATCCGACATAGATTCGCCCATCTTCTATCCCGATGGATCTTACCGGTGTTTTCTGCGGGAGGGAATTTACTCGCCAATGCGTACCGTCGAACTCGAGTAGGCCGCTATTGCTGCCAAAATACATGATTCCATTCTCATCCTGATCGACGCACCAGATTTGAGCACTTGCTCCATATTCTTTTGGAGAATAGTTTTGGATGTAGGGAATGCCTTCTTCACGCCATGCGTCAGCTGCAGATTGGGCCTGTGTCCCAATAGAACAAAGGATTATGCAGCAAGATATCAGGCAAAAACGTTGCATGATTAGCCGGGACGTTAATTGGTTCAGGAATGTTTTAAGAAATTACGGAAAAATGGCGGGAATTCAAAAATAGAACACAGAGTACAGAACACAGAAACCTGTAGCGTGGGTCTTGACCCACGCTACAGGTTCGCTATTATTTATATCTCCAGCTGGTAAGATCAGCACCCTCGGGGGCGCTTTCTTCAATGCGCTTCATGATTTTGGGAACATACATGGTATTATAGCGCAGGCGCGATATATGATTGGGGTTTTCCTGATCACCATTCCAGCAGTGCTCAGCACGATCGCCATAATCGACTTCACCGGCATAATAGGGATTGGTGGTGGATTCCAGAAACTCTTCCATTCGATAGACGGCATTGTTCAGATAGTAATTGTCCATATCGCCGGTATAGATATGTATCTTGCCCTTAAGCTTCTCCCCGATTTTATCCCAGTCACGCTCCAGGATGTAGCGCAGATCATAATTCTCACGCCAGTATTCCGCAACTTCAGGATCGATTTCGCCGGTAAGTTTATTCCACAGTCGCTTCGGATAACCGTCCTCATCTATCGGTGAATAGGTAGCCTCCCAGATATCAAACTGCTGCCCGGAACGGCCACGACTGCCCAGTACTGCCTCAAGTAGATTGTATCCTTCAATTGTTATTGTTACATGACCAAGGTAATCCCGATGAGCCGGTCGCGGTAATTTCTGAAAGGCGCTCTCGTAGTAATACGCATTTTTGTCTTCATAGATATTCATCGTCATGTAGGCACGAAAATCGATGGGATCCGGGCAGGCGGCAAACGCACCATTATACTCATCCGGATATAATACCTGAACGGCCAGTGCTTCCCATCCACCTGTTGAGCCGCCATAGGTAAAGCGGGACCAGCCCTCACCGATGCCGCGAAACATCTTTTCAATATGTGGAATCAGCTCATAGGTAATCGCATCTCCATATGGACCCTGCGCTTCGGAGTTGACCGCATAGGAATCGTCATAATACGGTGTAGGGTGTTGCACTTCGATAATTAAAAATCGAGGAAAGTCTTCGCTTATCCAGGTTTTATAAAAGTTATAGGCTTCCTGTTGTTGAATAATATTGTAGCCTTCAACCCCAAATCTTGCAGAATAAACAGGTTCCAAATTCGGGGCAGGGGGCGTGGTGCGGAAACCTCCAAAATCGCTGGGAAAGTGTCCATGAAAAATCATTAGCGGATAGCGTGCTTCCGGATGCTTGTCGAAGTCTTTAGGCAGTAGCACATGCGCACCAAGATAAACCGGTTCACCCCAAAACTCTGTCAACATTTTGCTCTGCATACGAATATGCTTAACAAACTTTGTATCTTCAGGTGGAGTAATCGGCGGTATTTCCCGGTTCAGCGTTATTTCTATTTGCTGAGAGCCCTTCTCCAGAATCGTAACCTTCAGCACTTCGCTCAGGTAGTTGCCCGGTTTACGATTCCACTGCTGCCCTTCGCCGCGATCCGGTGGTAGCTTGACGGTTTTGCCGTTGGATAAATTATAAGTATGATAACGATTAAGTAGCGCCTGAATATAGTATTCACCGGGTGGAATATCGTTGAGCTTTGCCAGGGGAAAACCCAGATGCTTTTCCTCAATGAGCATTGACTTGCCCGGACGCCAGTTCTCCACGTCGCGTCCGAAAATCAATTGGCCGTCAGGCCGATTGTTGATTAGGAATCGGGGCTCTTTCTCATCATGCGTTGCTAACATAAAAAGTAGTCGGCCATCCTGTTGCTCTGCCGCCAATTCATTTGACAGCGTTATTGAAACGGAAAGCTCACGTGCTGATGTATTGCTGAACAGGGTGAATATAGAGAGAAGTAGAATAGCCGATTTAAGTAATTTCATTAGCACTCCATTAGGACGAATAAGTTTAGTGATATGCTGTTGAATTGTATTAGAATGTAAGAAAAAATATGTTCGTCAAGCCTTACCCTCGACTGCGCTCGGGTAACGGCTTAACCTATCAGCTACCAGCCACCAGCTATTCACTCGCCGGAAAATACCAGACACGGCTGACCTTGTTTTCTTTTACTTCGTATACCGCTAACGAAGCCTGGGACTTTTCACCATCTTTGCTTGTCCAGTAGGCTCGTTCCCGGACAGCTACATAGCCACCTGAGGGCGTGATAGACTCCATTTTTGAGCGGGCGGACGGCAGTGATTCGAAATAACCTGCCATTGAGGTTAGCAGGTGGTCTCGTCCATTTGCGTCAACGGCGAATGTATCGGCATACATGCCGTACCAGATAATATCATCGTGTACAAACTCACCCATCCGCTCCGGATCATGCGCATTAAAAGCCGCAGCCAGGTTTATGATAACATCTACTTCTGCGGGAAGGGGCGGTGCTTTGGAAGTTTGAGAAAAATCAGACGGTTCGCAGGAAAAAAGCATGAGAAAAGCGAAAATAACGAACAGAGAATTACGAGAATTGAACATAGGCAGTCCGTTTCTATTGACATATCTTATTCAGGTTTGAAAGTAATTACCTCAAGTAGCGCATCGCGATTTGGCTCCCATACCTTATTGATTGTACCGCGAGGAAGCTCCAGAGTAATAGAGGGAATTTGCTGCTCCTTGCCAACCCAGGTACCAAAAGAACCCGGGGTTGGATAGCCAATGTCACCCTTTACGAGATAGCCATTATGTGCGGCCATCCGTTGAGCGAGCTTTTTGGCGGGGCCATCATAGTTTACGACCTCTAAAGGCGTATGTACAGATACGATACGAAGCGGCTTATAGCTTTTAACCAGATTTATTGCAAGTTTCGTTTCGATCTCTGAACCCGGACCAGGGCCAGGATTAGTACGGCGTGATCTCGCTGTGGATTCCCAGTTCTCGGTTGGGAAATTGCGGTTAACATCGACTCCATTTACATTCATTCGGGTATTGCGGATCAGCCCATCCGGGTTTAATACCGGAACGATAATAACCCGGGTATCTTGAAGTCTCGGTTGGGCTGTATGAATATATTCTGCAAACTTATGAACAAGTTCGACACCAAGCTGTTCATCTCCGTGAAATCCACCAAAGATCAAAACAGTCTTGCTTCCCGATCCATAAACGTATTGCACAATCCGTCGTTTTTCTGTCGACCTACCGATAACCTGCCAGGGAAGCTTGCTATTCATGATATCAGCATATATTCGACTACCACGCTGAAAATTTCTCTGCAAGCGATGCATTTCGTCTGCAAAACGCCGGCCCATCGTCAGGTAGCCTTCAGTGGTGTAATGCCACTTATCATTTGAGAAAGCCAGGTCGCTTGTTTTTATCAGTGCGGCATTGGGGTCATTTTTGACAAAGCCCGCTTGTCCTTGCTGAACGATCTCAAGGAAGTCCATCATCTTCCCATCGTCATCCATACCGGAGTCGGCTATTTCTCCTATTACGACGGGCAGGTCGTCTACTCTTAAGGCAGCCCGAGCCAGATCCATCATGCGCTTCAGGTTTGCTTCATAGCGCAGGGCTGCTTCACGAGAGTCATAGGCATCAGCTTCACCCTGCATCCAGACGATTCCAGCCGGTATGAGCGTATCGTCTTCGCCATCACCATCGATGTCACGAATGTTTAGTGCGTTGGTAAGTGTTTTAAGAAAGTGGTCGTACTGGTTCATACCGAATTCGTCTTCATAATCCGGGTCCCAGGTTCCATATCCTGAGGCATCCAGTGCAAGTGACGATCCGCCCCGTGAATACTTGACAATTGCTATTGGCAGGTCCGGGTTTAGCTCCCGCATGCGATGTGCAAAGGTGAGCTCCGGGCCAAATCGCCCTGATAACCAATTCGTCATTCCATCTGATCGAAATCCGGTTCCAAAACCGGGCTGCAGCGGTGCCCAAATCCCAAGCCCTTCTGCAGCAGCTTTATCTTCTGTCATGTTTCCGGTAAAAATCAATACGTCACTGAGCGGTTCCTGAAGGTCTTGAGGTAGAGTGCCTTTGAAACCGAAACCTTCCATGTTGGATTGTCCACCAAGGTAATACAGCTGGTATTCCTTGGCGGATAAGAAGGATAATGCCAAAAACACAAATAGAAGAATGGTCTTGTGTCCCACGCGTGCCTCGTTGGGTTGATGATATGGTTATGATGGTTACGCGATAATTGTTAAAACCTGGATTTGGCCGCATAATCATGCGTCTCAACCGATTTGGCCGCATAATCATGCGGCCCTACGATATCGTTCAAAAATTTATTTTACCCGAACTCTGCCGCATAATCCTGCGTCTCAACCGATTTGGCCGCATAATCATGCGGCCCTACATACTACTGCCTACTTCCTGCCGTTATTGCTTCTGCTTCGATTTCGACCAAATATTCCTCGCCAACCAATTTGGCTTCGACCAGGGTATTGGCCGGCTGGATGTGGGCAAAGCGCTCGCCATGAGCCCGCGCTGCGGCTTCCCACTCATTTATATTACGCACAAAAATTCGCGTTCGCACCACATCTTCCAATTTGCTGCCGAAGGATTGAAGAGCCCCTTCAATTTTATCAATAATAAAATGCGTTTGTGCGGCAATGTCCGCACCGCCGATTGCACGATGACCATGCGTTGCAGTCGTTCCGGAAACGGAAATGCGATCACCGGTTTTAACCGCGCGACAGAATCCCGCAATATCTTCCCAGGTGGTTCCGCTAAAGACATATTCTCGGCCGCCTCGTTCAATCGTATCGTAAGGTGGGGGGATTTGTTCGAGGTGATGGCTTAGATCGCCGGATGCAGTAAGAAACGGTGGCTTGCGATATTCATCGCCACTGTCACCGGGTATGATTTGAAACTCTGACAATGCTTTGTTCAACAGGCTGCGATCTTCATTGTCCATTTGAAATGCAAACAGCTTCAGGTTGTCTGCAATACGTTCACTGATGCCCAGCCGGGCGCCAATAATCACTCCACCTACACCTGGCTGATCCAAAATGTAGCGACAGGCGACATTGGAAAGTGAAACGTCGTGTTTCCTGGCAATACGATCACAGGCGGATAACACTGCCTGCAGTGGCTGCCAACCACCGGCAGCTTTAATAAAGCGCCCATACTTCATCTGCGACCAGGTATCGAGATTATCCCAGTCCGGCTCCGGCTTATCCAGCCATTTTTCCGAAAGGAATCCGCCGGCTACCGTACCGTAGCAAAGCAGCTTGATGCCAAACTCTTCGCATAGGGTGGTCATGGCTCTTGCCGGACGCTGATCGATGAGTGAAAAACAGACCTGATTGGAAACCACATCAATGCCGCTTGTAAGCACAATGCGCAGGTGGGCGGTATCGAAATTAGTGAGTCCGAGGTGGCCAATTAACCCTTCATCTTTTAATTCCTGAAGCCAGAACAAACAGTCCAGCCAGTTTGGATCGGCGTAGTTCCAGGCATGAAACTGCAGCAGTTCCAGACGCTCGGCCTGCATGCGATCCAGCGATAGCTGAATCGCTTCACGCACTTCTGCTTTGGTGGTGCGGCCCGGTTTGGGGACCCATTTGGTGAATAGCTGAACAGCGTCTACACCGTATTTCTTTTGATAACGTCCGGTGATGACCTCAGCAGATCCATAATGATCGGCCATGTCGAATGTGGTGAGCCCTGCCTGCACATAGGGCGTCATAAATTCGGCGGCAGCATCGGGGTTGATTTCTGTGCCGTCGCGTTCCATGTCGGCGATTTGCCAGAGTCCGGTTAGGATTCGGGAGATTGAAAGGTCAGGTGCCAGTTGGCAGCGCTCAACAACAGGATTACTCATGTTACTCCGGGGGAAGCTGGTTAAAGCGTTCTTCGACATCTACGCCACTCTTACGTAGGCCATTCATTTTGTAAAAATAAATTGCGCTGGCACCCGCCATTACGACCAGCCATGTCCAGGTCGAATGAAAATACCACGCATCGACATTGGCATTCAGGTCTTTATTAATGTGCACTGCTATCAAGCCAATCAACATAAGCGCTCCCAGTCCGGCCAGTGTCGCCTGCAACGGACGAGACTTAACAAAAGAAATTCGCTCGGCTATTGCCGGATTACGCGAAGGCAGCATTAGCACTGAAATGCACATCACCAGAAAATTTACCAGCATCGAGATAAGCAGCAGGTCTACTCCCAGAAAAAAGTCCCCGGCGAAGTGGCAACCTAAAATTCCAATAGAGGACATGATAGCGCTCAATATAATGGCCACGTGCGGCGTGTGCAGCTTCGGGTGGACTTTGGCTGCTGCCGATGGAAAGATACCGTCTTCTGACCAGGCGAACATGAGCCGCGAGGTTGCCAGCAGCATTGCCGGTAGATCATTAATAAGCGCGATAACCGCTCCGGCGAGAATCAACATGGTAAGCGTGGGGGATAGCAGATAGCCAAGCAGGCCCGGTGCAGAAATATCTTTTTCCATCGCTTCAGCAGCCACAAACTGCCAGGGAATTGCATGATAAACGGCTGCGGTAAACAGCATATAAAATGTGCCTACAATAGCAATCGTAAGTCCGATAGCAATTGGCAGATTGCGATTGGGGTTCTTTGCTTCACCTCCAGCCTGGGCGATGGAGTCAAAGCCGATAAAGCTGGAGAACAGCACTGCCGTTGCGGCGAAGAAGTAGGTAAAATTGAATATGCCGTGGTCAGGATCGCTAAGACCGGTAACGTTACGACCTTCTTTTTCCATAAGCGCATTTGCGAAGTCTGTGTGGTTAAAAGAGAAGCCGGCAAAAATAACGATAGCCCCCAATCCGAACATTAGGAACATCAGCGGAATCAACGTTTTTTCATACAGTTGAATGCCACGAATATTGACCCCTACGAATAGCCAAAGAAATCCGAGCGAAATGGTTAGCCGCACCGGGCCGCTTTCGAGCCATGCCGCCAGCGCTGTTGCATCAACGGCTAAAGCAGCATCGCGCATAAAGGGGACGATCACGTAGGAAACCACGCCAATAGCAATAGATAAACCGAACCATTGTGAAAAGCTGGCAACAAATCCGAAGTACGGATTAATGGACCGACTGGCGTATACGTAACTTCCACCGGCGCGTGGCATGGCAGATGCAAGAATCGCATAGGCTAATGCTGCCAGAAAGGCCGGGATCATCGCAACCATATAAGCCGGCAGTACGTCCGCACCGATGCCGGGAACGTTACGCTGGATGGTAAATGGAATAAAATTAATTGCCGCGCCCATCATCGAGCAGATTCCGGTAGCGGTAAGTCCGAGCAGGCCGATATGACGGGCGAGTCCGGTTTTGGAGGCTTTTGTTGTAATGTTCATTAATCAATATAAGGGAAAGGCAGGACATGAGAAAGAGCGGGTGATGGGGTGAATGTTATAATACCCGTAGCGTGGGTTACAACCCACGCTACGGGTATTATAACCCATGCTACAGGCAACGTTTTATTTCTTCACTCCAACACCTTTAAAAAACGTGTAGCAAAAGGTACCACCGCCCTCAGCTGTGCGATAAAGGTCGCGAATACCGCGCTCCATTGCGGGGCGCTCAATGAGCTGCTGGGCAATCGCATCTTCAGCGATGCCTTCAATCATAGCGGTGAAGGTGTTTTTGGTAAAACCTTCGACCCAGGCCGGGTTGGAGTCATCCACATATACCTGCCGCGGAGAAACAGTGATATTTTCAAAGCCGGCTTCTTCCATGATCGGATATAGCTTTCTACCGATATTGGCATCACCGCCGCTGCGTTTTTGCAGATCCACCTGGCATTGAATAGCGCGCATAGCATCATCGCTTTCCGGATGAAAATAGGTCGATCCATGATCACCTTCAATCAGGGTGATGGTGCCACCGGGCTTCAGCTTCTCTTTTAATTTTTGTAGAGCCTTAGCTGTTTCAGGAAGATGTTCCAGAACGAAGCAAAGCATGATGTGGTCAAATGAATTGTCTGTGAAGGGTAGGGCGAAGATGTTGGCCGCCTGGAATTCGACATTTGTAATGCCTTGAGCGGATGCCATGCTCCGAGCTTCCGCAATGGAAGCTTCGGAGATGTCTATGGATACAAATCGGCAGTCCGGGTTTTGTGGTGCAACGGTTTTGGTCTGCGCACCTACACCGCATCCTGCCTCCAGGATTAATGAACCAGCTTTCCAGATAGAATCGTGGTGAATGAGAGTGGCCAGTGAATCTGCCTGATCGTTCAGGCGATTGGCCTCGAATTCGGTATATCCATGGACGTAGCTGGTCATATGTTTCCTTTCATTTAAACAGCCGTTTTTTCTCCAACCGGCTCTTTTGATTCGTAGACCTTGCCGAACTTATCTTCCAGCATCGGAAAACACTTGATCTCTTGCTCTCCGGTAGTGCCGGAAGAAATCTCAAAACGCAGAACGGCTTTGGTAATGAAACCACTGCTGACGTTGTGAGCCTTTAGTTCGCTTTTCAGAACGTTTCGCAGCGTACCCATTTGGGAGGCCAGCGCCATTGAGCGTGCAGCCGGCGGCTCAATTGAGTTATCGATAATATCTAACGTTACTTCTTTCAAATTCTTTTCGATGGCGAGTTTGCGGAGCCAGTCGGTCATATGACCTTCACCGTAAACACTGTTTTCACCTAAAAAACTTATAGCAAGACTTTCAGCAATCTCTTTCTGATTTTGGGGGCTTAACATAAAACTCTCCTTCTTTATTCCTTTTTGATGAAAATTCCGAAGAGCTCATTTCCTTGTCGTGGTTTTATGGAGTTTGAGCAGTCTTCGAATACCTTTACGGTAAAGAAGAGTTCAAGATAGCCTAAATACTCTCGCTTTTTTCCACCAAATGGTCTTTTTGCCCCTTCAAAGAGCGGATGCTTAAACCAAAGCCCCACTAACTTGCCACCTGGAGCCAGTAATTCACTCATTTTTTTGGCGTACCCTGAGCGGTTTTCTTGCGTCGGTTCGAAGGAGCAAAAGAAGGTTTGTTCCAAAATCAGATCGTATGTGCCTTCATGCTTAAAGAAATCTTCATGCAGCAGCTGGGCTTCGGGAAAGCCCGGTACGCGTTCTTTTAATGCCTTCAACGGAAGCTCGGAAATATCCAGCACAAAAACGTTGGAAAATCCCTGCTGAAACAGGTATTCGGCTTCGTAGGCATTACCCGCACCGGGAATGAGAATGCGTATGCTTTTATCTTCCAGCTGATCGATGTATTCTACCAGCGGTGTGGATGCATAGCCGATATCCCAACCGGTGCTATTGTCTACATAGCGCTGGGACCAGTATTGCTCTTGTTCTTTATCTATCATTATGTGTGCCTGTTGTTATCCCGGGTAGACCCCGGACCATCTCGGCCCCCGACTCCTCTAAGCCCCCGGCTTAAGTCGAGGGTTAAGGAATATTATCATGAGGTTCTATAGATATCAAGAGAATTTCATCGAGGCGGGATGACCAACAAGCGACCCCAATGAATCGGGGGAGCGTCCTATATCCGACGAGCGCAGCGGCCTGCCTTTTCCAAACGTTTATCTATCCGAAAAATATGCGTAGAAACTAAGTATAATAGCTGCCCCTGAGAAGATGGTCATTACAGTTCCGGGCATAAAGTTGACGTAGCCTCCGAGGTCCATAAACAGAAAGTAGCCGACGTCTGCGAGTCCACCGGTAATGGCAGCCAGGAAGATAGCGTTTTTGTTTCCACGCCAGATATAGAACGCACATATAAACGTGACGATGCCGATCCAGAATAAATTGAAGCCGTGCTGGCCAAGAACAGCCCCGACGGCATCGGGATAATCCATTTGCAGCGTTGCCGGATCAACTGCATCGGCGATGCCGATAACAGCCGCGCTGATATCTCCGGTAAGGGGGCCGCGCATGGTCATAACACCGGCAAAAATGTGAACCAGTCCCCAGACAATCCATAGTACTGCTGCTATTTTTAACAATATTGAATAATTCTTCATAGTGGCTACTTTCAGATTTTAGTGAGAAGTGTGGTTGTTCGTGAAGGTAGCCTTTAGAATATTCAGAGGCATTAATGTAGATTAAGAAATTAACGTGAAGGTTACTTCTGCTGCAGGCGTTTCTTTTTTACCGTGCTCAGTGCTTCGGGTGTGATTCCGAGGTAGGAGGCTATCATCTTTTGTGGTACGCGCTGTACGATATCCGGATAGGTTTCGATAAAATGCTCGTAGCGCTCTAATGCAGAAGCGCTCATCAGCATGATGATGCGCTGCTGAAGTACATAAAGTCTTTTCATTACTTTTGCCGGCTGATTCTCCTTAGAAAGATCTTTTTCTCGCTGAATGATAACGGAATCTTCCAATGCATCAATCAATAACGTGCCGGGCATTTCCGGTGGTGCAGTATCGGCAATTACCCATCCTTCCGGAGCAAACATGAAAATATGTTCCTTCCCTTTCTCATCAATAGAGTAGCTGCGCAATAGCCCGGAAACGACCTGATAAATCTTTGTGTCGTGCTCTCCGATGCGCTGCAGGATCTGGCCTTTTTTTATCTCTAGCGTTTTCAATAGGATTGTTCTAGTCGGTTGATGCTCATTTAGTGAAAGGTGAAACGTGAAAGGTGAAAAGTCAATGGCTTTTGTAGGGACGGTGAAAGGTGAAACGGCAATCGGCAATTGTTTTGTCGGGAATGGGATGCTCGTTTCACTCGCTTGTCGGATGTAGTTTGTAGGCCTTTGGTATGTGAATAGTGAAAAGTGAATAGATTTTTCCAACCGGCGAAGGTAGTGAGCGTCCGACGAGATCCGGCTCGCCGGAACGATCAACAAGTGAACGGAGTGAGCGACCTACCTACAAGTCCCGCCATGGCAGATGAAAAAATTAGTAGGAAATCACCCCCTCGGCTACGCTCGGGGAGCGGTTATCAGGTATCTTCCGCTCTCCCGCTCTCAACATCACCCGCTCGCGTGAGCTTTGCTCACATAGGCTGCTAGATTCTCAAATACCGAGCCCCAGCCGTTGTAGAAGCCCATTTCTTCCTGCTGCTTGCAGTATTCTGCTGTCTCGTGCACAACGTTGAAAGTGAAGTGGGTCTTCTCACCGTCGGCTTCCAGCAGGATTTGCAGCTCAACGTTTTCGGTCATCGGCTTGAAGTCTGCCGAGGTAATGATTTTATTCGGCGCTTCGATCTCTTTGTAGGTGCCTTCACAGATGAACTCCTTGCCATCCGGTGTATCCATGGCGAATTTCCAGCTACCGCCGACAGTGAAGTCGTGATCGACAATGCGAGTTTTCATGCCGCCGGGTCCCCACCAGTGCGCAATATGCTCCGGTTGCGTCCAGGCATCCCAAACCAGCTGAATGGGGGCATTTAATACTCGTTTAATGGTTAAGGTGCGATTCGTTGCGTCTGTCATGTTACTCCTTCTCTTTCTTTTTGCGTTCAGCGTTTAATTGATTCACATATTCCTCGAAGGAGTCGATACGCTCCTCCCATAAGCTCCGGTACTGTTCCAGCCAGAGGAAGGCCGGGACCAGGCTGCGCGGCTGGATCATGCAGATGCGCTCGCGTCCCTGCTTGTGGATGGCGATCAGTCCGCATTCCTCTAAAATCTTCAGGTGTTTCGATACGGCTGGTCGACTGATATCAAACTGATCCGCCACGGCGTTTACCGTCAACGCCTTTTCGGCAAGCAGAGTAATAATATCCCGCCGCACCGGATCGGCAATCGCCTGAAATACATCTCGTCTGGTGAGTTCTGTAACCATTTGGTTACCAATATAAGTGTAATGGATTGGTTACGCAAGTGGTTTTTGAGCGTGAGAGCGGGTGATGGGGCATATGGGGCCACGACTTAAGTTGTGGGTTTTTGAAAACCTGTATTTAACCTGGTTATTGAAACATTCCTAGCTGCCTCAAAACCCATTCTTCCTGCTCTTTCGTATCGGGAACCGTTAACGTACGAACTGAACTTAAATATTCGAATACGCCGTCTCGGCCGTAACCACTTTTTAACAATACACCAGCTGCAATTACGGAAGTCCTGCCAATACCCATTCGGCAATGAATAGCTACCTTCTTATTTTCTAGTTGCTGCTCGATTCTTGAAATCAGCTGTAGATAAGCTTCAGGATCAGCGGGAACGCCTCGGTCTATAATTGGAAAGTTCACAAATTCTATATCGTATTGTTTACAGAACTCCTGTTCTTCAGTTAGCTGAAGCTCTGCTTCTTCGTGTTCTTCAAGTAGTGAAACGACCATTTTAACGTCTGCTAATTTGAGCTTCTTGATTTCATCTTCTAACCAGTCATTGCCTCTGGGACGCGCCATCATTCCTAAAGCGCCATTTTGAATATAGTCTATCCAATAGATTCTCATAGTTGAATCCTTATTATTAATGTTGTGTTGTGATGGAAAAAGTTGAAAAAAGAGAGATGTCGGAGAAGGAGACTCTCAGCCCACGACTTTAGTCGTGGGGTTCAGAGAGATACTAATTGAAAAACCGAGATAAACGAATCAGTAACCACGTTTCCGCAATACGTGTAGCGTTCGCAGAAATTCATCGTAATCGTCTATTGGATAAAGTGGTAAATCGAGAGCGATGTTTTGAACGTCACCGTTTACCAGATACTCCAAATTCAGCTGTTCATCCATTTCATCGAGTGAAAACGTTTGAATATCTTTCCAGGGTAGGAAATTATTGGATTTTAGCTGCTTACAATGAATACCGTTTTCATCGATGGAGAGCTGTATCTCTGGGTTGAACAGATTCTTAATTTTGTCCTTACTAAAACTGAAAAAGGCCAATAGCATAAACAGAGCACCGGCAACCTGTAGATCGGTAGATAATAAATAACTGCCGACGAGGGCTAATATGAGCGGAAACAGAATGCTGAAATACAGCGTAATTCGCCTGTAGTGATATTCAACCTTCTCCGCAACCTGCGGATCGTCCTGTATCTTTTCAAGAAAGGACTTTTTTTCAGCTTCTAATTGCTCAATTCTTTTTGAAATTTCACTGAGTCGCTGCCTGGAATTTTGGCTGTGAAATCCGAATTTTCTGAAAATGCTATCATCACTGCTGATTAGCTTTTGTTTAATAGCCTTCTTTTTTAGCAATGGCCAGTCGGACTCACTTGTATTCTCAAATGCCCAGAGCTCCCACTGAAGGCTCAAATAATTGGATAAAGGTAAACCAAGTATAACTCCCAAAAGCACAGCATAGTGCAGCGCATAGATGGGATCCTGGTTTAATCTGAAAACAATGAATGATGAAACCCCATAAGAAAGGAAAATCAATAGCAGCAGAGAGAGAGAATATAGCCATCCTCTTTTCAAGACCTGATCTATGGTTTTGTATTGTTTTGACATTGTTTTACCCTAGCCCACGACTTAGGGTCGAGAGTTGAAAGTCAATCCCACCAAAAATATAACCGTCCGGTAAGTTGCAATGAGCGGGAGAGCTCTGAAATACTGCCTACACCCTGGTCTACGACATCCGGACAGATAGCGTATATTTCCTCGGCAAGTAGCTGCCAATTTGGTGGATTCTTGTGAATGATAAATTCGCACCAATCTCCTCCTGCTCCTATAAGCTCAAGCTTTAACCTTTTATCCAACCCGGCTATAATGGTCAGCAGACTATCTGTGTCGATATCATAGTTAAGTCCATTTGTTTGAAGTTTATTTAATATTTGTAGTTTGTCAGTGCCATTGATGAGGGCTATAACATCCATTTGATCATTAATGCCAAAATGGTTTTCCAATAAGAATAACGTGTATCCGTTCGTGCGAAATAAATCCTTAAGTTCTAATATGAATACATCAGATGTCTCATGTATGTGTTGAAACATTATACCATCCATAAAAATAGGATTAGTGTCAACGATCGTATTATCGAAGCTCATCTTTCCGAGGGAGTAGCGGAATGCTTCAAACTTTTCAGTGTTATAGCGACGGATGTTTTTAACAAGGCTGGTATCGAGACCAAATTGATTGCAGATAGTCAGGTCATGGCTGCTGAGTTTTGGTTTGTATGTGGGAAGAGAGTTCTCAAGGTCGCAGGAGAATGCAAATATCAAGGCGCTTATAAGAATCAAAGGTGCTAGTCTCATAATAGATGCCTTCAGGTTACGCTGTTTTATAGGTATGTTTAGATATCTTATTCAGCCCACGAATAAAGTCGTGAGTTGACATTTACTCAGGGGCCTCGTAATTAATCAACGTATCTAACCTTGCTGGCATAGGTTTGGGATACGGGAGGGCTATCTGACCATATGAGGTTTGAAGCGGCTTGTTTGTATCGAGAAAATGAAAGAAAAATGTAAAACGAGTTGAAAATGTAACCGCCTCAGGAGCGTGGACCCAATCTCCAATAACTTTCTTGCCATCACTGTTTAAGTAAACCTCCGCATAAGGTACCTGCCTATTTTCATGAGCTATCCCCTCTTTGGCTTGGGTATAACTTTCGAGATCTACTTGACTATGCGGTGCGGCGATTTCCATCTCAATTAAATGAACATTCGGATAGTCCTCCAGATAGTAAACACCGATAACACGAATAATGCTTTCGTCGGCAAATGATGTTCTACTTTGTATATGTCCTTCTCTCTCTAGTATTTTTTGTAGACTATCATTGTCCGAAATATCTCGCGTAGCTGCATCCCAGATAAATATGAAGTGTTTATCTCTGGCGAGAGGGGGCGAGTATCCCTCATTATCTAATTTAATTGGGATAAAGGTTTCCGGGTCTGCAGCGGGAATTATTTTAACACCATTTGAGGATATATAGACATTGAATTTATCTCTTGCATATACGGTATTTGGAAATACCTCAAAAGACTCACGATGTGCCTTATTTATAATGGCGATCTGAACTCCATGTCGGGTAGTAAGGTATTGGTAAACAGCATTTTTGTCTGCTGCAAAAACGCCACCAATACTTTGAAACGTCGGCACATCTATATCATGATGTACCCTTCGGAAAGTCGGCTGAATAGTATAATTTTCATCTTCTCCGCAGGTTAGGTAATAGAGACCACCACTTTTTTTGTTACGATAAAGATTGAGCTTTAGTGGTTTCCAACGGAGTGTATCCACTTTAATTGAGTCAAGATTCTCTATGCAATTCCTAAGACCAGTCCAATTGTTATCTTCTATCTGGTTGTTTGCAAAATAATCTGCTTGCTCATTTTGTGAGGAACATGAAATGAAATATGATGAGCACAATAGGAAAAAAATAGTGATATGTCTGGACAATTGATACCCTTCAAATCAGAACTTAAATTATACGTATTGTTTATCAGCCCACGACTTAATTCGTGGGCTATTGTTATATCAGTACTATTGCGACACACTCAGCTCGCGTGCTTTATTCAGCCATTTCTTCCAGACGATTTTCTGATCGGCAAAATCTTCTCCATACGGTCCGGCCTGAATCATTAATGAGCTACCGTCTTCCTTTGGGAAAATGCTATACTTTTCAGTGTAGGCAAAGCCGCTGAAATTATAATCCACCTGGATATACCTACCTTCTGTTAGGCTTGTTATTTTACCGGTAGATATAACCTTATCCGGTTTGAATTTAAAGTGTACATCCGATCCGAGCTGCCAATCGGACTCTACCCAGGCGCCTTCGACAAACATATTACCAAGGGTCTTAGCGTGTTTCGAACTCGTTATCACATTCCACACATCCTTGTTGGAGGCGGGAATATTTAGTGCAAGAGATAACTGCCGAAGGCTGTCGATACTGGTATCCACAACCTCTGCTCTTTGAGTGGTTGTCTCTACCTTTTCAGAATCTTTAAGCGTACAGCCGGCTAATAGAAATGCAATAAGAAGAATACATAAAGTTAGTTTGGACATAACGAATAATCTCCATTGTTTTAATGGCGATACGTCCCACTCTACGCATGCAATTGTCTTGAATGATATTTATGTTGATAAGTTAAAATAATATAGACGCCATATCTTCTTTGTGCAATTAAAAACACCTGCTATCAAGGCATTATCTCTAACGCCCCATTTTTCTGAATCCCGTCAAAAATTATTTTCTCACCTGAGGTTACGGTTATTCGCAAGCCTTTCCATTCGCGTACGATATTTATATCCACCGGCTTGCCGTAAATGTAGACCTGATTTAGTGAAAGAGATCCCCATGACCTTGGTAGTTTCGGGTTAATCGAGACCGTTTCAAAATCGATAGGCTTGATGCCCAGCATACCCTCAATGAAGATGCGAGCATAGAGTGCGCTTTCGGCAGAAAGGTGGCGCATATTGTTTTCCGGCCAGGCTTCAATCGCGTAAGGAACGTGGTCACCGAGAAGGCGCTTTTGCGAATATTGCTTTAGCCGGGCAAGAGCCAGCTCCGTCTCGCCAACGGTTAGAGCACCACGAAGTGCATATAGCGTGGCTCGATCCCAGAAGATCGCTTTGGACTTATTTATGCCTGGATAGTATTCAACCAGAATGCCGTTATCTGTCCAGAGTCTGTTAAACAGCGCATCAAGGGTTACATTCTTACGCTCGGTTATGCCCATCACCAGCGGCAGGCAAATCCAGTGACGCAGCGTAGTATTGCCATCGTAATAGCGATAGGTTTTTAATCGGTTGATTACTGAACCAAAGTAACTTTCTATTACCTCGTACATTTCGACATGACGAGATCGATAGGTTGCGGCCAGATTCGGTTTACCCAATGCGGCAGCAATTTGCGCGGCCTGGGCTAGTCCGCCATAATACAACGTAGAAGTAGACAGGTTGGCCGTGCCGGTTTCAATCCGACCCTCCATTTCATCGGATGCGGATTCGACTGCACCAGCCGCATTGCGATTACGGTGGCAGTAGTCCAGGCTCCACTCGATGAGCGGCCAGAGTTCTTTGGCTTCCTCAACATTGCCGGAGGCCAGCAGATACTGCGAGGTGCCGTAGGCGATCATCGCGGCATCGCCACGATCGAGGTGCGTCATCGCAAAGTTTCCGTCTACTTCAAATGCATAAGGGATATGACGATCATCCTTGGGAATATTCTGCAGGAATTTATTATACGTATTGAATGCCGCCTCGTTGGCCGTCGGATAACCGAGATAGGGAAGGAAGGGACCGCTGTATTCCACCTGATCATTTGCCCAGATACCTACATAGTAATTTCCCCCTCCCGGTGAGTGCACCAAACCCATAGAGGAATTATAAATACTTTCTGCGGCACGGATCTTGGAAAAATAAAACAGCATGTTGATGGTTTTGTCGGGAGTCGTTAATACAAGGTTCTCCCGGCAGGTCTTTAGAAACGTCATGCGGGATGAATGGGCTCTTTGAGCATTGAAATCATTGGTGGACTCATCGTTTAGCGTAGCACCGTAGTAAACTGGAAAGGATATGGTCTTCTCTGCTGCAATAGAGATGCTCTTTGGCGCATCGCTTTGCACGATGAAGGAGTAGATGCCCTTGTAGCCATTCTCAGAACGCTGATAGTTCACGTTCGCGATAGCGATTTCTTTCGGCTTCGCATCAATATTCTTTACCTGCCACTCTTCAACCAACAGCCGCTGCTCCATAGACGGATAGATTTTCTTGCGAATCTGCAGTCCATTTACGGGTGCATAGTAAAAGGTGAGCATGCCGCCGATCTCAATGGAGTCTACCTGCGTAGCGACAATTGTTTTGTTCTGATAGCTAATAGATGGCGCTACCGGATGCCCGGAACGCTCGCGAAAGTAGGCGCGGTATTTCTTCCAGTCCGGCTCGTTAGTCTTGTTGAAGGTGCGCAGCTGAGGAAAGATCACGTCTTTTTCAATTGTTACCGCTTTTGTGCTATCGACCGAATAATAGACAATCGCAGCAACGTTCTTTCCGGCCATCTCAATATTATCTGCATGCGGCAGCTTATCCTCTTTTGTAAGATCCCAAACAATCGAATGCCGATTGGTAATATTCCAATATTGTTCTACAGAACTATCGGGCTGAGCAAGAACGGGATAAGTTGCGGACAGTAAAGCGAGAATCAGCAAAAGCGGTTTCATAAATAATCCAATAATTTTATTTGCGCGTCGCTCCGCACGATTGTGTGGAGCAGGGAAATAAAATATATCGGTATTATAGAAATAGCACAAGTTGCCAAAAAGGCGGTAAGGTAATCCGATAAGGTTTATTTACCCGACTGTTCACCCATTAGTATTTCCCGCATGTTTCCATTCGTCTGATAGCTGGTAATCAGCAAAAAGGGAGCAAGAAAAGACATGCCGAGGATTAATCCCAAAATGCCGAACATGATCCCTTTCCCGGAGAACCGATATCGCCACATGAGCCAGGCTGCCGAGAGAATCAGAAAGCAGAGAAAGTCCAGGTTAAACTGTCCCTGCCAGTTCAGTGCAGAAATCTCACCAAAAAATAAGGGCAGAATATTCAGACCGTATTTCATCGTTACAGGAATAGTATAACCGAAAATTGCTATAGTAAGCATGACTAATATTGCGCGAAAAGTGGTCATTAGATGTCTCCTTGAAAAGCCGGAAATGTCAGGCTATTTCATTTACCATTTGTTTCAATTGACGAATAAAGGTCTCCAACCATTCATAGGTTAGCGTTTCTTCGGTTATCTGCAGGTAGAAATTTTCCATGCTGAGCGTCATCAGCATCATTGCAAATCGGGGGTGTTCTGAAAGTCCCAGTTCTTTTGCCCAGATATCCAGAATCGCTTCAGCGGATTCCGCGCTTGCTTTTTGAAAGCATGCGGCAAACTCTCTGATATGGCGATTCACTCGCAATTGGCGGTTAAACAACAAATCGAGCTTAGCATCAATCAATACCTCCAGCAATTCCGGAATTACATTTTTGCAAGAACGTTCCTGCTCTACAATTGCTGCTGCCCGTATTAGATGATGCTCCAATAGACAAGAGATAAATATCTCCATATCAGCGAAATGATGGTAAAACGATGATTTACTCTTTCCCACCGTACGAGCCAGAACTTCAACTTTTAATGCACCTGGTCCCTGCAGAGCAAAAAGCGTATAGCCGGCGTTGATCCATGGTTGTTTTATATCGCGCATGTATATCCTTGATTGTTACCTGTTTGAATAACATACGGATAAAAAGTGAAAGGTTTTAGACGGAGGCGTACAAGAGGAGGTTCGAACACAAATTCAGCCCACGACTTAAGTCGTGGGCTATGAGGATTTATCTATCTTGACCATATATCAAATATTTGTTCAACTGATGAGCCAGCTTATGCCCGGTATTGTCATTCACAAAAACCACGTAGCCCATATCCTTTTCGGTATACAACAGAAAGTCCGCTTGAAAATCACCGTTATTTCCGCCATGTCCGATGGCTTTACCGAAAGGGGTGTCCCGTACGAAGAATCCCAGGCTAAGACTGAGGTTCGAATACAGATTTTCAGGCGAGTCGAATCCACCGGCTTTAATAATCGGCTGTGTAAGCGCTTCGTAAACGCTGTTCGGTAAACCTTCTTTTCGACTCAGGGCCTGCATAAAATGAGCAAAGCTCCAGGCTTCGGTCAGCATGGAATGGGCAACACCCGGTGTACCCGGCGTGCCAAAATAGGTGGGCGTTCCATTTGGGTAATGTCCTCTCGCCTGATGCAGTGAGCCATCATCACTAAAATAGAGTGGCGGAATGCTTAGCGCATCAATCACTTCTTCTCGCAATAACTGATTAAGATCCTTCCCGGTGAGTTTCTCAATCACTCTGCCCAGATATTCAAAGCCTTCACCGGAGTAGCCATAGTCTGTACCCGGCTCAAACTTCAGATCCGTTTTTTGTCCGCTTGCATAATTCCCGGGGCCGCCGAATGCCCAGTTTGGAAGTCCGGTTTGATGTGACAGCACATGGCGCGCCGTCATTTTTTTATAGCCCGGGTCGTGATCGATATTTTCGAATGGTAAATAATTGTAAAGCGGTTTGTCCAGCTCCAGAACGTTTTTCTCAACGAGTCGCAAAACCATGAAAGCAAAAACTGCCTTGGTAACAGAGGCCGCCTGAAAAACGGTCTTTTCTCCCAGTGGAACCTGCGTCAGCGCATTCTCTACGCCGAAACGGTTATAATACACAATTTCTTTATCTTTGATGAGGGCTACCGATGCTCCGGGAATATTGTAATAAGCACAGGCGGTTTGAATAAAGTTATCTACCTCGGGCTTAAGTTCTTCTACGTAGTTGTGCAGAATGCCCTGCTTACGCATTAAATAATTGGGGAAAGCGTAAGTAGGGATTAAATACGGCTCTGTTTTTGTCTTTTGATTGGCAAGAATTTCAAACTCCTGTGAATAGGAATCATCTATTCTGAACTGATTGTCGAAGCCATAATCTTCACCAGGTGAAGTGATTTTAGTTGAAGGAAGCAGTTTGTAGGTTCCGATCGGTAGCTCGCCTGCAAATGCGCCGGTACTGTCTACCGGTATGCTAATCCAAAACTCCGGACTCTTTAAAGACTTAATGCGAACCGTATTCGGAAGCGGTTCGTCAATTTCGTTTTTCCAGCCAAGGGTTCCGGAAAATGTTCCATACGTTTTACTCTGCTCATCCAGCAACATCAAATCCCCAAGCTGTCCGGAGCGGTATTCTTTGAGTCCACCCGGTGCCCAGTGCAGATATTTATTACTTTCTCCCGCATCAACATCAATTGCCATGATGTCAAACCCGATTGAACGATTCACTTTAACGTATTTCTTTAGCTGTATTTTGCCCTCATAATAACGCCTGGAACCGTCTGTCTTCACAACAACGCTGGTATTGTCTTTGGATAGCAGCTGATGAGCATCATCAGCTTGTTTAAAAATGGCGCCGTCTTCATTCAAAATCATCATTACGCAGGTTGAAGCGCGTTCGGAATGAATCGGATCCAGGTAGATAGCGATATTATCATTTTGGTGCCATTCTTTTGTTGCGTCGAATTGGTAATCATCATCCTCAACAGTAACAAAAAAATACAGGCTTCCTTCATCTGCATTGAATGCCGTTTTGAACGTTGATTTTATGCCGGGCATCGGGTCGAAAATCTGAATTGCTTCATGGTTTTTCCATTCAGCGGAGTTTCCGTCGATATTTACCTTGTTAATCGTATAGGAGTAAGCACAGGATCCAATGTTGGCAGATAATGCAAAAGGAAGTATCAGCGCCAGGGTATAGATAAACTGTTTCATGGTTGGGTCTCTTTTGGGTTGCCGTAACGGATTAATACAAATAGCTACGGTGGTTATCTTAGAGTTGTTTATTCATTAGAAGCTTTGAGCCTCTGTCCTTTTCTATTTGATAGCCCAACCGTTCATAAAGTTGACGTGCAGTATTAATTTTTAATACGCTCAGCTTAATTTTTTGCCTGCCCATTTTTGAAGCGTCTATTTCAATTTGCTGCATTACCCTGCTGCCGATGCCCTGATTTTGCATGTCTGGTGAAATTTGAATCAGGTGGATATAGACGTGTGTATCTTTCTTACCGAGGTGATAAAATCCAATTTCTTTCCCATTCCACAGCACAATTTTAACATAGTCTTTCAGCAGTTCTTTTTCGTAGCGCTGTCGGTCCCAGACAATCCCCTCGGCTTCAAAATAGGTTGTCATATTGATCTCGACTAGTGAGTTGCAAAATGCGGCGTCGGATTGTTGGTATGGGCGGTAAGAGAGCATGGCTTTTAGGACGCCCCTTTTGGGCTTGTAGGTTGTGAAACGTGAAACGTGAAACGTGAAACGTGAAACGTGAATAGTGCAATAGTGCAATAGTGCAATTTATATATATGAAACGTGAAACGTGAATAGTGCAATAGTGCAATTTATATATATGAAACGTGAAACGTGAACAGGCAAAGGTGAATGTGTTTCTGCCTTTTCCTCACTGTTTCTGCCTGTTTCTCCCGCTCTCCCGATCTGGCAGCTGCCCGCCCGAATTTCAGCTTCCTGGTAACTTTTCATTACGCGCTGCTAACTCAGCAAGTTTTGTGATTCGTTTTGCACGAGTCTTCTCAGTCTTGGCCAGCTTAATATGTCTTAGCATGTTGCGTTTGCTGGAATCGTTAAATGCATTGAAGTTTCTATATGCCTCTGGAATTGATTTTAATACATCTATAAAATCGTCAGGTAGTATCAACGCGTCCACATCATCCATGAAGTTCCAGAGTCCGCTGCGCTTTCCTTCTTCAACTGACTTTATTCCAGGTGGCATCATTCGTCCTTCAGCCTCCAGTTTGGCTACGCGATCCTTATAGCTTTTTGCCCAATGCTGTGCCTTACGAGGAGAAATTAACTGCATGGTGCGTTCTTCATCCAGTTTACGACGAATACCGTCAATCCAGCCGAAGCATAATAGTTCGTCCAATACCTCGGAAACCGATACGTATTTATCGACTACGCTTTTCTTGTAGGTAACCAGCCAGATGCTTTCTTCCTGCATATGATTTCCGCTTAGCCAATTGCGTAGCTCTTCAGCAGAGGTTATCTCTATTTTTTCAAAATTTTCCGTTTTGGTCATATTTTCTCCCATGGCAGAAATCGTGGGTGATAAGGCAATAAGGCAATAAGGCAGTTTAAACGTGTGAAATGTGAAAAGGCTATTGCCTGTTTCTCACCGTTTCTGCCGTTTTTTACCTGCCGTCGGTAATTTCCCGACTCCCGGTTATTCCAGTTCCGAGAGAAGCCCCGCCAAATCCAGTGCCCGTGTATACATGTTCAGCGAGCCATCTGCATTCATTGGCCAGTCCTCTTTGGGGCGATCCCAATATAGTTCCACGCCGTTGCCATCGGGGTCATCCAGGTACAGCGCTTCAGATACGCCGTGATCACTAGCGCCGGATAATGGATAATTTGCTTCGCGCAGACGGTTTAAAATTACCGCCAGGTCTTTTCGGGTTGGGTAAAGGATTGCTGTATGAAATAGCCCAACACCACGCTTTGGTGCTGGGGGCATGTCTTTGCTATGCCAGGTGTTCAAGCCGATATGATGGTGGTAGCCACCGGCAGAAATGAAGGCGGCCTGATCACCATAGGTTGTCATTAATTCAAAACCGAGTAAGCCGCAGTAAAAGTCCATCGCGCGCTGTAGGTCTGCGACTTTCAGATGTACGTGCCCAATGCTGGCACCTGGTGGAACGGTGTATGTGTTGTCCATGATAGCATCCTGTTGGTTTGTTGCGTGGGTCAAGACCCACGTTACTTCTCTATAGCTCGACCCTTTTGTACTCCTCGTGGGTCCTGACCCACGTTACTTCTCTATAGCTCGACCCTTTTGTACTCCTCGTGGGTCATGACCCACGTTACCTGGGCTGGAGCTCCAATACGCGCTTGATTTCGTTAAGCAGTAGCGGAAAGGCCGGAGCTACCATGTTGTGTCCGTAGCCATCCAGTTCGAAGAGTCGGGTATCTTCATGCCCTGCGACCTTCATCATGCGCATCATATAGGCATTTTCTTCGTAGCGGCCGAGAAGCTCCAGTTCACGGTTGCCGGTAATCAATAAAAGCGGCGGTGCATCATCCCGCACATGATACAACGGAGCGAGCTCGTCGATAACCGGCTGAGTACCGGGAATGCCACGTTCCTCGCGTACTGTGAAATGGGTAATGGTATGTCCGCTCATGGGAATTAGTCCGGCAATGCGATCGGCATCTATTTTGTGTTCCGCAAGCCAGCGTTTATCCATGCCTACCATGGCAGCCAAATAACCGCCCGCGGAATGGCCGGATACGAATATCTTGCTGGAGTCACCATCGAAGGATTCAATGTTGTCGAAGACCCAGGCAACAGCCGCTGCTGCATCTTCGATATAGGCTGGTGCTGTTACCTTCGGTGAAAGCCGATAGTTTACGCCGACAATAGCAACACCCTGCTCTTTCAGTGCATTTGGAATTTCTTTCTCACCGACTTTAATACCTCCGGCATGAAACCAGACTATGGTCGCAAAATCTTTTTGGTTTTTCGGATAATAGACATCCAGAACACAGCGCTCTTTGATGTAGTTATCTGATGAGCGGGTTTGCTCCGGATAATACGCGATATTCTGATTGAGCTGATACGCCTGCTGGGCAACAGTAAATGTAGTCAGCGTAAAAAATGCTGTTATAAAGATCGTTTTTAACATGAAAATCCTATTGGGTAGATGAACTGTAAAAAAATATAAAGTGGAAAATCAGCAATTTAAACTCTTTTGAAGCATTAGTTTTTCTTAGGTAGATGCTCCCTGGCAAGACTCTGCATAATTTCTTCAATGGCATTTGTACCACCATCCAGTATTTGTTTTGCAATGTCTGCATCTTCAGCCGCAACGGGCTTATATTTTAAACTCCAGCGCGCATTCTCCATTAAAATCGGGAATAGGTCGATCCCTTTCTGAGTAAGAGAATATCGCACTTTTTGCTTATGTCGTGGATCGTCCTGCCGGTAAATAATTTCCTCTTCCTCCAATAACTTTAATCGGGCCGCTAAAATATTAGAGGCAATTTTTTCATCAGACTGCATGAACTCGCGAAAATAACGCTTACCGTTAATCATCATATCACGGATTATCAGCAGCGTCCATCGATCCCCCAGTACTTCCAGTATAAGGTTTTGCGGACAGTAAGACTTTGGTTCTTTCATTGATTTTTTCCAGGTTAGATTTTCTGATTGCAAACTACAATCAGTTTGCCTAAATTGCAACTGCTTTAAAATTGCAATCAGTTTAATTTGAGGAGAATCATGGGAACAATTCAAACAGAAAAAAATAGTTATACTACTTCTACCGTGATAGAAGCAGATGCACAATCAGTCTTTGAAGCGTTAACCAGTTGCATTGACAGCTGGTGGGGTAAAGTAGATCATCCGATCGAAAAAGCAGGTGATGTATTTACTGTCTCATGGGGTGAGCCGTGGTATCAGTTTCGGGTTATAGAATATTTGCCGAATGAAAGAGTAAGCTGGGAATGTATTGATGCAAATCAGATAATTGCTGGTATGCAGGGAGTCGAGAAAGAATGGGTCGGAACGAAAGTAACCTGGAATATCGAACCAATGGACGAAACAGAGATTGAACTCACCCTCTTACATGAGGGGCTGGTTCCGGAATTCCTTTGTTTTGACGTCTGCTCCAGAACCTGGGACAGCTATATCAAAACTCATCTTAAGCGTTTTCTTGAGCACGCCTAGATACTGAGTTCCGATGACGGGTCGAAGGTCTATTTCCTTTTCTTTTCATTAATGACTCGTAGCGCTGTTTTAAGTTCGACATCTCTATTGGAAATTATGTCCTCTATTGTATGTGTCGTTTCTATATCCGGCTGTACTCCGGAATTCGGCTGCTTCGCTAAGGTGAAGCCTCCCATAATCGGAACGTCAATTTCGATTTGAGAATTTGGTAGTATCAGGAAGAGAATTGTGCCACCGTTAATATCGTTCAAATTCCCGCCGGTTTCTTGCCCGATAATAGTGCCGATATTTTGCTGCTTAAATTGATTTACCACGTAAAATGCCAGGGATGTATTAGCCGCACTGCTCAGTAAATATACATTCCCCTGATAGATGGGCTTATTATTTTTAAGAGGCTTTGCAGTAAAGTTGTTTTTGAAAATGTAGTATCCGTCTGTAGGCGTCGTTTTTGGGGGATTGAGATTAAAATACCATGGATTCTCTTCCCATGTTTTGATGTAAGGCTTCACAGATTCCGGAAAACTGACGTAGCGGGTTCGCCCTTCCCTCTTAAAATCATGTCTGATGTCAGGAGTAAGATAGCCGAATAGTTCATCTTTCATCTCATCGTTGCCGCCGGCATTCTTTCGTACATCAATAATGAGGTTAGACATGTTATTTTGCTGTAGCTGGTCAAATATATTTTTTAGAAAGGCTTTATAATCCAGAGTCATTCGTTTCCAACCCAATAACCCGAAAGAATTAACCGTTAACAAGGCTGTGTCATCGTTTAGTTTCTCAAAGCTCCAGAGGTCATCGCGGGTTTTCGGAAAATCCGCGTAGCGCTCGTACAGCTTTTCGGAGCGTTCTTCACGCGTTAAGGTTTTAACATGAACTGTTTTGGATTTTTCTTCGCCGGGCTGCTGAATTTCCAGCTCTAAATTTCGGGAGGTCAAAGGATAAAGCAGCGGGTAAAAAATGTCGAAGGCATTATAGCGAAAATCGTAGCCGTTGACCTGCATTTTGTAGATTCGGTTATGATCGGTTGCTCCGTCTGCAGCAATGTAGTGAAACATCCTTTGCCGAATTTCAGCTACAGGAGCTCTATTGATCTTAAGAATCTCAGTGCCTCTTTTCAGTTCCTTACTCTCAGAGGCATTGTATAGAACAATCATTTTGTTGTTCAGCCATCTAAAGGTAAATGGCAGCTTGTCTTGCTGATAATGAATGATGGAGTTGATAATCTTGTTCTGATTGGTAAAGCCAACTTTGGTGTGGTCGCATTGTATGAACGCCGTAAGTTTTGACATTGCCAGGTAAGCCTCTCCATAACTCAAAGATGTGTTGAATTTGGATTTCAGTTCAGAGAGAGCCGCATTGATTTGAGTTTCGGATTTATAGCGATAGGTGCCGGGATGAATCTCCTTAACCATTATCTCAATAATTCTATAGTCATCGAGCAGCTGCTCAGGAGTTAATTTTTCCAGAGATTGAATATCGATAACCTGCTCTTTATCCCAGATGTTATCAGAAACAATGGTTTCGCCTGCTGACAAGGTTAGTGTGCGGTTTTGGGTGCTCTCCCAGATTGGGGCATCATCCGTTTTAAATAATACAAACTTAAACTCAAGTGGAATTGAGGTTTGTGGAAATGCCAATGTTGCCCTATACATCTCACCGAATTTTTCTAACGCGATTGACTTTGACCAGCTCAACGGAGTTATGCTACCGCGAATTCCAACACTAATGTCAACGCTGTCGGGTATCCCCTTGACTTGAAAAGTGACGTTGCTTTGGCTAAAGGTTGGGGTAATGAAAATCAAAAGTACAAGCAGTATGTTCTTCATTTGGGTCTTTGGGTTAAATTGTTCAGCTAAGCCGGGTTAAGCGAAGCTATTCAAGGTACTATGTTACTTGTTTGTTGAGGTGACGCAATCAATCATCCACTTTCCATTATGTTTGCGGTATATGGCCGTCCATGCAAAGTGGGTCCTGCCTTCTACCAGGTTACCACTTGTATCTTTGCTTGTGGTTGCCACAATTTTGTCGACGATGGTGTAGGCCATACTGCCGTCATTTGAAAAGCGGATTATCGGATCGGTCACGTCATCCCATTTAAGAAATTCTACTGCCGAAAAGTAGCCATTGTACCTGGCAATGGTGGCTTCTCTGGAGGGCCTGGTTATTATTCCGCGATTTACCGATATAAAGCTGTCGGATAGCTGATGGGCAAACGCCACGGAATCCTTCTTGAAATGATAGTCGCGTTGAGCGTGGTGCAGCTTTAGAATCTCCGCCTTTTCTTTAGCAGCTGAAAAGGACTCCCCAGATTGGCATGAAAGCATCATCAATACTCCGGTAGTGAAAAAGAGTAGTCGCAGCATAATATTCTCCAACCGTTTCTAATCATTGAAAATAAAGAACCCAAAACCGCCGGGATCCTTGATAATAACATTGTCGACGATGCCTTCTTTGTTAAAGTGTGTGATTTCCTCGGTAATCGGAATATTCAGATCGCGGATGTTTTGAATAACCGGTTCATTTTTGCCGCCATTGAAGTAAGTCAGAGAAGGGTTGGTAAACAGGTGCGGACACATATTGGGCATCATTACGGTAATCCCTAAAGCATCTTCGTTTTGCATGGTAATCCATCCCTGGTTGGCATCACCGCCGACCTGCTTAAATTCTAGTATCGATAAAATCTTTAAGGATAGGTCTACCCCGACTGTTTCCAAGCTAATGCCGGCGTAACTCCCCAGAACGGAGGTAGAGGCTTCTTCTGGTTTGAAGTCGTAGATGTCGGATGTTTCAATCAGGTATATCCACATGCCGGAGGACTCGCTCAGCAGATAGCCGTTTTCGATTTTGACAACGCTGGTGATTGCCTGAAGTTCAGCTGCTATTTTCTCCCAGTTGGGGCGAAGTAATTTTATACCAGCCCGGGTAAATTTGTCCGCTGTAATTTCTAAAAACGCTTTCCCATCCGAGACGATGGTCGGACTTTTTTCTGAAATAACGTTGAAGTTGAGCTTGGTATAAAACTCCAGGCTGCTTTTAAGGTCATTAGCTGGTGTTTGAATAATTGATCGCATAGTAATTCCTCTCTCCCATGTTTTTGTATACTTACCTACGCATCAATCTGTAATTTGTTTGATGGCATCGGAATACAAGTGAGTTAATAGCTGTTCTTGCCCAGTAAGCTCTCGAAACCTCAAATGAAACTGAACCATAATCTGATCAAGTTTTTTTAAGTCATGCGTGCTCACATCAAAATAATAATCCAGTATTTCACTCAGGGTTTTTTCCATTACGACTGTTTGCATGGTGTATACATGCGTCAGTTTTTGCATCGTTTCAAAGTCAAATTCTGCCAAAATTCCGGTTGTTTTTGCAGACTCCCAGGCGGTATTCACCAGAATGGCATCAATCAGGCTTTCATTATTCGTTAATACCCCAAGGTTTAAGTGGTCATACTTATTTAACTCTGCTTTCAGACTGTCTGCTTCGTTTGAAATAATCCCTGCGATTCTATCGCGAATGGCAGTATGTTTTTCTTTCCATCGTTTTAAAATGGCCTGATTGCGATAGAGTTCTTTTTCAATGCTTTCAATCGCTATCTTTTTCTTTTGCGCCGTTTTATAATCATCAAACAGCTTGTTGATAAATAGTGCAAACAATACGCTGAATACGATAAGTATTCCTTCGGCCAGGTATTTCCGTATGTTCATCTTCATCTATTATAGGATCCCTTTTATGGAGAACTTTCTGTCCGCGTTTTATCTGTCCTTAGTTATCTGCACGAAAACGAATAGCCTGCCCGCCGCCCGGTGCTAAAATCAGATTTAAGCTATCGTTATTGGTAATGCTCTTTTTTGTGATAGTATGAAGATACGGATTGGTTTCCCAATGCGTATCCGGAGAGTCCTGGTAAATTTCAGCTATATATTTTCGATCTTGTTCGAGAAAGCCCAATCCAATTCTTAACGAGCGTCCTTCTTCATCAGATATAGCACCAAGGTACCAATTGTTACTGTTTATATCTTTCCGAACGATGGTTATATAGTCACCAATTTTACCATTCAGAACTTTTGAAAACTCCCAATCAACCGGTACGTCTTTAATAAACTGAAATGCCGGCTGATTTTCATAATTTTTGATCAGGTCGGATGCCATCTGTTGTGGACTGTAGAATACCACAAACAGGGCGAGCTGTTTTGCAAGGGTTGTATTTACTCTGCTTACGGCATCGTCCTGATTATTCCATAATACGCGCTCCCCGGCATTGCCATACAGTAAGTCGAAAATGCCCGGCGTGTAATCCAATGGCCCACCGAGATTTCGAGTGAACGGAAGTATGGTATGATGTTCTGGCGGATTTCCGGCACTCCAGGCGTTCCACTCCATACCGCGCGCACCTTCACGCGTCATCATATTCGGATAGGTTCTACGGATGCCGGTTGCCTTAATCGGTTCATGTGCATTAATGCTAATCTGATACTCCGCTGCTTTTTCAACCACCTTGCGATAATGACTCACCATAAACTGTCCATGATGAAACTGACCACGGGGCACGATACCGCCGGCATAGCCGGTTTTTAGCTGGCGTATTCCCAGGGATTGATAGAGGCTGAACGCTTTATCCATTTGCTCTTCATAGTACTCTGCATCACCGCCGGTTTCATGGTGTCCAATCAGCTCGACTCCTTTGGCTTTTGCATATTCGGCCAGGCCCGGTAGATCAAAATCTTCATAGGGGGTAATAAAGTCGAAGGCCCGCGGTCTTCCCCAATGCTCCCAACCGGTATTCCATCCTTCTGCCAAAACCGATTGGATATTATTTTCGGCAGCGAAATCGATGTATTTTTTTACGTTTTCGGTCGTTGCGCCATGCCGGTCACCCACGGTCCAGGTATGGGTGCCCAAATGCATTCCCCACCAGATACCAATATATTTCATTGGCTCAATCCATGATACATCTGCCAGTTTATTTGGCTCATTGAGATTAAGGATCATTGTGGACTCTGAGAGATCTCCGGCTGAGCGGCCGAGCTGGATAGTCCGCCAGGGGGTAGCCATTGGTGCTTTGGCTTTTACTTTGGTGCCGTCCGGCCAGGGAACCAGCTCCGCATGAAAAAGTAAGTCTGAGTCCGGATGCTTTTTAAGCGTCATACCCGCATAGTTGGTGAGATTCGCTTCGTGGATACTCAGAAACGTTTTTCGGTTATTTGACTCAAATGTTACCGGAGTATTGGCGGATTCTACCTTGGAAGCGAGTTTGTTTTGATAGAGCAATTCGTAGGAATCGTAATGAGCCGGAATAAACCAGGTGGAATAATCCTGCGCTAAGTGAAACTGGGTTTTCTCGTTAATAATAAAAATGCTGTCGATGTTGGTCTGTTCAGGTATGTGATAACGGAAAGCGGTTCCATCATTAAATACTTTGAAGATTAGATTTAGCTTTCGGCCGGATGCCCGCATTTCTTCCAGTTCGATAGTAACCTGATTATGGTTGTCGGTTACCTGTTTGGTTTCACCCCATACCTGTGTCCATTGTTCATTCGCTGATCTTTCGGTAACGCTTATTATCCTTAGGCTGTCTGCCAGAGGTGCCTGATTATTAAATTCAAACCCAAGCAGAGACTTTTTAATTATGGAGGTGCCATCCATTTCTATGGCATAATAAAGGCTATCGGGAAAGCAAGAGAGGGTAACGGTTATCTTGCCATCCGGTGAGTTTAGCTGAACGCTGGTTATTTCCTTACTTGAGCATGAGTAAATAACGACTGTGGCAAGGAAGATGATCAAGGTGCGTAGCATAGGTCCCGCTTTCGGTTATCCGGAGTTTACATGGTATCGAATTGAGATTTCGAAAATATAAGCGGATGGGAGAAATATGCCAAATCGGGCATCGGTGATCGGTGATCGGTGATCGGGCATCGGTGATCGGGAAGCGGAGGGCAGAAAACAGACGGCAGAAAACAGACGGCAGAAATGGTGAGAAACGGGCAGAAACAGGGGACGACCTGTGTGTCGTCCCGGTCGATAGTGTGGGCGATCGGGTGAAAAGAATAAACAGAATCTGTCAGAAACGCGCAGAGAACAAACGTTAGCATAGATTATATTGAGGACTGTGAACTCTGAACTCTGAACTCTGAACCTTAGTTAAAAATATACGGCTCGTAATCCTTCCACCATTGGGCAATATCGCGCTTTGGAGAGCGACAGACGTAAAGTGGAATGCCATTTTCTTCACCAATTGCATATGGATGGGTGATAACCTTAACAAGCTGAACATCGTTGAAGATCCATTCTACGGCTTCCTTTTCATTACCCAGGCTAATCCAGACGGAGGCGTCTTTATTTCCATAGCCCCATTTCCAGAAGGTGCCGTGTCGACTAATCGGATTGGGCAATCCATATTTGTTGCCCAATATTTTAACAGCACCGGCTTCACCGTAATTTTCAGCCCAGATTACGCTGTTTGCTCTATCCTCATCACTGAGCGAGCGATAGACGCTGTCGACCAAAGCGACCTGCTCTTCCCAGCCAAACATATCAGCATAATCCCCGGTAAGTTCATAGCGCCCGTTAACCGGCTCAGCACCGATATAGTTTACATAGTGTTTGATAGGTAAAACCGGCGTCATTTCCGGAATAATCGGCGTCATCATTAGAAAAAGCGACACTCCAAACCCGTAAATCCAAACCGGCTTACGGTTTTCGAACCACGAAGCAATTCTTGCCGAGCCGGCAGCAAATAGAACCGGATACAGCGAAAATAGATAGTATGGTTTGGCTTTTAGAAACCACATCGTAAAGAAAATAACGATGGCAGCAAAGCCTACTGCACGATAGGTGTTACTGCGAACAAGAAATACTACTCCGATTAGGCTGATAATTAAGGTGGGTGGAATCGTCAGCTGCTGTAAAACAAATTCCCACGGACCGATTTCGTTTAGCTGGCTGGAATTTAATTCCTGTAGATGCCTGATTAGCGGCAAGTTATTATCGAACTGCCAAATCACATTTGGTAAAATTAGAATAGCGGCAACAAGCCCGGAGATATAAAGCCACTTGTTCCTGAACAGGCTTGCGCGTTTATAAAAGATGAGTCCTATGAAGATACCAAGCGCCCAGACCAGCATGGTGTATTTATTTTGCAATCCGATGCCAAGCGTAAGACCGGTAAGCAGTAAATAGTTTTTGTCTTTTGTATTAAAGAAGCGAATAATGAAATAGAATCCCATTGTCCAGAACAACTGATCGAAGGCAACCGGCTGGAATAACGTATGGTTTCGATAGAACGGCAGGAAGGCAAGTACGCAAATGCCTGCCAAAAAGATTCCACGCGTGGAGGCTTTGAATTCTCTTGCCATAAGGCAGCAGATCACCAGAATTGCAACACCGGCCAAAGTTGGAAATAGACGCGTTCCTGTTAGTGAGTAATCAAAAAAGACACCAGAGAGCTTACCAATGAAACCAATAAACGGTGGAAATTCCATAAATCCCCAGTCGAGATGCTCACTGACGGAAAGATGCAGTAACTCATCCCGGTGGAATCCGTAGTTACGGTTTCCAAATAGCTGAATAATTAGCTTAATGGATGCAAGGGCGGCGATGATACGATAACTGTTTTTCATGGAATGTCCCGGTGAAGAATTAAAGGATTTCTTCGCTTTACGGGATGCCGCAGGATTATGTTTCCATGAAGAAGGCAGAAACAGTGAGAGCCAGGCATTAGGGGACGACCTGTGTGTCGCTCCGGAGCAGGCGAGTGGGCGATCGGGTGAAAAGAATAAACAGAATCTGTGAGAACGGCAATTAACAATCGCAAATAACAAACGGCAGTTAACAAACGGCAACCTAGATTAGTTTTCTGCCTTCTGCCTTCTGTCTATTTCTCAAAGACCTTCTGCTCTTTTTTTTCCGTATAGTCCAGATCTTCATAAAATAGATGTGCCGAACGTCGCTTCACATTACACCGAACTCGTATATGACTGTTGGGATCGACAGCATATTCCAAATGCTGAACCAGCTTTTTTCCAATCCCTTTTCGTCTATGTTCTTTACTAACGACCAGGCCGCAGATTTCCCAAAACGTCGGAGAGGTTAGGCGCATCATTTTGCAGCCGTGAATGAAACCGGTGATCGTTTTATCTTCTGTAGAAACAAAAATCCGATGGTCCGGGTGGTTGCTAATTGCATAAATTTGAACCGATATGGAGGATTCATTCATTTTGTAGCCAAGCTGTTTGGCAAGATTATTAATTTGGGGGGCGTCTGTTATTTTCATTTCCCTAATGGTCAAAGCCGCTTCTCCTAAGATTCTTTTCCGGCACTCATATATCGTTCCTTATCTGTTTTAGATAATTTTTCAACAGCATAGCGTAATGTTACCCGAGGCATCGATGTGGCATGGTTATCTAGAAAATACTTCAGGCGTGATACATCTTTTTTACCGGCCTCGCGTATCCAGCTTCCAACCGCTTTGTTGATTAAATCATGCTTGTCATGCAGCAATATTTCGGCAATTTTAAACGTATCATCCAGATCTCCCTGTTTTATAAAGTGGTAGGTGCTAACGATCGCCGTACGCCTTTCCCATACATTTTTCGATAAAGCAAGTGTGTAGAGAATATCTCTGGGTTTGTTTTCCAGATACCGTCCGATGACGTTATATGATGCCCGATCTACAAAATCCCAGTTGTTCAGACGGTCATGGCGATTTAAATACAGGTCGAATAGCTCTTTGCGCTCCTCTTCGGGAAGTTTTTTTTGACGTGCCTTAAAGTCCATAATACTCACAGCACCCATACGGACTTCGTATAAGTCGCTTTCCAAAAGCTTCTCTATCTCAGATAACGGCATCTGTATAAACGTTTTGGCAACCTTGAAGACGTCTCCGAACTTCACCCCAAACGATTTTGTTTTACTATCATTTCCCTTAAAGAAACGTGCCGCCTTATCGGGTTCACTCTCAGAAACATAGGTGCCAAGGGTCTCTATAAATTCTCTTGCTGTCATTTGGTTATCATATGGATTTTTGTGGATGTCTACTTTGTTTGGTTTTGGTAGTGTTGTATGAGTATCACATTTTCATCATCTGCAGAAGGCCCGTATGTAGCCGGGACAGGTATTCCGAGTAGGCGTAAATAAACACCCAGTTGAGCACGATGATGGATAAAATGATTCATACAGAAAATACGCGCTACCTGACTCTTCGGAAGAGTAAATAAGATTTCTTCTCCATATTTCATTGACCATGGAGCGTTGAAATCAACGTTGGCTGCGTTTGTAAGCGTTGTTTCAGCTTCCCCCAATAATCTGTCATAGTAGGAAAGTAGTTCTTCGGTTGAGCTAATGTCTTCCGGTTCAAAGTCTATAAAGTTCAACTCGTCATTTTCGATACAGGATTTCCACCAGGAAAGTATTTCGGCTATGTGGATGGCGAGCCTGCCAAGCTGCTCGGATTTTGGGTGGGGTTTATAGTCTGTTTTGTCAAATGGAACCAGCTCCAGGTATCTCCGGGTAACCTCTGCTTCCAGCTTTAGTTCATTGAGAAAGTCGGTGGCTATAGACATACTCTATCCTTTTTATATGATTAAGATATATTTTACCTATTTGTAAATGAGGAATAAAACAGTCTTTTTTCCTAAAACTCCTAATAAGTAATTCCTTTTAATATTCCCCTTTTGCCCATTTTTCCTGAAGCTGTAAATACTTGCCCTTGGGCTCACACGTCAGCCAGCTGATCTGATGTCTTTTGCATACCTGAATATGAAATACCAAGCCAATCAGCGGATGCCCAATTATAAAGATCAGTGCAAGATGTTTAAACCAGTAAACGAGCAGTAGTGAAGCGATAAGGTAAAAGAGAAACTTGCCGGGGATCTTCCACCTGGGGCGAACATACTTGCCGGTATGAAAATATCCGACTGTCCAAATTGTTGTTGCTAAAAGACCATAAATGATAAACATAAACTTCATTATTTGAGATCGGTATTTAACAGGTTTTCATTGTCTGATTCCAACATAGCATTAGAAAAATATACCCGCAACCTCTAAGACTCAGCGAATTCCTTAAAATCGGATTTGAGCGATTTGAGCGATTTTTTTTCGCTAGCCCTTGACAAATTGCACAAATTTCGATAACATCTTTAAAATAACGCTCAAAACGCTCAGTATTGCATGAGAGTGTTCAATTCTTATCCCGGATGGATAAACCCAAACCAACCCAAATAAAGGAGCCATTATTATGGATCTTCCAGTTTTATCAATCGGCCAGTTTAACCTGGTGTATAACATGTTGTCACTGGCCCTGGCATGTATGCTTGGATCGTTCGTGTTCTTTATTCTTGCACGTAATGAACTGGCACCCAGATACCGTATGTCTATGATCGTATCCGCACTCGTTGTCGGTATTGCCGGTTATCACTACTGGCGTATTTTCGGTAGCTGGGATGCAGCATACACACTTGTTGACGGTGCATACAGTCCTTCAGGTACCCCGTTTAACGATGCGTATCGTTATGTAGACTGGTTAATTACTGTACCGCTGCTAATGGTTGAGCTTGTTGCCGTATTGGCACTGGCGAAAGAAAAAAGCCGCTCACTGCTTACCCGTCTGGTAATCGCAGCTGCTCTTATGATCGGACTTGGATACCCGGGTGAAATTCTCGGTGACACAACTATGTTCTCCGAGCGTGGACTGTGGGGACTATTAAGCACGATCCCGTTTGTTTACATTCTGTATGTATTGTGGGGTGAAATTGGTGAAGCTATCGAGCGCCAGACACCGCGTGTTCAGCTTCTGCTGAAAAACCTGCGACTGCTTACCGTTGGAACCTGGGGTTTTTACCCAATCGCCTACATGGCACCGTTCTTCCAGTTTACTGGTGCTGAAGCAGAAGTATTCCTGCAGGTAGGATACAGCATTGCTGACATTACTGCAAAGTGTGGTTATGGAATTATGATTTACGCAATTGCCAAGAATAAGTCTGAAGCTGATGGCTATGGCGTAGAGGAAGTATACCGTGAGAAGATGTCCGCATAATTCTTTAGTTAGTCTGAATTTAAAAAGCCGTTCCGAATATTCGGGACGGCTTTTTTTATTTACAGGATTGTACTAAGAATTAACATCCTTGGCGTGTTCTTTTATTACATCCCTACGGGATGTCGTTCATGGGTTGCTGGTTTCCCAATAGATATTTGGCACCTCCAGTGCCGGGTTTACTATGCGCGGTAACTTGCTCGATTAGAGCCGGGGGGAGATTGATAGTAGAATCTATTCGCCGCATGTTAAAAGCCCCGTTAGGGGCGATAAAGTAAAAAAATACGAGGCTTTTTAATTATCCATACAATCTAACAGTATGGTGCCCTAGCTTGACTGGTGAAGATACATGCGATCTACCAGAACCATATGTGGGAGAGTGATGGTTGCAAGGATAACAAAGAATACCGATAGCAAGGGCAAAGACGGAACCAAATGCTGACTAATGTAAAAAATCAGCAGTATTCCAATTAGAGAAACAAGCGTAAGCGGCAGGGATTTGCGATAAAAACGTTTAATGCTAAAGGTATTGTCTGACTTGCTCAAGACGTTTACCTGATCCAAAACAGAGCTCATGGAATGCCAGAGTCCGAAATAGCAAGCAAATCCAACCAGCAGAGGAGTCGATATAAACAGCAAAGCAAGTACGATAAGACTAAATAGTTCACGAAAAAAATCCTGCATCGAGATGGCATCGGTAATTAACAAAATGACGGCAGCGAATATGGATAGTGAAAACAGAGAGCCTGCTAACAGGAGTCGTAAATCCATGACTACTGCAACATCAATGAGTTCCCTGTTTAAAATCCCGTTAATAATTGGTGCGGCCTGGTCGTAATGCCAGATGATCGGTAAAAGCAAAACAAAGCTTCCCCATAACAAATATAACAGATTACGCCAGACCGGGTTGTTTTGTAGTTCGGCATATTCATAATTAGACTGGCCAAAGTGATATACAGAGATGAGGATAAAGCTAAGGAGAGAGAGCAGCGGAAAAAATGTCCATAGGAGAGCATAGGCCAGTACCACGATTAGATAAACACCGAAAAAGCGAAGGGCGGTGGCTCTGTCAAACGTCTTGCCGGAAACGTGTAGGAATATCAAATGGTCAACTGCGCCATGTGGAATGCCAAGTATTAATACAACCGTTATTAACAAAGCGGTTTCAATAGAGTTTAGAAGGTCCGGCTTAAATATTCCGAGAATTGCGATCACAGTAGTAAGGGCGGCTACCGAACCATAAACGTTTGAGGTTCGAAAGGTCATATCGCATCCTTCATTTGTTGCGAAACGGAGTTAGGGAGCACCCTGCGAAAAGTCGACTGACGAAAATAGCTTTCCAGGCTATCCCAGCCAGCTAGGGGTAACTTCCCTGTTTTTAAACGCAGTACGTAATGCAATAGCGCTTTTAAAAAAGGGCTCCAGGGCAGGTTGTAAAATATGTGCATCTCGTCTCGTTTACTGCTTTGCTCATCCAGGAAGCGAAGGATTCTGGGAATAGGGTTATGCTTAAAGAGCTCGCTGAATATATGGTCGGCGGGGTATTGCCCGCTGTCTAGAATGTTCAGTAAGAGGCTGTCGTAAAGGGCGAAGCGCTTTTTGGTGGATCGGTTGTAAAACGGCTGTCCGGTTTGTTGTAAACTGCTTACAATATTTTCACAATCCTTTTGGATACGCATAAATGTGTAGCCGGTTGTGGGTTTTGCGCTCCCGCCGGCAATGCCGATGTTCATAATATTGGCACCAAGGGCTTTGGGAAAACGGCGATCCGTCATAGGGATAGCGTTTTTCTCTTCATGCAGGATACGATAACTGTGTAAGCCAAACTGTAAAGCTATATAGCTCCGGAGTGCAGCATCATAATCTGTGTCAGTAAGCAGGTCTTTTGAAAAAACAGTATATTCCACAAGTGCGCGTTTATCACTAAACGGTAGAACATAAAAGAAGCGGGCATTATTATTCTGCGGAGTGCGGAAATCCATTAGCATCATTTTACCGGGAGTGAATACCGACTTCTTTGTTTCTATCTCCCACCCTTTAAAATGTTGCAACAGATGATAAGACGATCTGTTTGTCTTTGGAAATTGCTTTGGCAGATAACAGCTGTTAAAAAGCCAGCGACCTCTGTAATTCCCGCGGTCTGTATGAGCAACCGCTCCTCCCGAAATGTCGTGAACACTTTCTACCGTTGCAGAAAGCCTTGTAACATTCGGAAGCATGTTTAATTTACGGTTCGCGAAATGATAGAAGTCGATACCGCGAATCATATTGTATTGGTAAGGGGCAGCATTTGATGAATGGGATCCAGAGTAGCTGGCGAATTCAATATGTTTCCATGAGTTGAACACTATTGAGTCGAATAGAGTCGGCTGATCGGTCCAAAAACACCAGGTACGGTCATTTTTGTTCTTTTCTTCTGCTTCGATAATGCCTATCGACAATTTGTTGCCAAAGCGATGAACCAGGTGAAGTGCCAGGCTTAGTCCGGCACATCCACCACCGGTTATCAGGACATCGTATTGAGGGTTTAACCTTACTGGATGAGGCATGATTTGACCTCGATATGGTTATTGGTACTTCGGGTTAAATAAACATATCGAAAGCAATAAAAATATGCAAGAGAAATGAGCGTTTTGAGCGAATTTTTTGTTTGCGGCTATTTTGAGAACATCGCGCTTGTATAGTCCAGCAGGCTTTGATCTCCGACCTTGCCATGCCCGGGAATAATAACTTTTGCATCCGGATACTTCTTTTTGATTGCCAAAGCAGTGGCCGACCATGTTGTGGTATCTGCATCTGCAAGGTTGCCTTTACCGGCCTTCAGGCTTTTAATAAGACAGCCTCCGAAAATTACCCCTTCATCCGGGAGATAGCCGATAATATTGTCTAGTGTATGTCCTGCACCAAAGAACTCGCTGATTACCGTTTTTTTGCCGACGCTATGTTCGTATCGGTTATCGAAACCGTTTTGCGGCAGATTACTGCCATTAAACCTGGCCAGTGTAATCGTCAGGTTGTTGGCGTAGGAGGGGATTTCTCTGGCGTGAAATGCAGATAGCCCTCCCAGGCAGTCCGTATGAAAATGAGTCGGTACTATGGCAACTATTTTGCTTTTCAGCTCCGATTCAATCCAATTGATGAGTTCTATTGAAACAGCGCTATCCACCGGCGTGTCGTAGACAATAGCTTCGCCCTCATCTGCTACAATCATACCATTGCAGCCAACCTTCCCAAAACTTTCGGTTTGTAAATAAGATAAATGCCGGTAGGTATGTTCCGTTAGTTGTTCAATCATCAGCGTCTCAGAATGATGTGATAAAGCTTGTTTATCATTTTGATTACAGCCGAAAAGACACATAAGGATTAACAGTATCACTTTGCAGGTTTTAGAAACGTTCATCATATTGTCAGTCCTGCTCCTTTATTAGCGCTTTCAATTTTAGAGCAATACCCATATTGGCTTCAGGCGTACTGTCTAACCCCATATTTTCATATGCAAATAAATGTAGTTGAGTGGCGATTTCATTAATATCTGCATTCTGCTTCAAAAGCTTAACAATAGCTGGTACGTATCCGCGATACTCATCATCCGGACCGCTATCATTAATACCAATAGGGTCCCAATCTTTCCAGAGAATGCTATCGACGGCATTAACCAACTTCAGGTATGGATTTGGCATTTATCTACTTATTAGAAATTAGATCAAGCACTTTATTTTAGTTGTATAACGCGCTCTTCATGTGTAATGACATCTTCAGCCTTTACAATCCTGGTTTCAACAGTATAAATCGGCCAACCTGTTGAACCGTGAATTCGGCTGGCAATAAAGATTTCATTTGATAAGTCGGGAAGGCTATCAATGTTGGGAGGCTGATCTCCAAACGTACCCGTCTTTATTAGGAAGTCGTATGTTACTTTCTTTAAATCTGCCGGATCTACAACCTGATAATAGCGCATGATATAATTGTCTCCCTCGGCATCTATTTCGTCCAGCCACACTTTAAAATCTGCTTTCATAGGTGTGCCATCGAAATTATTCGGAAGCTGAAATTCACCGGTGAGTTCTTCCTGATAATTAAACATACGACCATGAAAAGAGTAAAACTGCGTTGCATCTTGAATGGCGTTTCTTTCGACACCATCTTTGGTCTGAAAAGAGCCCTTTACTTGTTTAAGTATTTGTTCACCATTGGGAATGGAGTCGAAATCGCTTTGTAATCCGGCAAGAACTCTATTCAGATAGTCGCGAACCTCTTCCCAGTTTTCCACGCCGTCCAGTACGCCCAACTCGGAGGTTTTCATTTTGATGGATATATCCTTTGATAATACGGCTAACTTTTGAGCGATTGGGTTTTCGCTTTCGACTGTATGATTTTTATAATACCATTCTACCATATAGCTGTTTTCAGTTGAGTCTCTTATAAAAATATCCACTTCATAATTTACACGTTCAAAATCAGTCGTATCATATGCTGTAGAATCTCCCTTGAGATTATACTTAATTCGCGTTACGTCGTAGGTTAAGCTGTCGCCCATATTCCAATAGGCTACTACGGAAGCTGTGGAGTCGGACATGTTAATCTGGCAGAATAATGATGCACTGAATAACAAGAGCAGCGTAAATGGTGTTATGCGTTTCATCTAAATCCCCCAATAGCCAAAAAGGCAAAATAACTTTAATCTTTACTAGACTATTTTGATATCGTGCGGTTTATCGCGATTTGATTCACTAATTGAAAAAAACTCACCCGAGCCACAGACTGATAAAACGACCAGGGTGATACCCTTTAGGTAAATTGCGCGGAGCGAAAATCAGCTGTGTCGATTCAAAAATAGGAGGTTGGGGTGAGAAAGACAAATGCAATTCTGTAGCCGGCCCGGCGGATGAACCCGCCGGGCAAAGGCCAGATTTATCGGTTACTGCCCTTCCGGTGGGCTGTATTTAACAATATCAATTCCAATTCCGTTTGGATCTTCAATCGCAAAATGCCGGTCGCCCCAGGGTTCGTCACGAAGCTCTACTTTTATCTCCACTCCCTTACCCTTTATCTCATTATAAATCGAATCAACGTCTTCTACTTCGATCGTCAGATACATGCCTTCTCCGGCAAAGGGCTTGTGGAAGAAGGGCTGCTGAGATGGGTGGTGCGGCAGAAGAAAGCTGATTTCTGCTGATCGGTCAGGGGTGTGGAGTAGCAGATAGAATTCATTCTCGAATGTTACACCAAAGCCGAGATTCTCTGTGTAGAAGGCTTTGCTCTCGGCTAACTTTTCAGTGAGTACTCCGGCATTCATTTTCATATCGTTCTCCTTTATGTGTTCAAGTTTAATTCAACATAAGGAGTTGGGTATTGGAAGTATTGTAAAAAACGGACATTCCTATCTGCCGAATGCCTTGCTTGGGGTAACACCGTAAAAGTTCTTGAACTCTTTGATGAAGTGTGCCTGGTCATAATAGCCGACATCGAAGAATAGCTTGTTTTTTTTGAGGCTCTGGTTGGAGGGTTTTGCACGAAGAATATTTTGGAAACGAACGACCTGAGAAAAGGTTTTTGCCGTATCACCGATATAAAACCTGAATAACCTGCGAAGCTGTCTCGGACTAATGCCTGTTTTTAGATCGGTTTGAATATTCAGGACGCCGCTGTTTTGCAAAATAATATGAATCGCTTCATACAGTCGATTGTCAGAATCAAATTCGGCTTTGGAAATAATTGCAAGAAACCAGCTATTCAGAAGCTCCCGTATTTCATTTATTGATAGATCTGGAGAAAACCGACTGGTAATATATTCAGCGGTTTCAGGTATGACAGCTATTAAACGCTCATACCGGTTGCTTAGCTCTGAGGCATCGACTTTAAAGAGTTGGGGAAACATGGTTGGCAAAAAGCGGACGCCGATATAGTGAAAGGAATTTTCCAGCTCAAACTCGGTATACTCTCGACAGAATCCCATCACAAAATTATCTGTAGGTTTATTGAGAGAGAAAAAAATATCGATGCAACCATCGGCAACCACGCGATAGTTGAAGGCTTCATTTAGCGGTTGAGAGGTTTTAAGCTCCCAATAGCAGTAGATGAAGGGGTGGAGTTGAGCTTCCGGCAGGAATTCCCGATAACTCACCTTATCCGCGGTTTGTTTTACTGTTGGCTGAATGGGAGTATATAAATTGCGAATGTTCAGAGTAATATTCACAATAATTGAGCTTGTTTTACGTTTAATACAATGTCTCAAGTTTGCTACATTTTTATCGATGACCCTGAGTTATTGTTTCACAAAAAACGGATATATTTTTAGTTAGCCACCAGCCACCAGCCACCAGCCAATCATCTCCGTCCAAAATACCACATGATAAAACCGGCTGTAAAAAACATAATCAAACCGTAGATTGCAGAAGGGAGACTCATTTCGTTATGCTGCAGGATTGTTGTTGCGATAACAATTCCAAGCGTTCCGTTTTGGACTCCGCTCTCAATCGTTATGGAGATTGACTCTTTCAAATTTAACTTAAAGAAGCGCGCTGAATAATATCCAAGTAGCATCGTTATTACGTTTAAAGCGATCGTAACTTCACCGAGTTTTAGAAGTGCACCCATAATAATGTCTTTGTTTGCCGCAATAATACCTAAAACGACGGCAACGAAAATTATTGTTGAAGCAATCCGCATGGGCTTTTCCATGCGATCTGCAAAGGGTGTATTGAATTTACGGATGACCATTCCAATGCTAACCGGGACAATCGTTATACCCATTATTTGAATAATGGTTCGTAAAATAGGTAGCTCAATTACAGTGCTTCCATCGTTAATGAAATAGACCAATGCAAAGGAAACAATCAATGGGATTGTAAAGACGGTGATTAAGCTGGCGATTGCAGTTAAAGTAATCGATAGGGCAATGTCACCCCTGGCAATATGTGTGATCAGATTACTGGTTGTTCCACCGGGGCAGGCTGCAAGGATCATCAGTCCGACGGCCAGTTCTGGCGGCAGGTTAAATAGCAGTGCTAAAGCAAAACCAATTAGTGGAAGCAGCAAAAGCTGGTTGGTTAAGCCAATAAGAGCTGCGGTAGGGTATTTGAAAACGCGTTTGAAATCATCAACAACCAGTGAAAGGCCCATTCCGAGCATTATGATAGCGAGCGAAAGCGGGAGAACCAGAGAGGTGAGTATAGAGCTTTGCATAAAGTATATCTTTCGTTATGAGCCTGAAAAAATATTTTCAGATAATACCGAACACCTGGGAGATAAACAATTTTCCCGGACCGTTGAACATTTTATACTAAATAGAGTATTATGCTTAAATACTGCAACTCTGCTTTATCCGGGATGAAAATGGGAAGGTCTTAGATGAAAACAGCGATTCAAACTGTCGTACTCATACTTTTTATCATTACAACTGGTGCCGAATTGATGGCGCAGTCACTCCCTGCAATGCAAAGTCGAGATCGATCTTTTGGGGTCGAATGGATAAAGCCTGGTCTGCGTGGAAAGAGTAATGCTGGAGGTTTGGCATCCTCAGTCTATCTAAGCTATTCTCACCCCTTACCTGCCTTTAATATTGTTGCCGAAGTTCCGCTTGCCTTTGTAGGTGACACACCAAATTTGAACCGCAATAATATTACCGAAAACCCCGAAGGTATTTTTTACATTGGGCGCGATTTTGCATTCGAAGACTCAGCCGGTAGCTCCGCAACGCTTGGTAATATTTACCTCGGAGTCAACACGCGGAAAGAGAAAAATGATACCTATGTAGAAACCGGTCTGCGAATCCCTTTTGCAACAGAATTTGAAGATGGGAAGGGACAAGCCACGGCGATTGGAATATACAGTGACTTCGTTGAGCGCCTGGAAGCTTTTTCTCCGGAATACCTTACTGCCGTTCTTATGGTCCATAAGCATAAGTCTGAAGAGAAGAAATTCTCCTATCATGTTGAAGGAGGATTGAATGTCCTCTTTCCGATTCGCGATGTCACGATCAATCCCGAACTGTTTTTTCGCTATGGTTTTTTAGTTGTTCAGGAGACGAACGACCTTGGCGTAGAGGCAGGGGTGAAAGGACGAATTATGATGTCCCGCAATCCTGACTTTTTTCAGGACCAGACCGTCCATCAGTTCTCTGCGCGCGCCTACTTTCGCCGTGGAGCGCTCTCACCGGGGATTTATTTTAGCCGTCCCTTTGATAATAACCTGAACAATGTGCTGAACTGGATGCTGGGACTTTCCCTGGCTGTTCAGGTGTAAAAGCTGCTTTAGAGCGACAGAACTTCCCGCCTTGAAATAAAATTAAACACGTTTAAAAAAGTATTGACTAGGGTTTTCTGTACTATTATTTTTGAACGTGTTTAAAAATGGGGAACACACAGATGGATAGTCGTTCTGGAAAAGCGCAACGTACCCGCGAAACGATTTTGCAGGCTGCACTCAAGCTGTTCCTGAAAGATGGTTATGAAAAAACCACCATGCGCCGTATTGCTGAAAAAGCCGGCCTCACTCCGGGGGCTACCTACTATTATTTCCCCAGCAAAGAACATATAATCTTTCAATACTATTCTCTGTCCTACGATGAGCACCTCGATTTACTTCTGCCTCAGCTGGAAGGGTTAAGCAAGTTTAATGATCGTCTGACGGCAGCTTTGCATGCACACATAGATGTTGCAAAGCCCTATCACGATGTATCAAAAGCGTTGTTTCGCATCGCTGCAGATCCAACGCATTCCCTTTCTCCTTTTAGCGATGAGTCGCGAGAGTTACGGAATCGGAATATTCAGCTATATCATTTGATCATCGATGGATCGGATTTGAAGGTACCGAAGTCTATCGCGGAACGTCTGCCGGAGCTACTTTGGCTGCATAAGATGGGGATTATTCTCTACTGGCTCTACGATAAGTCTCCAAATCAGGAAAAAACAGATCGTTTAATCGATAAAAGCTGTGCGGTAGTAACGCGTTTATTAAAGTCGGCACGACTGCCGCTCGTAAAGCAGTTTTCCACAAAGCTAATCGATATGGTAGATGAATTTAAACCCTATGGATAAGTTAATAGTTGAAGACAAACCACTTAAAGGAAGAACTGAAGAAACATCAAAAATAAATCCACATTCTTCGATATAGAAATCCATATGATCATGGGGAACATATGAAAAAGATCGTCATCGCCGGAGGTTCGGGTTTTTTGGGGCGAACCCTGGTAAAGTGGCATAGCAGGCTAGGTAACGAGATTGTCGTCTTAAGCAGAAATGGCCAACCAATACCTGGTGCACGAGTCGTAAAGTGGGATGGAAAAACGCTGGATGAAAACTGGCGGGAAGAGTTGATTGGTGCAACAGCAGTCATTAATCTCGCTGGTCGATCGGTCAACTGCCGCTATTCCAAAGAGAATCGGAAAGAGCTTTGGGAATCACGTATTCGCACTACTCATCTAATCGCGAAAGCGATTAAACAATGTCCCAACCCTCCCGGTGTTTGGTTGAATTCCAGTACGGCAACAATTTATAAGCATACTTATGATGCAGCCCATGCTGAAGCTGATGGGATAATCGGTGCTACGCCGGAAGCTAAAGATGCTTTCTCGGTACGTCTGGCTCAGGATTGGGAAAATGAGTTTAATGCCGCCGATACGCCAGATACTCGTAAAATAACGTTGAGAACCGCTATGGTATTCGGAAATGAACCGGGTGGTGTCTATGAAACGTTGCGAAAGCTAACCCTGTCCGGATTGGGGGGCAAAATGGGGCATGGCAGGCAGTATGTCTCCTGGGTGCATGCTGATGATTTTTGCCGTTGTGTCGACTGGCTTATTGCTTCTCCGAGCTCTGAGGGAATTTACAACATCTCTTCGCCCAGCCCGATCTCTAATCGTAATATGATGCAAACATTGCGGAACGTGTTAAAAGTCCCTTTTGGTTTGCCGGCTACACGCTGGATGCTGGAGATAGGTGCATTTCTTATGCGTACTGAAACCGAGCTGATTATTAAAAGCCGTCGGGTAATTCCCGAGCGCATTTTAGGTGAAGGATTTACATTTAATTATATCCTGTTGGATAAGGCGATAGACAGTCTGGAATCCGGTGCCACGCTCCAACCGGTTCCGGTTAAGCGTGAGCGCCGTAAGCGCCGACTCCGACAGAATGTTGAAATAGTTTGAGATTTTTTTAGCAAGAGCATCACTCTGTATAGGCCTAGATGGTTCAATTTACATTTATAACGTTTACAGGTGATTGTTTTGAAAAGTATATCTCTAGAACTTGTCATGAATTCTGCTGTCGCAGCAATCCGCCGTTTCCCGATGGTGGTACTTTGCAGCGTAATAGCATCTGCAGCAGCGATTCTGGCATTGGATGTCCAGTCGGATGCCGGCTGGTTACCGCATATTATTACCACCGCCCTTTTGGGGCTTCCCCTCTTTTTAGCTGTCGATCTGGCTGCTGAACGATATGAGTTTAAAAGCACTTTGCGCTTTGCAGTATACGCCGGAGCGCTAGGAATGCTGGCAGCATATTTTTTCTCACTGCCAACTCCGGATGGGGAATGGGCAAATACGCTTGCCGTAAAGTTTAGCGTGTTAGCGCTGGTATTTCATCTAATGGTTGCATTTTCACCCTTTATGAAAAAAGATGATTCCATCAATGGTTTCTGGCAGTACAACAAGGCGCTCTTTCTGCGTTTTGTAACCGGTATTTTGTTTACTACGGTTCTTTATACCGGATTAAGTTTGGCACTAGCCGCTATTCAGACGCTCTTTAGCGTTGCAATCAGCGGTGAAAATTATGGCAGGCTCTACATCCTGCTGGTGGGTATTTTCAACACTCTCTTTTTTCTATCAGGCGTTCCAAGGTCGTTTGATGATCTGGCAAATGATAATGAACATCCTCGCGGACTTAGAATCTTTGGTCAGTTTATTCTTTTACCTCTATCTACCGTATATTTATTTATCCTGTATGCTTACGGATTACAGATTGTAATCAACTCGGAGCTTCTGAAAGGATGGGTCGGTTATCTGATTATCGCCTTTTCAGTTGTAGCAGCACTTACCTGGTTGTTTCTCTATCCCTATAGTCGTAAGGAAGAATTTAGCTGGATGCCGAAAGTCTGGCGTGGTTTTAATATCAGCATAATACCGCTGGTTGTACTTCTGTTTATCACTCTGAATCAGCGAATCTCAGAGTATGGCCTTACGGAAATGCGCTATCTTGGAGTATTGGTAGGAATTTGTATTGCGGTTTTTGCAGTTTACTTTCTGTTTAGTAAACGCAATGATATTCGCATTATTCCGGCATTACTATGTGCAGCTGGACTGCTGTCTGCTTTTGGCCCGTTTGGCTCTTCGGCCATGTCGAAAAATAATCAAATGGCCCGACTTACCGCAAACCTCGCCGAACAAGGTATTTTGCAAGACGGCATGATTAAAACAGTCTCAAATGAGCTTGAATTTGCAGCACGGAAAGAAATTAGCAATCAGGTTGAGTATCTTGTTCAGCATCATGGTTACGCAACGTTGCAGCCTCTTTACGAGACAAACCTCGATACCTTATTTACAGATAATCAACATCGTTATAACAAAACGGCTCCGTTAGTTAAGGAAATGGGCTTTGAACATGTAAATCGTTGGTTGACTGAAGAAGACGAATATGCCCACTACTATGCCATGCCAGAGAAAATACGTCGAATCAGTGGGTATGACTATCAGATTCCTGGCGGTTTCCACGTAACGTCGAATGACACCTCCGGGCAAAACATGATGATTGATGGAGTAAACATGCGACGCGAATTTAAAGGGGATGAACACTCCCTCAGCTTTGCATGGGATCGTTATCCAAATGATCCTATTACGCTCGATCTCAAGTCGGTTGTTGCTCAGGCAGAGTCACTTATGAAGCTTTCGCAGACAGATATCATTAAGAAACGTGCAGTTGGTATGAACTGGGGCGTTCAGGTGAATATTACTACGTTACGTTTTATAAAAGATGATTCATCCTCGGAAGTGACTGAAATGTATTATGAATTGCTGATTGATGAGGGCAACGACGCCGAAGAGGCTGAGTAGACCTGCATCACTGATCCTTCCTCCCCAATAACGCATCTTACGACAGAGTGCTTGATTTTATTCGGGCACCTGTCTATTATCTTTTAAGAACTCAGAACTCAGAACTCAGAACTCAGAACTCAGAACTCAGAACTCAGAACTTATGGCCGTTAAAGTCTTCATAAGCGCAACCAGCTATGATATGGAAGAATGTCGTCCTGCAGCCTATAAGGCAATTCAGGAATACGGCAGTGGGGTTGCTGTGACCATGGAGAACTGGAATTCTGAATATCGTCCCGCGCCGGAAGTTTGTCATGATAAGTTGAAGCAGGAAAGCAGCCACTATGTTGGTATTTACGGTTATCGCTACGGCTGGATTCCCGGAGCGGATGGTGCATTAATTCCTGCCTGTGACCATATTCCAGATGCTGTAAAAAAGTCTATCACCGAAATCGAATACTACTGGGCACGCCATTATCAGAAGCCGATGGCGGTGCTGATACCAAAGCGCGGGAGTAAGATCGATCTTGATCTGAAGCGGCGCGCCGATTTGCCGAATCCTCAGGCGGAAGATGCTGCAGTTGCCCAGAAAGCCTTTCATCGCGTGGTGAAGAACGAAGGCACCATTATGCCCTTCTCTGACGTGGTTGAACTTGCGCTTCAAATTAATAAGGTTGTGAATAAGTGGCAGGACGACGGCTTGCGCGGTATTGCACGGGAAGCGGAACCCGGGGGCGGCGGTCTGCGGCTACAGCAGGAAATTCTACAGCTTGGGCGGGAGGATCAGGTACGCCAGTTTGAGGACTGGGTCGATGAAGTGGATGCATCGGATTTGGTGCGTGCCGCCTGTTTTATCGTACATGCCGATAATGCCGAACTCGGTACTGAACAGGCTGTTCAGCGCCTTGCCATGCAATACGATGAGATAAGCGGGGCAGATATTAAGCGCATAACCTTTAACGTAGATGTGCTATGGCAAGGTCAGGGACTTGAAAACATGCTCTGTGTTATCGGTAATCAAATCGAAAACGGCTGGGAACCCGCAAATTTAACTGAGCTGACGGCACGCCTGGCAGTGCTGCTGGGGAGTAGCGATGTGCTGCTCACAATTCTGGATGCACAGCGCTTTCAGGGCGGGCTCACCGCTTTCCGAAATCAATTTTGGCTTCCATTGGTTCAATCTCTTCCAAACGATTTAGCAAATCAGCTACTTGTGTTAGTTGAGCATGAAAATATCATTGATGAGAACTGTGCTGACTTTTATTGCGGCAAAGATGCACTGGATGACTTTGATGATGCATATAAGCCGGAACATTTGATTTTGCTGCCGGAGTTAAAGGCATTTACCGAAAAGGAAATCCGCAGCTGGCTGCGAAAACGTCCTGGTTTCGACGGCCAAAAGGCCAAACTACAGGCTGCCGCATTATTCGGTGAAACTAACGGAAAACCTCAATCCCTCTATATAAAATTGCAGGACCTCTCGTAAGGAGACCATTATGGATCGCAATCGCTATCGCGGTGACGGGCTGCCGCCTAAGGGCAGTAAGAAAGGACCTTATCCTTATCTGGCAAATGACGACCTCGCTCGCGTGGTTAATATGGCAATATTACTTCGCCGCCCGCTGTTGATAAAGGGTCCGCCGGGATGTGGTAAAACCCAGCTTGCATACGCCATAGCGCATGAGCTGGATGTGCCGCTGTATAAGTGGTATGTAAAATCAACGACCCGTGCACGGGATGGTCTTTATTTGCTGGATATGATCAAGCGATTGCATGATGCCCAGGTGCAGGATGAAACGGCTAAAGAATTGGCAAACTATGTAAAGCTGCAGGCGCTTGGTCAGGCATTTATGAATCCCGGTGAATCGGTAGTGTTGATCGATGAGATCGATAAGGCAGATATCGATTTTCCTAATGATCTGTTGAGAGAGCTTGAAGAAAAAACGTTTGACGTTGTTGAGCTGGAAGATGGGCACGCCAGTCGTACCTATCAGGCCGTTGGGCACCCCATTATTATTATCACTAGTAATGACGAAAAGGAATTGCCAGATGCCTTCCTGCGGCGCTGTCTTTTTTATCAAATACCGTTTCCAGGCGCAGATCGGCTGAAAGAAATTATTAATATCAACCTAACGGCCGAAAAGCATAAGATAGATAAGACGCTGGTAAATGCCGCAGTTCAGCGACTTATGGATCTGCGTGAGGTAGAGGGTTACCGTAAGAGCCCCTCAACCAGTGAGCTGATTGATTGGGTGAAAGTGCTTACCTACTGGGGGGATAGCGTAGAGGCCCTTGAAAAAAATTCGCTTAGCAAGTTACCGTATCTGGAAACTCTGTTTAAATACCAGCAGGATTTGCACCTGTTGGAGCGTCTTGAGGACGAGGACTAGCGAATGCAGGCTGTTGCTCAACCCGCACTGTTTGATCTCCTTCTGACGCTATTCTACAACTTGCGGGCACATAACTTCTCACTGGGTATCTCGGAGTTCAAGCTGGCGCTACAGGCGTTTTCCTACGGCTTTGGCTCAGAATCCGAAGAAGAGTTGATCTTTACTCTACAGGTGCTCTGGGGTAAGTCTCCGGAGGAACAGGAAGAGCTGCGCCGAATGCTGATTGAGGCATTGCAGGAACAGCGCGAGGCCTTAAGAAGCGAGGAGCAAGACGCAAGACGGGAAAAGCAAGATCCAAATTCCGAACAACCGCTGCCCGAGCGTAGTCGAGGGCAAGGTGAGCAAGAGACAGCCCCGGAGCAGGACCCGGGGAACGAAGGTGAACAAGGCGTAACCCCGAGGCATGACCCGGGGAATGTGAACCTCCCGTTAAATTTCCTTCCCGAAATGCCGGTCGGTGGACATGCCATTCGCATTCCCAAAATAAAGCCCATGCAAATTAATGCCAATTTGGACCTGGTTGGAAGCTATCCGGTACGGCAGCGACATATGAAGCGCGCCTGGCGCTATTATCGCCTGATGCGTCAGGATGGCCCGGCAACGGTTTTGGACATTCCGGGAACGGTTGAGCAGGTTGCCCAAAACGGATTGCTATTACATCCGGTAATGCGAGCACGTCGTAGCAATCAGGCAGAGCTATTGTTGCTGGTAGACTCTGGTGGCTCGATGGTGCCTTTTCAGCGCATCGTTCAACGATTGTTGGACTCTGTTCGGCAGGGTGGACTGTCGCGGTATGCGGTGTATTATTTTCATGACGTTCCACGAAAAGCATTGTTTACCGATAAGGCTCGAACCATTGGTGTAGAACTGGTAGATGTACTGAGTGGATTTCATGATTCCGGGGTAATGATAATCAGCGATGGTGGTTCTGCTCGTCAGTCAAACAGCAAAGCGCGTGTTCGTCGCACCGGCGAATTCCTTGAAACGCTAAAACGATACACACCTCATGTTGCCTGGGTGAATCCTACACCGGTGGAGCGCTGGCAAACCAGTTCAGCCGGAGATATTGCGGACATGGTCAACATGTTTCCACTTGATCGTAACGGTCTGGATAATGCGATTGATCGCATTCGCGGAAAGGATATTCGAGTATGACTGTCCTGACCCGCAAGTCTGCTAATGAGCTGCTGGAGGCATATGCTCGCCAATTTGGTGAGCCCCACCTACTGCTGGCAATGCATGCTGCAGTACCTCTTGGGTTGGCTCCGGAGATGCTGCATTTAATTCGAATCAATTTTATTCCCCACGCTCCCTGGATTGCTGAAGCCGATTTACTACTGTCCACCCTTTGCCGCGAAGCCGGTGATGAAATGTACCAGTTAAAGCCGGAAGTGCGCGAAGGATTATTGGGTGAGTTAAAGCTGGATAGCGAATTTGGTATGCGAAGGGTGCGCGAGGTTGCCGGTTTTCTGTATGCCTGGACCGAGCGTGAGCTGAATCGATCCAGAAGCAGTATCCGCAAAGATTTTCTGAAAGCACAACAGTTAGCTGCCATTGCCTGGCTGGAGCCGAAGCGCGCTGCGCAACTGATTGCTGCTGAATTACAAAATGCTCAGCTTGCTCAAAGTGATTCCGAGATAGTGCGACTCAGTAAGCTAACCGAACAGCTTGCGGAACCGCTAATGAATGAAGATGATCTGCTGCTTTATGTTGCAGGCATGAACCATATTGAAGGTGGCAAAGCCGACCTGGCCAATGCCGCCTTTGCCCAGCTTGGGAGTGGCACCGTGTCTATTGCCGGAGCAGATTTATCACTCCCACAAATTACGCCTCGCGATTCAGACCCCGATTTCAATCAGGGGAATGAGGCGCAGAGCAATATTGGCGATTCTAACATAGAACCTGATATCAATCAGAGGAAAGATGCGCAAAGTATTTATCAAACCGATATATATATAAGTTGCGTCTCGGCTGATGAAAGTGGACAACCGTTGAGAGATGATGAAAACAAAATGCTCTTAACGACAATGCTGATGTTCGATGAGGATTTGAGGGGACTAACCCAAACAGTAATGGGTATACCCTCTCAAATCAGTATTTCGCTATCCTCATCAACTGAAGATCGTGTGAATGTATTGTCTGGAACGGCTGTCCTGCTGATTCTCTATTCGCGTAGCTGGCTTCAGTCGGAAGCTGCACAACTGGAATTGCAGCAGTTTCTTGAGTCGAATCGTGAGCGGAATATCCGGGAGGGAGCAATCCGTAATCGCATTATCCTGCTACCTCTGGAACCGGTTGATTTATCCGAATTGCCAACCGAACTACGCCACTGTGCACAGTTACCACTTTTTGTGCAGGACGCGTCAGGTAATGTTCAGCTTACCCACCGTGAGTCGACAGGTGAACTGTTAGAGCGTTATCGTAAATCTATGAATGACCTGGCAAATCTGCTGGTCAGTCAGTACAGCATTACCCAGAACAAAGAGCTGCCACCCCCAAATCAACATTATCTATATAGCAGCGGCGGAGATACTGTTTTCCTATCGGATGCCTCGGAGGATACCTCCGAACAGAATCGTCGGCTTGCTGATCAGTTTCGGGCCAATGGCTTTCAGGTCTTACCCGGTACCTCTTTGAGTACTGACGGAGCGAATAGCCTGGTGCGCTATTTGGTTACCCGAAATTGCGCCGAAAGATCTTCTGTGGCTGTATTAATCGTTGGTGAACAGCGAAAAGAGATGGATATAAGTAATACCGACGCAATTATTTTTGATAACGACATCAGTGTCGATGTCTCCAGGCAAACCGGCTTACCGCGATTTATTTGGGCGCCTGGTCAGGAAGACATAAACCTGGGAGACAATCCGGATGCATTCTATGGCGCCGAGGTCATTCGCGGTTCGTTTGATGACCTGCTGAGAGCGATCGAGACAGCCGTGCCGAACTTTCAATCGCAGTATTTGTCCGATGAAGATTTTGCCGGTGAACAGGCAGAACCGTCTGCGTATGACAATAATATTTACTTAAGCTATTTCGGTAATCGATATGATGAAGAATGGGTGCCTTTTAGAGATAAACTCATTGAGCGTTTTGGTGAAGGGGTTGTTTCCGGTAAGGAAAAGATGGCGCCTTCCGGGGCTATTGGCCAAAATTTACAAAGTATAATTGAACAGTCTAATATCGTTTTGGCAATGATTGGCCCTTATTGGCTGCAGAAAATTAAAAACGCGAATGCTGATGTGAACAAGCTGGAATCCTACGAAGATTGGTTACTCTTTGAAATTATGGAGGCCTCGCGACAGCAGAAATATATAATTCCGGTTTTATATGGCCTGGACGCTGTGCCGACAGATCCTGATCTGCCACCGGAAATTCAGAAGCTATCAGAGGTTGAACCCCTATTCATTGGCGGTGAGAATGCGGAACGTGATATCGAATACGCGTTGAGCTTTGTTGGAGGCTACCTGGGCGGATTCAATGCGGATTTCTCGAATGTGTCTACTTCTGGAGAACCATCGGTAGCAGAGGAGCCGAAACAGCGAATCTTCATGGCTTTTCGAAATCGCAATTCCGAAAAGATGGCGCAGCAGGTTAGAGAGGGGCTTGTCGAACGGATTGAGAATGTTAAAATGGATTTCCATTTTGGTTCAATTGTTCTTGGGCAAACCGCGCGCGAATTTTTTAAAGATCGCATGGAATTCAGTTCAGCTGTGTTGGTGTTTATCGATAAATGGTTTGACGAATTCATTAATAGCGATGGAGACAGGCTGATTGATGACCCTGCGGACTGGCTGCGTCTGCAAATCGAAGTTGCGCTTGAACTGGATATTCCCATCATCCCAATTTTAGTTAACGGTGCCGATATGCCTACGGAAGGTGAATTGCCGGAAGCAATTCGTCCTATTACTACGCGGCAGGCTATCCGCATGGATGAGCAATATTTCGCCGATGATATTGAGGCCCTTACAAGAGCCGTGAATTTTGCCCTGGAGCAATCCCCGGATGAGCGGGTGAGCTCAGCCCCTGAATCCTCAGCTCCTGACTTTAGTCAGGGGAATGCGGAAGGATCGAAAAACATATTCCTTTCCATGAATACCGGAACTGACATGACCGGGCATATGCGTGCAGCCCTCGGTACTATCAAGCGTAGTGGACATCGTCGTGTAGAAGTTCTGGATCAGGGGTCGACAACTATAGATACTTATTTTCAGGATCTTGAAGATTTACTAAAAAAGACGGATATGTTTATTCTGGTTTTGGGAGAACGACTGCCGTTATTGTCAGGCAGTAATCGCAGTATTATTGAAGAAGAGTATGAAGTTGCCCGACGGGTTGGTGTGCAAACGCGTATCCTCTTGTCACCTCCCACAGCTGATGTAAAGGCCGCTCCCGGATCTGAAATCGATCGTCTGCAGGAATTTCGACATCAGCTTGAAGGTGAGAACCCGGTATTTTTTTACCAGTCTCCTGAAGATATAGAAGAAGGCATTACCGGATTTATTGAATCCGAGTTTGGCTATCCGGAAGAACCGATGCAGCACCAGGCTGCGGAATCTGAGGAAAACATTCAGCAGCAAACCATTGATCCGGTGGAGAACATCCCTCAGCAGCAAACTGTGCAGTCGGAATCCGTGTCGGAAGAAGTATATTTTCACCCGGTGGATGGTAGTGAGTATATCCTGATCCCCGGTGGTCGGTATACGTATTCCGTTACGAACCAAACGGTTCAAGTGCCCGACCGCTGGTTTGGCATGTATCCGGTTACCATTGAAAAATATCAGTCTTTTTTGCGTTATCTACAGGATAATAATCCCGAAGCCGCAAGCCTTTTGCCAGTGGAAGTGTTTATTCAAAGCTTAAATGAATTTGCTCGCAGGGTAGACGGCATGGCTGAATACCTTTATGGTTCTTACAGTAAGCTTGCCGAGCATTTGGAACCGCAAACGGAATCTCGATATCCGTCCAGTGGAGATGACCACCCGGTAACCGGCATAAGTTGGTATGCTGCAAGGATTTATTGCTTTTGGCTGGGAATGCTGGAAGACGGTAACGTGGATAATGCAGCGGAAATCTACAGCTTGCCGAGCGAAGAAGAATGGGAATGGGCGGCCTCTGGTGGTGAGCGGGAATATCCCTGGCCTAATGAACTTGGTGAACCAACGGAAGAACTGGCAAACTTTGGCTACAATCTTGGAGAGACCAGTCCGGTTGACGCCTACCCGAATGGTGCAACTCCGCAGGCACTGATGGATATGGCCGGTAATGTTTGGGAGTGGTGCGCAAATCGGTTTAGCTCACAAGACGATAACCGTACCTTACGCGGTGGCGCTTTTCACTCTGACCCTGAATTATTACGCTGTTCGGCACGCAACAACCACCTACCGCATGATGCCAATAATAACTATGGCTTCCGTGTTGTCCGTCGAGAGCAGCCGGATATGTCATAAATTAGCAACCAACGACCGAATACCCCTACCGGATATCCACGACTAAAGTGGTGGGCTAAGCTACGACTAAAGTGGTGGGCTGAGATCTTCATAATTCCGTCCCTTGTCCTTTGTCCCGACCCATCTCTCTCCTTGCTACTCACTTCTCGCCCCGATGCCACATTTCTTCCCTTAGCCCATATTTCGGACTCTGGATTGTGATGTTCTGTGGCACCTTTCTCTCGTTCTGCTTTTAGTGCCTTAGCTATATAGAAATAACACTTTAGATCTGTTTCTGGCTTTTGGTATCTTGTTTGCAACTTTAATGTGTAGAAACATTCAGGAGGTGCAATATGAAACAGCTGGTAATTCTCGGTAGCGGCACGGCCGGTACGATGATGGCCAACAAGCTGCGACATAAGCTGGACAAAGACTGGCACATTACTATTGTTGATCAGGATCATCTGCATGTCTATCAGCCCGGCCTGCTATTCATACCATTCGGAATGTATACACGACGCCATGTTCTGCGGCCGCGAAGGCATTTCTTACCGAATGGTGTTGAGCTGGTTCTCTCGGAGATATCCGAAGTCGAGGCCAAAAAGAATCGTGTGGTATTAAGCAATGGTCGTCTTCTTAACTACGATTATCTGATTATTGCCTCCGGCTGTAATATTCGCCCGCAAGAAACCGAAGGTATGCTTGGCGAAGCCTGGAAGAAGAATATTTTTGACTTTTATACGCTGGATGGATCACTTGCCCTTGCACAAAAGCTGAACCGCTGGGAAGGAGGGAAACTCGTCGTCAATATAACCGAGATGCCGATTAAGTGTCCGGTTGCGCCTCTGGAGTTTGCTTTTCTGGCAGACTGGTTTTTTACCGAGCGAGGAATGCGTCATAAGGTAGAAATCGAATATGTAACACCATTGCCGGATGCTTTTACAAAGCCGGTTGCAGCTGCAACGCTGGGCAATTTTCTGGAAAAGAAGCATATCGGAATGCACCGAGAATTCAATACCGGCAACATCGATCCGGCCGGTAAGCTGGTTTCATGGGATGAGCGGAAAGTTGACTTCGACCTGCTTGTAACAGTTCCAACCAACATGGGAGCGGATTTTATCGAGCGTAGTGGCATGGGTGACGATCTGAACTTTGTGCCCACCGATCCGCATACTCTGCAGGCAAAGTATCATGACAACGTATTTGTTCTTGGGGATGCAACGGATCTTCCAACATCAAAAGCGGGTTCTGTGGCTCATTTTCAGGCTGATGTGTTAACAGAAAACTTTATGCGAATGATTGCAGGTCGCGAACTCCTGGAAGACTTTGACGGACATGCTAACTGCTTTGTCGAATCCGGATTTGGTAAAGGCTTGTTGATCGACTTCAATTATGATGTGCAACCGCTGCCGGGAAAATTCCCTTTTCCGATGATTGGGCCGATGGCGCTGCTGAAGGAATCGCGCATCAACCATTGGGGCAAATTAATGTTTCGCTGGGTGTATTGGAACATGCTTTTGAAAGGTCGAAAGCTGCCGGTTCCTCATAAAATGAGCATGGCAGGAAAATATGAACCCGTAGTAAATGGATCAATTTCATAAAGGAGAATATTATGCCTAAGACCATTTTAGCAGGTATCGAAGTGGAAGTTACCAACGAGGGATTTTTGGTGAATCCATACGATTGGACAGAGGCGATGGCACCCGTTTTGGCAGAAAAAGTAGGGATTTTTGAATTGACCGACCTGCACTGGAAAACAATTCGCTTTATGCGCAAAGATTTTTCTGATCGGCAAGCAATTCCGACAATTCGCCGAATGAAAAATGCTGGCGGTATTCCCATTAAGGACCTGTACAAACTGTTCCCGGATGGCCCGGCTAAAAAGGCTGCTTTTATTGCCGGACTCGGTAAGCCTCAGGGATGTATATGAGTTGTGCTGCAGGATGCAATTGTTCCTTAAAGTCTACTATGCAAAAGGAGGACGATATGTTTCCATATGATAACAGTGGTCCCGAACCGATTAAAAAGGTCTCTATTGTGGTTTCACATGGCTCTCTGGAAGGAATTTATCCAGCACTGATCATGGCAAACGGTGCTCGAATGGAAGGAATTGAGGCAAATCTCTTTTTTACCTTCTTCGGCCTTGAGGCGATTATCAAGAAGCGTATGGATAATGTAAAGGTTGCTACCGTCGGTAATCCGGCGATGCATATTCCGAACGTGATTGGAATGTTACCAGGTATGTCTGCATTGGCGACCAAGATGATGAAGAAGGAAATGGAAAAGCTGGATATTCCTCCAATCGGAGAATTTTTGGAAATGATCCGAGATGCGGGTGGGAAACTCTATGCCTGTAAAGCAACCGTTGATATGTTTCATCTGACGCCGGAAGATTTCTGCGACGAGGTTGACAGTGTAATAAATGTCGGAAAATTTTATGAGCTTGCCGCCGGCGGACAAATTGTGTTCACATAGGTATGAATACTTGCAAAATGATTGATGATTGACGTCAGATGCATTAGATTTGTTTATGGCACGAGACTCATACATTGGTCTGGCAATTGCTTTGACTATATTTATCTGCTGGGGGGGCAGTCTATACCTCCAGCTTACAAATGATTTATTCCAGGTCGGTATACCCATTGCTCTGGCGGGAATCGCCCTGCAAACATTTCTCTATACCGGCCTGTTTATTACCGCCCACGATGCCATGCACGGCTCGGTGTATCGCATTAATGCAAAGGTAAACGACTTTATCGGCACGCTGGCGGTACGCCTCTATGCCTTGTTTTCTTTCCCGAAGCTGCACGATAAGCATTGGGAACACCATACCCACCCCGCAAGTTCAGACGACCCGGATTTTCACGATGGCGAGCACCCGCAGTTCTGGCGCTGGTATTTGCATTTCTTGATGAACTATGTCTCCTGGAAGCAGATTGTCGGAATGGCAGTTGTTTTCAATATTCTGGAACACCTTATTGGCATCCCGGCTCAGCGACTTTTGTTGTTCTGGGTTTTACCATCTCTTTTAAGCACCTTACAGCTTTTTTATTTTGGGACCTACCTGCCGCATCGGGAAGAGGACGGATACCCGGATGAGCATCATACACGTAGTAATGACTATTCCGTTTTCTGGTCTTTCATAACCTGTTACCATTTCGGCTACCACTGGGAACATCATGCCTGGCCGCATGTGGCCTGGTGGAAGCTACCTGCTCAGCGGCGCCTTTCATTGGAAGAGAAATCATGACAAAGTTGGATAACCAGCAAATACTCGATGAGCTGAAACAGCTGCGAAAAGATGTCAATCGGTTAAATGAATCATATAGCCGTACCAGCAATGCTGAGCGCAGCGTTACAGAGAGCGAAAACCGTTATCGTCGTCTGATACGTTATCTCACCGACTATATTTATACCGTTCAGGTTAAGGACGGAGAAGCAATAGAAACCTATCATGGCCCGGGCTGTGTTGCTGTAACCGGTTATCAATCGGAAGAATTTGATGCCGATCCCGACCTTTGGTTCTCGATGGTGCATGAGGATGATCAAAAAGTGGTGTTAAAACAAGGTCTCAACGCTCGTGACGGAAAAAGCGTTCCGCCTTTGGAGCACCGGATCATTCACCGTGACGGAAGTGAACGCTGGATTCGTAATACGATTGTGCTGCGAAAAAACGCAGCTGGTGAAGTGACTTCCTATGATGGTCTGATACGGGATATCACCGAGCGCAAAAAGGCCGAAAATGAGGCTGAAGTACGAAGGAAGCAGCTGGTACAGGCAGATAAAATGGCTACACTGGGTATCCTTTCTTCAGGTATGGCTCATGAGATTAATAATCCGAACAACTATATTCAACTGAACGCTCAGCTATTTAAAAAAGTCTGGGACGATGTGTTGCCGATTCTTGATCAGTATTATAAAGCTAATGGCGACTTTTCCTTAGCCGGCATGCAGTATTCACAAGAACGAGAGTCATACAGCGAATTACTGAATCATACGCTGGAAGGTGCCCGCAGGATTGAGCGAATCATCCGTAATCTGAAAACTTTTGCTCGGCCGGATGTTACCGAGGTAAACGTGCCGGTAAGCATGGGAAGCGTTCTGGAATCAGGCATTGAGCTGTCCAGTGCATTGATCCAGCAGTCTACTAAAAACTTCAAGACCAATATCCAGAAAGACTTGCCGCTAATAATGGGCAATGCTCAGCAATTAGAGCAGGTGATTATCAACCTGCTGACCAACGCCTGCCAGGCATTGGAAAATCCACAGCAGTTTATTCGTTTAAAGGCCGTTGCTGCTCCGGGTGGAATTGTCATTGAAGTAGAAGATACCGGTAGCGGTATTCCCGAAGAAAACCTGGCGCATATTTTCGATCCGTTTTTTACTACCAAGCGCGACTCTGATGGAACTGGTCTCGGTCTGTCAATTTCCTATCAAATTGTACAGCGACACGGTGGGGATCTGGCCATTCGTTCCAGCGAGGGAAAAGGAACAACCGTTACACTTTTTCTTCCGGTTGATGCGAATGAATACAGTTCGATGGAGGAGGATGTATGACTTTTCCTGCAAATCCTGTTTTGTTAATCGATGATGAAAAATACTTTCTGCAAAGCGCTACGATGACGTTGAAATCGTCCGGCATCAGCAATGTGCGCACTTGCTCTGATAGTCGGGAGGCGATGACGTGTTTGGAAAGCGCTACCTATAGTGCTGTGCTTCTGGATGTGATGATGCCGCATGTGAGTGGCGAAACGATTCTGGCTGAAATTCGTTCGCGCTATCCGCAGTTACCGGTTATTATTCTTACCGCAATCAACGAAGTTGAAACGGCTGTCGAGTTTCTGAAAACCGGAGCCTTTGATTATCTCGTGAAGCCAATTGATGATACACGGCTGGTCAATACGCTGCGACGGGCAATTGAGTATTCTCAAATGAGTTCAGAGAACTCACTGTTGAAGGAGTATCTGCTGTCCGGAGAACTAAAAAACCCGGACGCCTTCCAGTCGATAATCACTGGAAGTGACCAGATTAAGTCCGTTTTCAAGTATATTGAGGCCATTGGTAAAACCCCCTTCCCGGTTTTGATAACCGGTGAAACCGGTGTCGGAAAAGAACTGATTGCACGTGCTATTCATGATGTAAGCGGGAGAGATGGAGAGTTTGTTGCCGTAAACGTTGCCGGTCTGGATGATACTCTTTTTTCAGATACGCTTTTTGGGCATCGCAAGGGAGCCTTTACCGGAGCGGAAAACGACCGTCGCGGATTAATCGATAAAGCATATGGCGGAACGCTTTTTCTTGATGAGATCGGCGATTTAAAGATGGAGTCGCAGGTTAAGCTGTTACGACTGCTTCAGGAGGGAACATTTTATGCTCTTGGCTCCGATACGGCTCGTGTCTCCGATGCGCGGATTATTGTAGCCACGCATCAGGACCTGGCAAAGCGGCAAAAAGAAGACTCCTTTCGTGCTGATTTATATTACCGTCTTAGCACGCATCATATAAAAATTCCACCACTTCGGGATCGCATAGAAGATATCCGTCCATTAACTGATCACTTTTTGCAGATTGCTTCTCAAAAGCTGGACAGAAAACAGCCGACGGTCCCACCCGAGCTATATACGCTGCTACAGACTTATCCTTTTCCCGGCAACGTCCGTGAGCTCGAGGCCATGGTTTTTGATGCGGTCAGCAGACATGATTCCGGTGTATTGTCGATGCAAACCTTTCGCAATCGTATTGGCGAAGCGACAGATGTTGTTGCGACAGCCTTGCCATCCGAAGGTTTGCAGTTCCCACAGGTGCTACCAACGCTAAAGGAAATTGATGCTTTGCTGATTGAAGAGGCGCTTAAGCGTGCTGATGGGAATCAAACGATTGCTGCCCAGCTTTTGGGCATAACGCGGAAGGCTCTGGGAAATCGCTTGTCGAGGATGAAGAAATAGCTGGTGGCTGGTGGCTGGTGGCTGGTGGCTGGTGGAAAATATTTTCTAAAAATGGTCAGTCAAGTTATAAATTACGCTTCCCGCTACCCGCTACCCGCTACAAATATCCCAGCTTCTCCAATAAGCCCATGACATCTGAATCGGATAAGATCGTTTTTAACCGCTCCGCATGTTCCGGCTTTTCCCATTTGCGAATTGAATTGGTATGCGGTTTTTTTAACCTGTCGAACCAGGCCTGATTCTTACGCAGCGTAGCGTGCTGATGCCAGTTTTGAATCTCCTCACAGAAATCCAGATCCGTAAACTCGCAAATTGCCTTTAGACTCTGCTGATGATCTGTCATCAGATCTTCATACTTGATGGTTAAAACACTTGGGTGATTCTCAAAGTCGAGTCCGGCCTGTGTATCCCGCACCCAGCGTTCTGGTGAAACCCAATAGCTTTTGGGGTCATCCGGATGAATGGATGTCATTACATCCCGGCCATCCCGTACTAAATGGATGAACTTTACCCGGTTATTGAAATAAGCCATAATTTGCGGCAGATAGAGTATGTTGGATGGGGTTTTCTCGCACCAGCGATTTACTCTCCCGGGGATTGAATGTGCCAGAAAATTGCGGTAAAGCCGGTCCGGCCGGTTTGGCAAATACTCTAATCCCCTGCTCTTCTCAGCTGGTTTGGCTTTGCGCCATTGAGCAAAGATGCGTGATTCCCAGGGAAGGATGTGAACTTCCGGATGAGCCGATAGTATGGATAGTAATAAGGTGGTGCCGGAACGTCCGCACCCGCCAATTATGATCGGTGGCTTGCTGAATACGCGGGCTGCTTTTCGGCGGCCAAAATATTCTATAATGGGACTTGTTACTTTTCGCTTAAACGAATTGTTCATGTAAGCATAATAGGCATTCCCCAATTAACAGCCAAAAGCTATCAAATATAAATATTCTCAGGGAATTTTACGGAATGGGTTGAATCAAAACGTGCAATGCGCTAAATTTTGATTGTCCTGACCAGACACGTTTCCGGCACAGTGAGTGCCTCATTTTAAGGAGATTGAATGAACCGAGCGGACTTAACCCGTTTTTTCCTAGCTGTACGCAAAGCAACCGAAGACATTTGTGCTCCATTATCCGTGGAGGATTTTGTAATTCAGCCCATCATGGATGTGAGTCCACCCAAGTGGCACCTTGGGCATACCAGCTGGTTTTATGAAGCTATTTTTCTGGAAAAATATGTTGAAGGCTATAAGCCATATCATCCTGAATATGCCTTTGTCTTCAACTCTTATTATGAATCATTTGGTACCCGGGTAAACCGCGACATGCGCGGTAGCCTATCTCGTCCGACCGTTGGAGAAGTAATGGCGTATCGCGCGCACATTACCAACAGCATGTGTGACTTGATCGATTCGGTTGATGAATCGAACTGGCCGGAATTTAGCAGCACGCTGATCTTATCGCTCAATCACGAGCAGCAGCATCAGGAATTACTGATGACCGATATTAAATATATCTTCGCCAGTAATCCGCTACAGCCGTCCTATCTTGAAAACCTTCCTGTTAAAACCGGCTCACCGGTAGAGTCGCAATTTATCGAATTTGCCGGCGGCGTGCATGAAATTGGTTATCAGGGTGAGGACTTTTATTACGACAATGAGCGTCCGGTTCACAAGCAGTATGTCGGCGACTTCAAGCTGCAAAATCGACTAATAACGAACGGCGAGTATCTAAATTTTATCGAAGATGGCGGCTATACGGACTTTCGCTTCTGGCTTTCCGATGCCTGGGAACAGGTAAAAGCCGGCAATCTGGAAGCCCCTTTTTATTGGCAGAAAATAGACGGTCAGTGGTACGAGTTTACGCTGGGCGGACTCCGTAAGCTAAATCCTGATGTTCCGGTATGTCACGTCAGCTACTATGAAGCGGACGCCTATGCCGTTTGGGCCGGCAAGCGATTGCCGACTGAAGCGGAGTGGGAAGTGGCAGCACGCGAATGCGGTGTGCAGGATGCCGAGGGTAATTACTTTGATAGCGCAACTTATCATCCACAGGTTGCCGGTGCCTATGAGGCGCAGGGAGATGGACGTCTCTATCAGATGATGGGAGAGGTCTGGCAGTGGACTGGCAGCAGCTATCTGCCCTATCCCGGCTATAAGCGCACCGGTGGACCGTTGGGCGAGTATAACGGCAAGTTCATGATCGATCAGATGGTGCTGCGTGGTGCGTCCTGTGTGACGTCGAAGAATCATGCTCGCATTACTTATCGCAATTTCTTTCAGACCGACAAGCGCTGGCAGTTTAAGGGGTTTCGTCTGGCGGAGTAGGTTTAAGCGCAGATTACTTCTTCACACCCAACAGCAGCGGCACAACCAATAGTGCCGCTAAAGCTGTAATCATGCTATTCCATCCGGCGAAGTCGTAAATCCAACCAGCCGACGTTACACCCAACCAAGCTCCTGCATAATAAAACAGCACGTATAGAGCATTTGCCTTGCCATGCCCGGTGGTAAGGCCACGATTGAGCATTGCGAGCATGGATGAGTGCAGGGCAAAAAAGCTGCCGCAAACGCCCAGTAGAGCAATGCCGACAGCAATAAGATTTGGAACAGTTGTTAGAAATAGCGAAAGAGCAAGTCCGATTGTTGCCAGGGTTATAGTAAACGTATTGCTAAAGCGATTGCTTAATTTACCGGCAAAAGTTGCGGCTATGGTGCCGATTAGGTAGGGCAGATAAAAAAGCGTTGCGCTTCTTACCGGTAAATTAAACGGATCAGATTGCAATAGATAGGGCAGGAAGTTAAATACAGATGCGAAAGCCGCCATGGCGGTAGCGGTAGATAATAAAATGAGGCTAACGGAGGGGAGCCGTGCCAGTTGAAGATAACGAATTGTCGAATTCGCTGTTTGTGCAGGCTTCTGAGTAGAAAATACCTTCCAGGAAAAGAGCAGTGCCAGTCCGGTAATGCCTGCGCCAATCAAAAACGAAAGCCGCCATTCCTCTGCCGGTATAATCATTCCGGAAACAACCCTGCCTCCCAGTCCACCGGCCACGGTTGCAGCAACATAACCGCCCAGAATTTGATTCAAATCTTCGCGGGGGAGTAATCTGGAAAGATATGCCGCCAGGCAGCTGGATATTGTCGGTATAAAAAATCCCTGAATAAAGCGTGCTGTTATAATCGCCGATAAGTTTGACGCAATGGCGCAAACAATAGCGCTTAGCGCAATTACAACACCACCGCCAATTACTATTGGCCGTATCGCATATCGATCTACGGCAATACCGAATAGCAGATTTCCGATGGCAATGCCGAGAAATAGCGCGGAAATAATCAGTGCTGTCCAAATTGTGGAGGCACCGAATGTGTTTTGGATAATGGGTAAAACCGGTTGAGGCAGATAGACATTGAAGAAGGCCGCGAACGCTAATGAAAATACGGCTGCGTTAAGTTTATAGTTCTTCACTGTTGCCGTTCGATGGTGATAGATAATGTCTGATGCGCTTCGCGAATGGCTTCTTCGGCATCTTCAGGCATGTCGGACCGGGCAAATATAAACCCGAGGTAGCGTCCGCCAAAAGGCATGGGAAGAACGTCTTGTCCGTTCGGTATGGTAATGATTACATCTTCGACTCCCTCAATCGCTTTGGCTGCTTCAACACCTTCAACGGTGGTTAGTGTTCCTGCTGCCGGAATAGGTATCATCATCACAGCTGCGGCCTGTCGTTCCCGCTGGACGGTAGAAATATCGACTCCAATGGCTTGACGCAGGATCAGGTCTTCTAACATCAGGTCTTCAGTAAATCTTAGAACTTTCGAGCAAAGTCCGCCAATGGAACGGGCTGCAATTTCAATAACCCAGGCGCCCTGCTCATTTACCCGAAGCTCGGCGTGTACCGGACCGTTATCAATTCCTAGCGCAAGTGCTGCTTTTTTCGTTTCATGGATGAGTTCACGCTGAACGTAAGCCGGCAGGCGTGAAGGCGTAACATAAATTGTTTCTACGAAATGCGGTCCGGTAAGCGGATCAGGTTTGTCAAAGATTGCCAGGGATTTAAATTCGCCGTCTGTGAGGATGCCTTCAATTGCAACTTCAACTCCATCGATATAATCTTCAACCAGAATGCTGGCCGCTTCTCCGGCATGAGCCCGGGCTGTCACCTCCGGCGTTTCGATAAGTGCTTTCAGCTCTGCGAATGCTTCCATGAATTCCTGCTGGTTATTGGCGCGGGTAACACCGCGACTCGCGGAAAGGAAAATCGGTTTTAGTACGCATGGATAATTCACGTTTGACTGAGGTGACTGAATAGACTGCAGATCGAATTTAGGGACTCGCACTCCGCCTGTTTGCAGCTTCTCCCGCATGCGAAACTTGTTCCGAGCTGCAGCTGTTGCCGTAGCCGGAATACCGGGAAGGCCAAGGTGTTCATTGATTTGCGCTGCTACATGGGCAGACTGATCGTCCACTCCGATCGCGGTTAGAAAGGGATTACGTTCGAAGTAAGGAACTATCTTTTCCTTGATGACTTCCGGTTTGCGAAAATTAAGGGCAAGCGTTGTATCCGGAACGAGCGAAGCCATAGCCTGGCGATGATCAGAGGCGACCAGAATAGTTACGCCAAGACGTCCGGCAGCATCCATAAATGCTTTGGTGCGATAAGTCGAGGAGGGGATAACGAGTAAGATAGCATTCATAGGTGTATTCCGTTTGTCATTAAAAATAACATGTAACTCTTTGGACTACAATCTGAAATAAACGTATTTACTGTAAGGTCTCGGGGCTTGAATTTATCCCCTAAATCCCGTATTCTTTAAATATAGCGTGTTTTTTGAGGCAACCTGTCTTTCCTATGAGACAGGCCGTCTGTAATGTAAGACAGCCTCAAATATTGTTTGCCCCGGTTTTCTATTTCGAAACCGCTGTTTTTGGTGTTTTGGTTGCCCGCAGGTTCTCAAATATAAGTCAATTTGTATTGTTTTCGCTTGGTACGATGTTTGAATTAAACTTCAGAAGCGAATTAGTTTGTTGATACGTATTGCACGAAAGGATATCGTATGAAGAATCCGGCCGCTAACTATGTACTTTGTATATTGCTACTAATGGTTATGCTCTGTCCGGCTGTATCTGCTGAAGAAGCTGCTGCCGATACAGCACAAGCCTGGAGCCTGTTTCGTCAGGCACAGGCGCTGGCGAATGCTTCAAAAATGGATAGCTCCAACCTGCTCTATATGCAATCGCGTGAGATTTTTGAAAAGGCTGCTCAGAATGGAATGACTGCTGCCTGGGGACCTTATATGCAATGTAAAATTCACGTTGGAGGAAACCTGCTAATGCAGCAGAAGCTGGATTCTGCTGAGCAGACTTTACTTTCCTCAGTTGAGGAGGCGATTCCCTTATTAGGCGAATCTCATGTACAGTTGGGAACGGCTTATAATAATCTTGGCTCGCTTTATCAGGATTGGGCGCAGTATACCAAGTCGTTCGATTATCTGGACAAGGCACTTGCGATTCGTAAAGGGGCGTATGGAGAAAACCATGTTGATGTGGCCGCCGTTATGAATAATGTTGGGGTCAGTTATGGTGATATGGATGACTTTGATACGGCCCTGACATGGTTTGAAAAGGCATTGCAGATTCGCAGAAATGTGCTACCCGAAACACATCCGCATATTATGGCCAGCTATAACAATCTTGGAATAGTCCACTATAATCGTGGTGACTACAATCGCGCTCTGGACTATTACGCCAAAACGCAGGAGCTGATCGAGCTCAATTTTGGCGATAAACATCCTTACGTCGGATACATCAATAACAACTTTGCCAATACCTATCGCGAAATGGGTGAGAATGAAAAGGCTATCGAGCATTTTCAAAAGGCCCTGGCAGTCTATGGAGATTCGCCCAGCGGCTCATCCGCCCACCACAACATGGGGATAGTATTTTATGACCGGGAAGAATATGATACGGCAAAAGTACATTTCAAGAAGGCTCTTGATCTTTATATTGAAGGATATGGGGCAGAGCATCCTTATGTCTCCTATGCGCAGCTGAGCCTAGGTGCCGTTGCCTATCATCAGAGCGAATACGATAGTGCAAACTACTATTTCCAACTTGTGAAAGAAATGCGCGATGAACTATATGGACCGGTTCATGAGTTAACTGCCGAAGGATTTGAGAAGTATGCGGAAATGTACGAGCATCAGGGGGAATTGGATAAATCGCTGATTGAATATCAGAAGGCGCTTGGCGCACTTTCATATACGTTTAACAGCATGGACCTGGCGGATAATCCGACCGTCGAAGAATCGTTTTCCGAGCAGAAAGTGCTGGAAAACATGTCGCAAAAGGCCCGGATATTAAGTAAGCGATTTCGGGAAACGGAGGATGTTGCAGACCTAAAGCTGTCCCTGGCAACTTATGAGCGGGTTGCAGGATTTGTGGAAACGCTGCGCAATGGCTATAAATCCGAGGGGGCAAAGCTTTTTCTCGGCAAGCAGTCTACTAAAACGTTTGATGGTGCAATCCAAACCGCACTGACGTTAGCCGAAGCTACCGGAGATGAGTCCTACCTGGAAAAAGCATTCTTCTTTGCCGAAAGAAATAAGTCCGGCACGCTTCTGGAAGCGATAAATGAGGTAGAGGCAAAACAGTTTGCCGGTATTCCGGATTCACTACTCGAACAGGAAAGAACACTGCGGTTTGAACTGTCTGCATTAAATCAGCGTGTTTTACAGTCTCGTGAAAAAGGGGCGAAGGTAGATTCCTCAAGACTGCAGGATTGGAAATCCCGTTTGTTTGAGCAGAAGCTTGTTCATGAAAAGTTGATAAAGCAGCTTGAAGTCGATTACCCGGAATACTATAAGTTAAAATATGAAACCGCTGCGCTTGATATTAAGGAACTACGAAAAAAACTGATCGGGAAAAAGGATGCATTAATAGAGTATATGCTGGGTGACAGCATTATGTATGCGTTTGTGCTTACGAGAAAAAAACTAAATGTATTTCAGATTCCACGTCCTGATGATCTGGAAAGACAAATAAAGCTGATGCGTAGCGGTTTAATTCGGGACGATCAGTCTTTGTATGCACGATATGCGAGTCGGTTATATGAACTACTGATGTCACCACTGAAAGAATCTCTTCATAAGAAGAAGCATCTTCAGATTATACCGGATGGAATTCTGGGGTATCTTCCCTTTGAAGCACTCCTGCAAAAGTCCGCAGAGCGAAATTCCAACTATGCCTCACTGGATTATTTATTGAAAGACGTAACGATAGGCTATAGTTATTCCGCAAGGCTGATGCTGGAAACACGGGAGCGTCGCCGAAGTGAAACCTCCGGTTATTTTGCGCTTGCGCCGGTATTTGAAGAGTCTGATGGCCCCGTGACGGAATCCGATGAGTTTCTTGCAGCTGTGCGCTCAATAGATTCCACATCTGTTCTCCGAGGGGATGGAAAGATTCGACCTCTTCCGGCAACTCGTCAGGAGACCGCCGCGATTGCAGGAATTTTCGGAAAAAAGAAAAAGCGGAATACGCTGCTGGTTGCTCAAAATGCCAGCGAATCGGCATTGCAGGTGCATGATTTGTCTACCTATCGCTATCTGCATTTTGCAACGCATGGATTTGTGAATGAGAGACAGCCTCAGTTATCGGGCCTGCTTCTGGGAGAGCCGGATAGTAGTTTGATTGATAATGTGCTTTATGCATCTGAAGTTTATAATATGAATTTGAATGCGGATTTGGTGGTGCTTAGTGCCTGCGAAACCGGCCTTGGAAAAGTGGTTGCCGGTGAGGGGGTTATCGGTTTAACACGTGGATTTTTGTATGCCGGTGCAAAAAACCTGACGGTCTCGTTATGGCAGGTTTCGGATCTATCCACTGCAAAGCTGATGACGGACTTTTTTCAACGAGTTGCAAAAGGGAAAAACCTGAGTGAGTCCCTGAGAAAAGCAAAGCTAAAGCTGTTGGAAAGTGAAAACTATGCATCGCCATATTACTGGTCACCGTTTATTTTGATCGGTAAATAAGAAAGATTTTATGAACAACGGAAAGAATCGGGTATGACTCTTACAAAACCTTTATTCCTGACCTGCTTTGCGGTCCTTTTTATTTGGTCGATGGAAACAACGGCACAATCTGTGGCAGCATTTTCTTCGATAAAAGGAACGGTTACGATTCAGTCAGATGGCTCTTCTAAAAAGGCTCGCAAGAGTAGTAAGCTGCGAAATGGTGATCGTGTAAAAACCGGCGAGAATGGCCGGGCAGTCATTATTTATTATTCGGGAAAAGAAGTGGTAATGCGCAGCAATGATAGCCATACGATTCGTTCAAAAAAAAATAAAAAGAACTCTCGTACCGGTGGGATTGGTAAAGTCGTCTCCGACTTGTTCTGGGGTAAGGAAAAGTCGAAGTCCGTAGCCGGTACGACGCGCTGGCAGGGCGAAAAGGGAGACTCTACTCTTCAGATTGCCTATCCGATGCGCAGTAAAATTACAGAGCATCGTCCGGTTTTTCGCTGGTATGATCTTCAACAAAATGGTCCGTACAAACTTACGATTCGTAGCGAAGTCAGCGATTTTTTATATACTGTGGAAGTTGTTGGCTCCTGGTTCGAATATCCGGCATCTGCTCCACGATTGCATGCGGAAGAGCAATATGTTTGGTCGGTGGAGAATGGTAGCCGTAAATCCAACGAGGTGTTTTTTTCCATTTTGCATGATGATGAAGCTGCCTATTTAAAACAAGATATGCAGGAACTTGAAGCGTTGGCAGCAGAGGAGGAAACACCCGTTTCCGATATTACGCTAAGCGTGCTCTATTATCAGTACAACCTGTTTCATTTGGCTCGGCTGCACGCAGAAAATGCGGCATCCATACATGCGGAGATGCCGCAGCTACACATGCTTCTGGAAACAGTAAATCTTCGTCTGGGAGATCACAAAGCTGCGAGTATAAACGCTGCCCGGTTTGCTAAAACATCTTCGGAAGAGTAACTTTCCGGATGAAGCTTTCAGCAGGAAACGTATTAACCGGCATCGTTTTAATTATCTTTGCTGTATTATTCGGCCTCTACAGTCTTGCCAACAATACCACTCGCCGATATGATGATCGGGCCTTTGACTATTTTACTGCTCTGCGAACATTTAGCCAGGATCAACCTGTTGAAGAGGCAGCCATTGTTTTAATTGATGAATCTGCCATTTCTCCCTACGGATACTACGATCCGGTACCACGCCGTTATCTTGCCCAATTGATCGATAGCCTGAATACTCGTCAAGCCGCCATAATCGCCCTCGATATCGCACTGCTGGATCGATTTATTGCAGATTCGGCCGGCGATAGTTTGCTCGCAGCGTCTTTTAAACGCGCCGGAAACGTGATTGGAATTTGTCTTCAGGAAGAGCGTGGCGATACGTTGCTTACCCGTTATCCGGACTCGCTATTTGCGAATCAGCTATATGATGTTGGGCATGCCATGCTTGAAGTTGGAGGTGGCGTATTTGGGCGTGTAAAAGGGATCAGATCCTATATAAATCATAAAAGCGACTCCATTCCGGCGTTTGGACTGGTATTGGCAGAGCATTACTCCGGTAGGGAAATTATAGTGCCGGAGTCCGGTGCTTTTGGACTACGTATGAACTACTCAGGCCCACCGGGAAAGTGGGAACAAGCAGGAGGCGGTTGGATACAGGTCGAGGAAGGTGCTATACCAACATATCGCAGCAGTTTGCTGACCGGTAATACTCCCCTGCCTGCGATGCTGTTCAAAGAGCGCGTGGTATTCATCGGTGGAGGAATTGAAACAGCTAAAGATCGGTTCTACACTCCCTTTGCTACCGCCGTATTCGATGAGCGCTTAATGCACGGTGTTGAAGTACACGCAAATGCTTTTTTAATGTTTTTGAAGAGAGCTTATTTACCAAATGTTAGCATGTTTTATCATTATCTGTTGTTTATACTGGCGGCGTTTTTGGCAGTTGGTCTAGGGATGGTGTTAAGGCTTTCGCGGAGTATAATCGCTCTTTTGGTCCTGATAGTGGCTATATGGCTGGGAGCTTATCTGGCTTTTGTAGTGCAAAGTAAATGGATACCGGTTACAGGACTATCTGCAACGGCAATTTGTGGATACCTTTCGGCGATTATCGCTGGAATGTACCAGAAGTATCAGGCTGATAGGCGCTCCAGAGTTATCTCGCATTATGCTTTGGAAAAGCAGCTCGGTGAAGGAGCGATGGGCAATGTTTACTTAGCCAGAGATAAAGAATCCGGTAAAAAAGTTGCTGTGAAAGTTCTTCATGATGCGTTACTAAAAGATGAGGAAAACCAGCGGCGACTAAATAGTGAAGGGTTTATCCTGTCTTCTTTCGATCACCCTAACATTGTTAAAGCTTATGAAGTGGGTGAATCCGGTGGAAGAAAATTTATTGCAATGGAGTATTTGTCCGGCGGAACACTGGCAGATTTTTTAAAAGAACATCACCCTTTGAGCTTGCGTCAGATTAAAGATATAGCTTTACAGATCTGTTCTGCTCTTAAAGAGATTCACGGCAGAAATATTATTCACCGGGATTTAAAAACAGCAAACATTATGCTGGATGGTAAAGGAAAGATTCGGGTGATGGATTTTGGTTTATCCAAGTCTGCCCTTATCCGCACCCAGACGTCCGCTGGTGGTGTGATCGGTACGCTGGGCTATACGGCCCCTGAGCAAATCACCAACCGGACTATTGACTGTCGTTCAGATATTTTTTCATTTGGAGTTATCTTGTACGAGCTGTTAACGAATCAGTCTCCTTTCCGTGGTGAGAATGAAATTTCTATTATGCACTCGATTTTTAATGATCATCCGGCTTCCCCATCTTTGATGCGTGATGATAATGCCGGTGGATATGATGCCTTAGTAGAAAGGTGCATAGCAAAAGCACCGGAGAATCGTTTTGCAACAATCTCCGGGGTTGCAGATGCATTAAAACATATTGATAGGAATTCACCTTAAACCCGCCTCTCATTACGTTGTTTTTGCGAGCCTTCCTGTGTATCTTTTCCTGAATAGTAAGGGACTACAAAGCTATGGAAAAATCATTCGACATTCTTAAAGAAGAACTGGAAAAACTGGTAGAACAGTCTTTCAAAGAGCTGACTGCACAATTCGCGAAGCTGTCGGATTCTGTAAGAAAAGATAGCGGAGTCGAATTAACAGCACAGGTTGATTCGACCTATCGAAATTTGCTGAATTTGAGTCGCGATGTGAATGAAGGTCTGCGCCGCCTGGCTGATGCCCAGCCAGCGAGTGGTGAGGAGCTGGATACGTTACGTCTGGAAATAAAGCGACTGGAAACGCTTTATGGCTCAGGAATTCTCTTCGCAAGTGAAACAGAGCGAAGTGCTCTATTGCGTAAGGCTGTTGAAGTGGTTTCGAAAGAGCTTTCTGCGGATGCCGGTTATATTGTTTTCTTATCGGCAGAAAATGAAGTTGAGGATGCCTTCGGCTTAAATATGAATGCGGCAGAGGTTGAAACCGCCCGCGACATGAGTATGACGGTCATTCGTCAAACGGTCAGGCAATCGGAAACGATGCGTGTAGCCGATGCGCAGGTAGATACCGCTTTGGCAACAAAAAATAGCATTATGCACCTCGATATACAGGCAGTGCTGTGTGTACCCCTTTTGCTGGAGGGGAATGTTCTTGGCGCAGTTTATTTGGATCGTCGCAGTGAGAATAAAGCATTTACAGCGTCCGACCAGGAATTCTTATTAGCATTTGCTCAGCAGATTAGTCATGGATTGAAGGTTTCCCGGGAAATTGCCTCTTTGGAAGGACAGCTGGTTAAGGATGCAGCGTTAACGCTTGAAGAATTACGTGAACAGTTTAAAAGCGATGAAATTATTGGGTCCGGACCAGGTATATTTGAACTTCTTCGGATGGGGCTTCGCATTGCTCCGACTGAGGTGTCGCTCCTGATCCTCGGTGAAAGCGGTACCGGCAAGGAACTCTTTGCCAATGCAATTCATCAAAACAGTCGTCGCGCTGATGGACCATTTGTCGCAATTAACTGTGGAGCTATTCCGAAGGATTTACTTGAGTCTGAACTTTTTGGTTATGAGCAGGGTGCTTTTACCGGTGCTCGTGGAGCTAAACCCGGTAAAATTGAAACAGCCGATGGGGGTACCCTCTTTTTAGACGAAGTTGGAGAGATGGATGCTGCTCTTCAGACCCGTCTCCTGCGGGTTCTGCAACAAAGAGAAGTGGAGCGACTTGGGAGCGTAAAACCTCGAAAAATAGACATACGGCTATTGGCAGCAACCAACAGGGATTTGGCTGCCCTGGTTGCAGAAGGCAGCTTTCGGGAAGATTTGTACTACCGTCTAAAAGTGATTGAGCTTACGTTGCCTCCGCTCCGAAATCGACGCGAAGATATAGCGGAGTTGGCCGTTTTTTTTCTGCAAAAGCATAGCTATGAAACTCAATTACAGCTATCTGATGAAGCACTGCAGGTACTGGAAAGCTATGATTGGCCGGGAAATATTCGCGAATTGGAAAACGTAATGCAGCGCTGTATTGTCCTCTGTCAGGGAGACGCTATCCAAAAACCTGACCTTCCACCTGAGCTTGTGGAGAGTTCACCTTCAGACCAATACATCTCAGCCGATTTAACGCTCGCAGAAGCGGAAAAGGCATTTAGAAAACAGCATATACTAAAGGCGCTGCAAAAAAGCAAGTCCAAGTCCGAAGTGGCACGTATGCTTGGCGTAAATCGTACCTACCTTTATAAACTTCTGGAAGAACTGGATATTCAGGCAGATTAATTTATCTGTCTGCCTAACACGACAGCGTCTCTTAATCCCGTCTTTTTTCTCCGACAGCTTTACCCTAATCCTGTCTTACTAATCCTTATTTTCTGTGCTTTATCCACTACGTTCTGAGTTCTGGCAGATTGGCATAATCCTTGAAGTAAAAAATGAAAAAAGGAGAATGCTCAGTGAAGCGTCACGTATTAATAGTGCATAAGAATGCGCGGGACTTGCGACGGCTTAGGGAATTATTTGTTCGGGATGGATATCAGATCATGACGGCAACGAATTGGGCAACTGCACGTCGTATTCGTGAGAGCATTGATATCGAGCTGGTTGTCTGTGCAGAGGAGGATTTGCCTCGTGAAGGGCATGAGGGAAAAGAGTTTCCCTGACCTGCCAGACTGGAGCATTGTTAGAATGGAGCAGTCTGGGGGCAAATCTGTACAGTACTATTCTCTTTAATAATGGAAATTTTGAATTTTTCCATAGATTAGCTCAAAAAGATTTTAAAGCTCTATTCAAAGGGCTTTGTGGAGGGAGTTTTGATTTATATCGGGGTTGATAGAAATTTGCGGAGTTTGATGCCAGACTGGAGCATTGTTAGAATGGAGCAGTCTTTATTCTCCCAAAAGCCTAAAATTTTGAAATATATTTAAAATAATCAACCTTTAAAACCAGGTTCTGCCTACTCGATTTATCCAGCTTTATTAAACGCGTCTAAATTCATATTAATTTTTGCTATAGCACGGCACCACCGGATTCCTTTCCGACAGAGATTGCTGAATCTCTGGAAATCCGGTTGGTGCTGTTTTTTTAGTTGAGACCACCTACTCAACACTCCCGCATTTCCTGCATCGGCACTTCAATATGGTAGCGTTGGCTTAAGCAGACAGTAGAGATTTATCTGTCTCAAAAAACAGACAGTTAGGCTTTTTGAATATTGGGTGTTTGGTTTTTAGGTGTCTGTTTTTATTGGGTTTGTGTGGTTTGATTTTTCTTTCGGCACGGCAATTGAAGTAGATGTTGCAGTTCTATCATTCACTAAAGGGGATCTGCGATGAAACAATTACAGAGGATGTTTAAGTATGTGCTGCTCAGTATCGCATTGATGAGCATCTCTGCATTCGCTCAGGATGTCTACTGGAATAATGCTTCCGGTGGTAACTGGAGCGATGCAAGTAACTGGGATACCGGGGTTGTTCCAACAGCCGGGGAAAATGTATTCATAACTTTACCGGGCACGTACACGGTTACACTGGATGTAAATGCCGATATTGCAAGCCTGGAAATCGGTGCTGCGAGCGATACCCAAACGCTAAGCTCGACCGGTCGAGTCATCACAATTGCTAATGCAAGTTCTATTAATGCGAACGGCGAACTTAAGATGACGACCAGCCAGTTAACCGGTAGTGGGGCTTTAACGAATGCCGGATTAATAGAGCTTAATTACAATAATACGGTTGATACTGATGTCGACAATGCCGGTGTGATTGAGGTAATCTACTTCTTCCAGTATAACAACTGGAACGGTAATCTGACGACGCAGCCGGGCTCGGTGTTCCGCGTGGATGGCCGTGCAAGTGCAGCGCGAATAACCTTTGCCAACGGCTTTACCAATAACGGTCTTCTGGAGCTGTATGCCACCAACAACTACAATGCCTCGTTGTTCATGACCAACGGCCAGATCGTGAATGCTCCGGGCGCGACCATTCGAGTAGACGGAAACTACAACCGCACCTTCACCTTAAACGCCAGCGTAGACAACCAGGGCACGATTGAAGTGAATCGCTCGGCGACCTTCAACCAAACGCATGAGCAGAGCGGCACGATTAACATTGCAGCAAGCCGCGTGTTGACCTACCAGAATGCTACGCTGAACTATAATGGCGGTCCGGTAACCGGTGATGGAAGAATCGCTTTTGTGCAGGCCACGCTGAACTCAACAGTTGCCAACCTGCCGGCTCGCAAGCTGACCTTCCAGCAGAGCACGCTGTCGTCTACGGTTCCGGTGACCAACAGCGATACGCTGGAATTCAGCTATAACAATACCATCACAGCCGATGTGAACAATGCCGGCGTGATTGAGGTGACCTATTTCTTCCAGTATAACAACTGGAACGGTAATCTGACGACGCAGCCAGGCTCGGTGTTCCGCGTGGATGGCCGTGCAAGTGCAGCGCGAATAACCTTTGCCAACGGCTTTACCAATAACGGTCTTCTGGAGCTGTATGCCACCAACAACTACAATGCCTCGTTGTTCATGACCAACGGCCAGATCGTGAATGCTCCGGGCGCGACCATTCGGGTAGACGGAAACTATAACCGCACCTTCACCTTAAACGCCAGCGTAGACAATCAGGGCACGATCGAGGTAAACCGCTCGGCGACCTTCAACCAAACGCATGAGCAGAGCGGAGATTTGATTATTGCATCGGATCGCGTGTTGACCTATCAGAATGCCACGCTGAACTATAATGGCGGTCCGGTAACCGGCGATGGAAGAATCGCCTTTGTGCAAGCCACGCTGAACTCAACAGTTGCCAACCTGCCGTCTCGCAAGCTGACCTTCCAGCAGAGCACGCTGTCGTCTACGGTTCCGGTGACCAATAGCGATACGCTGGAATTCAGCTATAACAATACTATTACAGCTGACGTGAACAATGCCGGCGTGATTGAGGTGACCTATTTCTTCCAGTATAACAACTGGAACGGTAATCTGACGACGCAGCCGGGCTCGGTATTCCGCGTGGATGGCCGTGCGAGCGCAGCGCGAATGACCTTTACCAACGGCTTTACCAATAACGGTCTTCTGGAGCTGTATGCCACCAACAACTACAATGCCTCGTTGTTCATGACCAACGGCCAGATCGTGAATGCTCCGGGCGCGACCATTCGGGTAGACGGAAACTATAACCGCACCTTCACCTTAAACGCCAGCGTAGACAATCAGGGCACGATCGAGGTAAACCGCTCGGCGACCTTCAACCAAACGCATGAGCAGAGCGGAGATTTGATTATTGCATCGGATCGCGTGTTGACCTATCAGAATGCCACGCTGAACTATAATGGCGGTCCGGTAACCGGCGATGGAAGAATCGCTTTTGTGCAGGCCACGCTGAACTCAACAGTTGCCAACCTGCCGGATCGCAAGCTGACCTTCCAGCAGAGCACGCTGTCGTCTTCGGTTCCGGTGACCAATAGCGATACGCTGGAATTCAGCTATAACAATACCATCACAGCCGATGTGAATAATGCCGGCGTGATTGAGGTGACCTATTTCTTCCAGTATAACAACTGGAACGGTAATCTGACGACGCAGCTAGGCTCGGTGTTCCGCGTGGATGGCCGTGCGAGTGCAGCAAGGATGACCTTTGCCAACGGCTTCACCAATAACGGTCTCCTGGAGCTGTATGCTACGAATAACTATAATGCCTCGTTGTTCATGACCAGTGGCCAGATCGTGAATGCTCCGGGCGCGACCATTCGAGTAGACGGAAATTATAACCGCACCTTCACCTTAAACGCCAGCGTAGACAATCAGGGCACGATCGAGGTAAACCGCTCGGCGACCTTCAACCAAACGCATGAGCAGAGCGGAGATTTGATTATTGCATCGGATCGCGTGTTAACCTACCAGAATGCCACGCTGAACTATAATGGCGGCCCGGTAACCGGTGATGGAACAGTGGGATTCATATCATCGACGCTGAACTCAACAGTTGCCAACCTGCCAGATCGCAAGCTGACCTTCCAGCAGAGCACGCTGTCGTCTACGGTTCCGGTGACCAATAGCGATACGCTGGAATTCAGCTATAACAATACCATCACAGCCGATGTGAACAATGCCGGCGTGATTGAGGTGACCTATTTCTTCCAGTATAACAACTGGAACGGTAATCTGACGACGCAGCCAGGCTCGGTGTTCCGCGTGGATGGCCGTGCAAGTGCAGCGCGAATAACCTTTGCCAACGGCTTTACCAATAACGGTCTTCTGGAGCTGTATGCCACCAACAACTACAATGCCTCGTTGTTCATGACCAACGGCCAGATCGTGAATGCTCCGGGCGCGACCATTCGGGTAGACGGAAACTATAACCGCACCTTCACCTTAAACGCCAGCGTAGACAATCAGGGCACGATCGAGGTAAACCGCTCGGCGACCTTCAACCAAACGCATGAGCAGAGCGGAGATTTGATTATTGCATCGGATCGCGTGTTGACCTACCAGAATGCCACATTGAACTATAATGGCGGTCCGGTAACCGGTGATGGAACGGTGGGATTCATATCATCGACGCTGAACTCAACAGTTGCCAACCTGCCGGCTCGCAAGCTGACCTTCCAGCAGAGCACGCTGTCGTCTTCGGTTCCGGTGACCAATAGCGATACGCTGGAATTCAGCTATAACAATACCATTACAGCCGATGTGAACAATGCCGGTGTGATTGAGGTGACCTACTTCTTCCAGTATAACAACTGGAACGGTAATCTGACGACGCAGCCAGGCTCGGTGTTCCGCGTAGATGGCCGTGCGAGTGCAGCGCGAATGACCTTTGCCAACGGCTTTACCAATAACGGTCTTCTGGAGCTGTATGCCACCAACAACTACAATGCCTCGTTGTTTATGACCAGTGGCGAGATCGTGAATGCTCCGGGGGCGACCATCCGGGTAGACGGAAATTACAACCGTACTTTTACATTGGCGAGTTCTCTGTTGAATCAGGGAATATTGGAGGTCCTCTCCACGCGTAGGTTAACACTTAATGGAAGTTCATTGGTTAATGAGGCTGTCGGCACGATTCGGGGAGATGGTCAAATAACGATTGGCGGCTTTCTGGATAACCGCGGTAAAATTGAACCGGGTAACGATGATGTGGCTTCACTTAATTTTGTTGGTGCTGTTCAGAATGAGCAGACCGCCTCGTATGATGTCCAAATCGAAAGTCTCTCAAGTTTCGATAATTCGAGCTTTACCGCTAGTCCGAAGCTGGATGGAGCGCTGAATATCGAATTGCTAAACGGCTATCAGCCAGCTTTCGGCGATAGTTTTGTGGTGATGAGTTATCCGTCCGCAACAGATACATTTGAAACCATAACCGGGCAGGACATCGGTAACGGTGTCTGGTTAAATCCGAAGTATCGCAATGGTAAACTGATTTTACTTGCCGGTAATCCGCCTGCTGCACCGACTTATGAAATTACGGCTTCTTCCGGGCCAAACGGCAGTATTTCACCGGATGGCGTTGTTGAGGTTGATCTTGGCTTTGACAGAACCTTTACGATGACCCCGATAAGCGGTTATCAAGTTGCCGACGTCTTGGTAGACGGTGTTTCGGTAGGTGCAGTAAGTAGCTATACCTTTAATGCGGTGAATACAAACCATACAATTTCTGTGACCTTTGAGCCGCAGACGTTTCAAATCAATACCATTGCCGGAACCGGTGGAAGCATTTCTCCGTCGGGAACCGTTAACGTCGTCGGCGGAACGGATCAGCTTTTTACAATTACGCCGGATGTTGGTTATAGTATTCTGGATGTTTCCATAAACGGACAATCATTGGGAGCCATCAGTAGCTATCAGTTTGTTAACGTTGTTGCTAACTATACAATTGAAGCAACGTTTGAACTCAATACATACCCGATTACGGCTTTGGCCGGAAGTGGTGGAAGTATTACACCTGCCGGAAATATATTTGTGGATCATGGCTCGGATCAGGTATTTCAGATACTGCCAAATGCCGGATTTGAGATTGAAGACGTATTGGTTAATGGTACTTCAGTTGGAGCTGTGAGTGTATACGAGTTTGTCTCGGTTACAGAACCGCAATCTATTCAGGCTCTTTTCCAGCCGATCACCTACAACATCGTAGCCAGTGCAAATAGTGGTGGACAAATTACGCCAGCCGGTACGATTGTTGTGCAGGAAGGTGGAGATGCTACATTTAATTTTCTGCCGGATCCCGGGTACTTTATTGATGTGATTTTGGTTGATGGTAATGCACAATCTCCGGCAGGCAGCTATACATTTTCGAATGTTACAGAAAACCATACCATCTCGGTAGAGTTTGTTCAGGGGAACTTTACAATTATTGCTGATGCCGGTCCAAACGGTTCAATTTCACCCAATGGTAGCATTAATGTTCCGGGCGGTGAAAATCGAACGTTTACAATCACTCCCGCTGCCGGATTTAGTATTGAAGATGTAGTCGTCGATGGCATTTCGCTTGGACCATTAAGCAGCTATACCTTTGGAAACATCGCTACAAACCACACCATTACCGCTACCTTTATTGCCACAACTTATCCAATTATTGCTACAGCAGGAAATGGCGGATCGATATCACCTTCCGGAACGATTAACGTGAATGAGGGAGATGATGCATTCTTTACGATTACACCGAACGTGGATTACAATATTGGAGAAGTGTATGTAGACGGTCAACCGATCGGTGCAGTGGGTGACTATCTGTTTGCAAATGTAACGTCACCACATAGCATTGCAGCCTTCTTTGCACCAGAAAACTTTAACTATAGCGGTATCAATACCGGCTCAACCGATAGCCTGACCGGCGTGGTCTTTACCGATTCGCTGAACGGCTATATCGTCGGAGAAAATGGATTACTGCTCATTACTATTGACGGTGGAGCGTCATGGACAACCGGTAATATCGGTATCACTGATGACCTTACCAGCATTACTGTTATCAACGATACGCTATTTGTAACCGGCGCGAATGGACATATCTGCTATTCAATTGACGGTGGTCTTACCTGGTTGCCGACGGTTACGAATACCACCGAAATCTTTTACTCTGCCTCATTTACCAGTGGAACATCTGGTTATGCTGTTGGAGCAGGTGGAATTTATTACTGGAACGGCATTAGCTGGGTGCTACAGAATATCGGAGTGAATACAACCTTCTATGGCGTGTATTCCGTAGGCCCTTATGCCTACGCAGTTGGAGCAAATGGCATTTGCTATTTCTGGAATGGCATTAGCTGGAGTCCTATTTCCCTTAGTGCAACCGGTAACCTATATGGTGCATACTTCCTGAACGTCAATTATGGCTACATCGTCGGAAGTGGAGGAATCATATACCGTACGATTAATGGCGGTGCCAACTGGACCACCATCAACACCGGTGTGAATCTGACGATCTATAATATTCATATTGTTGATGACAATAACGCATGGGCAGTTTGTGAGGGCGGAGTAATTCTACAGACCACCGATGGTGGGACTACCTGGGAAGTGATTACAACCGGAGCGACCGGAACCCTGGCGGGTATTACTTTTATAAACGGAACCGGTTATGTGGTTGGTGCTGGTGGAAGCGGCTATACGTTTGAAAGCAGCACTGTACAGCAGGACCCGGCTTTTGCGATCTCCACCAACAACGTTACTTTTGAGGAAATTGCAGTTGGCTATGTAAGTCGTCAAAACGTGACCGTTTATAATACCGGATCGGGATCGTTAACAATCTCTGCTTCCTCAAATAATGCAGAGTTTACGGTAAATCCGCTGGTAACATCAATCGCTGCTGGAGATAGCCTGAACTTTCAGATCTCATTCCTGCCGATTAGCGAGGGTAGTAAAAACGGCAGTATTACATTCTCGCATAACGCAGCAGGTTCGCCAGATGTCGTTTCAGTCTCGGGTAGCGCTATCGAGAGTGGATTTAATGCAACTGCTGTAAGCATCGGTTCCTCTCAAAGCCTGACAGGTGTAGCTTTCGTAAATGCAACACTTGGCTATGCAGTTGGTAATGGTGGCGTATTATTTGTCACCTATGATGGCGGTGCTACCTGGACAGCTGTTATCACGGGAACCGTGGAAAATCTGACCGGTGTTAGTGTGATTGGCGATGCCGTTTTCATTACCGGAACGAATGGTTTGATTTGTGTTTCTTATGATGGCGGTATTACCTGGACACCCTTTGTAACCAATACCACTGCAACGTTCTATGGCAGCAGTTTTGTGAACCCTTACTACGGATTTGCAGTTGGAAGCGGTGGTACGATCTGTATCTGGAATGGAACAACCTGGGTAGCTCAAACCACCGGAACCAGTGTTACATTCAACAGCGTTTTTGCCTATGGGCAATATGCCTGGGCGGTTGGAGCTAACGGTACCATTTGTAAATATGTGAATGGCGTTTGGGTCCCGCAGGTAACCAATACAACCATCAATTTCCTGGACGTTGTATTCTGGAATGCGAACCTTGGTTTTGCTGTCGGAGCCAACGGCACCATTTGTAAAACGACTGATGGCGGCGCAACCTGGGTTCCGTTAAATAGTGGGGTAAGTTTCGATATTACCGGATGTAAGATTTATTCCCCAGACGTGATTTGGGTAACCTGCGCCAACGGTACTGTTCTTCAGAGTATCGATGGAGGTTTAACCTGGTCCATCATCCCGATAGCTATCGATGACCTTGCCGGTTTGGATTATATCGGCTGTCAGGGATTTATCGTGGGTGCAAATGGAGCTGCTTACCAGTTTACCAGCACGGTTTGCACTGTAGCAATTAATCCGCCCTATCAGCGTGAATACTGCGGCTTTTATCAAAACCTAACCGGGTGTTCGTTTACCGATCCGTTAAACGGCTGCATAACCGGTGTTGGCGGAACAGTTCTGGTTACCAGTGATGGTGGTGTGACATGGACATTCTCGAATACCGGGACGAATATCGATTTAACCGGAATCAAGCTCATCGGTGGAGCTGCATTTATCACCGGCCTGAACGGCGTAATCTGTGTAAGCTACGATAATGGAGCTACCTGGATACCCTTTACAACAAATACGACTGCAAACTTTTATTCCAGTTCGTTTACCAGCTTGTCTTCCGGCTACGCTGTTGGTAGCAACGGTACGATTTGTTACTACAATGGAAGTGGTTGGCTTGCTCAGACAACCAATACCTCAATTACCTTCTACGGCGTATTTGCCATAGGTGTAACAGCATATGCGGTCGGGGAAAACGGCACCATCTGTCGATTTACCGGGGGAGGATGGTCGCCGTTGAACTCCGGCATTAACCTTACGTTTTATGATGTCGCATTTGTGAATGAGAACTTTGGTTATGCTGTTGGTGAGAATGGTACCATTTGCCGTACTCGTGATGGTGGCGTTACCTGGGAGCCGCTAACCAGCGGAACCGATAAGACGCTGCGCGCCTGTAAAATTGTTAGTCCGCGAGTTGCTTATTGCTCCGGTGATGATGGTGTAATTTTGAAAACCGAAGACTGTGGTGAAACCTGGGATCCGGTTCCTCCGGGTATTCCGGTTGCACTGCAAGGGCTTGAGTTTGTTGATGGCCAGGGATTCACCGTTGGTGAGCTCGGTGAGGTTTTCAGTTTTGCCCAGCCGGAACTGGCAAACTATCCGGTATTTGAGTTGGCATCTACGACGATTGACTTTGGAACGATTGGCACATGGACAGTTGTCCCGGATACCATTAAGGTTTACAACCCGGGAACAAGTGACTTGGTGATCAGCAATATCGCCGCAGGCAGTAATTACTTCCTGGCACGTCCGGATAGCGCGGTTATTCCAGCTGGTGATAGTCTTTGCCTGGAGATCGTTTTCTGTCCGGGACCTGCAGGAGACTATAGCGATAAAATTACCTTTACCCATGAAGGTTCATGTGATGTCGATACGCTCTATGCCTTTGGAAGTGCTGTAGAGCCGCTACAGGAAAATGAAATCTGCGGAAGTGTGACCTTTGAAGGGGACGGTCTGGCTGGAGTTACGGTTACCCTTCTCGATACGGCAGGATTACCTGTCAGTGCTTTTGATCCTGTTGTAACGGATAGTAGCGGTTACTATGCATTTCTTGATGTGCCTGCAGACAGTTACCAAGTGATGATTGTTGAACCTCTCGGCTTCAACAGTGATCTGAATCCGAAGGTAAGTGATCTACAAGCGGGTGGAAAAGATACGTTAAACTTCACTCTCTCAGCTGCCGTATGTGACAATATTGCTCGAAGTCCGGGGTATTGGAAACATCAATTTAATGTCTATGTTCGCAATCGAGGAAATGCCCAGGAAACGGAAGATGATCTCTACTTATTTATTGATGAAGTGCATGAGCACTATTCGCCGCATTTTGATCATGTGCTCGGTAAAGAGTCCTTAAAAGTCTGGCGAAATTTATTGAAGAGCGGATGTCGTGCAAGTATGTATAAACGTGCTCGTCGCCAGCTTGCCGCCCTGCTTATGAACATGGTTTCACTAAAGGTTGGACAGTATACGGTGGTGACCGAAGATGGTCGAACAGCCGGTGATGTATTGACTTATGTGTCGATGCTGCTTTCAGATGGTGATGACAGCAATGATGAACTGGCAAAAGACCTTGCGGAAGATGTAAATCTAAGACGACCAATTGCTGCCGGAATAATTCCGGACGGAAGTATTCTTTACAAGGATGGTGGTTTCCAAACAATTGATTGGGGTCTGGAAGTACTTCCCGAGACCTTTGCACTCGGACAGAATTATCCGAATCCGTTCAATCCGACCACCAATATAAACTTCGACTTACCGAAGGCACAGTTTGTAAATCTTACGGTTTATAATGTGCTTGGGCAGAAGGTCGCGACTCTGGTTGATGAAAATATTTCGGCTGGGACGCATACTGTGCAGTTCGATGCACGTAATTTGGCAAGCGGTATCTACGTCTATCGTCTGCAAACAGATGGATTTGTAAAAGTCCGAAAGATGTTGTTAACACGATAGCACCAACACGACCCTAGTTTAGAAGGCTGGTTGTGTTTCATCCCGGAGGAGAGGAAGCTCTTCTCCGGGATTTTTTTTGTAGATTCGTTGTAATTGGCTCTTGGCAGGATTACCATTTTCCAGTACATTAATGCCGTCTCTTAAGTATCAATTAAACGCTCAAAAAATATATTCTTTGGATACTATTCTAAAGTTTGTCAGGCTGAGCACCTCGACACCGCTCGGCACAGGCTCCGTCGAAGGATCAGGGCAGGTGTTGTCGAAGCCCAGCTGAGAGCTTACTGAGCCTCTCGACTATGCTCGAGGTGATAAATGCATATTAAAAGTTCCGTTTCTATATTTATAATCAAACCATTAGGGGATCGCTATGTTGTTCCGATTGTGCATGTATATACTTTTGCTGGGAGGATTGCTTGCCATGCAGGCACAGGAGAAAAAAAAGCTGACGCTGGATGATATTTACGGATCCACAAAATTTAAGGGTAAAACGGTTTCCAATATCCAGTGGTTGCCGGATGGGTCTGCATTTACTTTTACACGTGCGTCTGCCGATGGGCTAAGCGATATTTATCGCCACAATGTTGAAACCGGTGAAGAAACGCTTATCCTTGAAGCGGCAAATCTTGCGCATAATGGTGTTAAAGTTGATATGAGTGCATATCAAACAACCGGAATGCAGAATACCCTCTTGATTACCGGTACCCAACGTCAAATCTGGCGCTACTCCTACGCAGCTCCCTATTACCTCTATGATATCGAAGATAAATCCGTTATCGCACTCGCCAAAGGCGACCCAAACCTCCAGAATGTTGAGCTATCTCCCGACGGCGCGTCAGTGGCGTTTGTGCGCGATAATAATTTGTATGTTGCCGATGTAGAAACCGGTGTTTCCCGTGCCATGACGACGGACGGCAGCGACAATATTTTGAACGGTGTGTTTGACTGGGTATATGAAGAAGAATTCGGTCGTCCTGATGCTTATCGCTGGTCCCCGGATGGAAAGTCGATCGCTTTCTGGCGAACCGATCAGACCAGGGTTAAAACCTTCACCATGATTGATGATATTCCGTACTACAGCGCTACAACAGCACTGAAGTATCCGAAAGTTGGCGAGCAAAATGCCGTGGTGCAAATTCTGGTTGCCGATGTTGCTACCGGTAGTCTGAAACAGATGGATATTGGTGATAATGACGATATTTATATCCCGCGTATCGACTGGACGAATGCTCCGAGCACGCTGGCAATGCAGCGCCTGAACCGTAAGCAGAACAAACTTGAACTGCTGATGGCCTATACGCCAAGTGGAAAATCCAGCGTGGCAATGACAGATATGAACGGAGCATGGATTGACGTTACCAATGACTTCATTTTTCTGAAAGGCTCTAACTCATTTCTTTTTACTTCCGAGAAGAGCGGCTATCGCCACATCTACATGTCCGATTACAACGGCAGAGAACAGCAGCTGACCAGCGGAGACTGGGAAGTAGGCTCGATTATCGGTATTGATGAAGCAAATAGCTGGGTGTATTTTTACGGAAAGAAATCGTCTCCGATTCACCAGCACATCTATCGCGTGAAAACAGATGGTGGTAACCTCCAGCAGATTTCCGAAACGCTTAGCTGGCATGTGGGGAACTTCTCACCTGATTTTCAGCACTATGTTTCCTTCTCTTCCAATATTCGCATTCCTACTACGGTTACGCTTCGCAAAACAGACGGTAAGCTGGTAAGGATTTTGGAAGAGAACACCATTGCGGCACTTTCCGAATACAATATGGTTTATCCGGAGTTTATGATCATCAATACCAATGACAACGTGAAGCTAAACGCTTATATGATGAAGCCGGTCGATTTTGATCCTTCAAAGAAATATCCGGTGTTGGTATTTGGTTATGGTGGCCCTGGATCGCAAATGGTCCTGGATCGCTGGGGTGGTGGAAGCTCATTTCGTCATTTTCAGCGTACTCTCTGGCATCAGATGATGACGGAAAAAGGCTACATTGTATTCTGTATCGATAATCGCGGTACCGGTGGCCAGGGTAAGGCATTTAAGAATCTGGCTTATGGCGATCTATCCAAGTGGTCGGTTGCTGATCAGATTCTTGGTGCTCGCTATCTGCAAAGCCTGCCCTATGTTGATAAGTCCCGTATTGGATTCTGGGGCTGGAGTGGCGGCGGTTATCTGGCTATGTTGATTATGACGCGTGCATCGGATTTCTTCAAAGCTGGTGTTGCGGTGGCATCGGTTAGCGATTTCCGCAACTACGATACGATCTGGACCGAGCGCTATATGGGACTGCTATCCGAGAATAAAGCCGGCTACGATGCGGCGGATGCGAATCGCACGGCAGATCAGCTCAAAGGAGATATTCTGATCGTTCACGGCAGCGGTGATGACAACGTTCACCCGGGTAACAGCTATCAGTTTATTAATAAGCTGATTGATGCGAATAAACCGTTTGACATGATGATCTATCCAAACCGCAATCACCGCATTAGCGGTGGTACCACCTCGCTACATCTATTTACCAAGATTACCGAGTTTTTTACCGAGAATTTATAACTCTTTCTACTGCCCCGCGCCTTGGTGCGGGGCTTGCTTTAGAACGCCACCTGGAATTTTGATTGAAAAATATTACTCTGGCCAACGTTTTCCAGATTTGCAATCGTATAATTCAGGCTAATACGCGTAGCGGGATTTAAATACCAGTTCAACCCTGCCGTAACGTCACTCAGTATCCCACCAGAAATATCCTGATCGGTTAAATCCAAATAGCTATACCGCAGGGCAATCTGCCATGCTCCCAAACCTTGGTTGGACTCTTCTGAGCTAAAACTTCTTCTTGGGTTAATACCGGTGTATGCTCCGGTAGATGTGGAGTATGTTCGGTGATCGTCGGTTAAAAAGAGACTTGTCTCCACATAAAAACCGTTAAAGGTAAAATTCCCGGAGTCTGAATTCACTTCAGTTGTCATAAATTCACCCTGCATGCCAAATCGATTAAGCAGTACTGCAAGCTCACCACCGGTCATATAGCTGGATGTTGCGCCTTCTATGGTGCCGGTATTTATATAGGCCGGGGCAAGGTGCGCTTCCGGTCGTGATTTTATTGAGAACTCATTGTTGGGTGGGGTACGTGAGCTGTAACCGGCTCCAATATGAAGGAGGCGGTTTTTATTTTTGTTGTAATAAGGAAGATAAACAACACGCGATGTAAGGTTCTGCCCTTCGTCAATAGAGTTGCCAAACTTGTCTGTGTTTTGAAACAAACCAATTGCCCAGATAAGCTTTTGGTTCAGAACAGTGTTGAAAATGGATATTCCGCTGTTGCGTTGCTTTTTGAAAGCGGTTACTAGAGCGCGTTCCAAAAAGGTAATGTTGTTGCTGCTGGTCATCATGTCGAGGCTGAACGCTTCTTTTAAATGTCCAACTCTCAGATTTCCTATAAACGGTATTCCAGTTAATCCTACCCAAACATCTGCCAATGAAGCAGCGCCTTCAGAATAATTGAGCTGTAGCTTGTACTGAACCGATTTATAAATTGTCCCGGAGTTATAAAAACGAATCCGTCGAAATTCTGAGCCGTTATCAAGGCTGCCGAGAAGGTTTTCGACATCCTTATCCTGATTGAAAAAGGAAAAGTGATGTTGTATCCTGCCGCCAAACTTCAGTCTAAAGTTGTTGTCTCCACTTACGACATGGTAGCCATTTTGCCAGATGGACTTGATATCGGATTCTCCCTCGGCGGTAAGAGAACCCGGAAAGATGATAAGCATACAAAGGAAAAAGGGTTGAAGACAGGTTTTGCGTTTAATCAGTTTCGGATAGTTTAACTTACGAGATAGGGTGGTATGAAGGACTCTCGGGAGCATAATTGGATCGCGATCTTTGTTTTGTAAAAAAGTAAAAGACATATGCTTTCAACCTTACAAAACAAAACTGAGAGAATTGTAACAATTCTGTAACAAAATTGAAACATAGTTTGAGTATTCACTTATCCAGACCGTATAGGAAAAAGAAAAACGAATGTTTCGGGTTTAAAAAGCGAAGCTGCCCGAGGATGAGCAGCTATTATAGGACTGGTAATACAATAAAAGGCTCTAAAAGAGAGAATCGTGTAGAAGCTCGTTTAACTTTTAGCCGGACGCCACAGTGGCCCAACAGCAATTAGCAGCACAACCACATTAAAAAATGCATTCGAAGTAGTACCTGAAGCGATGGATCCCGCGCTGTCCAGAACAAACCAGGCTAAAACGCCGATCAGAACCGATTTACGCACGGCTTCCGGTGCGGCATCATATACCCAGGTAGATAGGCACCAGATCATTACTCCCCAACCTAACAAAAATCCGCCGGTTAGTGCAGAGAGAAAGCGTAGCTCGGGTGCGTCGTAGGTTTGCAGTCCGTCCAGGGGCCAGGCCAGAAAGTCGAGCGTCCAGCGGGCCGGTTCGGAGGTCTGCAGCATGGTACCGAGAAAAAATACCGGACCGAATGATCCGACAACTATAGCGGTAATTTTTAGCCAGAATTTGTGGAATTGATGCGTCATAATTGTGCTCCAATATTCTAAAATAAATATAATGTCACTGCCCCATGATATGTCGCCCCGATGGGGCTTCATGGGGCTTTGATATTTAAACTTCTATAAATATCCAGCCGCTACGCGGCTTTCTTATGACTCTTAAATCTTTCTCAAACGACAAGGCACCAGAGGTGCCGAATATTTATAGGTAAATTGAACGGAAAAACGCCGACATCCCGTAGGGATGAAATATATTATGAGCAAAACAGGTTGCATGAGAATACACGATTAATATGCCCGTAAACCTGGTCTAATCTCGGAATGCAAATACATCAAGTGCATTGACTATTGTTAAGAAATGGTTTTTTCGGAAAGGCGTTTTCGCAGGCGGCTTAGGGACTCAGGCTGGATGCCCAGGTAGGAAGCCAGCTGATATTGCGGGATGCGTTGTAAGAGTTTTGGATCTTCTTTTTGTAGCTTGAGGTAGCGCTGTTCGGCATTTAGCGTAAAAAAGGACGAGATAATATTCTGCATAACAATCAGCTCTTCTTCCATAACAACACGAGCAAGAAACTCAAAGTTGGGGAAATTTTCTAGCATTGCCTGATAGTGCTCTGCCGAGATGATGTTAGCGGTTGTTTCTTCTACACACTGCAAGAAATGATCGGCGGGTGTTTGCTTTACGAAGCTCTCAAAGGAACTGACAAATTCATCTTCCTGATAGAAGAATGCAGTCTTCTCCTCGTGATCAGCCTGATAATACAGGCGCACAATACCTTTTTGTATAAAGTAGACGTGTCGGCAAACGCTACCTTGATGTAGTAGGATGTCGCCCTTTAAAAATGTCTTTATGGGGATGTTCTGTTCCAGAAAGGTGATTTCGGAATCGGTCAGTGTTGTGTATTGTTGGAGGAAGGTGATCATAGTTTTTTTAAGAATTAGTCAGCGTAAATCCCTCATGCGTAAGCTCAATTGCCTCGACAGCAACTTCATTTCCAGCAGATCTCAAATCCGTTCCGGTAATTTTTGTAGGCCATGCATTTATTAATGTCCAGACCATCGCTGGGTTACCAGACTCATCGAGAAGGGTAATTACGACGCTTTCCCGCTTCAGGGTATTCGTTTGAGTGCTGTTAATCCATTCCCAGAACCTATTATCTTTTGTAAATATACCGCGCTTCATGGTTATGGTAGCGTATTTCTTTAAATCAGGCATTTTAATTTTTGATAACTCAGTTGAGTTACCTGCTCTGTACTCTACAACATCCTGTTCCGTATCAAGGCCGCTTATCTCTGCAAAACTTGCTTCGCCGTTTCGTATCTTTACCTGAAAGTTAAACTTGGGCAACGGCCATAGTGCGGTCTGTCTGTTGCTATTGTCTGTTGCCATAATATCATTCTCCTTATTATGCACCGAGATTCATTCCGATGCGGATCTATGAGCAGATTAATCTGCCCGAGATACTGCTCATATCAATTCTAATTGAAATATAATTCCAGCGGGGGCGATTGTTGTACTGTTTATCTCGTCTTATAATTCTTGAATTGCTCGTAACGAATTTCCAGGCTGTCGCGATTTGGTTTTTGTATGTTAGACCTTGGCACGATGATTTTCCGATTATGTAGCTCCTTAAGTCCATGTTGGAGCATCGGTCCGTCTTCCTCCTCCAATATATCTTCGCGAATTTCAGCCCGGTAATCTGGCGTAATTCCCAAAATAAATCGATCGAAAGCTGCATGGTGTATTTTACAAAGAGAAATACCATTACTTACAACTGGTTCTCCTTTTTCATCCGAATCGGGAATGATATGGGCTGCATCTAATAATTCAACATGTCGGAGATTGCAAAGAGCACACTGTTTTCTGTATGCTTGCATAACGCGTTCACGAAATGTATGCTGGTGTAGCCTTCGCCGTGTAGTTGTAGTAATATAAGCTCGTCTGGCTTCAGAGGCTTCACTCGCTTGAGCATAGTTTGCTACACCAACGCCAATGATATTTTTGATTGTTTGTGAGTCATCAACTGCTACAGAGAAAGTGAGGCCAGTTGGATTGTCACCAACAATGAAGACTGGAAAAGCTGCGAGATATCTACTGGGTACGATACCATGAAAGTAGATTAATGGGGTTTGGGTTTGAATGCAGTGGCGCAGGCCAGTGTTATCAGAGTGCATCGGATCAGTGCCACGATATTTGTAGGCTAATAATCCGTTTGGAGTAAAGTTATCACTGTATGGGCCTTTAGGCGAGGTGGTTATCGATAATGGGAGCTTGAATAACTTCGGTTTAAATATTCCTTGCGGCGAAACTAAAGGTATTCTTTTACCTTCAAAAATAAATCCAGTTTCCAGAACCTTTCTTGGGAGAACTTCACCAAAAATATCTAATTGTTCGTTTATCCAATCAAAAGCTCGAAGTCTGGCATGTTGTTCAAAGTTATTCAATTACTTCTCCCTAAGCTGAAAACAATCAAGCCCCTTTTGTCTTCCATCGTATTCAAAGACGATGTTCTCTTTGTAGTGGATATACCTACAGCTATCATTAAACATGGGGATTTGATTTTCGTCTAAAGGGCGATCAAAAATTTTATAAGAGTATATTTCACGCCGTCCCCCTTGCCAGGCCATGGTTACTGGATCTCTACCCTGTATTGAGTAGCAGTTCGCTTTACTCATTTTGCTGGAAAGCGTGTTTAGATTGGAGCGTGTCCAGTTAAGCTGCATCAGGAGAGTGTCCAGTTTTAACGAATCGGAATTTCGGTAATACTTTTTATTCTGATATTGTGAGGCGCTGACTGCAATCTGATCTGAAGCCTCTCCATAAAATTGAAATCTCATTTCCGGATTTTCCGGCGCAATCGAAATATAATAGTCCCGGGCGTCGAGAATCGCCATTTCCTGTTGCTCAAAATTATTGATAAATCTTTCTGTTGTGGAACCTGGGGCTGGTTCAAAAAATCCTATTATTGCATTTCTTATAAAAATCACGGAAGCAACGTAGCAAATCAGGAGAATCAGACTTAACACTCCGATCACCTTAATAAACTTGATCATATCGGCGTCACCTTTGGGTTAATGCCGCCTCTCCAACACATAAAGCATGTATTTTTTTTCGCGCAAAAACATTTCCGGGTCAATGGAGGCATGCTGCTTGATGATTTTCTTATCAATCGAGCCTCGAAGATCATTTGTCAGGTAATACAGCCACGGTTTCTTATAGCGCAGCTTTTCAAAAGCAAAATGCTTAAGCGGCTTCAGAAAACGCTCCACATACATATTGGCAAATTTTAACGTCGGCAGCGTATTTAGCGTAATATCCTGCTCTTCAATTACTTCCCATTTATGATCGCAGCGTTTTTGCTGAAAATCTTCCAATAAATGTGCGCTTTTATCCTTTCCCGATGTATTTATGCGAAAGAAATCAACGATAATCCAGCGGCCTCCGGGGAGCAGGATGTTGTTTACTTTTTGAAACGCATCATCCAATGCGATGTATTGAATGGATTCTGAATTAATAACCGTGCCGTATTGAGTGTCGGTCTCAAAGTGCTCGAACTTACACTGGTGGGTTTTCAGGCTTTCCTGGGTTTTGTTGATAAAGGCGATTTGCTTTTTGTTCGGGGTCAACGCTTCAACCGGGATATCCAGCTTACGGATCATGCTGGAGAGTCCACCCATACCACAGCCGACATCCAGAACGGTATTGTTCTTATCTTTTATTTGTTCGATGATTTTTTGGGCGTAACGAATTTGCGCATCTTCCAGTTGTTTCAGGGAGATGCTTTCACAGGTAACGGACGTATCATCAAAATAGCCAAAATGGAGCATGTTATTGGTAAGGATTTGGGAATAAAGGGACAACTCCAGGTCGTGGGCAGACTTTCGATATGGCCCGGCCTTGCGGGAATATTGCCAGGCGCGTATCCATTCCAGCGGATTGAGAAAAGATTTGAATTTTTTCATGTCAGGTTATCGCAAGTTAGGGCGTTAACGTGAACGCAGCAATTGCTGCGAGGTAAAGCGATATCACGTGACTGTCGGGAAGTGCTACTAAATAATAGTCAGGGCAATATCATAAAACAAGAACTACCGTTTTCTTAACAGTACTATACCAGTTACGAAGAACCACAGCATGTGCAGAGGGCCCGCGCCTAATTGTGCAAGTGAGAAAGAAGGGAATATAAGGTAGCTGATCCAGAATGCGCTGCACAGCCCCGCCCAGTAGAAGAGCCACTTTGGTAAGATACCATCTTTTACTGCAGCCCATGACATAAAGGTCGTACCAAGAAATACTACAAAAAATGGTCCAAAGTATTCACCGGTAAACTGCCATTCCTGAAGTTTTAGCATGACCAGAGGCTCAATGTTTTCCAGGAGTTCCGGACGGTATTTTGAAAGTGTAATTAGTTGGTATTGTAAGCTGAAGCGCTCCATAAAATTTACGGCTGCGAGCGGAACCCCTATGCTGTAGCCAGACATCCCCAGATACTTTTGCCAGTAAGGCTGATCAATTAACTGAAACAATGAGAAACCACCGACAAAAATAGCACCGAAGCCGATTGTCAGAGAGATGATCGAGAACCTGGCTAGATTGGGGTTTTGGATCACGTTGTCTATCCAGGGACGTACCGATTCACCAGTATAGACTGCCGCAACAAATCCGGTTTGGATATTGCCTGCAATAAAGGCAAACGTTAGCACAAAAACACCGACGCTTATACCGGCAATGCCTCCTAGTAGAAGTAAATTTTTCTGTTTTACTGTTGGGCCGTTCATTGCAATTATCTCCTGCATGTGAATAGCTGGTATATCATAAAAACGGGTTGCGGAAAATGGACAGATGCTAAAGGAGATTGGGTTAATGAAATATAGAGGCTGAGAGGAATATCTGCAAATGCAGCGCAATAAGGTTATGTGCTTTCGTACGACCCCGAAGGGGTCGGCAGGTTTTGACCTCGAAGAGGTCACATATTATTAACTCGGCCAGCACAAAACCTGGCGCTTTCCACCGCACCATCCATGTAGCCGGGATGAGTGTAAGCCGTTTCCGCACCGGCAATCAGGAGTCTACCATCAAGGTAGGGCTCTCGGAAAATCGGGTGACCGTTGTTCTGATGCGGCATAATCGGTGAGTTGTATGCGGTATAGGTGAAAGGTTCATCGCGCCAAACCGTTTCGTGATAGGAAAGATAATTGCGCACCTGCTTACCGTAATACTGTTCCAATTGCTGCAGGATGCGGTCCAACCGTTCTTCTTTGATTAGCGGAAAGTAGGCATCATTCATAAACCCTTTGAGCGCAAAAAGGGTCTGTTCCGGATTGGAATGATCGTACATCTCTGGTATGGCTCCGGTATTGCTGAAGATGGTGCCGCTGCTGTTTTCCGCTTTCCAAAACGGTTTCTCAAATGCCAGTCCGACTTTTATGGACTCGCCCATCCATGTATGGTTTGAAGTAGCAATCTTTATCAGTTCATCCGGCAAGTTCGGCGTTACCTCTATCGACTTGCAAAACAGATTCGGCGGCAAAGTCGAAACGATATAGTCGGCTTCATATTCCTGCGATGCAGAACTTGCGACTAGCTTCTTGCCCCTTGCTTCAATAGAGCTGACCGCAACACCTGTTGAAAGCCGCCCCTCCTTCACAAATTCTGCCAGCCTGTTGATCAGCGACGACGTCCCGCCACGTATGCGATAGCTTGGATCATTATTTTCGGGTAGCTGGCTCAGATATGGCGGACTGGTGGATACCGGATGAAAAATAGCGTGCCGACCGATTTCCTGTTCGAAAATATCGATTTCAAGCTCTTCTAAAAGCGCAATAAGAGATGTGTGTTTTCGTCCCAGCCAGGTAGCGCCCATTTCCAAAGGCGATTGCTCATCGCTATAGACCGTATGTATCCGACCGCCAATGCGTTCCCGCGCTTCCAGAATCGTGATGTTGAAAGCGGAGTCTCGCAGGAAATAGTTTAGTGCCAGTCCGGTGAGGCCGGCGCCTATGATTAGAATAGACTTTTTCTGTTCACACATACTTTTTTAAGAAGGAAATTTTACGTGCCGTTATACTGAATAACCAGCTAATAAATAAACTGGCTAGCGTGACAATTAAAAACTTTATGAATGCAGGCTGATTGAGATTGATAAGAAGATACTGAAACCAAACTACAAAGATAAAATGACATAAGTATATCATATAGGCATTTTCAGAGAACGAATCCCACCACTCTCTTTTTATTCGAATGAATGTTCTGAAACAAGCAACCAGTGCTATACAGCTAGCTGTGCAGCTGAATGCGAAGATTGTATGGAATATTGTCCACCCTAGTATTTCCGGTAATACCTGATTTTGAACCAGACCTAATAGAACTGAAGGTATGAATTGTTTCAGGGTAAAAGCCAAAAGAGCAATTAAGATCCATGCCTTCCAGTAGCTGACCCAGCGGGCATTTTGAGAAAATATACTATTCTTGAAATCGGTAGTCCCTATATAAACACCGATAAAAAAGTAGGTTAGGTATAGCAGAAACCTATTCAGCTGCACGTCGAAGGGACCGATTCCCGACCAAAAATTCATACCCAGTATTAGCGAGAGCGGCACATAGGCCAAAGTGGTTATGATAAAAAGCAGACTAAAAAGTTTTAACGGTTTTTCACTCAAACCTGCTAATGTATTCTTTTTTGGGGACAATGAAGGTGTACGAAAGTAGCGATAAACCACCAGGAGAACATTAAAGAGAAATAAAACCCATACAAACCAGGGTGGACCAACCGGCCATCCTTGTAGTGTAAAATAGTCTATGATATAAGCGCCAATGGAGTGTTGTCCTGTTACTGTTAAATAGGCCGGATAGTATGCCAGCATCATAAATAAAGTACCGATAAAAAGAAACGGTACGAAGAGACGCAGAGTGCGATCTTTTAGAAACTTCAGTAAGCCCTTTTTGCGGATGCTGTTTTCAAGAAAGAGCCCTCCGATTAAGAACATAAGCGACATAAAATAGATGTCATTAAAATCTACCAGGAGGTCTAGAAATCCCCATCTCTCTGAATCGACGATTACGTGAGTAGAGCGTATATAAACCTCACTATCAAACCTTGCAAAGGTGGTATATGAAAGAGCTGAATGGTGAACAACCACCAAAAAGGTAATAAAGGACCGCAGGTAGCTTATCCACAAGGTCTCGTTCTGGTTTGATTTAGATGAAGATTTGGCCATGTTCTTATCTGTTTACATTTGCTTCGAAAGCATTAAAATAGCGTGTTCCTACAATGTTCGCTCCAGCTTCATTGTAGTGCACGTCATCCGCGAGGTAACTATCCTGCCAACCTGCTGCCATGTCGATATCGATAACTTTAGACTGGTTTGTCGTTTGAGCTGATGCAACGTTGGCTACCTCAATATTGAATTGGTTGAACCGGTTCGTAATTTCCGGCGTCATAAATTCCGATTTCCCCGGCGCAATCTGCTCAAGCAAAATGGTGATGTTACTGTTTCGCGCCTGTAAATTATCAATAATATCGTTGAGTGTATTGATGATCTCTGTAACCGAACGATTTGTGTCGACCAGATCATTACCGCCTATTCCCAATAGGGCTACTTCGGGCTCCGGTTGGAAAGAGACATTCTCCAAGGTCTCGAGTATATCTGTGGTTATCGCTCCACCAGTACCTTCATGCTCATTGTCGAAGCAAAACCCACCTACTTCCGGATAGTCGGCGTTATCAGTTCGCGTTCCGATAAAATCGACGTCCCAACTATTTTGCACAAGCTTCGACCACAGCCAGTAACGATAGCTTTCATATTCCGGGCGTCCGCCTTCTACTCGTGAGTCGCCAAGTGGCAATATTTGAATCGTGGATGGTGTTACATTCGGTTGTGGACAATCGTCTTGTCTTAACTCATCACTGCAGGCAAAGAAAGTGATGAACAAAACGGTAAGCATGTATTTTATGTGCATGAGGTATTCCTTCAGGTCGTTATTTGGGATGATTAGGGTTTTATGCCCGGAAAACTAGCCATACTTTTCAAAACCTGCAATGTGAAAATCAGGTTCAAAGTTCAGAGTTCAGGGTCCGAAGTCGGACGTCAGAGATCGGAAGCCGGACATCCGACAGCGAGTGCAACGAGCGGTCTGTGTTCTGATTTCCGTTACCCCCACTCTCCCGCTCACCCGCTCACCCGCTCAGGGACGACACGCAGGTCGTCCCTTCTGTGTTCTGTATTCCGACAGCGAAGTGGTCTGTGTTCTGATATCCAGCACACTCGCACACCCGCTCACCCGCTCCCAGTTGAACACCGTTTTTCTTTTTTAATTGCCAAGTCATATTGCCGGAATGTAGTTTAGGGTGCCTTTTGATGCTCTGTTGGGTAAACGAATGCGAAAGTGTTACACTACGCGTTTTAATTAATAGTGCTCAAATGCTTTTGAAGAATATTTCGCCCCGCTGGGGCGATGAAATTTGAGGGTGATGAGTGCTATAAATATGTCGCCGCTCTGCGGCTTTTGAATGAGCGCTAATAGAAGTATTTATTTTAAAGCACCGGAGGTGCGACATGTTTATAGCAATTCAGAAACAAAATTTTCGTTAAACCCCGTAGGGGTGGAATGTTAATTACGTCAGAAGATATAGCGTGAATATAAAGCTTTAACAAATAATGAAGACATATCAGGAGAAATCCGATGGAATTAAAACGCGTTGCCGTTACCGGTCTTGGTGGAATTACTCCGCTGGGCAATAACTGGCAGGATACCTGGAAAGCCATGCTTAACGGCGAGAGTGGGGCTGCGGAAATTACCCGCTTCGATGCCACACATTATAAAACCCGCTTTGCCTGTGAGGTAAAGGACTACGATCCGCTAAACTACTTTGATCGCAAGGAAGCACGCAAAAACGATTTCTTTGTCCACTATGCTCTGATTTCATCCGACGAGGCCCTGAAAGACTCAGGACTCGATTTGGAGAAAATCGACAAGGATCGTGTCGGTGTCATCTGGGCATCGGGCGTGGGTGGACTCTTTTCTTTTCAGGAAGAGGTGTATAAGCACGCAAAGAATGATCGTAAGCCACGATTTACCCCTTTCTTTATTACGCGACTGATTATCGATCTTGCTGCCGGACATATTTCGATTAAACATGGCTTCCGCGGACCGAACTATGCCACTGTTTCTGCTTGCGCATCTTCCACAAATGCGTTGATTGATGCGTTTAATGCGGTGCGGTATGGCAAGGCAAATATCATCGTCACCGGTGGATCAGAAGCTGCGGTTACCGAAAGCGGCATGGGTGGATTCAGTTCGATGCGAGCACTTTCTGAGCGCAATGACGATCCGAAATCGGCCTCTCGCCCCTTTTGTAAAGATCGCGATGGATTTGTTCTCGGCGAAGGTGGGGTAGCGCTGATTCTGGAAGAAATGGAGCACGCCAAAGCCCGTGGTGCTACCATCTATGCCGAGATGGTCGGCGGTGGAATGGCTGCCGATGCTTACCATATGACGGCAACTCACCCGGAAGGTCTTGGGGCTATTCTTGGGATGAAGGCCGCATTGGATGATGCAAATTTATCTCCAAATGATGTCGACTATATTAATGCCCATGCGACCTCTACGCCGGTAGGCGATATCAGCGAAGTAAAGGCCATCGAGAAAATGTTTAACGAAACGGCAGATACGCTGCACGTTAGCGCAACGAAATCCATGACCGGACACCTCCTTGGCGCTGCCGGAGCTATAGAAGCTATGGCGACTATACTCGCTGTGAAGAATGACGTTGTACCGCCAACGATTAATCACCATACCTTTGATCCGGAACTGGAAACACGGGTGGATCTGACGCTCGGAGAAAAGCAGGATAAAACCATCAACGTTGCGCTAAGCAATACCTTTGGTTTTGGTGGGCATAACGCCATTGCCGTTTTCAAAAAGTATGACGAGTAGAAAATGAAAGTCCGCGTTTATCGGAAAGATAAATCGATTCCCCTGCCGAAGTGCCAGACACCTGGCTCGGCAGGCCTTGATGTACACGCAGCTGCCGATGTGGAACTATGGCCGGGTGAGGTTGTAGTTATTCCAACAGGCTTAATCGTGGAGCCGCCTAAAGGCTGGTTTTACAAGGTACATATTCGTAGCAGCGTGGCGATAAAAAATGGTATATGTCTGGCGAATGATGTCGGTATCATCGATGAGGATTACTGCGGTCCGGAAGATGAGTTGAGGATTGCCATGGTGCGATTATATAATCCGCGTGATCCGAAAAAAGATGAGCCCTTCGTGATTACAAAGGGCTCGCGAATTGCTCAGATTATATTTGAAAAGAATGTTGCTCCCGAAGTGGAATGGGAAGAAATGGACTCTCCCGGTTTTGCCGGTCCAACCCGCGGGGGCATCGGGTCGACCGGGGCTTAGTGGCAGACCTGTGTGTCTGCCATCGAGTGTAACCGCGTCCCCTCGACTGCGCTCGGGGAACGCCATGAGCCCGCTGCCTGAGAGTAGCCGAAGGGCAGGTCTGCCCTTTAATACGTATTTCTCACTGTCAGACCCAATCCAAATACCAGGTCGTTCTGCAATTGTGCTTCAGACTCGATACCGTCAAACTCCCACCAAACGCTGTGAATATTGTTGTCGATTCCAAGTCGTAGAGCAACGCTCTTGCTCATCGGAATTGAAACGGCAGCGCTAAGAGCACCTGTCATATGTGTGCTACCACCCAGTAGCTCGTCATAACTGCTGGTTACCAGACCCAGGCCAAAGCCTACGTTAAAGCGGGTATCTTGTCCGCCACCTACAAGGAGTTTCAGAGAGCTAAAAAACAAACCTGCAGAAATCTCGGCAGACTCTCCAAAGCCGGATACTTCGATTGAGCTTGGGGCAAAAGTAACGGTGGACTCGACACCAAAGTTCGGGCTCATCCAGTTAGTAATATGGGCACCGAAAGCGGTTGTAGTGATATGCTTCGCGGTTGCTTCACCAAAGAGACCCAGATCTTCGGAAATAATATTGTTACTCGCCGAGAAGCCACCACCGAAAAGGGTAATGCCGATTTCACGGTTGGTTTCCTGGGCAAAAAGTGAACCGATTGCAAGAATGAGGCTGATTGAAATGAGGCGCAAAGATGTCATGATATTTCCCCTGAATAGTGAATGTAAAATTAAGCGCTTACTGTCCGCTTTGTTTTTATCCTCTATCCACTAACGCAGGAGAAATATAGAAAAGTGCTAATTGCTTTTTGGATTTACCCACTTATCCGATACGCGAACTGCCAGTACTGTCGCCGTTATGCATAGCGTATCATCGGAGTAGAGCTCACAGGAAAGGAAGGTTTTCCGGCCCTCTTCCTTCTCTATTCTTGCAATAAGCTTTACCGGTTTATCAATGAGAACCGGCTTCCTATACTGAAGCTCCAATGAAGCGGTAACGCACCAGATAAGATCGCCGCTGCCTATTTCACGACCTTCATCGCGGTAGTGCCTGGCCATTGCCGTGCAAACAGTGTGGCAATCGATTATGGTTGCTGAAATTCCGCCGTTCATATATTGTTGTGGTCCGGCAGCATGGTGCGGCTTTGGATTAAAGATGCAGGTCGTTTCTTTTTCACCGCTCCAATAGCTTTTGATTTGCAGGCCACCTTCATTTTCCTTGCCGCAACCAAAGCAGTGGTTTCCGGACATCTGATCCTGAAAGAACTGTTTTTCAACCGACATCATCTAGCCACCACAACCTACACAGTCGCATTCGCCTGCTTTACAGGAACATCCATCTCCTGCACAGTCGGCACATGCCGCTGCAGTCTCGGTATTTTCTCCGCCTCCGGAACAGGCCGGTAGTAATACAAAGGAAGCACTACAAAGCATCAATAAAACGAATAATCTTCTAATCATCTCGATCTCTCCTTTTTGAAGGGCAGACCTGTGTGTCTGCCCTTGGTTGGGGTGGATCTATGTGTCCGCCCTATCTTGGATCGACACGCAGGTCTGCCCCTTGTTTGCGGCAGATCTATGTACCTGCCTGATCTTGGATCGACACGCAGGTCGATCCCTAGGTTTTTCGCGCAATAAAACCGACATGTCCGAGGCGAAATCGTAAATCGCCATAACCTCGCATGATCCGAACGGCAAAACCGGCTTTGCGCAGCATATTGGCAAAGGTAGTGCTTTTATAGAGCTGGACGCGATGCGTTTCCTCACTTCGTCGCCAGGTGTCTTCGGCAATTTGTCGAAAAATCGTCATCCGACGCTCCATTTTTCCGGACTTGTACTCTTCTTTTTCAAGATGAATCGTCCAGTCTAAACCCTCTATAAAAGTACGGCTTGGATTTACCGCACCGTTTACCCCCGGCTCGATAATATCGCAAATAAACAGTCCGTTCTTTGGGAGTGTCGCGTGAATTTTTTTGAATACATTTTTAAGCTGCTGTTCAGCATTCTCATCAAAGAGGTAGTTCAATCCCTCACTAATGCACAAAACTGCATTTGCTTTTGGAAACTCTGCATCATAAAGCGATTTGATTTGAAAGGTCGCTCGCGGGGCCATCTTTTGTGCAAGATTAATGAAGTGTGGAGAAATATCGATTCCGTGAACCGAATACCCTGATTGGATGAGAATTTTACTGCTGATACCGCTGCCGCATGCGAGGTCAAGAATCAGTCCATCTTGAATGCCGGCTGATTGCAGGAGCGCTATAATTTCAGGAGTTGCCTGCTCTACGAAATTGGCAAAGCCAGTATGATGAATATAAGCTAGATCTTCTTCGTAGCTCATTTTTCCCAGTAGGTGAATTCGGGGTGATACAGCGTGCCGTCCATGTCGTCTGAGCGGTCAGCGATATAAGCTTGTGCATCGCGAATCGCCTGATTATAAATGACCGCGCCTGCTTCCTGCATCAGGTAATCTAAAATTAGTTCGGACTTCAGCTCACCGATTTCCATATCCAGCTCTTCATCAAAATAGCGCTGTAAGGAAGCAATGAGCTTGTCCTTAATATCATCTTTCAGCTTAATAGGCATATGTACCCCAATTTAGGCGACGCTGTTTCCGGGAGCGACGTCTTTTTCCGGTGAGACAATCACCAGGTCTTTTCCTTCTTTTACAGCCAACAACATCCCCTGCGACTCAACGCCACGAATAGTAGCCGGTTTTAGGTTGGCGACCACCACTACAGTCTTTCCAATCAGCTCTTCCGGCTGATAGTTCTCTGCCAAGCCGGCCACGATCTGTCGTTTCTCGCTACCTAGATCTACCTGTAGCTTCAACAGTCGCTTGGCTTTCGGAACGGCCTCAGCCTCCAGCACTTTCGCTGTACGTAGATCAACCGTCTGAAAATCTTCAAAGCTAATCAGGTTGTCTTCTTCCTGAGGAGCTTCTTCGGACTCATTATCTTTTAACGCGTCATTCAGGCGGGAAATTTCGGCATCAATCACCTCATCTTCCAGCTTTTGAAAGAGGATGACCAATTCGCCGATCTCTTGTCCCGGTTTGATATGCCGCTCTGCAACGCTGTCCCATTCGGCTTCTGCAGCTTTACCATCCAGCTGCAGCATTTGCCAGATCTTTTCGGCTGAAAAGGGAATAAATGGACTCATCAAAACAGCCAGTGCTCGGGTTGCCTGGACGCAGTTGTTCAAACTGGTTGCACAGGTTTCCGGATCGCTCTTGCGGGTTTTCCACGGTTCGCGATCATTAAAATATTTATTAGCAAAGCGTCCCAGCTCCATTAATCGCTTGGTTGCTTTTTTGAATTCAAAGGCATCGAGAGATTCACCGATCTCACGCTGTGCGCTGTCAATTGCGTCGAACAATTCCTGGTCGAAGTCTTCATGTGTTGTTGCTTCAGGTACCCCGTCGTAATATTTTTTTACGAAGGTAAATGTTCGATTGACGAAGTTCCCCAGCACGTCTGCCAGTTCATTGTTATGGCGGGATTGAAATTCTTTCCAGGAAAAATCCCCGTCCTTGGTTTCCGGCATGCCGATCGCCAGGGTATAGCGCAGCGGATCCGGATCGAATCGATCGAGATAATCATTTAGCCAAACCGCATAGTTACGGCTGGTGGAAAACTTGTTGCCTTCCAGGTTTAAGAACTCGTTGGCCGGAACATTTTCAGGTAGAACATATCCACCATGCGCCATTAGAATTGCCGGAAAGGTTAGGCAGTGGAAAACGATATTATCCTTACCGATGAAGTGAATTAAGGCTGTCTCTTCATCTTTCCAATAGGGCTCCCAGGCATCAGGCTGCCCTTGAAGGGCTGCCCATTCTTTTGTGGCTGAGATATAGCCTATTGGTGCATCAAACCAAACGTAAAGCTTCTTTCCACTGGCATCTACGCCCTGCTCTTCGGCAACGTCCTGCGGTACGTCAATTCCCCAGGAAAGGTCGCGGGTAATTGCGCGTGGCTGCAGGCCGGACTTAAACCAGCTGCCGATTTGCCCCAGCACATTTTTCCGCCATTCCGGATGACTACCAATATACTTTTCCAGGTCGCCCTGAAATTTGTCCAGCGGCAGATACCAATGAGTCGTTGTGCGCAGTTCCGGCGATGCATCGGTTATGGTGCTGCGGGGTTTTATCAGCTCTTTAGGGCTAAGTGCTACTCCGCAATTCTCGCACTGATCACCATAAGCATTTTCAAACCCACAGTTCGGACAGGTGCCGATTACAAAGCGATCGGCAAGAAACATATTGGCTTTCGGATCGAAAAGCTGTTCTTCGCTTTTGATTAAAAAATGATCATTGGCTGCTACTTTCCGAAAGAAGTCCTGGCTGGTTTTGTGATGGATTTCAGCTGAGGTGCGTCCGTAATAATCGAATGACATGCCGACGCGCTCGAAGCTATCTTTAATCAGCGGATGATATTTGTCTATAATCTCCCTTGGAGAGACGCCGTCTTTACGCGCTCGGATCTGAATGGCTACACCGTGTTCGTCCGATCCACAGATATAAACCACGTCACGTTTTTTCAAGCGACAATAGCGGGCGTAAATATCTCCGGGTAAGTAGGCTCCTGCCAGGTGGCCTAAGTGAATTGGGCCGTTGGCATAGGGCAGAGCACTGGTTAGCATATAGCGTTTTTTGTCGGTCACGTCAACTCCTCGGCATTCATATCAGATAATAATCGCAGGGAAAAATAGGAACCGATAAATTAGGAAGAATTGAAAGGGAAGGCAAGCCAATTGAATGAGTGCTTCAGGTGGATTGGCAATCACGCTGGCGCTTCGACAAAATTTATCCTGAACTAGCCGAAGGGCTCAGCGTTACAAGACCATATTTAACTGAATTGCTACTGTTCCATCTGCATGGACAATGTTTCGGCGTCATACTTTTCGATGTCGCCATTCTTAAAACGCACGTAGATGGTGGCGTTAAAAATGTCGATTTTATGAACGTAACCCTGACCATCCGGTGTGTCGACTTTCGAATCTACGGTTGGATATTTCGCGAGCTCTTCAAGATAGAAATCGTTCTCATAGGCCAGGCAGCATTTTAGTCTTCCGCAGATGCCGGTCAGGCGAGACGGGCTCATCGGAATAAGCTGATTCTTCACGTATTGCGTAGTGATATTTTCGAACTTTTTGATAAAGGTGGTGCAGCATAATTGACAGCCGCAGGCACCATATCCGCTGACGTGTCTGGCTGCATCGCGTACGCCAATCTGACGCAGCTCGATTCGCGTACGAAACTGAGAGGCCAGGTCGCGAACCAGCTTACGAAAGTCTACGCGTTGTTCGGAAGTAAAATAAAAGGAAAGCTTGCTGTGATCTAGCTGATACTCTGCATCTACCAGATTCATATTCAGCTTATGATCATGTATCTTTTGCTTGCAGGTGCGTATCGCTTTTTCTTCCAGCTTGCGATTTTCTTTCATCTTTGAAAGATCGGCTGCGGTTGCCTTTCGCACTACGTTCTTCAGGTCTTCATTCAGACCTTCTTCGTAGTAAAGCTGTCCCTGCTGCAGCGCCCGGCCAATATCATGGCCTTTTTGCGCTTCAACGATAACATAATCTTCTGATTTTATATCAATATCTGATCTATTGACGTAAACGCCTATTCTACCAGCCTTAAAGGCGACTTCTAAAATTTCAACTGCCATTGGGCGAGTCCTTTCATCTTTCCCATCTGTAAATTCGCAAAAGATAGTATGAGCAGGGAAAAATTGCATTGACGTGCGACATCATAAGGCCGCCAGCCCTGTCAATGCTCTATATAAATTGATGTTATAAATGTCCCCAAATGCCTATTTTTTAAGGCATAAGTTTATTTTAACCGCAAGGTTTGTCAAAAGCAATAAGGGATTAAAATTCCTGCTGTCTGTTAAATCCTGTAGTGCTTTTTCAATATGCCACACAACGCCTGCGATATCCGCGTTGGGTATGTATGCCCAAAACTTTTCCAGCGTTTCCAGCTTGTCGCGATTAAACAAGCCGGTACGATCACTTATGTTGTATTTCAAATGCAGAATATCCTGAAACCATAGCAATAGAAACCACAGCAATAATCTGGTTTCATACTTGTCTTTATTTCGTGCAATTGGTTCCAGTATAGCGAAAAGCTCTTGTCCGCGATGAATCAGGATCGACTTTCTTAGCAGGTCGATAGCCGACTCGCGAATTGCCAGCACGTCACGGTCTATAAAATCAAATACCCGCTTAATATTGTATCCGGAAAGCCGGATTAATAAACGCCGCTCTTCTTCAGGTACTTTAGATGCATATTTCTCAAGCAGATGGGTAAGCTGCGCTTCGCCCAGGCTGGAAAAATACATAATCTGGCAACGCGACTTGATGGTGGGTAGGATTTTGTAAATATTTGATGTAATCAATATCAGTACTAGGTTGTCTGGCGGCTCTTCCAAAAGCTTTAGCAGAGCGTTGGCTGCTTCCAATCGCATGGTATGTGCTTCGCTGATGATGAACACCTTGCGCTTACCCTCATACAGCTTGAAACCGGATTCACGCTTTAGCTCGCGTATCGTATTAATGCCGATAAAGGTATTCTTACCCTTAAATTCGCAGCGTTTATAGGGATTTGCTGCTTTTTCTTTTAGCACTTCCAGATAGTCTTCTTCTTTGAAGTTGGTTTTGGAAGGGGTTGGAAAAATCAGCTGCACGTCGGGGTGTTGCAGGCTGCGAATCTTGCGCTGCTGCGGATCGGCCGGATCAATAACGCCGGACTCGCTGTTCAGCAATTGCGCGAGAGCTAATGCAAAGGCTTCCTTTCCACTGCCCTCCGGGCCGTGAAACAGAAAGGCATGCGGCAGTCGATTCTGCTTCAATCCGATCAGCAGTTCTTGCTGATTTTCCGCATGGCCAAGTTCCGGTGCAAATAGGGCAGACATTGAGTTTCCTGTGTTCGATTTTTTGACTAGCAGAAACTAAGATATTTCAACTGGGGGGGCAAGGGAATTTACTTGGGATGTGGCGGGTAGCAGGTGGCGGGTAGTAAGACTCTAGTTTGAAACTAAAAGCTATTTTTCAAGTGCGCGAATATAGCTACTAATGCGTTTAAGTAAAATTTGCAGCTCCCTTTGTAGTTCAACGTGATCTTTCTCAGGTATAAAACCACGATCGTGTAAAACTATCATCCAATGCTTTGTTTCAAAACCAGAACCACGTGCAATTATAGCAAACTTCCGTTTATCAGGCTTTGAGCCTCTACCGCAGCCCTCGGCGATGTTTGCCCCAATACTGTCTGCAGATCTGCATACCTGATCTCGGAGATAGTATGGACAATTATTCTTTATTTGGATACAATGTTCCCATACTCTTCTGGAAATTCTTGTTGCATCGTGATAAATATGCAATTTTTCAAAGTTTGTGAAATCCATAAAACACCTCTTTTGTCTTGTTTACCTTAGTATTATCAAAAACACTGTTAATTTTGAATTTTTCTACCCACCAGCCACCAGCCACCAGCCACCAGCCACCAGCCACCAGCCACCAGCCACCAGCCACCAGCCACCAGCCACCAGCCACCAGAACCTGTATACCTTGCAAATGTTCACCCGAAAGCCTATCTTCCCCTAAAAAGGCCTCCGCTTTGTCCGAAAGACCCGGTTTCTCCATTCGTGCGGCGATCATTGCCGTTTTTCTTTCCATTTTCTTGCTCGCCAGCTCAACCTATATCGCCATCCAGCTTGGCGCACTTCCCTGGCCGATTATCTTTTCGGTAATCGTTTCCGGCGGGTTGCTGAAAATCGTGCAGTGCCGTGGTGATGTCGATGTAAACGAGATAAACGTAGCGCAGGCCGGTAGCAGCATTGGCGGATTAATCGCTGCCGGGTTAGCATTTACAATACCGGGGATTCTGTTTCTCAATCAGGAAAAAGGCATGGATATTCCCTGGCCCAATCCCTGGCTGCTGGCGCTGCTGACGGCTGCTGCAGGTATACTGGGCATCCTTCTGTCCATGCCGCTAAAGCGTACCTTTATTGATGAAGAAGAGCTTCCCTATCCAGCCGGAACAGCTGGTGCGGAACTGCTGCGTTTGGGAAAGACCGGCGGAAGTCGGCTTTCGCTGATTGTTTGTGTTGGTGCTGCGGCCGCGATTTTTGCATTGTTGCGCGGGCAGTACTTTGCCGCCGGATTTACCTTTACGTCATTGGCAGCCGTTGGGATTTACCTGACGCTTGTGCCACTACCGCTGGCTATCGGTAGCGGATATATCCTCGGACATCGCGCCGGATTCTCCTGGTTTGTCGGTGCCGTTATCGGCTGGATATTTCTGATGCCGTATCTCATTAGCATCGAGATGTCTTTTGAGAATGCCCGTGCTTTAACACAGAATCTGGGTATGGGAATTGTGCTGGGCTCGGGAATCGGCTTTTTCGCCGGTTATGTTGCTCCTCGCTTTAGAACCATTTTTAGCAATATCTTTGAGTCGCGTAGTGGCTTTATGCGACTACTGCCGCTTATTTTGCTTATTTCGCTCGGTAGTCTATGGCTGCTTGGCGTTCCCTGGATTGCCACCATTTTAACGGTTGCCGGCGTATGGATTATGGTTGCCGTTGCCGCGCGCATGACCGGCGAGACCAATATTAATCCGCTGGAGCAGTTCGGTATATTTATCGGACTGGTGATTATGTTGCTGTACCAGCTTGGCAATGCCGAGGTGGGTGTTTACGCATCATTCATGATTGTAACCTTCGTAAGTGTGGCTTGTGCCGTTGCAGGAGATGCCGGGCACGATTATAAGTCCGCGAAGCTGATCGGCACGAAGTTTATGGACATTATTCGTGTTGATTTGATTGCCGTACTGGCAGCATCTATCGCTGCCCCCTTCATTCTGGAAACCATCCGACTTGGCTCAGCAGATCAGCTGTTCACCCCGGCCATGCCGGCGCCGCAGGCGCAACTGGTGGCGGGTAGCATCTTCGGCTTTGAATATCCTACTGCATTTTTAATCGGATTCGCGATTGCTTTTTGCGGTGAGATTATCAATATATTCCTGCCGGAGAAATGGCGGGGTAAGGTAATGATCATGCCGGCGGGGATTGGTCTCTTTTTGGGGCTAGGGCTGGCGATTCCGATTGCGATTGGCGCGTTGATTCGTCTCTATATTGATAAACATCATGCAAAGCATTATCTGGCGGGTTTATTAATTGCCGCCGGTATTATGGGAGGCGAGGGCATTGCCGGTTTCGGCAATGGTGCATTAACTGTCTTGCTATCACGATCTGCCCTGCCGGTTTCCTACGGCTATAATGGTTTGATGGTGTTATTTGTTGCGGTTTTTATTCTGGGGCTGGTCGGGTTTCTGCGGCAACGGGGAACGGCTTGATATCATCGGACGCATAATCATGCGTCCCTGGGTTCCTGTTATCGGACGAATCCTGCGTTTATTGTGGACGCATAATCATGCGTCCCTAGGTTCCTGTTATCGGACGAATCCTGCGTTTATTGTGGACGCATAATCATGCGTCCCTACTGCCTACTGCCCGTCTTATGCTGTTTCACTTGTAATCCCTCACACCCTTGCCTAAATTGCCGATCTTAATTTGACTGCAATGCCCGAATACCAATCCGTATAGGACTATGGTTGCTGCTTAATGACCTCTACTGACGCTAAAACAATTGCACCGCGATCTCAAATGATTCTTATCGGGGCAGGTATTCTTCTTACCATGCTCCCGGTAACGCTGATTGTTACCGTTCTTAAAGAACTCATTAGCCTGCGCTTTTCCGTTAGCTTGTTCTGGGCACATGCCTTTATGTCTACCAGCTTGTTTGGTGGGATACTCTTCGCCCCGATTGCCGGAATGATTGTCGATTATATGCCCAGTCGACGTTCCGTAATTGTCATTTCTCTTCTGATAAACAGTATTTGCTTTTTTATTATGTGGCAGACCGCTTCGTTTGAAATTATGCTGGCTGCGCGTTTTCTTGAGGGCGCTGCACATATTACTGCGCTTACAGCATGGATGGCTTCCGGCGCATCACTGGGGGACCCGTCCCGAGCCGGACGTATTATGGGGGCTCTTGGTGGGCTGCTGATTTTAGGCATAACGATAGGGGTGCCGGTTGGCGGTATAATCGCAAAGGGCGAGGCGGCGAATGTACTATGGAGTGCCGGTGTTATTTCTGCTATTGCAGCTATTCCGGCGTTGGGTGTTCGTGGCAGTGGACTCGCAACACCTTCCAGTTCTTTCCGAGACTATTTAAAAACGCTTCAGCAGACCCCATGGCTTTTGCTGCCTTACGCCTACACATTTATTGATCGACTTTGTATTGGCATTGTAATTTCATCCGTTACGCTTTATATGACCGAAATATTGGGAATGGATCCTGCTACCCGCGGTATAGAGCTATTCTATTTTCTCTTACCGTTTGCGATCCTTTCTTATCCGGCCGGACGCCTATCGGATCGCTTTGGCCGCATATGGCCTATGGCTATTGGAACACTCTTTTTCGGTGTGGTTTATACCATGTACGGATATGCCGAAGGGATAACGTTTAGTATACTGATGGTCGTGAGTGGTATTTTATGTGCGCTTATGTTTGCACCGAATCTGGCAATGTGCCGTGATCTGTCTTCCGAAGAGCAAAAGGGAAGTGCTTTTGCCGGATACAATGTGGCAGGTTCGCTGGGGTTTGCCGTTGGTCCATTATTGGGCGGCAGCATCTATGCTTGGTTGATTACTTCCAATGATCAACTGGAAGCATTTCGACAGACGTTTATCATTGCCGGTTCATTTGAGATTCTATGTGCGATTATTTCCCTGCCGTTTTTGATAAAGCTGTATCGGTCGAAATTAGCGCGGTAATAAAAAACGCCGGCAGAAAGTATCTCTACCGGCGCATTATATGTGTAAAGCCTCCCAGGCTATTTTGGTCCCTCCCCTATCCGTTCCCGCGAATATAGTAGCGACCGTTAGAAATAATCGCTCCGCCACGAACTTCGATTTCATAGGCAAATTGTTGACCCTGGTTTGTTTTTACAATGAGAGTGCTGCCAATGATGCGGTAAGTTCCCCGAACATTATTTTCTGAGAAACCTGATGCACTGCTACTCGTACCGCTTATGGTCTCTCTGCCGGTTGCAGAGACCTGCCCATTAGAACTCCAGCGATAATTTCCACGACCGTCAAACCATATCGTTTCCTGATAGGAGCGAGAGGTGTATCCGCTTCCGGCAATGCTGGAGGTGGAATTACCATCGTAATAGGTCCAGCTACCGGCTACAGCGGACATCAGCTGTTTATTGTCCTGTGGGGCTGACATCTTTACAGACTTTAATATTTTGTCTGCTCTTACTTCATCATTTTTATAACGCCCGCTTTCAGCAAGGACAAACACACCGACGGCCGTTCCTTTTCCGCTTACCAGGCTGGTAGAGCGTGCCTTGTATTGACGGAAGTATTGATCAGTCGCGGTGTAATTTGCAACGAGAGCGGACTTCCCATGTAGCTTCGTATCCTGGGCCTGACCTGAGGCGTTTCCGCGCATGTTGTAGGTTTGAAATATACCCTGAACCAGTTGCGGAAGTGTATTGCGGATCTCAGATGTGGACTCGTATAGTCCGACCCCAACAATGATAATAGCCTGCTGACTACCGTCTGAATAGGCGTGTACATTGCCGGTTTGATGAATGAGCTGCCAGCCTGTCGGGGCATTATAGCTGGCGTTCCAATCCTGAAAGCGTGTTTGAGCATTTAGAAGGCCAAAGCCAAAACTGATCAGTATCGCGATGTTGATAAATGTTGATTTATACTGCATGATATATTCTCCAATTCAATCTAATCTGATTCCGTTACTGTATGCGCCAGGACTGCATTTCAGTGCGCTGCCCGTTTGCCGTTACCCAGGTTTTCAGATAGTTTCCTTCCTGGCCGAATTCCATTTGGCCGATTTGCGTACCGTTAGCCAGAAGATCTCCCTGTGCCATCCAGTATCCGCCGTTGAAGTCGGAGGGGCGTCCATCACGAAAAGCAATTTGCAGGCGCCCATTTTGAAAACGAAACTCATTACCGTTTCGTGTCCAACTATTGTTAAACGTTCTGATACCGTTTTCTGCATTGCCTAACCCGGAAGCAACAACGTTGTTATAGACCCAGGTCTCATTTATCGTAAGCGAAAGCGTGGCCGAGACCATTGTACCTGTATAGGTATTATCGACATTGTATTCAGAACCAGTATTATCGACTTCAAAGCGGGTTGTACCTGTCATATTCAGATCGGCGTTGTATTCGATCCCATCGAGAGTGAGATTACCGTTGAGATTCGCTACGACGTTAATACCGGTGCGCTGCGACGATACCGTAATATTTGCTGTTGGCCCGGTGAGTGTGAATGAGAGATTGTGATTTCTGGAGAGGAAGTTCTGAGCGTCTCCACTAAAGTCTCCGGTAAACTGCTGGAATTGAATCTCGAATCGCTCACCATTGGACAACTGAACGACCATCCTGTCGGTAGGTGTTGCGGAGTAGGAGAAACTATTTTGTCCGGTCTGAGTGAGTGTGCCGGTAGTGATCAGGGTTGTGCCACCGCTTAAAATACTGGCTTGCCAGGCTGCTTCTACTGAAAAGGATGCAGTTTGCGAGCTGGATTGATAGGCATTAAATGGAGCTGACCATGCATTGCCTGCCTCACTATCGGAAACTGACAGCTGCTGACCACCCTGCTGAGATCCGGTTGGACTTTTATCGCTGCTGCCGCATGCGCTAAGGGCGATTAATGCGCTTACAAGAATTAGTTTATGGAGTAGGGCTTTCATGTTATTCTCCTGTGATAATACGATTCTTTCTACACAGGAAAATCTAAAGAAAAAACATGAAGGTAGCCTGTGACTCGCTACCTCCATGTTTATGGGGGTTGCAGGGGATTATTTCAAAAGCGTCATCTGTTTGGTTTCTACTTCACTACCATTTTTTAGCTGATAGAAATAGGTACCGGTTGAAACCGGCTCGCCACTTTGATGCGTGCCGTTCCAGCGAAGCGAGTAATTCCCGGCTTCCAGCCACCCATCTGCCAGGGTGCGAATTAAATGACCCGATACATCAAAGATACTTAACTCTACCGAAGCGGATTCTAATAATGAAAAGCGGATGGTTGTTTGCGGATTGAACGGGTTTGGATAATTCTCGCCCAGCAGAAAAGTTGTGGGGCTAACTTCTTCGACAGGTTCTATACCGGTAATACCGGAGAGATATTCCTGCAACGCATTGTATTTAGGGGCATTCTGCCAGTTACTTTGCTGATATTCCAAGATTCCCCAACTTCCCCATTTGCTGTAGCGTCCGCAGGAGGAGAACATTGCCATTAATCCGCCACCGGCGTTATTCCATGCTGCCAGGTATTGCAGATATAAATCCTTCATCCGGTCGTGCCGATTCGCGTCTTTAAAAAGCGTCTCAATAGTTATATTGTTTTCTACACCACCGTTTCCTGCAAGGTGTTGTCCTGCCTCATAAGCAATAAGTTCCAGACCTCTGGAAGAGGCTTCGCCAAAGTTTGCCAGCATGCGATTGTATTGTTCAGAAATGTCTATTGTACAGGAATCTAAAAGCTGCTCAACAGACCATTGTTCAACCTCTGTCTCGCGGCTGGGGGAGCCGAATCTGCCACCAAAATAAGGTGCGATTGCCAATACGTCGGCATTCCCCGCAGCACTATTCCAGTCCAGAATGGTTGTGGCTGTCCATGGATTAGCGCTTTGTGAAGCAAGAACACGCGTGTAGTTCCCGTTTCCGTAGACGCCATCCCAGATCGCAAAAATCTCGCCGGAGCGTTGTGCATAATAGCGAAGCTGTGCCTCAAACGGGTTGGTACTTAATCCAGCATTCAGTCCTTCCTGCTGGGCATATTGTGCCTGTGAAAATTGCCCGTTCCAGACTTCGTTGGAATACTCCACGTATGGGATGAGTGTTGGTTTTAGCTGTTGCTTGACGAGGTTTGCAAACTGCTGAACAAAATTGTCATCTGCCTGATGCGGCATGCAAAACCAGGGATTTATGTCTAGTAAATTTGCCAGTTGAATCATGATCTCCAGAGAGGCGCCGTGATGACCAGCCAGGGAGAAGCTTTCCGGTTTTGTGCGATCTTCCCAGGATATTAGCGGTGAGTTATTTGTTTCCATCCAGTCCATAAAGCGCAGCACCGGATAGCCTGCGAGCATATCTAAAAACGGTGGATAGAACGGTTCTGTAGGATAGGTCGATTCATATCCGGGCATAATTACCCGTATATTCCTTACCGGATTTGCCGGGTTGGTGGAAATCAGCTTCACGTAAATACCACCATTGCCGGGCGTTACGTTTAGCACGATGCGACCTGGCTCAGAGCTAAGTTCAGCTGCATCAAAGCCGAATTGGAGAGTGCCTTCTCCATCGTATAGACAAATATATTCACCCGCCGGATAATTTCCGTTAAGGTCTCTGCAAAGAAGCGTCGCCGCAGCTTTGCCGGAGTCCAGCTGAGCAATCCAGCCGTCTGATGTAAGCTGAAGTGAATCTCCGGTATTCCAGGATCCACCATTTATGTTCTGTGGTATCCAGTCTCGAGCACTTTTAAATACGTCTACAAAAGGGAGCTGGCTGGACCAGTCTTTTATACCGCTCAGGTTCATTCCAAGTGGTGCTTGCTGTAGCTGTGCGCTAGTTTGATTGCTGAGTATGAGCAGGAAGAATAGTGCCAGGTACGCAACAAGAGTGCGGGGAAATCGCATGATCGTCTCCGTAGGGGAAATAAGCAGAATGTGTATTGATTGTTTGGCCGGTTGATTTACAAAAAAGGTGCCATTACGGATAATCACGATTTACGGCGATTTTTATACAGGGTGACTGATATTTATGCGCAGACTTTTTACAGAAGACTGAAGTCGGAGGTCTGATGTCGGAAATCTGAGCGCAGATGCCAGAGGTCTGATGTCGGAAGTCAAATAAAAAAATCATCAGAGTTGGGAAGTTGAATAGTTAAGAAAAGAAAAATTATCTGTCAAAATACATAAGAGTTTCCAGAATAAGATAGTAAATGGAGAAAAAGATGAAGCATAATTATAAGAACCTGGAAATATGGAAACGATCTTGTGTGTTGGTAACCAATGTTTATAAGCAAACAAGAAATTTTCCGTTATCAGAAGAATTTGGACTTAAAAATCAATTGAGGCGCGCAGTAGTTTCAGTTCCGTCAAATATTGCTGAAGGGTGTGGAAGGAACTCAATAAAAGAGTTGCGTCAATTTTTAAGTGTCTCTGTTGGTTCAATTTGTGAGGTAGAAACCCAATTGATATTATCGTATGAATTAAGCTTTATTAAAAAAGCAGAAAAAGATGCCCTTATTGAAGAAATAGGTGAAATTCGCAGCAAAATTATCCGCTTTTCAAAGATAATAAGCTGAATGTTTGTCATGGATATTTTTTCCATCATCCGTCATCTGCCAGCATAGCGTTCCGACCTCCGACAGCGAAGCGTTCCGTTTAAAACGTAACAGCATAATTAATCCCGACGTATTCGATTTCGGTTGCGCGAAATTGCCCGTGCGGATTAACCCCGCGGTAATAATTCAGATACCACTTTACCGTGCGCCCGGCATTGAAATAGTTACCGTAAAATATACCAGCCAGGATATTCACACTGAGGTTGTTCTGAGGTTTCGAGAGATCATACTTATCACGCAAAAACGCATCACCGGCAAGCACAAAATATTGCGGTGCCAAAAAATATTTTTGTTTCTCCCAGCCCTTCCAAAACAATTCGAGGCCACTTTGAAATTCCGGTCCTGAATTTACTTTTAAGGCGCTTTCCCTTCCACGACTGGCAAAGTCTTCATAAAAGTCATTACCAAGCAGCTGCCTGACACCACCATAAATCCGCCAGTAGCAGAAGGACATTCGCTCCTTTACCTCCGGTTTAAAATCGTCTATTGCCGCAAAAAGCTCCAGAGCTTCATATGAAACGTTGTACCGTCGGAAGCTTTGCTGCTGACTGGCTCCCAGCACGAATTCATCTCCCACATGGCTACTTTCATGAAATAGCTGTATCCGAAAGGCCAGTCGATTGCTGAGGATGGGAAGCCGTGTCGCAATTCCTCCTCCCAACCGAAAGTCGGTGTTTATAACATCTGAAGATGCCGTATCAAAGTCTAATAGCATTTGAGCAGATCCGGACAGGAAGAAATTTAGTCCGGTTTTACGCATGTTGTTATTTACATCTGAGGTAGAAAAGGAAAAACCGGCAAAAGGAAAATAACCGCCATAGGTGACGTCCCAAAAGGTATGTAGTCCAACTTTAGTTGAATTCGAAAATCGGACCGCCGGATCGCGATAGATACGCATATGTGCTTCCGGAGCACGTATATCGGCAAGCATAGGCTTAAAATATTGCTCATCCTTTAAGACATAGAAGCTGCTTTGTTGGGCAACAGCCTGTGAAATGAATAAAGTTATAATGAATAGAACGACAATTTGTCTTGCTGCCTGTAAAAGGTCTGGGCATGTCATAAATAGTATTTCCATTTTCGTAATGATTGCTGAAAATGAAATAAAGTATGGTAAGCAGGCTATTCAAAGAAAATGCCGATAGAAATAAAAAAGCCGTTGAGTCGATTAAAATATACTTAATCAACTCAACGGCAGGGGCATTGATTACTCAATCTTGAGGGAGAGAATAATCGTTGGGGGTCCTCAATCTACTGCTTTGTCCAGACCTCTCGGGTCCAGAAGCTGGATGTTCCATCCTGAATGGTATTAAGGAAAGTAAACGTACTGCCGTTTTCAGTAACGTTCCAGCGTTGTTCAAATTCCTGTCCCTTATCCAGAATCAGCGTATCATCTGTAATTTCCCAGCTACCATCACGTGAATAACGTGCTTCCGGTCCATAATCAAACGTAATTGTATAAGTACCGTCTTCACGGTATTTTACTTCCCGCCGATTATTTTCACCGCTTTCGTCACTGGAAATTGGCTCTCCACTGGGATCACCGGTACCATTTTCAGTTCTTTCCCATCGCAGGTCTCCAATAATGGAAAATAGGATTTCTGCTCCAGTACCATTGCTGCTACATCCTGATCCGAGTAGGAACGTGAAAAATATTCCGCCCAATAACAAAGCACGGGTTGCTTTCTTGATTGTGTACTTCATGATATTGCTCCTTGTGTAAAAGTATTGAAAGGCTACTTCAATTGATCTCTGTTTTAGTACCACTGCAGTAAGAATGCTTTACTACCGGTTTCATCTATTCTGATTGCCGGTGCCGGAAAGTGAATCGCATTTGCAAAGGCCAGTGCCTTTTTCAATATTGGGTTTTTTACCGGCAGGGCTTCAAGGTTATAATCCAGTCCGAAATAGAGCTCACGGATCTTTATTGCATCATTTGCCTGAGGGAGGTCTCTTGCACCGTACCCAACGGCCAGGTTAAGCCAGTTTGGCCAATAAGGCTTTGCTCCATCAGGAAGCAGATTGTCTACGTTGGCACTAAGCCAATACGTCATACCATCGTAATCCCCGGAAGGATAGGTGTACGGATCGTAATTAATAAAGCCGGGCTTTGCTCTGTCGGCCGCGTTGTAATATTCAGATGGCCAATAGCCGAGCTTGAAGTTGAAGTTTTGCAGGAAAGGGACATAGTCCTGTAGAATGGGATAGCCGGCACCGAGTACGTTCGCTACATAATCGGGAACGCTGAATCCCCAATCTTCAAATCCGGCATCGGTAAGCTCAAATGAAGTAAAGAGAATGGTGCTGCTGAGGGCACCTATCCAAAGAGATTTTCTTCTGGATACACCAGCAAACTCATAGCTGGCAGCAACAAATTCTGTCATGATAATATTGCTGTAAAAATGGCCGAATTTATCCACTTCCAGCCAGGTATTGTTCCACCAGTCGAATTTAACACGGAATCCGTTTTTCTCTCCGGACCACCATGGTTCCATGTGTACGACATAACTGCCAACCATCCAGGCGCCGGTAAATCCGGATACCAGATACATTCGCTGCTTATTGATACTACCTTCAGCAATTTCCGGCATTTCGGTTAAGTCATTAAGCGGTATTGCTTGCTTTATTGTCGCAGAATCTGCTTCAGCCGGTGTCGTATGTGCTGTTCCGGTCAGCAGAAAGAAGAGAAATGTGATGCTTAAAATTAACAGACGTAAGACGTGCATATAATCCTCGGGTTTTTTAGTGCAGAGGCGGCCATGCTAACATGGCCGCCCTGCATGCCTTTTCCTTCCTTGCACTCCCCAGTGCAATGTCTGCTTTAAGCATATAGAAAAGATAACACGAGGAGTGTGTTAGCGATACTGCATGAATATGGGGGGGAAGCCTACATAAGTGGGGGGGCTTGGGTCACAATTAGAAGAATTTGACCCCACCTTGCTTTAAATTTCACCGCGAAGAGACTTTGTAATCACTTCTGCTTTGGAGTGAACGTGTAGCTTTTGGTAGATGTTTTTGATATGGAAACGCACCGTTTCAACGGAAATATTCATACGGGCGGCGATCATTTTATAGCTGAGACCGTCTACCAGTCCTACAACAATTTCCTGCTCTTTGGGGGTGAGGCGGGTTTTTCGCAGCTTTTTCTTCTGTGGGTTGAAGTGGTCGATAACTTTTCTGGCGATGTGGGGAGACATAGGAGCCCCCCCGGCCAGTAAAGATTCAATTCCAGACTTGATCTCTGGTAATGGAGTGTTCTTAAGAAGATAACCTGATGCTCCGGCAACCAAAGAATTGAATATCTTTTGCGAATCGTGATAAACCGTTAACATCACGATATCTATATCGGAATATTGTTCTTTGATTATCCGAATTCCTTCGATGCCGGACATGCCGGGCAATCCAATATCCATCAGGATAACATCCGGATGATCTTCCTTTTTCAGGTGCTCCAGTATCGCTTCAACAGACTCAAATGAAACCTTGCACTGAAAGTCTTCCAGAGAATCCAGATAGCGTTGAATTACCTGGCGGATTTCCTGATCATCTTCAACAATCGCAACTCTTATCATAGTCTTTTAATATAGGGTTTTATTTGGGTGAACCATACTACATGATGATGGGGGTTAAAAGCTTTCAAGTTGGAGTCTTACAGTAAATCCATCACCATTTTCGATAAATAGTTTACCACCAATTCGCTCTGCCCGCATTTTCATGTTTTGCATGCCATGACCGCTTCGTTTGCCACCATTTTGTATTCCAACACCATTATCGTGTATTGCCAGTGACAGTTCATTGTCCTTTTCCATCAGGGCGATTCTAACATTTGCGGCATCGGAATGCTTGGCTGCATTGGTTAACGCTTCCTTAAATATCAGATACATATTCTGACGCGTATCTATGGGGAGCTTACGCTGCAGCGGTAGGTCAGCGATCTCAAAACGGTAGTCAATATTAGTTGCTGAAAATAAGCTGGTCGCAAAGTCCCGCATGCGATCCAGCAAATCTTCCAGCGTATCATTGCGTGCATCGATTGACCAAACAATATCACTCATCGTTACAACCAGCTCACGGCTTTTATTACCAATAATTTCCAGAAGCTCATTGCGTTCTTCCGGATTTGCAACGCTGCGAATCAGGTCGGAGTAGAGAGAGATCTTTGTTAATGTTGAGCCCACATCATCGTGCAGATCACTGGCAATACGAACGCGCATTCGCTCGATTTCTAACAGCTTCATTACCCGATACCGATAAAGCATTCTGAGAAGTCCTATCACTAACAGGAGTATGGCTCCGCGAAACCACCAAGTCTCCCAGTATGGTGGATGAATAATTAACTGCATTTTAGCGGGGGAGCTACTCCATGTACCGTCATTATTACTTCCTTTTGCCATAAAGGTATAATTACCGGCGGGTAAGTTGCGATAAGTGGCTGTGCGGTTCGTGCCGTTTTCTATCCAATTCTCGTCATACCCTTCTAATTTGTATGCATAGCGATTGACGTTAGATTTTGTATAGTCCAAGGCGGCAAATTCAAATGAAATCAAGCGATCATCATACGATAGATTCAGCTCCCTGGTTTGGTTGAGAGCGATGCCGGATAGCTCAGTCCGGCCAATTTTGTTAAACTCGGTCAGCACAATTTGTGGTGGATACGGGTTGTGCTCAATCGAATACGGGTTGAAGCGAATAGCACCATTTTGGCTACCGAATATCAGTTCGCCGGATGACAGTCTTGCCCCGGCCCCCTGAACAAAATTAATAGTGGGCAGGTTCTCATCGAATCCGTAGTTGCGAATAGTGCCTGTTTTTGGGTTATAGCAGCTGAGGCCGTTGTCAGTGCCAATCCACAGCTTACCGGTTGTATCAGATTGTATTGCAGTAAGGTAATTGTCTGCCAGGCCATCTCGCGTGAACATTCGCCTGAATGAATTCTCTGGGAAACCGTCTTCCAGTTTTGAAAGGTTTAATTCACTTAGACCATTATTGGTTGCAATCCACAGCTTATTATTAGATATGTGTAAAAAATTTACTGCGTTATTGCTTAGAGATCGTTCGTTCAGTGGATCATGAGTATAATGCCTGGTCTGTTTATTTATCAGGTCTACTGCATAGAGTCCCTCTGTCGTGCCGATCCAGAGAAGTCCTACTTCATCCTGGATGATATGACCAACAAAAGTCTTAATACTCTCTGCAGAATCTGCATCCCATAGTTTCCGGCTAAACCTGCCATCCGGCAGCATTCTGTCCAGCCCCAGTGTATTACCGACCCAAAGCGTTCCGTCTTTATCATAATAGATCGCATAGGCACGAGAATCCGGGGTTGTGTCCGACTCGCGATAGATAATGGGATAGGAGGCGAAGCGATTATTGTTTTTATCAAAACGAAAAATCCCTCCACCGAATGTGGTAATGAAGAGCTCGTCCTTATTATTACCGGCGATGCTGTAAACAAATCCGTCCTGGCTTTTCGGGTTATTATGCCGGATTTCATAGAACTGAAAGTTGCCTTCCTTATCCAGCTTATCTATACCACGATTATGACCGATCCAGGTGTTTCCGGCATTATCTCCATAAACGGAGCTGATATAGTCGTGTTCTACGGAGTTTTTATTGTAGGGATCGTGTTTGATGTGTTGAAACTTGGGTGGTTTTAAGTCGATAAAGTTGACGCCGCGATTGGTTAATATCCATAGGTTCTCTGAATCATCTATAAGAATATCACGATTCGTGTTGTTTGCCAGACTATTAGGGTCTGTTTCGATATGCTGATAGCGCGTAAATGTCTCGGTTTCAGGATCAAAATAATTGATTCCGCTTCCCAGGGTAGCTACCCAATAACCCGCATTGTGTTCAACGATGTCGTATACTTTATTTCCACTAATTGAAGATGGGTTTTCAGCTGAGTATTTAAAATTCTTAAATAAGCCGGTCCTGGGATCGTATCGGTTTAATCCACCCCGATATGTGCCAATCCAAATATTTCCTTTGCTGTCTTCCTCTAGCATAACGGCGTAATTGGTACTGAGAGAGTTCGTATTAGACTTGTCATGTTGATAGGCAATTACACTATCCGAGTTTGCCAGTTTGCAAAAAACGCCGCTCCCAACGGTTGCAATCCAGAGGTTACCATCCCGATCACATTCAAGCGCACTAACCCGCATTTGTTTGTTTACCGGCCACTTGGGGTGCTTCGGAATGTATTCAACAAAGTCGGTGGCTGTAGCAGAAGATAGTTTGGATTTTGGTAGCATCCGGATGCTGGAAGTCGTACCCACCCAAAGATTCCCGGCCTTGTCTTCAGCAAACGACCAGATATCATTTTGGCCGTCCTCACCATCGGAAAAGTATAACCGTTCAAAAACTTCCTTGCCGTTTTGCTTCTTGGTTGATGGTATAAATGTATGGCGGTTGAGGCCTTTGGTTGTGCCGATCCAAAGGCTTCCATCAGATGTTTCGTGCAGGCGCCGAATCCGATTGTCGGAAATAGACAGGCTATCCCCGGGAATATTTTTAAATACCGTAATATCATAACCGTCGTAGCGGTTTAAACCGGACATGGTTCCAATCCATAAATAGCCGTTTTGATCCTGAAGAATACAGCGGGTTAATATAGTCGAAAGCCCATCGCGATTTGATAGAAGGCTAAACTTCGGTTTGAAAGATTCTGCAGCAAGGGACGATGATATTACGCAGATAAGCAGAGCGTAAATGAGAGGATTTCTAAAAAAGAAAGATGGTTTTCGGGCATGCATTTTCACCCTGAACCTCCAATGACTGTTCAATAACATAAGCGGGGAAAAGGCTTTAATCGGTGATAACAACATGCGGGGAGCGCTTTATTTCCGATTATTTTTCAATCTAATGCTTGCACAGGCTTTTGTCTAGTAGTTTTATTGTGTTTTGAGAATCTCAATTGATACAATTGATTTTCTTAAATCAGATTCTATGCTTAATATTGAAAGCGGTACTTTTTGTCCCGGAAAGTAAATAATCAGGAAACGAACAGGTAAACTATGCAGCAGATATTAGTTGTTGAAGACGATCCGGATATTGGTCAGCTTGTAGAAATGCATCTTACCGAATCCGGCTATAAGGTAGACCGGGCTATGGATGGTCAAACCGGGCTTGAAAAAGCACTGGACGGAGACTACTCGCTGGTGATTCTTGATGTGATGTTGCCTCGCATGGACGGGTTGGAAGTCTGTAAACATATACGTGCTGAAAAAAAGAGCCTTCCGATTTTAATGCTGACCTCACGTTCCGAAGAGTTTGATAAAGTGCTGGGTCTCGAGCTCGGAGCAGATGATTATGTCACTAAACCGTTTAGCCTCAGAGAGTTGATGGCTCGGGTAAAGGCGATGATCCGTCGGGTAAATGCCGTTAAAGAAGACAGTAATGAAGATAGTCCGGCAGAGCTTTCTTTTTCCGATCTGACAATTAATATGGAAAAACGTAAGGTAACGCGCAGCGGCAAGGTTGTTGAATTAACTGCAAAAGAGTTCGACCTACTGGCTTTATTTGCACAGAACCCGGGCCGAGCTTATAGCCGACAGGAACTTTTGGATATTGTCTGGGGTTATCACTTCGATGGTTATGACCATACCGTAAACTCACATATCAACCGCCTTCGCGGAAAGGTGGAAGAGAATGCTGCCGAGCCGAAATACATAAAAACGGTTTGGGGAGTTGGGTATCGTTTCGTGGAGCCGGAGGAATTATAGCAACGGAGCAGTTTTGAAGTAAGCAAGAAGCATTGTTAAAGAAGAACAGGAGCAATTTGAAAACTGCTCCTGTTTTATTTTATCCGATAAAGAGGGTGAAAAAAAGTAGTTTTCAAAATTTGGAGGATTTTTCCGAATAAAGACTGCTCCATTCTAACAATGCTCCAATGTAGCGGAAAAATAATTCAAAAAATCGCTATTCATTTATAATATAGTACAGACTATCCAGCTCACAAGATTGCTCCAATCTAACAATGCTCCAGTCTGGCCGTTAAAAAATATGAACCATTTGAAAGCTCTAATCACCATGCGCCACATCCAAATTTTCCTGGTTTTTCTGCTAAGTGCTGCTCCACTACATGCATTTTATCCGGATTCGCTATCTTCGGAGGCTGAGGTTTCCCTGCTGACGATTTCTCCCGGGGATGAGCTTTACATGGGATTCGGACATAGCGCGGTACGAATAATTGACCCTCAGAACAATCTCGATAGAATTTATAACTACGGCACATTTAGCTTTGATGAGCCTGGCTTCTACATAAAGTTTTGCCGTGGGCAGCTGGACTATCAGCTCTCCGCTTATGATTACAAATACGCCTACCTGATGTATACCCGCGAAGAACGCAGTATGAAGGAGCAGGTCTTTCGTATGACGCCGCAAATGAAGCAGGCGGTTTACGAAGCCCTTGAAACCAATCACCTGGAAGAAAACCGGCGCTATCGCTACGACTTCTTTTTCGATAATTGTGCTACCCGGATTCGCGACATCTTTGAATCTACTCTTGGAGAGGCATTTACGATTTACGAAGTAAAAGACCGGGATTTGACCTTCCGAAACTATATCGATCAGTATCTTGTGCCGATGCAGTGGGCTGATTTTGGTATTGATCTGGTATTGGGTGCGAAAACGGATTATAAGGCTTCTGCTCGAGAAGCAATGTTTTTACCGGACTATCTATTCGAGGGCTTTGATAAAGCAACAATTGAAATCGACGGTCAGGTACAGCCGTTTGTAAAAGAACATAAGCAAATCCTTACCTATCCCGAGCAGGAAAAACCGGGTATGAACGTGCCATTTATGGTGATGCTGGGAATTGCGGTTGTAGCGGGAATCGTGACTTTTATTGCCAGGAAAGATGGAAGCCTGGCGGCTCTGGCTACGGTTTTTGATGTGTTGCTATTTGGAATTGTCGGTTTGTTAGGTGTTCTGGTCTTGTTACTGTGGTTTGCAACCGACCATAAAGTAACGCCCTTAAATTACAATATCTTATGGATCTGGCCAACTCACCTGGCTATAGTGCCGTTCTTCCTGCGCCGTAAAGCTCCAGACTGGCTTTCCAAATATTTTAAAACCTATCTCGTTTTCCTCGGGATTGTTTTATTGGGCTGGTTTCTGATACCACAGCAGTTTCATGTGGCCTTTGTGCCGTTGATCCTGGCGCTGGGGCTAAGGGGTTGGATGAGGCATTCGTAGCGTAGCATGATTATGCGATAGTTCTAGGTTCCCGTTGCGTGGGTCTCGACCCACGTTACTTAATTCCTCGACTGCCCATCTCTCATCGTCTTTGCCCGTTTCTGACTTCCGTACCCAGCACGCGTCTCGACAGAGCCTATCCTGAGCCTAGTTGAAGGGCTCCACGTAACAAAAATTATTTCTGCCGTATTTATTCTGCCGTCTGTTCTCTGCCGTTTTATATCTCCCAACTGCTATATTTACCAACGACTAAAGTCATGGCTTCATTCTTACCGTATTTGCCTTGACCTCGGCTACGCTCGGCCAACGGCACTGCTCAACTACATGATTCTTTCGTACACTACCGTATTTATTCTGCCGTCTGTTCTCTGCCGTCTGTTTTCTGCCGTTTTATATTTTGCCGCCACCTGCCACCTGCTAAAAATTTTTTTCCTCCCCGTGTAAACCTTTTTCGAAACATGCGTGTCTTAAGATCGTAAGCAGTCTCAATAAACCGGAATCGGTTGTGTAGGATACTGCCCACTTACCCAACTTAAACGCTAAAAAGAGGAATGAGAGATGAGAACACTACCAGTTCTTTTGGTATGTTTTTGCGTGATCGCAAACGTCATGGGGCAGGAGGATATTAAGAAGACATATACCACGAGCCGTTTGATGAGTGAGGCCATCAAACTGGACGGTAAGGTAGACGACATCGCGTGGAATGCGGTTGAGTGGGGCGGAGGAGATTTTATTGTTCGCCAACCGAACGATGGGGAAGAGCCAACCGAACAAACCTTTTTCAAAATCCTGTACGATGATGCGAATCTGTATATCGCTGTTCGCTGCTTGGATTCGGAACCAGATAAGGTCGTGCGCCGAATGTCGCGCCGCGACGGTTTCGAAGGGGATTGGGTTGAGATAAACATCGATAGTTACTTTGATAAGCAAACTGCGTTCTCGTTTACGATTAACGCAGCAGGTGTTAGGGGGGATGAGTTTATCTCCGAGAACGGCAACAATTGGGATTCCAGCTGGGATCCGATCTGGTTTGCCGAATCTCAGATTGTCGATGAAGGCTGGACCACTGAAATGCAGATCCCATTAAGTCAGCTTCGCTTTGGTGAGAAAGAAGAGCAGATTTGGGGAATGCAGTTTACTCGTCGATATTTTCGTAAAAATGAACGTTCAAATTGGCAGCATATACCTCAGAATTCACCAGGGTGGGTACACCTGTTTGGTGAACTACACGGAATAAAAGGGATCAAGCCGGGGCGTCAGGTAGAGCTGTTACCCTATGTGGTAAGTAAAAACCTGCGACTACCAGCAGAACCGAATAACCCGTTTGTAACAGGAAATGACTTTGAGTTTACGGGTGGACTTGATGGTAAAGTTGGATTGACCAGCGACCTTACCCTCGATTTCACTATCAATCCTGATTTTGGACAGGTTGAAGCGGATCCGGCTGAAGTAAACCTGACCGCGTTTGAGTCTTTTTTCAGTGAGCGGCGTCCTTTCTTTGTAGAAGGACGAAATATTCTGGACTACCGTGTGACCTCCGCAGCATGGGGGGGAAGTTATTCGCGCGATAATCTGTTCTATTCCCGCCGAATTGGACGTAGTCCGCGTTTCTTTCCGGATACGCCTGATAACTCATTTGTTGATCAGCCGGTTAATTCCTCCATCTTGGGAGCCTTGAAAGTAACGGGTAAAACCAAAAATGGTTGGTCTGTTGGAATTCTCGAAAGCTTGACCGCTGAAGAGCAAGCCGAAATAGATGTAAATGGTGTTCGGTCCAAGGAAGTCGTAGAACCGCTAACTAACTATTTTGCCGGTCGACTGGAAAAGGATATCGATGATGGTAATACGGTTGTTGGCGGTATCGTAACGGCAACCAATCGCAGAATTAATGAGAGCTCATTAAACTTTCTGCATACCGCAGCCTATTCCGGCGGCGTAAACTTTACCCAGAACTACAAAGATCGAACCTATTATTTCGATAGTAACCTGATCTTTAGTCGTGTAGAAGGTGATGAGGAAGCACTACTTGAAACGCAGACCGCTTCCCGGCGTTTCTTTCAGCGTGAAGACGCAACTCACCTGACGCTCGACTCAACGCGCACGTCTCTTAGCGGACATGGTGGAACATTAAAATTCGGTAGAAGTGGAAACTTCCGTTTTCAGTCTGGTGTTACCTGGCGTTCACCCGGACTGGAGCTGAATGATCTTGGTTTTCAACGTGCCGCTGATGAAATAAACGAATGGACCTGGGTTAGCTATGTTTTCTCCAAGCCCTTTTCAATTTTCAATCGCTGGCAGTTGAATTCCAATACCAAGAGCACCTGGGACTTTGATCGTAAGAACCTGAGCAACCTGGTGAATTTTAACAATAATATGCAGTTCAAGAATCAATGGAATGGTGGCTTTGGCGTCACGCATGAGTTTGAGGGCTTCTCCAAATCTGCTCTACGTGGTGGTCCCCTACTGCGCACAACATCTGAGACGTCGGCAAACTTTTGGGTTGGGTCTGATTCCCGTAAGAAAGTTCGCATGAACTTTGGCGGATGGAACCTTTGGGGTGGAGATGATAGCGCCCGTATGTCCGACTATTGGGCATGGATCTCTATTCGTCCCAGTGAGGCGATGTCGTTCTCAATCAATCCGTCATTCTTTCAGCGTGAGGACGAGCTGCAGTATGTTTCAACTTCGGAGTTCGGTTCGGATAATCGCTATGTCTTTGCCCAGATCGATCAAAAAACGGTTAGTTTAACGCTGCGACTGAACTACAGCGTTACTCCTGAGTTATCCATTGAATATTACGGATCGCCGTTTATCTCCGCCGGTGAATACAGCGACTTCAAACAGGTGGTTAATTCCACTGAAAAGCAGTTTGATAAACGCTTTGTTATGTATGATGAAAACCAGCTCGTTTTCAATGAAGAAAATGATGAGTATGAGATTGATGAGGATCGCGATGGTCAGGCAGACTATTTCATCGGAAATCCGGACTTTAATTTCCGCGCCTTCAATTCCAATCTTGTTATTCGCTGGGAATATGTTGCAGGCTCTACGCTGTTTCTGGTTTGGTCTCAGGGACGTACAGATAATGGACCTGACGGTCGCTTCCGTTTCCGAGATGACTTGGATGGTTTGTTTAGCAAGACCGGTAATAACGTATTTCTAATCAAAGCTAGCCGTTGGTTCTCCTTGTAATTCCACCATAGACCTTGGAACCAACGTATAAGCCCTGTCTGCGCTTCACCACGCCGGCAGGGCTTTTTTAATTTAGATAATAATCAATTTACGGGGGGAGTGGTCTCAATTAGAAGGCGTTGCGTCTCATTCATGGTCAGAGCATCAATGGTTCGGGTATATTCGTTGCGTAACACCCAACCGTTTTTAATGTCGAGATCAACAACACCTCGATCGGTAATATTATATCGCGGTAATTCCTCAAGATCAAGTGCCTGTCCGCTGTCAACGGAAAGCTGTTTCAGGAATTCTACAATAATATTTTGTGTCTCTTCAGGATCACTTTGTTGGCTCCAAACGACCTGGGTTCGCTCATTGGACTCATCGTAGGCCGTCATCGTTATAAAACCGAGACCCCTGATGGGATCGCCGCCCAGAAAGTTCGGCAGTGAAGATTCATAAAAAACAGAGTCACCGGGAGAGTAGGTTCCACCACTGGCAATATGCATAATTGTTACCGGCTCCAACAGTTCAGCCTCAATGCGTTCCGCAGATAAGAGTTGCTTAATCGCATTCTTGAAAGACTGCCGGGCTTTCTCGGTTTTAATTTTGCTAATAGCATTTTCAATAAGGGCATTGGTTATGAGCTGAATATTGTTAATCAGTTCTTCTGCGTTTGCGAGTTTAATTGGAGAACCACTACTGTCTGTTTGAATCAGCAGCCTTTCGTGCTCAACCAGGTTGGCTATTTCAGAAGCCTGGTCCATGATAGCCCTCCCGGTATTGGACTGTAATTTTCGATACTTCCATTCCAGTAAAAAGCCCTCGCTATTTACTTCTTTTACCAAAACATCGATATCCGATATTAGTCGTTCGTCTTTTTTGACTACACCGGCATCAGTTCGTTTTTTCTCTTTGGTTATGCGAATGGAATATCTCTGGCCCTGCTTACGCACAAATGGCAGCTGATAGACGGGTGCAGTTTCAGGTAGTGGATTGGATTGGAGCGTATCGGCTGGAACAGCTTCTTCCGTAACGTCTTTAACGACTTTGGTCACAGTATTTTCAGGTTCTGTTTGTTGCGATTTTTCAGCCTCAAAAAGGATAGAAAGATCATCCGTTGTATTTTTCTCGGAGGTTGATGGATTACAGCCAAAAAATATACAGCAGATACAGAGGGCGCGTAAAATGTTCATTCGGGGAAATTCCAATTCCATTTAAACCTTTGGAAACATAGTGTCTTGAAGTCGGATTTGCAATTTTAGGCGAAAAAAAAGCTCCCTTTCAAAATGAAAGGGAGCTTGTAATGCCGTTAGGCAAAATCTTAGTTACCAGCGGTAGCTTTCTCAGCAGCTTTCTTCAGATCTTCATTGGCGAAGATAGCAACTTCTACACGACGGTTTGCAGCACGACCAACGTCGGTGGTATTGTCTGCGATCGGCTGAGCTTCACCAAAACCGTTTACTGTGAAGCGGCCTGACTCTACTTCAAGGCCGGTCAGGTAAGCGTAAACGGAATTTGCGCGCTTCTTGGAAAGCTCGAGGTTGTACGCATCGCTACCCGTATTGTCAGTATGACCTTCCAGTACGATATTGGTATCTGCATATTTCTGCAGAATAGTAGCCATGTTGTTTAGATTGTCTTTACTGGCTTGCTTTAGATTCGAGCTGTTTACGTCAAACAGAAGGCCGGAATCAAAAGTAATCTTGATACCTTCGCCAACGCGCTCGATTTTTGCACCTTCAATATCACGCTGCATTTCTTCGGACTGCTTGTCCATGTAGTTTCCGATGTAAGCACCGGCGGAACCACCAACAGCGGCACCAACGATAGCACCAACAGCGGTGTTACCAGCTGCTTTACCAATGAGACCACCAATTACAGCACCAGCGGTACCACCAATACCAGCACCCTTTTTGGTGTTGCTCATGTTACAGCCAACGCTCAGCATCAGCAAAGAAGCAGCCATGATGGCAATAGTAATCTTCTTCATTATACATCCTCCGTAAGAGATAGATTAATTATCAAAAAAGACAATTAGTATGTAATAGTTAAGTTCTGAATATCACAGTTTACTTGACCGATAATTCATAACAATGAATATTTTACTGAAACTCAATGAATAGAACGCATAATATGGTGATAAATGCCGCTACAATAAACAAAAAAATAAAAAGCGGCGCATTTTCTTATCCGTGCTGTTCAACGATTTTGAGACATATCCAGAACCTTAAAAGTCACATGAAATAAAGCAATTGCAATAATAACGGTGAAAAAATATATTGTGCCGATACAGCCCCTTGATATTTAGCAGTGCATTCTGATTAAAAACATAACGGATTTCTGAACGAATGGTAGCGAATCTATGAGCGTATTTGAAAAACTCGGACAGTTTTATCTAGGCAAGGTATTCGATCAAAAAGCGGAAGAGACGACGGATAATTATCTCCTTTACGATTCCAAAGACCTGGTAACGCATGCAATGTGCGTGGGCATGACGGGCAGTGGTAAGACAGGTCTATGCATTGGCCTCCTGGAAGAAGCAGCCATCGATAATATTCCTGCAATTATTATCGATCCGAAAGGCGATATGGGAAACCTGCTGCTGAGCTTTCCTGAACTCTCTGCTGAAAAATTTGAGCCATGGGTGAATCCGGACGAGGCATCACAGAAAAATCTATCCACCAAAGAGTTTGCTGAAAAGCAGGCCGACCTTTGGAAAAACGGACTAGCCGGCTGGGGACAGGACGGTAAGCGAATCAAGAAGCTGCGGGATGCCGTAGAATTCGCTATCTACACACCGGGAAGCAGTGCCGGTCTGCCGGTCTCAATTGTAAGCTCATTTTCCGCGCCTTCAAAAGAAGATCTGGGCGATATGGATTTGCTGCGTGACCGGGTGCAGACCACCGCTTCCGGATTGCTACAGCTTCTGGGAATTGAAGGTGATCCGCTTCAAAGTCGCGAACATATTTTATTATCATCCATAATTGAAAATGTATGGCTGAGCGGTAAAGATGTCGGGTTGGCAGAAATTATACAGATGATTCAAAATCCGCCGATGAAGCAAATTGGCGTATTTGATATTGAGTCTTTCTATCCTTCCAAAGATCGCTTTAAGCTGGCGATGACCCTAAATAATTTGCTGGCTGCGCCCGGTTTTAAATCCTGGATGGAAGGGGAAGCGCTGGAAATTGACAGCATGTTGTATACGCCGGAAGGCAAGGCAAAGATGAGCATCTTTTCTATCGCTCATCTTTCCGATTCCGAGCGCATGTTTTTTGTTACGCTATTGCTTAACCAGTTGCTTGGCTGGATGCGTCGTCAGTCCGGTACTACCAGCTTGCGAGCATTGCTGTATATGGATGAAGTGTTTGGCTACCTTCCTCCTATTGGTGAACCACCCTCAAAAAAGCCACTGCTTACCTTATTGAAGCAAGCACGAGCGTTCGGACTTGGCGTGGTTCTTTCGACACAGAACCCGGTAGACCTGGATTATAAAGGTCTGTCGAATATGGGAACCTGGTTTATCGGTCGCCTGCAGTCAGAGAATGATAAAAATCGACTGATAGAGGGATTAACCAGTGCACGCGGTAGCGGTATGGACAAGAAAACTCTGATGTCGCTAATTTCAAACCTGAAGAAACGCGTTTTCCTGATGAATAACGTGCATGAAAAAGAGCCGGTTCTTTTTAGTACGCGTTGGGTAATGTCGTATTTACGCGGACCGCTAACGCGGGATCATATCAAAGAGCTTATGGAAGACAAAAAGGGGGCAAAGCCTGCAGCGAAACCCAAGAAGAAAGCAGTCGCTTCCGCACCAACAACCAGTGCTGCATCAGGCAGGCCGAACTTACCACCGGTAATTCAGCAGTATTTCGCACCGATCTATAAACGCATAAGCGGGACAGTAACCTATCATCCCTGGCTAGTTGCTGGTGGAGATGTACACGTTATGAATGCGCGCTATAACGTTTCTCAAAAAGGTGAGATAGCCCATATTCTTGCAGTGAATGAAGACGTGGGTCTGCCGGTTTGGGATGAGGCTGAGGAGTTTAACTTTCATACGGACATCCTTCATACCGACCCGGAAGAGGGGGCTGCCTATATTCAACCCGGCTCGGCAATTCTGAATACCAAAACCTACAATAAGCTGGATAAGCAATACGAATCACATGTGTATCGGACCTATTCGTTAACGCTTCTTCAGAGTAAGCAGTTTAAGTTGACCTCTAACCCGGGCGAAACGGAAGGCGAGTTTCGTATCCGCCTGCGTCAGGCTGCGCATGAAAAGCGCGATCTGGAAATGGAGCGCATGCGCCGAACCTATGGTAAAAAAATCGAGTCTTTGGAAAAACAACTTCGTACTGCTCAGCAGCGCGTCGATCGTGAATCCGATCAGTATACGCAAAAGAAAATGAATACCGCGATTTCCGTCGGGTCATCAATTCTGGGGATGCTGCTAGGTGGACGTACCTCGCGCACCAGCGTATCCCGTGCGGCTCGCTCGGCTTCAAGCATGTCGAAAGAAAAGCGTGATATCGAACGGGCTCAGCAAAAACTGGCCGATGTTGAGGCTCGTATTGTCGAGATGGAACGCCTCATGGAAGATGAGCTGAATAACCTGGCAGATAAATACGATCCTGAGCTGGAAGAGCTTAAGGAAGTAAGCATTCGTGCTAAAAAGAGCGATATACTTCAGCGGTATTTCGGAATTCTGTGGCTGCCTTATGATCATAGTGATAGTGGCGAAATAGCACCGCTATTTGAAGATCAGGATTAACCGACATGACGATTGAAGAACTGATTCAACAAATAGGAAGCAATCCGGCTGCTATATTAATTTTGTTAATCGCCGTACCGCTGTTGGCATTTATATATGGTCGATTTGTTTCAGCACCGAATCGACTGGAAAGTCCGCATAAGTACGTATATAGCACGCTGATTTATTTGGCATGCATTCCGGGAGGTTTTGCCGGAGTGCTTACTGCCTACAGCTTTTTCTTTCTGCAAAGTAATTTGCTTCAGGTAAATCCACTGGTCTATTTTCTGCCCATCATCTCAATGGTCGTAACCATAGCGATAATCCGCAGGGATGTGATTATAGATGCTATTCCGGGATTTGATCGCCTCTATGGTTTGCTTGCAATAATTGGCGTTAGCTTTTTCCTGGCTTTCCTGCTGATTCGAACGCGTGTCTGGTTTTTTCTGGGTGGATCATTTACGGCGCTATTGGTTATTGCTATCGGTTCATTTGTCTTGTTGCGCTGGGGCAGCTCAAAGGTATTTCGCTCATAGCAATTGCATCCGGCGTGTCTCCGCTATATTTTGCTTTCAGACACACATTCCTGTAATAACAAGTCGTATTCTTTTATAAGCAAATTTACATTATCCGGGTTCTGCAGCCATGCTGAGAGAAAGCGGGTTATTTTATAATCATTAACTATATATCCGACAATTGGCCATACGCCGGGAGGTTCATTTTGACCTTACAGGTTATCCGAAAAACACACATTGTGAGTTTGCTGATTCTGGTTGGCTTAATTAGTACAGCCTGTACCCCACAGCTTATATCGACCTATGATGAAAAGGTAGAAGATTCGCTGATGGAGTTGCACGGTAAGCTGGAAACATTTTTCATTGAAATGGAGGATATTGCCGGGACCCCTGCGGCAGATTATGCGCTTCACAAAGGGGTTTATGATGATCTCCAGTATAACCTTAGCTACTTATCTATTCGCTGTCGCGCCAAGTTGAATAATGAAAAGACCGTTGAGCAAATAGAGTTATTGGAAAGCAGTCTGAAAAACCTCGAAGAGATTCATAAAGAGGGAATCGCATCATATGAACTTGTCAGAACGTTGCGGGAGCAGTTTAACATTGCCTTGACGGCTATTTTACAATTGGAGTTGGCAAAAAAACGCGGTCAATTATAGAGGAGTTGATAATATGAATACGCGGGAAATTTTGAAAGAAATGACGCTTGCCGCCAAGGGAAGTTTAGGTGATAAGTGGCCTGAGATGAAATCTTACGCTGAAAGCGAGCTTAAAAAACTCGCAGAAACCATGTCCATGATTCAGAAGCTGAGCGCAAGTGAGGCGATTACCAAAAAACAGGCAAAGCTGCTGCTGGAAATCCAGAAAAATACGGCTCGCACTGTTATGTTGACGGTTGAAGGAATGGGGATTTTAGCGGTTGAAAAAACTCTGGATAATGCTTTTGCTGTGGTAAAGACACCGGTAAATACACTTTTGGGTTGGAAACTGTTATGATAAAGGGGGAATGATGAGTGAGTTCATTAAGGCTGCGAACGTACCGTATAGCTGGATTCGTAAGGAACTGTTGCTTGATCATACTTATAAACTTGGTGATAATGGAAAGCAGGTTCGTGCGATACAAGAATGGATGTGCCTGAATGGGATAGGTCTTGTCATTGACGGGGATTATGGTCCCGTTACGAAAAGTGCCGTTACAGACTTCCAAACGGCGCGCGGCTTGCCGGTGAGCGGTATGACGACCCAGGCAACCTTTGATGAATTGGCAAAACCGATGTTAAAAGCGCTAACGCCGATTAATACGACCGGCAAGTCCTATAATGATATGATTGTCGCTTATGCAAGGCAGCATCTCGATCAGCATCCGCGCGAGGTGGGCGGTGAAAATCGCGGTCCCTGGGTGCGATTATATATGAAGGGCAAAGACGGCCCGGAATGGTTATGGTGTGCCGGCTTTAGCTGTCTGATCTTGCAGCAGGCTGCTGATAGTATGGGACGCAGCATGCCGTTTCGCCGCTCTGTATCTTGCGACGTCCTTGCTACGCAAGCAAAAACCGCCGGTACGTTTATATCCCAACGTAACCTGACGGATGGCAATCCGCGCAAGCAGGATATGCCGCCCGGTAGTTTGTTCCTGGTGCGGAGGACAACAAATGACTGGGTGCATGTCGGCATTGTTTTAAATTTTGAAGAAGATAGAATTACGACCATTGAGGGAAATACCAATGACGATGGTAACCGGGAAGGTTATGAGGTTTGTCTTCGTGCTCGTAATTACTCGAAGAAAGACTTTATTAAGATTTGATGTAAGAATACTGGAGCAGTCTTCAAGACTGCTCCAGTATGCCTTTCAAAACTGCTCCGGTTTAATTCCAGACTGCTCCTGTTTGATTGCCTCCCAGATAATTCTTTAGAGAAACTGAATGGAAAAAAAGTATTCAAAATTTTGCTCTTTTTTTCTAATTAAGTACGTACGTCTTAGATCCCAAGACTGCTCCATTGTAACAATGCTCCAATGTTGAGTCTGAAAAATAAATTCAAAAAATCATGTCTTTTCTATAATAAATGGTAGAGATATTTAGAAATCCCAAGATTGCTCCATTGTAACAATGCTCCAATCTGGCAGCAATCAACCTAAAACCGAATTTGAATTATCCGTTTCCAAACCTTACCTTCTGCAAAGAAAAAACCTCTCACAGAACTTTGGATAAACACATGTCTACCGCATACTTTAAGAACACTGTATTTATTATATTCGCTCAAATTTTACTCATAGGAATTACCGGATGTAACTCGCAACCGGAACCGGTTGCAGAAAAATCGCAGGAGGATCTGTTGCTTTACGTTGGAACCTATACCGATGGTGATAGCGAGGGGATTTATGTTTATAGTATGAATCCTGAATCCGGTCAGTTGACATTAAAACATACGGTTGCAGGTGTAGACAATCCGTCTTATCTGACAATGCACCCGAATGGAAAGACGCTGTATGCTGTAAATGAACTTATGGAATTAAACGGTAATCCTGGCGGCGGTGTCAGCACCTTTAATGTCGATCAGTCTACCGGGAATCTGACTTTCGAGAGCCAGGTTAACTCAAATGGTGGTGCGCCCTGCTATGTATCGGTTTCAAATGATAAAAAATGGCTCTATGTAGCGAACTATATGGGTGGCAATATTTCCGTTCATCCAATTGCTGCAAGTGGAGTTGCGCAGGTTGCCAAATCGACGCATCAACATGAAGGAACAGGCCCCTCTTCAAGGCAGGAAGCTGCGCATGCCCATTCGGTTATGCCGATGCCGCAATCTGATTACGTGCTGTCTGCAGATCTCGGTGCAGACCGGATAATGGTTTACAAAACCGATGAGGCAAACGGTTTATCCAAAAGTTCTGAAATTGAAATCGTCGCCGGTGCCGGCCCACGCCATATGGCTTTTCATCCCAAGCGTAACCAGCTGTTTGTTATCAATGAATTGAATGCGACGATCAATGCCTATGATGTCGATAAAGCGACCGGCGGCTTTACGCTTACTCAATCGGTGCCAACCCTTCCTGAGAACTTTGACGGCGACAATACCTGCGCAGACCTGCATGTATCAGCCGATGGACGCTTTATATACGGCACCAATCGCGGACATAATAGTATTGTTGTCTACGAAATTAACAGCGAAACCGGACAGTTGACTTATGTGGAGCATGTAAGCTGCGGTGGAGACTGGCCAAGAAATTTTACCATGTCTCCCGATGAGCGCTTTCTGCTTGTTGCTAATAAAAAGACCAATAATATCGTCGTGTTTAATCGGGATCAGTCTACAGGAAAGCTAACGCCGGCCGGAATAGAAGCGAGCGTACCTTCACCGGTTTGTTTACTGTTTCCCTAGAAATGTGAAAAAATCACCTTCTGCCTGTTTTTTACCGTTGTTTTTGCTTATTTTAGGCACTGGGAAATACACAGGCTAAAAACTATGTCTACAACCACCACTGTCGGACAGTTAACCGGGCTGCTTGCCAAACATACTGCACCTGCTTCAGAAGCAGAAGCATTCGGCACGGCCTATCGTGATTCGACTCAAATCGACGGCAAAGATTACACGCGGTTTATCGGTGAGTTTTGGACGTCCCGCCAGCGTCAGGCCTCCTCACTTCAGGAGGTCTCCTATCGTGCCTGTTTCAAGCCTCAGCTGCCGCGTTTTTTTATTGAGCGCTTTTCCAATCCCGGCGACATTGTTTACGATCCGTTCTCCGGTCGTGGGACTACCGCGCTGGAATCCGGCCTGCTAAATCGCAAGGTGATTGCAAACGACGTTAATCCGCTTAGCCAAATTCTCTGTGAGCCGCGATTTTTCGTGCCGACTCTGGAACAGCTTGCCGAACGACTGGTGGAAATACCACGTACGACTCGTACAAAAGCGGGTATCGACCTGTCGATGTTTTATCATCGCAAAACCGAGCGTGAACTGGTTGCCCTACGCAAATATCTGATTGAACGCAGTGATAAGGCTGATGCGCTCGATAAGTGGATTCGCATGGTAGCCACCAATCGGCTTACCGGACATTCACCGGGATTCTTCTCGGTTTATACCCTGCCACCGAATCAGGCCGTCTCACAAAAGCGGCAGATCAAAATAAACGAAAAGCGCAATCAGGTGCCGGACTATCGCGATACCCATGCACTGATTTTGAAGAAGTCGAGACGGCTCATCAATGCTCTCGCACCGGAAAGCGTTCAGCGACTTAGAAATGTCGGACGATCGGCACGGTTCTTAACATCTGATGCCGGAAATACGCCAGCTATTCGTTCCGGTAGCGTTCAGCTTACTGTTACGTCTCCACCCTTCCTAAATATCGTGCAGTATGCCCAGGACAACTGGTTGCGCTGCTGGTTTAACGGGATAGATGCCGAAAAAATTGCCGAAAGCCTGACGATTGCTACTACCCTACCGCGCTGGATTGAAATGATGCAGCAGGTCTTTTACGAGCTCTACCGCATTACCCGTCCGGGCGGCTGGATCGCCTTTGAGGTAGGCGAGATTAATAATGGCCGAATCAAGCTGGATGAACACGTCGTGCCGATCGGAATTGAAGCAGGATTAACCTGCCATGGAATCGTGATAAACGAGCAGGAATTCACTAAGACGGCGAATATCTGGGGTGTAAAAAACAACAATCGCGGCACTAACACCAATCGCATCGTACTCTTCCAAAAGCCTGATTAATCTGACTTCCGACAGATTGCCGGAAACAAATTAGCCATCTGATCCGTCGATATCCCTATGCGATCAAAAAAAGACTACCAAAGAGAATTTTGGCGCAGTATGTCCCTCAGCTCGTTTATTACGCTGATGCTGGCCATTTTTTTTACCTTTGCTACGATTGGGTTTGCCTCAGACATTCGGAGTGCTGGACAGATACCTCTTAACCATTTATTTATCCTGATTGTTTACTCTGGACTCGTTGCGGTGGCATACGCCATTGCCGGGATGAAAAATCCGTGGTATTTCGCTATCGTTGTCCCGCTACATATTTCCTTCCATATTTTCTATCAACCTTCCTTTGAGATAGAGGAACTTGCTGCACCTATGGCAAATCGATTGTCCTTTGATGCGTTTGGAATCATTCTTCTGGTTGTATTGGGCTATTTTTTCTTTATCATTTTTATAAGCAATCAGGGTAAGAAGACGTTTAAGCTGGCAACCGAAATGGAACTTGCGCGGCAAATGCATGAGGTGCTGGTTCCGGAAATCAACTATGAAGATCGAGGTTTAAAGGTTGTTGCTCAATCTTTACCGGCATTAGAGGTCGGTGGAGATCTGGTAGATCTATATGAGGGTAAAAATGATACTACCTGCTACATTGCGGACATCTCAGGGCATGGTGTAGCAGCGTCTTTGTTAATGGGAATGTTCAAAAGTGCGATGCATACCGAGCTTCAGCAAGAGGCATCATTGCAGAAAACCCTGCAGGAAGTGAATGCAGCATTATATCGCTTAAAAAAACGCACCATGTTTCTAACGGCCGCTGTGATGCGTTTTGCTGGTAAAAACGCCATAGAGTTTGCGGTGTTGGGACATATGCCTATCCTGCATTTAAGCGCTGATGAAAAAAAGATAAAGCGCCTCAGCCAAAAGCAAATTCCTCTGGCTGCTCAAAGGCAGGTAGTATTTCAATCCGAGACCATTCGTGCAGAAGTTGGAGATCGTTTTGTGCTGCTAACTGATGGTCTGACCGAGACGTCCAACAAGGCTGACGAAGAGTTTGGACTCGAAGCCGTCGAGCAGATTGTAGAGAAGAACAAATCACTTTCGTCTAAAGACCTTATTGCCAGAATTTTTAAGTCTGTTGAAAAATTTGGCGCTCGAAACGACGATCAGACAATCATGATAATTGAGGTAACCGGTTAATGCTTGCTGAGGCGAAGGGATTACTCTATGACATGGACGGCACCATAATTGATAATATGTCGTTTCATATTCAGGTGTGGTGTGAGTTTTTGGAAACACTTGGCGTGACGGTTGAGCCGGCTATCTTTCACCATGAAACCGCTGGAAAGACGAATGCCGAGATCTTTCGCCAGTATTTCGGAGACGACTTGACCGTAGAGCAGGTGCAGCAATATGCTCATCGCAAGGAATCGCTCTATCGGGAACGCTATAGGCCTCATATGAAGCCTGTAGCTGGCTTTTTCGATTGGCTGAAGATGAGTAAAGAGCGTGGCATTAAACAGGCACTTGCGACAGCTGCGAATTATCAAAATATATCATACGTGCTGAACGGAATTCGTCCGCCGGTATCGTTTGATGCGATTGTTAGCGCAGAAGATGTGCCGAACGGCAAGCCGCATCCGGATATATTTCTGGAGTCTGCCGATCAGCTAAAGCTGCGTCCGGAAGAGTGCATTGTCTTTGAGGATTCTGTCGCCGGCATCGAAGCCGCCCGCCGCGCCGGAATGAAGGTTGTAGTCGTTGCCACTTCTCTAAAACATGAAGACGTTGCTGAGAAGAAAGAGGTTTTACAGGCAATATCGACGTTCCGGGAATTGCTGTAATATTGATAAATATTCTGCGCTTGTGAGACTTATAGTGTGTAGGTCGCTCCGACACGTCGCTTGTAGGTTTTAGGTTGTAGATTGTAGGTCGCGCCTTCGGCGCTTGTAGGTGGTAGTTATCCACAAGCGAAGCGCCCTACAAACGACCTACCAGCGAATGAAATGAGCGACCAACATCCTACAAGCCTTGAAGAGGGGGCAACTGCCCGTTCGCGCAGCGAACACTGCCAGGGAACGTAGTGACCGCTCACTAGGAGCGTAGCGACGACTCACCCACTCGCCCGCTCCCAAGATCACCCGCTCTCAGAAGGGAGCGCAGCGACCGCTGCCCGCCAATTCAAAAATCCAATCACCAAAATCACTGCCGCTGCGCCAGCCTCCAACCAGGCGCGCAAATCTCCCGGAGGAGCCAGAAAGAAGAGAAGTGCCGCAGCAACTAGCAGAATGCTTTCCCAGATTTTTAAGCGACCGAACGCATATCCGGCAATGCCTGCAGCCAGCGGAACGATAGCAAAAAAGACTTTGGCCAGGGTGTAGAGGGTATTGCCCCAGCTAAACTCGCTACCGGGAGCTGCGAGAAGTAATAATTCCGGCTGCATCACAAAGGCATACGGTAAGGCAAATCCTACCAGTGCAAAGCGAAAAGCTGCCAGTCCGGTTTTCATGATTCCGGCTCCGGCAATAGCCCCGGCGGTATAAGCCGCCAGCGCAACCGGCGGTGTTACCATCGACATCATTCCAAAATAGAAGATGAACAGGTGAGCTGCCAGCGGAACGATGCCGAGATCACCGAGCACCGGTCCGATCAGGGTTGCCATCAATAGATAACAGACAGCAGAGGGCAGTCCCATACCTAAGATGATGGTTGAAATCATTAACAGAATCAGCGCCAGAACCAGGTTGTTTTCTGCCAGCGGAAGTAGCGTAGATGGCAATCGCGCTCCGATGCCGGTAAGCGATACCACGCCGATGATAATCCCAACACAGGCGGCTGCAGCAATTAGCGCAACGCCGCCGCGTGCGGCACGAACCATTGCATCTATAAAGCTTTTCAGGTTGAGTCGGGTATCTTCGCTAAACATGCTGACGATAACCGTTGCCAGCATACCAAGTGTTACGGCCCGGAAAGGCGTATAGCCCAGCAGCAGAAAAAAAAGCAGCACGGCGAATGAGCTGAAAAAAACGATGCCCTGCGAGCGCTTCGGTTCGGAGAGCTCTTTTGCTTCCGGCATGTCTTTGCTGGCACCAATTCGCCTTGCATAGAAGTGCACGATGAGTAGCAGGGCCGAGTAGTATAAAATCGCCGGCAGGATGGCTGCGCGGATAATTTCGAGGTAGGTAACCGCCGGTTGAATAATTTCCAGCATCATGTAGGCACCGGCACCCATAATCGGCGGTACGAGTGCACCACCGGAACTTGCAGCTGCTTCAATACCACCTGCAACGTGCGGCTTGAAGCCGGAGCTGCGCATCATTGGGATGGTAAAGGTGCCGGTCGTTGCAGTATTGGCAACAGCACTACCGGAGAGCGACCCCATTAGCCCGGAGCTGAGTACGGCGACCTTGGCAGGCCCACCGCTGGTTTTACGGAACATGCGTCCGGCCATGCTGATGATGTAGCCGGTTGCACCGGTATTTTCCAGCAGCGTTCCAAACAGAACGAACAGAAAGACATAGGTAAACATAACGTTTAGCGCAATGCCGAATACCCCCTGGCTATGCAGGAAAGTTTGGCTAACGATGCGGTTGAGATCATAACCGCGGTGTGGAAAGAGCCAGTCCGGCATTAGCTGGCCGTAAAAGGCATATAGCAAAAAGGTAATGGCCAGCAGCGGCAGGGTTGCACCGATACAGCGCCTGGTAGCTTCCAGAACCAGCAGCAACCCCAGAATACCAATACGATAGTCCCAGGCCGCTTCTGAACCGGCGCGATTACCGAGAGGCTGTCCGTTTAGCCAAAAGTTGCTGAACATCGACTCGCTTTGAACAAAAACGTAACCAAAGCAGACGACGATACCGCCTATCAAAATCCCATCAAGGAGACTGCCGAACAGCGTGTCTTTTAAAGATGCGGCTCCCGGGTTGGATAGGAAGACCAGCGTAAGGCCGAGCAGACCAAATATGGCCAGCCTGCCCTGTGGCGTCAGCATGGGATAGTTCACCTCTGCGATGATAAAGACGCAGAGGGCAACGGCTAAAATGGTGTATATGTTATTGCGCAATGGTATTCCGGTTTGCTATGATTATTCTTTCCAAAAACCGGCTTCTTTATAATAACGAATAGCGCCCGGGTGAAACGGGATACCGGTATTTCGCACGATGTTGTTTTGGTTGATTGCTTTACCGGCCGGATGGCGCTCAACTACACTGGCGCGATTCTGATACAGCACCTTGGTGAATTCATAAACCATATCTTCATCTACGCTGGCGGATGAAATAAGCTGCATGGAGCCAACGTTCAGACCTTCGTATGCTTCATCCTGTCCTTTATAAACCCCTGCCGGTATGCTGGCCAGGCCAAAGAAAGGATAGTCTTTGATAAGCTGCTGGCGAGCTGCTTCATCAAAAGGAATCAGCAGGATATCCTGAGATGTCGATGCCTGCACAATTGACTGTGTCGGCACTGCTCCACCCAGAAATGCAGCATCAGCAGACCCGTCGGCCAGCATGTCTACAGCGCCAAGCTGAGTATTGTTCAGGGCTGTAAAGTCTTCATAGGTAACGCCGTGTGCTTTCAGAATGGGTTGAATAAAATATTCGAATCCTGCACCGGCCGGGCCAACAACGACGCGTTTGCCTTTGAGGTCGGCAAGAGAAGTAATGCCGGAGGATTTTGTGGTAATAAACATGGCGATATTGGGTGCCAGGGTCATAATAGATCGGGTGCTGTAATTTTTATCCCAGGCGCCCTCTCCCCGCGTTGCAAAGTAGGAAATAGCCGCATTGCCCAGAGCAAAGTCGAGCTCGCCGCTTTCCAGTCTGCGAATATTTTCCTGGGTGCCTTTTGTTGCTTCGGAAGATACCTGCCAGTTATCGGCCGATTTTGCCTCATTTACAACCAGGGCAATTGCCCCGCCAACGACGTTAAAAGCACCTCCGGGAGGAGCTGTTCCAACACTCAGAAACTGTCGTTTTGCTGTTGATCCTTCTTCTGAGCCCCCACCACACGATACCAGAAAAAACAGGGTAAGTAGTGCTGCAAATATGGAAATTAGATTAGATGGTCTGCGCATAAATTCTCCGGGTTTCTTTGATTTGCCTACGATGGAACCTGTGATGAGTTTCGTGGCGGTTAGAGTTGCTGTAAAAGTAGCCCAAAAATATGGGGAATGCAATAGAGACAGAATACAGAGCACAGACCGCTTCGCTGTCAGAACCAGAGCGGGTGAGCGGGCGAGGGGGAGAGCGGGTGTTACAGATATCAGAACACAGATCGCTCGTTGCACTTGCTGTCGGATGTCTGACTCCCGACCTCTACCGTCCGACTTCGGACTCTGAACTTCGAACTCTGAACTTTGAACTTCTAGTAAATTTCGCCCAATAGGCGTTTCTTTTTCTTGTTACTTGATTCTAAAGATTTAACTATGTAAATTTTGCACGGTTTGTTTATACCCGATAACCCAAATAAAACAACCCAGCTGAAAGTACCGGATGTCTAAAATTGCTGTTTTTTGGTTTCGACGTGATCTTCGTCTGGAAGATAACGTTGGCCTACATGCCGCGCTGAAGGGTGAATTACCCGTTCTGCCTCTCTTTATTTTCGACTCGAATATTCTCGATGCTCTTCAGGATCGCGATGATCGTAGGGTTGAATTTATCCACCATCATCTTACTGAAATGCAGCAAACGCTTCACGAGTCGGGTAGCTCACTACTGGTTGTGCACGGTAAGCCGCTGGAGGTCTGGCAAAACCTGCTGGCGGAGTTTGATATCGCAGCTGTGTATACCAATCATGATTATGAACCTTACGCGACCAAACGTGATGAAGCTGTTCAAGAGCTGCTGGAGTCCAAGGGTGTCTCGTTTCAAACATATAAAGATCAGGTGATCTTTGAAAAGACCGAGATATTATCTGGTCAGGATAAACCTTACACTGTCTATACACCATACAAAAATAAATGGCGCAGCTTGCTAATGGGTGAGCACATCCGCTCGCATCCATCTGAAGAAGTCGAAAACTTTTTGCCGGTAAAGTCGTTTGAAATTCCTTCTTTGGAATCGATGGGCTTCGTGGCAACGGGACAGGAATTTCCTTCTGCAGATTTGCGGGAAGAACTGGTGCGAACCTATCACGATACTCGGAATATCCCTTCAATCGAAGGAACAACCCGGCTCAGTGTGCATCTGCGGTTTGGTACAATTAGCATACGCCGATTGGTTCGCAGAGCGTTGGAACTTAATGAAACCTGGTTGGATGAGCTGATCTGGCGCGAATTTTTTATGATGATCCTGTGGAATTTTCCGCAAGTTGTTGATCAGCCGTTCAAGGAAAAATACAGCGATATCCCCTGGCGCAATAATGAGCGCGAGTTCCAGGCATGGTGTGATGGCAAAACCGGTTACCCCATTGTAGATGCTGGGATGCGTGAGCTGAACGAAACCGGATTTATGCATAATCGCGTTCGCATGATTACCGCCAGCTTCCTGGTGAAGCATCTGCTGGTAGATTGGCGAAAAGGAGAACGCTACTTTGCGCGCAAACTGCTGGACTTTGAGCTGTCGGCCAATAATGGTAACTGGCAGTGGTCTGCCGGCTGCGGTTGCGATGCGGCACCGTATTTTCGCGTATTTAATCCATATACGCAGGTAAAAAAGTTTGACCCGGAATTGAAATACATCAAAAAGTGGGTGCCGGAGCTAAATTCGCTGGATTATCCGAATGCTATTGTTGAGCATAAATTCGCTCGGGAACGCGTATTGAAGACGTATAAGGATGCTCTGGAGAGTTATGTCGGGTGATGGTTAGCAGTACCACCCCCTCGGCTGCGCTCGGGGAGCGGGCAACGGGCAACGGGCAACGGGCAACGGGCAACGAGTTTTGCTATTGCACGAGTCTGAGTCAAGTTGAAAGTTTAGTCACCGATCACCGATCACCGATCACCGATCACCGATCACCGATCACCGATCACCGATCACCGATTTAAATGAAGCATAGATATGAGAATATTTCTACTAATAACATTCATGCTAATTGCCGGCTGCGTACCGGATGCTCCCAGAGAGAATCCGCTTGATAGCGTTTCCAGCGGTAGTATTGAGGGATGGGCATTCTCGTTTTATCAGCCGCGTGATCCGCTTGCCGGAGTGAAGGTGACTCTTCAGCCAGTCGGACGATTTGTTTTCACTGATGATAATGGCCGTTTTGAATTTACCGGGATCCCGGCAGGGCAATATCGGGTCATTGCCGAGCGACCGTTGTTTCAACCGGATACGCTGATCGTTGATTTGCCGGTAAACGGAAGTCTCTCCGACCGTAACTTTGTACTGAATGGTCTGCCGGAAATTCGAAACTTCAGATATTTCAGCCGGAATATCGACACCACAATTCCCGGTCGCTTTGTTGAGGCCGTGATTACACTTGATGCTGAAGACTCGGATGGCAACTTCGATTTGGACAGCCTGATTGTAGATATACCGCAAATTCCGTTTCGCCGTACTGCAAATCGGGTTGCACCGGGGCGCTTTGAGCTGATCATTCCAGATACTGATCCGGCATTCAATTTGAGTCTTATACCGCTTGTTGAAAAGAATGCATTTTTTACGCTTACCGATCAGCCGGGAAGTCGGGTGACGTCAGGACCCTTTTCGCTACGAAGAATAATCGATGATATTCCGCTGGCGCTTTCGCCGGTGCAGGCTGATACGGCAAACAGCCGACCGTTGTTTAGCTGGCATTCTTTTTCCGCTGGCTTTAGCTATACGTTTACTCTTGAAGTGGTGCGATTGAATTTGGGTATTCCGGTTGAAGTGCAGCGTGTAAAAAATATACCGCCGTCTACACTTCAACTTGCCTGGCCCGATACGCTTCCCGGACTCCAGGTGGGCCGTTACGAATGGACAATCGGCGTTGAAGATAATATTGGTAACATCAGCCGCTCGCGGGAACGATTCCTGGTTATTTCAAACTAGCGTAGAAAGTAGAGACCATTAATGGCAAATTCATTAAACATTCCGGAGCAGTACCTATCCGCACTTATTGAGGTTAGCGCCGAGATCAATTCTATCAAAGATCCGGATACGCTGCTTTCCCGTATTTTGGATATTGCTATTAATCAGCTTTCCGCCGAGCGAGGGTTTGTTCTGTTAAAAGAAGAAGAAACCGGAGAGCTGATTCCGAAAGCCTCAAAAACGGCAGAGGCCGACAATAACGCCGATACCAGCGAAATTTCCTCAACGGCCATTGAGAGCGTTATAAAAGCACATAAGCCAATTCTTACCTTTGATGCGCTCACCGATGAACAATTCGATCAATCCCATAGCGTGGTGATGCAGAAAATTCGCTCCATTGCCTGCGTACCGCTTAAAATTAAGGGTACACTAATTGGTGCGATCTATATTGATAGCCGCAATCAGAAGGCTCGCTTCACGCAAAAAAGCCTCGACTTCCTGGCAGCATTCGCCAATCAGGCCGGAATAGCAATCGAAAATGCTCGCCTGCTGGAATCACTTCGTCAGGAAAACGAGGTGCTGAAGGAAGAAGTGAATCGCATCTATGCTTTTAAAGAGCTGGTGGGTTCAAGCAAAGCTATGTTGCCGGTATTCGATATGATTAAGAAGGTGGTTGATAATTCTACTACCGTTCTGATCGTCGGTGAGACAGGAACCGGTAAAGAGCTGATTGCAAGGGCAGTCCACTATAACGGTATTCGTAAGGATAAGCCGTTTATACCGGTAAACTGCGCGGCCTTACCAGAGAATTTACTTGAAAGCGAACTGTATGGTTATAAGAAAGGTGCTTTTACCGGTGCCAATACTGATAAAAAAGGATTGATCGAAGTTGCCGACACCGGTACGCTTTTTCTGGATGAAATTGCGGAAATACCGATGAGCCTACAGGCCAAGCTGCTGCGCTTCCTGCAGGAAAAAGAGATTATGCCGATCGGTGGCGCAGCTCCCAAAAAGGTAAACGTTCGTATCATCGCCGCTACCAATCGCAATCTGGCGGATGAAGTACGAGAAGGCCGCTTCAGGGAAGACCTCTATTATCGTCTCAGCATTATTCCAATAAATTTGCCGCCGCTACGAGAGCGTAAAAGTGACATTCCACTACTAGCCGATCACTTCTTAAAGAAATTCGCAACCGATACCGGAAAGCGCATTAATGGTTTTGAAGAAGAGGTGATGGGATCCTTAAAAAGCTACGGCTGGCCGGGAAACGTGCGTGAGCTTGAGAACGCAATTGAGCGTGCCGTTGTTTTAGCGTCGGGCAATAAAATTCAGGAATCCGATGTAATTGTGCGTGGACTTGAACAGCAAAATCGTATCGAGTCCGGCATGACGCTTGACGATGTTTCCAGAATATTACTGACCAAAACATTACGAGCTTGTGAGGGGAATAAAACACGAGCTTCAGATATGATGGGTGTTTCTCTGCGCTGGGTACACTATAAAACAAAAGAATGGGATATACAGGACTAAGATGCAGCTTCCTTTTTCACAAATAGGCGATGTACAGCTTACGGATATTCTTTATGCAGGTCCGTACAATCTTGTTGTAATTGGCGAACAGTCCAATTTACAGCGGCGCGTATTGGTTAAATTGCTCCGGCCAGGTCTGGAGGGGGAAGAAGATCGCATTAAGCGCTTTCAGAAAGAAGCGCGGGCCTGTGCTCGGCTAAAGCATCCACATATTGTTGATGTGCATAAACTGGGTGAGGAACAGGGCTATCATTACATCATCCTGGAGTATGTTGATGGGTTAAATCTTGAAGAACTTGTGGAAAAAAATGGCCCGGTCGATGACTCACTGCTTTTACAAATAGCCGATGAAATTTTACAGGCACTGGTTTATGCTCATGGTTCAGGAGTTACCCATCGCGATATTAAACCAGCCAATGTTTTACTTGGCCTCGATGGCAGAGTTAAGGTTACAGACTTTGGTCTGGCGAAGGTGGAAGGAGATGCAACCGTAACGCATCAGGATTCGATGGTAGGTTCACCGGCTTACATGTCACCAGAGCAAATTACCGGTGATAGCCCTGATGGACGTGCGGATTTGTTTTCGCTGGGCTGTTTGCTTTATGAGTTGCTAACTGGTAAACAGGCTTTTGAAGGTGATAGCTTTACGGCTTGTCTCCATAAGATTTTAAACGAAGAGCCGGTTCAAATTTCTGAATATCGTAGTGATGTCAGTTCTGAGCTCTCTGCCTTTATAATGAAGCTGATGGCAAAACGTGCCGAGGAGCGCTGGGCATCTGCAGAGGATGCACTTTCCGCATTACGGGCCCTTGAGATTAGATCTGCCAAAGATACTTCTCATCAGCTGAAGCAGATTGCCAATGAGCATCAGCGCGTTCTGAAACCGACAGCTAAAATCGCACAACAGTCTGTATCTCAAAAAACGTCCCGCAGATGGACGGCCTGGACGGGTAGTGCTGCAATAGCTGGACTGTTGCTGGTAGGTGCTATACTGCTTCAGCAATCGTTTGCAGCCAGAGACTCGTCTACGCCACTGCCGATTTCACCTGCGGATACGAGCATCATATTGGATGAGAAACCTATTTTGGCTGAAGAAGCTAAGGTTGTAAATATTCCATTAGAGGTTGACACAGCTCCACCAAAGGAAGAAAAATTCTCAACTACGGATGCTCAAACGCCGAATAACGCCATCGTTAACGACCTGCCGTTGGAACAACCAGATACTTCGCTTGTAACAGCAGTCGTTCCGAAGACCGGAAAGTTACGACTGAACATTGAACCCTGGGCAACGGTCTTTATTGATGAAGAACAGATTGAAGAACGAGCTTCCGAACTTGAACTTGATTTGGCTGTCGGCAGTCATACGGTTCGTTTGGTGCACCCGAACTTCCCGCCCAGCGTAAAGTTTATTGATATTGAGCCCGGAAATATGCGCGAGTTCAACTGGTCTTTTTTTAATAATATGGGCTATTTGGAATTATCGGTTCGTCCCTGGGCCGATGTATACTTAAATGATAAGCTTTACGGCACTACCCCTCTGAACAAACCCCTCATGTTACCACCTGGTTCTTACTTGCTTGAGTTGCGCCACCCGCAGAGTACGCGAAAGGATCGTATTGTAATTACCAAAGGTGATACTCTTACCAGACGCGTTACGCTGAGTTTGCAGTAGTCTTTAAAAATAGTTTTCAAAATTTCAGAGTTTTCTACGAATAAAGACTGCTCCATTCTAACAATGCTCCAGTCTGGCTGCGAGAGTCTGAAAATTTCGAAATTGCACATTTCAGCGATGCTTCCCTCCTGAAGCGCCCTAATGAAGGCTGCTAGTGAGGAAAGCGTATTTTATTTAGCAAATTTTCAAAATTCTCAGAGAATTAAGGAATAGTACTATATAGAGTTGCCCCCAGACTGCTCCATTCTAACAATGCTCCAGTCTGGTTTTAAAAATCGGAGGAGGTCAAATTGATGCGAATTTTAATATCCTTATTCTGTGCTTTATTTTTCTCTGGATGCTTTTCGATTCAAGTTCCTCTTAACGTTCCTCCCAAGATCCATTATTTCTCGGATAATGAGTCAAATAAACCAGAGAAAGTATCTGTGGATAGTAGTAAGTCCACTATCTTCGCTCCGGCTTTATTGTGGGGAGGAGCTGGTTATTTGCTTGGTGCTGGCAGTTACGATGATGGGCGTGTTGAGCCATCAATTCGAGAAAGGTTAGTGAGTCCACATGCTATCGGTTGGGGAAGTGTTGGGGGTGTAATGGGTGTGGTTTTAGGTCATCAAAAATGGAAAAGAGGGATTACTGTTCAAACTACCGAGAGGGATGTTAGGAAAGAAAAACTACGCTCGAGAAAAATCTCAAAGAGGCTCGTTTACATATCGGGTGGAATAGGAATGTTAGTGGGTGGAACTTTCGGATATATATATGTTCAGGAAAACCACGATTATTATTCGGGGCCTTTGAAAACGTCCAATAAAATTATTGGCACAGTTGGAGGAGGTGTGGGTGGTATAGCTTTTGGATCCTTGGGAGGGATCATATTGTCAGGATTAAGGTGATTTTTCAATCACTCCCCAGCGGTAGAAGAATGACTCTCATTCTCAGAAACTATATCTTGCCTTTGCTATGAACGGTATGTGCAACATCCTGAATTTCTGTTCGCATACCACGGTATATGCATTTACCGCATTATATATTTGGAAGACCAATCTCAACTTCTTAAAAAGAACCTAAGGGGAAATCTGTCCAGGTATCAGTGATAAAGCCAAAAGGAAAACAGATGAGTCACTATGTTATTTTACTCCTCATTGCTGCATTGAATACCAGCTGTTTGTCAGTTCGTATTCCTCTAAATGTTCCCCCCAAGACCCACGTTTTTTCAGAAGATGAAATAGGCGATAAGAAAAATTTAACGTTTGATAGCAGCAAGACATCCATATTAGTTCCTGTATTACTCATTGGCGGCACTGGCTATGTTCTGGGTGCAGCAAGTTACAATGAAGGGATGCGGCCTTCGGCTCGCGAAAAGTTTCAAAGTTACAATGCTATCGCCGGAGGAAGTATTTGCGCGATGTTTGGTCTAGCTGTTGGCTATAGTCAATGGAAAAACAGAATCACAAATCGTAGCTATTCCAAAGATCAGCAATCCGTAGCATCCGGCTATGACGATAGGATTCCGGAAAGAAACATTATGAAGTGGACCTTAGCCGGAACCGGGATCGGTTATGCGCTGGGAAGCTTAACGTATGGTAGTCATAATAGAAATTTCTCTAGCCGGGCATGGCTGGGAAAAGGTTCTTTTATTGGAGCTATGTTGGGAGCTGGATATGGGAACATGTTTGTTCGAGGCCTGAACCGTAAGTCATTAACTCAATTGCCGGAAAGTCTGTCGGAGTCGAAAATTGTAAATGAACCAAACATATCCAGGTAACTTATTAACCTATTCAGCGTCTTAGGCCTAAGCTATGGAGATAAAGATGCGGCTTTTTTTCTTAATTCTAAGTATTTCCTGTTTCTTAAGCGGTTGCTTTTCGGTGAGTATTCCTCTGAACAGACCTATAGAAAACCACAGACAAATAATTAATAGTACTAAGGCCGTAAAAGATTCTCTGAACAAAAAGCAAAATATATCCACAAAGAAAGCGGCTTTACTTGGGGCGTTAATGTTGGGAAGCATCTCTTTCTTGTATGTGAGTAGCACACAATACGAGCCCATTGAATCCGGGGTGATTTTTGCAGCGGGAATCGGCGGTGGGGCCATTTTGGGACATGAAATTGCAAAGGGAAAAATAAAAAGACAAAGAGAATCACGTTATAATGCGAAAACTATTTTCTCCTTAAATACGCATTTTATTATGGAACCGCAGAGTAATAAGATTGGAGAAAATATGGTTTGGCAAAAGCAGATCGTTAAAGCTGAGGATAAATATGTTAATCATGGACTTGCCGATAAAGCTTTAAGCGGTTTTATAGGATATTCGTTAGGATCTCTATTGCGAGGAAAAGATGCTAACTCTCAGAAATAGCATGTGACGAAATTCGGAACTTTTTTGGGGCAAATTGTTTTTTCCTGCGTATATTATAAGGCCCTGAAATAACTGATAACCCTATGAGTCCATGCGTATCCGTAGATTCCCCCAAAACATCTTTATTCTTATCTTTTTGATGCTCTCCTCGCCATTGTGGGCGCAATCAGAAGGACTTGCCGATCAGTTAAAAACCGCGTACGATAATTTTAGTTATGAGGCATTGGATAGCCTTCTATCCGATGCATTGGTACAACCGCAGCAATATAACAACACTACCCAAGTGGCCATTTATCGCTATGGAGCGATCCGCCGGGTTCAGGAGGGGGATAGTGAGGTTGCACGAAGCTACTTTCGGCAGATGCTGGATCTCGATCCCACCATTGAACTGGATCCGGTAACAACCTCTCCCAAAGTGCTACTGGTATTTCAGCAGGCAAAGCTCGATTACACCGCCGGTATTCAGGAACGCCTTAATGCGATTGAAAAGGCAATGGCATTTGAAAAAGAGAATCGCCCCTGGCGTTCCCTGATTTTTCCCGGATGGGAACAGTATAGACGTGGCTATAAGCTAAAAGGTGTTACCTGGGCTGTGCTCGGCACAGCAGCAATTGCCGGTACGGTTCAATCGGTCCTAACAACGCGGTCACGTTTTGATACTTATATTGATGAAACAGATAGAAGCCTTCTGGAAGAACGCTACAATAGCTACAACGATGCCTACAAAAGTCAGTTTTATTGGGGATATGCACTCGCATCTGTATGGCTAGCTTCTCATATCGATGCTATTTTCTTTAGCCAGGTGAAAGTAGAGAACCTTTCACTACAATCGAATGGTTCAACACCAGTTGTAAAACTCTCCATTTCTTTTTAAACGCTCAATACGCTCATCTTTCGCAAATTCTGCAAAGTGTGCTGCAAATTTTGCAGTATTCGACGTTCCTATAATTTCTCTCCAAAACATAGCGGCAGCCTAAGTTGTTTGAAAACAAGTTTTTGTGTTGTTGATTTCTGTGTTGGCATGACCTTTGAATGCAAAACGGGCATGAGCGATATTTTATGAAAACAACCTGCATCTTTTGAGGTTTAACCCACTTGAAGAGATGTATTCATTATAGATCGTCGTGTAACCTAAATAACCAAACCCTAATTATCGGAGGCTTCTATGAAGTTTACTGGATTACTAAAAGGATTGCTGATCGCCGCATTCTTATTGCCCCAGGCAATATTTGCGCAGGCCGAAACAGCTGAAATCATTCGCGCCACGGATTATAAAACGGCAGAACCCGGAGAGCGTGAATCAAGAATTGAACAAAATGTTAAGTTTGAAGAAATTTTTGATACGACAATTCTTCCATTAGGATGGCAAATTATTGATAATGATGGAAGCGGTACAGGTATCGATTTCCGCCAGGAAGTAAATTTCCTAAGCGGGGATTCTGTGCGTGCTGAAGCTGGTCAAAGCTTTTTTTACAGCAATTTTAACAATGCAAACGGCAGCGGATTAATTGATGAATATATAATCACTCCAAAATTGCCGGTTGTTGAAGCAGGCGATAGCCTAATATTCTATGCTGGTGCCATTGGTGGCCAGTTTGATGACTCCCTGCGGGTGTGGGTATCTACAACAGATAGTTCACTGGGAAGTTTTACGGATCAAATAGCATATTTTAAGGTCGATGGACCAGCTGGTGCCTGGAATCGATATGCGTTTGACATGTCTGCATATGCAGGTACACAGCCCTTCGTAGCAGTAAACTATTATATCGTAGATGGTGGCCCGGTTGGTACGGATTCCGATAATATCTGGATTGATCACTTCATCCACAAAGGCGCCTCAGCTCCTACTGCACGCGTGCAGGTCATTCACAATGCCGCCGATCCGGCAGCAGCACTTGTTGATATCTACTTGAATGGAACCGAGCTTCTGCCGGACTTTGCTTTCCGTGATGCTTCTCCATTCATCGATGCACCGGCTGGCGTTCCGCTGAATATTGGTGTCGCACCGGGCAATAGTGGAGGCGTAGCCGATACGCTGGTGAACTTTGTTGCCACGCTTACTGCTGGCGAAACCTATGTAGTTGTTGCAAACGGCGTACTGGATCCGAGTGGATTTGCTCCGAACCCGGACGGACGAAGCACTGGTTTTGGCCTATTTATCAATGCCGCCGGGCAAGAAGCTTCTACAGATCCGAACACAGTAGAATTTTCAGCTCTTCACGGCTCAACCGATGCACCCACCGTTGACGTGGATGCACGTGGCGTTGCCACCCTTGTTAATGATGCAGCTTATGGTGATATCACTGGTTATGCTGGTGTGCCGGCTGCAGAATATATTCTTGATGTAAAAGATGCTTCCGGTACGGTTACGGTTGCTTCTTTTGCCGCTGACCTTTCCGGTCTTGCCGGTGGTGCAGCACAGGTCTTTGCATCCGGATTTTTAACTCCGGCCAATAATCAAAACGGTCCGGCTTTCGGACTCTTTGCAGCGCTGCCAAATGGTGATGTTGTTGAGTTTCCCGCAATAACAACGGCCCGTGTTCAGGTGATTCACAATGCTGCCGATCCGGCTGCGGCAGTAGTAGACGTGTATCTGGACGGTACTGAGTTGCTGCCTGATTTTGCCTTCCGCGATGCAACCGCATTTATCGACGCTCCGGCCGGTACTCCGATTAACATTGGTGTAGCTCCTGGAAACAGCGGTGGTGTAGCGGATACGCTGGTGAACTTTGTTGCCACGCTAACCCCGGGCGAAACCTATGTCGTTATCGCAAACGGTGTTCTGGACCCAAGCGGATTTGCTCCGAACCCGGATGGACGTAGCACTGGCTTTGGTCTGTTTATCAATGCTGCTGGACAGGAAGCGTCTTCCGACCCGAATACGGTTGAATTTTCAGCTCTGCACGGCGCAACCGACGCACCGACAGTAGACGTTGATGCCCGTGGTGTTGCAACATTGGTAGACGATGCTGCATACGGCGATATTACCGGCTACATTGGTGTCCCTGCTGCAGAATACATTCTTGATGTAAAAGATGGAAGCGGAGCAGTAACGGTCGCATCCTTCGCCGCTGATCTTTCAGGGCTCGCCGGCGGAGCCGCTACTGTCTTCGCTTCCGGATTTTTAACCCCGGCGAGTAATCAGAATGGTCCTGCTTTTGGACTGTTTGCCGCACTGCCGAATGGTGATGTAGTAGAATTCCCGGCTCTTACAACGGCCCGTGTTCAGGTGATTCACAATGCTGCCGATCCGGCTGCAGCAGTAGTAGACGTATATCTGGACGGCACTGAGTTGCTTCCTGATTTTGCCTTCCGCGATGCAACCGCATTTATCGACGCTCCGGCCGGCACTCCGATTAACATTGGTGTAGCTCCCGGAAACAGCGGTGGTGTAGCCGATACGCTGGTGAACTTTGTTGCCACGCTAACCCCGGGCGAAACCTATGTTGTTATCGCAAACGGTGTTCTGGATCCAAGCGGATTTGCTCCGAACCCGGATGGACGTAGCACTGGCTTTGGTCTGTTTATCAATGCCGCCGGACAGGAAGCATCTTCCGATCCAGCTACAGTTGAATTTTCCGCTCTGCACGGCTCCAGCGATGCACCGACAGTTGATGTGATTGCCCGTGGTGTAGCGACGTTGGTAGATGATGCTGCCTACGGTGATATCACCGGTTATCAAGGTGTGCCTGCCGCAGCTTATATACTTGATGTAACCGATGCTAGCGGAACGAACGTTGTCGCAAGCTTTGCTGCCGATCTGTCCGGTTTGGCTGGTGGAGCAGCACAAGTATTCGCATCGGGCTTCCTGACGCCTGGAAATAATCAGAACGGCCCTGCTTTTGGACTGTTTGCTGCGCTGCCGAATGGCGACGTTGTTGAATTCTTACCGGCAACCGGTATAGAGGATGATCTGCTGGATGGCACGATTAATAGCTTTGAGCTGGAGCAGAACTATCCGAATCCTTTCAACCCGTCAACCACGATTCGCTATGCGATTCCGCAGACCAGCGAAGTGTCTATCAGCATTTACAATATTGCTGGACAGAAAGTAGCCACTCTGGTAAATGAGCGACAGAATGCCGGTGTATACACCGTGGATTTCAACGCAAGTCAGTTCCCGTCTGGTGTCTACTTCTATCAAATTAATGCAGGAGAATATATCTCGGCCCGTAAAATGGTGTTATCCAAATAACCCAAGGGAAGAGAAGCGGAGAGGGATGGCCCGATTTATCGGGCTGTCCTCTCTCTAACAAATTGCATTTCCTGCATAGCGCACTGCAAATATTGCAGTGCGTTTTTTTATTGTATCCCCCAAAAAAACATCTAAGACAATACTAAACAGCTGTTTAGCGCTATACGCTTTATAGGCGTTATAATTGGCATAAAAATTGTCCCTAATTATGATGACAAACCTCCTGATATTAGATAGGAAGTTGAGTTCACTGATTTTGAAAATGACGTACGGTTGATTATCTTTTTATAGGGAACAGGCGATACGTCGGGAGTCGTTAATTATATAGCAGAAATGCAAACGTTGTTTTATTAAACCCAACAGACGCCATGAAATATCATATATATAGTATTCGTATAGCTCTAATCTTGCTTTTTCTATTATCTGCTTCGTTGTATTCACAAGTTGCTGACTGGAAAGAGCTAAACTCGCCTTTGCCTGCTTCAGTTACCTCCATTGAAGCGGCTGAAAACAATAATGATATTATCGCGACTAATTCAGCACGTGATAAATTCTGGATATCATCTGATAAAGGTGAAAGTTGGAGCACAGTACCCAGCTCATCTAGCATAAACAAAAAAAGTTTGTTGGTAACTCTGTCCGCCAGAGTTGAAGCATTGGCAAAGCAAAAGACTCGACTTTTGACGATACCGGAGCTTCTGGAAGATGCCAATAAAATTGCTATTGCTTCAGACAACACCCTCTTTGCAATAAGCAAACAGAACCGCATCGTTGCGATTCCTGCCAATGCAAATACATGGTCGGATATTACCGGATTAATTGCTGTTGAAGACATTACGCATTTGGTTTCCAGCGGTAATAGTCTGATAGCGTTGAGCACCGATCGAAGTATTGTGATACTTGATTTAAGCGAAAGCTATTCGAACGAAACCGATTGGCTACACTCCGATCTTAATGATGTTATTGTAAATGCAATGATCAGTACGTCGGCAGGTCTTTTTGTAGCGAGTGATACCGGCGGTATTTTCTTTTCGGCAAATGGCATTACAAATTGGACGAAGCGTAATAACGGTATCATTGGGCTCAATGTAATAGAGCTTCTTGAAGGAAACTCCGGGCGTTTGTTTGCCGCCACAAACGGCACGGGAATTTTTCGTAGTGATGATGATGGAGTAAGCTGGATCTCTTCCAGTAGCGGTTTGGCTGGTCAGATCGTTATTTCAATGACGATGAGCCCGAATGGAGATATCTACGCAGGCACAGTTTTCGGTGGCGTTTATCGCTCTGCTGATAATGGTGAAACGTGGCAGAGTAAATCCGACCCAACGCTTTTTAGCACAATTGTCTATAAAATGGCTGCCGGTCAAAATGGTGACATATATGCCGGAACGGCCGGCGAAGGTCTGTATCGATCACAGGATAGTGGTGAAAACTGGGAAATGATCGGACTATCCGGTATTGATGTGCGCACACTGAAGCCTGACATAACCGGCGGTTTCCTTGCAGGCGCCTGGTTTGATGGCATCTACCGCTATTCAGGCGTAAACTGGACGCAAATTGCGCTGCCGAACACCCACGTAATGGATATCATTGAAGCAGGCCCTTATCTCTTTGCTGCGAGCCATGGAGCCGGTATCTTTCGCTCTGAAGACGATGGCAATTCCTGGCAAAGCTATAACTCCGGCCTTAGCAATGGCGGTGTATGGTCTTTCGTTCAGGACAATAGCGGATATGTTTTTGCCGGCACGAATGGTAGCGGTGTTTTCCGAACCCAGGCTGCTGTGCTAACCGGGGTTGAGCCGCAAGATGCTTCCCGTTTACAGTCTTTCGAATTGAAACAGAACTATCCGAATCCGTTTAATCCGTCTACGCAGATCGAATTTACGCTGCAAAAGTCCGGCGCAGTATATTTAGACGTGATTGATGCAATTGGTCGCACTGTGGCCGTTTTGATTAATGACAGTCGCTCTGCCGGTCAGTATCGCGTATCCTTCGACGGTAGCGGAATCGCCAGTGGTATATATGTATATCGCATGCAGTTTGACGGCAGAACCGAAATTCGGAAAATGCTGCTGGTTAGGTAATTTGCCTGACGCAAAAGGAGCAGTTTTCAAAACTGCTCCTTTTGCCCTTCAAAACTGCTCCTCTTTGCCCTTCAAAACTGCTCCTTTTGCCCTTCAAAACTGCTCCTTTTGCGTCAAAACTGCACCTTTTTGCCTTTCAAAACTGCTCTAGTTTCCTTTCTTCAAACGACTTGAATTTAACCTTTCCAAATCACTCTTTTTCCTCCGGGTACCTTCTGAAAAAAGAATAGCAAGTCATTGAAAAATGATTTAATTTCGATTGCATTTGGCATGAACAGGCGCGCTCTTGCGCGGATGTTAGGGGAGAAATAACTATTATTACATAACCAATATAAGAGAGTGCCATGAGTAAGCTTAAAGCGAATATCAGGGGTTTCGAGCCCTTCCAGTCAAGGCATTTAAATCAAAATTCCACCGATTTGTCTGCCATGCTGCAAAAAATCGGGGTTGCCTCACTGGATGAACTAATTGATAAAACCGTCCCTAAATCCATCCGTATGGATAAGCCGCTTAATATCGCCGAGGCACAGAGCGAACATCACTTCCTGGGCGAGCTGAAGACCACTGCAGCAAAAAATAAAATCTATAAATCCTATATCGGCATGGGATATCATGATTGTATTGTGCCGAATGTTATTTTGCGCAACGTGCTGGAAAACCCGAGCTGGTATACATCCTATACGCCTTATCAGGCTGAAATTTCTCAAGGCCGACTTGAGGCCCTGATAAATTATCAGACGGCAGTCGCCGATCTAACCGGAATGGAAATATCGAATGCATCTCTGCTGGACGAAGGAACTGCTGCTGCCGAAGCAATGGTGCTGCTGCATAGGGCCAGAAGTGGTGCCAAGCGTAAGCAGGATGCAAATACGTTTTTAGTTTCCGATAGCTGTCTTCCGCAAACCATCGACATCATGACAACACGTGCTGAACCGATGGGGATTGAGCTTCGTATTCAGCCCGCATCCGAGTTTAATTTTGATGAAGGCGTTTTTGGAGCCTTACTGCAGCACCCGGATCTTGATGGTGAGATACATGATTATACGGATTTAATTTCAAAGGCTCATGAGAATGATGTGCTGGTGACCATTGCAGCAGACTTGTTGAGCCTTGCGCTGCTGAAATCTCCCGGTGAAATGGGAGCTGATGCAGTAGTCGGTTCCGCTCAGCGTTTTGGTGTACCAATGGGATATGGTGGGCCACACTCTGCATTCCTCGCCACCAAGGAGGCCTACAAAAGACAGCTGCCGGGACGTCTTATCGGTGTATCGGTTGACCGTCATGGAAATAAGGCCTATCGCATGGCACTGCAGACGCGTGAGCAACATATCCGTCGTGAGAAGGCAACGTCAAACATTTGTACTGCGCAGGTACTTCTGGCAAATATGGCTGGTTTCTACGCCGTTTATCACGGCCCTGAAGGGCTGATCGAAATTGCCGAACGTATCCATGCTCAGGCTAAGATAGTAACTGCAGAGCTCGATAAGCTAGGTTTTAAGCAAACCAATAAGAATTACTTCGACACCATTAAAATCGAACTTGGCAATATTAAACGCGAAGCGTTAAATGAGCTTGCCCTGGCTGCAGAAATAAACTTCCGCTATATAGATGCCGGCAATGTCGGTATTGCGGTGAATGAGACAACAGACCTGGATGATGTACAGGCCATCGTTGATGTGTTTGCAAAAGCTGCCGGAAAATCCACCGGTCAGGTAGACCTCGACAGTTATAGCGATCAACAGCTAACGTTCGACAACCAGGAACTGCGACGCAGCACCGGCTTTATGGAGCACCCGGTTTTCCATAGCTATCGCAGCGAGACCGACATGATGCGATATATTAAGTCGCTCGAAGAAAAAGATCTGTCCTTAACCAATAGTATGATCCCTCTGGGTTCCTGTACCATGAAGCTCAATGCAGCAGCTGAACTTATTCCCGTCACCTGGCCGGAGTTTGGTAAGCTACACCCATTTGCACCGACAGACCAGGCAGCTGGGTATACCCAAATCTTTTCTGAACTTGAAGAGATGCTTTGCGAGATTACCGGCTTTGATGCCGTTTCCCTACAGCCGAATTCCGGTGCTCAGGGAGAGTATGCCGGGATGATGGTTATTCGCGCCTATCATTACGATCGCGGCGATACGCATCGAAATGTTGCGCTTATCCCATCCTCTGCTCATGGTACGAACCCTGCCAGCGCGATTATGGCTGGAATGAAGGTTGTCGTCGTAAAATGTGAAGATAATGGAAATATCGACCTGCAGGATCTTCGGGAAAAAGCCGAGGCGAATGCCAACGAACTTTCCTCTCTGATGATTACGTATCCATCGACCCACGGGGTGTTTGAAGAAACCGTCCAGGAAGCTTGCGATATCGTCCATGAATTTGGCGGACAGGTGTATATGGATGGAGCCAATATGAATGCGCAGGTTGGCATTACGAATCCGGGGCTTATCGGTGCAGATGTATGTCACCTGAATCTCCACAAGACCTTCAGCATCCCGCATGGTGGTGGTGGGCCCGGTATGGGACCGATTTGTGTTGCCAAACACCTGGCGCCCTATTTACCCGGGCACATTGAAGTAAAAACCGGTGGAGAAAAGGCAATATCTGCGATTTCAGCAGCTCCCTGGGGTAGTGCTTCCATTTTGTTGATCTCTTATGCGTATATTAAGATGCTTGGACTTGAAGGAATCACTGAATCGACTCGCTACGCGATTCTGAATGCAAATTATATCAAAGCTTGTCTGGAAGGATACTACAAGGCGCTGTACACCGGCAGCAATGGTTTTGTGGCTCACGAGTTGATTGTGGATACACGGGTATTCAAAGGCGATGCCGGTATTGATGCCGAGGATATTGCCAAGCGCCTGATGGACTATGGTTTCCATGCGCCGACGATGTCCTGGCCGGTCATCGGAACAATTATGATCGAACCCACGGAAAGCGAATCCAAAGCAGAACTGGATCGCTTTTGTGAAGCGATGTTGTCGATCTACCGTGAAATTCAGGATATAAAGCTGGGTGTTACCGATAGTGAGGATAATGTTTTAAAAAATGCGCCCCATACGGCTGCCGAAGCATTGTCGGAAGACTGGAAGCATCCCTACACGCGTGAAGAGGCAGTATATCCGCTGGCCTATGTGAGAGCACGAAAGTTCTGGCCATCCGTAGCCCGTATAGACAATGCCTATGGCGATCGCAATCTGGTATGTGCCTGCCCGCCACTCGAAGATTATGCTTAATTATCTGTATCTTGGCAAGATTGGAAAGGCCGTTCTGATAATCCGGAACGGCCTTTTTATTTAGCTACGGGTGATAAAATATTAATACCTTCCCTCTTTTCTCTGAGCCAGTCGTTTACCTGCGGAAATAAAGTCTTAACATGTTCTGCCAGCTGAATGAAGTCATATTCATCTGTAAAGCTGTCGAATCGAAACCAGTCTTCCGGTAGGCTATGGCGATTGGCTTTGGCCTGTAGGCGAACTCTGGTTTCGGGGGGCAAATGAGCCGCGGTCAGTTCTTCTACGGGAATAGGCCGTCTCCAGGATACCTGCAGGCTTTCTGCAGGATGAGTTGCGAGCTCAAGGAAAAAGGCTCCACCATAGGTATCAAACTGAAATGAGAGAAGGTGAAGCGTATTATCCTCAATACGTCTATAATTCGGAAACCTTCCAATAAAGCTTTGCTGCTGTAAAAAATCTCCAAAAATTTTTCTCAGGATACGTCGCATTTTTCGGTCTTTAGAAGGCATGAGGGTTTCCTGGCGATTTATTACAGCTTGCAAAACGTTTACTTATATTAAATAAAAATATGTACATGGGATTGATGAGAAGACGCAATATTCAAAGATTTTAAATGATAAAAGCATCCCAAGATAAATCTGAGCGTTTTGCACGATTTTTTTGTTTTTCCTCTTGACAAAACGCTTCTGTACCGTTATAATTAGTTAAATAAAACGTTCAAAACGCTCAAATGAAAAGTGATAAAAAAATAGACCCAAATAACCAAAGCAAAGGAACTTGTTCCTTTAAAAATCCCTTCCAACATATCCAACCTGTTCCCCAAATGCATAGATCAAAGGCTGACGTCCCCTGTCAGCCTTTGGTTTGTACTTATTTAAAGTAACTTTTGTTATAAAAAGCCATCTTAATTAATAGAGGAAAAGCTATTACCGATTACAGTAAGTATCTTTGACATAAATGAGCGTTTTGCGCGTTGTGCGAGTCGCTCACCACTTAACTTAACAGTGTGTGCAAGAACTTTGGTTGTTTGTCTTGTGCATCAGATTGGAGTATAATTGTGATTAAGGAAAATTTGAAAAACGTCTGGATTTATGCCCAGACAGAGCTACCAACAACCCATGGTATCTTCAAAGTTTATGTATTTCGCAACACGATTGACCACAAAGAGCATCTTGCTATTGTCAAAGGAGATATCAGCAATGGAGATAATGTTCCGGTTCGTGTCCACTCGGAATGTTTAACAAGCGAAGTTTTGGGCTCATTGAAGTGCGATTGTCGTGAACAGCTGGAAGCCGGTTTGAGCTATATCCATAATAATGATCGTGGGATCATATTATATATGCGTCAGGAAGGTCGCGGCATAGGATTGGGGAATAAAATACGCGCTTATGCACTTCAGGAAGAAGGATATGATACAGTAGAGGCCAATCATATGCTCGGTTTTCCGGATGATTTACGTCGCTATGACGTGGCTGCTGAAATGTTGAAAACCCTGGAAGTAAACTCTGTTCAGCTATTGACGAATAATGTTAATAAAGTACGCGGTCTGGAAGAATTTGGTATTGATGTAAAACAGCGTGTTCCTCTGCAGATTGAACCGAACGATATTAATCGTGGCTATCTACAGACTAAAGCCAGAAAATCTGGCCATCTGCTGGATTTTTTCGAAGCTGTATAGATATAAAGGCTATTTAAGCCTGACAATAAGTTTAAACACGGATTCATTGGTAAAACGTTACTGGATGTCAGGGATACAAAGAGTATTTTCAAGCATTAAGAAAATTCCGCCTCTCTTTGTACTTTGTCGGCTTGAGCGTGCCATCCAGAGAATCCGTGTTTTTTTAGGAGGAACATGAGAATTTGTATCCGATCAAAAGTGGAGCAGCCGATTGAAAAAGTCTTTTCCGGATTTAATGAGGAGCTTTTTCTAGCGCTTAATCCACCTGGAATTCCAGTTGAATTATTGCGATTTGATGGGAGTGAAAAGGGAGATGAAGTGCATTTAAAACTTAAGTTCCCTGGATTTCCTCAGATATGGGTTAGTGAGATAATTGATTCCGGAAGTTCAGACCAGGAGATATTCTTTGTGGATCAGGGAAGAAAGCTTCCTTTTTTCCTTTCGCATTGGCATCATCAGCACCGAATTGTAAAAGACGGGAGCGGCAGCATAATCATTGATGACATTTCTTTTCGGGGACGGTTTCCCTTTTTCAGTATTATTCTTTATCCGGCCCTGTACTTGCAGTTTCTATACAGAAAGCCGGTATACCGCAAATTTTTTCGAAAGGATAATTAACCGCCTTAACCCTTTAGCTTGCCATTCTTTTCTACCGCAAACAACATTTCCAGATCTTCCGGAGACAGTGCCTTCACAAAACCACTGTCTGATGTAATAAGCTCTTCAGAGAGTTGTTTCTTGCGTTCCTGAAGCAGTAAGATCTTTTCTTCTACGCTGTCTTTCACAATGTATTTATACGAGAAAACCCGCTTTTTCTGTCCAATACGATGGGCTCGGTCTGTCGCCTGCTGCTCGACCGCCGGATTCCACCAGGGGTCGAGATGTATAACATAATCTGCAGCAGTAAGGTTTAACCCCAAACCTCCGGCTTTCAGCGATATAAGAAACGCCGTTACCTTTTCGTTTTCCTGAAAGCTGTGAATGCGCTTGGCACGATTACGTGTTTTCCCATCCAGATATTCATACTTCCACTCGTTCTTTTCCATAACCTTGCGAATTAGGGCAAGGAAGCGGACAAACTGCGAAAAGATAAGAACCTTATGTCCTTTATGAACAAGATGTCGAAGCATGTCTTCCAGTAGTTCTACCTTACCGGCATCCTGCAAATCTATTTCTTCATCAAGAATAGCCGGATGACAGGCTACCTGACGCAGATAGGTAAGAGCTTCTACAACCTTTAACCGCGTCTGATTTATACCTACAGATTCCAGGCTCTCGAAAATTTCATTTCGATAATGTGAAAGCCATTGATTATAGGTTTTACGCTGAGAGTCGGTCATGTCCACATACTGAACGATTTCTGTAAGTGGTGGTAGTTCTTTCTCCACTTCCTCTTTGGTTCGGCGTAAAATAAACGGATAAACAATCTTGCGCAGTGCCTCAATTTGCTCTTCCCTGTCCTCATCGGGAATGTCTACATAGCGTCGTTGAAACTGTTTTAGCGTTCCGAGCATGCCTGGATTGGTAAAGTTCATCTGGGCCCAGAGGTCGATCAACGAGTTCTCTACCGGCGTTCCGGTTAAGGCCAGCTTATGACGGGTTTGCAGCTTTTCTATTGCCTTGTAGGTTTTCGTCTGCGGGTTTTTAATCTTCTGGGATTCATCCAGTATGATAAAATCAAAGTCCCTTGCCGAAAGCGTTTTTTGATCCTGCAGAACAACGCCGTAGCTGCAAAGAATAACATCGTAATCATCGAACGTTGCCGCCAGCTTTTTGCGCTCGGCTTTGCTGCCGTAATAACGCAGCACCTTGATTGATGGAGCAAATTTGTGAAACTCCTCCCACCAATTGAAGATTAAGGTTAGCGGAACAACAATTATTCCCGGACCCTTCAGGCTCTTCTTTTCTTTCGCTTTCAGCAATAAGCTGATAACCTGAATTGTTTTACCCAAACCCATATCATCAGCGAGAATTCCGCCAAAATTGAAGTCGTAAAGAAAATACAGCCAGTCCAGTCCGGCCTGCTGATAATTGCGTAGGGTTGCGTTTAGTCCTTTGGGAGGTTCCTGGGGAGTAATTTCTTTGAATTGCTGATACTTTGCCACCAGCTTGTCGGCTTGATTATCCAGAGATACCAAATCGGTTAGACCCTGCAGCTCTTTAACGAGAGCGATGCCGGCAACTGGCAGACGCAAATCGCCTGTTCCGTTCTTAAGATCGAGGAACAGGGCAAACTGCTTCAAGCTTTCACGCTGTTCCTCTTCCAGATAAACATGTGAGCCGTCGGAGAGGCGCAGGTAGTCTTTGCCGTTTTGCAATTGTTGCAGCAGGTCGGGGATCTCAACCTGTTCGCGACCGATATAGGCAGCATAAGTAAGATCCAGCCAGTCAATGCCGGACTTTACTTTGAATTTCAGCTTGGGCTTTTGGCGATGCACGCGGAAGCGTTTTAATGAATCCTCATTTACAAAAGTGAAGCCTGCTTTGCTTAATTTCGGAATAATCAGGCGCATCCAGTCCAGCGTATTATACTCAGCTGCAATATTCCAGCTTCCGGAGCGTAGAATAAGTCCGTTTTCTTCCAGCATCTTCAGACTGGCTTCTTCTTCCTTTTTGTCACGTAAAACAACAAAGAGGTTTTGCCCCTTGTTCGCAAGGCTCCTGTCAGAAGCCGGATAACCCGGAAATTCATGCTTATCGTAAACGAAACGAACATCGATTTGCAGGTTGTTATTCCACTCATTGAACTCAATGCGCTTTTCCGTCATCGGAAATGATTCCTGTTTGATGTTATCTCCCAGATTATCCCAGTCGAAAACCGGCAGGATATGCGGCAAATATACGCGAATAAATTCACCAAGGTCGGCTGTTGGAATTGCAAACTCATCACGTATGCGGAAGTAGTTGCTCCAGAAAACGGCCGGGAGCGCTGACTCCAGCTCATAAAGTACGTTTTTATGAAGAAGATAAATCGGATTTGAAGATAGAATAACGGCTGATCCTTCAATCACAACAATGTCGCCGTTATCGAAAACCAGTGAAGGTTGAAGAACATAACCGCCGCGCTTCTTTTTGAGACGCGTAATAAGATTTGCGCGTCCGGGACGTCGGGTAATAGGAATAGCAGAGCGGCCATTTTCGTTAACCATCAGCCGGCTGTTTTTTAGCCAGTTTAAAAGAAAGCCTACCGGTTGAGTATAGTTGAAAATCGCACGCGAGTTAGGGGAGCTACCGGACTCGAGATAAATCAACGCATCCAGCTCATCCTGGCTAATATTTACTTTGCTGCTATCTACCACGCTCAGCGCAAGACGCACTTCGCGACCGGGCGAGCCATCGAGGCGTGTATAGCTTGCGAAAGGAACAATTTCCCAATTACTGGAGCGAAGCTCAATTAAAAAGTAGGGCTCATAAACGCCTTCTTTGGCGTCGAAGGATTTCGGCTGTGGAACTTTTTCCAGCAGGCCGACAAGTTGTTCCAACTTGGGTTTCCAGGCCATATCCGTATTCTATCCGATGTTTATTATTGTCAAATTTTCAGAATGCCGAATTCTAGAGCGGCTTAATATGCCCCGTCAAAATTCGGTAATTAAAAATATACTTATGCCAAAAAAACAATGCAACTGAACTTATGATGTTTGAAAAAGCCAGGCCATACCAAACGCCATCCAGACCTATATATTTCTCTCCAAAGTAGACGCAGGGTAGCATTACGAAATACAAGCGTAGCAAATTGGCTGCAAGATAATGTCTACCAAGACCGAGGCCGAGGAAACTTGTAACGCTGCAAATGTATATGCTTAAAAAAACGATGCCGACCGCGGTTATCTGAAGGGCTCTGCTGCTGATTGCCAGCACTTCATCCCCCTGTGCAAAAATCCCGGCGAAAAACGTTGAAAAAATAATGATAAGAGCGGCGGATAATGCCATTAGCATGAATGCTGTTGCGCTTCCGGTAAAATGTATCTTGGGGATACGATCGTTTTTCCCGGCACCAAAGTTATGTCCGGTCATTATGGAAACTGCCTGTGCGATTCCAATTGCCGGTAGAAAAATGACCATCTCATAAGTGAAAACTATTGTGTAGGCTGCCTTGGCATTCTCACCATAAGCGTTGAGAATCCAAAATATAATTCCCATTGCAATACTGGTTAATATCTGACCTATCGATGAAGGAGCTCCAACACCCATAATTCCCTTAACAATCCGTGGATTATAGCGGAAGTTCTTAAAGGAGAGTATTACTGGCTTCTTGCGAACAAAGATTAGAAATAGTATATATAGTAGAGATACTGTGCGAGCAATACCCGTTGCTAGCGCTGCCCCCTTTATGCCGATTCCCGGGATTATGGAGAGTCCGAAAATCAGAATTGGATCTAACGCAATATTCAACAGAGTTCCCACAACAGAAAACTTCATTGGAGAAACTGTATCACCCCACCCCTGAAATACGCTGCTGCCAAATACCGATAGTAAATTTACCGGGGTGAAAAGAAAAATAATCGTCAGATAGCTGATAATTAATTCCAGCAACTCCCCATCGGCCCCTATCGCCTGGAAAAGTGGGCGTTGTATAACCAGGCCTATTGCGGCAAAGATGCTGCCGATAATAATAGCAAGCAGTATTGCGTGCAGAGCGGTCTGAATGGCATCATCTTCATTGTCCGCTCCAAGATTACGGGAAATGTAAGATTTTATGCCGGAGCTAATGCCGGTACCGATGGAAATAATCGTCAGTTGAACAATAAAAGCCATACCGATAGCAGCTGTAGCTGTATCGCCAAGTTGGCTTACAAAGAAACGATCGATAAAGTTATAGCTGGTAATGAAAATGAAAGCAACAATCATTGGTGTTGCTAATTTCAAAACATTTGCTAAGATTGGGCCTTCAGTCAACTCGTTGGTTTTTTGCGGAGGTCTCATTAAATTTTCCGTTTAGAAAACTTAAATATACAACATTTTTAATTTGTTCTACGGAAAAAGATTTTTATTGATTTTAGTAAGCCAATTATGCACTGTCATGCTTGATAAACGGAAGTTACGATATGTCTAAAAAACCCAAGGTGCTCTATGTAGAGGACGATCCGGCTTCCCGAAAGCTGATTGCTAAAGTGCTTGAGCGTTCACCGTTTGATTGTTATGAGGCACCTGATGGTATTAGTGGCTTGCGCAAGGCGAGGGAAATTGTTCCGGACTTGATTCTCATGGATTTGAACCTCCCTGACATGCGCGGGATAGATTTGGCAACACAAATTAAAACGCTTCCGGAACTGACGGAAACCGTTATTATCGCTCTTACCGCAAATCGTGAATCGCATGCCCGTGAGCTTTCATTGACTGCCGGCTGCGACGGATATATAACCAAGCCCATTGATCAGTCTATCTTTGCTAACCAGGTGCAGGAATTTTTGGAGGGCAAACGAGAAGAGCTGGATGAAGAATCTCGCGCCTTTTATAAAAAAGAGTATCAGCGAACTCTCATTAATCACCTGACGGATAAAATAAAGCAGCTGCAAACAGCGAACTATCTTTTGAAAGATAGTACTACCAAGCTGCGAAACTATTCGGGTAAGCTGGAGAACCTGCTGCATATTATCTCCAGCCTGCAGCTCTGCACGTCACCTGAAGAAGTGAAGCATCAGCTGGTGGAGCAAATTTGCAGTCACTTTGAGTTCCAGCGCTGTGCATTCCTTGAAGTAAAGCACGACTCTATGCTGCTGGAAGTAAGCTACTCCACCGGCTTTAGTGATCATGAAGCTGCAGAGTTCAATCTCCCGTATCATTCAACCAAAGTACAGAATTTATTCTCGCGTAAACCGCTGCTGTATATCAGCAGCACTCGTAAGGTGAAGGATAAGCATTTTAATCAGGTCCTGGACATTATCAAGGCAACGCAGTTCCTGTTTGGTATTTTGGGAACGACTATGCCTTCCGGGGATGACCTGCCGGGAAGTAAATTCATCCGACACCAGCTGAACTCATTGTTGCCCGACCTTAATCGTCAAACCGATAAAGATATTGAAATGGTGCGTGGACAACTTCATGAATACCTGAGTTCAGAGATGTTTTATTTCGGAGGATTCCTTTATATTGATCGCCCTACTTCGGGTAGGATAACACCTTATGATGTTAAGCTTCTGGAAATGCTGATTAATGCCGCCTCATTGGCTTACCAAAATCTGCAGTTACGTCAGCAGCTAACCGAACTATTTCTAAGGGCTGAGAAGGATGCGATCACCGACCATCTAACCAGTCTCTACAACTATCGTTATTTTCATCAGCAGCTCCTGCGTGAAGTGAGTCGCGCAGAGCGCAATAAGGCAACCTTTTGTCTGCTAATGCTGGATATCGACTTCTTCAAAATATACAATGATACATTTGGTCATCAGGCCGGCGATGTGGTATTGCGAAAAGTTGCTAAACTACTAATGGATAATACCCGAAGTTCAGATATCGTAGCTCGCTATGGTGGAGAAGAGTTTGTGATTATTTGTACGGAGCTGGATAAGCCCAGTGGCGTTTCGCTGGCTGAAAAAATTTGTCAGATTATTGCTGATGCACCATTTCCCCGCGAAACCGAATTACCGCATAAACGCGTTACCATCTCGATAGGGGTAGCAAATTTCCCGGAAGATTCTCTTCATTCCGAAGAGCTGGTTCGCTTTGCCGACTCCGCACTTTACTCTGCTAAAAAAAATGGACGAAATCAGGCGAGAGCTTTTAGTTAGGTTTTGAAAAAGGTCTAAGTACCTGTTTGTTTTGTTTTTAGCTTTGATTTAGAATCGTGCAATGAGCGATATTTTTAGCAAAAAATATTTTGTTGAAGATTGTAAATAGATAAAAAAAAGTGTATCTTTTAGTGGGTTGCAAGGGGGAGAAAGTATGCCTTTTGTGCAGGGTATCACATTCGAATGCAAGTTCGGCATGTATATTCCAATCAGAAGGTGAGTCTTCTCTCTCCTTTGTTTTGGTTATTTGGGTTACACGGCAGGTCTTTGGCCTGCCGTGTTTTTTTATGTCTGAAACAAGATGTTCAAGTAAGGTGTTTTTGGGTAAGAGATGAATTCTGATCCGATGTAAACCGGATCAGAATAAGTCAACTTCTAGTGGAACTGCTCTTCTTCTGTGGAACCTTCCAAAGCCCGCGTTGATGCCGCGCCGCCTGTAATAATATTCTGAATTTCGTCAAAATATCCAGCACCTACGAAGCTCTGATGCTTAACTGCGCGGAAGCCGTGATCTTTTTCCAGCTGGAATTCACGTTCCTGAAGTTTCGAGTAGGCTGCCATTCCATTATCGCGATAGCCCAGTGCAAGTTCGAACATGCTTGTATTAAGCGTGTGGAATCCGGCCAGAGTTACAAACTGGAATTTGTAGCCCATTGCTCCGAGTTCACGCTGAAACTTGGCTATGGTTGCTTCGTCCAGGTGACGCTTCCAGTTAAAAGAAGGTGAACAGTTATAAGCAAGTAGCTTTCCGGGATATTGAGCGTGAATTGCTTCAGCAAATTTACGTGCATCTTCCAGATCCGGAGTTGCGGTTTCACACCAGATTACATCGCAATAAGGTGCGTATGCAAGCCCACGTGCAATAGCGCGGTCCAGGCTTCCCTTTAGCCGGTAAAACCCTTCAATAGTGCGTGGAGCATCATAATCGATAAATTGGTGATCGTATTCGTCTACGTCGCTGGTGATTAACGTAGCACTAAAGGCATCGGTGCGAGCCAGAAGGACTGTCGGTACGCCCATAACATCACTAGCTAATCGTGCAGCTACCAGCTTGCGTACGAATTCATTTGTCGGTACCAGAACCTTTCCACCCATGTGACCACACTTTTTAGCCGAGGCAAGTTGGTCCTCAAAGTGAACTCCGGCGGCTCCGGCTTCAATCATCGCGCGCATCAGTTCAAATGCATTCAAGGCTCCACCAAATCCTGCTTCAGCATCGGCTACTATTGGTGCCAGCCAGTGGACATCTGAGTTGTCATTCATATGATCGATTTGATCCGCACGCATAAGGGCGTTGTTAATCTTGCGGACAACACCGGGCACGCTGTCTGCCGGATAGAGACTCTGATCGGGATACATGATACCGGCATGATTTGCATCGGCTGCTACCTGCCAGCCGCTTAGGTAGATGGCTTTTAATCCTGCTTGAATTTGCTCAACTGCCTGGTTGCCCGTAAGTGCTCCCAAAGCATTAATGAAGTCTTCTGTGTGCATCAGTTCCCACAGACGCCTGGCGCCCATTTGGCCCAGGGTATATTCCAGCACTACGGATCCCTGCATTTTTGCGACTTCTTCAGCTGAATAGGGACGTTCGATGCCCTTCCAGCGTTCATTGGTTTTCCAATCTTGCTGCATGTTTGCGACTCGTTCGGCGCGCTTCATCGGTTACCTCCTGGCGTGATTATTGGCATATTTATTAGGATAATCGACCTCTCCCTTAAGGCAATTAAGTAAAAAAGAACACGGGGAGTCCGGTTCCAGATCACTTTGGCTAAATATATGGGAGAGGATAAATGCACGTGAGGATTTTCACAATCTTGAAGCTCGAAAGTGATAATCTTCACAAAGGAAATATAATGAATAAATCACCTTTGTCAAGAGCTATTAAACACTGTTCAAAAGTGTGAGTTTTACACAATTTATTCGGTGCCGAAGTAGCGATCACCTGCGTCGCCGAGGCCGGGAAGAATGTAGCCGATATCGTTTAACTGACGATCCATTGCGGCCAGATAGATGGGGAGATTGGGATATACCGTACGAATCTTTTGCAGACCCTCCGGAGCTCCGATAAGAGCAATCATTGTGAGGTTTTTAACACCTTTGTCTTTTAAGGCATCGATTGCAGCAATGGCGCTTCCACCCGTTGCCAACATCGGATCCAGCAGGAAGACGTCCATATCAGATGCATTTTCCGGTAGATTACAATAGTATTCAACCGGTTGAAGGGTGTCGTGATCGCGATACATCCCCAGCATGCCCACACTTGCCGGACATGCTTGACGGATGGCATTCGACATTGCCAGACCGGCCCGAAGAATTGGAACCAGTAAAACAGTACGCTCCAATTGCTGTCCGTCCATCGTCTCGAGTGGGGTCTCAAAGGTGTGCGATCTGGTTTGAAGTGAACGGGAGGCCTCAAAAAAGAGAAAGCGGCTGACAATTTCCAGCTCGGCACGAAAACGCTCTGAGGAGGTGTTTTTATCACGTAAGGTCGTCAGCTTCTCTGCTATGAGAGGATGATCCGATACGTAGCAGTCCTGATCGTTATTCCACGGTTTCATACAAACTCCTGCTCATAATGTCGTGTACCTGAGTCATCAGCTCATCGCGGTTCGTACGGGAATAGCCTTCAATTGATACCGCCGGGTGAATTGTGATGGTTGCATTGCCCGGCTTAAATACCAGACTACCTTTCGGAAATATCTCAAATGTACCATCCAGGGTTACCGGTAAAATAGGAATACCGGCGTCAATTGCCAGCATAAAGGGACCCTTCTTGAAGGGCTGCATCTTACCATCCGATGTCCGTGTTCCTTCCGGGAATGCCAGCACTGAAATTTTGCGCTCGCGAATAACTTTGGCTGCTTCCTGTAAAGTGCGAAATGCTTTTTCGCGATTTTTGCGATCGATAGAGAGAATGCCGATGGCTCGCATACCCGGACCAAAAAAGGGCACCTTGAACAATTCCTGTTTGGCAATAATCGTCATCCGAATGGGCATATGCGCAATCATCACCGGAATATCCGAATGACTTTGATGATTGCAGACGATCATGTAGGATTTACCGTCCTCAATATTTTCCGCACCTACAACCTTTACCTTAATACCGGCACACCAAAGTTGTATCCGTGCCCAGCTTCGGGCAATTACTTCATAGCTGAACTCGGAATACTTTTGGAAAAAGCTGATGATAATGACGATAGTTGCAAAAATTACCGTGTAAATACCCAACAGGGAAAACGTAAATATTGTTCTCAGTACGTTTAGCATTTTTTATCCATCTATATTACGCAGGTTTCAGTGTATCAAAGCCAGTGTATTTTTGAAGTTGTTCAGGAATCTTGATACTGCCGTCTGCTTGCTGATTATTCTCTAAAAGAGCCACCAGCAGACGCGGTGTGGCCAGGCCGGAACCATTTAGCGTATGAACAAACTCAGGCTTTGCGCCGGCTTCCCGCTTAAAACGGATGTTCATACGTCTTGCCTGAAAGTCTTCGAAGTTACTACAGGAAGAGGCTTCCAGCCAGGTGTTCTCGGCAGGGGACCAGACTTCAATGTCGTAACACTTTGCTGCAGCAAAGCTGAGATCACCGCTACAAAGTTCGATAACCCGGTAAGGGATGTTGAGCAGTTCCAGAACTTTGCAGGCATCCTTCAACAAGCTTTCGAGCTCATCGTAGGAGGTTTGCGGATCGACAAACTTAACCAGTTCCACTTTATTGAACTGATGCAATCTCAGAAAACCGCGGGTGTCTTTACCCCAGGAACCCGCTTCACGTCGAAAACAGGCGGTATAGCCACAGTATTTTATAGGCAGGCTGTCAAAATCCATCATCTCATCGCGATGCAGATTGGTAATCGGTACTTCGGCAGTCGGGATAAGGAAGAGATCGTCCTTCTCTGCGTGGTACATATCGTCTTCCATCTTTGGAAGCTGTCCGGTCCCGCGCATGCTGGCTCGATTAACTACGAATGGGGGGAAGGTCTCTCTGAATCCATGCTGTTCGGAGTGCAGATCGAGCATGAAGTTTAGCATTGCGCGTTCCAGCCTGGCACCAGCTCCGGTATATACCGGGAAGCCGCGTCCGCTGATTTTACTTCCGCGCGGAAAGTCGAAAAGCTGGTGCATTTCTCCCAGCTCCATATGGTCGCGCAGTTTAAAATCAAAACTTGGAATATCACCCCAGCTTTTGATCTCAACATTTTCTTCTTCGCTTAGACCGATCGGAACGCTGGAGTGTGGCATGTTCGGCAAGCGATCCATCTGATCACTCAGTTCTGTTGCCACTTCCTTTAGCGTTTCATCGAGTTCCTTGATCTGTGCCCCGATCTCACGGGTTTTGGCAATGAGCTCGTCTGCGTCTTTACCTTCCCGCTTTAGCGTATTGACTTCTTTGGAAAAACGATTCCGGTCCGCCTTTAATGTCTCTGCTTTTTGTAGGAGTTCACGTCGCTTGTCGTCCAACTCCAGAATGCGATCTACGTCGCCCTGGGCTTTTTTGTTTTTGATGCCTTCTTTAGTCGCTTCCGGATTTTCCCGTATCCATTTGATGTCCAGCATGTATAAACCTCACCTGATCGATTGTCATTATTCTCTCGTGAGGCCTAATGTACAAAAATTTGAATCCCATGGTTAAATAAAAAATAAAGGGGTACGTAATAAAACCGGAGCAGTCTTAAAGGCTACTCCGGTTTAAAGCGCGGCTGCTTTCGTATATCTGCTAAAATTTTATATCGCCCCTACGGGGCTCTCGGAGGTCGGGGAATATGAAAGGCTATAAACATCTCGCCGCTTTGCGGCGAAAAGAATAACGACATTTAATTGAGCATAATTATTACAGAAGTATTAGCTCAGGAGGATGCAGACTGGAGTAGGCTTGGATTGAGATTGGAGCAGTCCTGGTTTTAAATTGGAGCAGTCTTGGTTTTAAATTGGAGCAGTCTTGAAGACTGCTCCAATTTATTTTTCTTCTAATACTCCAGCCTGGAAGCTTGCTGGTAATAATCATAGAAGTTGGTAGGCTCCAGGTCCAGGGCATATTCACCGGTAAGGATACGAATGTCAACATCGTCCAGACCTGCGAGCTCATTTTGCATATAGCGCAGAAAAAGCTGCATCCAGGCGGCAAAAGCCAAAAGCTCATTGTCCCCTGGTTCGGCAATTAGAACGTCCAGTTCTCTTTTTGCACTGAAATCAAATCGATTAAGGTGATAAAAATAAGGGAGGAGTGCCATGTAGCTATCCTGGCACTGTTTGCTGGCTTTTCGTTCGCCCACCAGCATACCAACGAAATCATAACAGGCAACAAAGACCTGTTTGAAAAGATCTGGTGAGAGTTTGGGAGCGTTCACAATACCTCCAACTCAGGGGGCAAAAAATACGTCATCCTTATTTTAACGCATTTTCCACGACTTTTACAACTTCCCCTACTTCCTGAGAGTTGGTAAAAAATACTTTATTATTCGCTTTAAGCTCATCCTCGTATTGAGCTCTATTGGATTTTTCCGTTAGCATAACAACCGGTACCTGGCTGATTTCTCTGGTTGAGGCTAAAAATTCAGCACCTGTGGCATCGGGTAGCTTCGTATCGGAGATAATCAGGTTCGGCTTCATGGACTTAATCATGTTTAGTGCTTTCGAGCCTTTTTCGATAGCGTATACCTCATATCCCATGCTATCAAAGGCACGCTGCAACATTTTTTGCACAACCATACTGTTATTTACAATGACAATGCGATGTGGGTCTTTGGGAGGTGCTTCAGCAACAGGGGCAGCCTTTTCTTCTTCCAGCTTCATAGGACGTGGTTCAACGGAAAATTCGCCTTCTTTCCATTTCAGAAGCGAATCCAGCGCCTGGTCTTCCGGCAAATCGCCCAGGATTACCTTCTGCAGCTCTCCCTTTTCATAGTGAAATTCACCCTTCGCAATGCTGTTCTTGATAAGCACTTTACCGTTTAACGAATTTTCCTCGCAGAACTTCATTACGTCAACAAGACTCTTTTCTTCCAGGCTACCTTTAATGCCGCCATTATTGTCGGGCTTGGCATTCGCCGCTTTCTGGTTGGTCTCCCGCAGTCGCTGGCTCATGATTTTGCTCATGCTGAGCGTAATGGAAGGAAATTTTTCTATGATGACATCGAAATCGTTTTTGTTCAGGACAAACATTTCGGAGGTCTTGGTTGTTACGACAGATGCGGACCGCGGCTCACCGGTTAGCAGGGACATTTCACCGAAATAGTCTCCGGTAGCAAGGTAGGCAATTACTTTTTCTGTACCATCATCAGCATTTACAACGACTTTCACTTCGCCGTTGATCACAATATACATTTTATCGCCGGGGTCACCGGCCTGACAGATCAGTTCTTCTCCGTCATAAGGCTTAAACTTTAGTCGTTCTACAATAAAATCGATGCCATCACGTCCAAGCGTTTGAAAAAAAGGGACCTTCTTCAGCACCTCCGCAATTTGAAACATGCGTTAACCCCCCGGTTAGAATAGAAATCCTGTTATACTTTTGAGAGCTGATCAAGAATATACATGAGTATTAAAACGAGCCCGCTTAGTAAAACCCACTTGATCGGTAACGTACCGCGTTGGGTTATATACTGTAAAATAGCGAGCGGTGACCCCAAAAAGGAAGACTTCTGCCTGCCGGTATTGCGTAGCGTTTCCGCCTCATCTTCAGCACGGGTCGAGCGACGGAATCGCATCGAGCTGCTTCTGCGTCGTTTGGTCTGTTCTTCTTCGTCCTTGGCCGGATCGTATACTTTGGGGCTATAGCCGAATTCCCGGTGCTTCGGCAGTCGTTTAATAAACATATTTACCTCCCGGTTATTAGCCTTCGCAAGTTAACAAAAAGTTTTGGGAGAATCAACCCATAGCGGGAGCGAGGCAAATCTGTAAATATTTTTTCTTGCGGACTTCCAGCCATTTTTTTTTATCTTTCTCTGCCTGAACCGATAGTCTTTTGCATGCCTGATTATTGTGACAGAGTATATAAGCAACCGCTTCAACATTTCGCCAGATCCAGGAGGTGCCCTCATGGCTTCAACCGCAACAAAATCTTCCGTAACGATGGATAATATTCGTGAGCAAATTGTCGGAATCAATAAGATGGTGCCGCTCTATGATGGCTCCATGCGACCCTACATCTTTTTTGATAACGGCGCCAGCACGCCTATCCTGAAGCCGGTGCTGGATAAAGTGAACGAATTTATGGAGTGGTACAGCAGCGTTCACCGCGGTAGTGGATTTAAGTCGCAGGTTGCATCCCGCGCGCATGAAGAGTCCCGCGATATCGTTGCTGACTTTGTTGGTGCTTGTCCGGAAAAAGATGTGATCATTTTCGGCAAGAACGCAACGGAAGCTATAAATAAGCTGGCGCACTGTCTGAACATTAAGCGGGACAAGGTGATTCTGGTAAGTAAGATGGAGCATCACTCGAACGATTTGCCGTGGCGCTACTATGGTAAGGTTGTGCATATCGAATTGGATGATGAAGGCAAACTGGATATGGCTGACCTGAAGTCCAAGCTCGATTATTATAAAGATCGCGTTGCATTGTTTGCCGTCAGCGGGGCCTCAAACGTAAGCGGTTGGGTAAATGATGTGCATACAATGGCGGAAATGTGCCACGAGTATGGAGTGCGCATCATGGTTGATGCTGCTCAGTGGATCCCACACCGCAAAATTGATATGTTGCCGCATGATGATCCGCGACATATCGACTTCCTGGCATTCTCGGCGCATAAGATTTATGCTCCGCTCGGTGCCGGCGTATTGATCGGGCCGAAAAAAGCATTCGAGGAAAACATTCCTGATGTTGTCGGTGGTGGAACGGTTAGCGTGGTTTCACTGGACTACACCTACTGGGCAGAGGTGCCGGAAAAGGAAGAAGCCGGCAGCCCGAATACTGCCGGTATTGTTGCTATGGCAAAAGCATTACAGGTTATGGACGAATTGGGTATGGATAAGGTTGCCGAGCATGAAGCGAGACTAACAAACTATGCGTTAAAGAAGCTGCAGGAATTTCCAACCGTAACAATCTATGGCGGAAGTGATCCAGAAGTTGTTGAGCATCGTATGGGCGTGATTTCATTCAATATTCGCGGAGTACCGAATGCATTAACGGCTGCCATTCTCAACTGGGAAGGCGGTATTGGAGTGCGTAACGGTTGTTTTTGTGCACAGCCTTATATGAAGCATCTCTTACAGTGCTCGGATGCTGAAGCGAAGGCGATGGAAGAGAAAATTTTTACCAAAAACAAGATTGATTTACCCGGAGCCGTTCGCGCCAGTTTCGGCATCTACAATACCGAAGCTGAAATCGACGTGTTTATCGACGTTGTTCGCACCATTGTAAATCGTGAGTGGAAAGGTGAATACGAGGAAGACCCGGCAACAGGAGATTTTCATCTGAAAAATCCGCCTGTAGCCCTGGATTCGTTTTTCTCAGTGGAGTAAAAGTAATGTGTTAAGCCGTGATGGTTGATTTTGCCCTTCCCTTCGGCTACGCTCAGGGAGCGGGCTTTGACGTTCCCCGAGCGCAGTCGAGGGGAGAGGAAGAAATATTACCTCAAGTTCTTATTAAAACTATTTAATATATATAGGTAGATTACTTCTGCACATTAACCCGGGTGGTGATGCACGATGCAACCCGCCCGGACTTATTGCTTTCTATTTCCTGCTTATCACTATATTGATGATACACCGGACATATGCGGTAGTCCTTAACACCCTGCAGGCAATAAAGCTGGCGATAGTGTTTTGTTGTTTCATGCTTCATATCTTCCACGTCAATTAGTGCGCCAAACGGACACTTCACACACCCCTCAGGCTGATAGGGGATTTGCGTGGCACCTTCTCTTGCAACCAATGCGGACGACTCGCTCCAAACCGGTTCTTCTCCACGTTCCTCAATGTCAATACGACGTAAACGCTTCATCACCAGTCGTCCGTTATCGAGTGTGAGGGTAGCGTTTGCACTAATGACATCGCCTCTGCCAAGCCGTAACGATTTATAGGTTTTGGGAGAAACGCGGGCATAGACAAAGTCTTCCATATGAGTGCGTCCGATGAAAAGCTCCCGAAAGATCAACAAAAATCCGTTAAAGCTGAAACTCTCACCCTTGTGAAAAGCCCGCTTTCGGAATAGAGGTTTTACGCCGTCTACTTTACCGTGAATTTCATGTTCGCGATGCTGATGTTCTTCTACCCAATCTTCAAAAATATCGAGCTCTCGCTGAAAATCGCGGTACTCCTCCTCACTTACCTGAAGCTCTGCACGATTGTATACCTTCTCATCATAAAAATGACGGCAGCCGTTGCAGTTACGTCCCATCTTTTTATAACCGCGATAACAAGGCTTACCCTGTTTGAACAACTTGCATTCCGTTTTGAAATGAAAGCAGCCATGAGGGAAGCATCCCTTTTTATTCAATATATGATGAACCGACATCTGGTTTTCGAAACCACGATGTGCTTCATGGACGCATTTAAAAATGGACAGATTTTTATAGGCGTTTTTCACTGAACAGCCTCCGGCTTGCCGTGAATACCTGAATAAAGCAGGCCGCTATTGCGGCCTGCGATTGGTGGACTATTTTTTACCGCTGATTTTGATTTCAATAATACCGGTAGAGCTAAAGCCAAAGGCCTGGAATAAACCTCGCCACATACTCTCTATTATCTCAACGTCACAAGTGAGAGCAGATTTGGCAGGAAAATCCCATTTATTACTTTTTATACTGCCGATCTGAACCTGCATGGAAGTGATGTTTGCCGGAATACTGATGGTTTTTTCCCTTTCCCGAACTCTGAATGTCAGCCGTTCTTCCTGCATTGTTTTTTCTCTGGGACCATATAAATAGACAATTACTTCTTTTTTCCTTTTGGATAAGCTAACGGTCAGCTGTTTGGTGTCAAGCTGAACGCGCTTGTTGGCATCCCGATTCTGGTCCTGCATAAAAGCAACCGGCAGGATCTGCATGCTACTTTCCTGTACCGCAAAGGGTTCTGTTACCGAGGGCGGTTCCGTGAATGCCGCTACCGGTGGTTTGCTGATTTCGCCTGCACCCATCTGAATTAAGGCCGGTAGACCGATTCCCAGATAAAATGCTTTCTTTAGATCCGTTTCTTCCCATATATAGGCAACCACGCCACCCATCACTGCGAAGATAAGCAGTCCAAGGGCATAGGTTATACCGGGAAGTTCAGCCTCTTCCTTCATTAAGGATACGGCCAGGCGAAGTAAATTGGGGGATATCCCGCCAAAAGCGGCGGCTATGAATATAGGTAGTTTTTTCATTTTTTCTCCTTCTATCGATCATCCGGTTGCCGGCAAACCTGAATCGTTGCCGGCTGCGGTATTCTGTTGATGATATTTATACGCCGGAAATGAAATATTGGATGAAAGATATTGGAAAAAAATGAAGCGTCAAAATACAGAAATCACAAGGATGGCTTATTCACCACCCTTTTTTATAATCTCTTCCAGAATTGAAATAGCCCTGGAGTCCTTGCTTTTACCGAGTGTTACGACGGCACGTTTGCGTACGTTCACATTCTCATCGTTAAGAGCAACCTCTCCCAAGAGCGGGACGATGGATCGATCTTTTTTCAAATAGCGTGATAATAATGTAACTGCCATATAGCGTTGAGCAGCAGACTTCCCTTTTTTCGCAATTTTACTGAGTGTCGGGACCGCAGTTTCGGTAGACTGTCTGGTGAGGGAGCGCATGGCCTGAATCTTCAGGATTTCATCATCCGTAATGCCGGGAAAAAGGCGTTTCATGTCTCCACCGGAGCTAAAGCCATGAAAACCAAAGTCTACAGGTACCGGTGCATCTATATCAACAATAACCGGCACGTTAATGTCTGGTAGTGGAACTATGGCCGGCATTGGAACATCCGGAAGTACTGCAATAGGTGCAATTGCCGGTATTGGCGGAATGTCTACGTCTACATGTATTGCGCCGAGTCGCTCATGCATCTCAGCCATATGCTCTTCCAGATCTGCCAGATGATGCAGATCCAGGTCTTCCAGATGATGCTCCAGGTCTTCCAGATGATGCAATGCTTCCAGTTCAACAAGCTCTTCCAGATGGCTTAGGTCCATCTCTTCGAGAACCTCTTCAAGGTCTTTTATACTTTCAAAGGCCCTTTCTTCTGCCAGTTGCTCCAGAAATTCATGGGCTTCTTCTTTGGTCATATTGCTTCGAAAATTTGCAGAATCATCTTCTGTGCCTGCGCATCCGAAAAAGAATAGGAGCGATGCCAGAATCAGGCTGCTGGTAACTTTGATTGTATTCATCGGGATGCCTTTCTATCATTGCTTTTCTATGTATTCGTATATAATGCGAAAATGTTACCGAGATAATTTAACGAGCGCATCTACGGCGCGTGGATCTTCCGATTGTCCCAGCCAGAATATTGCTTTTCTCCGGATTTCTACAGACGGATGATCATTGGCAATCTCGATAAGCTTATCAACCGCTTCCGAATCATCGCGCTGTGAAATGGCGAAGATGGCTTTTTCCTTAATCTCGATCTCATCCGAGGAATAGGCGATGTCTTCCAGGGTCTTGGTCGCTTTCTTCGATGCTCTCTGACTTAGCCAGAAGATGGCCTTTTCGCGGATTTCCTGGTCAGAATGGGTTTTGGCGAGTGTGATTAACTCATCCAGAGCAGCTTCGGTTTTGATCTGACTGATGCTGAAAACAGCTTTTTCGCGTACGTCATCGACATCGTCAGAGCGAACAATCTTTTTCAGAATCTCCAGCGCTTCGGGAGTTTGCTGTTGACCGATCCAGAAAACAGCCTTTTCCCTGACGTCTTTATTCTGGTCCGAGGTGGCAATCTCGTTTAACAGGTTTGGAAGTTCCGGTACAGAGTCGTGCATGGCGTAAGCAGTTATGATATCTTCCCGTACGCGATTTACCGGGTCTTCGGCCATAACTTTTTTCAACAATGAAAGCCCTTCCGCCTGGGTGCAGTTCCCCAGCCAGTAGAGAGGCTTGTTCTTTAGTCTAACGCGTAAGGAGGTATTACTGACCTCTACAGCAGCCAGTTCTCTTGGGTTGGAGGTGTGGCGTTTATATCTTAACAGAATGGCTACCTTGCGATTGACTTTTTGTCCTTTATCTTCTTTTTCCATCAATCCTTTAAGGGCCATTTTGGCAGTTTGCTCCAAACTCCAGTTGCGATAGCTATCTGGTTCGGGTTCTCCCAAAAGGGAGGCAAGGCTGGGCCGATTTTCATCGTCATCCGAGCTCCAGGAGCCAATCCAGCTATTTTCATACATCATTCTATCGAACTGATAGCCTACCCAATAGCTATCCAAATCCGAGGCTTCATTTATTGCCCAGTTAAAGCGATCGATAGCAGACTTGCTTTGTCCCTGATACTTTACAATGATTTGCTTCGCAGCCAGCATGCTGGAAACGAACACAGCAGCCAGCAGAAGGATTTTAAAAAGTGGGTTCCTGGAGACATTCATAGTTACGTTTCCTCTAGTTAAGATCGTCAGATAATATTTGTTCGATTGCTTTCTTTGATGCGGGAGAGTCGATTTGACCCAATGCACGGACCGCCTCTTTACGCAGTTTCAAGCTATTGCTGTTTTTTACAATATCCATTAATACCGGAACAGCATCCTCATGCTCGGTGTTTCCCAGAGCTTGTATTGCACGTCTGCGCATTTCTTCCGAGGGTTCACTTTTTATCATGTCGCCTAAGAGTCTTACTGCACGACTGTCTTCTGCATCGGCTATCATCCAAAGGACAGCTTTTTTAACGTCACGGTTTGATGTTGCCTTGTAGATATCTAAAAGCAGCTCGGGATTCTCATCATCCAGCGCATCGGCCACTGCATGAACGGCAGAAACGGACAGGCGGTCATCCCGATCGCTTTTGGCAACCGATATCAGGAAGTCGATACTCTCCTGCTGCTCAATTTCTTTGATTGCATAGAGAGTCGACTTGCGAACGTCTTTGTCATTGCTCTTGGCAAAAACCGACTTTAGCGCATTAGCAGCTGCGACGGTTTCGATATCGCCGAGCGCATAAACTGCCGACTTACGGAGGCTGGCATCTTTGTCTGCCATTGCAACCTCACTGAGAAAAGGAACAGCGTTAAAGTCGTCGCGGTCCGGCAGAGCATGTAAAACAGTTTTTCGAACTTCAGCAGCACGAGCATTTTTGTAAACGTTCAGGAGCTGCTCATTTACGTTGCCGTAGTCAATATCGGCGAGCGCATGAATTGCAGCTTTGGCAAGCTGAGGCTCATCTGAACTGACAGCAATTGATCCGAGATATGACGGCAGATCCCTGCTCTGCGTATCTCCGAGCGCATGCAGCGCCCGGCGCCGGACTTGCGTATCGCCCGGAGTCTCGATGATGACTTTCAAACCTTTAACGGCTTCAGGGCTACCTTCATCGCCAAGTGCAAAGACCGCTTTGCGCCGCACAGATTCGTCCGCATCTTCTCTGGCAATCTCCAGGAGTGTCGGAACGACTTTAGGTGAATCGAATTCGCTGAGCACATGCAAAACTTTGGAGCGCACGCGTGGGTTCTCGGAGCGTTTGTAAAGCCTTACGGCAGATTCAAAAGCCTGATCGCTACCCTGACTTTCAAGGGCGTATAATGCAGCCAGAGCAATTTCCTCATCATCGTCCTTTTGCATCTTCTGCAATAAGGGGCGGTACTCATTCTCTCCGGAGGCGACCAACTCTTTTAGAATGCGAACCATATTGGAGCGGGCATCATCGCGATAGCTACTGCTGCGAAATTTTTCCATAAAGTTGGCAAAGCATTCGTAGGCCTTCTTCTTGTCGTTTTTAGCTTTCTCTGCAGCAAAACAGCTCCAGAATCCGGCGTCGTCAGCCCAGCGGCTACGCGGGTATTTGGCCATAAAATTATCGAATGCCCTGGTAGCTTCTGCGTACTTTCCATCCAGCACCATCTCGTACGCTCCATTATACATGGCCGCTTCTTTTTCGCTGCGCTTTTCACTTCGCTGCGCAATCAGCGAGCTACTTGTAAGCAGCAGAATCAGTAACAGGTTCAGTGTGATTGCAAGACGTGTGTTCATTTATAAAATCTCCGTGGTTTTACTCTTTTCCTGGATACTGCGCTGCATTTCCTGCAGGTTGATCTTCAGCATTATCCCGCGGCGTTCGACGCCGGTTTGCAACATTTCAATGGCGGTAAAGTCTTCCTGCGCGTCCAGATTGGCAATTTGCAGGAGAATAATTTCAAGGTCGCTGACCAGCTGCCGCAAGCGCGCTTTCCCGGGCTGCTGTAGGGCTTCCTTAATTTCATCACCTTCGGTTAATAGATTGCGGCTGACATTCTGGTAGCGGTTAAAGTCCAGTTCCGCTAAATCTTTACCTTCTTCGAGGTTCACCAGGCCCAGAAGCAGTACTTTGGATTTATCCAGGTAGGCATCGGTGCGATCTTCAATGCTTGCCGGTTGAATGATAGCCATTGGATTATTGGACTCTACCGGTACCATAAAAGAGCGTCCGATAAAGATGCCAAGCAGTAGTATGGCAGCTGCCGCAATAGCTTGATAGGTCCATGTTGGCAGTTTGATAATATTTGTCGGGGGCACGGATTCTTCTTGTATCTTCTCTTCGAGCGAATCCCAGTAGCTATCCCAGAAGCTCTCTCCCGGATCGGTTTGTTCCCGCTTGCTTAAGACTTCAGTTGTCTGCTTTAGCTTGCGGTAGCTTTCGGCGAACTCACTGTCGTCTTTCAGCAGCGTTTCGAACTCAGCTTTATCTGATTCGCTTAACTCGTTGTATAATGCTGCCAACAGCAGCTCTTCTCGTCGATTGGTTTGGTCTTTCATAACTTCTATCCTAAAAAGTTCAAAGTTCAAAGTTCAAAGTCTGAAGTCCGAGGTCGGATGTCGGAAGTCCGACTTCTGACTTCTGTACTCTGACTTCTGTGTTCTGTACTCTGTCTTTTAAGTTTGATAAAACTCCAGTTCCTTTTGCATTCTTTGTAGTGCCCGGAAGAGCAGGCTCTTAACCGTTCCCTCGGCGATGCTTAGTATTCCGGCAATTTCCTTCAGCGTAAACTCCTGATAATGTCTAAGCACAAAGACCGAACGTTCACGAGGAGACAATAGTTCAATAGCCTTCTCGATGTGCTGCTGAAGCATGTTCCCTTCCAGTCGCCGTTCCTGCTGAGCGAGTTCCTGGACTCCGCTTCCGGCGTGTTGAATATGCTCTTCCTCTATTGGTGATGTTACCAGCTGCTTTTTTCGTTTCATATCAATAAAACAGTTCACTGTAATGCGATAAAGCCATGAGCTTAACTTTGATTCACCGCGAAACTTCTCGATGGCCTTCCATGCTTTTAAAAACGCCTCCTGAGACAGGTCCTGTGCATCGGCATGATTACCGGCAAGATCAAGCGCCAGGTAATACACCTGCTGCTTATGCTTATCGACAATCTCGCGGAATACCCGCTTGTCCGCATGTACGCGTGCTATAAGTTGTTTTTCTGATTCCACCACAGGTCCTTGCTGATCCGTTACAATCTTATGACGGGAAGGTTGTTAGAAAGGTTTACAAGGTAGGAAAATAAAATGAAAAAGGCTGAGATTTGCTAATCGCAGCCTTTTTCACCACAGCAATTGCAGGCATTGGAGTGATAGTCGATAATGGTTCCGCGTCGATCAAATTCAAAATGGCAGCACTGCAGCCACATTTCGCGTAGCATTTGACGGCCGCGCTGCACGCGGGATTTATAAGCACTGTAGGAAAGCCCCAGGCGTTCTGCGGCTTCAATCTGAGGGACATGCTGGAAGTCGGATAGAACGACAGCCTCACGATATTTTTCGGGAAGCAGGAGCGTCATATAGTGCAGGCTGTCGCTGAGCCGCTGTTGAATCTGGCTGTCTGCACCATCATCTATATGTAAATCATCCGGAAGAAGTTCTCCCGGACGATCCTTACGATAGTAGTCTACCAGCACATTGCGTGCGATTTGATACACCCAGCTCTCCAGACGGGCAGGATTGTCTAAGGTATGAATGCTGCGGTGGATTTTCAGGAAAACATCCTGCAGCAGGTCCTCGGCAACGGCGGGAGTCTGCACGCGACCGTTGATGAACGCCAGGAGTCTGCCGCGGAGCTGATTCCAGATCATCTCAACCGATGGTGTCATCTGTTGTGTGGTTGTCTTAGCCACAGCATCCGCCTTTCGCAGGTGCTTCGGCCACTTCGATGACACCCTTTTCGGACTGGGATGTGCTACCGCAGCATGAACTGCCGATGCTGGCTGCTACCGCTTGATGCTCCTCTTCAAACTGTTGATCGGTGCAGCAGGAACCGGTTTCCGGCAAAACCAGCTTTACATTGCTTGCTGCTTCATAGTCGCCGCAGAGCCAGGCGGTTATTGAACGTACCTGTTCATAACCGGTTGCTAACAGAAAGGTAGGGGCGCGACCGTAGCTTTTGATGCCGGCTATATAAAATCCTGGCTCGGGATGTCGCAGCTCGGCTTCACCATGAGGCGGAACGGTGCCGCAGCTATGAATATTCGGATCGATCATAGGTGCCAATGCCGAGCTACTTTCGAGTGATGGATCAATATCCATGCGCACCTCGCGCAGAAAGGAGAAGTTTGGACGCTGACCGGTTGCGGCAATAATATTGTCGATGTTGCTTAATTGGATCTGTTCTCCATTTGCCTGGCCGGTTACAGACTTTTGTCCATTTTTCATCGCAATGCTCTCTAAAGAGAATCCACTGATAAGCTCTAGCTGATTACTTTCGACGAGTTCTTTCAGACGGGTGCCAAGAAGTCCACGGGCCGGAAGCTGATCATTTTTTTCACCGCCGTAAATACTTGAGACGGATGAACGCCTTATCGCCCAGAGAATACGGGTCTGTTCTTCCTCTCCAGCCAGCTTAGCTAAATCCAGCAGGGCGTTAATTGCGGAGTGTCCGCTGCCGATTACCAGGGTGCGTTTTCCGGCATAGGTGCTTCGTTCGGTTTTATATACATCCGGGATACCATATGCAACCGTGCTGGAATCTTCTCCTTCTGCAGCATAACCTCCGGCTCCGGCGGGATTTGGTGAGTCCCATGTACCGCTGGTGTCAATTACCGCGCGTGCATACAGCGTGACTCTGCCTTCCGGCGTCTCAGCGATAATTTTGAATGGTCGACTATCACGCGCTTCGGATTTGACTTTGTCGGTACCGTCTCTACCAACTCCTATTACTTTATGGCTAAAGCGAAGTGCCTGCTTTAACTCAGGAGTTTCTGCCAGAGGAAGCAGATAATTATCTAATAGATCTCCGCCGGTGGGGAGGCGTTTTAAGTTTGGCTGCTGCCAGCCGGTAGGCCTTAAAAGGGAAACTGCTGCTTTGTCCAGTGCCATTTCCCAGGGAGAGAACATGCGAACGTGTCGCCAGGTTTGAATGGTTGCACCGACAGTTTTTCCGGATTCGAGTAGGATGGGACTCTCATTACGCTTAATCAGATGCGCTGCTGCTGCCAGGCCTACCGGCCCGGCTCCAATAATAACGATGGGGTATTCTGCTTGCTGCACTTTATAGCTCCTTTATTGCCGTTTATTTCATAGACGGAGTGCAAAGGAAAAAGACGCAAAAGTTATATTATCAATTAAAAAAAATTTATGAAGAAATAAGATCAGCAGGGGCCAGCTTATGTCTTACTTGCCCACCGAGTACCAGTCCTGCGCCTATCAAGACCAGATTCTTGATAATATACTGTCCTTCCATCGTTAACGCATGTGGAAAAGCTGTCCAGGCAACGTCCGGCAGTATCAATAGCGGCATTGCAGTGCCGGGCATTTGTAGAAACAAAAGTAGCAGCGTAACGCGCATGAACTTTCCGGTGATTAACCCAATCCCTATAAGTACTTCCCAGGTTGCTAGAATCGGTATGAAGAGATCCGGATCAATAAAGTAGATCGTGTTTCTTACCAGTTGCTCAGCTGGACTGAGTCCGGGGAAAAATTTGAGTGCCCCGAACCAGAAAAACACAATTCCCAATCCGATTCGCAGAAACGGCATTCCAGTCTTTGCCATCCAGGCAGATAGATCTTTGTCGAACTGATCGAAATATTTAGAGGCTATCTTATCTTCTATGTTTTGCACGATGATCCTCGTAAGTTATGATACTCTGAAAAGAAGTCGTCTGTGGCTAACGGTGTGCTGTAAATTACGTACTATTCACCCTATTTATCCAGTTAAATGAGGCGATAGCATTAAGTCCTATAATTAATAATGCCAACATAAGAAATGCCAGAACCGAGATGTCGGGAAAGCCGGATACTTGATTGGAATGAAACGCATATATCCAGTTTATAATAGCTTCCTTGTTCATAAGACCGGTAAGCAGGCAAGCTGCTACGAAAAAAAATTGAAGCGCGGTCTGTAATATAAATGCCCTGCGTATTTTTTGCTGGCTCGCTTTTCGGCGTTTTAATAGGGCCGCATGAATCCAGAGCTGTCTACCGGTTAGCTGCCCTTCCAATGGAACGCTGGATTGGTTTACTTGAAGTAGTGCTGAGGCAATCAGTATTTCATCCTGACAATCAGCGCAGGTTGAAATATGCTCCCTAAAAGGATCTAAAGACTCTTTCTTAAGAACGGTTTTGCGAATTTGCTTCGTTTTTTGACAGCCGACTTTATTCATTGATTAACCCTTCATTCAGGTCATATTTTTTCAATAGGTTTGCAAATTTTTGACGTGCTCTGAAAAGTAAAACCTTGACGCTTTTTTTACGAAGACCTAAAATATCCGCTATGGATTCATGGGGCTGCTCTTCCACCAGAGCAAGCCAGATCAACGCTCGCTCTTTTGGCTTTAACAACCTTAAAACAAAGTTGACGTCAATTTGCAGGGCCGTATCGGTTTTCCGTTTATCGGGTTGCTCCCACGATCTCCCCAATAGAGACAGCGACATAACCCGTTTATACCGGGCGCTTTTTAAACGATCCAGATTAAGACGCGTGGCAATTGTGTACAAATAGCTTTTCATGCTGACAAAGTTCTTACTCTCAGGTGGCTTTTGCAAAAAAAGGAGATAACACTCCTGCAAAATGTCTTCTGCCGTATCGCGGGTATTACAAATGCGCAAGAGGTATGCATAGAGCTGGTGAGCAGTTTCGGCATGAAACGCTTCGAACTCACTTTGCGTCATGAACGCTTTCCGGATTTACGCTCTCTGGAGACATGCTGTTTATTAAAGGCGGATAAGATTCACCAGAGTCAAGAATATTCCAGACCCTGGAGAGTAAATAGGTTATTCCGGCAGCAAATAAGAAACCTAGCCCCAGTGTCGACATAAAAACGGCTCCGAATATGAAGTCATCTTCAATATATATTGTCAATCCCCATGCTCCAATTCCAACAAATAGAGAAACAATACCACTGCTTAGCATAATTAGAATCGGAATTTTGGTACTTGTTCCACTTGCTGTAAGATTGTTTAGAAAGAGCTGCCCATGAGTACTCTCTAAAAAGTCGAGCAGCTCTTGCTGATCTCCTAACTTGTCCAGAATAATATTTAACCTCTCATTAAGGGTGTCTATTCGAAGCCTGTAACGCAAATAACGTGTGTAGCTTAACCATCCTATCAGGATAGAAATCCCTAAAATTGAGGTGGAAACTATGTTGAGTATCATGCAGGTATCCGTTGGTTAATTTTTTAAAATAGAGCATCTATCTGACGTCCAAGACGTGATTAAGAATTTCAAAAATAGAATACGAGCCTTTTTGCCTCACGGTTGTCATCTAAAATCGATTTTATTTTTCTTCGCTCTTCAGGAACTGATGCCGCCTCAAATACAACCGGCAGATCGATATCCGGTACCCAGAACGTTAGTTTGCCTGTAGGAAGCATATCGAAGATGCCGATACGAACTTCCAGAAGCGGCTTGTTGTCTTTTACCGAGATAGCAAATTTCCCAATTTGGGGGTGAGTATAGTTGCCTTCGATCCTGGTCAAATCCTCCTCAGAGATTGTGACCGTATTGGGAATTGTTGACTCCGGTTGAGAGGCCTTGATGAGCTGAGGGTTTTCAATGGATGGAGAAACCTTTGCAGAAATTATAGAACGTACCACCTTTAAAAACTCACCGTGCCGAACATTGCGGAACTGATAGGTGTTTGTTAATTGTACTATAACGAGTTCAGCTTCCGGAAGAATAGCTATCTTTTGTCCACCACTTCCACTCGCAAAAAACATGCTATTTCCCTTAAATGGAGGAGATATCCACCATAAATAGCCATACTCACCTCTGCCGGCAAAAGGGCCTGTGTCTTTGCTAATTGAGGAAGTGCTTTTATGAACCCAGTTTTTAGGTATGATTTGCCTGGTTCCCCATTTTCCCTCGTAAAGATACAGAAGCCCGAAACGGGCCATGTCACGGGCGGACATGCGAAATAAATATGCCGGATGCTTAGATTTTTCCGGCTCATAGCAATAGTATGTATGGCTTTTTGAAAAATCTTCCATCTGCAGGAGTGTAGTGATTTGCTCTTCAAAGTCTGTAAAAATACCTCGTCCTGTTTCTTGTTCATAAATCGTAACCAGCGTATTAAAATCCCAGTTGTTGTAATACCAATGTTCTCCAGGCATATAACTTCCCCGCTCCGGAAGATTTTTTGCCATGCCTCTTGGAGAAAAGGCTGCGGGGAGATAAATGCCCGATCGTGCTGATAACAAGTCCTCAACGGTTGCGGTTTTTTCAGTACCCGAAAGAGGGGTGATATCATCTATTCCAAGCTCAGCCAGGTTTTTTGTGAGGTCTATTTCTTCGCTTTCTACGGCTTTACCAATTAGGGCGCTTAGAAAACTCTTGCGGATTGAAGCAGCCATAAAGCGTCTATGAGGCTCACCGAGTGAAAGTAAGACCGTACCGCGATGAACGACAAAAAGCGCTGAGGCGTTGCTGCTTTTAAAATGTTCTCGCGTTGCTTCGAGTTTCTCGGATGAAAATCCTGCGTCAGCAACATTCTTATAAGTTTGCCAATGAATACCAGGTACCGGCTTGGTGTTTTCCTGGGCATATAGAATGTTTAATACAATGATTAACCATGTAAAAAAGGTGATATGCTTCATGTTTTCTCCATTTTACTACCTTAGTGTTCGTTTTCAGTAGTAAGACGAGATAGCATGTCGGTAGGTTAACACGTGAAATGAAAGGTTGGAGGTTTACAACAAAAAAGCCCGACTGGGCGGGCTTTATACAGGGTATAAAAAAATCAGGTAGAACAGCTTATTATTGGGAGGTTAGTAAGTGCTCTCACCGTTGCGAATATCCTCCATTTCCAGCTCACGCAGCGTCGGTTCCGGCGAAAGCATGGTGCGAAGAGCGGAGATGAATACTGAGTTCTCAAACTGCGGATTTTCTATCAGAGATTTCAGCTTGTTTCGACGCTCAGAGTCGTTGCTGATTTCAAATGCTTTGGATGCGAGAATAGCTACTGCAACGTCGGCCTTTTCCACAGATACGCCACCATCGTTACGAATCCAGCCTTTTTTCTTGCGCTGTGAACCGACTACCTCCAGCCAACCTTCCTGCTCCTTACTAATCGCCACCATTTCCATCGGCTCAAAATACTTCTCTGTCACGGTTAGGAGATCAGGACGTAAATAAACATACGTTTTTTGGACAACGGCTCCAGCAGATGCATCTCGGATAATACCGCTGGAAGAGGCCCAGCCCTCAGTTCCGTCTGATAATCGAATCTTCAGATATTCGACCTTACGGGAGGTACTGGTATCCGTTCGGGCGATACCCATCCAGGTGACCTGCTCCCCCAGGGATATGCCTGAAATGTAGCGTCCCTTTACCTTGGGGATGCTGCGCAGGCTGGTTCCATCCCATATGCAAACGGCGGTTACTTCCTCTGAGGCGACTTCCTCAACAACTTCCTCGGACAGCTCGTTTGTCGTTTGGGGAGTTTGAGTCTGACATGCGGTTAGCAATGCTAGTGCTGCTAACAGTACATATAAAAAATGACGTGATCGTAACATTTCCCTTCTCCTATGTGGCAACCATTGCTTAAAATATTTTTATTTAATCTCAAAGATGCAACAAATTTGAATAATCTGTTTTCATTCCGCAGCATTGAAGCCTACATTTGCCCACGAGATGATATAAGCGCAATGGAGAAAGTACACTATGTTTAGTGAGAGTGACTGGAAGATAATAGACGAAATCATCGACCGCGCCTTCGAAGAAGATATACGCGATGGAGATGCAACAACAAACGCGCTGTTTGGTCCGGATGAGACATCTACAGCGTTTATGAGGGTTAAGGATGATGGAATTGTTTGCGGGATTGAGGTTGCCGAGCGCGTCTTTCGGCGGCTGGATGATTCAATTGGGTGGAAGCCCCTCTTTCAGGACGGCGATGCGGTAACCAATGGAGAAATACTGCTGGAAATTGATGGTTCACGCAGGGCAATCCTTACCGGTGAACGTTTGGCACTCAATTTAATGCAGCGCATGTCCGGTATTGCCAGCATGGCGGATCGCTATACGAAAGCACGTGGAAACCTGCCGGTTCAGATTCTTGATACGCGTAAAACATTACCCGGTTTGAGAATTCTGGAAAAGTACGCTGTTGCCGTTGGCGGTGGAACCAATCATCGCTACGGGCTGTTTGATGCCATTATGATTAAGGATAATCATATAAAGCTCTCCGGAGGAATCACTGCTGCTGTGAATAAAGCACGTGCAAATAATCCGAAAAACCTGACCATTGAGGTAGAGACCAGTAACCTGGAAGAAGTAGAGGAAGCACTCGGGTTGAGTGTTGATATTATTATGCTCGATAATATGTCTACAGAGACGATGCAGGAAGCTGTGAATCGCATTGCCGGACAATGTAAAGTCGAGGCCTCCGGTGGCGTGACTATCGAGCGAATTCGCGAGATTGCCGAAACCGGCGTGGACAGTATTTCGGTCGGGGCACTGACCCACTCCGTTAAGGCTCTGGATATCGGACTTTACTTTAAAGATTTATAAAACTAAAAATCTTTTAGCGTGTAGAGAATAGTGCTTGCTTTTATAGAAACGGGCGTTTATCTTTGTTTCGCTCAAATTGAAACTATTTATCAAGAGCACTTTATTATGGCAAAAACAAAAAATAATAATGATCAGGAATTGTTCAGTTTTCCATTGGACAAAACTAACCTAATGATTATCGGTCTTGGAGCTGTAATTATTGCTGTTGCATATGTCTTTATGGCAATGCCGGATCATCCTGATGATTTTATGACCCTAACGCTGGCACCTCTACTGCTGGTAATTGCTTTTGCCGTTGTAATTCCATTTGGAATTATGTATCGTAAGAAAGAAACACCATCTGAATAAATACGGGCTCTTAGCTCAGCTGGTTTAGAGCACCGCCCTTACAAGGCGGGGGTCACTGGTTCGAATCCAGTAGGGCCCACCCGATAAAAAGTCCGTTCCGATTCTTCGGAACGGACTTTTTTTTGCAACTTCGCAATCCGCTTTTGAGTAATAAGGACATCGTGAAACTTATCGCCTGGTAAAATAGAGGGAGAATACGCATGCGTTCTTTTTGGATGCTATGTCTGTTAATTGTTACAAGCCTGCCGCTGGCCTCACAAGATTTTGCAAACGCCTATCAACGTCACCAATTTTTAATGGGTAATTCCACATCGTTTCAGGAAGGCCTGCTTGGGTTTGCCAATCCGGCAAATGCGGCCCAACTGCAGCGCTTTAGCGGTCGCTTTAACTGGTCGACTGATGGAGATGAAAGCCTGAGCTTTCGTGATTGGGGACTTTACACCGGAACCAATGGTCTTGGCTTTTCAGCCCAAAGTCAGCGAATTGGTCAATTTGCAGTACGTGATTATCAGTTTGCTCTGGCCGGAGGTAACAGCGCTTCGTCTTTTGGTCTCGGCTACAGCTGGGCAGGGGGCAAAAAGAAGTTGGGAAATCGGGAAAATTTACTGCGCTTCGGCTGGTTGGTGCGACCGGCAAAATATCTGTCACTGGGATTCACCGGAAGCCTGTCGATGGAAACCAGTGCCCGGGAAGGTATTTTTGAAGCAGGAATTCGTCCACTTGGAAATCCGCGCCTAACGCTTTTCGGCGACTTCGTTATGCAAAAACGCGATCGTTTAGACGATGCTCCCTGGAGTGCCGGGGCTGCTGTTGAAGTAATACCCGGTCTGAACATTACCGGTCGCTACTTTGATAACGAAGCGTTCACCGTCGGCATATCCATTACTTCCGGTTTTGGACGGGCCGCTACGCAAGGGCATTTTGATACGGATCAGGAATACAGCTACTCCAGCTATAGCGTTGGATTTGGTGATTATGCCTCGGATTTTTACGAAAGGGTTCTGCCGATTCCGCCCAAATATCTGAAAATGGAAATGAAGGGGCGCGTGAAATATTTAGGTTACAGCTTTGGCGATAGCGGCATGCGCTTCTGGGAAATTCTTGAGGATATTCGCAAGGCACGTGAAAACCCGACTGTAAAAGGATTTGCGCTCAATTTGAGTGGCCTACGAATTTTACCGGAGCACGCCTGGGAAATTCGTGAGGAACTACGCCTGGCGAAGGAAGCCGGAAAAAAGATCGCTGTTTTTCTGGATAACGGTACCATGCGGACCTATCACCTGGCCAGTATTGCGGATGTTGTGATGCTGGATCCGGAAGGTAGTCTGATGCTACCAGGTTACATCACAGGGCGTACTTATATGAAGGGTACGCTTGAAAAAATGGGACTGGGTTTTGATGAGTGGCGGTTTTTTAAATATAAGTCTGCTGCAGAAGGAATGTCCCGCGATAGTCTTTCCGAAGCAGATGCCGAGCAGCGCCAGGCATTGATTGATGATTGGTATAAGCTCTTTCGTGACGACGTAATTGCTGAACGACCGGCATTGTCCGAAAGCCTTGATGCACTTATAAACAATGAAGTTTATGTGGTACCGGAAAGGGCGCTGGAAACCCAGTTGGTAGATACGCTGGGACGTTGGAACGGCATTTCAGATCTGATGAATGAGCTTATTGGCCCCAGTGCACCTATTCTTCGAGATGAGCTGCTATCACGTGATGCTGAGCGCCCGGACTGGGGGCCATCACCAAAAATTGCACTGGTGTATGCCCTTGGAGCCTGCGCCATGGATAGCGGCATCCGAGCCCGCTGGCTGGAAAAAACGCTGCTACGCCTGGAAAAGAATCCGAATGTAAAAGCTGTCGTTCTCCGTGTGGACTCGCCCGGTGGAGATGGTATGGCCTCTGATTACGTAGCCGAGGCGGTAAAGAAGATCACTGAAAAGAAACCGGTTGTGATTAGCCAGGGACAAGTTGCTGCCTCCGGCGGATACTGGATTTCAATGTATGGCAGTAAAATCTTTGCTGCGCCGGGAACGGTTACCGGCTCGATTGGTGTTATCGGTGGCTGGATTTGGGATAAAGGTATCGGAGATAAACTTGGTATGACCTCAGATCACGTAAAGGTCGGTGAACATGCGGATCTTGGTTTCGGAATACGCTTACCGCTAATCGGAGCGACTGTACCAGCCCGTAATCTCACGGAACTGGAGCGAGCAAAGATGGAAACCTTTATCCGCGGCTTCTATCAGACTTTCCTGAAGAAAGTAGCAACCGGCCGCGAGATGGATGTTGATGCCGTACACGAGGTTGCGCAAGGACGTGTTTGGAGCGGATGGGACGGAAAAGCTAATGGGTTGATTGATGAAGTCGGTGGCTTACGTGCTGCTCTGAATGAAGCACGTTCTCTGGCGGGAATTGCTGCTGATGAAAAAGTGGATGTTGTTGAAATTCCGTCCAGCCTGGGCTTCTTTAATGTGGATGCATTGAACCCGATACCGATCTCGGCAGAACTGGAAAATGACGCTACGTTAAACTTTATTCGAATGATAACTGAAAAGCAGGGGCGTCCGCTGCCACTGCTTATGCCGGGACTGTATCCGACGCTGGATGATTAATTTTTGAATTTGTCAATTAAGTCAATTATTTGGCGATTGTTTTGTATTAGAATGGAGCAGTTTTCAAAACTGCTCCATTCTTTTTTGGCAGATTAGAGCAGTCTGTTGTTTACCATATTGGAGCAGTTTTCAAAACTGCTCCAATTTCTATCCTTACGGGAGTTTTATGACCTGGCTAAAAAATGCCGTTCTCGATATTGCCCTGACCGCACTGGTAATTACCGCTGTGGTCACTCAGATTGACTGGCTGAGATTTTTCATTATCGCCTATGCCGGTATTATGCTGTTTATGAAAATCGGCGTTTATCGCAGTGCGCAAATGACGAATAGGGTGAATAAAAAAGAAGAAGTGCCGGTTTGGTTTAATCACCTGCTATATGCCATAGATGTGGCTGCACCGCTGTTTGTCGGTTTTTGGCTGATGTCCGGACTATGGGCTGCGATCTGGCTGGTTTCTTATCTGACCCATCAAAAAGGAATTCAGCAGCGCGAGGCGGTTATGAAGAATTCAAAGAGTAAGAAAAAAGCAAAGCGCTGATATATTCATACAATTCCACTCCACCGAAATCCTCTTGACAGATTCACGCTTCTTCCGTAATGTGGATTACCGCAGAATGCAAACATTACGGAGGAAACATGCGTTTATTTTACGCACTTACCATTCTATTAACCCTGATTTTAATGAGTTGCTCCCAGCAGGGATACGCCGATTTAATCCTCCATAACGCAAAAATTGTTACGCTGGACGAATCGGCTCCTGAAGTAGAAGCCATTGCGATAAAAGGTGATCGCATCCTTGCGCTTGGAACCAATGCGGAAATAAAAGCTCTGGCTAATGCTTCGACAAAGTCTGTTGATCTTGGCGGGGCGCTAACTATTCCCGGCATAATCGATGCCCACGCTCATTTGATGAACCTGGGGCGACTACGCCTGAATCTGGACTTGTCTACTGCAAAGACATGGTCTGAGGCGGTTGCAATGGTGGGAGCGGCAGCTAAAGATCGCGAGCCGGGCGGCTGGATTCTCGGTCGTGGCTGGCATCAGGAAAAATGGACTGAGCTACCCGCCGAAACCGTCGATGGCTATCCGATGCATCATACTCTCAGTGCGGTTACACCGGATAATCCGGTATTCCTTACCAATTCCAATGGACATGCGGCATTTGTAAACGCTAAAGCGATGGAACTGGTTGGAATAACAAAAAATACGCCTGATCCGGCAGGTGGACAAATTTTACGAGATGCATCAGGCAATGCGACCGGCGTTTTCCTGGAAGAAGCAGAAACGCTTTTCTATCCTTCGCTTGAGGCCGAAAAACAGCAAAATCCCGAGGCTTACAAACGAAATGAAATTCGCGCTGTTGAGCTGGCGACAGCCGAATGCCTGAGTAAGGGAATTACCAGCCTACACGAAGCCGGCATGCTCTGGGACTCCATCGATTTACTCAGGGAATTAGCTGAACAGGGTAAGCTTCCAATTCGCGTCTGGGGTATGATTGGTAGCAATAATAATCAGTTCTCTCAAAAAGCTGCTTCCTATAAATTGCATCGAGTCGGTGATAATAAGCTTACGGTGAGTGGTGTAAAAGCCTATATGGATGGCGCGCTTGGTTCGCGCGGTGCTTGGTTACTCAAGCCATACACCGATCTCCCGTCCAGTTCGGGGATACCAACGATATCACCGGACTCTCTTCAAAAAATAGCGAAAATAGCGGCCGAAAATGACCTGCAGCTTTGTACGCATGCCATCGGTGATCGCGGAAACCGCGAAGTACTAAACGTTTATGAAGAAACCTTTAAATCTTTTCCCGAGGCGGCAAAAAAGCAGTGGCGTATCGAGCATGCCCAGCATCTGCATCCGGAAGATATTCCACGTTTCGGTAAAATGGGGGTGGTTGCATCGATGCAGGGTGTTCACTGTACGTCCGACGCTCCCTGGGTTCCGAAGCGATTGGGCGATCTGCGAGCCGCCACCGGTGCTTATGTCTGGCGGCGATTACTGGACTCCGATGCGCTGGTTGTTAACGGCACGGATGCTCCGGTGGAAGATATTGATCCATTGGCCAACTATTATTCATCTGTTACAAGGAAACCGGCCGGCTTGCCGCCATTTTATCCCGAGCAGAGCATGACGCGCATGGAGGCGTTGCGCGCTTATACGATTGATGCGGCAAAATCTGTTTTTGAAGATGATATAAAAGGCTCGCTTTCTGTAGGCAAGCTCGCTGATATTACGGTTCTTTCGCAGGATATTCTAACAGTCTCGGATGAAGATTTGTTAAAAACCAGAGTTTTACATACGATCGTAGGTGGTGAAATTCTGTTCAGTCATAATAAGGAGTAGACTTTAGCAGTAATGAATAATCGCAAAAAAGTATTGTTGTATAACCCGGACTGCGTGTTTTATACCATGCCATTGGCACTTCTGGCGCTTGGTTCGGCACTGGACCGGAATAGATATGAAGTAATTGTCATCGATGGCCGCCTGGAGGATGATCCGGTTGCGGCACTTTCTCAGCACTTGAATGAGGCCATTTGCCTTGGCGTTACGGTGCTGACCGGTGCGCCTATGCGCGATGCATTAAACGTGTCGCGGACTATACGTTCGCAGATGCCGGAACTGCCGATTGTCTGGGGCGGCTGGCATCCTTCTCTCTTCCCCCTTCATACGCTGGATGAACCCGCAGTTGATATTACTGTGCAGGGACAGGGTGAAGAGACGTTTCGTGAACTGGTTGCATATTTTGATGGCGAGGGAAGCCTGGAGAATATCTCTGGTATCAGCTGGAGAAAAGATGGAAAGCCACATCGTAATCCACCACGGGACCTGAAAGATATGAACGAACTCCCGGAAATGGATTACAATCTGATTCCGGTAGAGCGTTTTTTTGAACTGAAGCAGGAAAAGCAGTTTGATTACATTACCTCGACCGGCTGCTTTTTTCGGTGTGCCTTCTGTGCCGATCCCTTTGTATTTAAACGGAAATGGACTGCTCTCGAGCCTCAGCGAATTGCCGGCGAATTATCTGCATTAAAAAAACGCTATGGTTTCACGGACGTTAATTTTCAGGATGAAACGTTTTTTACCTACCGAAAGCGAGTCGTTGAAATTGCTGAGGCCTTTATCCGGGAAGAGCTGGACGTTACCTGGGCAGCCACGATGCGTGCTGATCAGGGTAGTCGTCTGACCGATGATGATTTCAACTTGCTGAAGCGATCCGGGTTACGCCGCGTGTTGATTGGTGTCGAGTCGGGTTCACAGGAGATGATGGACTGGCTGAAAAAGGACATTAAGCTGGAGCAGGTTCTGGAATCTGCCGAGCGTTGTCTAAAGCATAATATCAACGTAATTTTTCCGTTTATTGTTGGCTTTCCCGGTGAAACGCCGCAGAGTGTGGAAGCAACCATGGACATGGTGAAACGTCTGCGACGCATGCATTCCGGCTTTGATACGCCGATTTTTTATTTCAAACCGTACCCCGGATCAAGCATTACCGCAGACGTTGTAAAGAACGGTTATCAGCTGCCGCAGACGCTTGAAGAATGGGCAGAGTTTGATTATGTAGGGAGCGCGGGTCCGTGGGTAACACCGGAGAAGTATCGGCTAATCGAGCATTTTAAATTTTATTCGAAGCTGGCCTGGGGACAGAAACACTGGCTGTATTCACCTTTCCGCAGCCTGGCTCGCTGGCGCTGCGAAAAGGATTATTATGACCTGGCGTGGGAAAAACGATTGCTGGAATGGTTACGCCCCGCGCCGGAATTGTCTTAATCAATTCACCGAAAACGTCTCTTCGCGAGCATTTTTAGTCGGCGCAACACCCAAAGCAAAGGAAAAATCAGTGCCGACGTCAATGGTGCTGTCTACCTTGATGTTGCTTTGGTGAATATCCAGAATCTTTTTGGCGATGGCTAGTCCGAGACCGGTGCCGCCGGTTGCGCGGGCGCGACTCTTTTCGACCCGGTAAAAGCGATCAAAAATATGCGGCAGATCTTCCTGCGCTATTCCGCATCCGGTATCGCTCACCTTTACGCTTAGTTCCTCACCTTCATGCTCAATGCAAATGGCTACCTTACCCTCATCAGGCGTATAGCGAATAGCATTCTCGATCAGGTTAGATAATACGCGCTCGATTAATCCGATATCGCCTTCTACCTGAGGCAACTTCTCCGGAACGCGCGCCAGCAGATGAATGCTTTTTTTCTCAGCAGCGGGCTGAAACTTCATAACGATATCCTGAACCAAATCACTCAGTGAGAAGGGCTCAAAATGAGGCTCGGTTTGCCGGGCATCCAGTTTTGACAGCTCAAAGAGCTGCTCGACCAGGCGCTCCAGATTATTGGTCGTATTCAATATGATATTGATATACTTGTTGCGCTCTTCAGGCTTAATACGATCTTCCTTCATCAAAATCGTTTCGAGGTAGCCTTTAATAGAGGCCAGCGGGCTACGCAGATCATGTGAGATGTTGGCTACCAGTTCACGGCGTAATTCGTCTGTTTTCTTCAGCTCATCCATATTGGCCACCAGCGTATCGGCCATTGTATTGAAGGATTCTGCCAGATCACCAAACTCATCATTTCCGCCGGTATCTACGCGCCGGGAAAAGTTGCCCTGCTCAAAATCTGTTACGACTTCTGCTACATGTCGCAGGCGGCGCGTCATAAAAAAGAATAGCACCAGACCGATAATGCCGGCACCCAATAGGGTAAACAGCAGCCCACGGATTATGGCTTCTTTTACATAGTCAGCTCGTGCCGCATCTACGGCGGTATCGTATTCCTCGCCTCCGATGATTACATAGAGAAATCCATTGTTTTCTCCGATCTGTAGTGGGGCAACGGAAAACGGTTTTTCGCGAATGTCATCGCGTGGGTCGGTTCCATAGAGCGGGCCATCATAATCCTCATTCAAAAATTCCCGGACAGGTTTCAGATCAATTTCATGGCGTTTTAGCTTCTTGCTTGGTTCGGCAAAAAAAGCCAGCACCTTACCGGAGTTATCCACCAGGTAGATTTCAATATAGGGATTTACCACCATCATGTAGTGAAACATATTTTTGATGCCCTTGAAATCGATGCTGTCGGTTAAGAAAGGTTCGAAATCCGGAAGCAGGTTATTTGCCAGGGATAGATTCAGCTGTTGATCGGCCTCGGCCTGAAAGGTCTCGGTTGTTTTTAATGTAAGCCATATCTGGGCCGTTCCGAGTAACAGGAGCAGCACCAAAAAAAGCATGGACAGCTTTCCATAAAAGCTCTGGAAAAATCGTTTCATGCTGTTAATTCCTCCTTATCGATAAATCGATATCCAACTCCCCAGAGCGTGCGGATAAAGCGCGGATTAGATGGGTCGCGCTCGATTTTATTTCGTAAGCGATTAATATGCGAGTTCACTGTGTGATCGTATCCATGGAACTGATATCCCCAAACCTGCTCAAGCAGATTCTGCCTGCTGTAGGTTTTTCCGGGGTTTGATGCGAAAAGCTGAAGCAGGTCAAATTCCTTTGCTGTCAGCTCGATTGCCTTACCGTCTACACGAACACGTCTTAGGGCAAAGTTAATATATAAATGGTCAAAAACTACTTCTTCAGGCTCATCTTTTACCGCATGCCGTGCCCGTTCTGCTTCTACGCGTCGAAAAATTGCTTTTACACGCGCCAGTAATTCGCGAATACTGAACGGTTTGGTCAGATAATCATCAGCCCCGAGCTCAAGCCCCAGGACTTTGTCGAGCTCATCTGTTTTTGCGGTGAGCATCAGAATCGGTGTGTAGTCTTTGACTGAGCGAATACTCTTTAAAATATCAAGCCCGTTTTTTTCAGGAAGCATGACGTCGAGGATTACCAGATCAAAATCGTTATCCAAAGCTGCCTGTAATCCGTTGTTGCCATTTGACTCGTGCTGAACGTTACAGTAGAGATCCTTCAGGTGGATGGTTACCAGTTCGGCGATGCCTGGATCATCTTCTACAATCAGAACGTTGCGTGGCGTATTTGTCATTTTATTCTCCTGTATCTTTCGGCTCGATGCCATTCAAACTGAGGCTGTGAAGCACTCTGACCGAAAAATATAGGGGGATCGAAGGAAAGTCATCACAAGACTATCACAAAAAGGGGAAGAAAGTACGCAGCTTCTAATAGTACGCAGCTACGCTGCTTGTGGCTTGTAGGTCGCTCCTGCGGAGCTTGTGGTACGCAGCTACGCTGCTGGTCGTTTGTAGTAGTGGTCAGCTACCTACTACCAGCGTAGGCTGAAAGCCGAAGCGTCCTATCGTCTACAAGCGGCAAAGCCGCGTACTACCAGCGACTGTAAGGAGCGAACCACACCCCACCAGCACCGAAGGTGCGTACTAATCATTAATTCTCCTGCTCCTTCGCCGTCAGTATCATATACTCACACTGCTGCTGTTCGCGTAGAGCCTCTTCATCCTCGCGTTTGCTCCAGGGGCATCCGTAAAGGGCAAAGTATAGCTGGCTGTTTACAATGCGATACCATACACGAGCAAAGATTGTCTTCTCTCCACGACTGATTTCATAACTCATTGCGCCGAACTGATAATCTTCCCAATCGTTCAGCTTCTCGTCGTAGGCATTGGAAAGGTGGTCGGCTGTTAACAGCTCCGGTAAAATATTCTTCAGGTCTTCAACCCCGTTCTCAATACCCTCCGCCATATAGATCCTGGCCAGTCCGATTTGCGAATCCGGCCTTGCAAGAATAAACGACTCGGTTGGAACAAACATCCATTCAACTGGAGATGAGAAAGAAATGCCACACATGTTTATGGTTACATTCTGCATTTTTATGCCCTGTTAATCGGGTGAATATGGGTTTTAGACAAGCTGTGACGCAATGATGACATAATTTGACAACCCTTGACGTGCGCATGACATCTTAGACAAATCTACGCCGTATCCTGACTATAGATAATTAAACACACAACCAAGGGAGTTCGCCATGAAACGCATTTTTATCATTCTTATCGCTTTAACAATTTCTTCTTTCGCACAGTCTACCTTACCGAAGGCCAGCGAAAATTATCTTCACGCCTTGAAGTCCGATAACGTCGGAGTTGTAGAATCCGCAGTTTTCAACATTGTGCAGTTGAAGCTGCATTACCCAAAGCAAAATACAGACCAGCTTCTGGAAAAGCTGCACGAACTCAGTCAGAATGCTGAAAGCGAGACGCTTAAGTATCGCGCTTATTTAGCAGCCAGCTACCTTGAGCAGTGCACCCTCCGCGCAAAAATAAAAGTTAAAAAATATGAAGATCTTGAGTCCTTTTTCGTAATGCTTGCTGATACAATGCAGGACGAATTACTCGTGGCGAAATAAATCTCATACCTCACGGAGCGAGATCGGTCGGGATGACCTCCGTTGACGATCGGTCTCGCTCTATTTATTACAAACCTTCCTCCGCTGCGAATTCCCGCGCTTTTTCAATCGCTTCATCAAGACCAAGACAGTAATCTCTCATCGCCGGCGGCTGTTTATCGATATGTTGTAACCGATCCCGAAAATGTTCTTTCACCTGCATCAGATAGGCATATAGCATGGGATCTTTTTGTGCAAAAAGAGTTGGAGCATATCGCCAGGTCCAATCTTCGCTTTCATTCATTAATGCTTTGCGGGCACGTACCGCCAGATAATATCGACGCCTCTCATAAGCAATAATTTCCGCGTCGGTAATCCAGCCGTGTTTTTTAAGTGTGTGTCGTAAATGCACAACCGCATGGCTGGGCATAAAGATCATGCACGTCATCTCTTCCAGCCGATTTTTTCCTTCATCGAGTATGCGGTCGGTGGTCATTTCCCCCACGCCGGCAATAAGCAGCGCGTCAGCTTCACCGGGTTTTATGGGATGAAGGCCATCACCGGTTCGCAGATTGATGCGCTGCTGTTCTTCCGGTAGATTAGGGGCTTCATAGCGCATAAAACGGTCTGCCGCTTCCGGCTGGATCTCTACGCCTATGGTTTGCATCTGCTTGTAGGTGCGAACCAGCCTGGTCATAATTTTGCCGTGATCATATCCAATATCCGTTAGGCAGCGTACGTTTGGTGGAACAAGACGAAACAATGCTTCAAATCGACCGGGCATCGTCTTATGCATCGTCTTTTTCTCCATTCTCGTTTTTTGCGCTGCGAAACGATAATCGCTGTTGAGGCTTGTCATTTATATGCAGTTCAAATACATCCGGTCGGGAGTAATGCCCATCGGTATCCAGAAAAAGCCTACCTTCCACTAGTAGGTCTTGCTTTAGTTCTGCCGTAAGGATTGTCGGCTTATCGTAGACCGGTTTAACCAGATAATCTCCGTTGGGTGCGATAATAGCGCTGCCACCTCTCAGTAATAACGTTTCCGGTGGATCCTCAATGCCATCCAGCAATTCAAACGCAAGCGGATCAGCAGAAATAGATTTCAGGCCGTCATGCATATCAGCAATACTGAGAACGCAGCCTGCAGCGATTACAAAACACTGCCCCTCAAATGCATAGTGCCTGCTGGCGACCTGATGCATTTCTTTAACCATCGGCCACTGGGCTATGTGAACCGCCTCCTGTTTACCGTGCATTGCGGCGCGCGCCAACGGCATCCAGTGTTCCCAGCAAACCAATCCCCCGATGGGGCCGAAGGTACTGGGAATTGTTTCAAGCGTACTGCCGTCTCCACGCCCCCAAACCAGGCGCTCTGTATACGTCGGCATTAATTTTCGATGGATAACCGGTTTGTTCAGTTCCGGAGAAAGAAAAAGCATCGTATTGTAAAGCGTACCCTTGTCCCGTTCGTTCATGCCCATAACCAGCGAAATATTCAACTCTATGGCAGCCTGTCTGAGCTGAGCGATTTCCGGGCTGGTTATTTCCGGGGAGTTGTTAAACAATGCTTTAAATATCGCTTTTGCCGGTGGATGGTCCCAAATTCCGGCAGATGGGGCATAATCCAGCCAAACCGGATAGCCGGGCAGCCAGGTTTCCGGAAAAACAACCAGCTCGGCCCCGTTGTCAGCTGCTTTTTTGGCAAGGGTGATGGCACGTTCGATACTTGCTTTTAAATTCATAAATACCGGAGGATGCTGAATAACTGCAACACTGTAGCCAGGAGCGGGCATGAGAAACCCTCGTGTGTAAATGGTGAGGAAGAATGATAGGGAATAGAACGACGGAGGGCAATAAAAAAAAGCGGCGGTAAACATACCGCCGCTATATAGGAAGGTTACTTCTCGAGTACGAACGTCACTTTCATGATAACACGGTATTCAACAATCTTACCGTTATCGATGATGATCTTTTGATCTTGTACCCAGGCACCTTTAACGTTCTTCAACGTTTTTGTAGCGCGCTTAACGCCAGCCTGGATGGCATCATCAAAACCTTTTTTAGATGATGCGATAATCTCCGTCACTCTTGCGACTGCCATAACAGTCCTCCTGAGGTTTGATAAATGTATTCTGCCGTCATCTTAACCGGCAGATGTGAATCAAGGGGCGGCTCAATTAAGGCAGCCCAATATATGTATTTTTCAAGCGGCTGCAATATCTTTTTTTATTCGGTTTTGAAGTATGTGATTCGAATTTGTCTGCTCCACCGATTAGATATTGCGCTTCTCAGGGCTTTCAGATTGACGTTAACTCGTTGCTTCAAATCCGATATCTTTATGTGCACCATCGCAGAAAGGCTTATTTTGTGAAGCCCCACAACGGCATAAGGCACCTTTTGAAACATGCACGCTTTCATTTCCGGCGGCATTTTGAATCTCAACGTCGCCCTTAATCAGTATCGGACCATTCTCGGCAAGGGTGAGCGTAACGGGTCCGGAAGATTCCGTTGCGTCGTTGGCTGCTCCGGTAGTGCCAAGCGCACCAACATCTTTGAACTCGCCTTTTTGATGGCTGTTATCGCAGAAGGGTTTATTTTTTGATAAGCCGCAGCGACAAAGTGCTACACGGGTATCATTAATAGTGTCGTCCTGCATAACGATTTCGAAGTCTCCATGCAGATATAAACAATCGTCTTCACCGATTCGGATAACGTTTTTTGTTGGCGTTGCTTCGGCAGCACCGCCGTCGAGTCGTTTGTAATGCAACGCTCCGGTTGGGCAGCGCTCAATAACAGCAGCAAGTTCATCCGCGCCTGCGGCATCCGGGTCTACCCACGGTTTTTTATTTGGATCAAAGACGGTCGGCAGCCCTTTCACACATTCTGCTGCATGAATACAGCGCTTCAAGCTATATTCTACGATTATGTCTTTGCCTTCATACTTGTGGATTTTATCGCTCATGGTAATCCTCCTTGGCTGAGTGGGTTCTGGGTTCTGGGTTCTGGGTTTCCCGACGCATCGGGACTTACGCTTTGCTTCAACTGAGTTTAACCGCGCGTCGGGGTTCTTTTTTGGTTCAGCTGAGATCTGTTGAATTATATGAGAAGGCCCTGAGGAATGCAAAGGATTTAGCGGCGAAAATAAATGCGGGTGGATAAACCTCCGTTATCCAGCACCGGACCCTTTTCCAGTTTTAAACCAGTTGCTGTAGCGAGCTCGGGATTTGAACACAGCATTGCCAGCTTCCAACCCGGTTTTACCAGTTGGCCAAGGCGAGCGTAGAGATTGCGCAGGTCTTTCCCGGAGGAGAGTCGCTCACCGTAAGGTGGATTTGTGATGACCCAGCCTGGTGCTTCGGGGAGGTTCAAGTCGGAAAGAGAGTGGTTCGCGATAGATATTAGTTCGTTGACGCCAGCTTGTTGGGCATTTTCAGTTGCGAATTTAATGGCACCTGCGTCGCGATCTGAGGCCAGGATGAGTGGTTTTATCGCGTCGGTATTCGCAGCTGGTTCGTCAGCTTGAAGCTTTAGTTTTTTGTAAATCGGCCAATTAAAGAAGCGAAATCGACGATTTGCATTTACAGCAATTTTATTTGCAATAAGTGCTGCTTCAATAGGTATAGTGCCTGAGCCGCAGAATGGATCTACCAGCGGCAGATCCGGAGTCCAGCCGGCGTATAAAATCAGCCCGGCAGCAAGGTTCTCGCGCAGCGGTGCTTTTCCGGCAGCTTGTCTATAACCACGCTGGTGTAGTGGTGTACCGGACGTGTCGACGCTTACCGTGCAGTTGTTTCGCATTAACCGAATGATGATCAGCTGGCTATCTACTGCCGCCTCGTCCGAAGGTTTTATGTTGCGGACTACGCGGTTTAAACGATTGGATATAGCGGTTAAAACGCGCTCGGCAATAGCGTCGCTATGATAAAGCCGGGATTTTTTAGCGGTCACTCGTAAGGTTACGGTTGCTTCCTGATGCAGCACCTCCTCCCAGGGGATGCGTACAATCTTGCGCTTGAGCTCGGGAAAGCCACCGACATAAAACTCTGCCAGCCGCATGGTAATTCGCGAGGCGGTTCTCAATTCCCGATTTGCTTTGGCCAGCAGGTTGAAATCACCTTCAAAGCGTATTCCACCGGTTTCTTCTTCACCGGTAATACCAAGGCGATTCAATTCCTGTCCGGTTACTTTTTGCAAGCCGGGCGGTGTAGCAACAAAAAATGTGCGATTTGTATTCTTCAAGTGAGGCTCTTATTCAGGATGGCTATAGCACCATCTTAATTGCGGCGTGCTGTTTCAGGTTGGTGAAATATTCAGTGCGCTGTGCTTCGCTATCTACTACGATTTCGAGATTCAGGCTGGTATATTTGCCCGTTGCGCTATGGTTGGAAACGGAAATGTTATGTTCTTTTTCGCCAACAACGTCGGCTATTGCCTTTCTCATTTCAAAGGCGTCCATACCAATTACCTTGTAGGTCCATTTACAAGGGTATTCCATTTCATAGCTGCCGCTATCTTTGTCCAGTTTTAGCATAAGGCCTTTCCACAAATAAGTATCTGGATTAGTATACGGTTAGAAAGGTGGTGGTGCAATAAAAGGTTGATATGGTTTATCCCAGACCAAAGAACTCGCGTATACGCTGCCAGAAGCCGCGCTTGATGCGTCGTTGCTTTTTCTTGATGGCATTGCGTATCTGCTGCATGTTGATCAGGGCAGTGCCGTATCCGGCATCGTAGACGATTGAATGATAGTTTTCGGAGTCTTCCGGAATGTGCTTGACGATGGGTTCGATAAGGGCATCGGCCAGCTTCAGATTTTTGCTGGTATTTTCATCTACTGCAATCTCGAAGGCGTTCAGCACAACGTTTACAATGCCGTCCGGTTCGCGATAAGTACGTCGCTTGCCAAGATTGACGCCGATTACGACGTCTGCTCCCAGGGTGCGTAAGGGGGAAATCGGTACGTTCTCTACCAGAAAACCATCTACCAGCAGCCGGCCATTAATTTCAACCGGTGTGAAGATACCCGGAATACAGGAGCTTGCCATAACAGCGCGTGCTGCATTTCCCTGGCGTAAAATAACCTTCTCACCGGTGGCAATATCCGTTGTTACAATAGCCAGTGGAATGGGAGAATCTTCAATGTTCACATCACCAACGTACTCATGCATGATTTCGCCGAGCTCTTTATTGCTTAGAAACCCTCCACGATTGTAAATGGAAAAGCCGGAAATTTTACTCCAGCTCATCTTTGAACCGAGTTTTCGGATATCATCCAGCGAAACGCCGAATGCATACAGCACAGCGATAACCGCACCGACGCTGGTACCGGATAAACAGTCTATTGGAATATTGTTTTCATGGAAGGCGCGGAGAATCCCTATGTGGGCAGTACCTCTTGCGGCACCTCCGCTAAGAGCAAGCCCTACTTTCGGACGCGATTCGACGCTTTGCGTCGAGCCGGTTTTAATGGCTGAAGCTGTTTCTTGCATAATCGTTGTCCCCGAATGACAAGAAAAAGTACGAATGAACAGTGTTTAAATGCAAGTGGGGGAATAATGAGACTGGAGCAGTCTCAAAGACTGCTCCAGTCTAATCTCGCTTATTCTAATTCTGAATCACCTGCTGCAGCAGGATAAACCGGTTGTCCTCCTTAATCACCCGGCGAAAGAAGCTGCGGAAGGCTTCGTATTCTTCCGGCTGTACGCGGTCTTTTTTATTAGTCAGCATGCGCTCGCCGCGAATCACGCCGTTTTGATAGCTAAATTTCAGCTGATAATCAGCAACGCTGGAAGAAATACGCACGTTCTCACCCAGCTCCAGCGGCTCGTAACCGGCAGGTAGCTCAATTTCGATCACCTCGTGCTCGACGTCCACACCAGGTAGATAATCATAGGGATATGCGCGTGTCTCATAAGTGAGTGCGCGATCCGGCTCAGCAGCATCAGCCCACGGAACCTTCAGGAACTTGAATTTTCCAACCTCGTTTACGTAATCTTCAACTGTAAAGCTGTAGGTGTAATCGACCGGTGCATTCAGATCTTCCAGGTTGTCGAACCGCAGTTCATCCAGACGCACGCTGTTATAAGCCCGGGTAAGAATCTCAGCCAATAAGCGCTCCCGCTCATGCTGCGGCTCGTCGCGATAGCTGGCACGCATTGATGCTGCCAACGTGCCGCTCTTGGAGCTGTTCTTGATCAGCGCAATGGTATTGTTCGCGCTCATTTTTACCTGAGAGTCGCGCTTGATAACGCGCTGCTGAAATCCTGCCGGATCCAGAGGGAATGGCTCGGTAGTTCCTTTTTTAATCAGCAGAGAGAATCCTTCTCGATCCATTTCCGGAACCGATCCGTAAGGATAGTTGTTCGCCGTCAGATCCAGGTACTTGATACCATTGGATGTCTCAACACCTACAATGCAGTGGTTAAATGCGATAGAGGGAAGAACAGATTCATTACGTCCTTCGTCTTTGGTGTTGATTAGCACATAGTGACTCTCAATACCAACCTCACGCAGCATGGCGATGGCCAGCGTTGTTACATCCTTGCAATCGCCGATTCGTGTTACCAATACGTCACGTGCCGTTTGCGGTATTAAGCCGGACTGACGGAAGGATACCGAGCTATATCGAATGTTCTCGGTGATGAAGTTGTAAACCATACGAATCTTCTCATCATCGCTGACACCCATTTTTCCTGCAAAAAGCTGCTGTACCTGTTCACGAATCTCAAAGGTGCTACGTGTTTTGCTTTGCGCGATGTCTGCATACCAGTCTACAATGTACTTCCAGTCATCTATGCTGGAAACATAAAGCGTTTTAGCAATGTCTTCATAGATCGGCATACCGTATTCATATGCCATGGCCGGTTCGTTCCTGGTTTCCCAGACGTAGAGCGTGCCGTCGGGAGTTTTCTTCTTGGTTGGTTTGAAGTCGGCACTTTGAATACTCTGATTAAAATCGATGGACTTGGGCACCAGCAAGGCATAACGCGATTCCTTTACCGGATAGAAGCCGTTAAAAGAAAATTGATCCCAGAAATGACCTGCCAGTTTGCCGCTATAATAGTTCTTAACACGCCACTTCATATAAATAATGTCGTTTTCTTCCAGCGACTTAAACACCACGTGATTACCGTTTACGTCTGCCTTAATCTCGCTACCGTCCGGTTTGATTACAGCGGCCTTTTCCACCACCAGGCTCTCGGTATAGCCGTTAAAGTTAATCCAGTATTCTTTCCACGAATCGATACCGCGCTTGGTAAATACCTTCACCATATAGTCCTGATGCAGTTCGGAAGCACCGCGCTCATAGACAATACGTCTAACGTTATCCAGCAGAATAATACCGTCGTTTTCTACGGTTTCGGCTGAAGGGGCTTCGGCAATAACCTTCTCAACATCAACACTGTCGAAATAGCTGATTACCGGAGGTTGATCGCGCAGCGTGCGCAACATTTCCCGTGCATCGTAATCGGCTGGATCGAAGAGTAGTGCATTTGTGTAAGACTGTTCAGCTGCTTTCGGTTCATCCAGCGTACGCTGCACCTCACCCAACTTGCTCCAGTAGACAGAGTTGCCGGGGCAAAGAGCCAGTGCTTCCTGCAGCATCGCTTTGGCTTCCGGATATTTTTGCTGGGAAATAAACTGCGTGGCCATGTGGTAATAGCTGCCGCGCGCCGTTTCGTCCAGCTCCAGAATCTTGCGATAATACATTTCCCAGCTCTCTACGTCTGAGCCTTTCAAATATGTCGATGCCAGGTTGGATAAGACGGTGGCGTTGTAGTTGTTGTCCATGTAGGCTTTATACAGCTCAATGGCGCCACCATAACTACTTGTGGTTTGTATAGAAATATTCGCTTCCAGAGAAACAAACTGCCAGTTGTTAGGGAATTTCTCATACGCTTCCTTGCTGGTGGCAATCAGCTTTTCGATTTCCCGCTTGTTGGAATAAAAGCCAATGCGCATCTGATAAATAGAAGGCGTGCCGGCCAGTTTTTCTTCCAGCTTACCGAGAAACCTCTCGGCCTGGTCGATCTGACTGTTTTCCAGAGCCTGTTCGTATTTATAAACCAGCGACACCACGCCATCCGGATCCAGTGCAGTGGCTTTTTCCAGAGCGGTCGCCACATCATCATCCTTCTCTCCGCGACGGTAGGCTTCCAGTAACTGCAGATAAAACAAGGCACAGTCCGGTGCTTTTTCCAGGGCATCCCTAAGTACAAGCTCACCCTCGATGGCTTTATCATTACGTAGATAGGTGTCTGCAAGCAGCAGATAGTTTTCGAGATGATCAGGGCTTTCTTCTATCTTGTTCTTAAAGAAGGCTTCTGCAAAGTTCTCAATCGTTTTAGTCGGAGCTCCCGGTCGTTTTTTATAAGACTTTTTAACAGAAGAAACCGGCAGGTTTAGATCCCGTTCATTCGTATCGGTTATTCTTACCATGAAATTGCACTGTGAAATTTCCGAATAACCGACTTTTATCAGCAGCCGATTCCAGCCCTTCTGCAATTCGGTTTCGACGATATAGGTGTCGAGGTCGTTGTTGTTCTCATCCTCATAAGCGATCACTTCTTCATCATTCAAAAAAGCCTTTAAAGAACCGGAGGTCCCGATGCGAAGATGTACCTTTTGCTTTTTAGGGGATTGAATGAACGTATTGCCGTAAAAGACGGCATCTTGTACAGAAAAGTAGCGTCGGAAATCAATCCAGCCATCCGGACGGGTTTTGGTTATGGTGAACCAGTTTGCCGGTGCGCCGCTTTTTCCGGCATATTTTTTCTTGGGGTTGAACTCTTTTTCCGGGGGGAAGGTTTTACTGAAGCCGGAAGCTGATACATTCTCGAAAGGTCCTATCACCTGCCAGTCACGAATCATTTTGGTGCGGGCATAATAGGCATCCGATTTAGCCAGGTCGCCGCGATTTCTATAATAGTCACCAACTGACTGATGCGCCATAGCCGTGAGCATATCGTTCTTTTCGGCTTTATCGCTCATCTCCTTGAAGACATTGATCAGTCCGGAGGTAGAATCGTTTTGAACCAGCGCCATGCGACCGGAATTCCAGCCTGCAAAAATATAGGCCGGTCCATCCGCATGCTTCAGTACGTTGCGATAATAGCTCCAGGCTTTATCATAATTTTGATCGTTCTGATACAGATAGGCCAATCCGATATTGGCTCGCAGATGTGCCGGATCTTTTTCCAGGGCCTTTAAAAAATGGGCCTCGGCCTCTGTTGTGTTATTCTCTTTCCAGCTTTCCCATGCCGCATTTACAGAAACGTCAGCGCTTCCTTTCGCTGCAGCAAGTGCCGTGAGAAGGGTTAATAAAACCAGGCTGGATAAGCGACTTCGCATAAAACTCCCCCGTTGATGATTATTCGAATGATGTATTTTTCATATTTGATATTATATTTTTGATGTCTGATTCTGAATCAAGATACAGTCAGTTAACGCCGCCGGGCAAGAAGGAGTTCTGTTAAATGCTGCGTTTCTTTGTGTCCTTTTCGCTTTTTTTTACCTGCACGCTTTCTGCTCAGACCTATAGCTGGACAGAGAATGATTCTGCCGAAACTATACACAGTCGTTTTGCCACACCGGATGAGTTTCAACGCATGCCTGCTAACTCAGGTACCTTTGCTCACTGGTTGCAGCACTTGCCCCTTAAGCCGGGAAAGCCGGTGGTGATGCTCTATAACGGTCAGCGTAAAGGTAATCAGCGCGCTCATGTTGCCGTCATCGATATCGACACCGGCAATAAGGATCTGCAGCAATGTGCCGATGCGGTTATGCGTCTGCGTGCAGAATACCTATATTCGACCAAGCAATTTTCCGCGATTCACTTCAACTATACCAGCGGTGATGAGATCGCGTTTTTGCGCTGGGCAAACGGAAGTCGTCCAACAGTAAATGGGAATACCGTACGCTGGCGCAGTGGCGGCACGGAGGGTAAGGGCTATACAAACTTCCGTCGCTACTTGAATAATGTTTTCACCTACGCCGGCACATACTCACTACGGCGAGAAATGAAAGCGGTTGCAAAGCCACGCGATTTGCAGATTGGCGATGTATTTATTCAGGGTGGTTTCCCTGGTCATGCCGTTATCATTGTCGATGCAGCCTTTCATCCCGAGACCGGTGAAAAACGATTCCTGCTAGCCCAGAGCTTTATGCCTGCGCAGGACATCCACGTGCTGCAAAACCCACTATCCGATTCCCCATGGTATTCGTCCGATTTTGGAGAAATTCTGAAAACTGCGGAATGGGAATTTGAGAAGGGGGACCTGCGGAGGTTTGATTAATTTCGGGCATCGGGCATCGGGCATCGGGCATCGGGCATCGGGCATCGGGCATCGGGCATCTAATCTTGCTTTATTTAAGCATCGCTGTCAAGAGTTTAAATATGCTCCGCATTTTTATTTCTATCTCTTTTGCATCATCTGGTTTAAAGTAATTGAGATCTAAAGCTATCTGCAGTTGAGCATCTAGTTCTGTTAGACTTGCTCGGGCAATGATATAAAATCGCTTTCTATCATTGAATGTTTTCCGACCAGCACCTTCGGATATATTCGATATTATAGAAATTGCAGTGCGGCGAATATGTTGAGTTAAGCAATATTGCTCTGATTCCGGAAAGCGCATGGAGATTAAATACACATCCTTAACCATTGACCTGCTTAGTTTCCATACTTCTAATGATCTATGCTTAAGTTCTTTTAACATTATTCAGCTCCTTTTTACTATATCTTAGAAAAATTCAAAGTTTTTTTTGAATATTCTTTTCGATCACCGATCACCGATCACCGATCACCGATCACCGATCACCGATCACCGATCACCGATCACAAAGGACCAAACCAATGTCAGAGTTATCCCACAATGAACTCGCCCGCTACGGCCGTCACTTGCTGATGCCGGAAGTGGGAATGGATGGACAGCAAAAGCTGAAGCAGTCCAGCGCGTTGATTATTGGCGCCGGTGGACTCGGCTCCCCAATAGGGCAGTATTTAGCCGCAGCGGGAGTTGGGCATATCGGTATTGCCGATTTTGACAATATCGAGCTGAGCAATCTTCAGCGGCAGGTCTTGTTTACAACTGATGATATTGGATCTCCCAAACTGGATACGGCAATTGCTCGTCTGAAGAAAATTAATCCGGAAATTCAGTTTACGCCGCATCCCGGTCGACTCACCTCGGCAAATGCGCTGGAGGTGTTGGCTGGATATGATGTGATTATAGATGGAACGGATAACTTTCCGACGCGCTATTTGGTAAACGATGCATGCGTGTTGCTAAAAAAGCCCCTGGTTTACGGTAGCATCTATCGCTTCGAAGGACAGGTTAGTGTTTTTGATGCAGAGAAAGGACCTTGTTATCGCTGCCTCTTTCCGACTCCGCCACCGCCTGACATGGTGCCTTCCTGCGCCGAAGGAGGCGTGCTTGGCGTGCTGCCGGGAATTATCGGTAGCCTGCAGGCCCTGGAAGCATTAAAGTTGCTTTTAGGAGTAGGGGAACCATTGATTGGCAGGCTGGTTTTATTTGATGCTCTGAGATTTGAATTCCGCGAATTAAAGATTAGAAAACGTAAAGATTGTCCTATCTGTGGTGATGAACCGACAATTAAGCAACTCATTGATTACGAAGCCTTTTGCAATGTTACTATTGAGGAACCCATGTTTAACAAAATAAAAACTATTGATGTCGTAGAGCTTAACGAAAAGCTACAGTCAGATACAAAGCCGGTTGTTATTGATGTGCGAAATGAGCATGAATACGTACTGGGAAATATCGGTGCTGTCCACGTCCCGCTATCAGAACTTGCGGAAAAATTAAATGATTTCGATAAAAATGCAGAAATTGTGGTACATTGTCGCTCAGGAAAGCGCAGTATGCAGGCCGCCCGACAACTTGTGTCTGCTGGATTTAAAGATGTAACCAACCTGACCGGCGGACTTGTAGCCTGGGCGAAGGAAGTGGATTCGTCTGTTAAGGTATACTGAAAGACCGGTCACTTTGCTCCCTGAGAGACCGCTTTGCTCAAAGACCGCTTCGCTGAGAGACCGCTTCGCTGAGAGACCGCTTCGCTGAGAGAAAAGAGACCGACCCTGCGGGACTCAGAGAAGAGAGAGTATGTGATCACTGCTTTCTAAACATAGTGGTCTCTGAGCGTAGCGATCTCTCAACAAACGAAGTGAGTGATCTCTGAACGCAGTGTTCTCTGAAGGCGCGCAGCGCCTGTTCTCTGAGCGAGAGCAACGAGCGTTCTCTGAAGGCGCGCAGCGCCTGTTCTCTGAGCGAGAGCAACGAGCGTTCTCTGAAGGCGCGCAGCGCCTGTTCTCTGAGCGAGAGCAACGAGCGTTCTCTGAAGGCGCGCAGCGCCTGTTCTCTGAATGAAGAATCATTAATTCTCATAAATTGAGTTGAACTGTTATGAAAGTTCTCGTTACAGGTGGAAATGGAACCGTCGGCTCCAGGCTGGTCCAGCTTTTGAAGAAAAAAGGCTGTGAGGTCACGCTATGGGATCGCAATAAGGTTGCTATAGACGACTATTACCAGATGGAAGCTTTTGTTAGTGCCGTAAAGCCGGATATTGTTTACCATCTGGCGGTCGCATCAACGCCGACCGGCAAGATGAATGAATCCTGGCTGGTGAACTATGAGTGGGCCAGCGAGCTGGCGTGGATTACTAAAATCCTCGATATTCGCTTCGTCTTTACCAGCACCGTGATGGTCTTTTCCGATGATGCGATTGGTCCCTTCGATCTTTATTCGCAGCCCGATGCCTCCGAAGGCTACGGAAATGAGAAGCGTATGGCTGAAGAGCGGGTACTGCATCAAAATCCGAGAGCGATTATTGCGCGCCTGGGTTGGCAGATCGGAGAGGCCCCGGGTAGCAATAACATGATTGACTTTTTTGATAAGCAGATGCAGGAAAAAGGTCATATTGATGCCAGCAGTAAATGGCTTCCTTCCTGCTCTTTCCTCGACGATACGGCAGATGCCCTTTATCGCGTTGCACAACTCTCTCCCGGCATCTACATGTTCAACTCCAATACTCACTGGAATTTTTACGAGATTGCCTCGGCTCTGAATAAGCAGTATGGTTCTCCCTGGAAAATCCGCGCTAATGAAGATTTTGTCTACGATCAGCGCATGATGGAAGAACGGATTACCCTTCCGCCGCTTTCTACGCGGCTGAAAGACCTGTCTTAGGAGAGGGAGAGTCGGCGAGCGGGCGAGCGGGTGTTAAGACCGGCAGGTAACCGACGGCAATTAAAAGACGGCAGATTTAGGACTTGAGTTTAAGGGTGGCATTAGGTGTTTTTGTCACGTCGAGCCAGTCGAGACGTTAGCAATCAACTAAAGGCAGATAACCGACGGCAATTTAAAAGCGGCAATTAAAAGACTTGAATTAACAGTCGGCATTTTTATACTTTCAATGCCCGCTACCCGCTACCCGCTACCCGCTACCCGCTACCCGCTACCCGCTACCCGCTACCCGCTACCCGCTACCCGCTACCCGCTACCCGCTACCCGCTACCCGCTGCCCGCTGCCCGCTGCCCGCTGCCCGCTGCCCGCTGCCCGCTGCCCGCTGCCCGCTGCCCGCTGCCGTTATTAAATTTCCCCCTCTCGTCTCGACAAGCTCGACGTGACAAATTTTTGTTCACCCACTCACTTGCTCACCCGCTCGAAGTTTGATCCACCACACAATCAATTTCAGTAAAGCCCTTACATTGTTACAATATGATTACCAACGCATGAAGGACTTACCATGCCGAGTATACTTGATAAGCCGCCGGTTCCGATACGAAAAAACCTTGATGAGCTGCGTCTGCAGCTGGATGCGGAAATTCCACCTAAAAAACTTGACAAGAATCTACTGATTGCAACCTGGAACATTCGGTCATTTGGCGGGCTTACCGAAAAATGGGTGTCGATGCCGGGTGACAGTCCGCAGCGTGATCTTCATTCCCTCCTTGCGATTGCCGAGATTATTTCCCGCTTTGACGTAATTGCGCTACAGGAAGTAAAGAGTGACCTGAAGGCGCTGCGACATGCACTGAAGTATCTGGGTGGACATTGGGGGCTGGTGCTTACCGATGTGACGAAAGGTGATTCCGGAAACGGGGAGCGAATGGCCTATCTATTCGATACCCGTAAGGTGCAAATGTCCGGTTTGGCAAGTGAGTTGGTGGTGCCGGAAGAACAGCTGGAAAAAAACATATCCGAAGATGCGCTGGAAAAGCAGTTTGCTCGCACGCCTTACGCGGTGAGCTTTCGATGTGGTTCTGCAACGTTTATCTTGATTACGCTACATGTGCTCTATGGAAGAAATTCCTGCGACAGAGTCGGTGAGCTAACTGCTATTGCTGAATGGATGGCGGACTGGGCACGCAATATCAATGCCTGGGACCACAACCTGATTGCGCTGGGGGATTTTAACATTGATCGCATAGATGATGAACTATATCGCGCATTTACCTCAACCGGACTTACGGTGCCGGAAGAGCTTCATCAGGTCTCGCGCTCGATATTTCACAAGGTCGGAAAAGGGCCTTTGGATAAATTCTATGATCAGATTGCCTGGTTCACGGGCAGGGGGAATGTGCCGGCACTGTCACTGGAGTTTTGTCAGGGCGGGAGTTTTGACTTTACGAAAAGCGCTTTACAGAATCGCATGCTGACGCGTAATAAACTTTCCTGGCGCATCTCCGATCACTATCCGCTTTGGGTGGAGTTTAAAACGTAACCATCGGGGCGAGATATAGCTGGATATACATTTATACCTTACGACTAAAGTCGTGGGCTGAGTGAGAAATTGCCCGATACCCGATGCCCGTTCACTGCTCACTGTTTTTCACACCCGCTCACCCGCTGCCGTATTTTATCTGCCGTCCGTTACGGGACGACACACAGGTCGTCCCTTACTGCCTACTGCCTGTTTTTCTTCCACCAAAAATAAAATGGTATACCGGTTAATACGATACCCAGACCGATCAGGCTTTCCTGCGGCTGCTGATAAAATAGATTCAACATAATTCCAAGCGATAAAACCAGATAGATAATTGTTGTAATCGGGTAGCCCCAGGCTGAATAGTCGCCGGCGGCAGCAGGATTCCGTTTACGCTGTACAATAAGTGAAGTGCCGCTAAGAAAGCCGAACATCAGCGTTACGACAACCAGCATGGATAATAACTCATTGAAGCGATTGAAAAGCAGCATCAGCAGAACCCAGCCGAACTGAATCCAAAGGGCCCTTGCCGGAACCCGGTGCCTGGGATTAAGTTCAGCTGCCCAGCGAAAGAAATATCCATCCCTTGCCATGGCGTAATAAATGCGCGGTCCGGAAAGCACAGTGGCATTCAGACTGCTGGCGACCATTAAAACAATAATGATTGAAAAGTAAAATCCTGCCTGCTCACCAAAGAGAATCGTCAAGGTTTGATAGCCGACTTCGATTTCGCCACTCATTGCAGATAGCGGCTGGGCATAGAGATAAACGATATTGGTAAGCGTATACAAAAGTGCGACTAATAATACAGCGCCGGCCAGAGCTTGAGGTATGGTGCGCTTTGGCTCCTTCACTTCTTCGGCGATGTAAACGATAATGGTCCAGCCGGCAAAGGTAAATATAACCCCTATCATTGAAACGCCGAGCGATGAGAGCATCCCGAAGTCAAAAGCCTCAGGAAAGAATGGCTGGAAATTAGCCGGATTTCCATTTCCGGAAAGGAGTCCGAATGCCACCAGAGAAGTGAGCGTAATAACGCCGAGTAGCGTCATTGCATTTTGAAATCTACTTCCACGCTCCAGACCGTATGTATTTAGAATCGTCATTATCAGCGTAATACCGATAGCGATAAGCTTAATCGCTGAAAGTTCAAAAAACCAGAGATCCAGAGTGAATTGTTGAACTCCTTCCGGAAGCAAGCGTAAGAAATAAGCGGCAAAGCCGATAGCAATCGCTGCAATGGAGGCTGTGTAGGTAACCAAAAACGTTGACCAGCCGAATAGGAATCCTAATAGCGGGTGATAGGTTTGCCCGAGATAGTTATAGTCGCCGCCGGATTTGGGAAAGCGCGTAGCGAGCTCAGAGTAAGTAACGGCACCGCAAAACACGTAGCAGCCTCCGATAACCCAGACCAGCAGGGCTAAAAAGGGAGAACCGATATAACCGGCAAAATACCCGGTAGTGGTAAATATGCCGATGCCGATCATATTGCCCATAATCATCATTGCGGCATCGAACCGGTTTAAGATTCGATTCAGAACAGGTGCATTTGCCATTGAAATACCAAAATTGCGGTGTCAGGTGGGAACAGACCGGCAAATTTACCATTTGATAAAGCAGGCCGGTTCATTATATTCGATTTAACAACGCGGTAATTTAGACGACCAGGACGTGAAAAACAAAATGCAAAAGAATCCCGGACCGGACAGATTGGTTATAGAAAGCGATATGGTTCACCTTCCAAAGGTAGAAGCATTTATTGCAAGTCTTTGCAGCAAGGCCGGACTTAGTGAAGATCAAAGCGATAATATGGCGATTGCCATTACGGAAATGGTAAACAACGCCATTCTTCATGGCAATAAGCAGGATAGCAGTAAGATGGTAACTGTTGAAGCTGTTTATTATGACGATCGCGTTCAGGTTTCTATTGAGGATGAAGGTGAAGGTTTCGATCCTGAAGAAGTTGCCGACCCACTTCAGCCGGAGAATCTATGGAAGCAAAGCGGCCGCGGTATTTTTCTGGTAAGAGAGTTTGTCAGCGAAGTTGAATTCGCACCTTCCGATTCCGGTACAAAGGTTGTTTTAACGGAGTATATCGCCTCAACTTGATCCACATCATTATCCATACCTCATCAATTTAGTACATATCCCTAATAATATTTTCGGTTGAATTTTCTGGCAAATGTCTTAAATTATAAGGCTACGGGAAAATGGAGTCTTCCCTGTTTAACTGAATATGTTATTGATGTCTCTTTTCGCTGTTTTGCGCCCAATGCAGCACGCTATCGAGGTTATTCAACGTGAATCGTATTTGCTCAGGGCTGCCGACGCTTATTCTTCTTCTGCTTGTAACATTGTTGCTTGCTGTTCATCAAAACAAGGATGAGCCGGTTACGGTTATTGCAACCGGCGATACCATGCTGGGTTCATGGATCGAAGACATTATAAAAGAAAAAGGACATAGCTATCCATTTGTTCATATTAAGGAATATTTGGATAGTGCCGATTTACATATTACGAATCTTGAAGCGCCTTTTGGAAAGCTTGGAGAGCCATACGATAAGCAGTTTACGTTTCGCGTTGATCCGGATTTAGTGCACGTTTTACGTGCTGGCAGTGTAGATATTGTAAGCCTTGCCAACAATCATATGATGGACTATGGCCCGGAACCTTTGCAGGAAACGCGTGATCTTCTGGATTTGCATGAGATTCTTTACGCCGGAGCAGGCTCTAATTTAACAGAGGCTCGAAAGGCAACAATTGCAGAAGTAAACGGCAAGCGCATTGGATTTCTATCGTACAGCCTGACATTCCCGGAAGAATTTTGGGCCAGCGATACCTCTGCAGGAACCTGTTTCCCCTACGCGTCTTTCGTATATAAAGACGTAGCCCGCCTGAAAAACAAAACGGACTTTGTTATTGTGGCCTGCCATTGGGGACAGGAGCTGCGTACGACGCCGAAAGACTATCAGGTAGAATTGGCTCATAACCTGATTGATAATGGGGCGGACGTGATTCTTGGGCACCATCCCCATGTGGTGCAGGGAATTGAGTTTTATAAAGGAAAGCTGATTGCTTACTCGCTGGGTAATTTTGTGTTTGCTTCCTATAGCGAAAGAGCAAGAGATAGCATGATGCTACATATTAGTCTGAGTAATGAAGCGATTATGAAGGCACGAATTGTGCCGATAAATGTATATAACCGGGAAGTGGATTTTCAGCCGGTTCCACTTACCGGAGATGCTCGTCATGCGTTTTTACAGCGCATGTTATTGATGTCGCAGGAACTCAATTCGGTTCCGGTTGGTATCAATAATGATGGCGACATAGAAATGATAGTAAACAGATAAAAGAATCATCTTTTAGACAGAAGGGATCGTTAGCGAATGGCAAGAGGTTCCGTAAGCAGAGCAAGCCAGTCTCTCGATAAGTATCTCCAGGAAATTGGAGAAGTTGCCCTGTTAACTCCTGAAGAGGAGATTGAACTGGCGCAGCGCATTAAGCAAAGCGACCAGGAAGCACTTGAAAAATTGACCAAGGCAAACCTGCGTTTTGTTGTGAGCGTTGCGAAACAGTACCAAAATCAGGGACTGTCCCTGGGCGACCTGATCAATGAAGGTAATCTGGGACTTATCAAAGCCGCGAAGCGTTTTGATGAGACACGCGGATTTAAGTTTATTTCCTATGCAGTATGGTGGATTCGCCAGTCGATTCTGCAGGCCCTGGCCGAGCAGTCTCGCGTTGTGCGGCTGCCGCTAAACCGGGTTGGTGCACTCAATAAAATCGGTAAAGCTTATTCTGCCCTGGAGCAGGAATTTGAGCGGGAGCCAAGTGCCAGCGAGATCGCTGAGCAGCTGGATATGACCGACTTTGAGGTAGCCGATACGCTTAAAATCTCCGGACGTCACCTGTCCATGGATGCACCGTTTAGTAATAGTGAAGACAATCGTCTGCTGGACGTGATCCAGAATGATCATCAGCCACCACCGGATTCCGATCTGATGGGAGAATCGCTGAAGATTGAAATCGAGCGTGCCCTCGCAACACTTACCAAGCGTGAAGCTGAGGTTGTTCGTTTGTATTTTGGTCTTGGTCAGGAACATCCGCTTACGCTGGAAGAAATCGGTGAACGCTTTAACCTGACACGCGAGCGTGTTCGTCAGATTAAGGAAAAGGCGATCAGACGTTTAAGACACGCTTCCAGAAGCCGTGCTCTCCGTGCATTTCTCGGTTAATATCGAATTAACATCTTTAATAGCCCGATATGTTCTGCATATCGGGCTTTTTTATGCAATAATATGAACTCAAATTTTAGTTCATTTTCTGCTGTGCTTACACTACATTTTGATATCTACGCCCCAACAGTAAATGATCTGTACATTGGAATCCGTTACGTCACCGCAATTCATGCGTCCGGATTCAAAAAATGCAATCCAATCTTTTCGCGATCATAACCACATGCCGCCGACGGCAAGAGGAGGCTTGATGCAAAAATTACTACTGCTTATTCTTATCGGTGTGCTAACCTTGAGCACTGTTATCATCGCTCAGGAACGCACCGTTCTCATTCCGAAACGATTACCTGATATGCCGCTAACGTATGAGGACACTGACGATATTTTTGGTGAATCATATCGCTGGATTCACGAAGGTGCCGTAAACGAAGGAGCAGCCAAGCTGCGAACGCTAATCGGTAATGCCGGCTATACCATGGATCCGAATGCCTATTATGTTGTTGTTGCCAACTTTACGGATCGCTTTAGCCCGATAGGTATGTTTCGCGGTGACGGAACCGCTGAAGAAGACAGCGAATTCCTGCGTACGCGTATGTACGGTTTAAATTCCGACAACCTGTATTTCATTATGATTACCCGTGAACCGAACGTGAACGCCTACGTATCGGTAATGGCTACTGAAAAAGATTCACCGTTTAGCGAAGCATTGATTCAGGTGCTGGGACTGTTTTTCCCCATTCCAACCAACCAGGCAGCTACGTTGGATAGCCCGGATCGCACCACATATATCGACGTTCGCCAATTTGATTTACCGGAAGCCTATCACAAGTTCAGCGACTTGTCTTTTATCGTGAAAAAAGAGCTCTCCGATGAGCTGGCTATCGCTTCCCAGGTATTTGACAATACATCACTGGAACAGTGGAGCTTCGGTGTCGCAACTGCGGTTACCAGTATTGATGATGTGAATATTATTATCGGTGCTGATGGATCAATCATCATTGAGCCGAAGCCAAGTTTGGATCCGGCACAGTTTTTAACGCTGAATTATCACTTCTCGCCATTTGACAGCAAGCGTCAGAATTTTGGTAACTCCCTGCATGCGTTAGTAGGGATACGCTTGACGAACTTTATGGAAGGTATGGTTGGTATAGGTGCCAGCGTGGACCTTGGTCTGGCTGCACTGGGATTTTTTGCCGGCTATAGCGTTGAAGTCGCGAATGACCTTGAAGATGGTTTTGAAATAGGTCAGGTATTGGATAATCCAGATGTTGATCCGTTCAAGACCCGCTTTATCGGCAAGCCACGCGTTGGTTTACAGATTAAGTTTCCTTAAAAGCCTTACCACTTACAAATGTAAATTACGATTTGAAAATAATAGTGCAGTTGAGTTGAAAGCTCAAAGATTTTCCCCTCGGCTGCGCTCGGGGAACGCTAAAGCCCGTGCCCCGAGCGTAGCCGAGGGGAGGGCTAACAGCTCCACCTTTATTCCATTCAAACCAACTCATACGAATGATATAACTTTTCCAGCTTATCTAACCTCGCCTCTGCCGCAATCTCACCGGCTCTTACAATCTCCTCAATACGATCGAATTCATGCCAGTAATAGGATTTGGTTGGAGGATTGATCATTAGGTCTACATTATATCTGGTTTCTTCGGAAAGCGTGTGAGCGGTAATTGTTTTGGTACGTAGAATTACATCGAGCACGCTGTTGAATTCTGTTTCCGGATGCAAATCCGGATGCACATCAACAGCTATAGTGAAGTCCGCCCCAAGGTTGCGCACAAATCGCACGGGTAAATTGTGGGTAATCGCACCGTCTACAAGTTTTTGCCCGTCTATCTCAACCGGCGGAAAAAATCCCGGTATCGTTGCGCTGGCAGTAACGGCTTCGGAGATACTGCCGGATGTGAATAGATAAGGCTTGCCGGTAATTAAATCCGTTGCGTTGCAGGCGAATGGAATTGTTGCGAGGGAAATGTCTTCGTCTTTGATTAGCCAGTCTATGGCGTTGCGTAACCTCTCGGCTTTCAGCAGCGCTGCACGCTTTGCGCTTAATCCAAGCATCAACCAATTCTTTACACCACGGGTAAATTGGGTAACGATATCATCTGGTTTATGCACGTGTTTTTTAAGTGCATTCACACCAAGTTCACCGAAGACTTCAGTTTTGGTAAACTCGTGCAGTCTTTCTTCTACAAATTTAGCATCGGGCGTCTGTGCATACATGGCTCCGATAATTGCTCCAAAGCTACAGCCGATAATTAAATCTACTTCTACGCCGTGTTTTTCCAGCGTTTTTAATACTCCGATATGCGCAAGTCCGCGAGCGCCGCCACCGCTTAAAACGAGAGCCGTTCTCATAAGCACCTCCGTGTTGTCGTTTACATATTCTACCTGAATTTGCGGAATGCGGTTTCAATATTAATATTTTGTGATAATTCAATAATCGAATGCTAGCGGTAAATCTTGAAGCGAGAAGGCAAACGTGAAACGTGAAACGTGAATGGGCCTATTTGAAGTTTATCCTAAGCTTGCTGAAGAGTTCAACTAAGGAATAAACTACATCATTCCCCGAGCCTAGCCGAGGGGGGCGATCCTGTTTCTCTCACCGTTTCTCACCATCTCTGCCCGTTTCTCACCCACGACTGAAGTCATGGGCTCAGCTGACCACCCGCCACCTGCCACCAGCTACAGGCCACCCGCCACCGACCAAATTCTAACAAACCTAAACGCTTTAAAAAATGAAGCACTGTTTTTATTGAATTTATGATTGAAAGACGCTTTGAATTCTTCTCAAGGTCCTTGTGATAGTTCTGTGAAGGTTGAGGATTATACTTGTTCCAGTTGTTCAAAAATGCGAACTGTCTAAAAAATATCTATCAACCTAAGGAGCCCAATAATGAAAAATTTTATCGCAATGTTCATGCTGTTGTTGTTCTTGGCAGCCTGTTCTGATGACAGCGATCCGATTTCGCCGGATCCGTCTACTACGACGTTTACTGTCTCAATTGAAAATCTAACGCAGCAGTATGGAATCATGTCCAACGGTATATTCAATACGCCGGTAGGTGCTTCCGCACCCGGACCGATTCTTTCCGGTGGCGCATATGAATTCGACTTCAGTGCTGCACCTGGTTATAAGCTGAGCCTGGCAACCATGTTCGTTCAGTCGAATGACCTCTTCTACGGTCCCGGTGAAGCCGGTATTGATCTGTTTGACGGAAGCGGTAACCCAATTACCGGTGATGTGACTGCACAGATTGATCTGTGGGACTCCGGCACAGAGATCAATGAGATTCCCGGCATTGGCCTGAATCAGGCACCGCGTCAGAGCGGACCGAACACCGGTGCTGCCGATCCTGACAATACTGTTCGTTTTGTAACTGATGGTTTCACCTATCCGGATGTTGCAGATGCTATTCGCGTTACCCTGACTGCAAATGGCGGTAACGAGTTTACTGCTCGTATCGAGAATGTTGGTACTAACTTTGACTTTATCGGTAGCGGCGTATTTAATACTCCGGTAGGTGCCGGTGCACCGGGACCGATTGGACCAGGTGGATCTTATGAGATTAACTTCGATGCCGCTCCGGGATCGAAGCTGACCTTTGCTAACATGTTCATTCCTTCAAATGACTTTTTCTACGCACCTGACGGCGACGGCATTGAGCTATTCGACGGCAGCGGTAATCAGATCAGTGGTGATATTACCTCTCAGATCGAGCTGTGGGATTCCGGTACGGAAGAAAATGAAGAGCCGGGTCTTGGCGCCAATCAGCCGCAGCGTGGCAGTGGCAATCCTCCCGATGCGGACACAAATGTTCGTTTAGCACCAGATACGTTTAGCAATCTGCCGGCAGTTGCCGATGTTATTCAGGCGACTCTGACTGCCAATGGCGGAACCAGCTTTACGCTTACTGTTACCAATGTTTCTACTTCTACAACTCTAGCTACTTCCGACGGCAATACACAGGCTGTTCCGCTGTCACCGGGCGTGTTCGTAATTCACGGCGGCTCTGATCCTATTTTTACCGTAGGTGCTGTTGATCGTGGCGAAGGTCTTGCCGAGATCGCTGAGTCCGGTAATCCGGGTGTTATCGGTCCGATTGTAGCCGCAAATACCGGTATCAATGTTATACTTGCACCGGGAACCTTTGCAGTACATGCAGCTAACGCCCCGTTCTTCACTGTTGGTCAGCCTGATCGTGGCGAAGGCTTGGAAGATATCGCTGAAGATGGTAATCCGGGAAATCATAATACGGCACTCTCCGGACAGTCTGGACTGTTTGTTCCGTTCTCACCGGGGATCTACATGGTGCATAACCAAGCCGATCCTTACTTTACCGTTGGCGAAGCTGATCGTGGACAGGGGCTCGAAGCAATCGCTGAAGATGGCGACCCGACTGCTCTGGTAGCTGCTCTGCAGGGCCAGGCTGGTATCTCCTCTGTTGGTGCTTTTAATACTCCTGTAGGCGCATCTGCTCCGGGACCAATTGGCCCGAATGGTGTGTATGAGTTTACGGTTGAAGGCGTGCCCGGAGACTATGTAAACTTTGCCAGCATGTTCATTCAGTCTAACGACCTATTTGTTGGCCCCGACGGTCGTGGTATTCCGCTGTTCGACGGCGATAGCCCGCGATCCGGTGACGTAACTTCAGAAGTCCTTCTGTGGGATGCCGGAACTGAAGTAAATGAGCGTCCGGGTGTTGGCCCGAATCAGGCTCCGCGCCAGAGTGGTGCAAACACTGGTGCAGTAGAAGGTGGAGTTGTTCAGGAAGTGAACGATGGATTTGTATACCCAAGCGTTATAGGAACGATCCGTGTGACCTTGACCGTGCAGTAGACCCCAAACCCCGGACTTAAGTCCGGGGATAAGAAATGTATAAAACAGGTAGCGTGGGTTACAACCCACGCTACCTGTTTTCGTTAAAACAAATCTATCTCAGGAACGTCCGCTAGCAGTGGATAAACCGTGTCTTTCTCGGAAAGAGCCGGTTGGCCTTCGATTGGCCATTCAACACCGATTGCCGGATCGGACCACAAAACACCTCTCTCGCCGGAAGGATTGTAAAGGTCGGTGCATTTATAAAGCACATCTGCCGCCTCGCTTACCACATAAAATCCATGCGCGAAACCTTCAGGGATATACAGTTGTCTTTTGTTCTCGCTGGATAAATAAACACCAACCCATTTACCAAACGTTGGTGAGCCTTTTCGTATATCTACAGCGACATCAAATATCTCTCCATCCAGTACGCTGACCAGTTTGCATTGCGGACTTTCGATTTGATAATGCAGGCCTCGCAAAATTCCTTTGCCGGAATGTGAACGATTATCCTGCACAAACGGTTTTTCTATTCCAAGTGCAGCATATTTTTCGGCATGATACATCTCCATAAAAAAGCCGCGATGATCCCCAAAAACGGGCGGTTCAATAATTAAAACATCAGGTATAGTAGTTGCAGTAGCCTTGAGTGACATATTTACTCTCCATTGATCGTGGGGCAAAAGTATAAAAAAAAAGCGCATTCGGCAAGTATTTGCCGAATGCGCTTATTGTCGTCATGTTCACAGGTAAAATTTAAGCCGTAACGCCTTTTTCTTCAGAAGAAGAGGATTTCTTAGACGCTGTAGCTTTTTTCTCTTCCGGAAGCATGGCTGGAGAACCAACGGCAATATAAGAAAAACCGGCATCAACCAGTTCCTGGAAATCCGGGATCATTCGACGCCCGTCGATAACCAGATAGGGAGGTTTAACGGTATTCTCGATTGTCCCGGAGAGGCCACGGAATTCTTCCCAGTCAGCTGAGATAAATACCGCATCGGTTTCCTCGATAGCATCCTGGGCATTGTGGAAGTATTCAATCTTTTCGAACAGAATATTCTTCGACGGAGAGAATTCCTTACGTGCTTCGGTAATCGCCAGCGGATCGTAAGCCTTGATGCGCTTTACGCCTTTACCAAGTAGTGTTTCAATTACTTTGATTGAGGAGGAGTCACGCATGTCATTGGTCTGCTTCTTAAATGCAAGTCCAAGAACGGCAATTGTTTTACCGCTGAAGCTGAAATTACTTTCTGTGATTGCACGGTCAATCAGATAAACTTTCTGATACTCGTTTACCTCATAGGACGATTCCAGCATCTTTGTATTGACGTCTACGCGTCGCAGCTGATAAATGAGTGACTGGATATCCTTTCCGAAGCAGCTACCACCTGCACCATTGCTGACGTAGGAGCCCCAGGTACTAATACGATCATCCGCCGTGACACCGCGACGCAGATCAGCGATACGGATATTATTAATCTTCTCACCCAATCTTGCGCCTACGCCATTCCAGAACGAGATGTAGGTTAGCAGCATGGTATTGGCGACATATTTGATTGCTTCCGATGTCTCAGGAGTCGTCTCGATATACTTAATGCGTACGTGATCGACAAACTGAGAGTATACGCGGCGGAGAATTTTAAAATCTGCTTCGGTATCACAACCTACAACGATGCGATCCGGCTTACGTGCCTGTGAAACGGCTGTTCCTTCAGCGAGAAATTCCGGATTTGAAGCCACGCCAACGTTTTCTACGCCGTGCTCTTTCATAATATTTTCCAGATGGCGGGCAGTGCCGATTGGTACAGTGCTTTTGTTTACCAGGACGACGCGTCTTTTATCTTTTCGCTTCGCAAGAAGTGCTGCAAGTTCGCTTGCGGCAGCATCATAGAAGGTCAGGTTGGTAGAACCATCCAGATTTGGCGGCGTTGGCAGGCAGAGGAAAATCACGTCTGTGCCTTCAATGATTGTTTCAATATCGCTTGAAAAAAACAGGTATTTACCCAGCATATCTTTAATGAGATTGGATAATCCAGGCTCGTTGACATGCTTTTCAATTTCGTTAGCATCGCCAGAAGCGTATGATTTAACCTTTTCCACGTTATTGTCATACGCATAGACCTGATGTCCATACTCCGAACATACAGCTGCCTGTACGAGGCCGACATATCCGGTTCCTGCAACAATGATTTTCATTTCTTTTCTCCGCAGAGTTTTAGGGTTTTATATGTTGATCTTAGTTAAATACGTTTAGAACACAGAACACAGAACACAGAACACAGATCGCTTCGCTGGCAGAAGTCTGTACTCCGATAGCGAGTGAAAAGAGCGGTCTGACATCTGTATCTGCCGTTTCCAATACCTCGCTAGCATCTCGACAGGCTCGACGTGACAAATTCATCCGATCACCGATCACTACCGCCTACTGCCTGTCATTATCCTTCTCTGATCTTTTCAGATAGGTATTCAGCGTTATATATCTCAATCCAAGTCGCTCCGTCAGTTTATTCTTATGCAGTAATTTTCCCATTTCTTCCGGAATAGAGTTGGGCAATTGCCCGGAGGCATGGTCGATGGAGCGTTTTAGAAACTTTTGTTCTGCCAAAAATGCCATTGAGTCTTCACTGCTTACGATACCATCTTGAGAGCGTCTTGCTACTTTTTTCAAGGCGCTCTTTACCCGTCTTCCCAAATTCGGCTGCTCGTTGGGAGCTATGCCTTTGCCGTTTGTCTTTTGATGTATGTCTGCAATTTCCGGGAAGTAGGTTTTCCAATAGTGGGCATAAAAGTTATGATCTTGCCGTATAGAACGATCGATGTCGTAAAATGTTTGCATAACGTCATAATCTGCAAATGGAGCCAGCGATGGTACTTCCGGTGCTAGGCTTATCGGAAGCATGGTTCGCAGACAGCGATGCAGCGTATAGTTGTTAAGCGACTCGATAAAGTCTTCATGAACCTGTCCGGCGAGGCGATTCACTTCTAGTATGCCTCTTGCTGCATTTAAAAACCAGACTTCGTATTCCTTCGATAAAACTTTGCCCATATCTTCATTCGCGATAGCATATGGACTATTGTACAGCTGGCTTTGGTAGTAGTTGATGCTGCGAATGACGCTATTATGCGTATCCGGAGCGAAGCCGCCGCGCTGAGATTCATGTACCGGATCCGATGGATGTAACTGAAAAACAGCATCACTCATAAAGGCATCGATGTAGAAATCCGGCTTTAATGTGCGTACGGCTTTGTAGGAGGCAAGTACTTTGGTGAACTCCAGTGATCCGGCGATGCGATACAACTCCGGAAGACGATCGGTCTGCCGCAGCAGGTTCTTCTCACGAAATGTTGTTTTCGTTATTGGAAAATCATAGTGGTCTGCGATGTGAATCGGCAGCGTCTCATCGATGCGGTCTGTTGAGGTGACCGGCAAACGAAAAAGGTGCGGTTCTTTAAAACGCATCCAGACCAGCGCAAGTGAAGAATCGCCTACTCCAAGAGGAGAAAGAGCATAAGTAGCATCTCGCATTCTCCCAAAGTATTTTGCGAAGGCTTTATGAAGCATTTCACCTGCCTCATGCAGATCCTTAACGCGATGCTGTAGCGGCTTGAACTCAAAAACGGTCGGAGCAGATTTATTGAGTTCCTTTGTTCTCAGGTCCATCGTGAGACGTTGACCGGGCAGCAAGCGTTCCACCCCTTCAAAAAAAGAGGGTGAAAAAGGGAGATAGCCATATTTCAGAAACTCTACGGCAGCGAAGTCGTGCATTGGCAGGTGGTTGAAGTTAAACTGATTGCTGCTGATGTTCAGCTCGCCATTTTTCATGTTGAAATATAGCGGCATGGCACCCAGTTTATCACCACATACATGCAGCTTCTGATGCTGCTTATCCAATATGACGAGCGAGAAAATTCCGCCGGCAATTTTTTGCAGTCCCTTTTCAAGGGTTGTCATGCTAATTGCGTGCAGCAATTTATTCAGGTTGACTTTTGGTTCAACGGTGGTCGAACTCTCCAGGTAAAAGTGGCCGTCCAGTAAAAGCATGTATGCCGGATTTTCTGCGGTCTCCCAGGATTTACCACGAGAATCATTTGATGAAATGCTAAGGTTATTAAAAGAGTAGGTACCTTCGGATGAAGCAGAGCGACCTGCTGCTGATCTTGCCATTACGCGCAGCCAAAACGAGTTTGGCATTGGCTTGGAATAGCCATAATCGGAAAAGCTATTTCTTGCTGAGAAGATCTTTGCTTCCAAGCTGTTAAACTGCCCCATCATAAGATGATTCGCTCTGGTTTGGAGGTTAGGTTCTAAAATGGTTCCTTTTATGCGCTCTGTTAATGCGCGTTGTCACACTCATCGGCCAATACGGACAATAAAACCGTTTTGGTCGGCAATTATAATTGTCGGATAATAAATGCTGGAAATAAGCAGCGATTGACTGAAAAGAGTCATGACTGCCAATGCTTCTTATTCGCAGGGAATTATTAGTTGTTTTTGAGTCGTAAATGCTGAGGAGGTGACTGAATTCAATCCGGTACGGTGGTGCATAGATACCGGATTGAGAACACGTCTAAGGTTGCAGCCTCGCTCACTCCATATTTCCATGAAGCAGGAAAATAAGTAAATCAGCAAGGCCGGGCTGTGACCTATTTGCTAAATTCACCGTACTGCTGTTTGAGCCACTCTTTATAGGCACCGCTTTGAATGCGCTCGATCCATCCGGTATTATCCAGATACCAACGAACGGTTTTTTCAAAGCCTGATTGGAAGGATTCTTTTGGCTCCCAGCCGAGTTCTTCTTTAATGCGGGAGAAGTCAATGGCATAGCGCCAATCATGACCGGGACGATCTTTTACAAAGGTGATAAGTTCACGACGCTTTTGGTCTGTCGGGCTAATTCTATCCAGAATATCGCAAATCTGATGAACGACCTCCAGATTTGGTAGCTCATTATCGCCACCGACATTGTAGGTGCGGCCATGCTTGCCTTTTGTCATGATTGTCCAGATAGCGTCGCAGTGATCCTCTACATACAGCCAATCCCGGATATTGCTACCGTCACCATATACTGGCAGCTGCTTCCCGGCTTCGGCATTGAGGATCATTAACGGAATCAACTTTTCGGGGAATTGATAAGGACCATAATTATTTGAGCAGTTTGAAATTGTAATTGGAATGCCATACGTCTCGTGATAGGCGCGCACAAAATGGTCCGAAGCAGCTTTGGACGCAGAATAGGGACTGTTGGGACTGTAGGCAGTATCTTCACGGAAAAGCCCGTCATCTCCAAGACTACCGAATACTTCATCGGTGCTGACATGATGAAATAATACGATGCGATCTTTGGCCGCGCGTGCCAGCTCCAATAAATTAAACGTGCCGATTACATTGGTCTGAACAAATGCTCCGGGCCCCAGAATTGAGCGGTCTACGTGCGATTCAGCTGCGAAATGACAAATCGTATCAATCTGGTGTTTTTCAAAAATCTCTTCAAGCTGCTCGGCATTACAGATATCACCATGCTCGAAAACATATCGCTCCGGATAAGACACAGCAATATCCTGAAGATTGTCAGGGTTACCGGCATAGGTGAGGCTATCCAGGTTGATAACTTTTCCGTCAAATTCTGTCTTCTCAAAAAGAAAGCGGATGAAGTTTGAGCCAATAAATCCGGAGCCACCGGTGATGAGCATGTTGTTCATAAAGTTTCCTTTCAGGCGATTCACTGCGAATCTTATGATGAGAAAGCGTTATTTCGATTCTGATTTTATATTCAGAGCAGCGTTTTGCAGATCATACTTTTTAACCAGCGTCAGCGTATTCCAGCCATCCGGATCACGCTTGTATTGCACATCATCCATTACAGTACGCATGATGTAGATTCCATATCCACCTTCGGGAACATTGTCGAAGTCAGGTAAGGGAATATCTTCCAGAGAAAAACCAGCCCCATCGTCACGTACCTTAATAACAATGCTCTCTTCTCCAACTTCAAACGTCAGAGTAGCTGTGTTGTTCCCTGATCTACTGCCGCCATGCTTGATAGCATTTGCCGTTGCTTCGCTTAAAACGAGTTCAAGATCCCGGCGAAAGTTTTCGGTTATTTTTCGATCATTAATCAGCTTATTGCAGATTTCATCACCGAGGGTTGTCGCCAGGCGCAGATACTCCAGGTCCCTCGTAAAAGTCAGGGTTATCTTATCCATGGCGACATATTCGACGTGAATTAATTTTAACTTTAAGCAATACCCTCAGAATAATCAGGCAATTTCAAGCAGCTCAAGCTCAAAGGTTAAAGCCTTGCCGGCCAGGGGGTGATTTCCATCGAGTTTAACAGAATCGCCGTTTACCTCAACAATCTTCAGCTGAGCTTTTCCGCCTTCGGTTGTATCGGCCATTAGCATCATACCGACTTCAGGTTCCATATCGGGAGGAAGTTGCGTACGGCTTACATCGATTACCATATCATCGCGGTGTTCACCATATGCTTCTGCCGCTGGAATGGTGATGGTCTTCTTCTCGCCAACGGCCATCCCTGTTACGCCGGTATCAAATCCCGGAATAACCATTCCACTGCCGAGGACGAATTCAAACGGATCGCGGCCAACGGAAGTATCAAATATGCTTCCGTCTTCCAGAGTGCCTTTATAGTGAATTTTTACAGTATTGCCAGCTTGTGCTGTAGACATAATGACTCCTTGAAGGGTTAACAAATTCCAGTGAGCCACCAAGTTAGCGGAGAAGGGTAGCGATTCCAAATGAAATGGCAGATAGAGGAGACAATAAAAAACCCCGATGAGTTCCATCTCATCGGGGCTAACGGACATATTATCCGATTATCTAACGGAAGCTGATTTATGCACCGGCAAGCTGTTCAATTAACTTCTCCGAGAGTCTCTGAAAAAACTCGGCACTTTGCTCCGGGTTTACTTCTTCGATCCAGGGAAAACGCTCCGGCTTTTCCAGATAGTTAATTGCAATAAAAGCCTTATAGCGAATAATCTCTGATGGCGGGTTTACCAATAGCGCCTCAAGCTGAGCACTTGCAGAAGAATAGTCAACATCTGCATATTCCTTTTTCATACGCATAACGTTGAAAATTGTCGACTCAACAATACCCTTATTGGTATGCTTCAGGCTTTCAGTGTAAACTTTCACAGCCTTGTCGAGGTCACTCTTTGATGCCTCATTTGCGAGTACGAAGGTGCTGCTAAACAGAGCAGCTACAAAAGCGATAATCATCAGACCTTTTTTCATAATAATGCTCCTTTGTTCGATGAATATATGGTCGTTTGGTTTTGTTTTCAGTTTTCTCACTTCTATGGTGAGTTGCAAAACGTAGAACAACAGGCGTGCCAGTTTTGATTTTCTTTTGCTAAGCAATTGTTAATTATAGTCTTGGCGGTGTTTCTTGCCGCGACCTGAATTAGCAGGCAGGGTGGTACATTTTGGGGTGGCTAAATAAAAAATAGCGTCTCTATATCGCTAGAAAACAATTGTTTAACCCACATCTCTTTTTGTGTCCGGAAGAATAAACGTACCACCTACTTATGTAGAGTGTAGTGCATTGGTTGCGGTTCGGTTTAAGTACAGGCCAGGCCTGGAAAATAAATATCATCCTGCCTGAAAATTTTCTCTTGCACCCGACCTAATTTATTGTTTTTTTATATAATTAAATCGGGCAAATCGTGCGAGTGGCTTACTCTGAGGGTATTTCGATATGGTTCAGCAAAGGAGTCTGAACAGTCTGGAAGTGGCAAAGCTGTTTGGTGTTAACGTTTCTTCTGTAAAACGTTGGACGGATGCAGGCAGGCTTGAATGCATAAAAACGGCCGGTGGTCATCGAAAGTTTTTGATGAGCCATCTGACCGAGTTTATTAAAAACAATCAGTCTCAAACTCAAAAGATTAATCTCTTCCCGATTGAGGGTCCAGATGATGTTGAGATCGCTACATATATTTTGAAAAACGAGTTTGAACCGCTGGTAGACTTTGTAGAAGGATTTGCTTTTAATAGCGATCGCAAGCAGATTCAGAAGATTCTTATCGGTCTTTATTTAAGCCAGGTGCCGCTCCATGAAATATTTGATGAAGTGCTGACACCGGTGCTGCACCGAATTGGTGAAAAGTGGCAGAATGGTCAAATACAGGTGCTGGATGAGCATCTGGCGACCGATACGCTACGCGATTCACTATCTCGTTTACAGGGAGTTGTTCGCGTTCCGTTGCCAAGCCGCGGACGAGTTCTTTGCCTGATGTTGCCGAACGAGATGCATGATATCGCATTGAAGATGACCGACTATGTTCTTGAGGAGCGCGGTTTTGAGGTTTATTTCGGCGGAGCGATTCCAATACCTAATTTTCGACTGGAAACGATTTTTTCTCGTATACAGCCAAACCGAGTGTATTTTTCAAGCACATTTGTATCGAATATTTCCGAGGGGCAGGGATATTTAGACGAGGCGCTGGAGTTATGTAGCGAAGTCCGGGCTGCAGCTTTTGTCGGTGGGCAGGGTTTTTCCAGGCTGGATTTCAAGCACCCCACAGTTGTAAGGCGGCTTCAAACGTTTCGCGAACTGCTGTTGGACTAAAGCTATTCGTTCTCTGTGGAGATTACCAGTTTTTCCACGCCGCTTTGCCGGGCAATATCCATTATCTCTACAACCGTACCGTGCTCTACCTTTTTATCCGCACTGATGATCAGACTCTTATCACCACGTTCACCCATTGCTTCTTTTAGTACGTCCGGTAAGCTTGCCCGGGTTACATCTTTGTCCCCAAACTGCATCTTCTCTCCACCGGCAATAGTTAATACCGCTTTCTCTACCTTTTGCAGTTCACCTGTTGCTGCCTTGGGCAGATCAAGCTTTAAGCCGGGCTGCTCCAGAAAGGTGGACGTAATGGTGAAGAAAATAATCAGGATAAACAGCACGTCTATCAGCGGTGTAATATTCAAAACGGCTTTCGCTTTTTTCTTGTCTATGAGTTTCATTCAGCTCGCAGCCTCACGTCTACAGATTCCGCTTCATCGTTTTTTAGATGAATGATTTTGTTTACCAGCTGCAGTACGTAATTTTCAATATCGAGAATCAGACCTTCCGAGCGGGTGTTGAAATAGTTATATGCGATAAGTGCCGGGATTCCGATAAACAAGCCGGTAGCGGTTGTAACGAGCGCTTCGGCAATTCCTCCCGAGAGTGCCTTGGCCTGCCCGACACCAAGCTCTTCGATAACGTTGAATACTTCAATCATTCCCAACACTGTTCCAAGCAGACCCAGTAGTGGTGCAATTCCGGCAACTGTTTCCAGAATGTTTAAACCGCGCGTTAGTGAGCGGACCTGCTGTCGCCCTTCGTCCTCGACGGTTATGCGTAGATCTTCCGGATCGAGGTTGCGGTTTTTGATAGCTGAAACGACAGTATTTGGAAAGGGGCTATCGAACTTTTCGCAAACTGACCGCGCGAGGTTCAGATCTTCCTTTTTACCCAATTGTTCTACTACGGTAATCACTTCGGGTATCATCACTTTGCCGCGACGCAAACTCCATAGGCGTTCAAAAACCACTGTCAGCATTAGAAAAGAGCAAAGTATCAGCGGGTACATCATTATCCCACCGGTTTCAAATAATTCGAGCATGGCAGTTCCGTATCATAAGTTTGAGGTGAATAAGTGGTAGCTATCGCCTGAAGCGATTGGGGTATTTTTCACTGAGTTCACGCAGGTTCGGATAAATCATAACGAAGTTAATTTCCAGATACTCCTCAGGGAAATCCGGTGGGAGTTCCTTGAAAGGAAAGACACCTTCCACAGCACCAACGCTACTGTGATAGAGTGATTCGTGTCCGACGTGCTTTTTTATTTTATAATCCATTAGTTTGCCATCCTGATCGATGCGAATCGTAACGTAGGTTCGCCCGTCAATCAGTCCGAGCCGATTATACATGCTGGGGACGTTGAGGATCCAAAAGCGGATCAGCTTTTCGCGAAACTTTAGCCACCAGGGCGCCCAGTCCCATTCGTAGGTGTTGAAGCGCATATCGCCTACGAATTCTGCTTCAAAATCTTGCTGCACATAACCGGTCTCTGTGTCCGAGGTGCTGTTGTTGTTGAGGCTATTGCTGTCTTTCTTTTTACTCTCGGTAAGCAGCTTTTTTGAAAATCTTGGCTGATTTTTTCGTAGAAACGTTTCAATCTTACCATCTAAATCCAGTGCTTCCTCAGGTACTTCTTCAGCGGATGATGACGCCTGGTCGGGCAAACTGACATCATTACTGAGTTCAAAATCGGTTTTGGGGGCCTGAGACTTACCAGGTTCTGTGATATCCGGTGCGGCGGAACGAGAGGACTGTGCTGCCAGTAGAGAACCGTCCAGTGGTTTTTGCTCATCGGCATTTGGATTTTCAACCACCTCATAAAGCTTTTCCGGTAGCTCTGGTTGTGGTGGCTCCGGTTGTGGGGTGGCTTCCGCCACTGGCTCTTCCGGCTGAGTGAATTCCAGAACAATAGGCTGGGACTCCGGCTTGGCCTGCACCTCGGGAGACAGTAATTGAAATACGCCAATCAGAAACAGCAGCAATAAGTGCAGCAGTATTGATAGCACAACGGATGTGGCGTATGTTTTTTTGTCTTTTTGGCGCATGTATTTAAAAAAAGTTCAAAGTTCTGGGTTCAAAGTTCCGGCCCACGACTTAAGGCGTGGGGTAAGTAATCGGGCCTCTGGCCTCGTAAAAGTTCAAAGTCTACTGCCCAACTGCCTGTCTTTTACGTCTATTTATTACTGTTTGTCATTTGCCGTCTGTAAATTCGTTTCCCCCGCTCCCCCATTCACCACATCACCCGCTCTGTCTTCTGACAGCGAAGCGGTCTGGCTTCTGTAGTTAATATAACGCCTCTACCCTCAATTGGTTCTGACAGTTTTATCACAATAATCTAACGTTCTTATGGCATCGAGGCAATGAGAAAGAGACCGCTTCGCTCAGAGATCGCTTCGCTCAGAGATCGCTACGCTCAGAGACCGCTCCTTCGTCGCTGAGAGATCGCTACGCTGAGAGATGAGAGAAGGTATTGTGTGAATTTTGAGTCCCTGCCACCAGCCACCTGCCACCTGCTAATTTGACATTCCGCGAGCTAATTTCCTGCGAATTATTATTAATAATACCAGCTCTCCAAAATGATTGATATTTTTTATGAAAACGGCTATATTTTTAACCTGAATTAAATAGTGGACAATTGTCCGACTCGTATTTGTTTTAACGTTGAGGGTTCCCCCATGTCTAAACACTCGGATGAAACCATTAACTGGTTTCAGAGTATCCCCTTTATTTTGGTTCATCTTGCCTGCGTTCTGGTTATCTGGGCAGGTGTGAGCTGGGTTGCTATCGTGGCTTTGCTACTAACATATAGCATTCGCATGTTTGGTATCGTTGCTGGTTATCATCGCTATTTTTCTCATCGAACATATAAAACAACCCGTGTCTTTCAATTTATGATGGCTTACCTGGGCACTTCAGCTGCTCAGAAAGGGCCTCTTTGGTGGGCTGCGCATCATCGTCATCATCATAAGCATTCCGATACAGATGAAGATGTACATTCACCGCGGAAGGGATTTATCTGGTCGCATGTGGGCTGGATATTATGCGATAAATACAAGTGTACGCACTTGAAGCTGGTAAAAGATTTAAAGAAATTCCCTGAGCTTAGCTTTTTGGATCGCTTTTACTGGATTCCGCCTATTACTCTTGCCATAATTATGTATGGGATCGGCTATACGCTGAATGCGGTCTGGCCGGAATTGGGCACGTCTGGTTTTCAAATGCTGATATGGGGCTTTTTCATCAGCACGACGCTACTTTATCACGGTACGTTTACAGTCAATTCTTTAACGCATGTCTATGGTCGCCGCCGTTTTAAGACAGACGATGATAGCCGCAATAGCCTGTTGATTTCAATTATAACCCTTGGTGAAGGGTGGCATAATAATCATCATCGCTTTCCGTCCTCGGAACGCCAGGGATTTTACTGGTGGGAAATCGACCCTGCCCATTACGGTTTAAAGGTCCTTTCCTGGTTTCGCATCGTATGGGATCTGCGCACACCTCCTGCGAGAGTTTATGCTGAAGGTAAAAAGCTTTTCAAGCGTCCCAGTAAAGAGGTAAAACAGGCTGCTAAAAGCTTACGCGAAGCGATGAAAAAAGAGAAACATTAAGATGTATTTTTATGGTTCCGGATAGGTTCTCCGGAACCATAAACCCAAACCCGAATCTTTCCTGCCCATTTAGCGTATTAGATTTATTGGATTTACCTAATTTCCCCAGTTTAATTCAAACCAGAGGAGCAACGCATGAAACATTCGATTCTGCTTGGTGCGTTTCTGTTCTTACTGGCCTGTGGAAGCTATGAGACGGAAAGTCCGTCTGCTGAAGTTGCTTCGCAAGGGGTCGAGTTTGTGAAGGCGTCGTTTGACGAAGCCACCAAGCTGGCCGCCGGTAAGGAAAAGATGATGATGCTCGATTTCTTCGCCGTATGGTGAGGCCCCTGCAAACGCTTAGACCGGTCGGTCTTTCAGGATAGTGAAGCAGGTGAGTTTTTTAACACCAACTTTGTCAGCATGAAAATTGATGGCGAAAAGGGCGAAGGCCCGGAATTAATGAAAAAGTTTAGCGTTGCCGGATATCCTACCGTGATTTTTCTGGATGTCGAGGGCAATGAAATCGATCGCATTGTCGGTTTCGGTGGCGATAAGAACGAATACGTTCAGCAGGTAAAGGATTATCTGGAAGGTAAGGGCACCCTTGCCGCGCTTACCAGTGAGTTTGAAAATGGCAAAACTGCTGAGCTTGCTCAGAAGATTGCCCAAAAGTACGCTATGCGTAAGGATGATGAAAATGCAGGGATGTATTACCAGGCGGTAATGCAGCTAGATCCGCAAAATGAAACCGGTTTTGCTGATGAAGCTCGATACCGGCTTGCAGGATATGCTGCAGCTGGTGGTGATATGAGTAAGTTAAATGAAATGATCGCATCCCTTGCGGATGATAGTCCCTGGCTACCGCGAGCATACAGTGCAATGGCTGGCTACAGCAGACGTAATGGCGACCTCAAAGGTGCCGTTACAGCTTATGAAGCGGCGATTAAGCGTATGCCGGAAGATGCAAATATGATGAACTCATATGCATGGTTTGTCTTCAAAAGCGAAATGAAAGATCAGTATGCCCGTGCAATTGAGGTGGCGCAGAAGGCTGTTGAGCTGGAACCGAAAGCAGATGCTATCTGGGATACGCTTGGGCAGCTGCATTTTGCCAATGGAAATGCCGAGGCAGCTATTGAAGCAATGACGAAGGCCGCTGAGCTGAATCCGGAAGAGAAATCCTATAAGGATAATCTCGTAACGTATCGTAAGCCAAAAGCCTGATCCACACTTTTCACCGCCCCTGGTCAGTCGGGGGCGGTGCTTTCCATAGTTTTTTATCTCACAAATCCGTATCTTTTACAAAGACGCTAATCCCCATATGCGAGAATCCCCATGAGCATGCTGCAGTGGTACGCAGGTAAAACCACACGACAAATTATTGAAAAAGAAGGTCTACAGCCAAACCACATTCGCTGGATTATCGGTGCGGCCGGCGGACCTAAATGGTTATTGCTGAGTAAGCTGGATCAAGCACTGTTTGGTGAATGGCTAAAAGATGTGCAGCATCCGGTGCATCTGACGGGTGGATCAATTGCTTCCTGGCGATTGGCCGCCGCCTGCCAAAAAGACCCCGCTGCGGCAACGCGCCGCCTTCAGCAGCACTATATCCATCAATACTATGATGAGAAGCCCTCTCCAGCCAAGGTCTCGCAGGTTAGCCGGGGCATTGTCGAGAAAATGCTGGGAGAGAATGGTACGGAAGAACTTTTATCGCATCCGTTCTTTCGGCATAACGTGATTAGCGTACGCAGCAGGCACCTGCTGGGAACCGATAAAAAGCCTTTCCTCGCACCGATGCTGGGAGTCGCAGCTTCGGCAAACGTACTGCACCCGCTTACTATGAGCGCTTTCTTCGAGCGATTTATTTTTCATCATCCCGATAGCGACTTCCCCTTGAAGTTTGCGAACCGGATTCCTACACGAAAAATTCCGCTAACCAAAGAGAACGTGCTTAAAGCGCTTCTGTCTTCCGGTTCGATACCGCTGGTGTTGAAAGGGGTTCGTGATATACCTGGTGCGTCAAAGGGAACCTATCACGATGGTGGCATAACAGATTATCATATGGAATGTGATTTTGAAACAGAGGATGGGATAGTTTTATACCCGCACTTTATGGAGCGGATTATTCCAGGCTGGTTTGATAAATTTTTACCCTGTCGTAAGCCCCGGAAAGAGAATCTGCATAATATGCTTCTGCTTGCACCGTCACCGGAATTTGTGGCAAAACTGCCGAATCAAAAGATCACCGATCGGGATGATTTCTATGCCTATGAGCAGGATGAGCGTATTCGTATTTGGGAAGACGTTGCCGCCGCCGGACAGGCATTGGCCGATGAGTTTGTTGACAGCGTAACGAAACAGAACGTTGCTGAGAACTTGAAGCCGCTGGAAGACTTGGGGCGGTAATGTGATCGGGTGAGCGGGAGATTGGGCGAAGGAGAGAAACGGTGAGCAGTGAAGGGTGGACACTAAGCGGTAATCGTCCCCTCAGCTGCGCTCGGGGAGCGATGCTCGCGTTTGCCGGGCGTAGCCGAGGCCGAGTGATTGGGCATCAAAATATATGAAGGATTGATACATAGCCCTCGACTTTAATCGTGGGGGACAAGGTTATGTTGATCATTAACTGCCTTTTATATTACATCCCTCCGGGATGTCTGTTTTTTGGGTTGTTTTTCCTATAAATATTGGGCACCTCCGGTGCCTGGTCTTCTGCACACTTGGTAAATTTGCTCAATAAATAGCTCCGTAGGAGCGAAATATTTATAGAAAAGTTGAACCGTCGTGTGTTATAAGGTCTCGTTAGGGGCATCAATCAGTTTGAAGCTGCAATAATCGTTTCATTGTAAACACGTTCTAAAAAGTCAGAAAAAAACGCTCTTTCGGCTTAGATGTAGCGCCAATACGATGATAAAATTTAATGGCTCGCGTGTTGAAATCCGGTGTCTGCCATTGGATTAAACCGCATCCCAGCTTTATGCTTTCAGCTTTAATGCGATTCATGAGTTCCTCACCGATACCGCGTCCGCGGCTAACGTCATTCATAAACAGCGTATCCATATAGATATACCAGCCAGCATCCCATGTTGAATACTGCTTCATGTAGGTTGCATAGCCGATTAACTGCCCATCCAGTTCAACAACGAGACAATAGAGAGCCGGGTGCTCTGAAAAGAGGGCCTTCTCAAGACGCTCCGTAATACCCTCAGAATTAAATTCAGCCTTCTCATAGGCTGCATGTGCAGCGATCAATTCCAGCATTTCAGGAAGGTCTGTCTGGGTGGCAAAACGAATCAGATGGTCGGACAATTCTGTGCTCCTTACTTGGATTTTTTCTTCTTCGGCTGACGGTATTGATTGGCACGAATATCTTCAGCGGCTTTTTCAACGGTTTCTTCAATACGTTTTGCCCTGGTCTCTTCTCGCTTGGCATTGAAGATCCATTCCAGAATACCTCGTCGGGTAGATGGTGGGAACTTCTGCCAAAAAGAAAAGGCAGTTGGATTTGCATCAAATGCCTTTTGCAAGTCTGGTGGGACAATAAGATTATCCACATCCTCCAGTGCCGTCCAGGTTCCGGTTTCTTTTGCGAGACGAATCATCTCATGTCCTGACTCGGCGATGCTGCCCTCGGCAAGAAGGCGTTCTATCTTTTCCTTATTGACCTTGCTCCAGTTGCTTTTGGGATTTCGCTGTGAGAAAAACTGAAAATAGCTTTCTTTATCACGCTTATTTGGCTTGCTGTCTATCCAGCCAAAGCATAGCGCTTCATCAACGGCTTCATCATAATAAATGCTGGAAGTACTACTCTCTTTATGATAGATGATAAGCCAGACGCTTTTCTTGGTTTTGTGATTGCTTTCCAGCCAGGCTCTCCAGGCGGCACGGCCGGAAGCGTGGAAGGTTTCCACGCCATCAGGACGGGTATTCAGTTTGGACATTGGTCTCTTAATCTATAAGTTCTACTCGCGTTCGCTTTAGTATAAAACCGTTCTTCCCAACCATCCAAACAGTATTTCTCCAGCGGGCAATACGATGGATATCCGGATAGTCCTCAGGTGAGGTTTCCCAGCTTGTTCCATCGTCCTGAGAGATAAAAAGGTTTCCGGATTCCTTGTTTGTATCTCCAACGGCAATCCAGGTTTTACTGCCAAGATATTCAATTTGTCGTAAGCGATTTTTCGTGATTTGCCGGATAGACCAGTTTGCACCATCATCAATCGAGCGCAGAACGTGTCCGGAAAAATCAACGGCCATTGTCATATTGTCACCAAAGGCTACACTCCGAATTTGGTTGATCTTGCGTGTAGAATCCATAAACAGCACTTCCCAGGTCCCTTCATTTTCTTTTGCAATCCCGCGGCCTGTACCCCATAGTTCTCCACCGGGGGGCGTCACCAGGTTCAATAATGGAAATGGGATTGTTGCGCTAAGATCCTCCCACTTTTTCCCTCCGTCGGAGGTTCTGAAGAGTTTCTTGTGAATTTTCCGCTCTTTAGTGTTCAGCTCCATTCCGGAAACAAGTCCTTTCCTTGGACTATCGAAAAGCATGCCGTAAAACAGCATATTCTTATCTTTGCTCTTTGATGACTTTGGTGGACTTAAATGCCAGGTCTTACCACCGTCATAAGTTAGAAGCACCTGTCCGTTTTCACCACATATCCAGCCGTGTTTTTTATCGAGGAACTGAAGTTGCTCAAAATAAATGGAGTCGAGGGCTGTTAGTTGGCTCCATGTTATTCCACCGTCCCGAGTTTCATAAACGGTACCGGTTCCATAACCATAGACAATCACGTGTTTCTCGTCGAGTATTTCAATGTCGTGCAGTGAGTCCGAAATGGTTATAGTTGTTTCGGGAGAAGTGCAGCTGAGAATAAACAATAGGGATGTTAAAAATAGATTGGGGAGAAAAACTTTCATATATGACTTTCGTTTTGGTTCTGATAACAGCCATAGACCGTCTTCAGCATAACGAAATGAGAGCCATATTGTTGCCGATTAGCGGGAAATAATCGTCTTCAACTTTGGTGAGTTAAACATTGCGGCAGGAGAAATCACCTTTTCATCCAGCGGTAGGTTATTTCCATAGCGCTCCGTAAGCTTGGCTTTTACCTGAGGGTGGCTGAGATCAAAATCGCTTAGTCTTTCGAGCTTTCCAATTTCTATTCCGGCCGCCTCTTTGTACAGTTTCCAGACAAGCTCAGAGCAGTAAATACGTTCGTCGGACCATTCGAAATAGAGATCGTAGTTCTTGCCTCGATATTTCTCACCAAGTTGACGCATCTTCTTCAAAACATCCGGTTTTAGAACTTTCTCAGAAGTCTTTAGGCGTTTTACGACATAATGTCCATCTTTTCCACGCGCGATCCATTTATCAAGTGGGGTAAGCTTTACCGGCTGAATCGCTTCATAGACCAGCCAGCGATCCCCATCCTGATATAAAATGCCCATATGGCTGTAACGTGAGTTGGTTGCCAGTTGAATGGCCATACTTTGAGAGGAGGTCGATTCGTGGAAAATAATATCGCCGTTTTTCAATTGTGGCTCTTGTTGGCCACAATCGACGACCACCAGAGTCATCAAAACTATTATCAGATGGTGAAAATAATTACATTGCAACAAGCATCTCTCCAATAAGCATAACCACATGTGCTGCCATATGGGCTACAAAGGCTGCTTCGAGTCCTTTTTTCCAATATAGCCAGCCGAAGATCAAACCACCAACAGAATTGCCGATCAGAATATAGCTCAGAAAAGCGATAGAGGGAGATTCCAGAGACTGGAAAACGACTGGAAAATGACCCAGTGCAAAAACAATTGATGAGATAATTATTCCCGTCCAGTAAACTGCTGGTGACAGGGATTTTGAGAGCTTAAAGCCAAGCCAGACAACGAGCGTCATAAAACCGAATCGCAGCAATAATTCTTCTGTGATACCGCCATAGAGCAAGCGGGCCAAGACTGATAGTTCAACATTGCTCCCGATTGCTTCGAATTCCTGAGGTAATAAAAGCTTGAATAACAGGCCGATACCTGAAAGCAATATCCCTGCAAGTAAACCACCTACTATGCCGGAACGAAGAATCTCTCCTGTTGATAGTCCATCGGGATTGCGGTACAGCAATGGCAAATGCAGGTTTACTTTGTCGAAAAGAGTAACGCCTATAGCTATGGCAATTAATAAGAGTAGCGTAGGATTAATCAGGGTAAGAAGCTTTAACTCGGTAGGAGAAAATTTTTCTGCTACGGCAGCAGGTATGGCGTCTGCAGGAAATTGAACGGTTAGTAATGAAAGAACACCTAGAAAGCCGAGAAGAAACAGAAGAAGGGTTAGTTTTAATTTAGGCTGCATGTGAATATCCGTTTTGGTTTAAAAATGCTTTATAATATTACCCGCAAGCATGAGGAATATTCACTTTTTAATTTTCAGGTACATGCCGCGGGCATCCGGCTGCACATCTTTAAAGCCATATTTGGCATACAGGCGATGGGCTTCACCGTCTGCTATTAAGCTTACATAACAGGTATCGGGGAGTGTCTGAATATACTCAACCAGCTTTTCCATTATTTGTTTACCAAGACCTCGTCCCTGATATTTCGGCAAGATGCAGATATCCACAACCTGACAAAAACAGCCACCATCGCCGATAATGCGGCCCATGCCGATCGGTGTTTCGCCGTCTGTGCAAAGAACTGTAGTCAGACTGTTGGCTAGTCCTGTAGCTGCAGCCTCATCCGACTTATCGGATAATCCACACGCCTTGCGGAGGTGTTGATAAACCGAGATTTCGATGTCTGAAAACTTAACATTCATATGAATGGCATTAGTTTACAATTTTAATTCGATATTTAATTTTTTCAGGATTGATATATTCGCCTTCAAGATACCAGATAATCATCTCGCGAAGGGTTAGGTCTTTTCTCTCCTGCTCACGAGTACGATTTTGAAAAATTTTTTCAAGCGCCTGATCTAACTGATACTTTGAAAGGGGGAGCAATATGAGTAAAAAGATGTAAATTGAAAGACTGAAAACGGTCCTTGCTGCAGCCGTCGCGCCAAATAGCTCGTATTCATCATAAAAGTGATTGTTAAAGTGGAAGTCACCATATTTTAGATTGAATGTTTTGACGAACTTTTCCAAAAGGTCTATAATATCATCTCCGCCAATTAAAAAGTCATCATACAGTTTTGTCTCGAGCGAAACGGGGATTGTATCAATTTCTTCCAATAAAAAGTTGCTAACACAAGCATACCCTTTACGCAACCTGGCATACTCTATTTCACGATAGTATGTAGAAAGTCTATTATTCATATATGCGAATAATGTTTCCGTTATCGTTTGCCAACACGCTTCGAACATAGCCGTTTACCACTTTCCACATCGGTACCGGATTATGACCGGGAAAATAGTCGCGATATTTCTCGGCGGAGTCTTCTACCAGTCCGGCACAGACGGCATTAATGCGCTGCTGATTTTCCATCTCCAGGGCGGCAGCTAAAACGAAGCTGTGAATGGCTCCGTTAACCATGGCGGCGCTGGTTGTCATCACCACCGGATCGTCTGCTAACACGCCGGTAGTTAGCGTAAAGGAACCTCCGGGAGCCAGAAAGTTCTTGCCGATGCGCACCAGGTTTACCTGCCCCATCAGCTTGCTCTTCAAACCAATAAAAAAATCTTCTTCGGATAAGTCATTGAAGGGAGCCCATTTCGCCTCGCCGGCGGTACAGATAATAGCATCGACTTTCCCGGTCTGATTAAACATGGATTGTATGGAATTGCTAGCGCTGATGTCGATGGTTACATCACCGCTGTTACGGCCTGCGGTAATCACTTCATGCTCCATAGAAAAATGGGCGACGACTTTGCGGCCAATGGTACCGTGGCCACCGACTATCAGGATTTTCATTTTATACCTCGTTATTTGGATGCACAATTTTATCGGACAATCGTGCATTAACCGGACGCACAATCGTGCGTTAACCGGACGCACAATCGTGCGTCCCTACGGGTTTTGCGTATTAAATTTTATCGTGCACAACCGGACGCATAATCATGCGTCCCTACGGTATTTGTGTATTTAATCGATATCGTGCGTTGTGATGGTTATTGGTATTTTTCCAATGTCGCTTTTTGTGCTTCGATGGCGTCAATGAACTCGCGCTTTAAATTTGCAACCAATTCTGCTGTTGGTAATACGTCGTTGATGGTGGTAACCCCCTGTCCGGCAGACCAGATGGTTTTCCAGGCCTTGGCCTCTGCCTCGGCGGCATCCAGCTCCTTTCCAAAATCGACTTTGGCAGTTTGGTTCCACAGTTCTTCAGTAATCCCCATAGCCTCCAGGCTGGGACGCAGGAAATTGGCGTTTACCCCGGATACGGCGGCGGTATATACGATATCGCTGGCACCGCTGTTGATGATCATTTCTTTATAGGCCTCATCCGCACGGCTTTCGGTAGTGTTAATAAATCGCGTACCGAGATAGGCGAGGTCTGCACCCATCTGCATAGCGGAGGCAATATCCCGACCGTTACTAATGCACCCGGAAAGCAGAATGGTCTTATCGAAGAAGCTGCGTACTTCCTGAATAAAGGGCATTGGGTTGAGCGTACCGGCATGTCCGCCGGCTCCGGCAGCAACCAGAATTAGACCATCTACTCCGGCACCGGCTGCTTTCTCGGCATGTCGTCTTTTTATAACGTCGTGAAAAACCAATCCACCATAACTGTGCACCGCATCTACAAGTTCCGAAACAGCTCCCAGTGAGGTAATGATAATTGGTACCTGATGTTTAACACAGAGCTCAAGGTCTGCCTGTACTCGCGGATTGCTATGGTGAACGATCAGGTTAACCCCATAGGGGGCAGCCTTTTTGCCGGTCTTCTGTTCAAACTCATCAAGTTCCTGTTTTATGGCGATTAACCATTCTTCAAAGCCTTCGCTGGTGCGCTGATTAAGGGCCGGGAAGGTTCCGACTATACCATTCTTGCAGCATTCGGTCACAAGTTTAGGGCCCGAGATTAGAAACATTGGTGCGGCAACGGCAGGGAGAGAAAGAGCATCTATAAAGGGTGGTTTGGCTGACATTGGGTTTCCTTTTTTTAATAAGGCAAAATGGTTTAGGTTGGAATTCATTTTAAAACAATTGCAGTGGAATCGCAATTGTTTATCGTTGAAAAGGAAGGTTATAGAGCGTAACCGCTTCGGTAAGAAGCGGCTACAAAAAGCGGAGTGTAATTACATTTTGGTCTTGGATAACGATTGATGGACTTCATTAATGCCGACCACCGCTGCGGAACCATACCATGGATGAAGCTCCATTACCAGGCTTCCATGCTGGATAGCCGGATCCGTTTCAGTAAGGGCGCGGGCTTCTTCAACGGTTTCCACATTAAATACATAAATGCCTCGCAAATCCCCATCATTAATGAATGGTCCTGCCAATGCGAGTTTTCCTGCTTCTGCTAGCTGACGGATATTGGACATATGTGCTGCCTGTAGTTCAGCAGATTTCTTCTCGTCAGTGGGTCTGTTCGGACCACGTTTCAAAAAAGCGATAACGTAACGTCGCATACCGTACTGGTCTGCACCATACTTCTGAGCCAGAAGCGAATCATAAGTCACTTCCTTATTAGCCTCGTTAATGGCGTCTGAATTAGCGTCTTTCGGTCTTTCTTCAACGCTACAGCCGTAAAGTGCTGCCAGGAGAAGAAATGGAAGAAGGATTTTCATCTAGGGCCTCGCTTTTTAAGAGATTGGGGCAGTCTTATCACCTTGGAGCAGTTTTGAAAATTGCTCCAAGGTTGTTGTCTAATTAACGACCGGCTTACCGGTAAGCTTCATTAGTAAATATGAGAACTGCAACCCGGCAACCTTGGCACGCTGAGCATTTGTTGAGGAACCGGCATGACCACCTTCAGTATTCTCATAGTAATAGACCTTGTGTCCCATGTCCATCATTTTAGCGACCATCTTGCGAGCATGCCCCGGATGTACGCGATCATCACGCGTTGAAGTTGTGAAAAAGACTTCCGGATACTCAGTGTCTTTTCTCAAATTGTGGTAGGGGGAATACTTTTTAATGAACTCCCACTCTTCCGGTTTATCGGGATCACCATACTCGCCCATCCAGCTGGCCCCGGCGAGCAGCTTGTTAAATCGCTGCATATCCAGAAGCGGGACGGCGCAGATAACAGCGTTATACAAATCCGGTCGCTGAGTAAATGCAACGCCTACCAGCAAGCCACCGTTACTGCCTCCCATAATACCCAGATTGCGGGAAGAGGTGATTTTACGTTCAACGAGATTTTCTGCTACTGCATGAAAATCGTCATAGACGCGCTGTCTATTTGCCTTTAGACCTGCCTGATGCCAGCGAGGACCAAACTCGCCGCCACCGCGAATATTTGCAAGGACAAAAACACCGCCGTTTTCCAGCCAGTTATTACCGAAGGTGCCGGAGTAAAATGGCAACATAGGCACTTCAAAGCCACCATAGGCGTAAAGCAATGTCGGATTAGCGCTGTTCAGATCCATGTTTTTCGGACCAACAACAAAGAACGGAACCTTAGTGCCGTCTTTGGAGGTCGCTTCGTATTGCGCTACTTCATACTTTTCCCCATCAAAAAATGCCGGAAGCGACTTTACAACCTGCATAGACTTCTTCTCTGCATCAGCCAGATAGAGTGATGAGGGGGTAAGAAAATTCTGATAAAAGAAGAAAAATTGATCGCTTAAATCGTCTGCCGAACCCAGACGTATGGTTCCATAGTCAGGGGCGTCCATTTTCTCTGCTACCCACGCACCGTTTTCAAACGTATAAGCATACAGGATACTCTTTACGTTGGTAAGAGCATTTACAATCAGCTTATTTCGTGTTGCCTGAATGGAGGTGACGCTCGATATCTGATCAGGGACATAAACAACTTTAATGTCATATTCTTTTTTAAGAAGCTTGTCGTAAGTCGCGCTTACAACAGCGCCTTGTGGAAAGGTCTCTCCATTGACTTCCCAATCAGATTTTAATTCTATGATGACCTGGTCGCCCAATATCTCATTCAGATCTGCATCATCCGGAATGGGCATTTCAATTAACTCGTCATTTTCATAGACGTATTTTTTTGACGTGTAGAAGGTCGTTGCCTGAACGATCGCGGTGTATGTTCGATTAGGCTTATTTATTGTTGCACCCCAAGTGCCCACATCGGATTCGTTGCCTTCGAAGATCATTGTGGCACTTTCCAGTGAGGTACCACGCTTCCAGATTTTTACCTGGCGAGGATAGCCTGAGGTGGTTAAAGTACCCTCTCCAAAATCGCTGGCGATCAGGAGGGTGTTTTCATCAATCCAGCTTGCGCCACCTTTTGCCTCCGGCATTTCAAATCCGCCTTCGACAAACGACTTGGTTTCGACATCGAATTCCCGGCGAATAACGGCATCACCACCACCTTTGGATAGTGAGAGAATAAAACGTTTATAATCCGGATAAAGGCCGGTTGCGCCTTTATAAACCCACTTGATATTATCTTCAGCGTACATTGCATCCAGATCCAGAAGCGTTTCCCACTTTGCTGTACCGGCCAGATAACTGTCTTTGTCTGTTCGACGCCAGATACCGCGTTCATGATTTTGATCCTGCCAAAAGTTGTATACGTATTTTCCCATAATGGTTGGTGTGGGGATACGGTCGGCTGAGTTGTAAATCTCCAGGCTTTTGTCATAAATGGGCTGATACGTATCGCGCTTCATCAGCACATCCAGGGTTGCCTTATTTTGTTCTTCTACCCACTTTAATGCTTTATCGCCATCGACCTCCTCCAGCCACTGATAAGCATCTTCCTGTGAAAAAGCAGAACCAGCGAAAAGGCAGCTAACAACAATAGACAGTAAAAATAATTTCATTGGATTATCTCTTGTTTGACTCAAACATGATCTATTTAAAGGATTTTATTCCGTTGATGGGAAAATGTAACAATAATTAGCGCAATTACCATAGCCCATCTTACGTAATCAGCACAGAATTGTTCATCCTTTTCAAGTGAAAAACTTCACTGGGACCTAAATGCGAATTCTCTTCGTATATTGATTATAGAAACACCCGGAGGCTTCAATGGAAGGTTTAACAATTATTACAGCCGTTGTGGTCGGATTAATTTTTCTTGCGCTGATTTTTGGAGCTATGGCGAGAAAAAGCGATCTTAAGGAACGGAAAAACCGTGTCGATGTGGATGATTTCTTTTAGCCTTTTTTGATTAGTACGTAAACGAAATAGGCAATATTCATGCTTAATAATGTTAACACGGTTTACGAAAGTACATAGCATACCCTTTGCCCACTCTTTTTGATTTTAAGCAGGCCTGCAAAAAAACTCCCTAAAAACGCTGTTTTCAGCATCTTCTACTACTTTAGACCGACAGTTGATCGGTTTTGGCACATAAATTGAAAATAATTTTGATAAATCGCGAAAAACAGGCGATTGAAGCCTCCTTTTAACAAGAAGGCAGTTCTCTGGAGGGAGAATCTTTATTAGAGGGGACCAATATTGCCGCACTAAGCGGATAAATCAGTAACTCGACCCACGAAAGGGGTAGAACAATGGACGGCTTAACAATTGCCACATTGCTAGCAATACTGATCATGGTCTTGTCATTCGTCATCGCTTCTTCTATCGATGGCTACAGCGACTAATGCCGGAGTACATTAGTAAATAATCGCTGTCGCTCAGTACTACTGGATTGAACTTCTCTCAGTTCTACTTCGTACAGATCAGGCCACAGTTTTCCGGTCAGCAGGAAATGGTTGCTGGCGGAATCCCACGCAATGCCGTTTAGGACGGCAGACGTGCTGCCGTTCGGATTGGACATTCCATCCAGAACGTCGCATTCAATGATGCCGACGACCTTACCGTCGGACGGTTGGATTTGCACAATGTAATCTCGTTGCCAGACGTTGGCGTAAATGAAGCCATTGATGTATTCAAGCTCATTTAAGCGGGTGACCTCACTGCCGTCCAGGGTTACGGTAATGCTGCGGGTAATCGCAAAGTTTTCGTCACGAAAGACGATCGTGCTACTACCATTGCTCATGATATATTCTGAGCCGTCGGTTGTCAGTCCCCACCCTTCACCATCATAAGAAATGGTATCCGTTGGCTCGAAGGTCGAAAAGTCGTAGACGAAGGCTCGCCTTGCCTGCCAGGTAAGCTGAATCAGCTGTCCATTCATCTCGGCCAGGCCTTCGGCAAAAAAGGATGCATCGACACTGCGGGACTCAATAACAGTACCGTCTGTTTTGTTTACCTTGCGTAATGTAGAACTACCATAACGACCAGTGCTCTCATATAAAAAGCCATCTTTTAATAAGAGTCCCTGGGTAAAGGCATTTGTGTCGTGCGGATAGGTTGCGATGATTGTTGGGCGAAAGATAGTAACATCTTCACTTGGTGTAGGATCTGTGTCCGGCGAGCTGACGTTGTTGCTACAGGCTGTAAGGGCTAAGCCTATGAAAAGAATATATAGATATTTCATATTTACTCCTTTAAAATCGGGCATCGGGCATTCCTTCGGCTACGCTCAGGACAGGCTTGCATCGGGCATCGAACGGGAAATAACTGACGGCAGAGTTAAGTCGGCAATTAAAAGACGGCAAAACAAATTTTACTTTTGCCTTTTCACATCTCACCTCTTTTAATTATAAATTGCCTCTTACCCACCTTGGCCTCGGCTACGCTCGGCCAGCGGTATAAATTGCCACATTGCCCGATCACCGCTTACCAATAATCCAGGCCAGGGGGTCCGTAAATGGCCTCGGTCTAATCCCCCGATAAGATGAATACCCGCCAGTCCAGCTGTTGTTCCGCATTTGCTTTTTGAACTCGGCGCCGGTTGCTTGCCAAAAAGATTCTACACTCCTACCGTAGCGTGCTTTCAGATAGCGTGCAGTCCTCTGTAGCGGCTTTAGAGCACCCAGCTGAGATTTATATGCTGCTATCGCTGCTTCCTTACGCTCGGCTACGAACGTAATATCCACCAGGCAATTTGTACGCTTTGAGCCGAGTGGCACTCCCAACTGCATGGTGCGAATTATCTGAGTATCCGACACCATTTCAGCAAGGCATTCCGCTACCTTTAAATGCTCCGGATGAAAGTCAATCCACGAAGGTGTATAAACAATGTCTGCTTTGTCGATGTAAGGTCGTAGCTCTTTACGAAAAACAGCAGGCTGCCACCCTCCTTCCGGCAGTAAAAATTCTTTCATCCTGATACGCAAGATCCCTGATGCGTTGAGAACCTCGTTTCTCCGCTGTTCGATCATTGCATCGGTGTCTAATCCACCGGCTTTAGAAGACCTTCCGTCGGTAACGATGACAACAGTAATTTCCGCCCCTGCCTCCTGATGTCGCATGATCGTGCCGCCTGCAGCGGCCGTTTCATCATCCGGGTGCGGCGCTACAACTAATATGTTACATCGTTCCGGCTCAATAAAAGGACGTCGCCTGTCTATTAAGCCCACAAAATAAAATCCGCTCCGCCAGATCGATTCAACAAATGAAAAGATGTAGTGTTTGATAAATCCGCGCCGGCTGGTCTCAGATGAGATCAAAATCGCCTCCGGTGGAATACCAGGTTGCGGAATTTTCGAGTGTCGAGTAGTCCTCATTTTTATTCAGCGGTACGATAGAAATATTAAAGCGCTTATAGCGCTCGGTAAATCCGGTCAGGCGGTAGTAGGGTAAAATAAAAGAGGGCATGGGAACCAGAGAAAGAATGGCCTGGGCACCAGCTTCATGCATTTGCTGAATCGCTGAATTCAATAACGCATGAATAGTATAACCATCTTGAGGATGGCAAAAAAGATCAGCGATATAGGCGATTTTCTTATTACCCAGCCTACGTAATCGACAGGCTACATAACCGCAAAGTTTGTTGTTTAAGTCATAGGCTGCAAACAGGCTGTACTCCTTGTGTGGCGCATCCAGATAGCGATAGTTGATCCATGCTGCATCACGCACAACTGTTGCAGGGTATTGTTCTTTTACATCAGACCAGAGGTTGTCGAATTCATCCTCCGCGCGATGAATTTGTTTTGCTGTTCGATTCCGTGAACGTCGCTTTGCAATTAGATTTGAAAGATGATTCAGGCCGTTAGAAAAACGCGTTGTGATCCCGTGAAATGGGCTTAATGGGGCCGGCAGCATTTGCCCAAGATCCAATGGACGCCACATCCAGGCAGATTGATACATGATGCTCCATCCGAGATGCGCGTTGCGGCTTCCCCAGCCTTCCAGCGGAAAGCAGCCAGTAACAAATGAAACATTGTTTTCGGCCCATTGCTGGTTTGCTGTCTCACCGATGGTGGTTAGCAAACCCTGTTTACGATAATCCGGATGCGTCATCACGTCGCAAACATGGAGAATTGTATGTATGCGATTATTTAACTGAAATTGCATAGCTGTCGATGCGTATTGCCCGGCAACTGTTCCATTATCATCTGCTATCCAGGTCGTTGCTGTCTCGGGTGGCCATGGAGTTTCTATCACTTTCCATAGATACTCCGCTTCAGTCATATCCTTATCGAATATGCGATTGAATAACGGCACAGCCTGTTTTTCATCCCCACTGATATAAGGACGTATAATCCAGGGTTTTTCAGATGAATTTGGCATAGCAGAATATATGCTGCCGATTGATTGTTCGCAAACCTTAGAGACCGCTCCTTCGTCGCTGAGAGAACGCTACGCTCAGAGACCGCTCCTTCGTCGCTGAGAGAACGCTACGCTCAGAGACCGCTCCTTCGTCGCTGAGAGAACGCTACGCTCAGAGACCGCTCCTTCGTCGCTGAGAGAACGCTACGCTCAGAGATCGCTCCTTCGTCGCTGAGAGAACGCTTCGCTGTCGGAAGTCAGAAGTCCGAGGTCAGAAGTCTGACTTCTGTGCTCTGTGTTCTGTATTTCTTGTGATCTTGCTCGTGGAAACGGACGAAAAAGTTTATACCTTATCAGAAGACTTCTTCCAACCAAAACTGGATACGACTATGCGGATTTTGAATCGGCAGCAGGGACGCAAACCTGACCTGCAGGCAGTACAAGCTAAAAAAAGTCAAAAGTTTACCGGTGTTGTGTATTACCACGGTATGGGGCAGCAGCGTCATTACGAGGAGCTGAGTCGACTTGTCGAGATGCTGGATCGCTACGATCGCAGCATCAACAACAATAAATTCCGCAAGATTCAGGCGCGCATGGAAGCGACCGAAGATAAAGTTCTTGGTGATGTCTCATTTATAAAGGTTGGCGATAGTTTCCGGTTTTATGAAATGTACTGGGCGCCTATTACCGCAGATGGCAGTTCTGCGATTAAGGTGCTCTTGTGGCTGTTGAGTCATGTTATTACACCAATAAAAATGATTCTTAGCAAGTGGCGTTCCCGCTCTCGGCTAAGGCGTGCGATTTTATATAGTTTTTGGGAGAGCCAGCGATATAGTCAAGATCGAGGCTATTCGGATAAAACGTTTCGTCAGCTTCTCGGCTATTATCGATCCTTTGAAAGGTTGGACGCAAGGCGATCATATCCACGTGGGACTTATAAAGACTTTCAGAAGTTTATCCGTGAGAAAGCCGGTGAGGGAAAGTGTAGTGAGTTATTGTCGCTTGCAACCCACTGGCGTCGAAAAATGATTTTATCGGAAGTACGAAACTTCTTTTTGATTATCACTCTTTTCCTGGCGATGGGGTTTGGCTTATTGGGCGTTCTGATGCTGATTGGAATGCTGCTAAAAATGGGTGGTATGGGAATGGATGTCGGTGGATGGGACGATTTCTTTGAGTTTCGCTGGACAACTTTTCTAGGCGTTCTATTTCTGATTGGTACTTTTTCCGGCCTTGCATACTTTGTGAAGAACTATCTTGGGGATGTCCAGCTCTGGACGACTTATGAACAAACAAATGCGAAACACCAGAAGCGTCGCGAGATTTTAAATCGCGGCACTGAAATGTTGAAGCACCTGCTGGAGCATCCGGACTGTGAGCGCATAGTAATTGTTGCTCATAGCCTTGGAACTGCAATTGCTATGGATAGCTTGCTGCAGGTCGGGCGGTATAATCGCGTTCGGAACCCTGAAGCGCCGATTAAGGCCCCTTTACCGCTGGAACGTATTCAACACTTCATAACGCTTGGAAGTCCGATAGATAAAATACATTACTTTTTTGAAAATTATCAGAGTCGTTATCATCGTTATGTTCGCGTTGTTGAAGAGATCCGTGGCGATATTGGTGAAGTGCCTTTTGCTAAAAACCGCAAGCCGAATATTCACTGGATTAACTTCTGGGATCAGGGAGATATTATTAGCGGCAGATTGACATCTCCTTCGAATGGATTGCTGGCAGACCTGAGAGTAGATAATGTACATGTTGCGAACTATGCTTTTCCTGAGCCCTCGCAGAGCCATCTGCGTTATTATCGGCATAGGGAAATCATAAAGACGCTGTATGAGATTATTTTGTTCAACAAATACTCATTTCACCACGCGGAGCTTAAACCCGGCAAGGGGTATGATTATGACTCTCTTTATCTGGGGCCTGGAAAGTTTTTAGGGTTTGTGCCGATCTACCGATTTATTATGGCAATACTACCGTGGTTGATTGCCGGAAGTGGGCTTGCGTATTTTCTGAATGCGCCGGAGTGGTTACGCCTGTCGCTGTATACGCTTACGGGGGGAGGCGGAGGGCTCACAATATTGAGCGTTATTGTGAGCCTGCTGCGCGGTCATAATGACTCTGTCTAAATTGCGTTAATCATATCCTGGACAAAGCGTAGTTCGTCGGTGTTGATGGTGTGGCCCATCCCGGGATAGAGGCGTTCTGTTGTCTCTGCGCCCATTCCTCTCAGAATGATCGTGCTCTGTTGAACGCGTTCTTTTGGAATGTGAAAATCCACATCACTACAACCCAGAAAAACCGGCGTGCCTGCCAGATCACCATCATGCTGCAAATCCGCCTCCGGTGGACCAATTAACCCACCACTTAATGCCGCCACTCCCCAGTAGCGCTTTGGGTTTCGCGCAACGAACTCCGTACTTAGGCAGGCTCCCTGAGAAAATCCGATTAGCATCACTCTTTCGCTGGGTATGTCGTTCTCTTCAAGGCGTTTAATTGTATCGCCTAGAAAGTCCAATGCAGAGCTTAGAAAAGGCTCGTTTTGTTTGATGGGGGCCATAAAGCTGAACGGATACCAGGTACGGTTTTTAGCATCCGGTGCAAGGACTGCAGTTGTTGAGCGATCGATTTGCAACTCGTCGGCCAGGGTTAGGATATCCCGCGCATCTGCGCCGCGTCCATGCGTTAAGATGATAGCGCGATCTGCATTATCCAGCGGAGCTCCCTTGTTGATCAAGGGCTGATTGTAATGCGGGCCATCTGCCCGGTTATATAGTAGTGTCATGTTATAGCTCTTATTTTATTTTTATTTCAAAATTTTTGAATTGTTGGCGAATAAAGACTGCTCCATTCTAACAATGCTCCAGTCTGACAGAAAAATAATTCAAAAAATCCCGTACAATTTATAATATAGTACGTACTCTCTAGCTCCAAAGACTGCTCCATTCTAACAATGCTCCAGTCTGGCAGAAAAAATAAAAAATCTTTCCTAAACCGGAGCAGTTTTCAAAACTGCTCCGGTTATCTAAACTATCGAGTTTTTCACATTGCTAATAAACCATGGAGAAGCGTTACTCGCCCAAATCCGGAAGTGCGGCTTCGATCTCAGCTCTGCCGGGCTCCAGCCACGGAGGAAGAATGAGCTGCTCTCCGAGTTTATCCGGATCCTCATCAACTGAAAATCCGGGACCGTCGGTAGCTAATTCAAAAAGAACGCCACCCGGCTCCTTGAAGTAAACCGACTTAAACCAGAAGCGGTCAATTTGCCCGGTCGGTGCAAGACCGGCTGCAGCAACTTTCCGCTGAACAGCCATTTCTTCTTCAGTATCATTTACGCGCCAGGCGACATGATGAACAATTCCCGGTCCCCACATACCGCGTCTGCCCTCAGGAATTTCACGAACTTCTACGATCTTTCCGGAACCACCGCCATCAACAGCATACCGATGCCAGCCTTTGTCTTCGGAGGTTTTCGTAAAGCCCAATATGTTTAGCAGTTTCTCGGTTGGAGCAAGCTCTCTTTCCCAAAGACGAACGGTATGCATGCCCTGAATCTGGTATTCTACAGGAACAGGACTGTCTTGCCACGGGACGAAATCGCGTTCGTCATTCGTTTCAACGAGTGCCAAGCGGAGTCCGTGAGGATCTGTAAAAGGCAGCGTTTTTTCACCGAAACGCTCTTCGACAGGGCCAACTTCAACCCCATGCTCTTTTAAACGTGGTAACCAGTAATCTATTGATCCGACACTAACCGCCATTGGGACTTCAGTTGCGAGTCCGACGCCATTAAAACCCGGACTCATCTTGGGCCAGGGGAAAAAGGTCAGGTCACTTCCAGGGTTACCAGCACCGTCAGCAAAAAAAAGATGGTAGGTGTCCGGTGCATCCTGATTCACACTTTTTTTAACCAGCCTCATCCCGAGGGTTTTATTATAAAATGCCAGGTTTTCTACAGGATCACCGGCAATTACTGTTACGTGATGAATTCCATGAACCGTATCAGACATTGAAATACCCCTTTATTTTTATTTTAACTTTACTGTAAATATGGATGCCTGAATTTCAATCAAAGATACAGAGAGGCAACAAGTACTCTGTCTCCTCAGAATGATTTTGTGACTCTTTCGCGTAAATTGAGTCTCTAAAAATAAGTGATGAAGATAGTTGTTAAGTGGAAAAAGCGGTTACATTTTATTGTATCAATAGGCTTTTTGTAGAAAAGCCGACTTCTAACAGTTTAGTTAACAAAAAATATTGAGGATGCTATGAGTAAGAGACTTTTCTTAGTACTGCTTTCAGCAATGCTTTTCTTTTCAGTAGCCTGTAGTCAGGGAGATGCGGAAAGAAATATTGAAAAGGCAGAGGACACTGTGGAGAAAACCACAGATGAAATGAAGGACGGTATTGTCGATGACATTGATGCCGTTACAACTGAGCTGGAAGAAACGGCTCGTAAATTAAAAGAGAAATCCAAGACCGTTAAGAATGAGGTCGACGAGCTTCTCAAAGACATCTAATTAAGTCGAGGAAAATGATGAAGAAGAATATGAATATTATTATCGCACTTCTAGTTGGACTGATGCTTTCTGCTACCCCGCTCTGGGCTCAAGCCCAATCTGTGTCAGAGGCTAAAGGCAAGGTAAAAGCTGAGCAGAAAAAAGCCGAGAAGACAGCTGAAAAGATGAAGGATAAGGCTAAACAGGCAGAAGATAAAATGGAAGAGGACGCTGCTCGCGCAAAAGGCGAGATGAAGAAGATGAAGAAAAAGGGCGAGCAGATGTCCGAGGAAGATCGGATAAAGACAAAGAAAAAAATGGAAAAGATGACCGAGGACGAAAAGGAAGCCTATGTCAACCGCCAAAAGAAGATGAAGGAAAAAGCCAAAGCGGAAGGCAAGAAAAAAGGTGAAATGGGTCAAAAGCGTTCTGAAGAAGCCCGCATGAAGATGAAGGAAAAGATGGCCGATTCTGAGCAAAGCGTTAATGAGAGTGCTGAAGTGGTTAAGAGCTCACGCAGCAAGATTAAAGAAGCCCGTGCCCGTGTAGAAAGTGAGAAAAAAGCAGGTAAAATTAACGATGCTCAGTATAAGGAAAAGCTGGAGCGTATTGAGAAAGCTGAGCAAAAGGTGAAAGAACTCGAAAAAAGTGCCTCCGAAAGCAAGGAAATGCTGATGAAACGTAAAAAAGAGGTTATGGAGCAGGAAGCAACATCAGTCGAGTCTGCCGTGAAAGAAAAGAACTAAGGTTCTTCTCAATTTATTTTTTATAAAAAAGCCCGGATATTCCGGGCTTTTTTTTTTGCCAAACACCTGCGGTTTCGTAATCCCGTTCATCTTCTGTATATTTCTTTAAACCTGATGTTATTGACTCCTAATGGAGGTCGTATGTTTCTACGCGTATTCATTCTGGCATTCTTCGCTTTGCTTCTTGCTGGCTGCACACCGGCTGAGAAACCCATTTCGGAAATGAGTGAAGAAGAAATTCGAGCCAAAGCGGATCAGCTTGCTCAAAAGTTTCTGATTATGGATGGACATATTGATATCCCCTATCGTCTGGATAATTTTATGGAAGATATTTCCGGGGCAACCAGCGGTGGAGATTTCGATTATCCTATGTCTAAAAAAGGCGGTTTAAATGCTCCGTTTATGTCGATTTATATTCCGGCATCCTATCAGAAAGAGGGTGGTGCAAAAGCCTATGCGGATTCTCTAATTGATATGGTAACAGTAATTGCCGGTAATAGTCCGGATAAATTTGCTGTTGCTACCTCTACTGCCGACGTGATGAGCCAGTTCAAGCAAGGCATTATTTCATTACCGATGGGAATGGAAAACGGAGCACCAATCGAAGGTGATTTGAAAAATGTAAAGCATTTCTATGATCGGGGTATTCGCTACATAACGCTAACGCATTCAAAAGTAAACCACATCTGTGACTCTTCTTATGATGAAGAACGCAAGTGGAATGGGCTCAGTCCTTTTGGCGAGGAAGTGGTTGCCGAGATGAATCGCCTCGGTATGATTATCGACGTATCGCATATTTCAGACAGTACCTTTTATGATGTTATGAAGCTTAGTAAAGCACCGGTTTTTGCCTCTCATTCTTCTTGCCGCAAGTTTACGAAGGACTGGGAGCGTAACATGAGCGATGAAATGATACGGTTGCTGGCTGAGAATGACGGTGTCATTTGCATAAATTTCGGTTCATCATTCCTGAAAACCGAATACAATTCATCCTGGGCAAACGGCATGCGTGAAATTAACGCATACCTTAAGGAGAACAATATTCTTCGCGGAACACCGGAGGCTTCTAAATACATTAATCAGTGGCGACTCGATAACCCGGTGGGCACTATCGATGATGTGATGGAGCATATCGACCATGCCGTACAACTTGTTGGAGTGGATCATGTGGCATTCGGTTCCGATTTTGATGGTGTACTGAACCTGCCAAAAGGTCTACAAACGGTTGCTGAATTTCCGAATTTGCTTTACGAAATGTTAAAGCGCGGTTATTCCGAAGAAGACATTGAAAAAATCTGCGGTCTGAACATGCTTAGAGTCTGGAAAGCTGTTGAGGCTAAGGCCGCGGAACTTCAGCGTGGTTAATAAACAGCGACTTACCTGTCGGATAGCTTCTCCGGCAGGTATTTATCTCCTCATATGCTTACCTGTATTAGATTATGTAACAATTCAGTGAAATTATAATTGCAAAATAGGTTGTACCGGACTATTGGCTATATGTCGCTATTTTGTTACATTCGCTTACTCTGGGATCAATTCAATAAATCACGTAACTTACTGCCTTTTTGCAATTTGCATAAAGTGTTGCATCTCTCCCCAGCCATTCTCTGATGCTTTCCTGTAAGTCGTGATATCGTAAAGCAATGGAGTAACGGATGGCTCCGAAAATTCTGGTTGTCGATGATGAGCCGGATGTTGAACTGCTCATCAATGCCGGTTTTCGCAAGAAAATAAGATCCGGTGAACTAAACTTTATCTTTGCCTCAGATGGACACGACGCCCTGCGTGTTCTAAACGAGAACCCGGATACTGATGTCGTAATGAGCGATATCAATATGCCCGGAATGGATGGACTTTCCCTTACAGCGAAGATTTTGGAAAATGGTATCCGCACGGAAGTCATTATCGTGTCGGCATATAGTGACATGGGGAATATCCGTAAGGCCATGAACCTTGGCGCTTTTGATTTTATTACCAAGCCGATTGATTTGGAGGACCTTGAGAAAACACTCTACAAAACTCTGCTTCATCATGCGCAGGGGGTAAAGGAGGAAAATGTAGAGTTAGAGGCGACTTTAAGGGAACTCAAGGAAACACAGCAGCAGCTATTATTAAAGGAAAAGATGGCTTCACTCGGGAAATTGGTCGCCGGTATTGCGCATGAAATCAATACGCCAGTTGGAGTAATTACCAGCAGTATAGATACTATTGGACGCTGTATTGAGAAATTAGCAAAAACGTTGAATAGCGATGCAGATCAATCGCAGCAGGATGAAACCGTACTAAAGTTGTTTAAGCTATTGAATCAAAATGCCGGGCTAAGTAAAAGTGCCGGTGAACGAGTAGCCGGCATTGTGGCCAGCCTCAAAAACTTTTCCAGGCTGGACCAGGAAGAGTATCAGCCTGCCAACCTGAATGAAAGCATCGAAGATATCCTGAGGTTGCTTTCAGGCCGAATGGAAAGCATCACCTTAAAACTGGATCTGGCTCCCCTACCGAAAATTCTCTGCGCTCCGGGACAACTCAATCAGGTATTCATGAGCATTTTAGTTAATGCTATTCAGGCTATCCCCGAGACGGGTACGATTTATATAGAGTCACGCGATCTTGGAGAAAAGCTGGAGATGCGTATCCGCGATACCGGAGTCGGGATGCCTCCGGAAGTTGTGAAATCGGTCTTTGATTTCCGTTTTACCAAAGTTGGAGCCCGAGTGAAAATGGGAGTCGGATTAGCTTCCTCTTACAGTATTATTCAAAAGCATGATGGGAACATCGAGATAGATAGTAAGCAGGGCAAAGGTACTGAAGTTCGGATTCAACTGCCCGTTAAAACAGCTAATGCATAGTGAGTAATATGATGAGTGAACATCGCTGGACAAATGAGTTTCTCGACTCTCTGCGTGAGCAGGGCGATCCGTATGCAGATGAGACGGTTGCTAAAATGATTCAAGACGGGACGGTGCAGCATGCCGGTGAACTGTTTAAAAAGCTTCGCTCAAATGATGATATTATTGCGGATAAACATTTTCCTGAGCTGAAAGAATTTATTGCGAAAACAAAAAAACTGCCTGACGGTGTTGATCTAGAGCGTATTGAACGCGGAGAAGAAGCGTTTATGCGAAATGCATTTCCGGCCTGTATTGCTCTCCTATGCAAAAGCCTGCCCGAAGGATATGCAGCACCAAACCTGTCGTTAATTCTGAACATTTCCAAAAATCTGGAGCGTCATCCCTATGCACGTTTAATAGCCGTCCTGCAGTTAGTTATAAATGTAGGTGCACTGCGTGGGTTTGAAGCGGAAGGTAGAGCAGTTATCACCGCGCAAAAAGTACGGTTACTTCACGCCGGTATTCGACATATAGCTGATAAATATCTACCTGAATACCGGAAACGCTACCAGGTTCCGGTAAATCATGAAGATATGTTAGCCACAATTATGGGGTTTTCACTGCTGGTGATTACCGGCTTGCAAAATCTGGATGTGGCCCTCACCGATCAGGAGGCGGAAGACGTAATGTATGTATGGTGCGTATTCGCTTTGATGTGTGGAATTCATCCACCTAATGAACCCAATAGTATGGCATACATTCCATCCAGCGTTGCCGATGCAAAGGCGTTTTATGCCGAATTTGGCAAGCGTCACTACACAACTGCAAAAGAAAACCCGGATGGAGTAGAGCTTACTCGTGCAAATATCAAGATGCTGAAACATATGATACCCTGGCCGCTTCGTTTGCTGGGGCTAGGTACGATTGTGCCGGTGTATGTTGTTCATCTGGTTGGGATAGAAGGGGCTAAGCGAGTTGGTGTGAGGCCGGTTTGGGGGCATCCTCTCCTTAAAGCGAGTGTTTTTGCCATTACGCGCGGGATTACCTTTGTTTGGCGGAAACTAAACACCGTTGATGATTCGGCAGATGGTAACGTTCACCGGACGTTCAGCAATATCGCTATGCAGTTTTTGGTCGACCAAAAATTCGGTGGGCAGGTAGAATTTACAATTCCTGTTACACTGCAAAACCTACACAATATGGTAAAGACACCGTAGCAAACTATACCTCATGAGGGAAGATATGCTTGCTTACCTTTTTAATCTGGACGCCTATACGCCGCTCGAGCTAATCCTTTTTGTATCGGGCTGCTATATGTGGGTGGTCGTTTATGCGATTTACATCCGTCAAATTTTTAAGTACAAGTTTACCGAGATGCCAATTTTTGCGGCAGCGAGTAATATTGGCTGGGAGTTAATTTACGGATACGTTCCACCTGGAACTGATATGGGGGCTGCTTGCTTATGGGGGTATCGGCTCTGGTTTCTGATTGATCTGGTCATTTTTTACGGCGTATTGAAATATGGTCTTGAGCAGGTTAGTACACCGAAAATTCAAAAGCACTTTAAGCCTATTATAATTACAACCTCCGTTTTCTGGGCAGTAGCCTATCTGGCCTTTAAAACCAGCGGACATGATACAATTATCGGCGCAAATTCTGCCTATATCGCCCAGGCATTAATCTCTTTTCTCTACCCGATATGGATTCTGCGCTCTGATCGCCCAATGTTGTTTAGCAGGGTTGTTGCCTGGTTCCGTTCGCTGGGAAGCGGTTTAATCACCTGTTTTATGTTTATCCACTACCCTGAAAATTACTACGTGCAGGTTGTAGGTACTACCTGCGTACTGTTGGATATGCTGAGTATTTATCTGATTTATCAGCGCCGTAGTGAAGCACAGGTCGTAGCTGTAAAGGCTGAGGCTGCTTAACAGTGTTTGACTTTCCGGGATATACTTTTACGGACCAGCTTCACGAGGGGCGAAATACGCTCGTTGTGCGTGCAGTACGTAAATCCGATGATGCGGCAGTCATTCTAAAAGCACTTATCAAGCGCAACCCCGACCCTCATGAAGCCGTTCAGCTGCATCATGAATATGATATGTTGAAACTGCTGGAATATGTGCCTGGTGTTGTGGCAGCTCAGGGGGTAGAACGTGCGCTTGGTATACATGCACTGGTATTGAAGGATGAAGGCGGTACATCATTACGTTCTCTAATTAAGGCATCCCGCAGAGATCTGGAACTCTTTTTTACTGTTGCTCTGAATTTAACTTCAGTACTGAAGTCCGTTCACGATACGGATATTCTTCATAAAGATATTAACCCCAATAATATTCTGTACCTACCAGATGCTAAATCAGTATCATTAATTGATTTTGGATCTGCCACCCGTCTTTCCCGTTCTCAGGCAGCACCGCTGAACCCTGCGTTAATAGAGGGCACGCTGGCCTATATTGCGCCGGAGCAAACGGGTAGAATGAATCGTTCTATAGATTACAGAAGCGATTATTATGCGCTGGGAATCACCCTTTACGAACTTCTGCTGGGTATTCAGCCTTTCCGGTCGAGTGATCCTATGGAGCAAATACACAGTCATATTGCCCAAAAGCCGGTTCCGCCAAACGTGCTGAATCGCGATATCCCTGTAGAGCTATCGGAAGTTATCCTGAAGCTGATTGCGAAGCATCCGGAAGAACGTTACCAAAGTGCTGAGGGAATTCTTGCTGACTTGAAGGCCTGTCGTGATATCATTGATACAAATCAGACGCACACCGACTTTATTCCGGGTAAGCGGGAGGTGCTTCGCAGGCTGCGCATTCCAGAGAAGTTGTTTGGAAGGGAAGAAGAAGTAAAGGCTTTGGAAGATGCTTTTCAATCAACCCTGGAGGGCCGGGAAAAATTCCTGTTAATCTCAGGAGAGGCCGGCGTAGGAAAATCCGTACTCGTTAATGAACTGCATAAGCCCGTTATGAAAGAGAACGGGCTATTTGTGGTCGGCAAATTCGATCAGCTCCAGCGTAACATCCCCTACTTCTCTGTTAGCCGTGCCTTCGAAGGCTTAGTACGCGATTGGCTCTCTCAGGATAGCGCTACCATGAACAGCTGGCGCAGTAAGCTGGAAGAAGAATTGGGCTCAAATATTCCGGTACTGGTTCAAATTATTCCGGAAATGGAGTATTTACTCGGCGAACAGCCCGAGCCGGCAGAGTTACCGGATGCCGAGACCAAAAATCGCTTGCGTGAGGTCTTTGGGAAATTTATCCGCAGTATTGCTACTAGCGAACACCCGCTGGTGCTTTTTATGGATGACCTGCAGTGGGCCGATGGCGCTTCCATCCAGCTATTGGAGACGCTCTTAACAGATTCTTTTGATACGCATATGCTGGTAATCGGAACCTATCGCCCTCAGGAGGCAACAGCAAATACTCAACTGATGACCTCTTTTGCGAATTTGGAAGAACAGGGTTTTGAACGAACAGACATACACCTGAAACCGCTCAGTGAGAAAGCGGTACGGCAAATGATTGCCGAAACAGTACATCAGGAAACAGCTGTATGTGAACTCTTTGCCGACTTAATTTTTAGTAAAACCGGCGGTAACCCGTTTTTTATCGGTGAGTTTATATCGTCACTTCGTGAGAAAGAGCTCCTGCACTTTGATTTTGGCGACCAGAACTGGCACTGGAGCCTAAGTGATATTGCACGTGAAGATATAACAGATAACGTTGTAGATCTGGTAACGGAAAAAATCACCCGACTATCTTCAGAGTCGCAGAAAACCCTTACCCTGGCTGCTTGTATTGGTACGGATTTCGAACTGGGAATGCTAATGCATGTGGGTAAACAAACCCTGTTAGAGGTTGTGCAAAACCTGGAAGAAGCAATTGAACACGGTATGGTTTATCCGAAATCGGATAATTATGCCTATCTATCCCGCCTGGCAGATGAGACAAAAAACGAATCGTATAAGCTACCGGAAGAATATGAAGAGCTGGCATTTTCATTCTCACATGATAGGGTGCAGCAAGCAGCTTATGGCTTAATTCCACCTGATGCGACCGGTGCCATGCACCTGAAAATCGGACGTCGCATGATGGAAATTACAGATGGCGTTGAAAACGATGATGTGTTATTTGAGCTTCTTGCCCACATCAACAAGGGCATAAGTGGGGTAAAGCATATTGACGACCGTAAACAAATTGCCGAACTGAACCTCCTGGCAGGGCGAAAAGCGATTGCTTCCGTTGCGTATGAACCTGCAATGCAGTTTCTGACAGCGGCCTCCACGGTATTAAATGATGAAAATCGCACTCATGATTATGAGCTTTGCATTGCTGTCGAACTTGAACTGGCGCACTCAGCCTTGCTGAACGGACTTACAGACGAAGCAGAGAAAAGGCTTAACGATGCTTTGGAGTTTGCTGAAGCAGACCTGGATAAGGCTCGCATAATAGAAATGCTGGTGCGTATGCATATTCAGAATGCTGATTATGAAAAGGCCTTTGATATTGCTCTGGAAGGTCTGGCTTATGCCGGTGTGAAGTTTCCGGCAAAAGCAAACAAGTTACAGGCTGGAAAAGAAGTACTGCTTACCCGTATTGCCTTGCGTGGAAAAAAAGTTGAAGACTTGATAAATCTGCCAGAGATGAAGCGTGAGGAATCAAAGATTGCTCTGCACATCCATAGTTCAATTCAGGGAGTTGCCTACGGCAAAAGCGAAGAGCTTAGCGGAATTAATATTTGTAAGCAGCTGTTAATGGTGTTAAAGCATGGTATCTCTGCCGAGGCATCGAATGCCTTCTCACTTTACGGTGTGCTTTTGGCTATTGGACTTGGTAATTATACCGACGCCCGAGCTTTTGTCAATCTGGGAGTAAGAAACGCAGAGAAGTTTGAAGATAATTTCCACAAGGGCCGCGCTCTTTTTATGATGGCTTCATCGGTAAATCACTGGACACGTCCTGTAGCGAGTAATCTTGACTTGTTAGCGGAAGCGGCTATCCTTGCCGAAGAAAGCGGTGATATCTTATATCAGGGATTTTGTCTTACGCAAACGGCAAATGTTTTAACTCTTCAGGGTGGCTCTCTCGATAACCTTAGAGAACGGATTGAAGGTCTTGAAGAGAGAGCTAACCGGATGCGGTTTGTTCCGGCACAACATTTTCTTGATATAACGCAACATTATATCGAGGCTCTTCAGGGAAAAACAGAACATCACACCAGCCTGCAATCCGAAACGTTTGATGAATCCTTCTATCTGGAAGGAAAACAGGATGCTTCTCTGGGTTGGGTGATGATTTGGTTCCTGCAGCAAAAGCTTTTTCTGGGACTTCTGTATGGTGAATTTGACAACAAAATAATTGAGCTTGCTGAAACGTATCGGCATAATGTGTTGGGACAGTTTAGCGAAGCAGAATATCTCTTCGTTCGCGCTCTTACTCTCATTCGTTCCTCCAGATCAGAGCGAAATGGAAAATCTGGAGTCCTGTCACGGAAGGCAAGCTCAGAAATTAAGACAATTCAGCGCCGCTATCGCAAATGGAAAACATCTGTTCCGGAGAATTTTCTTGCCAAATACCTGCTGGTAGAAGCTGAGAGAAGCCGACTGGCAAGACGGGATGCCGAAGCAATGCAGTATTATGACGAAGCCATTGAGGCTGCTGCAAAGTACGGTCATTTAAGAGATGAAGCACTGTCAAATGAACTGGCTGCTCTCTTTTTTCAGGACCTGGGGCGAGTACGGCAGGCGGCGCTGTATATGCAGGAAGCGGTTTATTGTTATTCACGCTGGCAGGCCTGGGCTAAGGTTGAACAGCTGCGTGAGGACTTTGAAGACCTGCTTTCCGGTGGAGATACGCGCAGCTTTTTTTCAAATACCGGAAATCGCAGCCTGTTAACAGATACCACTGAAACGATTGCTGTAGAGCTGGATATCGCAACAATTATGAAGTCCGCTCAAGTTATTTCGCAGGAAATTGTACTCGGCCCCTTATTGAAAAAGCTGATGCATATTGTAATGGAAAATGCCGGTGCTGCACGTGGTAGTCTGATTATGGAGAATGATGGTGCTCTTGAAGTAGAAGCTTATGGTGAGATTTCCGAAGGTGAGATTACCGTTCTGGAGTCTGTTCCATTAGAAGAAAGTTCAAAACTGGCAGTCTCAGTCGTAAATCTGGTAGCAAGAAAACGCGACCCGATTGTGCTGGATGATGCATCCGGTAATCCGGCTTATCTGAACGATGCTTATGTTCAGGAGAATAAAGTCAAGTCAATGCTCTGTATGCCGGTACTAAACCAAAATAAGCTGGTCGCCGTCCTTTATCTGGAAAATAATCTGGTAACCGGCGCCTTTACCCCGGAACGTCTGCAAATCTTGAAGATGCTTTCAACCGATATCGCTATTTCGATAGAAAACGCCCGGCTTTATGCAAGACTGGAAGAATACAGTCATACGCTTGAGGATCGTGTAAAAGAGCGCACAAAGGATCTACAGCAGCGTAGTGAAGAACTGCAGAGTGCTCTGGAAGAGTTAAAGAATGCACAAACCCGGCTTGTACATTCTCAGAAAATGGCATCTTTAGGGGAATTAACAGCCGGAATTGCACATGAGATCAAAAATCCTCTGAACTTTATCAATAACTTTGCACAGCTGGCAACCAGTCTGGTGACTGAACTGGATGATATGCTACAAAAGCCCGATAGCCTTGAAGAAGAAGCATTTGATGATGCAAAGGATATCATGCTGACGTTGCGGCAAAATACCGAAAAAATTACCGAGCACGGAAAGCGGGCGGATGATATCGTAAAAAGTATGTTGATGCATTCCCGGGAAAAAACCGGCAGCGTTCAATCCTATAAAGTGAATAAGCTGCTCGAAGATTCGCTTAAGCTGGCTCAACAGAGTCACTTTGCCCAATATCCGGATATACGCATCCGTTTCCGTCAGGATCTAAATGAGGATGTCGGAGAGATCTCCGGCGTACCGCAGGATTTAAGTCGGGCTTTCTTGAATCTGCTAACCAATGCCTGCCATGCAGTTCGTGATAAAGCTCAGCATTTGAACAATGGTGTAGAGTATACTCCATCTATTTCGATAAGTAGCAAGAGAGAAACAGATTCGATTGTTATAAAAATTCGGGACAATGGCAATGGTATACCGCAGGAAAATATTGCTAAAGTATTTAACCCGTTTTTTACCACGAAGCCTGCCGGTGAGGGAACCGGGCTTGGACTCTCAATAACCTATGATGTAATTGTCCAGGAGCACCAGGGTATGCTTGAAGTATTTAGTGAAGAAGGCGAGTATTGTGAGATGGTGGTCTCTCTGCCATTGCAGCGCGACGAAGATAGAACCAACCCGATGATTAACTAGCAAGCTCTGATCCTTATGTGCGGAAATAGTAACGTACACCAATTCCCAGATTAAAACTAATTTTCGTTTCCGGTACTACATCCAGAATCGGAACCACTTCCGCAAATATGTCCAGCGGGGACTTTTTTAAGATAAAGTCGATGCCCGTTGGAATGCGAATACCGATTTTACTTTCATCCCTGACTTTAATTCTGGCACCGATGCCATAGTAGAAAGACAATATACCGTTCTTCAGGGCCCCACCCGGCTTATTAACCAGCCAGTCTCCATGGATGTGCAGCCTTCTTTGATTTCCGAATGACCAACCCAAACCGGCATCAAAGGCGGTGCCTTTGTTGGTCCAGTATTTTAAGCTGAATCCGGTTGGCTCTCCTGCAATAATACCGACACCCATTAGATTTGTCTTTTTCTGTGCTATTGCACCGGAACTCAGTAATAGTATGAAGAGAATGAGTAATCCTGTATAACCGCGTCGCATAGTTAGTTTCCGTAATTGTTAAACCTAAACTAGGATTTGCTTCCGGTCTGGGCAAGAGTAAAGATCAGAATGTCCAGCTGCCGGATAAATCAATGGCTTCAAAGATACGTCCTAAGATTTAGTGATTTGTGGTTTATCGCAAAAATCGTGAATCGTCAGTCGTGAACTGGGAGAATAATGCAATGAGGCAATGAGGCAATGAGGCAATGAGGCAATGAGGCAATGAGGCAATGAGGCAATGAGGCAATTTATACCGCTGGCCGAGCGTAGCCGAGGCCAAGGTGAGAAAGAGACAATTTATGATTAAAAAAGGTGAAATGTAAAAACGCAAAAGATTCAAAGCCCAGGGTTCGAAGCCCAACTGCCTGTTTCTAATCATTTCTCACCGCTTCTGGCTTCACTTTTTAACCACGACTGAACGAATAGTTTCACGTTTGCCGTTTCACTTTTCACTTTTGCATCTTACCCGCTGCCCGCTTGTTGTTCTGAGCCCGTGTGCTGAAAAATCCTATTGCATTTACGTAACAAGTTACCTATATTGTTTTGATTTTAAAACAGGAGATAGAAATGGATATCATTAAAGACCTCGGTGAGCTGGCGATTGCGAGTAGATTACGTCGAATCAGCAATAGCTTTATGAATGAAACACAAGCCATTTACAATTTTCATCAAATGGAATTTGAGCCGCGTTGGTTTCCAACATTTTTCTATCTCAACAGTATTTATCCCGAAGCCGCTGGAGTTACTGATATTGCCAGCGTAACCCGGGTAAGTCACCCGCTGATTAACCGGTTTGTAAAGCAGTTGATGAAAAGAGACTACATCGAGGAAGTGCCTGATGAAAAAGATAAGCGAAAGCGACTGATTAAGCTGACTCATAGTGGTTATGAACTAGCGCAGGAGCTCAGGGCAATCTGGGATGAAATTGAGCTCAGCGTTCGAGAAGTAGTATGCTCCGCCGAACCGAGGTTTATGCAGCTACTGGAAGAGCTGGAGGAACGAATCGATCGCAAAGGCTTGCTGGATACCTACATGAGCCGAATGAAGTCGCGCCGCTATGAATCTGTGCGAATTCATTTAAATAACCCGGAGCACTACGCTGCTTTCAAGGAAATCAATATCCAGTGGTTGGAAAAGTATTTTGTTGTTGAGCCAAAAGACGTGGAGATACTCAGTACCCCACAAAAAATTATCGATGAGGGCGGAGCAGTTTTTTCAGCAACGGTTAACGATGAACCTCTGGGAGTCTGTGCTCTCATTAACCTAGGAGATGGTGCACTGGAGTTAAGTAAAATGGGCGTTTATGAAAAAGCTCGCGGCATGCAGATTGGCAAGAAGTTATTGGATGCTGCTATTGACTATGCTCGTAAACAGGAGACCCGCGTTATTTTTCTGGAATCCAGCAATCAGCTGAAGCCGGCCCTGAACCTGTATTTGCAGTCCGGTTTTGAATTTACGCCCTCCAGCCATACGGGGGTCTCGGTGTATAAGCGAGCAGATGTATTTATGAAAATGGAGTTGAAATGAGTGTTGACTGGATTGCCTACTCGGCATATCTGATAAATTTTACGTCTATGTCTATGCGCAGGATCTCGCGATTGCGAGTTTTGGCAATATCTGCGAATGTTTTATATGTCTGCTATGGCTTTGCCATACAGGCACATCCGCTAATGGTTGGCGGGTCGATCGCAATTTGTATTCACAGCTATCAGCTGGTGAGATTAATGCGACCAGGAATCTTTCAGAGGGGATGAACTTACTGAATGGTAGCCTGGAAGGGGCTACCTTTATCAAAATAAATGGTAAAAATATGTTTGCTGTTACTTTTACAGGTAAAGGAAATATCCCAGGGGTTTGTCCGTTCACCTGCTTCAGGGATCGATAAATGGCTCCAGATAAACTCGTTGCGGAAAACTTCAGGATAGGTATTGCCTGTCGCATCCTCAAAAGCGGCCTTCAGGAAGGGCTGAATCGATTTGGTGAGGGAATCAAAGTTTTCGACAATAAGACGTAAAAAGTCTTCCTGTGCTGCGACCGGCCCGCTAATCGGAGCAACAATTTGAAGCTGCAGACCCTCAGTCATATTCATTATAACCATTTCCCCTTCCCAGTAACCAGGGTTGGTTTTTCTGGGTGGGATGAACTGTAGCTCACCAAATAGCGAGTGAGGGATGCGAATTCCTTTTTTGCGAAAAATATTCTTTAGCCACTTCATACGAATCGTTTGTTATTATCAAAACTTGTGAAGCAGCGTCCATGAAGTGCCGCTTTCACCTACCTTGACAAACCCCTCGGATTCATAGAGGTTTCTGGCAAAATTGCGTGGATCTACGCTTAGGCTAATTGCCGGATAGCCATCTGATTGTGCTACATCTACAATTTGCCGCAGCAATAGTCTGCCGATTCCGCGATATCGGTACGGCTTTGCAACGGCAATGCCCAGCTCCGGTATTGTGGAATCGACATAGCCATAAGAATGATTCTCATCCGTCCACAACCGAAACCAGGCGGCGCCGGTATGCCGGAGTCGTTGCGTTGCAACAATTGCCCGATCACCATGTCGTCCCCAATTCTCGACGATTGTTTTGAATTCGGGGCGCTTACGGAATGTCTTAAACTCCGGACGCGGGTGATTGAGGCTCCAGAAAAATGCTTCAAAAACCATGCGTTCCAGAAAGTAATATTCCCACTTAAAAGCAGGGCGTATCTTCATAATGGAATGCAGCTTCTTCCTTGTTGATCCATTACAATCTAGCCAAAGGAACAATTTTTGTCAAGTTTTGCGAAGGAGGAATCAGACAGATCGCTTTTCGAAGTAACGCCCGATAAATACTGCTGGTAGACAGGCTATAAGCTGATAGACGGGTAATACAACAAAAATTAAGGCGCTTTGAGCATCATGCTGCCCTGCATAAGCCTCGTGGTAAATATAGATAGCCGCAGTAACGATGCATACCCATGGAAATAAAGAGTTGTGTGCGGAAGCCTGTTTAAATAGTCGATTATTGAATAAACCCAGTAAAATGTATGGGAATATTATCCATGTGCACAGAAATAATGCTATTAGGTAGATAATCGGTGAATCAAAGCTTGCTTGCTGGATAAATATGTATAGCGAGAAAAGTGCGGCGGCAGTAAGTAGAATATTGTTTAGTTTTTTCATGACCTCTCCTTAGGTTGCGGATCTTTCCTTAGCGCTTTCCAAATCCCGATCAGGCTTATCAGCACCCAAAATCCTTCAATGATAAAAGCCGAAAGGTTGAACTCATAGTAAAGCGATAGCAGAACCAGTCCGGCACCTATCGCATTGCAGACCGAATAGATGAGTGCCTCGCTGCGAATCTTACCGAGTTGCAGGAGCAAATATGTAATCAGGATGAAAGCGACACCGATATTACCGGCTACGTCATGCCATTCATAACTCATGATGCATCGTCCTGAATGGTATAGCCTGCTCTTTGCAAGGTATTTATCGCTTTTTCGGTTTTTGCTGATTTTATCAAAATATAATCGGTGTCGAAGGTTGAAATAGCGAAAATGCTAATCTCCGCTTCCGCTAAAACATTAGAAATTCTCGCCAGTATTCCGGTCAATGAAAAGTCCAGTGGCCCGAGCACTTTCAGACAGCGCCAGTCGCTTTCTTGATTTTCGGAGTCCAATTGAACAGACTGCGGAATAACGATGGATAGCTCGTCATCTGTTCGAGTGACTGCAAAAAAGGGGGCACCTAGTACGGTAGCAGGTACCTTAGCATTTGGCTGAAGCCGGTGAATGCTATAGGTGTCGTTTAATAATTGTAGGGTGAGAGGCATTGGGGGCTCCTGAGGTATGGCTGTTGACTATAGGTTCTTTGATATGTGATGGGACTTAATATATATTCAAACATCACCCTATGAGCACACTTTCTCAGTTTTAAGTTTCTCTCTTGAGTTTAATGAACCAATTTTAGATGCTAGCAGGAGCGTAATAAACAGTATGCTGAATCGTTATCCTCTCGTATTTTTTGTTCTTATGATCTGTTTTGTCGGTTGTATGGCTGATCAACAGCCAAACAGGTCAGAAATTGAGAATCTTCTAAAGCTATCGGGTGCCGATGAAACTATCGGTGGACTACCCGACTTAATATTTACACAATTATCGCAGTTCGAAGATAGATTCCCTGAAGGTCGATATTCCGAGGTTAAAGAGTTATTAAACCGTTCTTTTTCTATTCAAAAATCTTTTGACATATACCATGATCATTTTTCAAGTAGGCTGAGTAAATCTGAGCTGGACAGTCTTGTCTCCTGGTTCCAGTCCGAAACATATTTGAAAGTGGATAGTTGTACGCAGACAGAAGAATTTGATTCGTTGGATTTTCTTGCCGCTGAACGGTATGGTGAGAAACTCATAACGGATTCGTCATTGGCATATCGCTCCCAACAGTACGATCAGTTCTCGGAATCTGAGGGAATTATTGCAGGTTATGGTGAAGCATTCTCAAAAGGGTTAATATCTTTGCTTAGAGCAATTAATCCAGTCGTAATCGAAAGTGAGAAGCTATCAGAAAATGATTTCATACGATCCAAAACCTGGATTGAGCAAGAATATTTTCCGCAACTTGCACAGCGTGTTAAAAATCTCATGTTGTATGGTTGTCGAAATTTATCTGACAAAGAGATTATAGATTATTTAGCATTTTATACAACACCGCTTGGTAGGAAATATAGTGCAATTTCTAAAGACTCTGATAGAAAAGCACATTCAGAAATTATTTTAAATTTTCGAAAATTAATCGAACAGACATATCTCTGATTTTTAGACCCTCAACCCTGGTCCTTTCTTGGCACACGATTTTTCTTAGCCCACGACTTAAGTCGTGGGCTAGAATATGCCGAATCACGATTGTCTATTTCAACAGCATCATTTTTTTGCTAAAAATCTGTCCTGCAACGCGCAAGGAATAGAGATAGATCCCGCTGCTTAAATTTGCCGCATCAAATAGAATCCGATTCTCCCCAGCCGGCATAACCGAGTTCACCAGCTGTTGGATAAATCGCCCGCCTGCATCATAGATGTTCAATTCAACGGCTCCTGCTTGTGCGAGGCGAAAGGCAATGGTTGTGGTCGGATTAAACGGATTCGGATAATTACCCAGGAGCTCAAAACTTTCTACAGGATTTACCGGCTCTTCAATTCCAGTCATCACCTCACCCAGAAATAGATAGTCCGGCCGCTGAAAGCCGGTCAGGTAAATGTCGGGAATTCCGTCTCCGCTAAAGTCGGCGAATTCGGCGTCCACTCCACTTCCGGATGGTGGTGGTAGAAAGTAGCGTGAGGTGCTATCGGTAAATACGCCTGTTCCGTCGTTTACAAAAATCTGATAGCTACCGACAAAGGCAGAAACTGCGATCATATCCAGGTCACCGTCACCGTCGATATCATTGAAGTCGGCATCGATGGTATTAAGCGTTTCACTCGGCAGCCGACTTACCGTTTCATCCTGGAAGAAGCCGTTCCCGTCGTTGATCAGCAATCGGTTTTGCGAAGGTCTTCCCTGCAGGAACGTTACGTTGGCGAACACCATGTCCAGGTCACCGTCGTTGTCCACGTCGCCAAGATCAGCCTCACGTGTCTCTTCACCTGAGAAGGTAAAGGTGATGCGGGCGTTGGTTTCGTCGGTAAAAACTCCGTTACCGTCATTTATCAGCACGCGGTTGCCGTCTTCGTTTGCTTCGATAATATCACCGTCGCCATCACCATCGATGTCGCCCCATTCCAGGTCCTGAGTAATGGCGTTGCCTTCCGGGTAACGTGCGAGCGTCTCATCGGTGAAGTTGCCGCTGCCATCATTAATCAACACCCGGTTTTTTCCATCATTACCGATGATAATGTCCGGACTGGAGTCACCGGAAAGTTCTGTCACCAGCACTGCATTCGATACGCCGTTAACAGGGATGCGACTGCTGGCATTGGTAAAGAAGCCGTTGCCGTCATTCAAATACAGCTCGTTGGTGCTGTCGTCCTCGCTAACAAAAACAATATCCAGCGTCCCGTTGCCGTCGAAATCAGCAATACCAACATCTTCTGAGTCATTGTTTTGGGCGGGTAAACGACTATTCGACTCATTGCTGAAAACACCCGAGCCGTTATTAATGAGAACCAGGTTGCGGAAGAACTCAACTGCGATGACGATGTCCAGATCACCGTCACCGTCCAAATCAGCCGGTCGCGCATCCATATTGTTGGTGCCGAGTGATGAAAGTGGCAGGTTGGTAGAGCTAACGTCCCGATAGATAAGATTCTCGGGTACTTCCTGTGCAAACAGGCCACTACTGGAGAAGTAAATAAAAAGCGGAAGAAACAATAACTGCTTATGCATCGCGAATCCCCTTAGCATGAATGAATAAGAAGGAACAATTGGTAAACCACCTGTCTTGTTTCAGATGGTTTGGCTGTTTGTCTCCTAAACACAACCTCACGATGCGAATACTAAAATCTTTGATATGAAAAACCCGAGAGGGCACCTCAGATGATTATCCAGAGTCGGAGTCTACTGATTAGAGGGGGCAATCGCAATGAGGCAGCTTACAGTTTTATCTCTATACGAACCCATCGGGGTCGCATTACCGGGGACGACACGCAGATCGTCCCTACTCCCTACTCACTAGTCTATCTCCGTGCCTGGCTTATAGCGATTGGTTATCGGAAAACGTCGATCCTTACCAAAGGCGCGCGCGGTTATTTTAATGCCCGGTGCGCTTTGACGGCGCTTGTATTCGTTAATGTCCGTTAGTCGAATTACCCGCTGCACCGTATCGCGATCGTATCCCATTGAAACGATTTCATCAAAACCTAAATCGCGCTCCACGTAAGCCTCGATAATTGGATCAAGCACTTCATATGGGGGTAAAGAGTCTGTGTCTTTCTGGTCCGGACGCAGCTCTGCGGATGGTTCCTTGGTCAGAATGTTGCGCGGTATGATGTCGAAGCCTGCAACATTATTGCGATGTCGACAGAGTTCATAAACTAGCAGTTTCGGTACGTCTTTGATCACCGCTACAGCACCGACCATATCGCCATACAGCGTGCAGTAGCCGGTGCTGTACTCGCTTTTATTTCCGGTAGTAAGTATTAATGCGCCGAATTTATTGGAGTATCCCATTAGCAAAGTTCCACGTATGCGTGCCTGTAGATTCTCTTCTGTTAGATCGGCTTCGCGATCGCCGAAGAGTGGCTTTAGCGCATCGATATAGGTATTGTATAAATCTCCAATTGCAATTTCACTAAAGTTGATTCCAAAGTTTTCTGCTAGCTGTTCGGCGTCGGTTTTGCTGTCGTCGCTGGTGAATTTACTGGGCATCGAAATCGCCATTACGTTCTCTGGGCCTAGTGCATCTGCTGCTACTGCCGCCACCAGCGCAGAATCTATTCCGCCTGATAGGCCAAGCGCAATCTTCGAAAAGCCATTTTTATGAACGTAATCTCGCAGTCCGGTTGTCAGTGCTGCGTAAATTTCATTATGCCGTACCATCGGTAAATGCGGTTCGGTATCGGGTAGCGGTTTCTTCTGCTTCTCTTCAACGGGCATGAGTGCAACTTTCCAAACCAGTTTGTCTTCCGGCGGATCAAAGCGCTTTTCCTTGCGGCGACGCGGGTCGTGCAGGCGCTTGCTGAAGACCTGATCCGGATGCAGGTCTGCACAAATCAGCGCTTCCTCAAAGGCGGGCGCTCTGGAAATAGGCTCGCCATTTTCAGATAGAATGACGCTACTGCCGTCAAAAACCAGGTCGTCCTGCCCGCCGACAAGGTTGCAGTATGCCAGAATCACATCATTGTCGCGGGCGCGAACAGAGAGCATCTCTTCGCGATCAGCAATCTTTTCCATGGCATAGGGAGAGGCTGAAAGATTGATAATGACTTCCGCATCACCATAAAGTGCCTGGTAGTGAAGTGGTCCACCGGGATACCAGATGTCCTCACAGATATTTACCCCGATATTAATACCGTTGTATAGAAAAACCGGGTTGGACTTTCCTTCCTGAAAATAACGATTCTCATCGAAGACGCTATAGTTCGGCAGGAACTGTTTATGGTAGACGCCTTCGAGAGATCCCTGATGTAGAATGGCCGCAGCATTAAATATATCGTCCTTGCGATCGACGAAGCCGACGACTATGGAGATCTTCTCGCTAAGCGGTAGCAGTTTGTTCAGATACTGAAGATTGTCATCGATAAACTCTGGCCTTAGCAGAAGGTCTTCTGGTGGGTAACCACAGATCGCCAGTTCCGGAAATGCCACAATGTCTGCTTCCATTTCTATCGCGCGATTGATATAGTCGACAATTTTTTTGTAGTTCCCTGCCAGGTCGCCAACGGTTGAGTTGGTTTGAGCCAGCGCCAATCTGAGGCTTCTCATAATTTTTTTTCCGGTTGAATGAACGGTTTTAAAACACGAAATTTAAAATGTACGTACCAGCTCACAAACTTTGCGCTGGCGGTTTGTAAGTTAATACGAGCTAAGACAGGATTGCAAATACAAGATCGCTGACTTACATGTGGTTTCTCGAATTGTCTAAATTTAAAAACCACTTGATTTTTTAGCGATACGCCTATAAGTTGTAAGGCTATTGATCTTGGTCCCATAGCTCAGTTGGTTAGAGCAACCGACTCATAATCGGTTGGTCGCAGGTTCGAGTCCTGCTGGGACCACTTATATATGAGTAAGGAGTTTACCGTGAGACGCTGCCGGAAACATTGGCTGTCATTAGCAAGCGGCATTTGCAAAGACAACAACATCTTGAAGGATATAGCCAAGGGGTGCACCCAATAGAGGGAAAGCACCCCTTTTTTATTGTATAAAATCCAAAAATCTAAACCCGTCAGAACCCTATGCGCAGGGTGGAGGACAAAAGGAGAGATTACGTGAAACAACTGGTTAACAATCTGATTAAGCTGCAGGAGTTTGATACGCGTCTACGTGAACTAACGCTGCAAAAAGGTGACTTGCCGAGCATGATCGCTAACTTAAATGAAGATCTGTCTGAAAAGCGTGAAAAAACCTCCGGTTTTCAGGAGACTGTTGATAAGCTGCGTTCCGATCGTAAGATGTTTCAGGCCGAAAGCGAGGCCAGCAAAGCACAGTTGAAAAAGTATGAAGAGCAGCTTTACAAGGTGCAGAACAACAAGGAATACGACGCTATTTCTCTGGAAATCGACACCAAAAAAGCTGAGATCGAGAATCTGCAGGGCAAAATAGAGCAGACAATTGAGGAAGAAGAAACGCTAAAAGCAAACAGCGTGGAAATCGAAGAAGAGATTAAAGGTTTGGAAGATCAGCTGAAAGAAGCTGAGGGCGAGCTCGAAGAAATCGATAAGCTCACCCGTGAAGAAGAAACCCGACTGACTGCCGAGCGCGAGAAGGTTGCTAACCTGTTAGACAAGCGCCAGCTGCGTCAGTATGAGCGTATTAGTAAGGCTAAGGCCGGAATTGCTGTGGCTTCCGTACAGCGCGATTCCTGCGGTGGTTGCTTCTCCTCTATTCCGCCACAGCGCATTGTAGAAATTCGCAGCGGCGAGCGCCTGATCAATTGCGAGCACTGCGGACGCATTCTGGTATGGCTGGAAGAAGTTCCTGAAGCCGTTGCCGGCTAAAGACATATCGTCTGAAACTGTTGTCTTATTCCCGACGTTTAAATTAACGTCGACTGCGCATAGGTAGCAGGTAGGCAGTGGTATCCAGGTAATCGCCTCATCAATTTTGATGGGGAGGAAAGTCCGAACTCCACAGGACGGGATGCCCGGAGATAATCCGGGGCCTGTAAATCGAAAGCTTTGCAGGACGGAAAGTGTCACAGAAACTATACCGCCCCGACATGTCGGGGTAAGGGTGAAAAGGCGGGGTAAGAGCCCACCAGCCGGTTCCTGAAAGGGAAGTTACGCGGAGACGCCCGGGCTGGACAAACCCCTTCCGGAGCAAGGCCAAATAGAGAGAAAATCCCTCGGGATGCGAGGCTGTCCGTCTCGCTGCGGCTTGCCGCTGAATCTTCGGGTAGGCCGCTTAGATAAATGATTACCATTCTTTCACTTGCTGAAAGAAAACAGAATTCGGCTTATCGGATACCGCTAACTACCGCTTTGTAATAAAGCTGTACTTTTTAAAAACGAGTATTCGGCTTCCCTAAAAATCCGATAGTATGATTGGAAGGGAGCCGGGTATTCGTTTTAATCTTTTGGGGAGAATACGCGCTTATAAGGAAAAAAATTGGCGCACAAGGTGTACTTATGAATACGTTTCAAAAAAATCGACTTGCTTTTAAAGCTCTGCTAAATGAAACAGAGCTGTTTGGGATGCCGCTCAATCGCGTTTTGGTGCGATTTACCTGTGCGGCTTCACTGATATTGATGATTGCCTGGCTGCTACCCTCACAGCGGCCCTTCGAATATAGTAATCTGGTTGTCGGTAGTATCGCACCGGAAGAAATCATTGCCCCGTTTAAGTTTGCCATCCGCAAGAGTGATGAGACCATTCGCGATGAACGTGAAGCCGTGATGCTTGCTGTTCCACCGCTCTTTGACCGAATGCAAGATGTTTCGAACGTTCAGTCACTGACGCTAAAACAGTTTTTCGATGATGTCGAACGGTTCTTTAAGGAAAACAATCGAAAACCGGATGACAGCGTCGCTGCTTCTGATACCGTAAAAACGGTGGTCGATTCGTTTCTGGAAACAATGAACCTGAAATACAATCAGAATATGACGATCCAGCAGCTGGTTTGGCTGCATGAGATAAATGAGAAGAAACGCCTGCGGACGCTGGGCCGTCGTCTGGATGAAAACTTTAAGACGGTCTATAAAGTGGGTGTGCTCGACCGTGCAAAGTCGGAGATTCCAGAGAAGCTGCTGGTTGTTTCGAAAAAGGGAATTGAAGAACCGGTGCAGCCCGATGAAGTGCTCGAACCCCAGCAGGCCTACCGGGAAATTGAGGAAAGTCTTAGAAAACGCTTTGGAAACGATGCCGTCGAACTAAAACCCGTTATATATCTGGCCGAAACGTTCCTGCAGCCAAATCTGGTTTATAATGAGGCGGTGACGGTAGAGCGAAAGAAGCAGGCAGAACACGATGTGCCTCTGACGCGCGGGTTTGTTGAGCAAGACGAACGCATTATTGATAATCATGAGGTCGTCACCGAAAGCGTATATCGAAAGCTGCAGTCACTGGCGCTGGCTTTGGAAGAACGTGCGAATCAGCAGGAAGGCATTAAAAAGGTACTCTTTAATCTAGGCAAGTTCTTCTTTGCCCTGCTGCTGGTTGTGTTGACGGCGATGTACATCTATCTCTATCGAAATAAGATTTATGCCGAAGATCATTTGCTGATCATGATTACAGTGATACTGCTTTTTCAGCTTGTTGCTGCTGCTCTCATTCTACGCATTCCCGATTGGTCTCACCTCAGCATACCGCTGGTTATGGCGCCGATGCTATTGGCAATGCTGCTGGATTTTGGAGTGGCATTTATTTGCACCGTCTTTTTAAGCGTGGTGCTGGGAGCAACAATTGGCAATGACTTTTCATTTACTACGCTGGCACTGGTTGTGGGCAGCGTGGCCGCATTCTCCGTACAGAAAATTCGCAATCGTGGGCATATGGTTAGAGCGATTGTTTTTATCATGCTGGCTTATTTTGCGGTAGATATGATTTTTGGACTGCTGCATTCCGACTCCCCGGAAAAGATTATCTCCGACTTCGGCAAATTTATTTTGCCAAATGCTATTCTGGCTCCGACTGTGGTTTTCTTCCTGAATGGTATTTTTGAACGGTATTTTGACGTGACAACAGATATTACCCTGCTGGAGTTGTCAGACCTGAATCATGAGTTGATGAAGGACCTCTCGGTAAAAGCACCTGGTACATTTCATCACAGCGTCGTTGTTTCTAACCTGGCGGAAGCGGCGGCAAAAGCAATAGGTGCAAATGCTTTGTTAACCAGAGTGGGCTGTTATTTTCATGATATTGGAAAAATGCAAAAACCGGAGTATTTTGTAGAGAATCAGCTTCCGGGAGCCAATAAGCACGATAACCTGTCGCCGCATATGAGCTGTCTGGTACTGATCAATCACGTTAAAGCCGGGCTGGATATGGCCGAGAAACATGGCTTACCCCAGGTGGTGAAACAGTTTATTGCCGAACACCACGGAACCAGTCTGATAAGCTATTTTTATCATAAGGCTTTGGAAAACGGTGATTCAAAAGAGATCAACGAGTCCGACTTTCGCTATCCCGGACCCAAGCCAAGGTCTAAAGAGACTGCGATAAGCATGGTGGCCGATACGGTTGAGGCCGCATCACGTACGCTGAATAATCCGACGCCGCAGCGGATTCGTAATATGGTAGATACGCTGGTTGAGCAAAAAATTAAGGAAGGGCAACTGGACGATTGTAATCTGACGCTCAACGAGATTACACAGATTAAGGAGGCCTTCCATCCGATTTTAACCGGTATCCATCATAGCCGCATTGAGTATCCGGGGGAGATTGTGTCGGATGAAAAGTCTCGAGAGAAATCGCAGCAGCGTGAAAAAAACGGTGCCCGCCCTTCACCGAAAGCAGCTGAGAAGAAAGTTGAAACCAGTGGTAAGGAAGACGCATGACAAACATTGAAGTACTAAGTGATCATCCAACCTATCAGCCTGATCTTACCGCAATGCGGGATACGGTTCGCTCAATACAAAACGCTATGGAACTTTCGGCTATTGAGCTGATTATTATTTTTGTTGATGATGCACATTTGCAGAATCTTCATTCCACTTACCTCGACGATGATTCGTTAACCGACATCATGACGTTTAACCTGAGTGATGATGACGTGGAAGGCGAAATTTATATCTCTGTTGATCGTGCCCGCGATAATGCTGCGGTTTATGATGTGCAGTACGAGCAGGAACTTTGCCGATTAATTATACATGGCCTGCTGCATTTAAATGGTCATGATGATGCAAGTCCCGCAGAGCGTCAAAAAATGCGGGAGCTGGAAGATTTTCACCTGGCCGACAGCCTGCCGTCAGACTGGCTTGAGGCCTTCACGCATCGCGCCGGCTAGAGAAAGCCTGCTGTGGGATTTTTTTCCCGGGAGCCGTATATTATAAACACGCTCGTTTAATACCACCCTGGGGGGTAAGCAGCTACTCTTGATGATAGAAATTGCAATCTATGCGATTTGCTTTCTGGTACTTCTGGGCTTTTCCGCTTTTTTCTCCGGATCCGAAACCAGCTACTTTTCGTTGTCACAATCCGTTGTGAACGACTTTTTGAACTCTGCACGCCGTAATGAACAGCGCGTCGGACAGCTGCTGCAAAAACCTCGTCATTTGCTGATTACAATCATTGTTGGCAATACCGTAGTCAATATTACTATCGCTTCGCTTGCCGCCATTATTACAACCCGTATCAGCCTTGCTATGGGATTTGACCCCCGTCTGGCATTGATTATTGATGTAATTGTGGTTACTGCGGTTATTTTGGTTGTGAGCGAAATTTTCCCGAAAGTGGTAGCGGTACGCAATTCGCAAGCCTTTGCGAAGAAATGCAGCTGGCTACTCAAAACTATCCACATTTTGTTTACGCCGATTACGTTGCCGCTTAGTAAGTTTACTCGGTTTGTGCAGCTCAGCGTCGGCTTATCGGAGGATAAAACAATGCTCTCTGAGCAGGAGCTAATGACTCTTGTTGAAGTGGGCGAAGAACACGGTGCGCTCGAAAAAGAAGAAAAGGAGATGATCCACAGCATCTTTGAGTTTGGCGAGACCGTGGTAAAAGAAATTATGGTACCGCGGACCGATATGGTCGCCGTGGAAATAAATAGCGGTTTGGATTCTATTATGACCTTGATAAAATCCAAGCTGCTTTCCCGCATTCCGGTATATGAGAATCGAATAGATAACGTGGTGGGTATTTTATACGTAAAAGATTTATTGCCGCTTATCAGTCAGAATGATAAAGAGAGATTTAACCTGAGCCAGCAGATGCGGGAAGCTCATTTTGTACCTGAGCAGAAAAAGATTGATGACCTGCTGCGCGAGTTCCAAAAGAATCGCCGGCATATGGCACTGGTTGTCGATGAATATGGCGGTATTTCCGGTTTGGTAACCCTTGAAGATGTGATTGAAGAAATTGTCGGCGAAATTCAGGATGAATACGATAAGGAGCAGCCGCTGTTTTCAAGGCTGGATGAAAATACGTTCCTGGTTGATGGACGAATGTCTATCGAAGAAGTGAATGAATCGCTTTTGCTGAATCTGCCTACCGAAGAAGGGGTTGAGACAATCAGCGGCTTTATTCTGAGCCTGCTGGGATCTCTACCGAAAGAAAAAGAATGTGCGCATTACAACGGATACAAGTTTATCGTCGAGAGCGTTCGTCGAAATCGCATTTTAAAGGTACGAATATTAACCGATAGCCCGGATACTGAAGTTGCCAATGAAGCCAGCTCCTGATAAACAAACTCTACTGCGATCCCTGCCTTCAATTCAGGACGTGCTGGTTAACCCGGTAGTGACTGCTATCGCAATTGACCCGCGCTATCTGACACCGATAATCCGCGAAGAACTTAATGCTATTCGTGTTGCTATCCGAGATGATAGTTTTCGCCAAACAGATATACTGGCATACCTGCTGAAAAAAATTGAGTCCCGTTCCCGAACTCTCCTCAACCCCTCACTACAACGGGTAATCAACGCTTCCGGAATTGTATTGCATACCAATATGGGACGAGCACCGCTCCCTTTATCCGCTCGTCAGGCGGTCCGGGAGGTGTCCGAAAACTTCTCCAACCTTGAGCTAAATCTGGAAAACGGCAAGCGTGGGAATCGCCAAAGCCACTGTGCAGAACTGCTAAAAACCCTAACCGGAGCTGAAGATGCAATCGTGGTAAATAATTGTGCAGCTGCAATTTTGTTGGCGCTTACCGCCATTTGCAGACGTAAGGAAGTGCCGGTTTCTCGTGGGGAACTGGTCGAAATTGGCGGCTCATTTCGCATGCCCGACGTTATGAAATTCAGCGGTGCGAAAATGGTTGAGGTTGGTACAACCAATAAAACTCACTTGCGGGATTACGCAGAGGCGATTACCGAAAAAACGTCGGCTTTATTGAAGGTTCACTGCAGTAATTACCGAATTGTCGGTTTTACTAAGGATGTCTCAATTGGAGAGCTGGCGAATTTGGCGCATCAACATGAACTACCGTTTATTTATGATATGGGCAGCGGTATGATGGAAGATATGCAGCATTTGGGATACCCTTATGAACCTACAGTGCGTGATATCCTTTCCGAAGGCGTTGATCTGGTTGTTTTTAGCGGTGATAAAATTCTCGGTGGTGCACAAAGCGGTATTGTTGTAGGCAAAAAGCAGTGGCTTGAAAAGCTGCGCAAGCATCACCTGGCACGCGCGCTCCGCTGCGATAAAATGACCCTTGCTGCCCTTGAGGCTACGCTACGTCTATATCTACAGCCAAAAGATCTGATCAAAACTCTTCCTGTTGCCCACATGCTTGCCGAACCTGTTGATAATTTACGAAGACGGGCTGAAAAAATTCTTCGCTCAGACAGCCTCTCCCCCCTGCAGATAGAAATCGTCGAGGCACGCTCGCAAATTGGCAGCGGTGCTTTTCCGTTGGAGACACTACCCTCGATCGCACTGCGGATCAGCGGACCCTTATCAGCGCTTAAAATACAAAAAGCGTTACGGCAATTTCAGCCGCCGGTAATCGGATATGTTCAGGATGATGCGCTGTTGTTAAACCTGCGGACCATCAGACAGGACGAAGACAAAATTGTTCACGAAGCGCTGTCACGATTGGCTACTCAAAGTACGTAATCCATGAAAAGTGATACCTCCTCCAAAGAGCCGTTGACGCGGCAATATGTAATCGGCACAGCCGGACATATTGATCATGGAAAAACTGCACTGGTGAAGCAGCTTACCGGGGTGGATACGGACCGCCTGCCGGAAGAAAAGAAGCGGGGTATTACTATAGATTTGGGATTTGCCCATTTTGCTGAAGACGTAACGATTATTGACGTGCCCGGCCATGAGCGCCTGGTGAAGACTATGGTTGCCGGTGTTAGCTCCATTGATCTTATGCTGCTGGTTGTTGCTGCGGATGATGGTGTAATGCCGCAAACCCGAGAACATATCGACATTATCCGGCTTTTACAGATTAAGCATGGCGTTGTGGCGATTACAAAAAGTGATCTTGCGGATAAGGATTGGCTCCATCTCGTTGAAGAAGATGTGCGCGGATTGCTGTCTGATAGTGCCTTTGAACAGCTTCCCATTATTCGCACCTCTGCCGAAACCGGAGAGGGAATTGACGAACTTCGCGATACGATTCGCGATCTTTTGGCAGCGATACCTCCAAGGAATGATACGGGGCAGCTGCGTCTACCTATTGATCGCGCATTTTCAATCAAGGGGTTTGGTACTGTATTAACCGGTACTCTCCTTTCCGGCAGTCTTGAGGCCGGGGCAAAGCTCCAGCTTTTACCGACTCTGGCAGAGCTGCGCGTTCGCGGGCTGCAATCACACGACAGCGATTCAGATATACTAAAAATCGGTAGTCGAGCTGCTGTAAACGTTGTAGGAGTTGATGTTGATGAAGTAGGCCGTGGTATGGCCCTTATAGAGCCGGAGAGCTATCAGCCGGTGGAAATTATCAATGCCCGCTTATCTCTTTTGCGCAATGCGCCATCGAAACTAAAAAATAATCAGCGTGTTCGGCTGCACGTCCATACTGCTGAAGTATTTGCGCGTGTCCTGCTGCCGTTTCAAGCGGCTCTGAACCCGGGCGAGGATGCATTTGTTCAGCTGAAGCTGGAAGAACCGCTCCACGCTGCTTTTAAGGATCGATTCATCATCCGACAGTATTCACCGCAATACACTATTGGTGGTGGTGTAGTGCTGCAGGTAAATCCATTGCGCTATCGAAAGAAGTATGCTGAGAGCTTTCGCAAATCGCTTGAGAACCTTTCTTCAGACGACCCGAATCTACACATCATCGCATCCTTCGATTCAATACGTTGCCGGCTGCTGACCTTTGATGAACTGCGGATGAACACCGGCCTAACAGCTGATGAATTGCAGCGTAATCTGAAGAAATTAATTGCCCGTCAGCAGGTCTTTCGTGAACCGGGTAAACCGGATCGCCATCTTTCAACAGAGCAGCTAGAGGTTGTGATTCAGGCTATTATACGCTTGCTGGGTACTTATCACAAAGATTACCCCGGCCGGCCTGGGTTAACCGAAGTTGAAATTGTTGGAGCTTTGGAGCAACGCTTCGATCCGATATTTATTCGACGTGCACTTAAGGCTGGAATGCATGCTGAAGCGCTAGTGCTGGATACGGCGTATCGATTAGCAGATTTTCAACAGACATTATCTGCACGTGACAGTAATGCCTTCGCTGAGCTTGAGGAACTGTATCGTAAGGCGGCACTGACTCCACCCTCGCTGAAAGAAGCTCGGGAAATATCCGGACTGGATGGCAAGAACTTCAAAGAAGTGATGCGATCTTTCCGGGATGAGAATCTGCTGGTACCAGTTGCTGAGGGACTGTTGTTTTATCATCTGGCCATTGATGAATTAATTGTCCAGCTTAAAGATGTGTTTTCCAAAGAGGAAAGCCTTGGTGTACCGGCATTTAAGGAGCTTACCGGAACCACGCGTAAACATGCCATTCCACTACTTACCTGGTTGGATAAAAAAGGCTATACCCGTCGGGAGGGTGATCTGCGTTACAAGGGTGATCTTTCCTAGGCATTGCTTTTCATAAATTTAACAGCTATAATTGCACGGTCAGGGGTGCCTGGATATACCGGGCTGAGATGATACCCTTATTACCTGATCTGGTTGATACCAGCGTAGGGAGACGGCTCTCATATTACTTTGCCGAAAGGCTTCCATAATTGTCAGCCGCTTCCTGCATGAGGGAAACGGCTTTTTTATATTAAGGAGGCTCTCGTGCAGAGATTTTTACTCTTATTTATCATTTGTTTTCAGTTTGCCCATGCCCAGGGCAATTTAAATGGCGTAATCCGCGATGCCAGGACCGGTAGTGGTCTGGCGGGTGCCGAAGTTGTTCTGAATAACGGTACTTATGCCATTGTTGACCCGGATGGCGCTTTTCAGTTAAATGGCCTGCCTGCCGGACAATTATCTTTCACCGTAAATTATATCGGCTATTTATCGTATGAGTCTACGGTTGAGATTCAGTCCGGTAAAACGGTTTCGGTAGAGGTAAACCTGGAAGTAAGTCCGCTTGCCGGACGTGAGGTCCTGGTTGTTTCTACGCGCGCTGAGGAAGGGCGGTCACCCGTTACGTTCAGTACGCTTAGCCGGGAAGATTTGGATGTCCGATATTATGCTCAGGATTTGCCGGTGCTGTTGAGCGACCTGCCTTCCAGCAGTTTTTACTCTGAAAGTGGTAATGGTATCGGCTATAACTATTTAAGTATCCGAGGCTTCGATCAGCGACGCGTATCGGTAATGATAAACGGTATTCCACAAAATGACCCGGAAGATCATAACGTTTACTACGTTAATTTCCCGGACTTTCTAAGCAATGTGGAAGACGTGCAGGTCCAGCGTGGCTCCGGCAATGCATTCTACGGGCCTGCGGCTATCGGCGGATCGATAAATATCATTACATCCGGCGCTTCTCCTGAACGTCAGATAAAAGCCAGTACCGGATTTGGTACTTACGGAACCCGCAAGTATTCGCTTTTCCTGAATAGTGGACTCGTGCGAAATAACTGGGTGTTCTCTGCCCGCGGTTCACGCATTGAGAGTGATGGATATCGTGATCGCAGCGGAGTGGACTTTAACGGCTTTTTCCTAAGTGCCGCTCGTTTCGGAGATCGTTCATCAACACGCTTAAACGTCTATGGCGGACCGATTAAAGACCAGCTGGCATTTGTGGGGATATCCAAAGAAGCCGCTATGGACCGGGAAACCCGGCGTACCAATCCACTAATCCGCGATGATGAACGTGAGAACTTCAATCAGCCTCATATTGAGCTCATCCATGATTATAAAGTTAATCGTAACCTCAACCTGCGCAATACCGTGTTCGGTATTCGCGGCTACGGCTTTTTCGATTTTGATGGTTCCTGGGCTTCACCGGGATACCTGCGGCTTACGCCGGAGTTCGGCTTCGATTTGCAAACGGACCCCAATAATTTCGGATTTACTGATGATTTGTTGATTCGTGCCTACGTCGATAATAAGCAGGTTGGCTGGTATCCGTCATTGGATTATGCAAATGAGAACTGGAACGTAACGGTCGGTAGTGAGCTTAGAACGCATCGCTCATTGCATTGGGGCCGTGTTCAAAAAGCCAGCGGTGATCTGCTGCCAGAGGCCGTATCCGGGGAGTTCAGTGGATTGAATTACATCGGTAAGCGACGTTATTACGAATATAAAGGTGGCAAGGATATAATTGGGCCGTTTTTAAATGCCGCCTGGAGTTTTAATCCGCGCTTTACTTTACAGACAGGGCTGCACGCGGTGTATCAGCGCTATAAGCTATTCGATGAAGCCTTTATCGGAACGGAGTTCGACTACGATTACTTTTTCCTGAATCCGAGAATCGGCCTGAATATAAGCGTTACGCCTGAACTATCGACATTCGTCAGCTTTTCACGAACCAGCCGCGAGCCTCGTCTGAGCCGCTTATACGATGCAGGGGAAGCAACCGGCGGGGCTGTTCCGGAGTTTGAACAGAATAGTGACGGTAGCTTTAATTTTGATGAGCCTTTTGCGAAGCCAGAAACGCTGAACAATATCGAAGTTGGCGTTAGCTATAAAAATGAGAGAATGTCCGGCTCGGTAAATCTGTATTACATGGACTTCCGCGATGAAATTATTCGCAATGGGCAGGTTGATATCTTTGGCCAGCCGAGAACCGGTAATGCAGATCGTACGCTTCATACCGGAGTCGAGTTTAGCGCTGGCTATAATTTTTCACCAGCCTTCTCATTCACCGGTAACCTGACGCTTAGCGAGAGCGAAATTAAGGAATATGATGACTTCAGTAGCGGAACAGCTGTCTCGCTGGCCGGTGTTCCGGTTGTAGGTCACCCGGATTTATTGGCAAATGCTCGTTTACAATATCAGGATCGTTATTTTCTCACTTCCGTTGGAATGAAGTATGTTGGTGAACAGTTTGTAGACCTGGATCCTGAAAAACGCGACAATAATACGGTGGATTCCTATACGGTTTTTGATGCTGTGGTGGGAAGTAACCTGGGACTAAAGGGACTCTTTTTTCAGCTTCACATGCAGAATTTATTCGATACGCTATATATTACCCGTGGAGATGGAGCGGATAACTTTTTTCCGGCTGCGGAACGACAGGTGTTCTTAAATATGCGCGTTGAACTGTAGCTGACATTTTTGAGGAGACTCTTTACATGCTGGCAAGATTGATTAGCTTATTCATTTTTCTTTGCACATTTGTTGTAGCCGAGTCGCTTGAGGTGAACTCACCCAATGGCGTACTAAAGGTCACTTTTACTCTCGATAATGGTGAGCCCAGGTATGCGGTGACCCGTTTTGACCGCGAAGTTGTACGGACGTCCCGAATGGGCTTCGTGCTGAGAGATGCGAATCCGCTTTCTGGGGGTTTTCAAATCCTGGAGAGTGAATTGCGCAACGTTGATGATACCTGGAATACTATTTTGGGTGAGCGAAAGGTTGTGCGCGATAACTTTACCGAGCTTACCGTTCAACTGCAGGAGAAGTCCGGCGATAAGCGTCGAATGAATATCATTTTCCGTGCATTTAACGATGGGATCGGCTTTCGCTACGAAATACCGAAGCAGCGCAAACTGAAGAAAATGAACATCATGGACGAGCTAACCGAGTTTGCTTTGGCAGGAGACCACGAGTCCTGGTGGGTTGGAGCCTACCTCAGAAATCGCTACGAGTATTTATACAGCCATACCCCAGTCAGCGAAATTGATGTTGTGCATACACCTTATACGATGCAGACAGAAGATGGAATTTGTTTGAGCATCCACGAAGCTGCTCTTACAGATTATTCCAGCATGACCCTCCGCAGGCAGGGTAAGCATAAGCTGAAGGCAGATTTAGTGCCCTGGTCTGACGGCATTCTCGTAAAGACCAGTGCCCCCATGAAAACACCCTGGCGAACCATTCTCATTACCGATACACCGGCAGAACTCATTACGTCTGATTTAATGCTGAACCTGAATGAACCAAATCAAATTGAGGATACGTCCTGGATAAAGCCGACCAAATATGTTGGAATCTGGTGGGAAATGCACCTCGGTGTGTCTACCTGGGGTTCGGGCGATATTCACGGTGCGACAACGGAAAATACCAGGCGCTATATTGACTTTGCTGCCGAGCACGGCTTTGATGGCGTATTGGTAGAAGGTTGGAATATTGGCTGGGACGGTAACTGGTACGAGAATGGCGACGAGTTTAATTTCACAACGACCTACCCTGATTTTGATATGCCTGCGCTTTCTAAATATGCAGCGGAAAAAGGCGTCTCTATTATCGGGCATCATGAAACAGGTGGTGGGGTTATCAATTATGAGCGCCAGATGCAGGATGCATTTCGCTTCTATAAAAAACATGGAGTGAATTCCATAAAAACCGGCTATGTAAAGCATGGTCGCGAGATTAAAAGAATCGATGAAAATGGCAATGTCCAGTATGAGTGGCATCATGGACAGTACATGGTTGAGCATTATCGCCGCGTTGTGGAGGAAGCTGCGAAGTATAAGCTGATGATCAATGCACATGAGCCGATAAAAGATACCGGTATCAGACGAACATGGCCGAACATGGTGTCGCGGGAAGGTGCCCGCGGTCAGGAGTTTAATGCCTGGGGCGAAAATGGCGGTAATCCGCCGGAACATACGCTCATTTTACCTTTTACCAGGCTATTGGGCAGTCCAATGGACTTTACCCCGGGAATTTTTGATTTGCTATTCGAGGAAGAACGCCCGGATAACCGGATTAATACAACGCTTGCAAAACAGCTGGCTTTGTATGTAATTATTTATAGTCCTATTCAGATGGCAGCAGATCTTCCTGAAAACTACGAAGCGAATCTACCTCCCTTTCAATTTATCAAAGATGTTCCTGCAGACTGGCAGGAAACAGTTGTTCTGAATGCCGACATTGCAAATTATCTGACAATTGCCCGGAAAAGCCGTTCAAATGAAGATTGGTATCTTGGAAGTATTACTGATCACGCCGGTCGGGCATTAAGTATTGACTTGTCATTCCTGGATGTTGATAGAAAATATCTTGCCCAGATCTATCGTGATGGTGATGATGCGGATTGGAAGACAAATCCCTATCAGATTACCATTGAAGAGCGACTGGTAGATTCAATGGATGTCTTGCGGCTTTATTTGGCTGCAGGTGGTGGCCAGGCAATTCGGTTTACTCCAGCCTCGGATGCGGATATCAAGCGGTTGAGGTGATGGCAGGTATACAGACAATGCCCCGGCGGCGAGCTTTGCTCGTTGCAAACGGTGGGCTTAGTAAACAAGAGCTGACCCGGCTTGAAGGGAAACAGTTTGACCTGATTGTTGCGGCAGACGGAGGCGCTGATAGTCTCATCCACACAGATTACTCCCCCAATCTGATTGTGGGTGATCTGGATTCTGTCTCCTCTGCCGCACGTCAGGCAATTTCTCTGGAAAATATCATTCATCGCCCCTCCCAGGAATTAAACGACCTCGAAAAAGCCCTCATTGAATGCCGAAATCGATCGATCCATCATATTACCATTGTTGGTGCTTTCGCCCGACGACTTGATCACACGCTGAACAATTTCTCAGTATTGTGTAAATATGACCAGGAGTTTGACCTGACGCTCTATGATGCCTGGACAGAAATATTTATTGTTCGGGATAAGTGGCAATGCGAAGCTCAAAAAGGACAAGTCATTTCGTTAATTCCCATCGAGGCATCCACAACCGTTATAACGAAGGGGCTGAAATATCCTCTACAATCCGAGACGCTCCGAATGGGGTATCGTGAAGGCTGTAGTAATGAAGCCACCGGTGGCACGGTAACCGTTTCGGTCTCCGACGGTATTCTGCTCATTTTTCTACACGACTGCTGACTTACTTTTCTTTGGTTTTTTCCGATATCTTATAAGCAAGACAGGATCGGAAAATGGATATTCGTATTATTACGTTAAAATATAATGTGGAGAGCGGGCAGTTCGATGAGCAGCCGCTAATGGAGCTGTTACGCAACCGCCGTGTAATTGAGATGAACGATCATTTCTTTCAGATGGATGGGCTTCCCCATATTGCTATTGTGCTTAAATTGGATTCTGTGGAAGAAACTACGCAACAAAGCACCGGGCGCAGGCTGGGAGATAAACGGAGATTGTAAACCAGAGAACTGAAAGGGTAAAGAATTGGTTATTAAACAGATTTGCTCTTGAACATGTTTAATAACCGGAAGGCTGATGCTGTGTCGGTTCGAAAATGATCTGAATCGAACGGAGTATTTAAAAAATCCGAATAACCCTCTACTTCCTTGAGTGACTCATTATTCAGGTTCTGAAACCCCATAGACCAGTCTGAGAAAGAGCGTTCCTTAATTGGTGATGAATAGATCGTCGTTACGAATTGGTGACGCTTATCTTTCGAAATTTTTTTGTGCAGCTCTAATACGATCGATTCATCACCCTCAAGGACCTGCATAAACTGTCCGTCCTTATACAGAAGCATACCGGTTATCCCAGCCGCTTTATTATTTGTCCGGCAGGTTGCCAGAAGGCTTTTTAAATCTTGCTTATCTAAATTGTTTTTTGCTGCGCTGATGTAAATTAAAGTATGTAAAGACATAAATAACCTCCTGATGCTAGGATCGAACGGTTCAATTTGAACATTAGTTGTAATGTGAAATATGAATCTTTTACTTTCGCCTGCCTCAGTGATCCTTTAACTTCTTATGTATACAATGTGTATGTAAAGCCGGAAAATGCAGATTGAAGTTTGCAATTCGCGATGATAATAGGAGATATGCAATGGGACAGATACGAGTCTTTACGGCTTGTTTAATGGCATTTTTTATTTTGATTGCCTGCTCTTCGAGTCCAGATAAAAAGGAACCGGAAACAGCAAAGGCTATAGAGCTGGATGAACGTTTTAATGCCTATTGGTATAAAGGAAAAGCTGAGCTGACTAGGTTTGAACTTCAACAGAGCCGCTACGGTGAATTGCGTTCAGGTGATGCGGTTTTGATCTTTGTTACAGAAGATTTTTGGGCCAATAAGCAGGTGAAATATGAGTTTGGTGATAAGACAGAAGCCGTACTGCCGATACTAAAGCTTAATTTTACACGGACTTTTAATACCGGGATTTATCCTTATTCAATGATGACCTCTATTTTCTCGCCCGTTCAGAAAGAGCAGTCGCTGAAGGTTAGCATGACGTCTCAGGAGTGGTGTGGACATGCATTTGGTCAACTAAACCTGCGTGAAGGCGAATACATTGGTCAGCTACGCTCCTATTTTCAGGCCGAGGGAGATCGCGAATACCGTGTTCAACCAGACCTGCTTGAGGATGAGGTTTGGACGCGCATTCGGCTTAATCCGTGGTCCCTGCCAACCGGCACGATCGACGTGGTTCCCGGGATGCAGTTTGAGCGACTGGCACATACCGATCCCGGTGCATATAAGGCGGTAGCCGAGCGTGACCAGATTCGGAATGAAACGTTTTCAAAAAACCTGATAGAGGTTTACCGTTTGACATATGAGGATCTCCCGCGGGTATTGGAAGTATATTATGAGCCGGTATTTCCACATCGCATTCTGGGTTGGGAAGAACGATTTCGCCCGGTGAGACTTGGTTCAGACGAGTGGAAGGTAACGCGTGCTGTTCGTACGCATGAAATAATGAGCGATTACTGGTCTCGAAATTCTGTTGCGGATTCTCTTTTACGTGGAGAACTGGGACTGAAATAGAGTGCTATCAGCATAAAATTAAGCCGCATATTGCGGATATGAAGCAATTGCATTAGTTTAGCTCTTCGCTGAATAAATATACATCCCGACTCCGGTCGGGATTGTTCTTTGAGAAAATATAAACTGTCGACACGCGTTGACATTCTTTTCATGAGGTTACGAATATGGGACTTTTTGGGCCGCCGGATGTATCGCAGTTAAAATCTAAAAAGAATGTCAAGGGATTGATTAAAGCATTGAGCTACCAAAAGGATTGGCGGGTACGTGAATTAGCTGCAAGAGCTCTGGGTGAGTTAGGAGCTGTAGAAGCAGTTGATGCGCTTATCGAAAAGCTGCGTGACTATTCCGAGGTCGTGGAAAACACCGCAGCTGATGCGCTAATTGAAATTGGACCGCCGGCAATAGATGGACTTGTTTCAGCATTGGCTGATCCGGATAGGCGGGAATACGTTTCGCATGTTCTTGTCGATATCGGCAAGGAATCCATCCCTGCTCTTGGAGAAGTTGTAGAGAAAGGGTGGTTTGTGAATGCTCGCAAATATGCCGCGTGGACGCTGGGGAAGATTGGTGATCCGTCTGCAGTTGCAGCCCTGCTTAAAGGCGTGCTGGACGAAGATTCTCAAGTGCGAAAGGCCGCTGCGAAAGCAATGCTGGAAATCGGTGATGAGGCTCTTGCACCGCTGAATGATGCATTGAAAGACGAGGATAAAAAAATACGCCAGGCGGCCGAATGGGCGATTAGCAGTTTTAATGAATAATTTTATAGCAACGCACGATTGTGCGTTGCTACGTAACCGATTACTTCGACTTTTTGTACAAATAAGCAATTTCCTCTTTGCGGGCGCCTTTGGCATCCGCCACTGCAAATTCACCTCCGTCAAAAATTGCCGCAGAACCAAACTCGCCTTTCTTATTCACCGCATAAAACTTTACGTTGAAATTGGGTTTGCCGTCTTTTTCCCGCAGGTGCGGCATAATCGTATTATCAACAATTCGTTGGCATGTCGCAAGACAGGCATCTGTTGGCGACTTACCCTGCCGCATAAATTCAACGACCATGAATGAACATAGATTCTTCAGGTTTGCCTCACCACGCCCTGTCGACCCGGCAGCACCAACAGCATTATCTACATATAAACCGGCTCCAATTATCGGAGAGTCGCCTACCCTGCCGGGAATCTTGAAAAATAAACCGCTGGTAGTGGTTACTCCTGCCAGATCGCCATTGGTATCTACTGCGCAGCAGTTAATGGTTCCGTACACATCGCGGTGTTGTTTTAACATTTCACTGTACTCATCTTCCGGTCCCGGAAACCAATCATCTTTTTCATTGGTTGTTTCTTTCCAGCGTAACCACAGTTTGCGAGATTTTTCCGTTAAAAGGTTCTCTTCCTGAAAGCCATGTGCTCTCGCAAAGCGCAGGGCTCCTTCACCAACCAATAAAACGTGATCGGTTCTTTCCATAACCAACTTTGCTACCTTTGAAGGATTTTTAATGCGTTCAATACAGGCCACCGCGCCGGCATTATGCGTCGGTCCATGCATGACCGATGAATCCAGCTGAACAATCCCTTCCTCATTGGGAAGTCCACCATAGCCAACGGTTATGTCGTTTGGATCATCTTCTACGATATTCACACCGGCAATTACCGCATCCAGCGGATCGCTTTTTTGCTTCAACATATCCATTGCTTTTTTAACCGCTTCAATGCCGTTTCCGCTGGATACTACCACCGGGTGGTCGGGTCGCATTGCTGCGTTTGCCGGGGAATAACGTAAAACAGAAGGAAGCAGGGATAAACCAAAGCCCGCTGCTGAGCGCTTCAGAAACTGTCGTCGTTTCATGGAAACTCCTCTAAAAAATAGTGAATGGTCGTACTTAACCGGGGATAAGCTGCTTGATACAGGATAGATCATCGCAGAATAAGCATTATGCCTGAAAAAGACAAACACGCTCTGGGCTCAGTAAAAGCTAAAGCGATTATTTTTTGGAGAATAATTATTATTTCTTCTGTGCTTGGAAAAATTTTCTTTGTTATATTGGCGCCGGTTGATGGTAAAAAAACTGTATAAAGTGATTTCCATTAATTTTTTAAGTAAAGCGGTCTGTTATTATTGTTTGTTCTATTCTGTAAGAACTTCACCGCAAGAATAGTATTGTGATAACAGACATGACCTAACGTGCCCAAACACTTCATCCACCTGATTTAGCGAATCAAGTGGAATAATCTGCAATTACTGATTCACTGAAATAGACATACCTTTAAGAATAGATTTATTGCGTTTTTATAAATAGCGCTCCAGTTCTTTTGAAGTAATCCAAGAGGCGTTTGAATTACGCTTATTTAAGCAATTCAAATGCCGATTCTATTTTTATATGATCTAACATTCTTATGTATTTGTTGCCGATGGATGGTGAATCTGTCAAACGGGGAACTATAATTACTATACTACGGGATATGCAGCATGGATAAAGTAATGGTCAAAACCGGTCTCGAATTTCTGAAGGAAGCATCTTCACTGAAGAAGGTGGCCTCTCAACAAAATGCGATCGAGTTATTACTTGAAAATTACAGAACCGACGATAACAATAAATCTCTGGAAGGCGATGCATTTTATGCTAAAGTGCGCTCAAAGCTGAGCGATGCTACCACAATATTTACGCTTACGGATGTACAAAAAGAGATTTATCACTCCGACTCCGGAACGGCAGTTGTTCCTCCGTTTTTGAAAAAACGCCTTCTGAATATTCGATGTCGCTTTGTTGTCCGACCGGGAACGCTGGAAGACATGCAGCAATTTGTTCGTTCTGCGCATGAAGATAAAGTTCGCTATACAATTCGCGGTTCCGGTAGTTGGCCTTTTGGCGGCTCAATTCCGATGAACAACGAAATTGTGCTCGACCTGTCCTATCTCGATTTTCACCAGCTGGATAAAGAAAATGCAGAACTGACGATAGGTGCCGGCGCCATCTTTGCCAAGATGCGCGAAGCCCTGAAGAAAGACGGCTATGCACTTAAACAGGAAATTACCAATCCACATTCCGGAACGATCTGTGGTTGGATTGTTACCGGTGGACTAGGTCTGGGGACCTATAAGTATGGTCCTGTAAGCGAATCTGTTAAGCAGCTCTTTTTGATGACGCCAGATGGTGAATTGAAAACCCTTACGCCGAAAGACCCGCTCTTTCACCAAATCTTTGACAGTGAGGGACAGATTGGAATCATTGCCGGAGCGGTTATCAGCGTTAAGAAGATGAGCTACACGTCCAAACCGTATGCCTTCTCTTTCGAACATGCTCAGGATGCTGCCGCATTCATGAAGCAGGTTGAAGACTGGCAGCTAAAACCGACCTCAATTCTCTATTTCGATAAAAACTATATTGAAACGACGTATCAAATTCAAAAAGAAAAGCATCAGCATGAGCTGGAAAAAGCTTTGGCCTCAGAGGACGATCTGCGTATTGCCCGTGAGCGGCAGGAGATGGAGACCGTTTCCCGGCTAAAGGATTTGCAGCACGTCGTTGCAATGGAGTTTGATACGCAGGAAGATTACGAACAAACGCTGAAGCATCACTTTTTCAACTCACGTGATGATGAAAGCCGCTTTCGTGATATCTCATTTATTCGTCAGCCGGTAGACGTTGCCCATAAATTTTGGGACCATCGCTTTGCGCCTGTGGAGATGAAGTCCAAAGGCCCCTCGATGCTGGTGAGCGAGAGCGTGTTGCCGCTACAGAATTTTGCTTCCTACTGCAATTTCATTCAGTCAGCCATTACTAACTGGACCAGCAATCCTGTAAAAACCGAGGCCCATGCACTGCCCGGTGGTAAGCTACTGGTACAGTCTATTCTTCTGGCAGATACCAGTACCAATAGACATAAGATTTATCTTGGTTTGGTACCTTTCATGATGCAGACGGCAATCCGTTTCGGTGGACGACCCTACGGTACCGGTATCTGGAACCTGCCATTCCTGAAGGGACTGCGCGAGAACGGATATGAGGAGAAAATCAATCGCCTGACTGAGCTTAAAAAAGAGCTGGACCCCAATGGATTGCTGAATCAGTGTAAGTATATCCATGCTGCTGGGCGCAAACTTGCGCTGCGCATGTTCTCCAGAACAACACCGCTGATCAACATTGCCGTAAAGTTCCTGCGCAAAGGCTGGGAAAAAGATAGCGGTATATCTATCTACTCGCTTGGTCGTGTGCTGTGGCGTGCAAATCGCGCAATTTTTCCGACGGTTATCCCACCGAATATTGAAGTTGAGCGTCAGCCGATTCTGGCGATCAACGATTCCTGTGCGGAATGTGATAGCTGTGAAAAGGTCTGTCCTACCAGTGATGTATTCGGGATGTGGGGCCTTGCTACGCCGATTACGCGCCGTAAAACAGCGAACAGAATTGCTCGCGGTGAAAAAATTGATCAGGAAGAAGCATTGGGATTTCTGGTTTGTACGCGCTGTGATAACTGTACGCGCGTCTGCCCGTCAGATCTGCCTTTGACCGATATGTTTGATCTTGTAGAAGGCGATAAGGCTTTCCAGGCAGCCCTCGGTATTAGCCTGGACGAGAAAAAAGAATTTGTAGATCGCATGTGGGACATTATGAAAGAGTCCCCATTATATGTAGAGCATACCCTTGCTGAACAAAAAGAAGATAAATCTCACTTGCAGCACGGTTTGAAAATCAACTACGAACGAGGCTATGCTTACGCGAAGCTGTTCATTGATGAAGAAACCTGTATTAACTGCGGTATGTGTGCTCATGAAAACGCCTGTATCTACGGCGCACGTTCCGGTAACCCACGGGAGATGCCGGAACTTATCGATGAAAATTGTGCGCTTTGTAATGCCTGTATCAATTTCTGTCCGCAAAACAAAGCCGTTCAGATGGAGCGCGATTTTATTCAGGAGCTGATTACCAATGCGGTAGACATGGATGAGCAGCAGTATTGGGAAGAGAAAAAAGGCTTCCTGCGTGATACGACAACCATCCAACGTTCGCCGAAGGTTACGGCAAAAGCCGATGTATATGTAACCGATGTAATCCTGATGGAAATTGATAAGGAAGCCTCCACCGGTCAAATTCCAGTCTCGGGAATGGGACAGGGTGACCGGCATATGGGAATCGGCTTCGATGCCGAGCGCTTCTCACACTTCCATATCGTTGGACCGGCGCAGAACCGCCTACACGAAGGAGATCCCGATGAGGAGCTTTCGGTAATCCTCGGAAAGCGTCATCGCTACTGTAAGTTTGATGAAGAGGAGCGACTGGATTATGATCCCTATCCAACCATTAAGCTGATGTCGCCGATGCTGTATAACTCGGTGCGACTGCACAGTAATGGTCGTGCAGAGTTGGCCTTTATTAAGGTATCTGAAATTCAGAAGTCGCTGGCCGTTATCAAGCTGAACCGTATTCTGGAGCACTACGATTTCTTCCTGGAGGAAGGAAAGTATGATCGTCTGCCGCCGGTTGTCGTACCGCGGGTTGATCATGAAATGCTGGACCACCTACGCGTAAACCCAAATATCCGTCGTGAGATGCTGCTCGATCTGTGGCGCATGCCGATGTTTGAAATTACGCCGCATAAGGAAATGGAATCGACAGTGCAGTTTATTCGGGAATCCGCATCATCCCTGCATGATAAAGCTCCACTGATTTGTGGTTACCTGGAGGTCTCGGAATACGACATCGTTGGTGGAGAGATCCTGCCAAAATTACGTAAGCGTCTTGAGTCACTGATGGCGCTGGATATCGATGTGCTGCATGTGCACGGTCTGCGAAATAAGGACCAGTATTTTGTTACCTCTGAAGCGGTACGCACGATACACCATTACCTGCTTTCATCCGGACGCCGACACGGCATTTCTTTAATTGCTTCCGGAGGAATTCGCCTTGCATCGGATAGTCAGAAAACAATTCAGCGCGGTGCTGAAGCAACACTTCTGGACTTCGCAGCTCTGCTTGCACTCGATCCGAATGCTTATCGTGCGACGCTGCAGGATAAGACAACAACCGACAAGCTAATCAACCTTGATATCGATCTGGCCGTTGAGCGTCTGAATAATCAGATCGAATCGCGAAAGGTCCAGATTCTCGAAGTGCTTGGTGCTTCCGGGTTTAAAGACATTAAGAAAACGGTTGGAGAAGAAGGGCGTTTGATCGATTTCTACGAACTGGAAGAACGCGTTCAGAAAGATATATTCGAGCGCGAGGAAAAGGTCGCTCAGCATAAGAATCTGAATGTCGAGCTGATTAAAGCCGAACCCTTACCGGCTAAGTCCTCACCAAGTTATACGGAACTGCGTGAAAGGCTCACTGACCTGCGCTCCCCGCACCACTTTTATAATCTGGGAGATACCAATCAAACGGTCTATCAGCGTGACCACGTTTGGCCTGGAGATCTGATTCAAACCGTTGGTCGCATGGCATCCGGTGACCCTGAGATGGGCTATCTGAAAAATGTGAAGGCTACCGGTCTGCTTGGAGATGGTTTTGATGTTATGAAAATCCTCTATCAGCAGGATCCTGATAATATCCCAGAAGAAGAGTTAAACCACATCAGTACAGCACTACCTCTGGACAAGGGCCTGATTCTACAAGCTCCCTGGATGTTCGGTGGAAAGTCGGTAGGCTCAATTGGACTTGATACCTGGCGATCTCACGTTATTGCTTCCCGGGAACTGGGGATCCAGTATGATAGTGGCGAAGGTGGCTATCCGACCAGCTTCTTCCTGAATCGTAAAGGTGAACCGATCTTCTTCAACGATCCGGAAATGAAACTCATAAAGAAGTATTTTGAGCATGATACACAGTATACGTGTCAGGAAATTCGTGAGCTGTTGATTAAAAACGATATGACAAAAGAAAAGCATCCGCGAATTTTTGAGGTGCTGGAGCAATATCCGGATCTGCAGCCATTTCTCTACTACGAGGTTATTGGTGAAGAAGACGAACCCTATGTCTCTACCGAGATGAAAACCGGATTATTTGGTGTAACAAAAGAGACAATCAAAAAGGCACGACGCGTGGTTATTGCCTACAGTCAGGGTGCCAAGATGGGAATCGGCGGACACATTCTTGCCGGTAAGGTTAATAAGCTCGTTTCCTATCTGCGTGGTATTCAAGGAATGGAAGAACTGAATACGGATCGCATCAAGTCTCTGCTGGAAAGACTTGAGCGTATTGAAAAACTCGCTGAGCATCCGTTGAAAGGTGAGACGGAAGGTGTTCAGAAAGAGCTGATGCGGGCCCATGACGATGAGGAAGTTTATCCTGAACTGAAAACCATGCTTTGGAAAATCCAGCAGAAAACTTACGAGCTGAACGAAGAAGGCAAGCTCGATCAGCTGGAGTTTGAATCGATTCTGCGCATGTGTGAGGAAGTGATATCATTCTCCTACAGCAGCGTGATTTCACCCTTTCCGTTCCACAACTGTTATTCAATTGAGGACGTAAAGTCTTTTATTGATATGGTGCGCATGATAAATCCGAATGCGGTTGTGTCGGTGAAGGTTTCCCCTTCGGTAGACATCGAGTTTATTGCCGCCGGATTGGCTCGTATCAGTCGCGATAATACCAATGAGGTATTAAAGCGTAAGGTGAAGGAAGTTGAATCCAATACGCTACAGCTTTCTGATGAGCTTGCAGAATATGCTAAAAAATACGGTATGCAGATTGAAATCTGGCTGGACGGTCCGCGCGGTGGAACCGGTGCATCACCAAACATTATTAAGGGCCAGATGGGAATGCATATCGAATATGCCATTCCACTGATTCACGATCGTTTAGTACGAGACGGTCTGCGCAATAGCGTGAAGTTCATTGTGAGCGGTGGTATCCGAACCTATGAAGACGTTATTAAGGCTGTGGCCATGGGCGCCGACGGCGTGATCTGGGGAACCGCCCCGCTGGTTGCAATTGGCTGCGACAGAAACCGTAACTGCCATGACGGCTGCTCACGCGGTATCGCAACCAGTAACCTGATTATGCAGAACCTGCGAAACGTTGAGCTGAATTCACAACAGATGATCAATGCCTTCCTGGTAATGCAGATGCAGGTGATTCGCGCATTGGCCGGACTCGGCTTAAAAGACATCCGCGAGCTACGTGGCCGCTTCGATAAGGTGCAGTGGATTGGATTGAAGGAGCGTGTTGATTTCCGTATACGTCAACGCCGCGAGCATTCCAAGCATACCCGCGACGTAATTCGTCCTGAAGCTGAGCTGGAGCATCAAACCGGTCAGACAAACTGTGGTGTGGCCGCAGTTATCGGAACGCATAACGTGCCGAGCTACATTCTGGACGAAGCACTTTACGCTATGAAGAATCGCGGTATGGATGGTGTGGGAGTTGGAAAGACCCTTTGTTTTCCGGAATATCCACATCACTATGCTTATCGCGTTATGGTAAAGGGTAAGCTGCAGCTGGAGATGGAAGAACATCTGCGTAAGAATAACGGTACTATAAAAAGCGAAGATGCCTACCGTAAAAAGGCGCGTAAAAATCTTCTGGAATACCGGTATAAGCTGGCGGAAAAAATTCGCACCATCTTTCTGGAGCCGTTCTTTGAGTTTAGCGGCGAAACCAACGTCCGTAAAGTACGCGAGCCTTATAAGAAGAATGGCAATGCCGAAAGAGACTATCGGGAGTTCGGTAATCCGAATACCGATCCCGGTGATATCTTCCGCTTTTTTGTTCGTGTGAAGGAAGATGTGTTGGCCGAGTTTATTGAAAATGAGCTGTTAAGTTCACCCCGTTTCGCTTATGTGCGTGAGTATTTTAACGGAATCAATCGCGCAAACTATCGTGATTCCGGAAGGTTCATGCAGAAGGCGGAAGACTTTTTTGTCTTTAATCATTCCGTTATGCTAACCCAGATCCTCTATGTTTGGGATCTGCAGGCAGACGACTGGTCGGAATACGCTTCGAAAAACGATGCATTCCGTGAATACCTGCCGATTCTTCTACAGGATGATCCGTTTGAAAATAGCGCGATGGGAAGTCATGTCGATGGGTATTTGCAGCTACTGAAGAGCTTTATTGCTGAGTATCCGTTTAGTGAATTCAAGCATAAGTATGCGGCCCGTACCCGAAAGATTGCAGCGGTAATGTCCTGCGGTAAAAACTTTGCCATCTGGAAAACAGCCGGCCGGGAAATTCCGTGGGAAACACCGGCGTCGCCGAATAATATTATTCACGTTCGATTGGCAACCGGCTCTGTTGTTGAGCAGATGAATGCGCACCCATTTGGTAAACTGCATACTGCTCTTACGCATAATGGGGAAACAACCAACTACGAAACGCTGAAGCAACGTGTAGAGCAGTTTGGCCTCCCGCCACTGGCCAGCACCGATACGGAAGTTGCCTCCCTGAAATTCCATCTGGTAGCAGAAGAGCTGGAATATCCGGATTGGGCGCTGTTTGAAAGCCTTTCACCGACAACCGGTGATGACCTTGCTCTGATGCCGCAGGAAATGAAGGCGCAGCTGGAAGGTGTTCAGCGCGTTGAGTTTACCAGTTCACCGGATGGCCCTTATCAGTATCTCTGTTTGCGCCATAATCCGGGAGATGGTGCAACGGAACGTATTGACCTGAAAGACCCCGCGGATCTTCGTCCGGGAACTACATCTTTCTGGTATGACAACTCTGGTAAAGAGAAGCGTGCGTATAGTATTATCGCTTCCGAGGAACAGGCCAGTCAGCGCGTGCTGGAACTGCTGGATAAGGAAGGTCTGATCGATGGTGCCATGCCCGATCTTGTTACTGTAAGTAATGGTATGATTAATCGCTTTGAATATGATGATAGCGGCAAGATTTATGACTATAAGTTGTTTGATCGTTATGGTAATCCGATTGATCTGCCGGAAAGCGGCGAGCACTATAGCTATAAGCGTACAACGCTGAAGAAGCCGAAGAACTCGGCCGACCTGGTTAAAAATATTACCGGTCAGTCGCCTGAGGCGGTTAAAGGCTGGATACGTGAGAATCTGCCGGAGTGGGATTTTAACACCTATCGCTGGATTATAGAGCAGCTGGCAGAAAGAGCCTTGGCAAATGCCGAAGGTAAAACCGATGCTCTGAAACCAAACGACTGTATTGAAATCATGACGTCATTTATTGATTATCTGCGAACGATGAAAACCGGTAAGAAAGCTACTAGCTCGCTTGTAGATATAACTCAGAATGTTCTGAATCGCTTCTTCGACAATATGGCTGAAGCACGTAGTGATATTTGGGTGAAGCGCACGTTTGAGAATCCGGAGATTCCGGCAGTGGAAGACGCGGAAAAGCAAACGCTGCTTGTTGATGCGACTGGCTTCGAGCCCGAAGGTATTGAGCCGACCCTATGTCTGGCAGCGCTCTTAACGAAAGCTTACGATCTGGGCTGGAGAAAATACGTTCTTTATCGCGTAAATGGACAGCGCCTGATCTCAACCGCAGTTATGGGGGATAGCGATACTGAAGACGTGGTAATCGACGTATACGGAATGCCGGGTGAATACTTCGGCGCATTTATGCAGGGTGGAACGATTCGCTGCCACGGTAATGCTCAGAACTTCTGTGCGATGGGTATTCACCATGGTAACCTGACCGTGTATGGAAATGCCGGTAAGGTTTGCGGCTATGCATCCAAGGGTGGAAAGATTGTAATTCTTGGTGATATCGTCGATCGTGCCTGGACAAATTCTGTAAATGACCCTCGCTGTCAGGATCTGGAAATTCATCTGCTTGGTAGTGCCAGTAAATATGCCGGCGAATCACTGATGGGTGGAGATTTCTTCTTTGGTGGTATGTATTTCGACCAGGATGGTAATTTACGCACTCAGGATCGCCCCTATCGTGGTACCAAAATGATGGGCGGCGCTTCCCGTGGACGAATGCTATTTTTTAATCCGAAAGATACGCTTAACGAAAACCAGTATACACATGGTAAGGTAGAAGCAATTAGCGATGCCGATTGGGAATACTGGAAGCAGACAGTCGAGTCGACTCTGGAAACCGCAGGAGTTGCGCTAAGCCGAAAGGGTGGTAAAACAACCTTTGTGGTTGATGAAGCTGAACACGAGATAAATCGTCAAAACTTCACCCTGGTTGTGCCTAGGGGCGGACTGAAGGGATATGAATCGCATTAAAAAAAAACGCCCGGCCTTTTGGCCGGGCGTTTTTTTATCTGACCGCTTTAATCTTCAACTTTTACCTCTGTCGACAGGTGTTTATACCAGAAGTGATATAAGCCTATCGAAAGCAAAATAAAAACGCCTAACAACATCCAAACCTGATCCCAGCGTTGGAAAATAAACGCCATCCCCACTAAAAAGAATGATAATTGCCAGGGCACTGCAATGGCGGTTGCAATGCGATCCCGGTTATTCTCTGTACGAATAGCCTGCATTGTATTTACATTGAGTTTATCGGTTACCGGCCTCCAGAATCCAAAGGGACGGGTTTTGCGGTAAAAATTTTCCAGAGTCTCCATATCTGTTGGCGGTGCCATATAGGTACCGGCTATTACCCCAATCAGCGATGCAATAGAAGCGGCAAGAAATGCAAAATACTCCGGGATGTCCGGAAAGAATATCTTTTGCAGAATGGCAGCGACCATTCCAAACAGAGTGCCTACTGCGAATCCGGTTCCATTCATGCGCCACCAGTACCAGCGAACGAGTAGCGGTATTAATAAACCAGCTCCAAGGCTAAGCGTTATCCAGCCCCAGATTTCATTGATGTTTTGAATAAAAAGCATAAACGCAAGACCAACAGCGACAATCAAAATAGATGCCCAGCGACTATGTCGCATTAACTGTTTTTCGGTAGCTTTTGGGTTCAGATAGGATTGGTAAATATCCTTTACCCAATAGGCCGCTCCGGCATTTACTGTGGAATCAAAAGTCGACATGGCTGCTGCCATCAGGCCTGCTACCATTAATCCTTTTATACCGGTTGGCACCAACTCGCTGATTACGATTGGTAATACGGCTTCCGGATCCTGAATAACGCCGTTTTTCGCTCCAAAAACGATACCCATCGTAGCGATTGCGGCAATGAATGGCCAGCGAAAGGAAAGTAGGAAAACCCAGAACAGAGTTAACAGACCGGCTTCCCGATCATCTTTGGCTGCAAAATAACGCTGCAGCATATAGTTACCGGTACCGCCGACACCTTCCAGGGTGGTTTTCAGCAGGTAAAAGAATATTGCGATGCCAAACAGATTGTAGATGGAATAAGTAGAGGTTTCCGGGAAGTCCAGGGTCCAGCCCGGCCAAAGACTTGTCCACGCCTCTTTTGTTGTGTCTATTGCCAGAAATCCACCATCACGTAGCGGCACCGAAACTTGAAATGTATCTGGTAGTGGCGACGTGGTTACGGCGAGAACGCAGATGTAAACAACGACACCGAATATTAAAAATCCCTGAAACACGTCGGTCCAGATAACCCCATAAAGTCCGCTGGCTACCGTGTAGATCATCGCCAGAACAATCATCAGAAGCGCGGCCCAAAACTCTCCGGAGAATCCCCAGAATGGCTGTATGCCCATTAATTCTGTAAGGAATATGCCAGAGCCGATAGCAAAATATGTTGTCATTGCGATTGTCATAACGATTGCCTGGACAGCAGCAATAATGCGTGCATAATCGCCTTGCTTACCGGTACCAAAGCGCAGATGCATCCACTCCGCCAGAGTCATTACCAATGAGCGGCGATTCCATTTACCCTGAAAGATCATCAAAAACGCGAGTCCCAGAGTTACTCCACCCCGGATTTCAATAAAAAAACCTGCCGTTCCAAGGGCAAAAATAAAGGCGGTATTAATCATTGTTCCGCTGACGTCCATATTGGATGTCATTCCGGAAGCGCCCAGTGCCCACCAGGGTAGCTCACGGTTTCCCAGGAAGTAAGCATCAATTCCTGCGGAAGCCTTTCTTTGAAAGTAAAGCCCCATCATAACAATTGCGGAGAGATATACAACCAGGATTGTATAATCCAGTGTTTCCATAATAATTCTCCTCGGATTCACAAGTATTGCGGTAAGAATATTTGTAAAAGTAGTGGAATTAATGGAGTTAGACAAATTGGATGGGGTGAAGTAGAAATGTAAGCAGGGTCCTGTAACTACGAAAACCTGGATGTAGACCTGTCCGGGGCCGATCCAAATGTATGATCAATGGCCTCAAAACCCGTACATTCTCTTGTCCGCAATTTACGCGGACCCTGCTTTATTATAGTCTACTATTATGGTCGGTTTGTTATGGAAAGACTTTAGCGATCCAAAAAGATAGAATCGATGATCGTTGCGTCTATCAATTCCTTATTCTCGCTTGGTTCCGGATCGATAAAGCTGCCCTCGGCATCCAGGAACCACGTTGAAAGGTCTATGGTAATTAATAGCTCCTGTGTCGTTTGCTGCTCTGATAGAATTAGAGGCTGCTCTAAAACCTTATTCGTTTCATAACTAAAATCGCTATTATATTCAAACGGCTGCGTAAAAAGTGTTGTTACAAAACCTTCAACGCTACAGCTTTGACCCTGCAGGTCACGATTATCCGTATAAATAGATCCATCAGACTGAACCAGCGGCCCCATGCTCAATTGGGCTTCAGTGTATTGCGCATAAGGCAATGAAAGCGTTCCGATAATTCCTGTAGTATCTATTGTCGCAAGATCTACAATTACCGGAGCCTGGAACAGGGTAACCGACGTACCGGCTGAGGTTTTTATCTCGCCCTTACGTAAGACGACCCTGGCCTTACTCATTGATACAACATCACTTGAACCAAGTGTACCAGCCGGAATCACCCGGACACGCACATTTAATTCACCGTTATCTGTTTCGTTGCTCGTTGTTGGGGTTGATTCACTGCCGCAGCTGAAAATAAAAATAGATGTTATTAGCAAAATCAAGACATGTCGAAGCATTTTCTTTCCTTTCTTAGTGTTGAACAAAGAAAGCATAGACAAATACCGCGCCACATTTCTATCATTTTATATCGCGTGTTTTACGGTTCCGTTTTAATATTTTCGGGGAATATGTATTCAAAATTGTGTCTATTTTATACACTCTCTTCGAAAGCTTTCTGATAAACCCCGGAAAAAAGTGCTTTTATAGGTAGGCATGGGAATTGCACAAGTGATTGACTCTTAATCACCGTAATTGTAGCACTGCTCAAGGGAATGTAGCACCGCAATATGCAAATTGGCGTAGAAAGGCTGCCGGGATTTCCGGGATGGAAAGCTTTAGGTGGTCAGCTTTACGCGGAGTCGTTATCGGAGGAAGTATGAAGCGTATGAAGATCTCCGGCGTTCTTGTTAGTACTACTACTATTCTTATTGTTTGGCTTCTGTTTATCTCTGTCGCTATGAGTAATGCAAGCGAAAACTACTATCCTAACAATGCTCCCATGGCAAATGCTGGTTCAGATAAAATTCTTTATCTACCGAACGATTCCGTTGCCCTGCAGTCCAGTGCATCGGATGAAGATGGTGAGGTAATGTTTTATTACTGGGCACAGGTTGGTGGTCCCTCGACAGCGGGTATGAAAGAACCCTTCACGGACAGATTACAGCTAACCGATTTAACGGAAGGACATTACACCTTCAGATTGGTTGTAATTGATAATGAAGGGCATCCTGCTCAGGATGATGTAGACGTTCTTGTTAAACGACGTTGATCAGGTCTGAAGAAGTTCTCTGAGCTGTTCGAGGCCTTCCTGAAATTCCGGTGTGGCGATCTTCAATGAGTTCGAATCGGGAGGTTTGGGCGGAGGGGAAAGAATTTCATAGTTGCTGGATTTGATCTGAGCAACTTTGTTTAGCCGTGCCTCGATCCAGCCAGTGCGTTCAACGACATCGACTATGGTTGCGCGACATCCTTCCCAATCCAGATCCGCAACTGCCAGTTCTTCAGATTCATCGAGATCAACAAAACCGGCCAGGGCTCTTTGGGCTACGGCCATTATTTCACCGTCTTCATCAATTTCAAATACAATCTCATCACCATTTGCAAAATGATAGAAGGCGTTGCTGTATTTGCGAATGAAGAGCGGTGCTTCCTGTAGGTCGTCTTCTGCCAATACTTGTTTATTAATCTGGTCTTTCTGCTGTTGGCGATAGTATTCCATTTCAGCATAGTATGCTTCCAGCTCCTCTTCAGCTGCTTCCAGCTTATGTGACATATTGTTCAGGAGCAAATTAAGATGCTTTTTCATCGTGTCGGGCAACTTTTGCCAATATTTTAAAAACCTTCCCAGCTTGAACTTTGCAATGCCACTTGCCAGCATAACCAGTTCACTCTCTTTGGTTACCAGCTTGTTACCGTATAGAACCTGACGAAACTGATCGAGCTCTTTAAGTAGTTGATCTGCCTGGGTGTCCTTTAAAAATGGAGAGGGCTCGTGCATCACGTTGCGATAGAGATGGAGTGTTTCGCGTGAGCGTGTTAAGGCTACGTAAAATAGTCTGCGCTCCGCTTCAATTTCCGGGCTGTTGGGTTGAGCGTCTTTTTTGTCCCCAATGGAGCAGGGAAGTAATCCATCGCGACAACCCGGCATAAATACAATCTCCCATTCCAGTCCTTTTGCGCGATAAATTGTCATAATCTTAACCGGATTGGGGCCGTTGCCGGGCGGATTTGCAGTTAATTCCCGAACGTGCTGCAGGAGTTCAAGGCAGTTGCCGCGACTCTTGGCAAATTCAATCAGAGCTTCTACAGTCTGAAGGCGCGTAATACCTATTTCCTTCTGGCCGCTGACTTCCAGGAGGTGCGATTTATATTCGATTTTGCTTACCAACCAGCGTAGCGTAGTATCTGCCGGCTTCTTTAGCAACCCGGACAGCTTGCGAATAATTTGAATGAAGGTCTCCATTTGCTGTCGCGGACGCTTTTTAAGTTGATCCAGCTCTTGTGCAGCAACTTCCAGAATAGAACGTTTTTTACGGCGTGCCTGCTGAACGACAAAGGAAATGAAATTATAAGAAATATAGCGCCTGGGTTTATTCACAATGGCTTCGAACATCGCCCCATATTTTTCAAGCTCGTCTGAACTTAGCTGCATTCTGCGCTTGCGAATCTGTAGGTCCATGCGTGCAAAGGATAAATATTTAAAAAGCGTTACCAGTTCAAAGCGGCGATAAAATGGCTGACTACCCTCAATGCTGTAGCTCATTCCGGCATCCATCAGAGCGGTTTCCAGGTAAGCCGTTTCCGAGTAGAGTCGTATTAGGACTACCATCTCGTCAACTGTTCGTCCGCTTTTCAACTGCTCCTGTATTTCTGCGGTAATATGTCGAGCGATTGCCCAATCGTCTTTAAATGTGTATAGATGGGTTTCACCGTCAAATCCCTGGGTAAGGCTGAGATGTTTTTCATAGCGGTTACGGTTTTGTTCAACCACGGCATTTGCCAGAGAGGTGTGTTGGGCCGGGCAGCGAAAGTTATCACTGATTTCATAAATTGTCGCATTATAGGCCTCTTTAAAACCCAGGATGAAGCGTGGGTCGGCTCCTCGCCATTCATAGATGCACTGATCGTCGTCGCCGATCGCCATATAGTTGCGGTGCTCACGGGTAAGCAGATCCACCATTAGATATTGAGCATAGTTGACATCCTGAAACTCATCAACGATAACAGAGTCATAGCGCTGCTGAACCTCTTGCAATAACGTGGTGTTGCCGGCCAATAATTCCCAGCCGGTTTGCAGCATGTCGTCGAAGGTAATTATTTGCTCCTGTTTTCGCAGCTGCTCATAAATCGTATAAGCCTGCACGTAGAGTTTATTGGGATGTTCGGCCTGGGTTGCAAATTCACGTGCATCCGGTGAGAGTTCGGCTTTATCCAGTTCAGGATAAGCCAGATTACCCTTCCAAACAGAGATCTGATTACTCAGATCTTCACGGTCTATGTGCATTTCCGACAGATCCATACCGCTCGAGCGCGATAGTTGGGTAAGCGTTTTACCAATCAGAAAATCAGTCACATTGTCGGAATGCTGACGGTTTGTCCAGCCGCGATCGAGAATGCCTCTTTCCACAGCCAGACGAATAATGGAATATCCCAGCGAATGCAGCGTTCTGCAATCTGCTCCGGATACGCCGAGGCGTTCCAGTTGCGCAATAATGTCGCGTACGGCTGCAGTGTTAAAAGAGGTCGCGAGGATGCGTTGCGCAGAAGTAACGCCTTTATCAATAAGGTTTTTTATGCGATGAACCATGCAGGTTGTTTTACCTGAGCCCGCAACGGCAAATACCAGTGCCGGCCCTTCCAGGTGATTAACAATGTTTTTCTGTTGATCGGTTAGTCGCATATACTCATCGTTTTCTTTCTTATTCAAAAATAACCTGTCTTTTTTGAATTTTTTAATAAGAAATGTTGATACTGCTGGTCTCTGTTTGTTTACTCGGTCCGAAGTCCGAAGCCCAAAGTTCCAGAATTAAACTTTGAACTCTGAACTTTGAACTCTGAACTTTGAACTAAAATATGTATATTTTTGTTCACTATTTCAAGCTGTAATAGATTTTTTACACGTTGTAACAAAAAGAAAAGGCCGGTATTTTAGGCGACTTGTTCCGATCTACAACTCTCACGAAGCGAAGTTTATTATGTTAAGGCAGTTCTCCTCTTTATTCAAGCGAGTCCAACAGCGCTGGCATTCGCCAGGTGGGTATCGTGAAGTCCTGAAAATCGCTATCCCACTTATACTTTCTACGGGTTCCTGGAGCCTGCAGCACTTCATCGATCGCATGTTCCTGACGTGGTATTCTCCGGAAGCAATCGCCGCTTCCCTACCGGCCGGATTGCTTAACTGGACGCTCATCAGCTTCTTTGTGGGAGTTGCGACGTATGCAAATACCTTCGTAGCGCAATATTACGGTGCCAGGCAGGAAAGTCGTGTTGGACCGGCAGTTTGGCAGGGCATTTATTTTTCTATTTTAGCAACGGTAATGATAATTCCGTTTTTCTTTTTGGCAGAACCTATTTTCCAGCTTGGCGGGCATGCACCGGAGGTTATTGTCCAGGAAGTTATCTATTTTCAGATATTATTGACTGCAACTCCATTTGTCGTGGCGTCTAATGCAACAACCAGCTTTTTTTCGGGTCTTGGTCGTACCTGGACGATTATGTGGGTAAACTTTGCAACGATCACTGTGAACCTGGTTCTGGATTATTTCTTTATCTTTGGTTATGCCGGCTTTCCGGAAATGGGAATAGGTGGTGCAGCGGTTGCTTCAGTCATTTCCATGGTATTTAGTTCGTTTGCCTTTTTATATCTCTTCTGGCGGTCACCGGATCATGCTCGCTTTCAAACCCGTGACTTTCGGCCTGATCGCGATTTGTTCAGACGTCTGCTGAAATACGGTGTGCCAAACGGGCTTCAGTTTGTGCAGGCTGTCTTTGCATTTACGCTGTTTATCTTCCTGGTTGGGAAAATGGGGGTTCTGGAGCTGGCGGCTACGAATATTACCTTCAACATTAATACGCTGTCGTTCATGCCTATGGTAGGAATGAGTATCGCCGTATCGACGTTGGTTGGGCAGCGACTTGGTGAAAACAATCCCGCACTAGCCAGAAGGACAACCTATTCTACATTTCAGCTGGCTTTTATTTACTTTGGGACGCTGAGTTGTTTTTATGTTCTGCTGCCAGAAGTCTTTATCTGGCCATTTTCACTGAAGGCCGATCCGACTGAGTTTGCACCTCTTGGCGAAATGGTTACGTTAATGCTGAAATTTGTTGCCGTTTTCGGATTGTTTGACAGTGGTAACGTCATTTTCTCCGGTGCTATCAAAGGAGCCGGTGATACCCGCTATGTCGCTTATGTTACGGTAGTACTATCGATTGCTCTAATGTTAATCCCATCCTGGATGATAGTGCATATTTTCGATGGCAGTGTCTATTGGCTTTGGGGCGCCGTAACGACCTACATTGCTGGTCTTTGTTTCTCATTTTGGCTGCGGTTTTACAAGGGCAAATGGGAAAAAATGCGGGTTATTGAACAGTCTTCCTGATTCGTAGCGCATATTTGTCGTTTTGCTCACCCCCGTCTAACTATTCCCGGTTTATATTCCGACATTTATACTATTGCCATGCTTAGCCGCGATGTTGAGGTATTTACTCTATGTCTACTCAAATTACACCCGTTTTTTGCGGCTTTTCTTCTAAGCGTTTTGGCGGTGATACCGGAGATGTATGGCTAAACGTTTTTATTGCAAACCGACTTTTCCAATGCTGTCTTTGTTGTTCTCGGCATAATCTATCTACATCGTTTTATGGAAGAGGATGCGACTCCTTACTTTTGGCTATCAGCTTTGTTTCTTGCCGCGGCTTGACGGGAAGCTGATTTCCGGGTTTGTCATAACTTTGGTTGCCTTCGGCCTGTGGAATCTGTATTATTTGCCCGTCGTACTGGACTATTCACCGGAATCATATTTTAAGTTAGGCTTTTGGGACTCAAAGCGCCTTATAACTCTTATGACGGGGATGTTGGGAGCGTGGCTGGACTTAAATCACTGGAGCTATGTGCCCCTGATTTTTTGGCGGGTGCGGTTATAAACCTGCTGGTTTATCGCGATCAGAAAAATGCATTTTTGCTGATTTGGACTTTAGTGTTTGTGCTGGTATTTCTGGTCTTGCTCTATCATCTGCAGCTGAACCTGAATGCAAATATAAAATACACCTGGCATCGCGGTTAATTTAAGCGGTGGCCGGTAATGATCTACTACCTTTCTACATCAGCACTGTTTATTGAATTGTCGGTCAAATTAAAAACGTGGGAAAATAACGCATGATGAATGATTTGTCCGGTAAGCGGTTTTTAGTGACCGGCGGTGCCGGCTTTGTCGGCTCAAATCTGGCAATCGCCTTTCGTAAACGCTACCCGGGTGCCGATATTATTGCGCTGGACAATCTTAAACGCCGGGGCTCCGAGTTAAACATTGCCCGCTTGAAGGAACATCAAATTGAGTTTGTACATGGCGACATTCGCAATCCGGAGGATCTGGAATTTGGTGATCGCAAGATAGATGTGATTTTGGAATGTTCTGCAGAACCCTCTGTTCTGGCCGGTTTCGGGGGCTCGCCGGGTTATTTGCTTAACAGTAATTTAACCGGCGCAATTAACTGTTTGGAACTCGCGCGAAAGCAACAGGCTGATTTTGTATTTTTGTCTACCAGCAGAGTCTATCCGGTGGAGTCGATCAACAACCTTGCATTTGAGGAAACAGAGTCACGATTTTCTCTCGCTCAGCATCAGAGCATTCCCGGTGCCTCAGTTGAAGGTATTTCGGAAGCTTTTCCGCTGGCAGGCGTACGTTCGCTTTATGGGGCAACAAAGCTGGCAGCAGAGCTTATAGCTATGGAATACAGCAGCATGTATGGTGTTCGCACAATCATCGATCGCTGTGGCGTACTCGCCGGTCCCTGGCAAATGGGAAAGGTTGACCAGGGGGTGTTTACGCTCTGGATGGCAGCACATATCTTTAACAAACCGCTGCGCTATATTGGTTTTGGTGGTAGTGGAAAGCAGGTACGCGATGTACTGCATGTGGATGATCTTTTTGAGCTGCTGGATATTCAGCTGCGTCATATAGATAAATACGATAATCGCATATTTAACGTCGGTGGCGGCAGGGAGTTTTCACTGTCACTGCAGGAAACCACTCGCATTTGCGAGAAGATCAGTGCTAACAAAATTAACATTAAGCCTGATCCGGAGCCGAGGCCTGCGGATCTCACCAGCTATATTTCAGATAGCCGAAAGATAATCGAAGAGAGCGGCTGGAAGCCAAAACATACCCCTCAGACAGTGCTGCAGGATATTCATGATTGGATCACTGAAAACAAAACGTTGCTAAAGCCAATATTGAGCTAGGCAGAAGAAAAAGGATTGACTATGTCTATTGTACTTATTACCGGGTCTGGCGGACTCATCGGATCGGAATCCGTAAAGTTTTTTCATGAGAAGGGGTTTGAAGTTGTTGGGGTCGATAATGATATGCGTCGCTTTTTTTTCGGCGAAGAAGCATCCACCGACTGGAATGTCAATCACCTGAAGAAGAACTATCCACAGTATCAACACTTTGCAGAAGATATTCGCGACGAAGATGCCATAAAGAAGATCTTTCAGCGTTTCGGTAAGGATATTGAACTTGTTATCCACACTGCCGCGCAACCTTCGCACGACTGGGCAGCGAAAGATCCCTTTACAGACTTTACCGTGAACGCCAACGGCACGCTAAATTTACTTGAACACACCAGACAGCATGCTCCTGATGCTGTATTCCTGTTTTGCTCTACCAATAAAGTTTACGGCGATACGCCAAACCGCTTACCGCTTTTGGAAGAAGAGAAACGCTGGGAAATCGATGCTTCACATTCTTACTCCAACGGCATAGATGAATCGATGAGCATTGATCAGTCCAAACACTCTCTGTTTGGTGCTTCCAAGGTGGCAGCAGACGTGCTGGTTCAGGAGTATGGACGCTACTTTGATATGAAAACAGCAGTATTCCGTGGCGGTTGCTTAACCGGGCCCGGGCATTCAGGAACTCAACTCCATGGATTTCTGGCCTATCTAATGAAGTGCGTTGCTACCGGTAACCCATACACTATTTTCGGCTACAAGGGAAAGCAGGTACGGGATAATATTCATAGCTTTGACATGGTAAACGCCTTTTATCATTTTTACAAAAAGCCGCGTATCGGAGAGGTTTACAATATTGGAGGTACGCGTCATAGTAACTGCTCGATGCTGGAAGCCATTGAAATTTGCGAGAAGATAACCGGGCGCAAGCTGGATTGGACGTATAGCGAAACCAATCGGGTGGGCGATCATATTTGGTGGATAAGCAGCATGGCAAAATTTAAAAACCACTTTCCTGAATGGGATTTCCGCTATACTATTTATGACATTTTAAAAGAAATCTACGATTATAATACCGAGAGGTGGGCCAGCTAGTTTGAAGCTCTCCATTGTTATTCCAGCCTACAACGAAGAAGGCTCTATCCGTGAGACGGTTACACAGATTATTACACAGCTGCACGATCAAAACGTATTTCATGAAGTACTTGTAGTAAATGACAGCTCCAGGGATAATACCGAATCGATTCTTAAAGAGCTGAGTCAGGAATTTCAAAATTTTCGTTACGTTAACAATAACCCGCCAAATGGTATCGGACTGGCAATACAGTGTGGTTTGAAGAACTTTCAAGGCGATGCAGTTGCGATTGTAATGGCAGACGGCTCCGATGCTCCGGAAGATATTATCAAATATTATCGCAAGATCGAGGAAGGACACGAATGTGTGTTTGGCTCGCGATTTATTAATGGTGGGGCTGTTTATGATTACCCGCGTCATAAATTGATACTAAACCGCTGCGCCAACTGGTTCATCAAGCTGCTCTTCGGCTTAAAATACAACGATATAACAAATGCCTTCAAGTGCTACCGCCGGGAGGTGATCGAGGGGATTCAGCCAGTATTGTCTCACCACTTCAATATCACAGTTGAACTGCCTCTAAAGGCGATTATCAGGAACTATAATTATACCGTGGTCCCAATAAGCTGGCGAAATCGTACCCACGGTATTTCGAAGCTGAAAATTAAAGAAATGGGCAGTCGATACGTTTTTATGATTCTCTATGTATTTCTGGAAAAACTGCTCTCCCGTGGTGACTACCAGCGAACACCTTTAAACGACAGTAGTGATATCAAGCGCTGAGCATGTTTCCAGCTCATAAAAAATGCCGCCGCACCCGGCGGGGAAAAAGGCATCTTCTGGAGTAGATCGAATCCTTCCTGAGCTGCTTTTAATGGAATAGACATCATTCGAATATCTGCAAGACGGTCTTTTAGAGAACCAATTTCGTCGAAATCGCGAAGTGCGTAAAAATCTTTCCTGTCACTCATCTCATCACAAAGTTCTTCATACCACTGAGAATCGGTCAGGATTAACTGCATACAGATCTCCGGTCTCAGCTTTAGGAGATCCGCAGCTATACCGGTGAACTGTAGAATTGCTTTTCCGGAGCTTAACATCGAATTCAGATTGTCCAGGCGTGGTATCTGCAGAAGACTCTCCAGGTCTCCTTCTTTTGCAGCGGCTTCTTCTTCCAGCCATATTTCCTCTATATATTCCCGATAGACGGTGGGAAGAAGTGAATAGTCGCGCAATACATCACCATGCGGCTGCATCATTCCTGATGGAACAACGTGAAGCTGATGCTGTTCGTCCGCAATTTTAGGTGCGCAGGTCCGCAGAAGCATTCGCCAACCGTCTCTGCTACGGTGCAGAACACTGGTAGAGATTCCAATTGCTGCAGAACGGCCGCAGTCTTGCAAGAGTGGATTGCCTCTTTGGTGCAGTGCCGAACGGAGCTGTAGGGAATCGGTAAAAGAAGCATAGTCATTGAAATGTGGTGTCTTATCTCCGAAAGCCGTCAACAGTTCAAACTCCAGCAGGTCACAACTCACTAATGCATCAAAGTAGTTGCCTGTTTTGCATTCCAACTGTAATCCGTTTTGTAAATCCAGACTGGACATGCAGTACGTAGGGCCGTTCCACAGTCCCGGTGATTGTTGCTGAAGTGTTTCCAGGTAGATTTTTCCCGGTTCTGTAAATACTTCGGGCAGTGCAGTAGACTCACTGCTTGAAAGTGCGCCGAGAAGCTCGGAAAAGTTATTTTCCTGGTTAAAGCGGGATGGAAAAATACTGGCTGGAAAAGATTTCTCGCCAACGTTTAGGGTATTGCGATGATAGACCCGTTCGGCAAGCCAGCTTAAGTATTTAGGGAATGTATTGTCCTGTAAAGCTCTATGCTGCAGTTCTGCGATAGATTCATCGCCTTTTTGCCAGCGTAGTAAATATTCTTTTAGCATATCTGGATCTCCCGGTTTCCGCTTATACTATCGGCATAAATTCGAGAGATCCAGAGAAATTGATGATTAAAAAGCAGTATTTTAGCAGGTGTTGAACGGGTTTATTGCATCTGCTGCATCTGGTCCATTGGACTCTTTTTTTCTTTTAGATTACTGCCGACGTTAAAAAGGTCATCAGATAAGCTGCGCTTTTCAATCTTGGTTATTTCATTGCTACTGTCCACGCTGCCGTTTGCCGCATAAATGACGGACTTTACGGGAACACCTGCAAAGCCGAAAGTCTTTTCCTGTTCGTTGAGGCTCAGAGAGAAAAAGCTGTCTTCCTGCCCGCCCATCTTGGTCATCGCCTGCATAAAACCGGCAAAATCTTCAATGACCTGAACATCAGACTTACTCAGGTTAACAGAGCTGAGCTTGGCCATGTAAATATCTTCCAGCTTTTGACTGCCCTTCGTGGCGGTAAACTGTGTTGCGCTGAACCCATTGACATTGACACCGCTTTTAGTTTTACTATACTTCTTTTTTGCCGGTGCTGCGCTTTTACCTTCTTCTGCTTCCATCGCATCTTTTATATAGTCCGGCATCATTTTCATCATCATATCGCGCTGTGCCTGAGGCATATTTTTCATGCTTTCCACAGCCTGTTTCAGCTGCGCTTTTTGCTCTGGCGTAAGCTGCTGCATCTGCTGGTTAATCATGTCCTTCGTGTCCATTACCATCTCCCCAATTCTCTCGACGTCGGCACGAGTGATGGTAAAGTAGGCACCTTCTTTCTCATTGATAATCCAGCAAAGGTCTTTGTCTTTGCGATAAATAATAATATTGTCTCCGTCGCTACCGGATACTTCCATCCGCAGGGCGTTATCTGTCATAAACATCTTTGACGATTCTTTCTCTGTAGAAGATTTACCTTCCATGTAAACGCCGGCGAAGGCCATGGAGGTAAAAAGCCCTGCCATAATAAAAATTGAAATAAAATTAAGTCGTCTCATAATAACTCCAGTATTTATGGTTACCTGGCGTGCGATAATCTATTTTTTTAAACTGGAGCAGTCTTCGAGACTGCTCCAGTTTAACAGTTTTATTAACTGTTCCAGCCTGTTCAATTAAGCATATAAGGGCCTTGAACACCTTAACCTGCATCACATGCTGTTATTTTCGAGGCATGTGGATATCGTGCATAAATGGATCATCATCCAGGCAGCTGCGTTCAGACGGTCATCATCCGCATCATCCGGTAGGTCTTCCAGAATATCATCGTACAGACTGCCCAGGAGAGTCTCCTGCTCACTCTTGGCAAGGAGTGCGTCTGCAATCTCTTCAAGACTGTCCATGCCTTCTTTGATCGAACGCTCATAATCTCCGAAAATCAGCTCTTCCTGCTTTACCAGCATGTCTTCTGAAACCGGCTTGATATCTTCTCCAAGGGCCTTCCAGATAATCGTGCCGTAGAAAAACTGATTGGCGTGCTCATCCTCATTCAGCATATCTCCACCGGCAGCAAAGATGTATGCCAGTGCGTTAGGCTGTACTTTTTCAAAGTCCTGAATAAGGGTATTTAATTTTTTTTCATCATCGCTGATAAGGAGTTCGGTAACTTCTTCCCAGGCAGCAACAATGGTCTTTTCATCTAATGGCTTCATAGTCTTTCCTGTTTTGTCAAAATATATTGCAGCGGAATGTTACGTCTGGCGACGGCTCAGTGCAAGGAATTTGCAATTTAGAAATTGATCTTCTTGGAAAAATAGATTTATATTCAAAGTTCAAAGTACGGGCATCAGGCATCGGGCATCGAACTTTGAACTTGTTGCGACTGACAGCAAATAATATTTTACATTCCGATCACCGATCACCGATCACCGATCAACATTCAAAAAGGATACACATGGCAGAACAGACATTTTTTCAGCTTATTGCTACCGAACTGGATGTTCGCGCATTTCAGGTGGCAAATACCGTAGAGCTACTGGATGAGGGGAATACGGTTCCCTTTATTGCTCGCTATCGTAAAGAGGCTACCGGTAAGCTCGATGAAGAGCAGATTCGTTCCATAGAGGAGCGGATTAACTATTTGCGTATGCTGGAAGAACGTCGTGCTGCCATCCTCGCTTCTATCGAAGAACAAGGAAAGCTAACGCCGGAACTGCGAAAGCAGATCGAGGCTGCGATGAAGCTACAGGAGCTGGAGGATCTCTACCTGCCTTATCGTCCGAAGAAACGTACCCGCGCAACCGTTGCTCGTGAAAAGGGGCTAGAACCGCTTGCCGAAGTAATGATGAAGCAGGAGATGGTGAAAGGCAACGTTATAGATGTTGCAGCTGCCTATGTAGATGCAGAAAATGAAGTGAACTCTGCCGAGGAAGCCCTTGCCGGTGCGCGTGACATTATTGCTGAAATGATATCCGATGATGCGGAAGTACGCAAGCTAATCAGAGAGGCAACCCGCAAGTCCGGACTGATGAATAGCAAAGCCAAGTCTGGTGATGCGGAAGAAGATTATGAAATGTATGTCGATTTCAGCGAACCCGTCAGCAAAATCGTGCCGCATCGTATTCTGGCAATGAATCGTGGTGAAAAAGAAAAGCACCTCGGTGTCTCGATTGAAGTAGATGAAGAGCGAATGGTTGAAATCATTCGTAAGCTCCACCTGAAAAACCCTGGAACTATCTTTAAGGAGGAGCTGTCGGAAGCGATGATTGACGGCTACAAGCGCCTGATTTCGCCATCCATAGAGCGAGAGATTCGCAATGAGTTGACTGAGGTTGCTGAACGCCATGCGATTGACGTGTTCGGAGAAAACTTAAAGAACCTGTTGCTTCAACCCCCGGTGCGTAACAAGGTGATTATGGGTATTGATCCGGCTTATCGCACCGGCTGTAAGGTTGCTGTAATCGATGAAATCGGTAAATACCTTGAAGGCGATACCATCTATCCGCATCCGCCGCAGAAGAAAATGCTGCAGGCGATGTCGACTGTGCGTGAGATGGTGGACAAGTACAGCGTAGACATTATTGCGATCGGAAACGGAACTGCTTCTCGTGAAACGGAATCGATGGTTGCAGAAATCATTGCCGAGACGAAGAAAGAACAGCCCGATCGGGAACTCTATTATATTATTGTAAATGAAGCTGGAGCATCCGTTTACTCCGCCTCCAAGGTAGCCAGGGAAGAATTTCCGGATTTGGAAGCCAGTCAACGAGGAAATATCTCTATAGCGCGAAGACTGCTGGATCCGCTGTCGGAACTGGTGAAGATCGATCCCAAGAGCATCGGTGTTGGATTATATCAGCACGATGTGAATCAGAAAAACCTCGGGGCCGCTCTGGATACCGTTGTAGAATCTGCCGTAAACCGGGTGGGTGTAAACCTGAATACGGCATCGGCCAGCCTGTTACGTCACGTTTCCGGTTTAACCAGCAGAACCGCTACCAATATTGTAAAGTATCGGGAAGATAACGGTCGTTTCTCCAGCCGAAAAGAACTGCAGAAAGTCAGTGGGGTTGGTGATATTGCTTTTCAACAGTCTGCCGGATTCCTGCGCATTCCGGATGCGAAAAATCCGCTGGACCAAACGGGGATTCATCCTGAATCTTACAATGCTACCCGTAAGCTGCTGGAGCTATTTGATATTGTCGATGAACCCACACGCTGGCGCGATATTCGCTCCTTTATCAAGGGAAATAACACGTTTGAATTAGCCGAACAGATTGGAGTCGGCGAACCGACCCTGGAAGACATTATTGCCGATCTGGAAAAGCCGGGTCGCGATCCGCGCGATTCCATGCCTAAACCAATTTTAAAAAGCGACGTACTTAAAATTGAAGACCTGAAAGAGGGCATGGTTTTAAAAGGCACGGTACGGAATGTTGTGGATTTCGGAGCTTTTGTTGATATCGGTGTGAAACGTGATGGACTGGTGCATATTAGTGAACTTGCGAACAAGTTTGTGAAAAACCCGCATGAGATTGTCTCGGTTGGCGATGTGGTTAGCGTTCGCGTTATGGAAGTCGACCATCAAAAGGGCCGCGTAAAGCTGTCAATGAAAATCTAGCTCTTTCCAAGCTTCTTGCTTCCGATAAGAAATATGTCTAAACTTGCAGACTAAACATTATGATACCTGAGATGCAATTGATATGACCTTACTTATCGGATTTTTCCTTCTTTCTATACTCTTTTCTTTCCTGTGCTCGATATGGGAAGCTGTACTGCTTTCTGTTACACCGTCTTTTATCAAACGAAAAGAACAGGAAGGCAGCACCTCCGGCAAAATGCTGGCTGCATTAAAAAAAGATATCGACAAACCCCTATCGGCTATACTTACCCTGAATACAATTGCTCATACCGTTGGGGCAATCGGCGTTGGCTCGCAGGCTGGAAAGCTCTACGGGGCTCAAAAAATGAATCTGCTGGGACTCGAGATTACCTATGAATCAATTGTTGCGGCCGTAATGACGCTGGCGATACTATTTCTATCCGAAATTATTCCCAAAACGATTGGAGCGAATAATTGGAAAGGATTGGCAGGGTTTACGGCTACATCGCTGAATATGCTTATGCTGGTGCTGAAGCCCTTCGTTTGGCTGAGTAACTTATTGACGCGAATCCTGAAAAAGGACAAAAAGAAGAGCGTTTTCAGTAAGCAAGACTTCGCCGCAATGGCAGAAGTTGTTAGCGAAAGCGGTGGAATTACCGAAGAAGATCATGAACTGATTCGTAATGTGCTGCAGTTTGATGACCTGACGGTTAAGGATGTGATGACGCCGAGGACGGTTATGGTAATGGCAGAGGAATCTCAGACCCTCAGGGATTACTATGATACAAACCAGCCGATGCGGTTTTCACGCATTCCTTTATACGAAGGCAATAGAGATCACGTTACGGGGCTATTGTTGAAAGATGATCTGCTGCAAAATCTGGTGGAAGGAAAAGGCGAAGAACCCCTCAGTTCCATTCGACGTGAACCGATTCTCGTTCCCGAGTCTACCCCGCTAAGAAAGATGTTTGAGACTCTAAACGAGCGGCGCGAGCATCTGGCAATGGTCATTGATGAATATGGTGGCTTGCTTGGATTGGTAACGTTGGAAGACGTATTTGAAACGCTCTTTGGATTGGAAATTCTGGATGAGACCGATAACGTCAGCGACTTACAAAAATTTGCTCGCCAGAAGTGGGAAGAACGAGCCAAGAAGCTCGGGTTAATAGAATAATTGTAGGGACGCACAATTGTGCGTCCTTACAATTATTCGAAAAAATCGCGCACGTATTTTTCTACCATGCTCCAGGGAACCAGGAAAGGTTTGCTGGTAATTTGAACTACGATCTCTTCATTGCTAATGCGATAATTACCTTCTACACCCATAGCTCCAAAGTCTCCATGGCTTTCATCGCCATCAAAACGCAATCCTTTTTCAGCTGCAATGGATGAAGCTTTACTGACCAGTTCAGTCGGCGTGCTGTTTATGCGCATACGATATGTTTTCATAATATCCCCATATTTTTCCACTGAAAACATAGCGGAAGATCAGCATTAAGCCAACCGCTTTTTTTCAAAAATTTTATCGTTTTTCTGCAATCTATCTATGATTTTTACCTCTTTCATCTTAAATTCCTCACTTTGCTAAGTAACGATAAGCGGTTGATTATGGTTCGTCTTGAAGTTCGGGCGGGAAAAGACATTCTGGAAAAAGTATACCGGGTTGCGCAGGCCGGTGGTTGGGAAGTGTACGCTGTTGGTGGTTTTGTGCGCGATCTGGTAATGGAAAAGCCCGGAAAAGACATTGATTTTGTGCTGATTGGCGATGCTGTAAAATTTGCAACGCAGTTTAGCAAGCACTACCGTAGCGGCAAGGTCGTAACCTTTGAACGATTTGGCACAGCGATGATCAACTATCAGGATTGGCAGCTGGAATTTGTTACGGCCCGATCCGAGCATTACGAAGAAAATTCCCGCAAACCCGTCGTGCAGACCGCCGATCTAAATTCCGACCTCTCCCGGCGTGATTTCACGATTAACTGCCTTGCAATGCATCTTACCCCTGAGAGGTTTGGTGAGGTAATCGATATCTTCGATGGACTTGGCGATATTGAACGTGAGATTATTCGAACGCCTCTTGATCCTACCGTTACGTTTAATGATGATCCGCTGCGTATCCTGCGGGCTATACGCTTTGCTGCCAGGTTAGGGTTTACTATCGAGCCTGCGGTTGCCGCTGCGATAGAGAAAACCAAAGAGCGATTGTCCATTATTTCTCAGGAGCGCATTACAGAAGAATTTCGCAAAATTATGCTTGCTAAAAAGCCTTCAGAAGGTTTGAACCTGCTAAGAGATAGCGGAATTAGCGCAATTGTTTTCCCGGAACTGGATAAGCTGGGTGGGGTAGATCAACGCAAGGATTATCATCATAAAGATGTGTTTTATCATACCCTTGAAGTTATTGATAATATCAGCGAACATACCGATCGCTTTGAGCTACGCATGGCGGCACTGCTGCACGATATTGCCAAGCCGAATACCAAGCGTTTTGTAGAAGGAATCGGCTGGACATTTCACGGCCACGAAGAAGTTGGTGCCCGGATGACGAATCGCATTGGCCGAAGAATGCGTCTTCCGGTGCAAATGATTAAATATCTGCAGAAATTAGTGCGATTGCACCTCAGGCCAATTGCGCTGGTGGACGATGATGTTACGGATAGCGCAATCCGTAGATTGATGTTCGAGGCCGGTGAGGAAATTGATGATCTAATGATGCTCTGCCGCGCCGATATCACCTCAAAAAACCCTAAAAAGGTACGTCGTTATCTGCGTAATTTCGACCATGTAGAAGAGCGAATGAAGGTGGTTGAAGAGAAGGACCGGATACGAAATTTTAAACCGGCTATTACCGGTGAAGACATCATGAAGGAGTTAAATATTCCCCCCGGAAGGCAGGTCGGAATCATCAAGCAACGTATAGTTGACGCGATTTTGGATGGCGAAATACCCAATGAACGCGAGGCTTGTTTGAATTATTTTAATCAGATTAAAGATAGCTTTAGCGCCGAATAGATGCTATTTTTACGGGATATCTAGCTGCCCTGATTATGCCCCAATCAAAAATATCTGAAACAAAACACATCAAATAACGTCAATTGCCAACATAAGGGAAAGGAAGTACCGTGGCTAATGATAACACTCCGAAAGATGGCGATCAGCAAAAATCCTCGGATGATATGAATGAACTGAACGAGCTGTTGGGAAAGATATCCGAATCTGACAAGCCTCGTGAAAAAGCTGCTACCGAGCCGGATCAGGAAGAAATTATCAAAAAACCGGCCGGATCTTCTGATGACAATGAAAATATTGACTCATGGATCGAGAAGATAACGGAAAAGGAAGATGAAGAAACCCCCGAAGAAATGGGCGTTCTAACTCGTATACTGAGTGTCTTTAGTCAACCAACACTACTTTTTCGTTACTTGCGGGACAAACCTGATGTTATCATACCCATAGTGATAACAATTTTGGTAGCGATAGTTTCCAGCTATATAACCTATGATGCACAGGTGGATAAGCAAGTTGAGATGTATGAAAATATGAGTAGCGAGATTTTCACCGAAGCACAAAAAGATGAGGCAATTGATCAGATAGAGAATAGCCGACATGGCTTACAGCGTCACTTAGCGATTTGGGGCTATACACCTATCGGTGCCCTGATCGGAATGCTAATCGTCTCTGCTATTCTTTGGTTCGTCGGACGCGTGCTTATGGGGGGGGAATCTACTTATGCTCAGACATTTTCCATGTTTGGGTATGCGTCTCTGTTTTATACGCTCCTTGGGAGTATTGTAAAGCTACCTATAATGGCGATGCAAAATACTGTTGATATCGACTTTAGCCTTGCGCGCCTTTTGGAACAGGATTATGGAAGTGCCTTATACCGATTTCTTTCCGGGTTTGATCCCTTTACGATTTGGACGATCGCATTGTTAGGTATTGGAATCGCGGTTGTAAACCGATTCCCGGTAAAAAGGGGGATGATCGTAATGGGAGTATTATGGCTGGTATTCCTGATCGTCTTTAACGTTGGAATTATGGGATTTATGAATCGCATGGGTATGCTGTAAAAAAGCAAACCCGAATGCAGATTGTATGAGTCCTTCAAGACTGAAAAGCAACAAAATACTGATAATACATAGACTGAAGCTGGTTGCAAAATCGCAACGGTGTGTTTGATTTTGGAGGAACTCATGAAACTGCTGTCCCTGTTTACAATTATTTGTCTTACCGGCAGTCTGTTCGCGCAGACTGCATCCACCCCTCTAAGCATGGACGACTGTGTCCGTATCGCTTTGGAGAATAACTCACAACTCGACATCGCTCAAAAGCGTCTTGAACTGGCAAAAAAAGATCAGTTCGGCTCATACAGTAATATTCTGCCGACACTGGATGTTACCGTAAACGCCAGTACGTTTGAGAGTCGCGGAGCGTTTCTCGATCCAAATGGGCTACCTACAATCGGAACCAGTTCCGGAGAAGCATATAATAACGGTGTGAATGTTGGTCAGAATATTTACGATGGTGGATTCTGGTGGAACAGTATTCGTAAAGCCCGAAGTGACAAGGTTGCTCAGGAGTTTGGATATGACTTACAGCGCCAGACTACCATTGTAACGGTTCAGGAGGCATTCTTAAATCTTTTAAAAGCTGAAAAGTTACTGGAAGTATATGACGAGTCTGTTAAGCGTAGCGAAGAACAGCTTCAGCGATCGGAAAGCCTGTTTGAGTTGGGATCTGTTGCGAAAGTTGACGTATTTCAGAGCCGCGTAAATCTTGGCAATGATAGAATTAATTACTTAACTCAAGAAAACGTAGTGCGCCAGTCTGTTATCACCTTGAATATAGCAATGGGCCGCGATCCTCAGGAAGAACTGACTATTAAGTCTGAAGAGGAAGCTCTTGGAGTTATAGGTGATGTAAACGACCTGGTTGATGAGGCGGTTAAAAACAATCCGGAGTTAAAGCAGCAAGAACAGCTGTATAAAAGCTCAAAGTTTCAGAGCAAGATTGCCAAGAGCCCTTTCCTGCCGCGTTTAAGTGGATTCTTTAATTATTCACGTCCATTGGATGATCTGGGCCAGCTTTTTGAGAGTCCTGCGGATGGTATGTCTGAATACAACTGGTCGCTTGGTGTCAGCTTTCGCTGGAACCTCTTTAACGGTTTCTCCGATATGGTTGGTGCTCAGCAGGCAAAGATAAGCGAAAAGATTTCGTTCGAGGAAACACGCGAACGTCGCCGCAACCTGGTCGGGAATGTGAAATCCCAGCACAATGATTTAATGGCGCTGAAGGAAATTATCGAGATTAATAAGACCAATCTGGAAGCCTCAAAAGAAGAGTATCGTTTGGCACAGGAACGCTATCGTGTTGGCGCCGGAACGGCACTGGAATTGAGAGAGGCGCAGGTTAAGCTGACCAATTCAGAGCAGGTGCTAGTTGCTGCTAAATACGATGCGTTAATTACCAGCGTTCGCTTGCAGCAAACGGTAGGAAAGCTGTAAAAACTATTAGCCCACGACTTAAGTCGTGGGCTTTATGCTGTACTTCGTTGCCGTCTTCTAATTGCCGTCTGTTTGATGCCTTTTTTACCTTCCCCTCGACTATGCTCTGGGAGAGGTCATCAGAACTTCGAGCCAATCCCCGCACCGACTACGTATACCGAGCTGCCGTTTGGCGGACCTTCCCAGCCCATGCTAATCATTCGTACCACAATCGCAATGCGGTCTGAAAACGGACTTTTGATATAGCCTGCCACATCTACCGCCACCGGATAAAATCTAAACTCCCGCTTGTCCACTGTTTTGGTCTGCGTAGTATTCTGTCGCAGTATCAGTCTGCAGTGGCTAACGCCTTGATAACCACGTGTCGGGTCTTCGCCGCGTTTTGTCTGATGCTCGACTTCCAGAACCGTATCGCGAAACCGGCCAAATACGCCGGGAAAATGAGAAAGCTCACCGTTCATTCGCTCAATATTATGAGCTTTCAGCTTTGAGCGTATTGCCGATCCCTGGGCTTCCCAAAGATCGCTTACATTTGTACCCATCGTCATTCTCAGCACTTCATTAACGTATACAGAATCCGTGATTAAGTTTTGAATGACAAGGACGTAAATCTCTTCATCGGCTGCTTCCGGGCCGGTGCGGACAAGGTATGCGAAGTTATCGTTGCGCGACCAGCCGATTACATACATTGTGGCATCCAGTCTTTCGTCGTATTCTTTACTGGAGTTTATATGCAGCGGCTTTAAGCCAATGGTTTTTACTTTGCTGGCGAGTTCCTGCATTACCTGCGGCTTTTCCTCCTGACAGTGCAGGCTGGATAAAGCAATGATTGAAATTAATAGCGCTGTAATTGTTGAGCGCATGTGTGTTGTTGAATTCATGATATTCCTGATTAGTTCAAAGTTCAAAGTTCAAAGTTCAAAGTTCAAAGTTCAAAGTTCAGAGTTCAAAGTTCAGAGTTCAAAGTTCAGAGTTCAAAGTTCAAGGCTCAGGCTTCTGCTAAGCTCGGCCAACGTGCATCGTACGGCAACTAACAGACGGCAAGTTAAAAACGGCAAATTAAATGACGGCAAAAATTAACTTCACGTTTCACTATTCACAATTAACTTTCCTACCGCCTACTACCTACTACCTACTACCTACTACCTACTACCTACTACCTACTACCTACTACCTACTACCTACTACCTTGTCAAGTCCTGAAATAGGTTTACACTTTTTATGCTGCCTTTCTTCCTTCCTTGTAGACCTCACTCGGCTTCTTCATGTTCAAACTCATGTGAGGCCGTTCCTGATTGTAAATACGGATTGCCTCCCG